>Ga0209212_1000079_pt1 | contig 192381 bp, 151 predicted proteins | sample RifGroC2_FD_183996 | JGI IMG/M metagenome (GOLD analysis project Ga0209212, IMG submission 183996) | Groundwater microbial communities from Rifle, Colorado, USA - Groundwater C2 (SPAdes) (version 2) | ecosystem: Environmental > Aquatic > Deep subsurface > Groundwater | place: Rifle, Colorado...
ACCCCCCCGGTCCAGACCGCCGCCGGCAGCTTCAGGGTGGTAGCCGATGACTACGGGGTCGAGCAGGCGACCTTCCTCTCGGCAACCAAGTCCGGATCGTCCGTGGTCCTGAGGGCCGCGGTCGCCAGCAGCATGACCGACCCGGATTACAAGACCGTGGCAAGGATCGACATCTCCGACCCGCAGGCGGTCAGCGCCTCCGGCGTTTATGCGCTCGGCAGCGCCGCTTCGGTACTTTCTCCCTTTGCCGGCAATTTCTACCTGTTCAACGGTCACCAGTCGACCCTGCTGAGGACCATCGGCGGGAGCATCAGCTTCACCTCCTTCGGCACCGCCAGCGGCGACAGGATCACCGGATCCTTCAGCGCCATCATCGAGGACGGCAACGACAGCCCCCTCCCCAAGGGGACCTACACCGTGGTCGGGACCTTCGATTTCTCGGTCGAGAGCAGCGGCGCGGTTCTTCCCTCCGCGGCCCCGGTTGCCGCCAACGCCGCGGTACAGTACCAGGCCCACTGTGCCACCTGCCACTCCCTCGGCGGCGTCGACCCGGCATCCGACGGAGCGCCGGAACTGTCGCTCATGGGTGGCAGGATGAACGGCGGGTTCTCCCCGGACCTCCCGGGACACCAGGGAATCGTGCTGAGCGCCACCGATATCCACGACCTGAAGGTGCTTTTAAACGTGAATTGATGCTTAAACCAAATCTTTAAGGGACCTGCCGCGGCGCCCCCGCCACGGCAGGTCTTCCCGTCTGACACGACTGCCTCTCCCCATCTCGCCCCTCCCCGCCTGTTTCAGCTAAACAGTTAAAGTATCAAAACTTTTCACTCCACGCACTTCCTTAAAGCAGCACCTGAAGAGAGCGATCACTTCCCTTCGCCGCAGCGCCGTGCCTCCCGCAGAGCTAGGCGCGGCACCCCTCCTTCAGGCAACCTGCTAATTTTTCTTACTTAGTTGCCTCCAAAATGCTCACATATCGCTTTATATTTATTAATTTTTTTGCTAATGTGTCGCTGCTGAAAGTCCTATGTAAAGATCGAGAATTTCGAAGGATTCTCTGCAGGACCGGAGTTAGTTTGAATTAACTAAAACTGCCCAAAAAAAATCTTTCCTCCGACAAAGGCAAAACCGGAGCAATCCGGCGACGCAAAGCCACGGGTCCGGCCACCTGTTTTTCAGGCCCGGACAGCCGGGTTACCGAAGAGTGTCTGGAGAAAGGCGGCTTAGGTTTCAAGTAATCCCTCAAGGGAAGAGCCCATCTCTAGCTGGCAGATGGGCTTTTTTTGTACCTGTTTCACAAACACCCGACATCGGCAAAGGAGATGCGGCAATGAGCAAAGAGGATCAAGCAGTTACACAGACAACCGGCACCAGGCGGACCACCACTCGTCCCGATTCCAGGTGCGTCCGGGGTGCCCCGGCGCTGATCGCGCTCTTGACGGCGCTCGTGGCGGCACTCGCCCCGGCCGGGGCGGAGGCGGCTCTGGCGGGGAGCGCGGGCAACACGGTGGTACGCAACACCGTCACCGTCAACTACAGCGACGCGCAGAGCAACCCGCAGGCTCCGGTCAGCGCCAGCGTGGACCTTACGGTCAACACGGTGCCGGCGACGCCGGCGATCGTTTCCTACACGCCCGCCTCCGGAAGCACGGACGGCAGCGGGGCGACCCAGGCGTACACGGTGAGGATCAGGACCAATTCCAACGGCCCGGGTGTCGTCACCCTGACCGCTGCGGACACCGCCTCCAGCAACATGTCCGGCTACGGCACTGCCCCGGCCGGCCTGGCGAGCGACCTCTTACTGGGCGCCACGATCATCGACCCCTCCGACGTGAACGGGACCATCGCCAACTGGGCCACCGGCGCCTCGGTCACCTTCAAGGTGCCAAACGACGCCGGGATACCTTCGGACACGGCGGTCACCGGCGGGAGCACGGCGGACGGGACGGTCAACGGACTTAAGGGAGGTGATCTCGTCTACCTCTTCTCGGGGAGCAGCTGGTACGGACCGTTCCTGGTCGGCAGCGTCACGGATGTCCCGGTAGGTTCGGGCTCCACCGCCACCCCCTGCTCCATCCAGTTGGTGAACCCCGGGGCCGATATCGGCGACCTCCCCACCGCCTACGGCTGGCAGCTAGTCGAGGCGAAGGACGCCGCCATGACGGTGACCCAGGGGAGCGTTACCGACCCCACGGCCGCCTCCAACTGGACCACCACCGTCGCCGCGACCATGGCCGCTGCGGCGCCGGCAACAGCTCCCGCGGTCATCACGGCGTCGCACATGGGAAAGGTCGCCATCACCAAGTACGTGAGAAACGTGACGGCGCCGATAGCCGGAAGCGGGTTGTACGCCCCGCCTGTCGACATCAACGGCAACCGGGACAGCTTCTACAGCTCCGGCGTGACAGGAAAACCGGGGGATGTCCTCGAGTACCTGGCGGTCCTGAGCGACATCGGCACCGGCAGCGCCACGGTCGTCTACGCAACCGACACGCTCCCGGGCTACACCTCCCTGGTGAAGGGTGCGGGATACGGCAGCCCGGTCGCGGGGAAGGTCTTCGCCCATGTCCGTTTCAACGACGCGGAGATCGATCTCGGTGACGACAACAGCCTCGGGGCCGCAGACATCGCTTACGGTGTCGCAGCCGGGTCGCCGACCGTGATGACCTTCTGGCTTGGAACAGGTTGCAGCAATGCCTCCGGCGGGAGGTTGACCACCTCGGTCCCCGCTGCGACGGGCAGTTCCACCGCGTACGTAATCTATCAGGTCAAAATCCTGTAACCATAACGAATTACTGGCTATTACCGTCAACAAGTCGAACCATCAAAGAGGAGATCGAAGAAATGAAAAAGCTGTTCACCCTGCTGGTCACCCTGCTGCTCACCTTGTCCTTGATGCCGGCAGCCGCCTTCGCGGCGGCCAAAGTCTCCATCAAGATCAAGGCGGAAAAAGAGGTGGTCGCCGTCAAGGGGGGGAAGAAGGAGACCAGGATCGTCCCGGCCACCAAATTCGCTCCCAACGATCTGATCATCTACACCATCACCTACACGAACAACGGCAATGAAGCGGCCACCAACGCCATCGTGGACGATCCGATCCCGGCCGGGACCAGCTACGTCCCGGGGAGCGCCAAGGGAGAGGGGGCGGAGATCGTCTTCTCCATCGACCACGGCAAGACCTTCCAGAAGGCGACCCTGTTGACGTACGAAGTGACCGGGGCGGGCGGGAAAAAGGAAAAGCAGGTTGCCGCGCCGGAAGCCTACACCAACGTCCGGTGGATCGTCGCGAACATCCCCCCCAAGGCAAGCGGCAAGTTGGGATTCAAGGTCAGAGTCAAGTAAGGCCATTACAAAATCGAATAAAAACAGGAGGTTAAATGCCGACAGAAAACTTAGCGGAGGAGCCAAGACGCCAGATCAGGGCGGGGCCCGGGTAACGGATCACGTCGTTCATGCAATGGATGCGAAAGCATCGGATTTCATCAGGCGCGGCAGTTGCCCGCCTTAAAAAGGAGAACTGAAATGAAAAGTATCAAGTCGTTGCGCCACGGCATGGCCGCCGCCGCAACCACAGTCGCAGCGCTGGCGATCATCGTCTGCGCCGCACCGCAGAGAGCCGAGGCATCCCCCACCAGCGCAGGGGCAACCGTCTACAACAAGGTAACCGTCACCTACGCCTCCGGCTCCGTGTCCGGCCTGGTCACCTCGAGCTCGGTGAAGGTGACCGTCACCACCCTCGCCGCCGCACCGACCGTCAGCATCGACACCCAGACGGCCAGCATCCTCTCCGGCGCGACCAAGCAGTACACCTACACCATCAAGTCCAACAGCAACGGCACCGACACCTACACGGTCAGCAAGGATGCCACCTCCAGCGACTCCGCCAACATCGACACCCTGTCCCCCAGCCTCGACAGCCTGGTCGAGACCCCGATTCCCCTCTGGGGCGGCTTTGCAGTTGGCTCCGGCGCCGGCTACATCACCGTCCCCGGCGGCTCCCTCGCCCTCAACCCGATCGCAGACGGGAGCACCGTCACGCTGACCGTGGGTGGGACGGCGAACCAGACCTACAGCGTCTTCTCGACCGCCCCGGGGAACGCGCAGGGCGATGGAGGCCCCGAGAGCCCCGACACGATCACCCTGACCCCGATCTCCGGCCCCGCCATCACCCCAGGCAGCGTCACCACCGGCACCCAGGTCGGCGAGTACAAGACCTTCACCAACACGGTGACTGGAGGCAAGGTGGTCATCGATCCGGCTACCCCCTTGACCATCAGCGACGGCACCCACATCACCGTGATCAAGGTGGTCACCACCGCGACCGACCTCTCCGGTGTGGTCACCTACCTCACCAAGGGGACCGACAGCAACCTCGCCACCACCACGATCCTGGCGCCTAAGCTCAGCATCGTGAAGAAGTCGCGTAACGCCACCACTGGAGGAAGCTTCGCACTCTCCGGCACCACCGCGCGCCCGGGCGAGGTGGTCGAGTACGAGATCACCATCAAGAACGAGCACACCACCGGCGGCGCAACCATCAGCAACGCCAACGTGGTCGACATCCTCCCCTCCTACTCCACCTACGTGGGGAGTTCGACCAAGATCGACTACAACTCCGCGGGCGTCACCGCCGTTTCGGACGTCTCCGGCGCCTCGCCGCTGGCAGGGTCCGGCTACAACCTCGGCTCGCCTCTGGCTGCCGGCGACACCGCCGTCATCACCTACCAGGCGACGGTGAACTAGAAGCGCTCTTCCGGATAGGGGATGGGGGGGCTTCGGCCCGGCTTTCACCCATCCCCACCCCAACCCTCCCCTTGAAGGGGAGGGAGAGATTGCGACAGAGGAAGATGGTCAGTTCTGAAAATTCAATGCAGTAACTTAAAAAGGAGAGAAGCCATGAAAAGGAGAATCAGCAGCTTCCTGGTCCTGCTGGGGGCTGCGGTGTGTCTCACCGCCGGTTCCGGCAGCGCCTGGGCCACCACCGCGAAGACCGCGGCGAACACGCAGATCATCAACACAGCGACACTTACCTTCACCATCGGGTCGACCACCTCGTCGGCCTCGGCATCGGTCTCCGTCCTGGTCACCCTGGTCCCGTCGGCTCCGATCGTCTCGATCAGCAACCCGGCCGCAACGGGGTACACCGGACCGAACACCCCGGAACTTACCGACAGCGTCACCATCCTGAGCACCGCCAACGGTCCGGCCAAGTACACGGTCACCCCGTCCATCAACACGGCAGCCAACAGCACCGGCGCCTCGGTGACCCCCAGCGTCGGCACCGACGTCTGGCTGGGCGCCTCCGTGACCTCGGCCCGTACCCTCAACACCACCACGCTCTTCGTCCCGAGCGTGACCTACGCCACCGATGCCGCGCTTAACGGCCCGGCACAGGTAAACGGCCTCGGCATCGGCGACAGCATCGTCTTCACCGACGAGTCGAACAACACCCAGACCCAGACCATCCTGAACGTCAGCAACCCCGGCACCGCCAGCGGCACCGCGACCATCACCCTGAGCCTCCCGGTCACCGTCGCCACCGGCACCCCGATCTACGAGCAGACCTCGGGCGTGAACAGCTTCAACATCGCGGTCAAGCCGGGTACCCTTCAGACCCCGGGCACCTTCCTCACCGTCGACGTCAAGGCCGAGGTCTCCGGCACCGGGTTCACCACGGTCAGCGTGATGAACTCCACCGCATCGGCCAACGCCAACGCCGGCGATCCCTCGAAGGCGCCGACCAACCTCAACGTCTGGACCTCGGCGCCCGCCACGGTCAGCATCACCAAGTACGTACGCAACGCAAGCAACGCCGCCGCGAACCCGGCAGGTAACTGCTCCACCGTCATCACCGGGACTTCGGACTCCTGGTGCACCAGCGGCGTCAGCGGCAAGTCCGGCGACGTCCTCGAGTACGCCGTCGTCGCCAAGAACACCGCGGGCGACGTGGCCGGCAACCTGGCCGCCTGCACCATCTCCGACCTCCTCCCCCCCGCGTTCGTGACCCTGGCCTGCAACGGCTACAACACGGACGAGGACGTCCACTTCATCGACACCTCCGCCGGGGTGCACAACCTGAAGGCGTGCGGCAACGTGGCCGGAAGCTGGGCCAACTGGAACCCGGCAGCGAACCCGAACCTGCTGGTGTACGTCGGTAACGGTTCCGGCAACGGCACCCCCGGCGCAGTACCGTTCGGGCAGCAGGTGACCATCACCTACAAAGCAACCATCAAGTAGGTACGAGTCGCCCTTGCCTGAAGGTCTGATCTCCAAATTCCGCAGCACCCGCCCCGGCAGCAACAGGGCGGGTGCCGGGCGCCCCGTCCGGGGCCGCGTGGACAGCTGCGCCTTTTCGGCGCGGTTTTCCCGTGCAGGGAGAGCTGCGTCCTTCAGGCAGGAATTGGGCAAACTGGCAACAACCGTGTGGTTGGGGATGGCGCTTCTTCTCGCCTTCTGCGCGCCATCCCCCGCCCACGCCCAAAACGGCGACCACATCATCAACATCGCAACCTTCAACGCCGACGGCATAGCCCCGGTCAGCAGCTCGGTGAGCGTCACGCTCCTGGTGCCGGCGCAGTCGCTGATAGAGTTCATGAAGTACGCCCCTTCCTCCAGCGGGACTCCCGTCACCGGGTCGACGCTGGTCGAGGTGGCGCAAACCTGGTACCGGACCGGCAGCGACCCGGGCGCCCCGTACGCGGCGATGCCGCTTCCTGTCCCGCTGGGGAGCAACACCCCTATCGACCTGGGGAGCCCGATCCCGCTCATCGTCTCCAACACCTACCACGCCGGCGAGACGGTCTTCGTCCGGGTCACCGATGCCGAACAAAACCTCGACCACGGCGTGAGGGACACGGCGCTGATCACGCTGAGAAACGACGCGACGGGGATCCTGCAGGTGATCAGGCTCACCGAGACGGCGCCCGACTCCGGCGTCTTCGTTGGTTTCATCAACACGGCGGACGCCTCCGGCAACACCGGGGGAGGTGTCTCCTACTCCGGCGTCTTTCCGGCCACCCAGAGCACGCCGATCTCGGCGAGCTACGTCAACTCGCTCGACACAAGCAACAGTTCCGCGGCGAGCGTCATCGTCGACCCCTTCGGCATCGTCTTCGACGCCAACTCGGGGAGCCCGGTCGACGGCGCAACGGTCAGCCTCTGGGACCTGGACGCCAACGATTACGCCACCGTGTACGGCGACGACGGCTCTGCCTCCAACATCTTCCCGGCCCCCGCGGCAGGCGCCGCGCGCGCCACCGTCATGACCGGTTCCACCCCTGTCGACAGTTCCGGCAGGCTCTACGCCTTCCCGCCCGGCGGCTTCCGTTTCCCGTTCGTGAAGCCCGGGCGCTACCAGCTCCGCGTCACCCCGCCGCCGGGGTACAAGTTCCCGGCCGCGGCGAGCGACACCGCCATCGCCCAGCTCCCGGGAGGCCCCTTCACCATCGTCGAGGGTTCCCGCGGTCTCCCCTTCGCCGTCGACCCCGGTCCGGCGCTCAGGATGGACGTGCCGCTCGACCCGGTCTTCGGGACGCTCTGGGCGCAGAAGACGGCCTCCAAGTCGCAGGCGGCACCAGGCGACTTCGTGCAGTACCAGGTCACCGTCCAGAACACCCAGACCCAGGCGTCCTTGCCCGCCAAGGCGGTCCAGGTCACCGACCGGCTCCCGGAAGGGTTCCGCTACCAGAAGGGGTCGGCCAGGGTGAACGGGGTCGCGACCTCCGAGCCGGCCATCTCGAGCGACGGCCGCACCCTCCTCTTCGCCACCGGGGACCTCCCCGCCAAGGCGAGCAGCGTGCTCACCTACGTGGTGCAGGTCGGGGCCGGGGCCAGAATCGGCATCGCCACCAACACGGCCAGCGCCGCCAGCGGGACCGTTTCCTCCAACGTGGCGAGCGCGCAGGTGGAGGTCCGCTCCGACTTCCTCTCCAACCGCGGCATCGTCATGGGGCGCGTCTACAACGGCGCCTGCTCCGACAGCGCCGAGGTCGAGGACACCGGCCTTGCCGGGGTGCGGATCTACCTCGAGGACGGCAGCTTCGTCGAGACGGACAAGAACGGGATGTACCACTTCGAAGGGGTGACCCCCACGAGCCACGTGGTGCAGCTCGACCTCGACTCCCTCCCCTCCGGCTACACGGTCACCAGGTGCCAAGAGAACAGCCGCTTCGCCGGCCGCGCCTACTCCCAGTTCGTCGATCTCCAGGGGGGGACCATGTGGAGGAGCGACTTCCACGTCTCCCGCGCCAAGGAGCTGGCGCAACCCGGGGAGCACGACGAGGATATCTACCTGCAGCGCCATCCGGAGGCGCTGACCCGCATGGTGGTGGAGGAAACGACCGCATCGGAAGAGCCGGGAGAAGAAGCCCCCGCCTTCACCAAGGTGGGGATCGACCTCGTGAGCTCTCTCAACGAGGACACGGTCGAGTACCAGGTCCGCACCTGGGGCGGGCCCGAGCCGCTCAGGAACAAGTCGCTCAAGATCACCCTCCCGCCGGGAGTCGCGTACATCCCCGAAAGCAGCACGCTGGACGGGAAACAGGTGGCCAACCCGAGGCAGAACGGGCCGCAGCTCATCTACCCGCTTGCGGCGAGCGAGAAGGCGTGGAAGGCGGTCATCTCCCTCAAGGCGGTGCTCAAAGGCAAGGGGACCGGGGAGGACGAGACCCGTGCGGTGCTCGAATTCGACACGCAGGGGAGCGCGAACCTCGCGACGCCGGAGGTGGGGACGCTCCTGAACGTGGTCCGCGAGGAGCGGGTGGTCCCGATGGAGGACATCGTCCTGCATCCGCGTTTCCCGACCTTCAGCGCGGAACTCTCGGCGCCGGACAAGAAGACCCTGGACGAGCTGGCGGTCAACCTGTCGTCGGTCCAGATCAAGAAGATCCAGGTGGACGGGCACACGGACAACGTGAGGATCAGCGCGCGCGGCCGGCGCATCATGAAGGACAACGTGATCCTCTCCCAGGCGAGGGCGCAGAGCGTCGGGCGCTACCTGATGGAGAAGCTGCACCTGCCGCCGGAGAGGATCGATTACGCCGGGTACGGGGAGACCAGGCCGGTCGCCAACAACAAGACCCCCGAGGGGCGCGCCGAGAACCGGAGGGTCGAGATCCGCGTGCAGGCGGTCCGCTTCTTCGCCAAGGATCGCCTGGAGCTCCTCACCGAGGAGAGCGGACAGCAGGAAGTCGAGATCCCGGTGACGCCGCCCCAGCGCGTACCCCTCCCGACGCCTCCACCGGTGGTGAAGATCCTTCCCGCCGTGATCGCCCCGGTGATCATCCCGGAGCAGGAATCGGAGGGGATCAAGGATGCGCAGGGTGTCCTCAGCCCGAGCCAGGGGAACATCCTCATCTACCCGATCAACGGCGTGCGCATCTGCCTCGACTCCGGTCTCACCCCGAAACTCACCGTGGACGGCAGGGTCGTGGGGTCGGAGCGGATCGGCTTCACCATGAAGGACCAGAAGAGCGGCAAGTCGATCTACAGCTACATAGGCGTCGACTTCGGCGCGCGCGGGGAGCGGGTGCTGCAGCTGGAGGGGGTCGATCCCTTCGGCGTCAGCCGCTTCCAGCAGATCGTCAAGGTCACCCGCAGCGGGGAGATCGCCACCATCCGCCTGAAGTCGAGCGAGGGGAACATCGCCGACGGCAAGACCCCGGTACGGCTGAAACTGGAGCTTATGGACAGCGCGGGGAACCTCCTGGCCTCGCCGGCCGAACTGGAGATCCGCGAGGGGGACCTGAAGCCGTTCAAGGAGGAGCAGGCGGTCCCCGAGCTGAAGGCGGACCAGACGGTGCTGGTGCACGTGGACCGCGACGGCACCGCGCTGTTCCAGCCGGTCAGCAAGAGCGGCGCGTACCGCGTGGTGCTCGGGACCAACGGCGTGAAGCTTGAGGCGGAGACCTACGTCAAGCCGGTGATGAGGGACTGGATACTGGTCGGCCTGGCGGAGGGGACGGTCGGGTACAACGCCGTCTCCGGCCACATGGAGAACCTGAAGGAAGGGGAAGAGGGCGAGGGGCTCTACGAGAACGAACGGCTGGCATTCTACACCAAGGGGACCGTGAAGGGTGAGTGGCTGGTAACGGCCGCCTACGACTCGGCCAAGAGCCGGGGCGCGACCGGCAACGGCCTCTTCCAGCAGATCGACCCGAACCAGTACTACACCCTGTACGGCGACGCGAGCAAGCAGCAGTACGACGCCTCCAGCATCCGGAAGCTCTACCTGAAGATCGAGCGGGAGCAGTTCTACGCCATGTTCGGCGACTTCGACACCGGGCTCACCGTCACCGACCTCACCCGCTACAGCCGCAGGATGAACGGCGTGAAGAGCGAGTACCACGACAGGAACCTGGAGGTCACCGCCTTCGGGAGCCAGACCGGCCAGGCCTACGTCAAGGACGAGATCCAGGGGGACGGCACCTCCGGCCTGTACCGCCTTTCCAGGAAGCCGATAGCCATCAACTCCGACAAGCTCCGCATCGAGGTGCGCGACCGGTTCCGCACCGAGATCGTCCTCTCCACGAGGCCCCTGTCGCGCTTCACCGAGTACAGCATCGACTACGATTCCGGGACGCTCCTCTTCAAGGAACCGATCTACAGCAAGGACGACAAGTTCAACCCGATCTTCATCGTCACCGAGTACGAGACGCGCGACTCGGGGAACCAGGCGATGACCTACGGCGGGCGGGTCGGCGTGAAGCTGATGGACCAACAGCTGAGGGCGGGACTGAGCTACGTGCACGAGGGGCAGGTGAGCGGCAAGGGAGACACGGTCGGCATCGACACCACCCTCAGGATCGGGAAGGGAACCACCGTGAAGCTGGAGGCGGCGCACACCGAGTCCAGCTTCGCCCCGTCCGCCTCCAGCAGCACCGCCACGACTGCCGGCGCCACCGGGGGAAGCGCGTACCTCGCCGAGATCACCGACAAGAGGGCGAAGCTCGACTCCAGGCTCTACTACCGCGAGATCGGCGCGGGCTTCGGGATGGGGCAGCAGCAGGCGAGCGAGGTGGGAACCCGCAAACTGGGGGCCGACGCGGCCTACAAGCTGAGCGACCTGGTCACCCTGAACGGCGCCGTGAACCGGCAGTACATGCTCTCCACCGGAGCGGAGACCGACCGTGCCGAAGGGAAGGCGGCCTACGCCTCCGGCAACTACGGCGCGACACTCGGCGTGCGCTACGCCTCCGACAACCTCGCCGACGGGAGCGAGAAGACCTCGCAGCAGCTGACGGCAGGGGTGAGCCTCCTCGCCCTGGACAAGAAGCTGACGCTCAAGCTGGATCGGGACCAGTCCATAGGCGGCAACTCCAACGCCGACTACCCGACCCGCACCACGCTCGGCGCCGAGTACAAACTGACCGACAACCTGGCGGTCTTCGGGCAGCAGGAATTCACCGAGGGGGAAAGCACCAGGACCAACGCCACCCGGATCGGCCTGAAAAGCACCCCGTGGCAGGGGGGCGCCATCAACAGCTCGGTGGAAAGGAAGCTGACCGAGAACGAGGAGCGGACCTTCGCGCTCTTCGGCCTGAAGCAGAGCTGGAAGATCGACGACCGCTGGAGCGTCGACGGGGGACTGGACCGCAACCAGACCATCAAGAGCAGCTACCGGCTGAACCCGAACGCTGCGCCCGCCTCCGGGGGCGAGGATTTCAACGCCGTATCCCTCGGCACGGAGTACAAGGAAAAGCTCTGGAGCTGGAACGGGCGCGCCGAGTTCAGGACCTCTACATCCGAGGACAAGTGGGGCATCCTGAGCGCCGTCGCCGGGGAACCGAAGCAGGGATGGGGGCTCTCGGCCCGCCTGCAACTCTTCAACACCGACGCCGCCAGCCAGGACACCGTCAACGCCGACCTCCGCTTCGGCCTGGTCTACCGTCCGCTGCAGACCCGCTGGATCATACTGGACCGGCTCGACCTGCTCTACAACAGCCAGACGGCCCTGACCACGACCACGGAGAGCCGGCGCCTGGTCAACAACCTGAACGCCAACTTCAAACGGGACAAGAAGACGCAGATCTCGCTGCAGTACGGGGCGAAGTACGTGCTGGAGACCATCGACGCCCAGGAGTTCAGCGGCTACACGGATCTGATGGGGATCGAGGGGCGCTACGACATCGACAGCAAGTGGGACGTAGGTGTCAGGGGGAGCCTGCTGCACACCTGGGGGAACGGGGAGATGCTCGGGAGCAGCGGCGTTTCGGTGGGGTACAACATCGTGGAGAATGCCTGGTTGAGCCTGGGGTACAACGTGATCGGCTTCAGCGACAAGGACTTCTCGGCCTCCAACTACACGGCGCAGGGGCCGTACATGAGGTTCCGGTTCAAGTTCGATCAGAACTCGGTGAAGGATGCGCTGAAGTGGGTGAACCAGTAGGAAAGTTCCTCGAGCAGCGCCTCAAGCTGTTTCCAACCCTTTCAACTTAAACAAACTCCCCCTCGCCCTCCGGGAGAGGGCCGGGGTGAGGGCGCACCCTACCCTACCTCGCCTTCGACTTATATTTAATAGTGAAGCTCGGATAGGGATCCGGCGCGCCGGTCCAACCTTTCATCGTCCCCGCCATCGGTATCTTCCAGTTGGTCACATTGCCGTCGAAACCCGTGGCGGGAAGGGAGTACCCCCAGGTTGCCCCTCCGTCCTGCGAGAATGCCGGCGTCCCGAGCGTCACTCCTGAAGCGGCCAGACCCGCGCCGTCGGTGAACTGGAACGGCACCCCCGCCCCGAAACTGTCGCACCCGAAGGTGGTATGCGGGCTCAGGACATCGGAAACGACGACGTTGGTGGCGGAACCGGCCGTATTGGAGAACTCGAAGGTGTAGGTCACCACCTGCTGCGGATCGAGCGAGGCGACGTCGGCGGTCCTGTTCAGCACCAGGTTCGGCCTCAGCGTGTTGACGAAGGTGCATACCAGGTGCGCCCCCGCCACTATCGCAGGCGCCGGGATCGAGAGGGTCCCGTTGGCAAGGGTGACGGAGGGGACCGGATTACCGGCGCCGTCCTGGCAGTCGCCGGTCAGGGTCCACCCCGCGGGAATCGCCTCGGAGACGCTGGTCGGGGTGTTTATCGCGGAGAGCACGAAGCTCTGGGCCTGCGGGTTGGCGATGGCGGTATCGAGGGAGAAGCTCCCCGCCACTCCGTTGGTGCCGGAAAAGGAGAAAAGCCCCGTCCTCCCGGCGCTCAGCTTCCGGACCGTGATGATGGGGGGCGTATTGGTGATGAAGCAGGAGAAGTTGTCGCCGATGCTGGGGGTGAAGCTCTCCCCCAGTGTCGTTGGCGCCGCGACCGAGAGGCCGTTGTTGGTGCAGGTCAGGCTGGCTGCGTAGACGTTGGCAGGGGTCGGCCCCGCCGACTTCACCTCGTCCAGCGCGTAGGAAAGCCCCGTGGCGCTCGCCGTGTACGATATCGTCCCGGTCCCCGCCGCTACCTGCGCCCCGCTTCCTGCTGTGACACTGGAGACGACGGTCGCCCCCTGCTTCAACTGGACGGTGAACTGGTCGCTGTCCGAGACCCTGGCACCGCCCAGAAGCTTGGCGACCGCAACGGTCGGCAGCTTTTCGTTGACGAAGGTGCAGTCGACCAGTGCGTCCGAGGGAGCGAACGCGAAGCTGTTGATGGTAAGGGTCGCGGTGGGGGGGCTCGCCGCCGAGTTGTTGACAACTGTCACCCCGGCGACCGGCGTACCCGAGGGGGCGTAGCTGCAGGACGCCGATACGAAGCGCCATCCCGACGGGACGGTCTCCGTGATCGAGGAGGACTTGCTGACGTTGGAGATGAGGAACGCCTGGGAAGCCACGGGGTTGTTTCCAGCGGCGGTCACCAGCGTAAGGGCTGCGGGAAGCCCGTTGGTGCCCCCCCCGAAGCTGAAGCTGCCGTAACTGCCGTTGTTGGTCTGCTTGTGCAGCACGATCGCCTTCTGCGATACCAGCGAGTCGATCACCTGGGCCCGTACCGAGCTGTCGAAGCGCGAGGCCGCGGTGGTGGTGATGCTGTAATTCTTGTTCAGGGGCGACGAGGCAAAGTTATATTGGGCGGTGAAGGTGATGCTGGCGCCGGGAGCGAGGGAGAAGTCGACGCCGAGCGTGCCGGTATCGGTGAAAGCCTGGCCATTGTAATAATACGTCACCGCGGGGATCGGGGAGTTCGATCCGGTCACGGCTGAGGTGAGCGTGAAATTGTCGTTGCCGTTACCGTTATTGGTGAGGACGTGGGTGGTGGAGTAGCTCAGGGCGGAGGTAAGCGGCAGGGTCTGGTCCGGTGTCAGGCTCAGCGCTGCATACTGGGTGGTCCCCCCTCCGCCGCCACACCCCCCCATGTTGTCGTCCGTCTGGGCCGGAAAGGAGCCCGCGCCCGGCTGCGAGTTGGTGCTGGAGACATGGAAGGAGAAGGCGGTCCCCGGGACGACGCCGAGTTCGGCCCAGCTTACGAACCATTCCATCTCGGTTCCGGCCGTGCTCCCCCAGCGCCCTGTATGGGTCGGTTGTCCGGTAGCAGGGAGGTTGGCGATGGTGCCCGGCAAATGGTAACCGTCGGCATAGCCTTCCTTGCAACTCTGCCCTCCGGTAAACCCGGTAGTGCAGACCATCGGGTCGCCGCCCGGATAGGAGGCAACGTAAGTTCCGAGATAAACGCTGACGTTTTCGTTGGTCCCCTGCCAGCCGACGACTATAACCTTTTCGCCGGTCTCCATCAGGCCGTTGTTGTTGGTATCGGCGTAGTAGATGAAGTTGTCCGTGTTGGTGCTGGAGGCGTACCTCCTGGTAATGGCGTAGACGTAGTTGGAGTCGTAGGTGTAGGTGAACTGCTCCAGGTCGCGCCCGGTCGATTGGATCGGAGCGTCCACGTCGACCAATACCGTCGCGGGGGAACCGTCGCAGATGTTGTTATGCGGGTCGGCGGTGACGCTGTTCCAGTCGGAGACGTTGCCGTCGATGGTGATCGGCGCGGTGCCGGGATACCAGTTGGTCATCCTTCCCGAGCTGCAGACGCAGGCGGCATGCGCGGCGCCGGGATCGGCGAGGCACGACAGCAGCAGACAGGCGCAGGCCAGCAGCAAACGAAAGAGATCCATACCACGGGTGATTATCGCTGCTCCGCCGTTGCCCATGTTACCTGTGCCCCCATTGCATTAGAACTTCGGGTCGCCGCCCCCCCGGGCCCACAAGGTCGTGGTATCTCGGCGGAAAATCGGAGACATCTTACTTCGATGAGGGGCAGGATGGCAACAGATTAATGACTTCCCCCGGGTTCCGCTGACGGCGAAGCAGCGCAGGCCATGGGAGCAGAAACGCGGGGCGGGTAAAAAAATGGCGTCGGCATCTCATTATTTCTTGCAATGGGGAAAAAAAATTGATATATCTCTGCATCTCATTGACCCGTGAGAAGTAGCACCATCGGAATGTAGCGCAGCCTGGTAGCGCACCTGCTTCGGGAGCAGGGGGCCGGAGGTTCGAATCCTCTCATTCCGACCATTAAAAATCAAGGACTTACGGCTTTCACCGTAGGTCCTTTTTTGTTATTACACCAAATGTCACCTACCCGTGTCACCTCCATGCGAACTCTTTCTTGAGGAGCCAGCACCGAGAACCACCCCCGGCCCCAGCAGCCGAATTCACCCCCCTCAAACACACCGCCTCCGCTGCACCATAGCGCTACAATCACGTTGCCAACTGCGCCATATTTTTGGTATAGTGCGCCAATCAACCGACAGGGAGGCTTAATGGCAACACTGCTGGAACAGGTTCTAGACCTAGAACTCGTACCAGAAGCACATGTTAGGAAAAAAATCGTCCGCGTCAGCGAGGCGACATGGCACCGCATGAGACATGAGAGGATCACTCCGTCTCCCGCAATCATGATCAGAGGCAGGCGCTACTATCGACCTGAGGTGATCGAGGGCTGGTTGCGATCAAATGAGGAGCTATTTTAACTGACACCCCTCGAGGACCCTCACCAGCCCAGCTGGTGAGGGGTTTTTTTCGTCTTATCCCCTACCCGATCGCACCGCCCCCCTTCTCAGCTTACATCTCTCTACCAACTATCCCGGTTAGACACCGCGCGATGCCGTGTCCAGCTGCTAATCACTGAATGAAAGTGGCCTAGGGTCACACTTTTATGGCATGTGCCCGCAGGGACAGAGATTCATGGCGGCGACCAGCTGATGAGGGAGGGACAGGTGACGCGCAGGAAAAGGGCACCCTTGCCGACCGCCATGGACTGACGGAGCATCTCGATGACGTGCTTCTTGAACTCATACTGGGATTTTGGAGGTGGGATGAAATCAACTGACCGGGCTATACGACAATCGGAAACCGTGGTGGGGGTTGGAGTGGAAAAGCCGGTCGAACTAGCCTCAGGTACAAGACGGCCGGGATGACCTTCGCCACCTCCAAGACAGCCAACCACTCCGCGCCGAGCCAATGGAAATGGCCGACTCTTCAGAATCGGCCATTCAATTATCTAGCGAAGGATGCGGCAAGCTCAGCTATAAGATGTTGTTCGGAAAGCGAAACATAGAGAATGTTTCGAAAATGAAGTTCAAAGCCTCTGACGTGTAGTTTCGTCGATGGAGCAGGTACAAGAAGTCATCAAACCAATATTCGAACCACTCCTCTTGAGCGAGACCTTCACAGACCTCGAGCGAATGGTCACCACAAATGCCTAGGCCATGCATTGCGGCGAAAAACTCATTGATGTATATTTCCTGTTTGCCATTCAGGTCATTCTGAATGGGAACAATCGGCCTGTAGCGTAGTATCGAAGCAGCCATGAGTCCAGCTACTTTATGCAGCTGTATCTCTTTTTCGATTCGATACCTGGCTTTGAGGATTATCCAGTCTTCAAGATAATGCTCAACGATTTCGTCAACTAACGGACTGCATAGCATCAACCTTTTCGGATCGACTAACCCTTTATCAACCAGAAGATTCCACAGGCCTTTTATGAAGGCGTACCGCTTCTTCCGTGTCGCCTCGATCTCTTCATCGGTTACTTCAAATACCCTTTTACCCATCACTACCTCTCAGCGGCTTGTGGTTCCCGCATTACCGAATCCAGTACCCAAATACTGTCCCAAGAAGAGAAGCGCCAAGCTTGTTCGTACTAGGATCTTCAGGCTGGCTGAGGAGGAAAAGTCCCACCGCAACGGCTATTAGCGAAAAAACAATCCGTGCAATTGCATTGGTTAGATGCTCGTGCGGGAATCTCTCTGGAAGAAAACTGTCACGTTTAGGGGCCATTCGGTATCCATAAAAAAAGGGCAAAATCCCAGCATGGCGAAATTGCCCCTTTCCATCAGCAGCATAAAATGATGATTCTATTCAGACTTAAACGCTTGAATTGTCTCGCGAATTCTACTACCGAAAAGCCCTGACACCCACGAGCGGCTCCTTAGCCCCAAGATTGCCTCAACACTCGCGAGAGAACCGTCCGGCCGCGACGGTAAGGACTTGTTGGGCTTCCCGTTAAGGTGGTCCATCCTGACGGCAGTATGCTGCCGGGCAAACGCAATCAGTTCTGCTTCAGGGATGGCACTTACTAAGGCGTCAAGCCTTGCGCCGGTGCCCTTGCTGAATACCTTTTTTACGTCAAAAATCTCGGCCATTTGGCCCCCCTCTCGTCTCTCGACCCGTCAAGGTCAGAAGAAACAACCAAAGGCACCAAAAGAGACATTTCTCTTAAGGTGCCGCATGCTTACGTCAACCTCGACAAGCATGCTGTATACATCGTGATGCAAACTACTTGACAGGCGAAGATACGGAAACAATTATAAACTGTCAACACTTTTTTGCCATCGAAACGAAAAGTTTGTGCACTTTTTGGCGGAAAGACCGAACACCCTCCTGCCGACATATATCGTCGCAGCAATTCCGCCTGCGGCCTCCTTGTCGCTGTTGACGCAATCCACGTCTCCGGCTGATCTCGTCAGACACCACAGCGAAGCCCTTTCCGTGCTCGCCGTCTAGGACGCCGATCTTGGTGACCGGGCTAACCCTTAGCATACCACTGAAATGGCAAGTGTGAATAGATGAAATATCGACGAACACGGTGAAAACTTGAAAAAAATCATCGGGAAAGGTGGAAGACAGCGCCATAGTGGTTAACGGCAAACCATTTGATGATCAGTCTGCCGTCCGGCCCGGTCTCCTCTCCCCTTCGATCCATTAAAGCCAGTTCCGAGCAAGGTTTCCTGAAAAAAGTTTGTGACCCTTCGTCACGCTTTTATAGCATGAAGGCAAAAATCCAATATAAGCGGCATATTGGCTGCAGAAGCAATGGCGCACTATGCGTATGGCAGAAACTGCATAATACGCATAGTGACGACATAAGCATAACGAGAGGTGTCATGGATAATCAGCGTGTAGAATTGATCGAGGCGAATCACGTGCTTGCATCGATGCAGGAGCTTGGATGGGAACCCGGCGAGAAGCCGCCGGCGCTGGCATCCATCCAGGCACAGTTGAGAAAGATGTACCTGAACGGAGGACACACAAACCGGCTTTCCCGCCTGCGCGAGGAAGCAATGATGCTGGCCGGCACCGCCATCGGCAACGAAAACGAGATGACACCGGCAGAAGCCGCCGAAGTGGCACCGCTACCGGAAGCCCTTGAGCAAAGGCTTGCTGGCTGGGCTACTGGGGTTGGCGGTTTCCTAACCTCACTTCATAGCGATCTGGCTAGCCACTTGGCAACATACCGAGCTAGAGCCGACCGGGATGCCTCCGAACGAATCGAAGCAGCCGTCAAATCGGCCACCGAAAGAATTGCAGCAGCCGAAGATGAAATGGATATCGCCTTGACGGCCTACAGCGACTCCGCTGACATGATTTCCGAACTGTCCACGGCATTGTCCGAGTCGCAATCAGCAGCAGCCGCAGCTGCCGGCAAGACCGAGGCCGTGTCCGACGAATTGACCGCAGTCCGGTCACAACTGGCCGCGGCGGAAGCTGCGATAGATGCGGCACGTGACGTAGCGGCAACGGCGGTAGGCAAAGCCGACGCTATCGAGCGCGAGCTTGTGGCACGCACTGCGAGAGTAACCGAACTTGACGCCGCGTTAACCGCGGCCCGGACTGCGTTGGCAACGGCAACGGAAAAGCTCGATGCGGCAGTAGGAGAACTGGCTGCTCGGGATGAGCGGCTGAGCAGCTTCAACGAACGAATCGAGTCTCTTTCCGCAGCAGCAGCTAAGGCCAACGGCAGGGCAGAGGCTGTGGAACATGAGCTCGACACGCGCACCATAACTCTTGCCGAAACCGAGAAAAGCCTCATAACTGCGATGGCCGTGAGTGCGGCGGCGGCATCCCGGGCGGAGGTGCTCGAAGCCGAGACGTCCAGGCTCCGCGAGCGGATCAGGTTGCTGGAGGACAAACGGCAAGTCTCGACGCCTGTCAAGAAGGGCACCGGGGCTCGGCAGGCTGGCCCAGTAGGCAAGCCGGAAAAGCAGATCGAGGCGGGAGGTGAGGTATGACAGGTCCGGGCACCCTCCAACTACGGCTGTCCGGTGAATCCAGAATGATTGCAACAATTTTCACGGGATTGCAGGAGCGGATGCCACGCGGGCCGCGCGGGGGGACTCTGTACCGGCTGTCTCTAAAGGAGAACACGGACGGTGTATCCAGCCGGCTGTATTGTGATCTCCCCCTGTCAGTCTTTGCTGATCTGTTTCCTGGAGCGGCGGCAGCGCGGCCACAGAAGCCGGCGAATCCGGTTCTGGTAGCGCCAGGGACTGCCTCCCCTGCCGGGACTGCTCAGGGGGGGCGGTCCCGGTATGACATTGGCTACAACATCAGGCAGCAGGGAGCCGATCCAATGGAGGCGCCGTGAGCGGCCAGCGAGTCGGGTATGTCCGGGCAAGCACGGTCGAGCAAAAAACCGACCGTCAACTGGAAGGGGTGGAACTGGACCGGGTTTTCGAGGACCACGTGTCGGGCAAGGACACCAACCGGCCTGCGTTGCAGAGCCTTCTGGAGTTCGTCAGGGAGGGAGACCTGGTCCTAATCCATTCAATGGACCGCCTGGCGCGCAACCTTGATGACCTGCGCCGACTGGTCAGGGGCATGACGGACCGGAAGGTACAGGTCAGGTTCGTGAAGGAAAACCTCCTATTCACCGGCGATGACTCTCCCATGGCCAACCTGTTGCTGTCCCTTTTGGGCGCCGTGGCTGAATTTGAGCGGGCACTTATCCGGGAACGGCAGCGGGAAGGAATAGCTGTGGCACGAGGCAAGGGAGTGTACAAAGGAAGGACGCCGGCGCTGACTGCTGATCAACAAGCGACGCTTAAGGCACGGGCGGGGGCGGGCGAAGCTAGGGCTGCTCTGGCTCGGGAGTTCGGTGTCGGCAGAAGTACCCTGTATAAGTACCTCAATGCTCCTGAACAGATCCCGAAGTGAGGGCGACTCGAACCGTGCCGTCGCCCGCATCGGGGATGGTTCCGATAGGGCCTAAGAGTCAAAACGGACCTTGCCCGAAAAGTCGTTAACAGACCCTAGCCGGACACGTTTCCGTAACCGGAAGTGTGTCCGGCTGGGGTGTACCCCACACGGACACGTGCTGCCAGAGCGTGATGACCTCAAAACCGACACTTTTATAGCAGAAAAGAGAGTCTCCACCCCGCTTTGTCTTATGCTATAGAAGTGTCACTATTGGGGTGCCTCACTAATCTGGCCATATGGATATAAGCGGGATGATCTCAGCATAAACGCCCACGTTTCTCTCCGGGTAGCTCTCATACACATGCTCGAAGACTGCCGAGCACTTCTGCTGGTATAGTTCAGGCGTGTATGCGCGTGGCAGGCCGTTGTCCAGGGTGTCCTCGATGGTCAGCTTTAGCTGCGAGCGTGCCGTAGATTTTTGCCGCCAATTCAACACCAGCAGTGCCTTGAGGTGGGCCAGCAGTTCGCGGGCGACCTTTTTTACTTCGGCGCGTTCTTCGGGTGTCAATTCGGGCGCAGGGCGGGTGAGTATGTCGAAGATAACCAGTTCCTCTTCGCTCATGTTCTCGCGGACATGGCGCTGCTCTTCATCGTTGAGGCTATTGGAAAGCTTCAACAGTTCCTCGAAAAGTTCCTCTATGCTGCGGCTGCCGGCGTTATAGCTTTCAATCAGCGACTCAAACTTCTCGGCGAAGTCAGCCCTTGTTCGGTTCAGCTGGATCATCTTTTCCAACTGGGCGCGGATCGCAGCCTTGAGCACTTCGAGGTCGATGTTCTTGTGCTTGGATCCCTTGAAGCGCTGCGCCAGTGCCTCAAAGTTGATCTTTGACAGGTCCATCGCCGGTGGCCCCTGTTCGCGAATTTCGTGGCCGGTGATGGATTCATCGAGCAGGCCGTTGATCTGGCCCATCACCTGTGAGATATCGGGCGGGTTGGGGTTCAACTGGGTACGGATGGCTTCGGCCAGCATGATCAGACAGGCAACGCGACCGGCGAATTCCAAGGCGGAGGGGTCAGGTTTTACGGCGCGGTAGAGCGTGCTCACCAGCCGCTCATGGGCAAAAAATTCACGGCGCAACTTATCAGGGGAGATTAATGCGTTTATGCCGTCCTCAATGCGTGCTAGACGCTCCATGCTGCCCGAAGCGAGAGCCTCGATTTCGTCCAGCATAACCCCATGCGCAGCGCAGAAGGCCATGGCGTCGACCACCGCCTTGCGCAGTTCCTCAACCAGCTCCTGCTTGTCCTTGACCGGGTTCTTGCCGTCCTTGCCGGCGCCGTAGATCGCCAGCGCCTTTTCCAGCGAGGCGAAGACGTTGGCGTAATCGACGATGACACCGCTATGCTTGCCGGGGAAGACGCGGTTGGCGCGGGCGATGGTCTGCATCAGCGTGTGGTTGCGCATCGGCTTGTCGAGATATACCGTAGAGCAACTCGGCGCGTCGAAACCGGTCAGCCACATGGCGCAGACGAACACCAGGCGCAGCGGGTCTTCTGTGTCCTTAAACTTCTCGTCCAGACCTGGTTGCGATTCGTTCATCCGCTTACGGTGCGGTTCAATGTCGAGGCCCAGCTTCTGCATCTGCTGTATTTCGTTCTGCCCCGGCGAAACGATCACTGCCATGTCGGTGCTGGTTAGCACTTTCAGGCGCTGCTTCAGCTCGGCTCTGCGCGCTTCACGCCGCGCCTGTTCGGGCGTCATCCCCTCGCCGGATTGATAGGCCAGCTCTCCAAGTTCTTTCTGCACCCGTGCGGTCTTTGCAGCCCAATGCGCCTTCACCTTGTCGTACATCCTAAGTGCGGTGGCCTTGTCGATAGACACCACCAGCGCCTTGCCCACGAAGCCACGGCCGAGGAAGTGGCGCACGATGTCCTGCGCCACGGTTTCCAGTCGGTCGTCACGAGTGATTAGGTGGTATTGCCGGCCAAGTTCACGTTCCAGCTTCGCTTCCTGCTCGGGGTCCAGTTCCGCGTTCTCGATCAGATCGTAGATGTCCTCGTTCAGGTCGGGGTTGACCAGTTGCAGTTCCGGCGTGCGGTTCTCGTAGAACAGCGGCACAGTAGCACCGTCCTCCACTGACTGCTGGAAATCATAAATCGAAACGTAGTCGCCAAAGACTTCCTTGGTGCGTTCCTCTCCGGCAATCAGCGGGGTGCCGGTAAAGGCTAAGAACATCGCCCTGGGGAGCGCGGCGCGCATATTGAGCGCCAGGGTGTCGTACTGGCTGCGGTGCGCCTCGTCGGTGAGCACGACAACGTCGGAACGGTCGCAAAGTAGCTCCGGCGTCTGGAACTTGTGCACCAGGGTGAAGACATAGCGGTGGTTGCCGCGCAGCAGTTCGCGCAGGTGGGCACCGCTCGCCGCGTGGCAGGCGTCACCTTCGGCCTCGCTCACCGCACCGGTAGTCTTGAAGGTCTTGGCGATTTGTTCGTCCAGTTCCACGCGGTCGGTGACCACCACAAAGGTCCAGTTGCCAACCAGCTTGCGCAGCACCTTCTGGGCGAAGAACACCATCGAAAAACTCTTGCCACTCCCCTGCGTCTGCCAGAACACCCCACCGCGCCCATGGCCCAGCTTGCGAGCTTCCAGCATCGAGGCGATGGCATTGTTGACGCCAAGGTACTGGTGGTTCTGGCCGATGATCTTGACCAGCCCTGCCTTGTGTTCGGAAAACAGCGTGAAGTTCTCCACCAGATCGAGCAGGCGTGCGCGGTCGCAGGTGCCGCGCAGCATCACTTCCAGCGACACGCGGCGAGGCTCGTCCTCGCGTTCGATACGCTTCCACTCGAAAAAGCGCCCCCAGTCAGTAGTGAGCGAGCCAACGCGGCTGTCGGTGCCGTTGGAGGCGATGAGCAGTGCGTTACTCCAGAACAGGGCCGGAATCTGCTGCTTGTAGTGGGTCAGGTTCTCGTCGAAGGCGGCCCGCGCCGGCACGCCGGGTTTTTTCAGTTCGATCACCACCCAGGGCATGCCATTGACGAAGGCGACAAGGTCGGGCCGGCAAGTGTAGAGGGCGCCGGTCACGCTGAACTGGCTGACCAGTAAGAAATCGTTGTTCGCCGGGTGTTCCCAATCCACCACGCGCAAGCGTTCGGTCTTCTGCCCACCATGATCGCGGTCAGGCACCGAAACCGTGATGCCTTGCTTGAACAGCCGATAGACTTCGCGGTTGGCGGCTTCCAGGCTCATCGCCGAGCGGTCGCGGGTCAATTCATCAACGGCGTTGCTGATCGCCTCCGATGGCAGTGTCGGGTTGAATGTGCAAAGGGCAGCGCGCAGGCGTTGCACCAAAACCACCTCGCCCTTGGTCTCCCGCCCCAGCGTGCCACCCGCGCCGAAGGTTTCCTCCAGCGCCGACACCGTCTGCCAGCCAAGCGCAGTAAAGAGCCCGATGGCAGGCTGCTCGACGAGTTGGTCTTCTGTGTAGGCGTGAGCGCTCATGTTAGGCAGTCTCTAAATCGATCTGGCCGGAGAGCAGGCGCGGCAGCAAGAGATCACGGGTGCGCCGGAGGTTTTGGATTTGCTTATGGAGCTTGTAGATGAGCCGGAAGCTCGGAGAGACGATTGCTGAGAACTGGTCAAGCAGGGCACGCGGTGGCTGAGCAATATGGAAATCGTTGAAACATTGCTCCTGCACTCGCTGCCGTCCCGAAGCACCAGACATGCTCTTGATCGCAACTTCGCGAAACTCGTCGCTACGCGCGAGGCAATAGACAAACTCGGGAGTAAGAGAACGTGATCGAAGCACGATGAATTCTGTCGAGCCGAACGCGACCGCATTTGCGTCGGGCAGAAATTGGACAAAACCCGTCTTGCCGTTTTCCAGGCAAGGTGTGATGCGTGCGAAAAGCGTATCGCCGTTCTGAAACTTGGCTCCGCTATTGCCTGTGCGCGATTCGATGTTAGTGATGAGCATCGAGTCGTTAGAAAGGCAGCCCATTGGGACAAAAGGCTTTTCGCCATCTCGTGGGATGGCAACACGCGGGTTCACATTCATGGCGTCTGTGACACGCATCACCTCCCATCCTTGCGGAATCTTGCCGAGTGGCGAAACGACGCGGGTCTGGTCTTCGTGGCCGGGAAAGCGGTAATTGATGAACCACTCGCGGTAGATACCTCGGGTCATTGATTCAAGAATCTTGATGCGCCGCTGGTTGTTCTCAATGAGTTCGTCATAAGCCGACAAAATGCCAGCTATGCGTTGCTGGACGGCAAGCGAGGGAAGGTCAACGGGCATTTCCTTAAGAAGCCCAATCGCCATTCGAACCTGATTCGCTGATCCGCGCGCACAACTAATAATGTAGTCGTGGAATGCTTGACTGCGGCCGAGATAACCGAGCCAGCCTTGATCTACGCCTGGCGATGACGAACGGATGCACACTGCATTCTGGTTAAGCAGCGCACCGTGGGCGGTTTCTGGTACTACCGCAGCACGACCTACGACTGAACCTGGCTGGGTGGGGTGAGAGCCGACTGTGCAAATTACCAAGTCTCCGGCTCGCAATAAGTGTCTGGCGTACTTATTGAGGGCTAATTTGGGTAGGAACTTACAGTCGGAAAGGCCAACCGTCTCATTCTTGATGTCGGTGACGCGAACGACGGGAACACCTTCTTTGGAATACTCGGCTTGACTCCAAGCTCCACCGTTTGTGAATTCGGCAATCGCTTCGAGGGTGGTTTGTTTACTGTCAATGCTAGTCATGCGCTTAAAATCCCAGCCACATTTGAGGCGATGGTCTGCTCCAGTTCCCGCGCCTGGACGTTCAGCGATTCCAGTTCCTCATTGAGGTTTTCGAGCTGTTCCTTGAAGTCCTCGTCGCTGACCTCTTCGCCTGGCGCGACGCCGACGTAGCGGCCAGGGTTGAGCGACCAGCCGTTGGCTTCGATTTCTTGTATCGTCGCCGCCTTGCACAGGCCGGGCACATCGGCGTAGGCCGGTGTGCCGCCAAAGACTTCCTTGAGCTTGGCCTCCGTCTCGTCATTTCCAACCGTTAGGTCAAGCGCTTCGTAGCGATAGAGGCGCACCAAATTGGCAATGAAGCTGATCTGCGCCGACGTCCAGTCGCGATGGGCGCGATCCACTTGGCGGTAGATGTGGCGGGCGTCAATGAAGAGCACAGTGTCGGCGCGCTTCGTCTTGGCCTTGCCGTTATCGAAGAACCAAAGGGTGCAAGGCAGTGTGACGGTGTAAAACATGTTGGCGCCTACGGCGACCATGACATCCACAGCCCGAGCTTCGATCAGCTTCTGACGGAGTTCCTGCTCGGTAGAGCGGGCATCCGACGCCGAGTTGGCCATGACGAAGCCGGCACGCCCCGTGGCATTGAGCGCCGAGTAGAAGAGCTGAATCCAGAGGTAGTTGGCGTTGTCACTTCGTGGCAGGCCGAAGGGGAAGCGGCGACCGGCGCCGACCATATCCTTGAGCCGTTCCTTGTCCACAGCATTGACGTTGAAAGGGGGGTTGGCGAGGACGAAGTCGAACTGGCCGGTGGCGCTGTGCGGGTCGTCGTAATAGCTGTTGACGTTGCCACCGTGGCGAATGTCGCCCTCCAGCCCATGCACGGCGAGGTTCAGGCGGCACAGGCGGCCGGTCTCGTCAGTCTTTTCGACGCCACAGATGGCAAGCTCAGCTGCGGGGTTCTTCTGGTGCTCGGCGACGAAGCGCGCCGACTGCACGAACATGCCGCCGGAGCCGCAGGCGGGATCGAGGATGCGCCCGTGGAAGGGTTCGATGACTTCGGCCAGTAACTTGACGATGCTGCTCGGGGTGTAGAACTCGCCGCCGCCCTGGCCCTCGGTTAAGGCGAAGGCGCCGAGGAAATACTCGTAAATGCGGCCGAAGGCGTCGTAGTCCAGCGTGGCCGGAATCTCGGAAACCTTCTTCAACAGCTCCTTTAGCAAGGTACTAGTGAAGAGGTTGTAGGTCTTCGGCAGCACGCCGGCAAGCTGCGGGTTGTGCTTTTCGATCTCGCGCATCGCTGCATTGACCTTGGCGCCGATGTCGGCCGCCTCGGGCAGGGTAAGCAGGTAATCGAAACGTGCCTCGGAGCCAAGGAAGAGAATTCCTTCCGCGTGGTAGGCTGCGGGTTCATCGACCCTGCTGCCGCGCCGTGATGATGCGCCGGCAGCTTCTAGCTTGCCACGCTGGACAGCAAAGCGTACCTCGGCAAAGCGCAGGAAAATGAGACCGAGGATCGGGCCTGAGTATTCCTGCGCCTTGAGGCCGGAATTGGCGCGGAACTGGTCAGCAGCATCCCACAGGCGCTTTTCCAGGGTTGTGGTGGCAGTGTCTTTTTCGGAGGTGGCTATCCAGATCATGCGTTTCCTTTTTCATGTTTTGACGAATGACCCGGTATAGCAAAAATTGGAATGGAATAACACAAGAAAACTTGTGTTCAGGCAGTTACAGCATCTGGATAATGTCTGTCAAACCCAGGCTCGATAATGCTGGTTCACTTGCCGATCCCATTATAAATCTATTGACAGCCCTGCCCGTCATGCTATGGGTAGGCCACTTTCTACTCCCATTGGGAGCCCTTTCAAATGCGCCACCAAACGGCGCATCCGCAGCACACATGGGCGAAGCCTTGCCCGAAATCCTCCGAAAGACATCCTGACCCGTTACGCCGTCGTGATGCCCAGTCACCAGCAATATCCCTTATCTCATTTAGCCCGCCCATGCCACTCCAGCAGCTTACCCACTCTATCATTTTCCGCATTCCCCAGTATCGCTTCTGGCCGGCAGGCTTGCGCGCTCAACCCAACAACACAGAAGGAGTACACCATGAATGACCTTTTTGGCCACATCGTCTACAGCTACACCCGCGCCGACGCCATCAACGACGGCGTTCTGATCGACCTATCTGAACGTTACCCAGAACAATGCGGCATGTATCGGTTTCCAGTCGGCTGCACGGCAGCTGTCTGGTCACTCATTGAACATGGCGTGGCAGCTGACACTGGCGCTACCCCGGCAGGCATCGTCTGGGACATCCTGTACATGTCGCAGAACTACATGGTCGCACGACCTGATGAACAGACCGTTTTTTTCGATGTCATTATACCTGACGCAAGAAGAAGCAAAGTCCACCGGCTAAAGGCGGTGTGCCATCCCGGCGACAAAATGGAGCCGGTCATCACTGTCATGCTACCGGAGGAAGACTAGTCCATCTTCGACCATCGACCATCAACCCCATGGGGGCGTACTGCCCAAGGGGCCAGTCCGCCCCGACAATTAAGGAGGAGTGGACATGACCACCGACCAATGCACTGCAACCCCCATCAAACGTATTGTTCTGAAATCGATTGAGGCCCGCTACAGCAGAGAGGTTGTCCGAGACGACGCGCCCACCTGGGCGTCGCTGCGCTTCACCACGCCCAACCAAGTCTTCGAGATTTTCCGCGAGCTGGCCCGGGAAACCAAGGAGCACTTCGTGGTCCTTCACCTCGACGGGAAAAACCGGATCGCCTGTTTCGACAGAGTGTCAGTCGGTTCGCTGAACCAAGCCATCGTGCACCCACGGGAGGTCTTCAAAACTGCGCTTTTATCAAACGCTGCGGCGATCCTGCTCCTGCACAACCACCCGTCGGGCGACCCGACACCCAGCCCGGAGGATTTGTCCATCGCCAGGCGGCTCCAGGAAAGCGGGGAGCTTCTGGGAATTAAGGTCCTGGACCACATCGTTATCGGTGACACGTACCTGAGCTTTGTGGAAAAGGGGTTGTTGTGAATGCCGCGAGCGCCATTGAGAAACTTTTACCTGCGTTGTGACACGTGAACCCGACCGACAAAAGGATGCGCCACGGCACGGCACCAACGGCAGTACATTGTCCCAGTTACTGACCGGGAGGTTAATCCTCCCGGCATCAGTTGCCACCGTATGAGTTCATTTGCCCGTCTCTATCTGGAAAACCAGAGAGAGACGGGCCTGATCTGCACCTCATGTAAACCTACCTGCCAGGCTGGCGGACGAATGCACCGCTTCGCGGCAGTGTCGCGACAACACCGAGATTGCCAACACTAACACCTCCACGGTAACAGCACGAACATGCGACAAAAGCGCATGTTTCCAGGTCACCAGACGGCCCCATCTGGGGTGCCAGCATGCTGCTCACAGCAGCATCTGGACTAAACGTTTGGACGCAGAATGAAAACCACCATTGGTGGCGGGATTCGTCCCCTTTTGCACTGCCGATCAGATGAAGATCGGCACGACCTCATACACTTACCCTATACCTTCGCGCTGCAGTAGCTCTGGGTGAACCGCTCTCGGCGGTTGATCCAGGGCAACTGGCCCGGGGAGGTGCTAAATGGCACGCAAAAAAACGGTTATCGTTGGCAAACAATTGGAACGGCTGGAATGGGAGGCACGATTCATTGTAGGCAAGTTGCGGCGGGGTTCATCACTGACGCGCAAAGACCAACTCAATTGCCTGGGACGCATCGGTAGGACCATGAAGAAGTACGGGCTGAACAGCATTAAGCATTTGAAGCCAGGGCACGTTCAGCGCTATTTTGCTGAACTCAGGGCTACAGGGATGTCGGCGGGAAGGATGGCCAATCATGCGACAGCAATGAGGCATCTCTGTAGAATGATGGGCAAACCCGACATTGTCCCAACCAACAAGGAGCTCGGCTGCGCACGCGACCTTGGAAATCGAACAAAACATGCAGACAGACAAATTGACCCGGCAACGATTCAAGCGGTTCGCTCCCGGCTGAGTGCGAATCATCAAATTGCCTTCGACATGGCAAAGCTCTTTGGCCTGCGTCAGAAGGAAACCCTCCTAAGCTGTCATACCGTAGAACGAGACGGCAAAGAATATCTGGTTGTGCAGGGCGCGAAGGGCGGCCGCCCCCGCGAGGTCCCGATCACCTCGGCCGAACAACGAGAAGTGCTTGCACATAACACTTCGTATCGTGCCAGCCATGGCGGAAAACTGATTGACGAGGACCTGAGCCTGCAAAAGGGCCTAAAGCGCCTTCAAAACCAGCTAGCTGCAGCAGGTGCAACTAGAAGCAGCAATGCGAACATGCACGCCCTGCGGCGGCAATGGATCGTCGAACGATGTCAGGAAATCCTTAAGCAGCCTGAAGAAGAACGACCTCAACTGATAGCTGAGTTAGTTGAACACGTTGGACATGGCCGCACGGAGGTTCTTCGAGCCTACACCAGCCTGTTGACGTAATTTACGCGCATAATCAAGGCCTCCGCTGACCACAAATGGTTAGCGGAGGCTTTATTGCGTCTACAGCATGAGGTATCGGCGGGCCTTACTCGAATGTACCCCCCTGAACTGCAAAGCTTGGGGCACTATCGTCGCCCCTGGAGGTGACTCTGGAAAAATTCTTTTTTGTCTGGAAAAACATCTTGTAATCTGGAAAAAGTCTGGTATGCTAGTTTCCATGGACAATAAACTTGCTCAGATAATGCTGGATGCTGCCCGATTGGCAGCGGAGACCGCCGAAGCTATTAACCGCGGCGACATGGATGCAGCAACACGTCTTCAACAGGCGGCGGACAACGCCTGGCAAAGGGCGCGTAGACTTGGGCAGCAGCGTGTGCAGCGTCCAGCAGTCAACAAGAACCTCAGCATGAGGGAGCGTGCCATCCGTGTGCTCACCGAGCTGAATGTTCCCTGCTCCCCGAAGCTGATCGCGGCCTACAGCCAGGCTCGCAGTGGAGAATCCTTTGATGTGCGGGCCATCGCCTCGATTCGCAGAGATGAGTACCGCTCATGGACCTCCGGTTCGCGGCGTGATAGTTACTTGGTGCCGGCACTTGAAGGCCCCTGGTTTGTTGCGGGGCGGGGAACCTTTGCGCTCTCCCATTGGCCCCTTCCACAGCGGATCGTTGGGCCGCTGAGCCCGAGGACCGACCATCTAACGGTCTGTCTGCATCTGATCGACCAGCTTGAATCCTCATTAGATGCTGCGGCGGAGGATCGCATGTGCACCTTGCTGGTCGAGTTCGTGCGCTCGGTCCCGGATGCCCTGGCAAACCCGTGGCAGCCGCAGGCGGCGGTGGATGCAGTGCGTGCCCGTAACGCGGTACACGCGGAACTTGAACTGATACGGGGCGAAGACCAGAAGTGGCGGCAGAGCGAAGCGGATCGTGCCACCCGTACCCTTGATGAGGAACAGCTGGTCTGGGGCAGTTCGCCCCCGCACGTCGCAAGAATTGCGACCTAGGTATGGAGGTTCCTTCATGACCACTGATGAACAAATTGCGCTGGTGCGCGGAGATGCAGCGGAGAAGAGACCCACCGTCCGCGTGCTCGCGGCGGCCATGGCTCACACCGACTGCAGCCTTGCCAGACTGGCCCTTGCTGCCCGCACTGATCTTGACCACCTCTGTGACGGCACCTATTTCGCCGTCGAAGTTGGCCAGGACCCCCAGGCATTCCAGCGTGGTCAGATGTTCGAATGCCGCGTGAAGGATAAGGGGTATGCCGGTTTGATCCAGCTGCTGCGTGAGCATGCCGACTTTCCGTTGGCGGATGTCCGGATTCGCAACCTGCGCGACGGGGCCCTGCCGAATGAGGAGGGGCTGCGGCTGCGGGCAGCAGAAACCAGGCAGTTGCTGAAGAAAATCATCAATAAGGCTCCTGACGCCCCCAATATCATCGACGGCGCGGTCCTGGTCTGCACCATCGCGGGAAAAAGGGCCTATTTCGAAGCCGATGGCCTGGCCGCCGCAACCGGAGGCCAGATACATGCGGCCGAAATCAAGTCCTTCCCTATCACCGATGGCCAGTGCGATGGCGACAAGCTTGGTGCCGCGTGCGACCAGGCGGCTTGGTACATTTTACTCTGCCGTATGACGCTGATCGATCTCGGCTTGTCGCCCGAGGCCGTATCCAATCAGGGATTCATCATCCTGCCGGAAAGCACCGGTTTGCGCCCCACACTGCTTATCCAGGGACTGGCGGACCGGGTACGGCGTGCGTCGAGGCTGCTGGATTCGGCCCCCAAAGGTGACGACATCGTCAAGACCTCCTGCGGATGCCAGTTCCCGGGAGAAGGGGGGGATCCGCAGGAGCGGCTCGAGACGCTTGAAGCCATGATGGACAAGGTGGGCACCAACTACCGGCCCGATTGTCTGCAAGACTGCGGAATGGCCCGGCTCTGCCGGGGGCGGGCCCATGATCTGGGGCTTGTCACTCTCAGCGGAAGTGCGGTAGCCCGATACCTGCCTGGAGTGAGGACGCTGGACCGGGCTGCTGATCTGGCGGCCGGTGTACCGGCTGCTGCCTCTGAGGCATACTCCGCAGCTGCTCTGATGCGTGCAAATGCTATCTATGAGCAGGTGCTGGCCAAGGGGGAGTTATGAGCTTGCAGGCTCTGTTGGCGGCGCGGGCCCACCAGGAAGGGAAGGCCCAGTCGACTGCCCTGTACCGCCACCGCGCCATTGCCGATGATCCCTTGTGCATTGTCGCCTGGCAACTCGGCGCTGAGCCCTACAGCCCCGGCGCGCTTGCCTTTGGCAGAGAATCCTCCGGCTTCCAGCTCTACGTGCCAGGATACCCCCTGCAACGCGACCTGCTGTTTGCTGCACTCCTGGAGTTTGCCAAGAATTTCTGCCCTGCTTTCGAAGCCTACGCCGCCGGGCCCTGCGAATATCGCGAATACAAGGGTAAGGTGCTGGCGGTTCCGTTGGCCTTGCCCCAGATTGTCGTGGCCAATGACGAGACCATACGCCTCATTGGGCGTCTCGGGCGCCGCCTCGCCTATCTGTCCACCACCGGGCAGTTTGCAGCAGATCCGCTGCTGCCGCGTCTGGGCCGCCACTTCATGTGGATTGCGAACCATGCCCACCTACCGGGCCAGCAGCTGATCCTGTCGGTCGCGGGGCTGCTTGGATCGCACTACGCCACAGCCATGAGCGCACTTGAGGTGCAGTCACTGACCGCGATGGACGCCTGGGTCGCCCCGCCGTCCGGCATCCACGGCTTCCATGCCGCGGAGCTTGCAGAAGATCACCCTGTTGGTCCGGTCCCCAAGCCCAAGGACGGCGAACAGGTTCATGCCTTGATGCAGGATTTCAACAAGGCGCGAGCCGGCAGCACAGATCCTGCGCTCGTGAAGAACCTTGCCGCGCCGCTGTTTGATCTGTACGGGGACATGGTGGAGGAGACCTGGAGCCTGATCTGGAAGGTAATCAACCGGGAGCGGCATAAGCCTGAAGCTGGGTTTGTCGCCCGGCGGGTTGGTGAGGACCGTCTCAAGTATGCGGAGCACCTCGACTGGATGATGGGTCCCGCAGACGGGCGCCGGAAGGCACGCCTGACTCCCTATGGTGCAGCGGTGCGCTTAAACGAGCTGGAATCCAGCAACACGCTGGTCGCCGCCGAGGAGGCCATCGACGATCCGTTGCGCATGCTGCCCCATCTGCTCACCGGGAAGGCGCTGGCGGGGATTGTGCTCAATTGCAACCCCTTCCGCACTGAGGTCGTCGGCGGCCGCAATTGCAAGCGTCCCAGCGTTACGATCCGTACCGAAGTCCCCTGCCAGATGCCCGGAGGGACCGAGCTTTGGTGGACATCGGCCTCAGGTGAGAAGGAGTGGCTGGTGGCTGAAGTAACGCCATCTGGTGGCGGGTCCGAGGTCACCCTCATTCTGCAGACCAACCGGGCCCAGAAGGCAGGGCTTCCCGCTATCGGTGTTCGTGCCTGCTTCTCGCAGTTCAACACGCGCCCTGGCTACGAGTTACACCTGCCTTCGCAGGCCCCCTGGACCCACCAGCCTGCTGCGCCGCCGGAAACCACTGATCTTGAGTATAACGACTCTACAGAGGAGGCGGCATGACCATGTTCAACCAGGGTATAATCGCAGCGGCCGACAAGGTCGCCCTGGATGCCCAGCAGGATTTTTTCAACATTGCGGGCAATGGGGCGGTTGTCGTGTCTGCCGTCGCTGGCGCGGGCAAGAGCCATTTCGTGACGGATACCGTACAGAAGTGCCGCAAACTCGGCATCCGGGTGGCAGTTGCCGCGCCCACCAACGAGCAGGTCTTCAGCTTGGTGCGCTCCATTGCCGACAACGATCCGGGACAGGTGGTGTACATCCATGCAACTGACATCGTCCCTCCCGCCTGGGTCCAGCTCCCGAACGTCCGTATCGTTTCGCCGGCGCATCAGGCGTCAGGCGAGGCTGTGCTGGTCGGCACCATCCATAAACTAGCATCGGCTATCCATCCGCGAAACGGCTCCATACCGGCCCTTGGGCACTTCGACGCCCTCATAATCGATGAAAGCTTCCAAGCCACTTCTGCAAGCTACTTCGCCGCAGCGGGCATTGCCCCGCGGCACCTCTGTGTTGGCGACAGCGGTCAGATTCTCCCCTTTAGCACGGTAGAGGCCGGTCGGCAATGGAAAGGGCTTGCTGAAGATCCCCTGCAAACCGCCGTGGGTGTGCTCAGGATGAACCATCCGTCCACCCCACTGCATAGGTTCCCGATTACGCGGCGGCTAGACGGGCGCGGAGCCTTGATTGCCAGGAATTTCTACCCGGTCGATCACCTTTTCGAGGCGGCAGTAGCCGACGGCGTGAGGGCGATGACGCTTGGGCAGGCCACGTCGGTCAGCGCTCGGGACATAGCTCTCGACAAGGCCCTTGCCCTAGGCGCACAGGCGGGCTGGGCCTATCTTGAGCAGCCGGCCGTTCAGACCTTAATGCTGGACCCGGATACCGGAAGGCTCATCACCGATTTGATCGCACGGCTGCTGCACCGGACCTGTCAGCTTACCTGCGAGCGCCACCTCTCGGGGACCCCTCTGGTCCCTGAGAGGGTGGCCGTAATCGTTTCCCATAACGACCAGAAAGGCATGGTCCGCGGCATGCTGAACCAGGTTGGCCTTCCCGGGGTGGTCGTAAATACCGCGAACAAGCTCCAGGGGCTTGAGTTCGACGTAGTGGTCTTCTGGCACCCTTTGGCGGGCCTGGACGAGCCGGATAGCTTCCACCTGGAAGCAGGGCGCCTTTGCGTCATGTGCACCCGGCACCGTCACGCATGCTTCGTGGTAGGGCGCCGCGGCGACCGGGAGCTGGTCGAGGGGTTACCTCCTGCTACTCCCGCATTTCCTGGCGCGGGATCTGATGAAGATGACGTCCTGAGGGGCTGGGAGGTCCACAGGGGAGTCTTCTCCGCCCTTACGCCGCACCTTGTGCCCGTGCCCTAGACCTCTTTCAGGAATAGCTGAAAAACGCAATAGTGCTTCTCATCGCCGGGGTCGTCCTTTGAGCCATACTCCTCGTGGCTTCAGAGCGACCCCGTGTTTCTTGCAACGTTTTCGGACCGCGTTATCGGAGATTCCGAGCTGCTTCGCGACTGCCGTTAGTGGCATACGCTCAACCAGATTCTCAAGCTGCTGGATGTCATAAGGATCATCAGTCGTTCTGATTGTTATCGGTTGGTCTTCAAGCATCTGGTGAAGCCTTTCAGCCCACTTTACCATCCATAATTGTTTTTCTGGATCGTACTTATAGAGATTGTATCGTGCGGCAACTTCATTTTGCGAATGGTTAAGGATCTCTTCACCAACATCCTTTGGACAGCCTATGGACGAGAGATGGGTCCTCATTGTCTTGCGCAAATCATTGGGGGTGAACTTTTTTGTTAGGCCGAGCCATCTTTGTCTTGTAATTTCCCCTTCTTTAGATGCGAGTTCGCCTCTGAGTAACTTTGACATAGAGCTAGCTTGGATGGGTTTGCCCTGACAGTCTGGTGCCGAGCTCGGGAAAATATATTCTGGGAAAGTGCCGATGATCTGTTTGGCCAATGGCGATAAATAGACTCGATGATCGTGATGTTCATGACAGCGTGTCTTGATGCGATGAGCCGGTATCTGCCACCAATCGTCGGTTATTTCGCTCCGGTGCATCCCGGCAACCTCTCCTGGACGCTGCCCCGTCACGAGCACCATCATGAGTGCCCGAGCTACTGAAGCACTTCCAGGGCCATCAGATGAGTTGAGCATGGTCCAGATGTGTCTGATCTCTTTTTCACCCAATGCTCGCTGCTGCTTCTTTGTTTTCATAAGCGGCTGTATCTCTTTGACTTTTTCCAGATCACTGAAAGGATTTCGGTAAGCAGAGTCCTCCTTTTCAAGCTGAAAGTTCCACATAGCCCGAGTTATCTTGAGTACAGCACGAGCTTGGCCTGCTATTAGTTCACCATTGTCCTTTCTATTAGCTGCAACATCAGTGATTAACTTGATAGCATGATGCTTTTTTACGCTGGTAAGCTTGAGAATGTTGTATTTTTCAAAGAACGGTATTACAAACTTTTCGATTGTTCTCTTGTACTCCTTATGGGTTGACGGTGCTCTGTTTTCGGGCTTACCGGTAAAGTCAAGGAAGACATCGGCAAGATCTGCAATGGTCATGTCTTCATATTTATTGGCGGGTATCGGGTCCTCTTCGATGATATTGGGCGCTTTCGGATCTTTACCGTCGCAATAGTCCTTGAACAGGGCCGTATGCGTATTCTTGGCATCTTTCAGGGTTATCTCGCCCCGACGCCTCGGGACCTCTGCGAAGTTCCCGATCTTGATCTGCTGTTTTTTGCCATTGACGGTGTACCGGAAATAGAAAGTCTTGACCCCTGATGTCAATACGCGGACGGAGAATCCCTCTTGGGCGGTTAGGTAATACGGTAGGTCCTTGACTTCAAGGTTCTTCAACTCCTCGATGGTGAACTTGCCACCCTTCCTTCCGGCACTACTGCTATGACTGGTGAGCCCTTTCCAGGTTTCTGCTCCCGCACCTTGTTTTGTCACCTTCATGTCACCCCCAAGGCGTTTGCTAGTGTTTGAAAACCGATGAAAACGATGAGGCGCAAGGGTAGCATGAAATCTGCACAAAATCACCATATATCTCATATTCATTATGGTTTTAAGTGACAGTAAACGAAAACGCTAGCGTGTGTCTGCAAAGCCATGAAAACCCCATCGCTCTGCTTCGGGAGCAGGGGGTCGGAGGTTCGAATCCTCTCATTCCGACCATTATAGAGAAAGGCCCCTGACAAAATCAGGGGCCTTTTTTCGTGGTCTTCCGATCCCCAACTAAATTTTTGGCAAATTATCGTTTTTTTGCTATAGTCTGCCTATGAAAAGGGTATGGACGGTCGAATTCCTGGATGATGCGGTTGAAGCCGAATTCCTTGCCATCCCCAAGGATCTTCAGGCTCGCTTAGTGCGCATTACCGATTTGATCGAGGCCTACGGCCTTTCGAATACCGCCGGGGGAAATTGCACTGGCATTGTCACGGATGGAGGAGATTGACCATGGGTAGAAAAATGTCTGTAGTGAAAGAAGAACTTTTGAAAGATGAAGAGTTTAGGGCTGAATTTGTCGAACTAGAGGATGAGTTCGCGCTGGCCTCACAGCTAATCGAAGCCAGGAAAAAGGCACATCTCACCCAGGATGAGGTTGCGAAACGCATGGGCACAACACAGTCCGTCGTTGCACGCCTTGAATCCGGCCATCCATTGCCCAGTCTAAGGTCGCTGAAACGGTATGCTCAGGCTGTCAACGGCAAGGTCGAAATCCGGGTTGTATGAAATCGTCGCGACTGGCTCGTCAAGGTACATCTGGCTGTCCTAGTAAGACCACCGGCCCATATCTCACTTGACAGCCTCAGTAATATTAGCGGCCTTCTTCTGGTGACAAGATGATTGAGGAGACGAATTAATGGCTACTATGACGTTGCTCGGCATAGATGACGCTATCTCTGGAGCATTGGAGGAAAAGGCTCGGCGCGAGGACACTAGCGTCAATACCGTTATGCTCAGAATTCTGAAGGAATCCCTTGGTATGGAAAAGAAAAAACGAATCGTCATCTACGACGACCTGGACCACCTGGCAGGCACTTGGAGCTCGAGTGATCTCACTGAGTTCGAGAATGCCACGTCTGCGTTTGAAAAAGTGGATGAGGATATGTGGAAATCAGGTAAGGAATAGCATCGACCGACGGACGCACAACTGCCCCTGCTGCGGGAGCAGGGGGTCGGAGGTTCGAATCCTCTCATTCCGACCATTTTAGAAAAGGCCCTTGGCTCAACGCCAAGGGCCTTTTTCCTTTTCCGCTCCGATCCTTTTCCGGTGACGCCCAAGTAGAACAGGTAAACTGCCCGACCGCTTTCATGGCTTCAAAAAGTTCCAGGTTAGCAGAATACTACCGCTTGACAATACTAACGGCTCTCGTTATCATTCCGCCATGATCATTTCATTCGCCTGCAAAGAGACTGAGAAGCTGTTCCATGGGCGATTTTCGGCGAAGCTGCCGCAGGACGTTCAGCGCATCGCCCAGCGCAAGCTCAAACAGCTGAGCGGCGCTGCCAGCCTCGACTTTCTGCGAGTCCCGCCGGGGAACCGACTGGAGCAGCTTTCCGGTGACCGCAATGGCCAGTGGAGCATCAGGATCAATGATCAATGGCGAATTTGCTTCCGATGGGAAGGCAACGCCTACGATGTCGAGATTACTGATTATCATTGAAGGAGATTTTTATGAATAAACGCGACCTCCCTCCCGTGCATCCCGGCGAAATCCTTTTGGAAGACTTCCTTATCCCGATGGCCATCACCCGCTACCGGTTGGCAAAGTCCATAGCTGTTCCCCAGCGTCGCATAGACGAAATCTGCGCTGGCAAAAGGGCCATCACTGCCGACACCGCCCTTCGCCTGGCCCGCTTTTTCGGCACCGACGCCCAGAGTTGGATGAACCTTCAAGCCGAATACGATCTCGAGACAGCCGAAATCACTCTGGCCACTCGGATAGAGCAGGAGGTAAAGCCTCTGAAGGAAGCGGCCTGACGCGGATTGCCGAACGTTGCGGGACTCCGAATTCTTTCGAATGCTGGAATTTTTGGTAATTTTAAAAGGTTGAATCCGAGGCTCCACCTCATCCAAAGGGGGTCCCTTATGACTTTCAATCCCGTCTTCGTCGCCAGCCATGTCGAAAAACCGGATTGGTATTCAGCCCTTGGAAAATACGCCAAACCAAATCTCCGCATAGCCATGTGGCAACTCCTCAGCACGCTCAGCCTGTATGTCGTCATCTTCGCGTTGATGATTTTCACCGTGAAAACCGGGTATTCCTACCTCATCACTCTCGCGCTGTCCGTGCTAGCGGCTGCGGTCTTCGTACGCGTCTTCATCCTGTTTCACGACTGCACCCACGGGTCCTTCGTCCATTCCCCTCACTGGAACAGGAACATCGGCTATATCTGCGGAGTTCTCACCTTCACCGCTTTCCACGACTGGCGGCGCAGCCATGCCGGGCACCACATCACCGTCGGCGACCTCGACAGGCGCGGCTTCGGCGACATCACGACCATGACGGTGGAGGAATATCTCGCCGCCCCACCGTGGCAGCGGCTGTGTTACCGGTTGTACCGAAGCCCGGCGATCATGTTCACCATCGGCCCTGCCTACTATTTCCTGCTCCGCAACAGGTGGCCAAGCGAAAGGGCCCACAAGCAGGACATCCATAGCGTCATTTACACCGATGTTGCGTTGGTGGTCTTCATCGCGCTGGCCGGCTGGGCGATCGGTTTCAAGACCTATCTCATGGTCCAGTTGCCGATCCTCCTCATTGCAGCGACCTTCGGCGTCTGGATGTTTTACGTCCAGCACCAGTTCGAGGGGGTGTATTGGGCAAGGCATGACCAGTGGAACCCTTGGAAAGCCGCACTGGAAGGGGCCTCCTTCTATCAGCTGCCGAGTATGCTCCAGTGGCTCACCGGCAACATCGGCTACCATCACGTGCATCATGCACGGCCGGGCATCCCCAATTATTATCTGCAGAAATGCTGCGAGGAGGTACCGGAGCTTCAAAGCGTCCTCCCCCTGACCATGCGCGGCAGCCTGAAATCTCTCCGCCTGAACCTGTACGATGAAGAGCAGGGGAAGCTGGTGAGTTTCAGATCGCTGAAAGGACACCCCCGCCTCCCTTCCTAGGCTGCCCGTCGAACAGCCGTCCGGCGTTACGTTCCCTGTTGGGGGATTGGGTCCCCAAGCTGGAGCTTGGGAACCTGGGTGGACCAGCTAGTTCCTCACCCGAGCCCGTTGTCCGGTAGGAAAGCAAAAACGAAGGCCCCTGGCATTGCTGCCAAGGGCCTTTTTTGTCGACTGCCGTCCTCCTCCGGGGCTCTCGCAAGACTGCGAGGACGGACAAGAGAACTATTGAGGTATTTTGGGGCGCTTCATGCCGCCATGACGGAATGCACCGAAGAAGCCGGCCACCACTTCGACCGGCACCGCGACGTACCACACCGTAAGGACTGCGGCCATGATCGCCATGACAATGACTACCAGAGTGGCCATAACCATAACGTGACCTCCTTTAATAAGAGGGTAGCACAGACGTCTTCACATTAACAAGCCCGCCAGCAGACGTTACCTCGCCCGGTGCACGAAGTGAACGCGGAGAGACGATGCCTCATCTTCTGCGGGACGTTCGCGCCAGCTGCGGCCGACCGGAACCGTGGTGGTGTTCCCCTGGCTGTTGCCGCCGGTCGAGCTGCTGCGGTTGCAGCAGGAGGGATCGGTTGACTTGGCCGGGAAATGTTGTATTTGATCTACTTGCCAAATTAGCGAAAACAAACAGCAGCTCTTGAGGCGCCGCCGAAAAGGAACCTGAAGAAGGTATGGCGGAAGATGGTCGCGGGGAAGGCGGGACGGTTACAGCACAAGGAGATGACCATGAATTACATCACCGTGGGAAAGGAAAACTCCTGCAATATCGACCTGTATTACGAGGATTTCGGAACGGGGAAGCCGGTGGTCCTGATCCACGGCTGGCCCCTCAGCAGCAGGTCTTGGGAGAGGCAGGTGCCGGCCCTGCTGAGCGCCGGGCACCGGGTGGTCGCCTACGACCGTCGCGGGTTCGGCCAGTCGGGCAGGCCGTCCACCGGGTACGATTACGACACGCTCGCCGATGACCTCCATGCGGTGATGACGAGGCTCGACCTGCGGGACGCCACGCTGGTCGGCTTCTCAATGGGGGGAGGAGAGGTGGCGCGCTATCTCGGGCGCTACGGGACGGAACGGGTGCGCAAGGCGGTATTCATAGCGGCCGTAACCCCTTTCCTGCTGAAGAGCCCGGACAACCCGGCGGGGCTCGACGGCAACATCTTCGAGGGGATCAGGCAGGCGATACACGCCGACAGGGTGGCATTTCTCACCAGCTTCCTGTCCAACTTCTACAATATCCACGAGTTCGGGGGAAAGAAGGTGAGCGATGAGGTGGCCAGGCTGAGCTGGAACATCGCGGCGGGGGCGTCGCCCGTCGGCACCCTTGAGTGCGTCGACTCCTGGCTTACCGACTTCCGTGAGGACCTGGTGTCCATCCGGATCCCCACGCTGGTGATCCATGGCGACAGCGACCGGATCCTCCCCTTCGCCGCTACCGGCAGCCGGACCCACGAGGCGGTGGAGGGGAGCCGGCTCATCGTGGTGGCGGGGGCCCCGCACGGCCTGAACTGGACCCACGCCGAAGAGGTGAACGACGGGCTGATCGATTTCCTGCAGGAAACCCTTTGAACCTGAAAATAAAACCGTTGGCCACGGAGGAAATCTGAGGAATTCTGAGAGAAGCTAGAGACAAGAAAGGTTTTTCTCTACGTCTTTCTCAGATTTTTTCAGACGTTCTCTGTGGCCAACGGTTTTGATTCTCAACGGTTTTCTAGATTCTGAAATCCCTGAACCTTTGCACCGCCTCGGGAATGGTCTCCTCCCGGATGTTGCCGAAGGCAAGCCTCAGGTACCGCTCCAGTCCCGGCCCGAACACCTCGCCCGGAAGGAGCAGGATCCCCATCTCCTCGACCAGCCGCTTCGCCACCTGCCGCCCGGTCACGCCTTCCAGCGGGTGCCGCACCCACCCGAAAAACGGGCCGCTCGCCACCAGGGTGAAGGCGTTATCTCCCTTGGCGAATTCGGCCCGGAACACCTCATGCCTTCGTTCCATCATGACCCGGTTGCGGGCCACCCACTCCACGAGATTGTCGAAGCCGTACTTCACCGCGTGCTGCGTGACGCGCGGCTGGCAGACGGCCATGGTGTCCTGGGCCTTCAGCGCGTGCTGTATGAACTGCTCCGACGCAGCCAGCATGCCGGCACGGTACCCGGTGAGCGCGAAGGTCTTGCCGAAGGAGGCGATATGGACGAAATGGTCGCTCCAGGAAGGGTCCTCGAAGAGGTCATGGGGGCGGACGCCGCCGGTGATGAAGCTGTTGTAGGTCTCGTCGAGCACCAGCGCCACGTTGCGGCTGGCCGCCAGGCGGTACAGCTCCCGTATGGTGTCGGGGGGGATGACCGCGCCGGTCGGGTTGCTCGGGGTTACCAGCAGGATGGCCCTCGTCTTGGCCGTGATCAGGCGGGAGATGGCTGCCAGGTCGGGAAGCCCCCCGGTCGCCTCGTCGAAGGGTGCGAAGACGCAGCGGATGCCGAGTACCGCCAGCGCCATCGGGTGGTCGAAGTATGCGGGGAGTTGGACTATCACCTCGTCGCCCGCGCGGCAGAGCGTGACCATGGCAAGCCAGAGCGCCTGGCTCGCCCCGATGGTGAGGCAGAGCTGGTCGGGGTTGATGCGGGCGCCGTACAGCCTGCGGTAGCCCGAGCAGACCGCCTCGCGCACCTCGGGAAGCCCCTCGTCGATGCTGTAGCGGGAGGTGAGCGGGTCGAGCATCACCTGGGCCAGGTGGTCGGTGAGTTCCCTCGGGGGAGGGTAGTCAGGGATCGCCTGGCAGAGGTCGATGAGGGGGAGTTGCGGGTTGGCGGCGGCAAGCCACCCCTTGACCTCGGAGATGGGAGGCGGGTGCACGCCGCAGATAAGAGGCGAGACGGGAAATTTCATGGCACGCTCCGGAAGAAGTTCTGCGTCTCAGTGTTCCGGCGGGGCCGGCAGGTACTGCTCGAACTGCCTCTTGTCCTGGCAGCAGCGGTACGCCTCCTCCGGCGACACCTTCTTCGTCTTCAGAAGGTCGAGGATGTGCTGATCCATGAGCTGCATCCCGTCCTTGCGGCCGGTCTGCATGATGGAGGGGATCTGGAAGGTCTTCCCTTCGCGGATCAGGTTCCCGATCGCCGGGTTCCAGACCATGATCTCCTGGGCCGCAGCCCTCCCCTTGCCGTCCGCCGTCTTCAACAGCTGCTGACAGATGACCCCTCTCAGCGACTCGGAGAGAACCGCCCGCACCTGCTCCTGGGCGTCCTTGGGGAAGACGTCGATGATGCGGTCCACCGTCTTCGCGGCGGAACTGGTGTGCAGGGTCCCGAAGACGAGGTGGCCGGTCTCGGCGGCGCTCATGGCGAGGCTGATGGTCTCCAGGTCGCGCATCTCGCCCACCAGGATGACGTCCGGGTCCTCCCTCAGCGCGGCCCTCAGGGCGCTCGCGAAACTGTCGGAGTGCTCCCCTATCTGGCGCTGGTTGAAAAGGGACATCTTGTTCTCATGGATGAACTCCAGCGGGTCCTCCAGCGTCAGGATGTGCTCCCGGCGGGTAGAGTTGATCAGGTCGATCATCGCCGCCAGAGTGGTCGATTTGCCGCTCCCGGTAGGGCCGGTCACCAGCACGAGCCCCTTTCTGAGTTTCGTCAGGTTCCGGATCCCCTCCGGAAGCCCCAGGTCGTCGGCCGAAAGGATCTTGCTCGGGATGATCCTGAAGACGGCCGCGATGCCGCGGTGCTGCATCATCAGGTTGCCGCGGAAACGGGCCAGCCCGGGCACCGAGTAGGCGAAGTCGAGGTCGTGCCTCTCCTCGAACGTATCGCGCTGCTTCTGGGTCAGGATCTCGAAGAGGATCGCCTTCAGTTCCTCGTGGCTGAGCGTCTTGAAGTTCTGCCGCTCCATCTCGCCGCGCAGCCTGAAGATGGGTGGTGAACCGCTCGATAGGTGCAGGTCGGAAGCCCCGGCGTCGCTCATCAGCTTGAATAGCGCGTCAATCCTTGCCATGTCTGTTCTCCGTCACAGTATTATTGAAGCGACATACTCGCCCGGGGAGATCTCGCCACGCTCCAGGAGTTCCGTCCCCTCTTCGGTGATGCCACGATAGCCGTTGTCTTTCAGGTAACGGATGATCTCGGAGCTGTCGCGGATCATCTCGAACGCCTCCAAAAGCCCCTTGTCGAAACGTATCACGTCCATCAGGTACTTCTTCTCGCGGTAGCCGGTCTGGTCACAGACGGGGCAGCCTCCGGGCCGGAAGTATTCACGCGGCGCCGTGGCGAGCCTGAGCGCCGCGAGTTCCTCCGCCGGCGGGGCGTACGGCTTCTTGCAGTCCGGGCAGAGGAGCAAGACGGTCCTGCAGGCGACCAGACCTTTCAGGTGGCTCGGAATCAGGAAGTTCTTCTGGGTCAGGTGGAGGAGCTGTTTCAGGACCGCCTCTTTGTTGCCGTTCGAAACCCCGGCGAGCACCAGCTTGCCGCGCATGACCGCCTTGCTGGCGGCCAGGAAATCCGGAAGCTCGGTCACGTCCTCGATAACCAGCGTGTCCGGATCATGCGCCAGCGCCGCCGAGATGACGGCGGCCGTCCCCTCCCCGCAGCGCCCGCCCCCCAGGCGGGGAAAGCGCCTCTTGCCGCGCCCCAGCCGCTCTCCGATGAGCAGAACGTTGCGCTCCCCCTGGGAGGAATCGAGGAAGAGGTCGATAAGACGGCTGCGCTCCTCGGGCTCGCGCCCGGAGAAAAGGATGAGCCCCTCCTTCTCGGCGGCGAGCGCCAGGAGATCCTCCCTCTTGGAGGGCGAGAGGCGCAGGTCGTCGATGCCGGAGAGCTGCGGCGCGCTCACGTGCAGCCTGAGCGTCACGTACTCGCCCCCCTCCCCCGCCATCAACAGCGCCTGGAAAGGTATCCGTTTCCCCTGCCACATGAAGTTCAGCACCCCGCCGGCTGCGCTTGGCTCCGCCGTCGCAAGCCCGGCAAGCCGCCGTATCCTCTCGGTAAGCCGCTCGTAGTGCGTGCCGGCCAGCCAGCCCAGCTCGACGGCGCCCCCCTGAACCCGCGCCAGCACGCGCACCTGGTCGCCGATCGGCTGCAGCGAGAGCGAGGCGAATTTCTGTTGCACCACGCGCAAGAGGAGATGGTTCAGGAGTGTTCCCCCGGAAAGGTCGCCGTTGATCGCGGCGAGCACCTTTTCCGAGAAGTGGGCGGAAGTGAAGCCGAGTTCCGGCGGATGCTCGTCAGGACCGTAGAGGAGATCGTGCATCTCGCGGATCTCGCGGATGAGTCCCACCGAGATGGTCACCTGGCAGCCTGTCGCCTTGGCGAGTTCTGCGATCGCGTCCTTGTTGAGCGGGTCCGCCATGGCGACGGAGAGTTCGTTGCCGGAGAAGAAGATGGGGCAGAGGTTGTAGCGGCGCGCCAGGGCCCCCGGCACCCGGGCCACGGCGGCGGGGTCGATGTTCTCCTTCTTGAGCCTGACGTAGGGGATGTTCAGCTGGTTGGCAAGGGCCCAGTCGATATCCTCCTGGGTAACCACCCCCATGCGGACCAGCGCCTCCCCTACCCGGCACCCGGAGACCTTCTGGACCTCGAGGGCCGCCCTCAGCTCGTGCTCCGTGATGATCTGCGATTTGAAAAGGACCTCGCCAATCGATCCTTCCTTGACAACCCCATTCATTGCTCTACCTCCAGGAAACTTGCGGATGGCGGTGCCCCGGAAATGTAACCGAAAATGCCGACATGAACAAGAATAAATCAATTGACAATTGACAATGGACAATTGACAATGGCAAGCTTTTGAGCCCGGGAACGGGCGTAACCATTTGACCGTGTGGGACTTAAGGTGCCTTTTACAGGAGAACACATGCAGAGAAAAGCAATAGCCCTCCTCTCGGGCGGGTTGGATTCCACACTGGCGGTGAAGGTGCTGCTGGACCAGGGGATACAGGTCGAGGCGCTCAATTTCACCTCCCCCTTCTGCACCTGCACCGGCAAGAACGCCGGCTGCAAGTCCGAGGCGGTACGGGTGGCCGAGGAATTCAAGATCCCCATCAAGGTGATGCACAAGGGCGCCGATTACCTGGAGCTGATCAGAAACCCCAAGCACGGCCACGGCAAGGGGATGAACCCCTGCATAGACTGCCGCATCTTCCTCCTGAAAAAGGCGAAGGAGTACATGCAGGAGATCGGGGCCGATTTCGTCTTCACCGGCGAGGTGCTCGGGCAGCGCCCCATGAGCCAGCGCCGCGACACCCTCCGCACCATCGAGAGGGAGAGCGGCCTGGAAGGGCTCCTGCTCCGTCCCCTCTCGGCCAAGCACTTCAACCCGACCATCCCGGAGCAGCAGGGGTGGGTCGACCGCGACAAGCTCCTCTCCATCCAGGGGCGCTCCCGCAAGGAGCAGTTCGAACTGGCCGCCGAACTCGACGTGAAGAACTACCCCTGCCCGGCCGGCGGGTGCCTGCTGACCGAACTATCCTTCGTCGGCAAGGTGCGGGACGTCTTCGATCACTCGGACCAGTTGAACCTGCGCGACTTCAGGCTTCTGAAGCTGGGGCGGCACTTCCGCATCGGCGACCGGACCAAGGTGATCGTGGGACGCAACGAGGCGGAAAACGAACTCCTGGAGCGCGCCGTCCAGCCGGGTGAGGCGATGCTCCGCTGGAAGGAGGGGATGAGCCCCCTCGCCGCGGTGATGGGGGTGTGCTCCGAAGAACTCCTCGAGCGGGCGGCCCAGATCCTGCTCCGTTATACCAAGGCCGAGCCCGGCGCGGGAGCAAGCATATCCGTCGTGCGCGACGCCGCCGAGGTCGAACTGCGGACGGTGAACGCGCTGGACGAGGCCGCGGTGGAGGCCTTGAGGCTCTGAGCTTCCGCTACCCTCCCCCCTCGCCCATCCCCGTCTCCTGGCAGGCGAAACGGTAGACGTTCTTGCCGTCCTGCTTGGCCCGGTACATCGCCATATCCGCCTGCCGCACCATCCGGTCCAGGTCGGTGCCGCAGGTGGGATAGATGCAGATCCCGATGCTGACCCCTACGCTGGCGCTCTCCCCTTCTACGCTGAAGGGGAGGGTAAAAGCGGCCAGGATCCTCTCCGCGACCACAGAGGCATCGCTTTGTTCCGCCATCTTGCTCAGGATGATGGTGAACTCGTCCCCCCCCATCCTCGCCACCATGTCGCAGGCGCGCACGCACTCCCTCAGCCGGTACCCCGCCTCCACCAGCACCAGGTCCCCCGCCGCATGCCCCAGCCTGTCGTTGACCTCTTTGAAGCAGTCCAGGTCTAGGAACATCAGGGCCAGGGGGTGCTGGTGCCGCTGCGCCTCGCTGACGGCGTGCTTGAGCCGGTCGAAGAACAGCACCCGGTTGGGGAGCGAGGTGAGCGAGTCGTAGTGGGCCAGGGTCTCCAGCCGCGCCTTGGCCAGCTTGCGTTCCGTGATGTCCCGGAAGATCACCTGCAGCGCCTTGTCGCTGCGGTAGACGAACGGGCCGACCCCAAGCTCCACCTCCATCGCGGTCCGGTCGCTCCTCAGCAACCGCTCCTCGATCCAGGGTGCGGTCGAGCCGCTCTGCTCGGCGTAGCATACCTGTTCAACGAAAAACTGCTCCGACTCGCGGTGAATGAATTCCTTCATATCGCGGCCGATCAACTCCCGCGGCGAACTGCAGCCGAGCATCTCGCACCCGGCCGGGTTGATGAAGACGAAGCACCGGTCAACCAGTATGGCGATGCCGTCCAGCGACAGCTCGACCAGGCGCCGGAACCTCTCCTCGCTCTCGCCGATCGCCGCCACCATCCCTCTCAGCTGCTCCTCGGTGTTCGCCCTGAGCGTCACGTCCTGCAGCGTCTCGATGGCGGCGATCACCTTGCCCTCGGCGTCCCGTATCGGTGCCGCGTCGAAGCAGAGGTACTTCTGCTTCCCCTTGAGACGGTACCACCCCTCCGCCCGCAGCCCCTCCGGGATCAGCGCCGAGTCGGCGTAGCAGGGGTAGAGATCCGCCATCTCGTGCAGAGCCCCGTCCACCACTATGTCCGCCAGCACCCGGCGCGGCTCGTCGTAAAACGCCTTCCACGGCTCGCGCCCGCCGATCTGCGCTTCCGCGCTCACCCCGGTCAGTTCCTCGCACGCCGAGTTCCAGATGATGACCCGGTGGTCGGCGTCAATGACGAAGCAAGGGACGGCCGAGTGCTGCAGGAGCTGCACGGCAAATCCCTTCTCCCTTTCCAGCAGCCTTCTCTGGGTGACCAGTTCCTGCATCATCGAGTTGAAGGCCTGGACCAGACCGCCGATCTCGTCACTGCTGTGAACCGGAATCGGCTCATACCTGGTGCACTCGCCCCCCATCTCCCGCACGCGTCCGGCGAAAAGCAGCAGCGGCGCGGTAAGGTGTCCGATAAAGAACCATACGGCCGCCAGCGCCAGAAGGATCAACAGCAACAGGCTGCAGGCGACGAGCTTCTGAGCCCGGTGTATCGGTGCGTGGGCCTCGGAAAGCGGCAGTTCCGCCGCCAATATCCACCCGGTCGACTGCAGCCTCTTGAAAGAGTAGATGGCGGGGACGCCGCCGGGTCCCACCATCTCGCCGCTCCCCTCGTACCCCGCTATGGCGCGATCGAGCAGGTCCCGCGTGCCCTGGGCCGACATCGGCGCCAAAAGCTTCTCACGGTCGCGATGCGCGACCAGCTGTCGGTCCTTGGTGAAGAGGAAGAAGTTGCCGCCGTCCCCGACGTTCAGGTGCGCCAACCTGCTCAGGAAGTTCTCCTCCATGAGGTCGGCCCGCCCCCCCAGTATCCCGATCAGCGCCCCGTCCTTCCCCAGCACCGGAGCGGTGAACATCACAGCCAGGTGCCCTTCCCCCTTGAGCGACTTGTACGGCTCGGAGATGTACGGCTTCCCGGCCCCCACGCTTTGCACGAAATAGTCGCGGTAGGAGAAGTCCCTGCCTATATGGGGGGTCTGTCCAGGGGCGTAGGCAAGGAGCACCCCGCCCGGTGAATAGAAGCCGGCGCCGTCGGGGAAGACCTGGTGCAGATCGAGTCGTGCGTCCAGGAAATGCTGCAGCGCGGCCCCGTCCCCCGCTATCGCCGGGGGTAGACTAAGGGCGACGGCTACGAGTTCCCTCTGGGCCGCGGCAATCTTCTCGTCGACCTCCCCCGCCATGGTGCTCACCACGGAGAACTGACGGCTTGCCATGCTGGCCTTGAACTCGCGGATGAAGAACAGCAGTCCCAGACCGGCGACGGCCGAAGTCACCGTACTGACCAGCAGAAAGACGACCATCGCCATCTTTATTTTCAGGCTGAACCTGGACATAGTTCCCTGCTTATGCTCAGTCGCTGTGGTCGGCGAAAATCTTCTCGAAATGGGGAGCAGACGCCTCGAAGGCTTTCAGCACCATCGGGTCGAAATGCTCCGGCAAGGTCCTGCCGTCCCCCCTGGTGATGATCTGCAAGGTGGTGTGGTGGTCCAGGGCCGGCTTGTACACCCGCTTACTCCTGAGGGCGTCGTACTGGTCAACCAGCATGACGATGCGTCCCTCTATCGGGGCTGTGTCGCCGGCAAGGCCCCTCGGGTAGCCGCTGCCGTCCCAGCGCTCGTGGTGAGTCAGGGCGATGGAGGCGGCCATCTGCAACACCATGTGGCTCGACCCCTCCAGTATCTTTCCCCCGATCTCGGTGTGCCCCTTCATGACCCCGAACTCCTCCGCGGTGAGCGGCCCTCCCTTCAGCAGGATGGCGTCGGGAATGCCGATCTTTCCGACGTCGTGCATGGAGGCGGCCATGGCGATGGCGTCCACGAATTCCTGCGGCATCTGCAGCGCCTCGGAGAGGCTCTTCGCGTACAGCCCGATGCGGGCGATGTGCTTTCCGGTGTCCTCGTCCCTGAGTTCGGCGGCGGCGGTGAGCCTTTCGATGGTCTCCCGGCTCATGCTCCGCATCTGCGCCAGGGCCTTTCCCAGTTCCCGTGTCCGGTCCTGGACGGTCTGTTCCAGCTCCATCTTGTAGTTTTTCTCGACCAGCAAAAGCCGTTGATAGTTGATACCCTTCTCCACCGCATGAATCAGGTAGGGGGTCTTGAACGGCTTGATGATGAAGTCGAAGGCGCCCTTCTTTATGGCGGAGACCGCCATCTCCAACTCGGCGTAAGCGGTCATCAGGATCACCGGGATGTCCCGGTCGAAGTCGTGGATCTTTTCCAGCAGATCGATCCCGGACATCTGCGGCATGTTCACGTCGGTCAGAACGACGTGGGGAAGCGACTGGCACAGATGCACGAGCGCATCGGCTCCGTTGGAGAAGGGATGCACCTCGAAGCCGCTCACCGACAGGAGCAGCGCTACGCTCTCCAGCACATAGGGATCGTCGTCGACGACGACGACCTTGCCTGAAATTGTTGTTTCCATTCCGTCTCTCCGCTCTAACAGGGCCTTTATTCGTCCATTTGTCGTTTCGGCAATTTTAATGGGAACTTGAGAGGGAGAATTCTAAGGTGGGGCTAAGGGAAGGGGAGGGAGAGGGTGGCCGAAGGCCGGGTGAGGGTGGCGCCACAAGGGGGAAGAGCCTGCTATTTACACCCGTAGCAGCGGCATTCCTGCCGCGATCGGCGCCCTCACCCCGGCCCTCTCCCGGAGGGCGAGGGTGAGCTGGCTGAGATGGTGATGTGATTAGGAGGAGGCTGGCGCTCGACTACTGCTTCTGCGCCGGCTGCTCCTTCGCCGCCGGGGCCTCGGGGGGCGCACCCTGCTCCGGGGCGGGGGAAGGGGCGGGCTCCGTTGACGGGGCCTGCGGCTCCGCTTGGCTCCCCTTCTCCGGCGCGGGTTGCAGCTCCGGCAGCTCCGGCGGCTCCGGCAGCTTCGCGCTGCTCATGTTCGCCATGACCTCCACCTGCTTGATGCTCTCGTCGACCTTCTTCTGCATCCGGCCGACGTTCGGCATCTCGGCCAGCGCGCTCCGGTACTCGCCTTCGGAGAGGACCCCCTTGGAGGCGAGGAGCCTCAGGATCATGTTCGACCTCTTCAGCACCTTGCCGAGGTTCTTGTACGGGTTGTAGGCGACGCGGGGGCCGGGAAGCATGGCGGCCAGGAAGGCGCATTCGCGCGGAGTGAGCGCCGCCGGAGATTTCCCGAAATAGTAGCGCGCGCCGTGCCCTATGCCGTGCACCATGGGACCCAGCTCGATCACGTTCAGGTAGAGTTCGATGATCCTCCCCTTGGTCAGCTCCTGCTCCATCCTTTTGGCCAGGTAGACCTCCTTCGCCTTGCGGGTCAGCGTCTTCTCGCGGGAGAGGAACAGGTTCTTCGCCACCTGCTGGGTGATGGTGGAAGCGCCGCGGGCGAAGCTCTTCTTCTCCAGGTCGTACTTGATCGCCTCCTTGATCGCCTTTACGTCGATACCCTCGTGCTTGTAGAAGGCCGCGTCCTCGGCCAGGATCACGGCCCACTTCATCTCGGAGGGGATCTGGCCGGCGGGAGCCCAGTAACGGTTCTTCGGCCCCACGACGAACGGGTGGTAGTTCCCCTGCCAGTCCTTCACCTGGATGGTCATGTTCATCCTGCGGTCCTTGAGCGAAGGGACCGGCGGCATGAGGTAGATGGAGACGGCCAGGTAGGCGAGGTAGACGACCAGAACCGCCGCCCCCCAGAGGAGGTATTTCTTCATGCAGGTTCCCCCGTTTTTGTTGCAGAACAACCTTTTTCCGCCATCCCCGCAGCCATGAGGAGTGCGGCCTTCATGCTCTCGGCGCTCGCCCGGCCGGTCCCGGCCAGGTCGTAGGCGGTGCCGTGGTCGACCGAGGTCCGGATGATGGGAAGCCCCAGCGTCACGTTCACCCCGTCGTCGAAATGGAGCAGCTTGAGCGGGATGAGCCCCTGGTCGTGGTACATGCAGACCACGGCGTCGTACCGGGAGGCGAAATGGAAGAGCGTGTCGGCGGAGAGGGGGCCGACCGCGTCGATCCCCGCGCTCCTCGCGGCGGCGACGGCGGGCGCTATCACCCGTGTCTCCTCGTCGCCGAACATCCCCCCCTCGCCGCAGTGCGGGTTGAGGGCCAGGACCGCCAGGCGCGGGTTCGGCGTGAACCAGCGGGAGAGCGACTCGTGGGTGATGCGTATGGTGGCGAGAATCCTGTCGAAGGTGACCAGTTCCGGAACCCGGGAAAGCGCCTCGTGTATGGTCACCAGGGTCACCCGCAGGCGGTCGCCCGCGAGCATCATGACCACTTCGCTCCCGCCGCAAAGCTGCGCGAGGAGTTCGGTGTGTCCGGGGTAGCGGTGCCCCGCCGAGTTCATCGACTCCTTGTTGATGGGAGCGGTCGCCATGGCCGCGGCGGCGCCGTCGAGGCACAGGCGCGCCGCCTCGCAGATGTAGCGGTAGCAGGCGTCCCCGCCGGCGGCGCTCGGTCTGCCGTAGGTCATCCCGTCGGAACCGAGCCGGGAGAGTTCGCGCAGGTAGAGCACGCCGGGGCGCGCCGCGGACGGCGGCATCGGCCCCGGGACCGTCTCCATGGAAAGCGAACCCCCGGCGACCGCCAGGCCGCGCTCCATCGCGGCCCGATCCCCGAGGACCAGCGGACGGCAGACGGCTGCGACGGCCGGGTCGGCGAGGGCGGCGGCGATGATCTCCGGCCCGATCCCGGAAGGATCCCCCATGGTTACCGCGATGAGAGGTTTGTCCACGTCGTCTTCTCCTTTAACATTTCGGCCTCTCCCCCCTTTGGCAAAGGGGGGCGGGGGGGATTTGCCTTGCGCAGCTGGTGAAAACCCAAATCCCCCTGAATCCCCCTTTGCTAAAGGGGAAGCTGCGGGACTGCCGCCTTGCCGCCCTTGGCACCTTCATCGCCCATGGCAACGCCCTCACCCGGCCTTCGGCCACCCTCTCCCGGAGGGCGAGGGGTTAGTGGCCTCAGCTGTACTCTTTTACGCTCTGTCCCAACTCCCCCTCGCCCTCCGGGAGAGGGTCGGGGTGAGGGGTGGTCTGTGGGGGTGGGTGAGGCGCACAAACGAATAGGGGCCTCTCAGCCCCTATCCATGCTTTTGGCGCCTGTGTCCGAACGCCTTATTTCCCGCGCGGGGCCGTCAGCGGCAGACTCACCTTCTGGATCTGGCCGGTTTCCTTCTCGCGCCACTGCAGCTTCAGTTCCTTGGCGCTGGCCGCCTCGCCCGGGAAGAAGATGAACCCGTTGGCGAGCGCCCCGTCCGGGATCGCCCTTCCTTCCAGCCCCTTAGCCCTCAGGTCGTCCGAGATGCGGTATTCCCGCTCCCTGGAGGTTCCCTCCGAGGAGCCGCCGAGCACCGCGCCCCCCGCCGCCCCGATGGCTACACCCTTGCCGAGCGACTCGCCGACGCTCTTGCCGGATACGATGCCGATCGCGGTCGCCAGGATCCCCCCCGCGGCAGCGCCGAGGAGCGCGCCCTTGCCGGCCCCCTTGCCGAAGAAGGAGGCGAACTGGGTCGAGTTCTCAAGGCGTTCGAAGGCGATGTTGTTGGGAACGACCGGCCAGTAATTGCCGCCGTCGTCGACCAGGAAGGTCTGCCCGGCGACGATCTCCACGCTGCGGCCGCTCTTGTTGTCCATGACGAGCATGACCGGGAGAAGACCGGCCCCCTTGATGTCGAAGCCGAAGGCCTTCTCGGCCGCATCGGCGTCGGCGTAGGCCTCGCCACCCAAGGAAAGGCCCGAGAGTTCCCGGTGGTTCGTGTATCCCTCGGGAGGCCTGAAGGAGACGTACTGGCTCTTGTAGTGGGTGCATCCGGAAAAAAGGAGCAAGAGGATCATCAGGCTGGCTATCTGTTTCACGGCGGGCCTCCTTGAGTTTCTCATTATAAACACGCTTACTATACGCCTCTTTTCAGGCCCGCTCAAGCCCGGCGAAGCGCACCAGGAGCTTCTTGGGGCCGCCCAGTGAGTTGAACCAGACGATCACCTTCTGGTTGTCACCCTCCCCCTCTATCTTCCTGATGGTCCCCGGCCCGAACTGGGCGTGGCGCACCTTCATCCCGAGGAAGATCCCGTCATCCTCGTGTTCCGGCACCATGCGCACCTCGTTGCCGAAGTCCGGCTCGATCTCCTCCTCGAAGAGTGAGGCGAGGTTGTGGGAGGGAAGCTCTCGGCCGGCCGACGGCTGCTGGCCAAACGACGGCTGCTGCCACTGTCCGCCGGTGTCGAGAAGCTCCGGGGGGATGTCCCCTATGAAGCGGGCCGGGGGGTTCGCCTGCTCCTGGCCGAAGATGTGGCGCCTGCGCACGTTCAGGAGGAAGAGGCGCTTCTTGGCGCGGGTCATCCCGACGTAGCAGAGCCTTCTCTCCTCCTCCATCTGGGCCGGGTCCTCCAGCGCCCTCGCGTGGGGGAAGAGCCGCTCCTCCATCCCTATCATGAAGACGAGCGGGAATTCCAGCCCCTTGGCGGAGTGGAGCGTCATCAGCGTGGCGGACGCCTTCTTGCCGTCCCCCTCGTGTTCCAGGTCCGACACCAGCGCCACCTGCTCCAGGAAGGCGGCCAGTCCCCTCTCCCCGGGGCCGCTCTCGAAGACCTGCATGGCGGTCACCAGCTCCTGGAGGTTTTCGATCCGCTCCTGCGCCTCGTCCGTCCCCAGGGTCTTCAGCCGGGCGAAGTAGCCGGAGTCGTAGATGATGGTGGAGGTGAGCTCGGAGAGCGGCATCTTCTCCGCCTGCTCCCGGTAGCGGTCCATCTCGGTGACGAAGGAGGCGACCTTGCCGCGCGCGCCCATCGGGAGCAGCGGGCCGTAGGCCCCCTCCAGCATCGCGTCGTGGAACGGGATACCCTTCTCGGCGGCGAACTCCGTGATGCGCTGCACGGTGGTGTTCCCTATGCCGCGCGGCGGCGTGTTGATGATCCGCTTCACGGCGACGTCGTCGGCCGGGTTGTCCAGCACCTTCAGGTAGGCGAGGATGTCCTTCACCTCGAGCCGGGCGTAGAAGCGGAGCCCCCCCACCATGTGGTACGGGATCCCCGCCGCCACCATGGCGTCCTCGATGGCCCTCGACTGGGCGTTGGTCCGGTAGAAGACGGCCACCTCCGAGAGGTCGCCTCCCTCGTCGAGGAAACGCTCCGTCTCGCGGCAGACCAGGCGCGCCTCCTCCCATTCGTTGGGAAGGGTGCGGTAGACGATCCGCTCGCCGTCTGGGTTGTCGGTCCAAAGCCTCTTGGGTTTCCTGCCGCGATTCTTCTGCACCACGTTCCAGGCGCTGTCCAGGATGGTCTTGGTGGAGCGGTAGTTCTGCTCCAGCTTCACCACCTTGACGTCCGGGAAGTCCTTCTCGAACTCCAGGATGTTGCGGATGTCCGCGCCGCGCCAGCCGTAGATGGACTGGTCGTCGTCGCCGACCACGCAGAGGTTCTGCCTCTCCCCGGCGAGGAGCTGCACCAGGCGGTACTGCACCGGGTTCGTGTCCTGGTACTCGTCCACCATGATCCAGCGGTAGCGCTGCCGGTATTTTTCCAGGACGGCGGGGTGTTCTTCCAGGAGGCGCACCGTCAGGAGGAGGAGGTCTCCGAAGTCGACCGCGTTGCAGCGCTGCAGCCGCTCCTGGTACAACCTGTAGACCCTGGCGAGTGTCGCCTGGTACGGCGAGTCGGCCGGGACCTGTCCGGGGGTGAACCCCTGGTTCTTGAACTCGTCGATGGCGGCGGAAAGCGCCTTGACCGGGTACCTCTTCTCGTCCAGGTTCAGCTCCGCTGCGCAATCCTTCAGGAGCTTGTCGCAGTCCTTGTCGTCGTAGATGGCGAAGTTGCTGTCGTACCCCAGGTGCGAGATCTCCGAGCGCAGAATCCTCGCGCAGCTGGAATGGAAGGTCGATATCAGGGGAAGTTCCGAATTGCCGAGGATGTGGCTCACCCTCTCCCGCATCTCCCCGGCCGCCTTGTTGGTGAAGGTGACCGCCAGGATCTGCCAGGGGGGGACTCCCCGTTCCTGGATGAGGTATGCGATGCGGTGCACGATGACGCGCGTCTTGCCGGAGCCGGCGCCGGCCAGGACCAGGAGAGGTCCTTCGCCGTGGAGCACGGCCTCCTTCTGGGGAGGGTTCAGATTGTGCAGCAGTTTCATGGGGGATCCTTAGGGACCCATCGGCGCTGAAGGCGCCGCAGGGTGCGAAGCGCCTCCTTTATATCACCTGGCGGAAACGAGGTCAAAAGGGAATGTGAGGGGGAGATTGTGGGGTAGGGGCGAATGATTATTCGCCCCTACCGGACCCGGTAGCCGCAATTGGGGTGAGGGGTTGCCCCCTGGAGATGTTACTGGAACGGCTTGAAGACGATCGCCTCCGTCTCGCCGTCCTTGGTCGGTATCGAGTCGAAGATGAGGGTCCAGGTCTTTCCGGTGAAGGTGTCCAGCAGGAAGGTGTGCCGCGCCGCCAGTCCCGAGGTGAATATCTGGAACCTCGGCCTGCTGGGGTTCTTGATCCTGGGAAGATCCTGCACCGGGATCTTGTGCCAGGTGTTTTCCTTCTGCTCATTCAAAAGCAGCTGCATCACCTCACCGGTATAGCGATCGAGCCTGAAGGTCCATCTGGCGGCGAGTTGTGACTGCACGACCTCGAAACGGCTCTCAGAGGAAGGATTTGTGCTCTGGTGCACATTGGATAGGTCCGCATGTGTAACAACCGGAACAAGTAACAAACAGCCGACGATAGTTGATCGCACCAGTTTGATGTTCATCTCGCTTTCCCCTGCTTGGTTGCTCGTCCGTCAGATCCAGTTGCCGCCGGCCTGACCGAGCGTGAAAGAGTCTCGATGCCGGTAATTGTCCGTTAATAAACAATTACAGTCAAGATAAAACCTGCTAACCTGTCTCCGGCAACCACCCTTGGAGCCGCCCCCTCCCTCGCGCCGGCAATAAGCATTAAAGTCTGGCACCATGGAGCCGAAGTATGTTAATTGTTTCCCGTTCCACTTCGCGCCCCTAAATATCCTGTTGAAAAACGGAGCTATTTGTCGTATAGCCTCACTGGATCTAAAGCATCCGCTTTCTGAAACAGGCGGCCAGAAATACATGCAACCGGGAGGAATCATGTTTGTAAGAGTTGGAGCGCTGGTATTGATGCTGGCGTTGGCCTCGGGATGCGCCACGACTATCAACCTTTCCAAGTACAACGAACTTGAGGTTGACAAGAAAGACTGTGAGATTCTGCCCCCTGACTACATAGTCAACAAGAAGAAACCCAAGGTCGCCATATTGCCGGTAGCCGATGTGACCGATTTCGAGGGGAGGCTCTCCAAGCCCGCCCAGGAAACGCTGACCCAGACGCTGACTGCCGGGACCGGCCTCGATGTGATTGAGCGGTCGCAGATGGACAAGCTGTTCGAGGAGGCGAAATTCAAGGCCAACGTGAGCGGCGACATGGACCCCGAGGCGCTGGCGAACCTGGCCAAGGAGATCGACTTCGTCATCCTGGGCTCCGTTTCCGCCGCCTCCACCGGGGCGAAGTTCACCGAGGCGAGCAGCTACAAGGACAAGAAAGGGAAGGTGCACCAGATAGCCGCCTCCTGCACCATCTCCGGGGAGGCGACCGTCAACGTGAGAGCGGTCTCCACCGCCACCGGCGCCATCCACAAGGTGTTCACCCCGTTCAAGGGGAGGGTGTCGGGGAGCACCGAGGTGAGAGGGAGCTACGAGTGCCGCGTCAAGGATCCCGTCCAGCTGGCGCTTGAGGCGACCGCGAAGTCGATCGAGAACGGGCGCGACAGCTTCATGGACGCCTTCCCCAACTTCGGCTACGTTTCCAAGACCATGACAAACCCGAAGGACGGCAAGGACAGGATCGCCGTGATCACCCTCGGGAGAAACGACGGCCTCAAGCCGGGCGACAGGGTGATGCTGGCGAAGTACGTCAAGTCCTTTGACAGGATCAAGAAGACCGACTCCGTGTCGCTGCAGGACCTCTCCGAGGTGCAGGTGAGCGAGACCGGCCTGGGGGACGAGCAGAGTTATATCCAGCTACCCGAGGAGGTCGCCTCGGAGGTGACGGTCGGCTACATCGTGAAGACCAAGTCTGCCAGGAGATTTTTCCGCTTCTAGAATCCGCCAGCCTTCAATATGTAGAAGGGGCCGACATCACCGACGTCGGCCCCTTAATCACACCCGTGAGACTTCGGTATACAACTTTATTCCCCAGTACGCGACTTTATTCCCGGGTATATATCGGGAGGGAATCAGTGCCCGGTCCTACTCGACCGTGACGCTCTTGGCCAGGTTCCTCGGCTGGTCCACGTCGGTCCCCTTGAGGACGGCGACGTGGTAGGCGAGAAGCTGCATCGGGATGGAAAGGATGATCGGGGCGACGTCGTCGCCGTCCGCCGGGATCTCCAGCGCCACCTCGACCTTATCCTTCACCTCGTTGTCCCCCGCGGTGCAGACCGCGATGACGCGCCCGCCGCGGGCGATGACCTCCTCCATGTTGGAGCAGACCTTGTCGTAGTTGCTCCCCTTGGGGACCAGCACGACCACCGGCATGTTCTCGTCGATCAGGGCGATCGGGCCGTGCTTCATCTCGCCTGCCGCGTACCCCTCGGCATGGATGTAGGAGATCTCCTTCAGCTTCAGCGCGCCTTCGAGGGCGATCGGGTAGTTCATGCCGCGCCCGAGGTACAGGAAGTCGCGCGCCGCCATGTAATTCCTCGCCACCTTCTCGATCTGATCGTTCAGCTTCAGCGCCTCTTCCATCAGCGCCGGGACCCGGACGATGGCGGCGATCAGCTCCCTCCCCTTCTCAAGGGTCATGACGCCGCGCGAGCGCCCCAGCCGGATGGTGAAGAGGTAAAGGGCGATCAGCTGCGTGACGAAGGCCTTGGTGGAGGCGACCCCGATCTCCGGGCCGGCGTGGGTGTAGATGACGCCGTCGGCCTCGCGGGCGATGGAGGAGTCGACCACGTTGCAGATGGCGACGCAGGTGCCGCCCCGGCGCCGCGACTCCCGCATGGCTGCCAGCGTGTCGGCCGTCTCGCCGGACTGGGAGATCAGCAGCACCAGGGTCTTTTCGTCGACCACGGGGTTCCTGTAGCGGAACTCGGAGGCGATGTCCACCTCGACCGGGACCCGGCAGTGCTCCTCGATCAGGAACTTGCCGACCAGGGCCGCGTGCCACGAGGTGCCGCAGGCGATGATGCAGATCCTGCTGATCCCCTGCAGATCGGCGTCCGAGAGCGAAAGGGTTTCGAGGTAGACGTCCCCCTGCTCTTCCCGGAGCCTTCCCGCGACGGTGTCCCGGATGGCGCGCGGCTGCTCGAAGATCTCCTTGAGCATGAAGTGCCGGTAGCCCCCCTTCTCGGCCATGTGGGCCGACCAGTCGATGTGGCGCGGCGCCTTCTCGATCGGGGTGCCGTCGACGCTGCTGAAGCTCGCCTCCCCCCCCTTGAAGACGGCCATCTCGCCGTCCTCCATGAAGATCATGGAGCGGGTGTGGGAAAGTATGGCGGGGATGTCGGAGGCGACGTAGAACTCGCGGTCGCCAAGCCCCACCACCATCGGGGAGCCGAGCTTGGCCGCGATCAGGAGGTCCGGTTCGTCCTCGCAGACGATGCAGATGGCGTAGGCCCCCTTCAGGAGCGCCAGCGCCTCGCGCACCGCCTGCTCGAAGTCGCCGCAGCTCTTCAGCCGCTCGTCGATCAGGTGCGAGATCACCTCGGTGTCGGTCTCGCTCTTGAAGATGTGCCCCTGCGCCCTCAGCTCCTCGCGCAGCTGCAGGTAGTTCTCGATGATGCCGTTGTGCACCACCACCACCGGGCCGGCCTGGTGCGGGTGCGCGTTGATCTCCGAAGGCCTGCCGTGGGTGGCCCAGCGGGTATGGCCGATACCGACCTGCCCCGAAACCGGGTCGGCAGCCAGGAGCCGCTCCAGGTTCACCAGTTTCCCTTCGCTGCGCCTGATGCTCGCCTTGCCGCCGCTTATGGTGCAGATCCCGGCCGAGTCGTAGCCGCGGTACTCCAGCCTTCTCAGCCCTTCAATGATTATCGAGGTCGCTTCCTGCCGCCCCGTAAAGCCTACTATGCCGCACATTTTGACTCCGGTTATCGAGGTTTCGTCCGCTGCTCAAGATGCATACATTAGCATTATTGTCGGCATCGTTGAGCGACTCCCTGACATTATTTTTTCCTGAGCTTCCACCCTTCCTTGTTGACCTGCGGGGCGCGGGCGATGGCGAGCGAGTCGGGGGGGACGTCCATGGTGACCGTGGTCCCGGCCGCTATCAGCGAGTTCCTCCCCACCTTTACCGGGGCGACCAGCTGCACGTCGCTCCCCACGAAGACGTCGTCCTCTATGATGGTCTGGTGCTTCTTGACGCCGTCGTAGTTGCAGGTGATGGTGCCGCAGCCGATGTTGACGTCGCGCCCGATGGTGGCGTCCCCGAGATAGGTGAGGTGGGAGGCCTTCGACCCTTCCCCCATGAACGCCTTCTTGGTCTCGACGAAGTTCCCTATCTTCACGTGGGGCGAGAGTTCGGTGCCGGGCCTCAAGTGCGCCATCGGGCCGATGGCCACCTCATCGCGCACGACCGCCTGCTCCATCACGCTTCCGGCCTTCACCACCACGGCGTCGCCGATGCTGCAGTCCTTGATCAAGGCCCCCTGCCCGATCTCGCAGTGCTCGCCGATCACCGTCTTCCCCTTGATGGTGGCGCCGGGGTGGATCACCGTGTCGCGCCCGATGCGGACGCCAAGATCGATGTAGACGGCGGCGGGGTCGATCATGGTGACCCCCGACAGCATCAGCTCGCGGTTGATCCGCTCGCGCAGCACGCGGGCCGCCTCCGCCATCTGCACCCTGTCGTTCACGCCGGAGATCTCCTGCGCGTCGCCGACCCTGTAGGCCAGGCAGTCGAGCCCCTGCGCGGCCGCCTGCCGCACCACGTCGGTCAGGTAGTACTCCCCCTGCGCGTTGTCGTTGGTGAGACGCCCCACCGCCTGCTCCAGGAAGGCGCGGTCGACGCAGTAGACGCCGGCGTTCACCTCGTCGATGTCCCGCTCCTGCGGGCTTGCGTCCTTCTCCTCGGTGATGGCAACGATCCCGCCACCCTCCCCCTTCACGATCCTGCCGTAGCCGAAGGGGTCTGCGAAGGTCGCGGTCATCACGGTGACGCAGGCGCCGGTTTCCCTGTGCCTCTCCAGCATCCCCCGCAGGGTGGCGGCGGTCAGAAGCGGCGTGTCGCCGCAAAGGATCATGACCGTCTGCGCAGCGGTGTCGAGTGCCGGCATGGCGCAGCGGACGGCATGGCCGGTGCCGAGCTGTTCGCTCTGCTCGGCGAAGGAAACCTCGTCCCTCCCGCTGAAGTACTCCCGCACCTTCTCCTGCTGGTGGCCAACCACCAGCACGCAGCGCTCGACCCCCGAGTCGAAGGCGGCGGCAACGGGCCAGGCGATCATCGGCGCGCCTGCCACCGTGTGCATGACCTTCACCAGCCCGGACTTCATCCTGGTCCCCATACCTGCCGCCAGCACGATCGCAGCCATCTTGTTCGCCATCGGGTTATCCTCCCGGTCTATTCGACCATTAAATTGCTCATTTTTAACAATATTACCCGCGGGCGTCAAGCTGTTTCGCTCCGTGCGACGTCGCGCCGGACCGCCTTTTTATCATTTACACGGCGGTAACTTACCGTTATAGTCGCCTTCGGAGGGTGTATGGGGGTCACCGAGGACATAGCGCGCCTGGAAATCGACCTGCGTGAGCTGATCATCAAGTACGAGCAGTACTTCTTCGGCATCGAGAAAAGGGAGCCGCTCAAGCTTCTTGACTGCGTGGAGCGCGCTGTCCGGCGCTACCAGAACGTCAGCATCCCCAACACCAGCCAGAGGTTCAAGTACGACTCCCTGGTCGCGTCACTCAGCGTCCACCGCCAGAAATGGACCCGCATCAACAGGCTCATAGAGGAAGGGAAGTTCCACAGGGACCACCACAAGAAACAGCAGACCCAGGCGAACGCTCCCAAGGAGCGCGTCCAGCAACCGGCCCTCCCCGAGCACGATCCGCAGTTGGAAAACATCTACCAGCAGTACGTCAAGGCACGCATCGCCTGCAACCTCCCGGTGGAACAGGTGACCCGCGAGAAGGTCGCCCAGGCCATCAGCCGGCAAAAACCGGCCCTGATGGAAAAGTACCGCTGCAAGGATGTCGATTTCGTAGTGGTGATCGAGGAAGGCAAACCCGCCCTGAAAGCGCGCCCTAAGCAGCCAAACTCATGAAAATAACGCTGATAGCCGTTCATCCCTGCCGCTCCCCCCAGGCGGTGCCGCTTGCCTGCGCCTTCCTCAAGGAGGCCCTCCTGGCCGACCCCGCGCTGCGCGATCGGGTCGAGGTCCGGGTGGCCGAGTTCTTCCTGGACGATCCGCCGGCCAGCTGCGCCGAGAGCGTCGCCAAGGACGCTCCCGACCTGATCGGCTTTTCCGTGTACGTCTGGAGCCGCGACCACGCGCTGGAGATGGCGGGCGAACTGGCGCGCCTTCTTCCCGGCGTCACCATTTGCGCCGGCGGGGCGGAGGCGACGGCCAACCCGGCAGGGCTCCTCGATTCCCAGCTCTTCGGCTTCCTGGTCCGGGGGGAAGGCGAAGCTCCCTTCCTCCAGGCGGTGCGAACCCTGCTCGACGGCGACTCCCCCGCCGGGCTCCCCGGCATAGTCCTCCCCGGGGAAGTCCCCGGCCCGCTTCCCCCTCCTGCCGATCCTGCGTCGATCCCGTCGCCGTACCTCTCCGGGCAGCTCGACCCGTCCGTCCCGGGGGGTGCCCTCTGGCAGCTCTCCCGCGGCTGCGACTTCGCCTGCTCCTTCTGTTTCGACCACAAGGGGAGCGGCGGCGTGCGGCGTTTGCCGATGGAGAGGGTGGAGAAGGAGCTGCGCCTCTTCGCTCGCCTGGGGGTGCCGCAGGTATTCGTGCTCGACTCGACCTTCAACAAGGTGCCGCAGCGTGCCAAGGAGATCCTCCGGCTGATCGGGAAGCTCGCGCCGGGGGTGCACTTCCACTTCGAGGTCAGGAGCGAGTTCATCGACGCGGAGATGGCCGATCTTTTCGCCCGCGTCACCTGCTCGCTCCAGATCGGCCTGCAGAGCGCCGACGCGAAGGTTCTGCGCGCCGTCGGGCGCGGCTTCGACCGGGACGATTTCGCCTACCGCGCCCTGCTTTTGAACCAAAGCGGCGCCATCTTCGGCTTCGACCTGATCTACGGCCTACCCGGGGACACCCTCGCGACCTTCCGCTCTTCGCTCGATTTCGCCCTGTCGCTCTACCCGAACCACCTCGACATCTTCCCGCTCGCGGTGCTCCCGGGGACGAGGCTTTACGACAAGGCCGAGAGTCTGGGCCTCACACGCCTCGATGCCCCCCCGTACACGGTCGTCGCCACACCCGGCTTCCCGGAAGAGGACCTGGCCCGGGCGGCCGGGCTCGCCACCGCCTGCGACATCTTCTACAGCCGCGGCAAGGCGGTCGCCTGGTTCAACGGCGTGGTCCACGCGGTGAAGCTGTCACCCTCCTCCTTCCTGGACTCCTTTGCCGCCTTCCTTGGCAGGAAGGATGTGAAGGGGGAGCAGGAAATCGCCGAGGACGAGATCTGGGGATTGCAGCGCGAGTTCCTGTCCGAGATTTTCCGGGAAAGGAAGAAGGGTCGCCTGCTGCCGCTCGCCCTCGACCTCGCCGACTACCACCACCACTACGCCTGCACCCTCATGGCCGCGCCGCCGCCGACCCCGACCCCGCGCGAACTGCGGAAGGCGACCCTGCTCAAGGACCCGCTCAGGCGCTCTCCCAGCGCCATCCTGGCCCGGTTCAGCTACGAGATCCTGGAGATCCTCGAGGCGGGTGACGTGGAGCTTCCCGAGTTCGCCTCCCGCTTCAAGGCTGCCGGGTCCAGCGCGGTCATCTACCCTGCCGGCGGGGAGGTCTGCACCGAGTCCCTCTCCGGCGCCTATTTCGATCTGCTCCTGGCTCTGGACGGCAGACGCCCGGCCGATTCGATCTGCCGCGAACTGGAACTCCCCGCTGCGGAGGCGGTCGAGTTCCTGGAATTCGCCCTTTCCGAGGGGATCGTCCTCATTCGTTAGCCGCAGCGACCCGCGACCCCTCCCCGCCCCCATGGCGTAGAAAACCCGCCTCCCCATTTCATGCAGAGTCTCTAATGTAGGCAGCGCCACCGGCCTTGTCGACGCCGCCTCTGCACGCCGCCTGCCACCCCTGCCGCCGCCCCCGGCGGGGCGGGATTGCCGCCTTTGCCGCTAATGAGACCGCCCCCGCCATAGTCACACAAAAAACTCAACAAAGCCTTCGTTTTTACATCGCATTCCGCTCCGTTTCCGGCACCTTCCGGCCTCTTCCTTAGCGTCCTCTTTTCCTCATTAACTGAGGTTGGCGGCAACTTATTGCTTCGTCTTCATAAAATATTTTGTTAATGCAAATCGCACTATATTCGATTAGACGAATGAATTCATGGTTTGAATTTGTTCATTATACAAACAAGGCACTCCGCCTAATGACCGTAGCTTACCGTGTAATTACGCGGAATGACCGGGTATAAAGTTGTATCCTGCTTATTAATTGACACTTTTTCAGTTGATTTATGCACCGGTGCGTATTACAGTAGGCGCCGTTCCGAGCGCCGAAATTGTAATACGGTGCTGCAAAACGATGTTTTTTTAATTACAGGAGATTACAATGGTCCACGTCTTCACACGTCTCATCCCGCTGCTACTGCTCCTAGCACTCACCCGACCAGCGTCGGCCCAGCAGGGCCTGGCGATCGACCCGGCGACCTGCCTCGGCTGCCACGGAGACAAGATCTCAGCCAGCGCAATGGCGGCGTCGGTGCACGGTAAGAACGGCTGCACCAGCTGTCACATCGAGATCGTCGAACTCTCCAGGCACATGAAGGGCGAGATCGTGGTCGGCAAGGTCCAGTGCGTGCGCTGCCACAAGAAAGAGGCAGCAGAACACGCGAAGAGCATTCACACCGAGAAAGGTGTCAAATGCGCCAACTGCCACACCGACATGCACAGCCACACTTACTGGAACAAGGACAAGCGCCGCGTGCTGGTCAAATGCGTGCAGTGCCACAAGGACGAGCGTGGTTTCAGCTCTTCCGTGCACGGCAAGGCGGTAATCGCGGGGAACCAGGATTCCGCGGCATGCAACGACTGCCACGGACTGCACGAGATCAAGGCGCTGGGCGATCCGACCTCGAAGAACAACCGCGAGTTCCACACCAAGGTCTGCCTCCGCTGCCACGCGGACGAGGAGCTGGTCGAGCGTAACCATATCTCCAAGGTCGCCGTCGAGAGCTACATGCAGAGCTACCACGGCAAGAACTACCGCCTCGGCTACCCGGAGAAGGTCGCCGGCTGCGCCGACTGCCACACCGCGCATGCCATCCTCCCGTCGAAGGACCCCAAGGCCTCGGTCAACCCGGCCAACCTGGTCAAGACCTGCAGCAGGTGCCATGAGAGGACCAGCTCTCTCTTCACCAAGTTCTACGCCCACGGCGAGCACAACGACCGCGAGAACTACCCGATCCTCTACTACACCTTCATCGCCATGACCGGGCTGCTGGTCTCCACCTTCGCCGTCTTCTGGCTGCACACCCTGCTCTGGATGATCCGCGGCTTCGTGGAGAACAGGGAGAAGGCGGCCGCCCTCGAAGAGGGGCAGATCCTGCACCACGTTCCCGAAGGGCACAAGCAGTACCGCCGCTTCAAACGGGTCCACGTCTTCATGCACCTGCTGGTCATCATCAGCTTCCTCGGCCTCTCGCTCACCGGTCTGCCGCTCAAGTTCAGCGACCAGATCTGGGCCAAGGTCCTGATGGACCTCTACGGCGGCGCACCGAACGCAGGCTTCATTCACAGGATCTGCGCCGGCATCACCTTCGTCTACTTCGCCATGGCGCTGTTCATGAGCGTGCACTTCCTCTTCATCCGCAAGGACATCAAGGGGAACCCCCTGCAGAGGCTGTTCGGACCCGACTCCCTCTGCCCGAACTTCCGCGACATCAGCGACGTGATCGGCATGGTGCGCTGGTTCTTCTTCAAAGGGGAGAAGCCTGCCTTCGAGAGATGGACCTACTGGGAGAAATTCGACTTCATCGCGGTCTTCTGGGGTATGTTCGCCATCGGCGGCTCCGGCCTCATGCTCTGGTTCCCCGAGTTCTTCGGCATGATCCTGCCGGGTTGGGCCTTCAACGTGGCGACCATCATCCACTCCGACGAGGCGCTTCTCGCCACCGGCTTCATTTTCTCGGTCCACTTCTTCAACACCCACGGACGTCCGGAGAAGTTCCCGATGGACTTCGTCATCTTCAACGGCCAGATGTCCAAGCACGAGTTCGTCGAGGAGCGTGGGGACCAGTGGGCCCGCTACGAGAAGGACGGGATCACCGAGCAGTTCGCCGCCAAGAAGTCTTCCGGCATCTTCTATGACTTCTGCCTGAAGACCTTCGGCTTCACCGCGCTGTTCACCGGCATCACGTTGCTGCTGCTGATGATCTACGCCTTCATGCACCCGCACTAGCAGGCTGCGGCATCAAGTAAAAGGGGGCCTCCCGCACGCGGGAGGCCCCCTTTTTTTGTTTTTGTTTTCGATCCGACCGATCCCGTCTAAAGCATCTCCACCGGGTCGACGTCCACCGTGAGCCGCACCGTGGAAGGGTGGCTGAACCCCGTCCTGAAATGGCGCAGGAGCCGGTGCAGCTCGGCGCGCTCCCTCCCTTTCAAGAGTATCTGCCAGCGGAAGCGCCCCCGCACCTTGCCAAGCGGCGCGGTCACCGGCCCCAGTATCTCCACCCTCAGCCGGCACTCCCTCTTGATCTTCCCGAGGAGGAGGGCGGCCTCCTCCGACGAGGCCTCACCCTGCCCTGCGGCTACGGACGAGAAGGTGAGCGACGCCAGGTGGGCGAAGGGGGGGTATCCCACATCCTCCCGGAACGCGATCTCCTCCCGGTAGAACCCCTCGTAGTCGTGCGCCACCGCGTAGGTCAGCGCGTAATGCTCCGGCGCCAGCGTCTGAACCAGCACCCGCCCCGGCTTGTCCCCCCGTCCGGCCCTTCCCATCACCTGGGTGACCAACTGAAAGGTCCGCTCGGCGCTCCTGAAATCCGGCAGGTTCAGCGAGGCGTCCGCCGAGAGGACCCCGACCAGCGTGACCCCCGGGAAATCGTGCCCCTTCGCTATCATCTGCGTCCCGATAAGTATGTCCACCGAGCCGTCCTCCAGCTCCTTCAAGACCCTGGCGTGCCCCCCCTTCCCCTTGGTGGTGTCCCGGTCCATCCGGGAGACCCGCGCCTCCGGGAGGAGCTGCTGCACCTGCTCCTCGACCCGCTCCGTCCCGCGCCCGAGAAGCGTGATCGCCCCCTCCTTGCAATGGGGGCAGACGGCAGGGGCGACGATGGAGTAGTCGCAGTAATGGCAGACATGCCGACCCTTGATGCGGTGGTAGGTGAGCGTCACGGCGCAGTTCGGGCAGCGCAGGACGTGCCCGCAGCTCTCGCAGACCAGGTAGGTGGCGAAGCCGCGCCGGTTCAGGAAGAGGAGCGTCTGCCCGCCGGCGTCGAGGTTCTCCCACATCGCGTCGACCAGCGGCTTCAGGAAGGTCTCCCCTTTCTGCCCCCTGGCGTCCAGCATCACCGTCTCCGGCATGGGGAGCTCGCGCACCCGCTCCGGGAGGTGCAGGTACTGGAGCCTGCCGTTCATCGCCGCGTGGTAGCTGGTCACAAGCGGCGTGGCCGAGCCGAGGATCACCACGGCCTGGGCGAACTTGCCGCGCACCAGCGCCAGGTCGCGGGCGTTGTAGCGCACCCCCTCGGACTGTTTGTAGCTCCCCTCGTGCTCCTCGTCCACCACTATCACCCCGACCCGCTCCAGCGGAGCGAAAAGGGCGGAACGGGCGCCGATGACGATGGAGGCCTCGCCGCGCCGGATGCGGCGCCACTCGTCGTAGCGCTCGCCGTCGGAGAGCCCGGAGTGCAGCACCGCTATGCCGCAGTCGAAACGCCTCTTGAAGCGCCCGACCAGCTGCGGCGTGAGGGCGATCTCCGGGACCAGCACCAGCGCGCTCCTGCCGGCGCGGAGCGCCTCGGAGATGGTCTGCAGGTAGACCTCGGTCTTGCCGCTCCCGGTCACCCCGTGCAGGAGAAACGGGGAGAAAACGCCGCAGGAGAGCGCCTCCTTCAGGCGCTCGAACGCCGCGGCCTGGGACTGGTTCAGCGCAAGCGGCGCGTCGTGTTCGTAGCTCTGGGCCCGGAACGGGTCGCGGTAAACCTCGCGCTCGGTAAAGCGTGCGCAGTCGAGGGCGACCAGCCGCTGCAGCTGCGGCGCGCAGTTGCCGAAACGCTTCCTAAGCTCCGCGGCCGAACACTCCCCTATCTCGCGCAGGTACTCGAGGATCTCCAGCCCCTTCCCCCTCGGGCGCCCCTCCGCTCCGTCAACCGGGGCGAAAATCCGCTCGGTCCTGACGCGTTTGCCGCCGGCCAGGAACTCGCGCAGCACCGGTGTGCCGTCCTCGGCGGTCTCGCAGCGATAGCGGCTCACCACGTTGATCCCGGCGGGAAGCGCCATCTTGATCACCTCCCCCAGCGGATGGAGGTAGTAGCCGGCGATCCAGCGGTAGAACTCCAGCTCTGCGGGGGTGAACAGCGGCTCCTCGTCCAGGATGTCGAGGATCTCCCTCAGCTCGCCTGCGGCGGGTTCGGCGTCGCCCAGGAGGTAGCCGGTCACCTTGCGCCTGCCGAACGGCACCAGCACCCTCTTTCCCGGAAGGGAGAGCGGCGAGAGGTGCGCGGGCATGACGTAGTGGAAGCTTCCCTCCAGCGGGAGCGGGATGGCGACTTCTACGATGTGTGGAGTCGGTGTCTGCATGAATGGCGTTCGGGGAGTTGCGCGTCGCGCGTGAAGCGCTGGTGGCACGAGGAAGAGGAGGAGGTTTGCATCCCCCCTCCCCGGCGAAGGGGAGGGGGTCGAGCAGCTATTTCTTGAGTACTTCTTCCGCGATGGTGCGGCCGAGGGCCTCGCACTCGGCGATGATCTCCGGCTTGGGCATGAAGGGGGAGCGGACAAAGGGGACCGGGAGCTTGAAGTTCATCCCTTTCAGCCTCTCCTCCGCCATGCGGCACGCCTCGCCGCTCCAGCCGTAGCTTCCGAAGATCCCGCCGATGTTCCCCTTGAGGCTCACCGTCGAGAGGTAGGCAAGGACATCCCACATCGGCTTCGGTATGTCGCGGTTGATGGTAGGGATCCCGAAGATGAGGGCGTCGCACTCCTCCATCAGGTCGCGGATGTCGGCCACGGAGGCGTGGTTTATGTGGCAGAGCGTCACGTGCACCCCCGGCAGCCCGGCGCCACTAGCCACGGCCTCGGCCATCTGCTCCGTGTTGCCGTGCGGGGAGAGGTAGAAGATGGCGATCCTCTTGCCGGCGGCCTTGGGCATGGACCACTTCCGGTACAGGTCGATCGGTTTCCTGGCGTCGCAGCGGTAGATCGGGCCATGGCTCGGGCAGAGCATCTTCAACTCGACGCCGTCCAGCTTCGCCACCGCCTGCAGGATCCGCTCCTTGAACGGGCGCATGATGCAGTCGAAGTAGAAGCGGGTTTCACCGGAGAAGTCCGGCATCTCGTCGGCGAAGATCCCCTCGCCCGAATAATGGGAGCCGAAGGCGTCGCAGGGGAACAGTATCCCCTCCTCTTCGAGGAGCGTGAACATGGTGTCGGGCCAGTGCAGAAAGGGCGCGGCGATGAAGCGGAGCGTGCGCCCGCCGAGGTCGATGCTCTCGTTGTCCTTGACGATGCGGGATTCGAACGGCGCATGGATCTGGTTGCCGAGGAAGGTGCGGGCCGCCTGGCTGGAGACGACGCACGCCTTGGGGCAGTGCTGGAGAAGTTTGGCGAGGGAGCCGGAGTGGTCCGGTTCCGAATGGTTCACCACGATGTAGTCGACTTCCGCCGGGTCCATGATGGAGGTGATCTTAGCCAGGAACTCTTCGAAGCGCTTGGCCTTGACCGTGTCGATGATGGCGGTATGGGTATCGCCCTGCACCAGGAACGAATTGTAGGTGGTGCCGTGCTCGGTGGGGAAGAGGTCGTCGAAAACGGCGAGGGTCGGATCCTTCACCCCTATCCAGTGCAGACCTTTTCCCAGTTCAACAGCTTCAGACATCTACCACCCCCTGTCGGTATCTCATAGCGGCCGCGAAACCCTCTGCGGCAGCCTTTCAGTTGACAATAGGCCCCCGCAGCTTTAGTTCCGCGGGGGCCGATTAATGATCGAAACGATACCAAAATCACCGGATGAAAGCAAGGAAAAGGGCTATTTCGGAGCCCCGCCCCTGCCGCGCCGGTACTCTACCATGACCTGCGCGTCGCGCCTCTGGCCGCCTGCGGCGGGGCGCCCTTTCGGAGCAGCGCCTTTCTTGCGCGGGTCGAACGCCGGGCGTCCCTTCCTCGCGCCGGCCGGGCCTGCGTTGACCCTCCTCAGGGGGCGGGTCGGCTCCAGCCCGTCGATGATGTGCATCGGGAGTTTTTTGCCGGTGAAGCGCTCGATGCGGTCCAGGTAGGCGACCTCGTTGCCCGAGCAGAAGGAGATGGCGATCCCGGTTGCCCCGGCGCGCCCGGTCCTTCCGATCCGGTGCACGTAGTCCTCGGCGAATTTCGGGAGGTCGAAGTTGATGACGTGGCTGATCCCGGTGACGTCGAGACCGCGGGCCGCGACGTCGGTTGCGACCAGGAGCCGCACCTTGCCGCGGCGCATGTTGGAGATGGTCTTGTTGCGCGCGCCCTGCGACATGTCGCCGTGCAGGGCTGCGGCGGCGTGACCCTGTGCGTAGAGTTCCGAGGCGAGCTGGTCTGCGTCCCTCTTGGTGGCGGAGAAGATGATCGCCTTGGTGACGCTGGCGTCGGCGATCAGGTGCTGCAGCAGGCGGTTCTTGTGCCGCATGTCGTCCGTCACGTGCAGGCGCTGTTCGATCTGGAGGTTCTGCACCTCGGTCCCTTCGATGGCGACGCGGACCGGGTCCTGCAGCAGGCGCTTGGCGAGCTTCGCCATGGCGTCGTCCATGGTGGCGGTGAAGAGCAGGGTCTGGCGCTCGGCGGGAGCGGCGGCGGCGATCCGGTCGACGTCCTCGGAAAAGCCCATGTCCAGCATCCGGTCCGCCTCGTCCAGGACCAGTAGTTCCAGGCGCGAGAAGTTGATGGAGCGGCGGTCCAGGTGGTCTATCAGGCGGCCCGGGGTGGCGACGATGATGTCGACCGGCTGGGAGAGAAGCATCATCTGCTCGCGGTAGGGCATCCCCCCAAGGATGACACCGCAGCGAACCCTCATGAACTTGCCGTAGGTCCGCACCGCGTCGACGACCTGGTTGGCCAGCTCCCGTGTCGGGGTGAGCACGAGGATCCTCGGTCCCTTGCCGCGCGCGGCGGAGGGGGTGAGGAGGCGCTCCAGCGCAGGAAGGACGAAGGAGGCGGTCTTGCCGGTTCCGGTCTGGGCGGAGCCGATGAGGTCGCGGCCGGAAATGGCCAGCGGGATCGACTCGGCCTGGATCGGGGTCGGAGCGGTGTAGCCGCAAGCGGCGATGGCTTTCAGGATCGGTTCGGAGAGGTTCAGCGTTTCAAAAGACATGTGATTCCTTGTTCCCCGTTTTTTGGCAATAGGCGGCCGGGTGCTGCTGTCCCGAAAATCCCCGGCGGACGGCACGCGGCTGCTCGTTGTAAAAAAGAGGGTAGTGAAATGTAGGGCGTGAAAAACCGCTGCGGCAACGCTTGCCGCGAGGCTTCTCTTTAGGGCGGTGACACGCCATATGACCGGCAAACCATACATCGTTGCCAACCATTAGCTGCTGCCGCATTTCTCGTGGGGATTAACCTGAATGCGAGGGGTTGGATCGATGGGATGGGAAAACTGCTCCCAGATGGAACTGATGTCAGTCAGACAAACATCTTTACTACACACCACCGCATAAGGCAAGCTTTTCTTTCAACGTATACGCCGCGATCTCCATTCATAGTTCCCACGCTGGAGCGTAGGAACAAAAAACCCGGCAGCACAAAAAAGAAAACCCCGCGAGGGCGGGGTTTTGCATGCTGCCTGGACGTGAACAGTCAGGAGGGGCACGTCCGTCGGTCGCGGACTACTTCTTCTTCGCGGCGATGGCGTCTTTGAGTGCTTTGCCGGGGCGGAATTTGGGCACCTTGGCTTCGGCGATCTTGATCTCCTTGCCGGTCTGCGGGTTCCTGCCGGTGCGTGCCTGACGGCTTGCCACTTCGAAGCTGCCGAAACCGACCAGGGTCACCCTGTCGCCCTTCTTGAGTGCACCGCTCACGCTGGAGATGAATGCACCGACGGCCTTCTCAGCCGCGCCCTTCGGAATGTTTGCGGACTTCGCCACTGCCTCGACCAATTCTGCTTTAGTCATGTGAAACCCTCCTTGGCTGGATTAAATTAACGTCACTATAATCATATATTCGCAGTTTGCAAGGGTTTTCTTGATCCCGGCTCCATTTTCTCCAGGACAGGAGCGGTTCTAGCCCCTTTTACAGCCGCGAAGCCGCGCCTGGCAAGGCTTTACGCCGATGCGGCCGGCCGGGGGGCCGACGGCGGCGGCCGCGTCAAAACGCTGTCAAATCGGATACTTACTGCACGGAGGCAGGTTCCGGCGCCGGTTCCTGCCCGTAGCTCGTCGGCTCCGTCCCCGCTATGAAGCATTCCTGCACCGCTCCGGGGCTCCCTTCCCGCGCCAGCCGGCCGTTTCTCGGGTCGATGACGGCGAAGGTGACGTTTCCGGGGGTGCTGAACGACTTCACCGGAACGCCCGCCAAGGCGCGCTGCATGAACTCCGTCCAGATCGGCGCTGCGGCCTGTCCGCCCGACCCTCCCGAGCCGAGGCTCCGTTCCTGGTCATAGCCGACCCAGACGCCGGCCACGAGCTGCGGCACGTACCCGACGAACCAGGCGTCCTTCATGTCGTTGGTGGTCCCGGTCTTTCCTGCCACCGGACGTCCCAGGGCGCGGGCCCTACCGCCGGTGCCGCTGGTAACTACGCTCTCCATCAGGTTGGTCATGATGAACGCGGTCTCGGGGGGGATCACCGGTATGGCGTTGGCCCCCTGCGCGCCGGAAACGGAAAGGGGCGGCCGCACCGGCTGCACCGGCTGCACCGGCTGCACCGGCTGCACAGGCTGCACCGGCTGCACCGGCTGCACCGGCTGCACCGGCTGCACCGGCTGCGCGGGCTCCGCCGGGTTGGCGCTCTTTGCGGCGCCGGTCTCCTCTCCATCCCCCTCGCTTTCTTCCGGGTTGTTCGCGGCCGAGGCGCCGGAGATATTGGCGAATGCCTGGATTTTCGGCTCCGCGATCTCCTCCAGCACGTTTCCGTCACGGTCCAGCACCTTGGTGACGAAATAGGGGGTGGTGCGGTAGCCGCCGGAGGCGAAGACCGCGTAGGCGCTGGTGAGTTCCATCGGGGTGACGCTGGAAGAGCCGAGGGCGAGGGTGAGGTTGCTGGAGAGGGGGGAGGTGATCCCCAGTTTCTGCGCGTATTCGATTGCCGTGTTGACCCCGATCTGTTCCAGGATCTTGACGCTGACCACGTTGATCGAGTTGGTGAGCGCCTCGCGCATGGTGACCGGCCCGCGGTAGACGTTGTCGTAGTTCTTAGGTTTCCAGGACTTTTCCTTGCCGCTGTCGTACTCGACCTGGGAGTCTTCGATGATGCTGGCGGTGGTCATGCCGTGGTCCAGCGCCGCCGCGTAGATGACCGGCTTGAAGGCGGAGCCGGGATTCCTCTTCGCCTGCATGGCGCGGTTGAACTGGCTCTTCTTGAAGTCGTACCCCCCCACCATGGCGCGCACGCCGCCGGTCATCGGGTCGATGGCGATCAGGGCCGCCTGCGCCTCGGGCTCCTGGTCCAGGGCGAAAACGGCGCCGGCGCGGTTTTGATCCGGTTCCTTCACCTGGAGTTCAACCACAGCCCCCAGGCCGATGGCGCGCTTGGTCTCGGGCTTGCCGTAGCTGTTCACCAGTTCGACCTTCCCGGCCCATTCCAGGTACTTCCTGGGGACCGTCCCGGTGCGGTCGCCGACCCGCACGATCAGCTCGCGCTTCGCCTGGTCCACGCCGGTTACCACCCCCTGGTACACCGATCCCTGCTTCAGGTTCAGGTAGTCGATGCCGTCCTCGACCTTCTTGCAGAAGGGGTCCACCTCCTGTTCCTTCAGGTACTTGGCCGCGCCGCGGAACCCCTGCCGCTTGTCGAGCGCCTTCAACCCGTTCACCACGGAGTCGTAGGCACCCTTCTGCATCTCGGCGTTCATGGTGGTGTATATCTTCAGGCCGTCCTTGTAGATCCGCTCCTCGCCGTACTTCTCGACCAGCTGCAGCCGCACCTGCTCCAGGAAATAGGCGGACTGGTCCGCGTTCACCTTCTTCAGGGCCTGTATCACGATGGGGGTGGCCTTGGCGTACTCCGCCTCAGCCTGGGTGATGTACCCCTCCTTGACCATCCTCTCCAGCACGTACCTCTGCCGTTCCTTGGCCCGGTCCAGGTGCTTGATCGGCGAGTAGCTGTTGGGCGCCTTGGGGAGGCCGGCCAGCATCGCCATCTCGGCCAGGTTCAGCTTGTCCACCTCCTTGCCGAAGTAGGTCTCGGCGGCGAGTTGCACACCGTAGGCGCCCGCCCCCATGTAGATCTGGTTCAGGTAGATGTAGAGGATCTCGTCCTTGGAGAGCCGCTCCTCCATCCTCTTGGCGAGGATCGCCTCCTTGAGCTTCCTGGAGAACTTCTTCTCCGGGGTGAGGAGCATCGACTTCGCGACCTGCTGCGTGATGGTCGAAGCCCCCTCCTTCTTGCTCATGGAGATCACGTTCTTCACGACTGCCCGGGCGATGCCGAGGTAGTCGATCCCCTTGTGCTGGTAGAAGTTCGAGTCCTCGGCGGAGACGAACGCCTGGATCAGCCGTTTCGGCATCTTGTCCACCGGCACCACGGTGCGCCGCTCCAGGTAGAACTCCCCCACCAGCGTCCCGTCCTGGCCGAAGACCTGGGAAAGTATCGGGGGGCGGTAGTCGGCCAGGCGGTCCACCTTGGGGAGGGCCCCCAGGAGGTAAAAGAAATACCCGATGAACGCCAAAAGAGCGACGGTCGAGCAGCCGGCCGCCACTCCGAGAAAGATCTTCCAGCCGGAAGTTTTCGGCTTCAGCCTGCGGGGCCGCGCCTTGTAAGTCTCCATATCGAGCGGTTCTCCAATAATCGGTGCAACTGTTTTCGGCTTCGGATCTGCACGGGCCAACGCGGAGATTATCCTAGAACGCCAAGTGAATTCAAGGTTAATGTGCGGGACGCAACTGCGTCCGCCAACCCTCCCAGGATTAGGAACGCCTTACGTATGAAAATAAATAAAGTTTTTCCTGCGCCACCCGATGTGAAGAGTACCGCTCGCGCCGTTAAAACGAGGGGCCTATCTTTCTAATTAAAGGAGCCGAAAATGATCAAGAGGATCGTTGCACCGATGACGGCGGCAATTCTCGCCCTGGCAGGGACGGCGCTGGCCGCCGAGTTCCAGCCCTTTGGAGCCCTGGGTATCGGGGGCGCGGGTGTGGCCCGCACTACCAACGCGATGGCGGGATACTGGAACCCGGCGGGGCTCGCCTTCAACGAGAAGACGGTCTCGGTGCCTATCGCGGTCGGCACCGGACTCAGGGTCTCCAGCGGGCTTGCCGACAACGTCGACAGGCTGAGCAAGTTCACCGAGGGGAGCCCCTCCACCCTGGACAACCTCAAGAACATCAACACCAGTGCGGTGAACGCCCAGGCACTGGGGGACATCGTCAGCCTCCTTTCGGTGATCAAGGACATCGAGACGCAGAAAGGTACCATCTCGCTCGGAGGTAACGCGGTGGTCGCCGCCCAGGTGAACCATTTCTCCTTCGGCGCCTTCGGCACCATCGAAGGGTTCGCCAAGCCGGAATCGGATCTGGTCAACGTCCTCCCCAGCGGTTCCAGCGGCACGACGGCGCTGACCACGACCGAGTTCGCCAACCTGGCCGCCGCCCCCGGCGACACCGTCGCCACCTCGAACCTGTTCTTCACCGACGCCCAAGTCCGCAGCGGGATCTACGACTCCCTGCGCGCCAACGGCTTTGACGACCTGCAGGCCAACAACATCATCAATGCCATGGACGCCCGGCTCGCCACGACTGACGGTCTGACCCAGCAGCAGGCGGCCGACGTCCTTACCAACACGGTGGTGCCCGCCTTTACCAGCGGGGGGAGCATCGACAACAACCAGACCTCCGTCATGGTGAAAAGCCTCGCCTATTTCGAGTTCCCCATCTCCTACGGCCACCCCATAGACCTGGGCAAGTACGGCAAGCTCGGCGTCGGCGCTTCGCTGAAGCCGATCAAGGGACGGGTCTACGCCTCGAAACTGAGGCTGGTGGAGGGGGATAGCGTCGATTCCGGGAACATCACGGACAACCTGGACAAGAACTACGTGGAAAGCAGCAGCGTCACCATCGACCTGGGCGCGTTCTACAAGTACCAGATCTGGAGCGTGGGTCTGGTGGCCAAGAACCTCACCTCCCCGAAATTCGACGCCCCCGACCTGAAGGACCAGAACGGCCAGTTCGTGCTGGACGGCAGCGGCAACCACGTGAAGACCGACAAGGTGACCCTGAAGCCGCAGGTGCGTCTGGGGGTAGCGGTTGATCCCCTCTCCTGGCTCACCTTGGCCGCCGACCTCGACCTCACCAGCAACGAAACGGTCCTGTCCAGCCTCGACTACAAGAGCAGGCACTTCGGAGGCGGCGCCGAGCTTCACCCGCTCACCTGGCTCAAGCTGCGCCTGGGCATGTACAAGAACCTTTCCAACGACGACATAGGCCCGGTCGCGACGGGCGGCGTCACCATCGGCACCAAGTGGGTGAACTTCGACATCGACGGCGCCTACGGCCTGGAAACGGCGAAGTACAAGGAAAGCGACTATCCCAAGGAAGCAAGGGTGCAGGCTGCCCTGAACATCCAGTTCTAGCCCTCCTGCCGCGTCATCCCGGTTGGCCGGGCCCTTGCGGCCCGGCCAACCCCCGCACCATGCACCTGTCGCCTTTCCCCCACCGAGCCACCGCAATCAGTGTTTCCCCCACCCGGCACCCGCCTCAATGCAGATTTTTCGGTTCATCGTTGTATACATATTAATTTAAGGAGCAAAAGATGCTATCATTGCGCCGCGACAAAATCCCCCCCCCAGCCGGAGAGCCGATCATAGTGCGTGCATACTTGGAAAAACTGGCGCTGAACCTCGTCCGGGGGGCGTTCATGGAACTCTACCTGACCCCCAAGCCGGGCCTGGTGGATCTTTCCGACAGCGGTTCGCATCCGGAGCTCACCGTTGCCAGGATGGAGGCGTCGCTCAAGATCGTCTCCCTTTACCTTCTCGACCTGTGCAACTCGGTCTGCAACGGCGAGGAACTGGTCGACCAGGTCCGTCTCGGCGTAGCGGCGGAAAGCGCGGTGCAAAGGGCGGTCGGGAGTTCCTGCCACAAGGGGTACATCTTCCTGAGCGGCCTCTTCCTCTGCGCCTCGGCTGACGCTCCGCAGGACGAAGCGGAACTGAGCGCCGCCTTCGCCTCGCGCGCCGCCCTCTTCTTCTCCCGAAGCGAACCGGGCGCCGCCCTCCGCGTGCGCAACCGCTTCCAGGGGGGGGGACTCAGGGAAGAGGCCCTGGCCGGGCTCCCGAGCCTCTTTGACGAGGCGCTCCCCGTCTTCAGGAAAGACCTCGAGAACGGCGGCAACCGGGGGAGCGCCATTTTCGCGATGATGGGGCGGCTCATGCAGACCGTGGAGGACAGCACGACGCTGCGCCGGTGCGGCAGGAGTGGCCTCAAGATCGTGCGGGAGGACGGGCGCCTCCTCGAGAGGCTGGTGGCCGACCGTGACGACTTCATCGCCTTTCTCATCGAGCGCAACCGCCACTACGTCAGCCAGAATCTCACCATGGGAGGGGTAGCCGGCCTCCTTGCCCTCGCCCTCGCCTGGCTGAGCCATACCGGAGAACTCCAGGCCTCGTCCGGCCAGGGAAGTCCCCTGTTCCGGGAGCCGCCGCCCTCAAAATCTCCCCTCCAATCCCTGACGCGCAGTCGGGGGACCCAAAATACCCAGCAATTCCGGTTTACTTAGCCGGACCCGCGTGCTAAAATCACGCTTCTTCCTGCCCGCATCCCGCCGCCACTCCAGATCTTGCCTTCAGGAGCGGCTGTCCGGGGCTCGCCGCGATGCTCGCTAGCGGCGGCAGAGGGAACCAGGGTCGCCAGAAGTACCCCCCACCACCGGGCCGTAAAAGGGGATCAGCATGTCTTTTGATGGTGATTTAGAGCACCTGCCAATCGTTGACGTCATCCAGTTGCTGCATGCAACGGGGAAGTCCGGGACCCTGACACTCAAGAGCGCCAAGGGAGAGAGCCAGCTCGTCTTCCACGACGGCTTCATCGTCTGCGCCAACCATGTCAACAACAGCGTCCGGATCGGACAGGTCATGCTCGACATGGGACTGATCGCCAAGGAAGATCTCGAACGGGCGCTGCACGAGCAGCAAAGGGCCGGCGCCCAGAGAAAGCCGATCATCCAGACCCTGATCGAGGGGGGGATGGTCGAGACCGACACGGCCTACAAGGGGCTTGAGGCGCTGATCGAGATGACCATCGTGGAGGTCCTCACCTGGACCAAGGGGACCTTCTCCCTCGACGTCCACCAGTCGATCGTCTCCGACGAGTACCGCTACTTCCCGGAGACGGTCAAAAGGGAAATCCACCTCAACACGCAGAACCTCCTCATGGACGCCCTCCGCATCTACGACGAACGCAAGCGCGACGGCACCCTCACCCCCGAAGCGATGTTCGGCGCCACCAGCGCCCCCCCCGGGCAGGAGGCGCCGGAGAGCGGCGGTGAGATGATCTCCGCGGCGGACCTCGGCCTGGAAGAACTGGACGAACTGGAAAGGCGCATCCCGCACTTTTTCTCCGCGATCGCCGAAGAGCTGCCGGACACGCCCGCGACCAGGTTGCAGTCGGAGCTAGCCGGCATCCCCGCCGACGAACAGCGGAAGTTCTTCGACTTTTTGGATAGTCTCTCCGGCGCGGACGAGTCCCTCGACCGGCGCCTCGGCGTGATCCTCCTCACCGGCACCAAGCTCCTGCGGGAATGCGCCGGCGCCGTGTGCGGCTCCCGCTTTCTCTGCGCCACCGATGAAGCGGCGCAACTCGACCCGATCATAGACCAGGCCCTCTCCAAGGAGCGCCTGCCGCTGCTGCTTTTCGACGCCGAAGATCCGGGCGCCAGGGGGAGCGGTTGGGACATCGAGGGGGTGCTGCGGCAGAAAAGGAACCGCTATCCGGACCTTCCCATCGTGCTGCTCGCCTCCCCCGGGGATTACCAGGTCATCGCGCGGGCACTGGAGGCGGGGGTAACCGCATCGCTCCCCAGGCCAAGCCGTGAGGAGCGCCCGGCCACGTTCATCCAGGACACCATCGACAGCAGCAGGGCCCTTAGCAGCTACCTGAAGCGGAGCCAGGCCGAGCCGTCGCAGGAGCTGCTCAAGAAGTTCCGGCGCCAGTTCCTCTCCCTTTCCGAGCAGCGAGAGCCGCCGGAGGTGACCTTCCTGCTGCTGCAGAACGCCTGCACCTACTTCCAGCGCGGGGTCACCCTGGTCGTGGTGCGCTCCGAGCTGATCGCGGAGCGGGCCATCGGCGTCAGCGACACTGGCGCCACCTCCTCGATGAAGCTCCGCATCCCCATCTCCGAGCCGTCGCTGTTCCAGAGCGCGCTGGAAGGGGAGATGTACTACGGCGATGCGGACCCGACGGTGCGCAGCGCCATATTCGGCGCCATAGGAGCCCCGGCCGCCAGCAAGGTCCTGCTCCTTCCCGTGAAGAGCTTCGGCAGGGTCGTCGCCGTCATCTACGCCGACTTCGGCACCCGGACGGGAGGGGACCCGCAGCTGCCGCTGCTGGAGATCCTGGCCATGCACGCCAGTATGGCGATAGACAACGCACTCTACCGCAAGAGGTGCGCGCAGAAATAGAGTGGCGATGGGGAGAAGGGGAAAACCCGTCTATAGATCATTAACAGAGAGGGGCAGTCATGGATGCGAAGATATTTGTCCAGATTCTGGAAATAGCCTTCAACAAGAAGGTGTCGGACGTGCATTTCGAGGTGGACAACCCCCCTTTCTTCCGCGGCAAGGGACAGATAATCCGCTCGAAGCTCCCGAACCTCACCGCGGAGGACACCGAGTTCATCGCCTCCCAGATCATGGCCCACAACAATCGGAAGTGGGAAGTGGACCAGAAGGAATTCGACACCTCCTTCTCGCTCCCCAGCGGGGCGCGCTTCAGGGTCAGCATTTTCCGCCAGCGCAGCCACTTCGGCATCATCATGAGGGTGATTCCCGCCCATATCGGCAGCTTCGAAGAACTCCGCCTTCCGCCGGTGCTGGGGGAGATCGTCAAGGCTCCGAACGGCCTGATCCTGGTCACCGGGCCTACCGGCAACGGCAAGTCGACCACTCTCGCCTCGATGCTGCGCCATATCAACCAGACCTTCAGCTACAACTGCATCACCATCGAGGACCCGATCGAGTTCCTGTTCCAGTCCGATAAAAGCTGCATCATCCAGCGGGAGGTCGGCATCGACACGGACAGCTTCGCCTCCGCGCTGAAAGCCGCCCTGAGGATGGACCCGGACCTGATCATGGTCGGGGAGATGCGCGACACGGCGACCATCGAATCGTGCCTGATGGCGGCGGAGACGGGGCACCTGGTCCTCTCCACCCTGCACACCCAGGGGGCCGTCTCGACCATAAACAGGATCGTGGGGCACTTCCCCCCCGATGCGCAGGAGATCGTGCGCCAAAGGCTCGCCGACATCCTGGTCGCCACCGTTTCGATCCGCCTGATCATGAACAAGAGCGGAGAGGCTATCATCCCGGTACTGGAGATCATGCGCGCCACCACGACCATCCAGAGCTGCATCAGGGAGGGAAGGCTCGACGAGATCGAGGCGCACATGGAGAACGGCCGGAGCTATCAGATGCAGACGCTGGACCAGCACCTGATCCAGCTCCACGAGCAGGAGCAGATCACCATGGAGGAGGCAAAGCGGCTCTCCCACTCCATGGACCTCGAACGGAAGCTCATGTTCACCAACTAGCTCCGCCACGGCGAAAACGGCAAAAAGGCCCCCCTCTTTCGAGGCGGGGCCTTTTTTTATCGCTGAAGCGACGATTCATCGTTCCCACGCTGGAGCGTAGGAACAATAAAGATCTTTTCCGCGGAAGGAACCTCCCTCCCCTTCAATGGGAATGTGTTCCCACTCCCTCCACCGCCTTCAACTCTCCCTCGCCCTCCGGGAGAGGGTCGGGGTGAGGGAGCTTGGGGATGGGTGGGTTGGGACCCGTTCTCATTGAAACGAGGCGATCAACTCTTCCACTTCACGGCGCAGCTCACCAATCTCCTCCCTCAGGGTCCCTATCCCGCCTTCTACCTCCGTCAGGCGCTGGTTGGAGGAAACCCGCACCGGCGCGCCGGCAGGGGAGTGGCTCCTAGCCGGCGCCGGCTCTTCTTCCTCGGGCAGCTCCGGCATGCCGGCGAAAAGCTGGGCGTAGCGCTGCTCCTTCCGTCCCGCCTGGCGAGGGAGCCGCGCGACCAGCGGAGGGCCGTGCTGCAGCAGTTTCAGGATGATCTCCTCCACCGCGGCGACGTCGCCTATCTCCGCCATCCGCTCTCCGCGGGCGCGCAGTTCGGCCGCCGTCTGGGGACCGCGCAGCATAAGCTCGGCCAGCACCGCCCGCGCCGGGGGACCGAGCCGGAGATTGTCGGCGACGGAGTGGCAGTACTTCGGGACGCGCCCGCCGGTGGTGGTCAGCCTGGCCAGCCCCCGCGCGCCGAGTGCCTCGAGGCCGCGGACCAGGTCGGGCTCGGTCACCGCCATGACCGGGTCACGGTTCGACTTCTGGTTGCAGGCGGCTGCAAGTGCGTTGAGGGTCAGCGGGTAGCTCTCCGGGGTGGTGAGCTCCTTTTCCATGAGGGAGCCGAGGATCCTGATCTCCAGCTCGCTAAAATTCATCTTCATCTGCGACTCCTTGTTCCCGGGAAGCCCTGACAAAACATCCGTTGATTCAGCAACTTGCGCGCCAGCCATCGCCAATTGCGAGTTTAGCTGATGACATTGCGGTTCGGGAAAGGTATTATGGACCGGATTGCGCCCGGATGGGAAAGGAAAAAGCAACGGTGCAACGATCCGAAAAACACGAAAAAGAGGCTCGATGATGGGTAAAACCAAAGCGTTTCTAGCGGTTGCCGCCCTGGTGCTGGCACTGGCAAACAACGCATCGGCATTTTGTTTCGAGGAGGCCGGCCTGCAGTACGGCATCAACCCCCAGATACTGCGGGCGATCGCCAAGGTCGAATCCAACTTCTCCCCTACCGCCATCAACTACAACACCAACGGCACCTACGACTTCGGAGTGATGCAGATCAACTCCATCTGGGCCCCCACCATCGGCAAAGAGCGCTGGAACTCGCTCGGCGACCCGTGCAACAACGTCAAGACCGGCGCCTGGATCCTTTCCATGTGCATGAACAAATACGGTTACACCTGGAAAGCCATCGGCTGCTACAACAGCCAGACCCCCGACAAGCGCGACCGCTATTCGAAAAGGGTTTTCGACCAGTTGCAGCGGGTAAAACCGCTGGCGCAGGAAGCGGCCTACAAACCGCTTAAAAACAGGGTCGAGGACCTGATCCGGGCCAATGTGGATGGCTGGGTCGACGATGCGGCGCAAGGGAAACAGGACGAGTTCACCATGAAGGTCCGGGGGCAGATCCCGGTGCCCAAAGAGGTGATGAGGGAGGCAGCTCCTTCCGCCGATCCGTCTCTGCAAAGCGCGCTTCCCGGGGCCGCCGCCCCGCAGGAGGTGCCGGGGCTGACCCCGGAACAGGGTGAGCAGGCAGTTCCCCCTATCCCCTGAAACTCACTACCTGGCGGCGCATCCCTGAGGCATCACCCACTTTTGCCCCGGCTCCACCGCCTTGTCGGTGACCAGCACCCGCCTCCCGCCGGCATCATCCTGCGGGATCAGAAAACCCGTCCCCTGCTTCCCTTCCTGCAGGGGATGCACCCCGAAATCCGGTTCCACCCCAACCAGCGCCAAGAGCTTTCCTGACACCGTCCTGAAGTCCTCCGTCCCGCTCAGCCTGAGCACCTTGTAGCCAGCCGTTTCCAAGAGCCTGATCAGCGTATAGCTGTAAGGATCGGTGTCGCCGATGCTGACGATGTAGCGCCCCCCCTTGTACTCGAAATATCGGTCCACCCTGATGTTGTACGCCATGGGCGCCCCGGCGCCGGACTGGATGATCTTGTTCCTGCTCCAGGTTGCCGAAAGGGCGTTGAGGAGTGAGTCGACCGTGTTGGCGGTATCGGCGCGCCCCACGGGGCAGATCCAGGTGACCGGTGCCGGCACTGCCGGGGGGGCAGGTGCAGCTGCCTTCGGTGCGGCTGGAATCGACGGGAGAGATGGAGCCGTAGCAGGAGGCTCGACTGGCTCGGGAGCAGAAGGAGCGGGAACCTTGGCAGGTGCAGGAACCTTGGCAGGTGCGGGAACCTTGGCAGGTGCAGGAACCTTCACAGGAGCGGGGACGTTCGCAGGAGCAGGAGTCTGCTCAGGAGACGGGACCTTCTCAGGAGTTGGGGTCTCGGCCTTGGGAACAGCAGGTGCCGGTTCAGGTACGGCGGGCTTCTGCGTCTCTGCCGGCGTCACTTCGTCCTTCTCCTGGTGCGGTTTCGCCTTCTTCGTCGCTTTCGGGGATCGCTCCTGCCTTGCCTGTGACGGGATGAGCAGTGTCTTTCCCACCTTGAGCGCCTTGATGTTGTCGATGTCGTTGACGCGGACGATCTCGGGGATCAGTCGCTCGGCCGCCTCGTTGGACATCCCGAAGTGCCCCACGAGGATTTTGAAAATGTGGTCCCCGGGCTGAACCGTATAGCGGATATAGTCCGGTTTGGCCGCCGGTTGCTCTTCCTTGCCGGCGTGCGCAGCCTTCGCGGCCGGGGTCTTCGTTTTTTTAACGCTCTTCTTCTCGGGCTTGGGAGCGGCGGCGGGCTTTTGCCGGTCCAGTTCCTTAAGGTCGATCTCGAATTGCGCCGGTGGCGCCGCGTGAAGCTGATACGGCAGGGAAAGGAGCGCCAGGAGAAGCATCGCCTTGCGTTGTCTGGAACTGACCATCAAACACCTCACTTCGTGTAATAAACAACCAAGCCCTTCACCTTCAGATCGCTCTTGTTCCGATAGACCGTCACCGCCACGTTACCTTTGGCAACGCATTGATCGACGACGTAATCCCCTTTCTTTGAGGTCGACTCGACCTGGCAGCTACCAACCCGGCCGAACTCCTGCAGCACCCTTTTGAAAAGATCCTCGGGGATGGTACCTCCCCCCACAGCCACAACCTGCATGGCGCGGTACAGCTCACCCTCTTTGAAGAGCTTGTACTCGCCCTTTTTGCCGATGTACCTCACCCAGCCCGGGTGGGATTTGCCATACTCGGCATCGAGCCTGGTACCCTCCAGGAGGGGGGGCAGGGTCTTCATCCCTTGCCGTGCCGCCGGCTTCGCCTCGGTCTTTTGTTCCGTCTTCGAAGGTTTCGCCTCCGGTTTGGACGCGGCTTGAGGTTGAGGCTTGGCCACCGGTTTTGCCTGGGGTGCGGGCACAGGCTTGGGTCCGGGTTTCGGCGCAGGAGTCGGCGCAGGAGTCGGCGCAGGTTTCGGCGCAGGTTTCGGCGCAGGAGCCGGGACCGGCGTTTGCACCGGAGTCAGGGCCGGCGCCGGTTTGGTCGTGGCCGCGGGAGCGGCAGGTTGCTTCGATGGCGACACCGCGGAAGACGGGACAACGGCGTTAGGCGGTTTTGCCGTCTTCGGGTGTGAGGAGGCCGGCGACTCCGGTGCAGCGTCCTTCTTGCCGGCCAGGTAGGATAACAGCGGCACCGCTATGAGAACCAGCAGGAGCAGCAGTACCGGCACGATGATCCGGTAAGGTCTCCGTTTTTTCTGCTCGGCATGGCGCATCGCATCTGCCAACGGCACGCCTTTCAGCAGCACGCCTTCCGGCGCCGCATCTTCCGTTTTCTCGGCCGGGCCGGTGCCCTTGGCCCCCTCGCCGGGCGCCTCTTCCTTGCCCGGTGTCCCCTTACTCAGATCTACCCGGTCCTCGACGTCCGCCCCCCCCACCTTCGAAGGCTCTACCTTGGCCGAGGCGAGTTCCATCATTTCCTCGAAGGCCATCTTTTTCTTCACTTCGGGAGGAGCGGCCGGTTCTTCAACCGCCGGCTCGGCCTTTTCCTGCTCCGGTAATTCGACGGGTAGGGGCAGGGCGGGTGGCTCTTCAGGTACGGCAGGAGGCGCCGGAACTTTCGTTTTTCTTGTGGTCGGCTTCGCCGGGGGGGGAGCTTCTGCCCCGGCGGCATCCGGCGGGGAGGCGATCCCGGTCAGTAGCGCCGTTGCAGCCTGTTCCAGGGCGTCGTCCTCCAGCGTGAGATCCAATGAATCTCTCCCGTGCCTCTTCGCCTGTGCTGCGTCGTCGGCGTCACTGGTCAGGAGCACAAGCTTCGCCCCCTCCGGGAGGATCTTGTCCAGGTGCCGCAACAGTATCTCGCCTGAAAGCCCGGAGATGCGGCCCTGGACGAAGGTGAAGTCCATCGGCCCCGCAGACATCTCCGATTCGCCCTGCGCAAGGGTCGAGGCGGTCCTTAGCTGCAGGACTCCCTTTCCTTCCAGCGACTGGAAAATGCGTTGCACCTTTTCGGTGTCGGTAATGAGAAGGACGCGCGTCATAGATTCCCCTGGAAAAGCATCGCGCCATTTTAGGGTAGCAAGTGGTAATAATCAATATTATTCAACGCATGGGACGATTTTGGTCCATCGGGTCGCGGCGCTCTCCATTTGCGGCTTTAATAAAAGATCGCTGCCGGTCGGTTGCGCTACTGCGGGTGAATGTGATAGATTGCACTACCCGTATACCGCAGGAGCAAGACGATCAGGACATCCGGCGCCGACGCTCCGATCACAAGCGATGGATCAGAACTAGCTCCCCCGGAGTTGCCATGCCAGGTACCGTGAAAATCCTGCTTTTTTTGCTCCTGGCATTGATGACCGGCGGGTGTGCCACGACCTTCGTGCCTATCAGTTGGGGCTTCGGCGACAAGGTGCAGCAACTGTCGCGCTCGGACCTGTTCCTGAAAACGCTTTTCGATCGCTATGATCCGGAGAGGAGTACCCTGCGGGTGGCGGGGGCGTCGTTCGACCAGGTGATGATGCCGAGCGAGGTAAAGCATCATCTCGGCGCCTACCGCCGGGACACCAAGCTCATTTACCGCAGCCTGTATCAGGAATACAGCGAGGCCCAGCTGCGCACCCTGATGCTTCACGAACTGTCGCACCACATATGGTTCAGCGCCATGAACGAAGCGCAGCATGAACAGTGGCGTTCACACCTGCAGCAGCACCCGACCCCCTTGCAGGCAATGGTGCGCCAGGTCTACAGCCGGAAATACGATTACGATACCGAGGATTTCGCCTTCACCGTCGAGTTCGCGAGGCAGGCGGACATCGAAGCGCTGGCAAGCCTGAGCCTGATAACGCCCGAGGAGCGCGACGCGATCCTGAAGGAGCGCCGTACGGCACAGGCACAGCCAAGCATCCTCCCCTTAAGCCACGCCGGCCTGCATTCCGGCACGCCTGGCCCCGGCGCGGGTTCGCCTCAGCCTCTGAAAAAAGGAAACGACAACGATCAATGAAAATCCTGGACTTGCTGGACAAGAAAATCGGGCGCTATGCCGTCCCCAATCTGACCATATACCTGATCGCCGGGCAGTCGTTCTTTTACCTCATGTACCTGACCGGCAAGCTGGAGCGAACGGCCACCTACCTCTCGGCGGACCTCGTCATGTCCGGGGAGTGGTGGCGCATCTTCACCCTCCCCTTCGACCCGCCCCGGTCAGGGCCGATCTTCACCCTGTTCGCGTGGTACTTCTTTTACATGCTCGGCTCCACGCTGGAGGAGTACTGGGGGACCTTCCGCTACAACGCCTATCTCATTCTGGGCTGCCTGATCACCCTGGCCGCCTCGTTCCTGGTCCCGTCATATCCGGTGACAAACGCGTTCCTGGCGGGCTCCGTCTTCCTCGCCTTCGCCACGCTCTTTCCCGATTACCAGATCCTGCTCTTCTTCGTTCTGCCGGTGCGGATCAAGTGGCTTGCGCTCATCACCTGGCTTGGCTACGCCTACCAGCTCATATTTGGCGACTGGGCCTCCCGCGTCATGGTGCTCTCGGCGACGGCGAACTACCTCCTCTTCTTCTCCGGCGAAATCCGCCAAAACCTCAGGTACGGGAAGCGGCAGCTGGTCAAAAAGGTGGTGCGCGCGCCGCAGAAGGCGCAGGAGCTGAGCCACCGCTGCACCGCCTGCGGAATCACCGACAAGAGCCACCCCGATATGGATTTCCGCTACTGCCCCAAGTGCAATGGACAGTACGGCTACTGCAGGGACCACATCTTCAGCCACGATCACGTCGAATAGAGAAACTGGATATAAGGGGGAAACATGCTGGACAAGCTGAACAACATCGGGGACGACGTCTACCAGACCTGGAGCTACGAGCAAAAGCACGACGAGATCGGGAAACTGGTGCAGGGATTCAAGAACGGGCTGCCGGTCCAGATACTTTGTCACCTCTGCGCCTCGATAGCGGGTAGCAACGCGCTGGCCGCCGAACATCTCGCCGCTTTTCTTTCCAAGAGGGAGCGCAAGGCCATCGTCAACAGGGAGTCCGGCAACAACCCGCTGCTGCGCGACCTGCTGGAATCCACACTGCTGAAGTAGAAGTTACTCCAACATTTCATCCGCCGGCGGGCGAAGGATTACCCCTGGTACCGAGGCTGCAGGCAGAAGATAAAAATTCTGTCCCGATACCATGTCACCGCCGGTCGGCATTGTCACCTCAAGCGGTTGGACCGGTGCAGCTTTCAGCCTGGCCACTTCCGCGTCAGGGATGACTATTCTGTAGCTCCCCGGTTTAACCGATTTGAACAGGAAGTAGCCGGAGTCTTCCGACCGACTGCTTGCATGCAGCTTCGCTCCCCCCGCCTCCTGTGCCTCCAGATCCACCCTCACCCCCTTTAGCGGGGCCTCCCCCGATTTCAGGCGCGCCGACACCATCCCGTCAATTTCTCCTCCGCTGGTAAAGCTGAATTTGCAGGCGGACACCACGCCGGCCCGCGGCGTGACGCGGCATCCCTCCTCCACCGGGACCATGAACGGGTCCTCCACGGTGGCCAAGTCCACAGACACGTCCACCGGAATATCCGGCTGCAGGAAGGCGATCACAGTCCCTCCCCTGCTACCCGTCACGGTACCCGCCCGGCTCCCGTTCACCAGGAATCCCACCCCGGGAACCGCCTTCCCGGCGCCCTCGGCCAGTTCTGCGAGCACCGCGGAGACTGCGACCATGCCGTAGGGGGAGAGCGGTTCTGCCGAGATCACCACCTGCTTTGCGGCCGTATCCGCAGCGATGGAAGTCCTGGCGCCGACATCGACCCCGAAGGCCCCGTCCGTGCTTGCCATGGCCGCCAGGGAGTAGCCGATGTATCCGACCCCCTTGGAGACCCCCACCCGCAGGGCGGAGACGTTGGCGACCGGATCATGCGAGAGGGCGGTGTTCAACTGGAACTTGCGGCCCAGTTCCTTGTCCGCACTGAGGTTGATCGCGGACGGCGTGATGGTCGGAGCGAATGAATAGCCGGCCTGTCCCCTGATGCTGATGTCTCTTTGTTTGGTGCTTACCTGGAGCAGGGCCGCGGCATACACGCTGTGGTGGAAGTGGGAGACGTCCGCTTCCAGGGCCGCGTTCCATCCGTTCCACCCCCCCGAGATCCGCGCCTGCGATGTTGCCTCGACCTCACCGGATTCCCTCGTGTTGACGCCGATTTCCATGGAATAAGGCATGCGGATCTGGTCCAGCAGGGTGAACGACGAATTACCCTTGAGAGTGGTGATGGTCCGGAGCGGATCCTGGCGGGAAGGGAACTGTGGACTGAGATAGTCATTGAGGAATCGCTGCACCACCTCGAGGTTCAACCCAAAAACGTTGCGGCTGCTCGACCTCACCGTGAATAGCTGCCCGTTGCCGTCTCGGTTTGGCGAGAAGGACTGAATCGCTTCTAAAGACAGCAGGGTGTAGCGCAGTGCCGTCCGTAGCGCCACTACCGCGTAATCATGTTGTTCCCCGTGATAGTCGGAATAACTGACCGCCGTAAAAGATCCGCTCAGGTTCCTGGCGATCCCGAAGTCGGAGGTCAGGGTCAGGTTCGACTCCCGACTCAGCCCCGCGAACTCCTCGTTTTGCGTCCACCCCGCCTGGCGGCCTGCGGATAGCGTGTAGAAGAGTTCACCGGTGGGCGTGGTCATGTCGCTCACGAATACCTCCTCCGATTCCCTTCTTTCGCCGAACGGCCCGTGCAGGATGACCTTGAACTGGTTGATACCGTAGTACACCCTCAGGTTCACGAAGTGATACATCCCCTCCGCTGTCGGCGGCTGGTAGGCTATCTGCGTTCCGTTATGGAAAAGCTCGGCATCCCACCCCTGGGGCAGGTAGCCGTGTATGTCGTGGGAAAGAAATTCTGAAGCGCCGTTTATGGGCCGGTTGGAGAGATATAGACCGTACATCGGCCTCGTGGAAGCCCCGACGCCGTCCACGTAGGGGGCCTGTGTTGCGCCCAAGGCGATATGGGTCAAGGGGAGAGGGCCAAGATGAAAGGTATCGACACTCCTGCGGAAAAGGGTGGCGTCGAGCCTTTCCAGTTTTTCATCCTTGGCCAGAAAATGCAGTTCCTGCGACATGTACAGCAGGTCGCCGGAGAGGTCCAGGGAGTTCCGCAGCGTGCGATGGACACCGGTACTGTGGTCCGACGACAGCTGCAGTTGCGACGCAACATCGGCGGTGGGAACAGAGGCGACCGCCCTGGCCGAAGTGACGTCTTTGTGGTGCTTCGGCTGCACGACGGGTCGGGCGGCGCTCAGCCGCTGCCGCATCCTGAAACCCTGCAAAGGGAGCACCTCGCGGGCATGCAACTGGAGCAGCGAGGAATCGGCCCTGAAGGTGAAGTCAATGGGAAGCCACCGGGAAAGCGCGCCGGTTTCGACGAAAAGCTGCCCGTCTTGCATGAAACCGGAGCCGTCGAGGGGAAAGACCTCTCTGCCCGATATCGCGTATCCCTCTTGCAGATCGATGACGAAGGGGCGCGACTCCTGGAGTACGAAGCCATAGGCGCGCTGCTCCTGGCACGTTATCGCCAGGGAAAGAACCTCGGCGAACGCGCATATCGGCACGTGCAGTTTCTGGCCTTTTTGTACGGCTATGAAACTCTCGGCTGCCGTTTCGCGGTCCAGTTCCAGCAGGACGACGATTTCGCCAGCCGCCGGGGGAGGATTGGTTATCGGGGGGGAATCGCCCGCCGCCTCGAGTTCAGGGCAGGCAAAGAGGGTGCAGGACAGTATCAATGCCGCGAGGAACACGGCGTGACGGCTGTTATGACGGCCGCCGGCTTTCTGCATGCTACTGGATAACGACTGTTGTCTCAGCCAGAGGTTCCTTTTCACCCCTCTCGGTGAAGGCGATCCTCAGGCTGTCCCCCTTCTTGAGCGAGGCCGACTCCAGCACCGGTACCCCGACCTTGCGCACAGAATTCGGGGTATAAATGGCGAAACCGTTCCCCTCGGCAACCTTTTCCTTCCCCCTGTAGGCGACGGCATCACCATAGATGGATCTACCACCGGTGCGGCGCATGGTGAACCACAGGATCTGCCGTTTTTCACCAGCCGACCTGACTTCCACAGAGGCGGGGTCTATCGAGGCATGCGCCTCCAGGTTGCCGTGGCGCGCTATCACCGGGATGGATATCCCGATGTTGGCAACGATGTTCATGGAGATGACGTTCGGTTCCTGCTCCTCCTTGTCGGGGATTTTGCTTATGGCTGCGGGCGGTTTGATGAACAGCAGATGCGAGCGATACTCCCCCTCCTCCAAGTTGGGCGGCACCTTGAACATGATGCGGATGGTCTGTCCGGCTCCGGGCAGGAGAGTGACCTGGCGAGGCGAGTATTTGACGATCTCATCGGCGAATTTCTCTCCCGGCTCCGGCGTGGAGACGTCCTGGAACTCGCCGTTATCCAGCATCCGTTTCCGGACCAGGCTTATCCGGTAGGTTGCCTGCTCCTGGCTCGTGTTGATGATATCCACTTGGGCCGTGCGCTGCCTGTCCGTCATTACCACCCTGGTCGGGTAGACCATCAGGTCCGCCGCCACAACGGTCAGAGTGGGAGTTCCGATCACTACGCTGGCCGCAGTAGTTGCAAATAGAATTGTCTTAAGTAGTAGCAGCTTCACTTTTCCTCCTATTTCACCGAAACCGTGAAATTGCCGTTGTAGGTGCTGTTGGGCTGAACGCTCGTCACCGCCAGCGTGCCGCCCACTGCGAACGGCAAGGCTCCGCTTACGGGGATGACACCTGTAAGGGGGATGGAAGAGGTGATTGCCGTGACCGCCATCTGCGACGTGCCGGAAGAGATGGTGATCTCAGCCGGGAGCGTCAAGATGTAGGTTTTGCCGGCGTTCCCCGTGATGCTGAACCGGGCGGATGAGAACGCCGTTCCCAACAACATGATGCTGCCGGTAAAGGACCTGGCGCCGGAGGTATCGATGGTCACACTCCCCGAGTATCCTGAACCACCCACTATCCTTCCGAAATTTAGATCCTGGGTCTTGGTTACCGAAGTGGGCGCCGCAAAGAGCGCGGGCGCAAAGAGCTGGAACGCCAAAAACGTCAGGATCGTGATGAAGAGTGTAAGGTTCCGTTCCGCCATAACCATCTCCTTCGGCTCCGGTTCCTGGTTCTCACCTGGAGAGACAACAAGGGGAGCGGAATGAATCCACTCCCCTTGCCTGAAACGATTGTAATGGTGTTAATTGTAATTTACCGCTACGTCGAGAGTTCCGCTGTACGTTCCCGTGGCCTGATCGGCACCGACGGTGAGCGTGGCGCCGACCGAGAGCACCTGGGGTCCTGAACCCGGAAGAGTCCCCACCCCCGCGAGTACGGTTCCGACATCCACTGCATTGGTGAAAGTGCCGATGGTCATGGCTGTCCCTGGACCATCCAGGGTGGTTTGAGCAGGGTAGGTTATCGCATAGGTCGAGGACGGCTCGCCGGTGACCGTAAAGGTAGCAGCCTTGGCACTGGCCCCCAGGGCTGCTGAGGTAGTGACACCTCCCGTCACCGATTGCGCGTTATTTGTGCCGACGACTACCGTGCCCGCAGCAGCGCCAGCACCGGACATGAACTTGCCGAAGTTCAGATCCAGGACTTTGGTTATGGTAAGCGGCTGCACCACGGTGGCGCTCGTTGTCACCTGTGCCGTCGCGGCCTGGCTGTTGTCCGCATTTGCCATCCAGACCAACGCGGCACATCCCGCCACCAACAGTTTTCTATGTATCGATGCAGGTCTCATATGTCTCTCCTTTTGACAGCGAATGCCTGTCTTCTCACACTCCAGGTCACAGTTTGCGGCGGCGCCCTACTCTGGCTTGAGCAGAGCAGGGCCGATTCCGATCTCACCTCTCCGCGCCGGCATTTCTCTCCAAAGATGCCGAGCGCGGCTCCGCCCGCCCTGGAAAGTGCCGCCTCGACAGCCGGCATGGCTTCGGCCGCGGACGGAAGGACACCTTCGACATCGCCGCTCTGTTCCTTTTCCTGTGCGAGGGCTTCATCGAGGTAATCGAGAAGATTCTGCCGGTTTCGCTCCTTGCTGTCCGAGCCATCAAAAGAAGCATTATCGGAATCCGGTTTGGCTTCCACAACCAACCAAAGGGGCGTATTGCAGCCTCTCACGACCACTGCCGCTTCTTTGATCGGGATCTGCCGGCCCAAGGCAAGAACGAGCGCCTCCAGCATCAACACGCATCCTGTTGCAGTCGTCGCCAACCGGATTTCCCCGGCGGGGCCTTCAGGCGCCTCGGCTTGCAGCTCGCTTGGAAATTGAGAAGCAGGCGTCAGTTCCTCGTCGAACGATGCTATAAAGAAGGTGCTCGAATCCATTGCTCCTCCGGAACAGGCCCGGCCAGATCCAATCGATCGTCCGGCCCCGCTGTCTCACCGCGAGGGGGCCTTGTCTGGAACCACTGGTACGACCCTTCATATGTCCCCATTTTTTGGACAATTAAATATAGCCAATTTAGCTCACTTCGCTACCTGGGAAAGTACGCCGTTTTTCTCATCTGGGCGGGAATCTTCTAAGCCAATCGTTGGACGAAACGGCAAATCCCCAAAGACATTTTGGAAAGTGACGCGTCAGCTGCTATTATCATTAATGTCTTTCACACGGCGGGAGCGCCTCGCTCCGCCGACGGAGTGCTACAGGGGCGAAAACCGGAGCAATTATGCAGAGATTGACGCTGATAGGGATGCCCGGATCGGGCAAGAGCGCGGTGGGAAAAATCATCGCGAAACGGTTGGGATGGAGCTTCGTTGACACCGATCACGTCATCGAAAAAAACTTCGGCACCAAGCTTCAGGCGGTCGTCGACAGGTTGGGGACCGAGGGTTTTCGCGTGGTTGAAGAAGAAACAGTATTGAAGCTGGACGTGGAGGAGCAGACTGTCATCTCCACCGGCGGCAGTGTCGTCTATTCCGACGCCGCCATGCGTCACCTGTCGTCCATTTCGACGGTGGTATTCCTGAATCTCCCGATCGAGGCGCTGCGCGGTCACATCGCGCTTGGCGCGCCGCGCGGCATCGTCGGTATGGGCGAGGGAGGGTTGGAGCAGCTGCACGAACAGCGATTCCCTCTTTACAAAAAGCACGCGCACATCGTGGTGCTGATGGACAGTGATACACCTGAAGAAGCTGCAACAAGGATTCTGTCCCAGTTACAGCGACAACTGTAACCATTGACAGAACGTTGACTTTACAATCAGTGTCCTCTAATATCTACGCCATGCCCTCATCGACGCCAAATCAAAAACCGAACAGGTTCAGTCTGTCAGGCCTCACCTTGATACAGAAGATAGGTGCAGGCTATGCCGCCATGGCCTTGTTTACCATGGCGGCACTCGGTTTCTCGGCGATCAACATTTACCAGAGCAACAACACCGCCCGACAGATAGCGAACAACGACCTCCCGGTGATCAGTGCACTGATCGAGTTGCGCACCTCGCTGCTGACCCAGGAGGGCTTCGCCCGGAAGTACGCCATTCTGCACGACCCCGCCTTCATCGAACTCTTCCGCCAGCGGGAGGCGGAATCCCTCGCCACCATCAACCTCCTGGAACGGACCGGCAGCGGTCAGGATTACACGAGCTTGAAGCGGCATTACCAGGAATATCACACGGCTGCGCAACAGCTTTTTGACGGCAGCTCCACAGAAACGAGCCAGCTTCGCTCCTCGGCACTGCAACTACTGGGAGAGGTCGATGCGAACTACATGAAGCGCAAGGACATGCTGCAGACGGTGCTGTCGCGCGCAAACGAACAGCAGAATTCCACCATCTGGTGGACCGTCGCCATATCCTGCACCGGCTTCCTGCTCGCCATCGGGGTCGCCCCCTTCGTCACCTATCGCACCTTCGGAGCTATCAGGAAGCTGCAGAGCGCCACGCACCGGATCGCCGCCGGGGACTTCGATTACGATCCCCAGATACCGGTGGGAGACGAGATCAGCGATCTTGCCCGCGACTTCACACGCATGGCAGCGAGGCTCAAGGTGCTGGAGCAGATGAGCCTCGACGCGAGTCCTCTGACACGGCTTCCGGGGAACTTCGCCATCGAGCGGGTGCTCGAGGACCGGCTCAACGACGGCGCCCCTTTCGCCTTTTGCTACGCCGATCTGGACAACTTCAAGCCGTACGGCGATCACTACGGCTACGCCAAGGGGAGCGACCTGATCCGCATTACAGGAGACCTTATCTACGCTGCGGTCAAGGAGCACGGCGGCCCGCAGGGGTTCGTCGGCCACGTCGGGGGAGACGACTTCGTCATGGTGATCCCCACGGAGAAGATTGCGCCGGTCTGCCAGACCATCATCGAGAGGTTCGACAACGAGGTGGTCCGGCATTATACCCCGCAGGACCTGAAGGCCGGGGGAATAGCGGGAAGCGACCGTTACGGCGTGCAGAGGTTCTTCCCGGTAACCACCATCTCCATAGCGGTCATCATCTGCGGCAAGGATCAGTACTCCTCGGCCGTCGATATCGCCAGGGCAGCCGCCAAGGTGAAGGACAGCGCCAAGGAGATCCCGGGGAGCAACTACCTGGTCGGCAGTCCGAGGAAGATCGCATGAGAAGATGGGCCGTACTGTTAACCGCAATGCTCCTGTGCGCGGGATGCGCCTCCACTAGTGGCGGCAGGGGCGGCATGGTCCAGCGCTACACCGGATCGAAACAACTGGAACAGGCGGAGGAGATGCTGGCGAGGGGGGATTCGGCCGGCGCCGCCAAGACCCTCGGCTCGATCGTCAACGCACCCTCCGTCGACGGGGTCACCGATGCGGCCCTGTTCCGTCTGGCGTTATTGACGCTGAAGCCGGGCGCCGAGAAACCCGCTTCAGCGCAGGCGCACCAGTTGCTCAAGCGCCTGGACAAGGAATACCCAAGGAGTCCCTGGACCCACCTTGCCTCGCCTCTCACCGAACTGATAGGTATCGGCGAGGAGTTGAAGCGCCAGAACAAGACCCTGAAAGGCGCCAACCAGTCGCTGACCAAGGAGATCGGCGAACTCAACAAGAGAATGGAGCAGTTGAAACACCTCGACCAGGAGTTGGAGAGAAAATCGAGGTAGGAAGGGGCGAGGAGGCCAAAGCCCCTGCTGGAGCGGCTCCGCGATGCCGCGCCGCCGACGGGAGGAACCGCAACGGCAGAAATTAATAGAGGCGACCCTGTAATGAGGGTCGCCTCTTTCTTTTGAAGACGGTGAACGGGGGGAGGTTTACGGCAACTCCAGCGGAGGCTCTTCCAGCGCGGAGAGCTGCTCGCGCAGTTGGAGGATATGCTCTCCCCAATAGCGCACCGTGTTGAACCACGGGAAGGTGCTGGGAAAGATCGGATCCTCCCACCGGCGGCCGAGCCAGGCGCTGTAGTGCAGCATGCGAAGTGCCCGCAGGGCCTCTACCACCATCAGCTCTCCCGGGTTGAAATCGTAGAACTCGGAGTACCCCTTGATCAGCTGGGCCAGTTGCACCAGTTGCCGGGGCCTGTCGCCGGAAAGCATCATCCAGAGGTCCTGCACCGCCGGAGCCGTGCGGGCATCGTCGAAGTCGACGAAATGAGGCGCCCCGTCGCGCCAGAGGATATTTCCGGCATGGCAGTCGCCATGGGCCCTGATGTAGCGGAGATCGGGAACGGAGGAAAAGACGCCGTCGATCGCCTGGAGCAGCTGGTCGGTCACCGCGCTGTAGCTCGCTCTGTATTCCTCGGGGATGAATCGCTCCTTGATGAGCGCGACGCTTTCGTGGCCGAAGCTTCGGCTCTCCAACTTCGGGCGGTGCAGGAACGGGCGGATGGCACCTATGCTGTGGATGCGCCCGAGCATCCTTCCCAGGATCAACAGGTTTTCGTTGTTGTCGAATTCGGGCGCGTGTCCACCCTGGCGCGGGTACAGGGCGAAGCGGAATCCCTTGTAGTGGAACAGGCTCTCTCCCGCCTCATTCAGGCAGGGAGCGACCACTGACAATTCGTGCTCGGCGAGCTCAAGGGAGAAGTTGTGTTCCTCGATGATCTGTTCATCGCTCCAGCGCCCGGGACGGTAGAACTTCGCGATCAGCGGTTTTCCCTCTTCGATACCCACCTGGTAAACACGGTTTTCGTAACTGTTGAGCGCAGAGGTGCGGCAGTCGCAGCGGTATCCCAGGCTTTCGACGGCGTCCATGATGAAGCTCGGCGTCAGGTTGTGGAAGGGGTGCGTCGTTTGGTGCATAAAGTTCTCCGTGGCGGCCATTATGGATGCGGCGCTGTTACCATAGCACCATTTCGCGGCGGAACCAAGAGAACAGAGGAGGGTTAGCAGCGGCGACCGGGTTGCCGGTCGCCTCGCTATTAGAACAGGGCACGGGTGAAGATGTCGGCAGGGGCTTGGAACGGGCCGAGCGGGTTGACCTGGTCCTTTAACTGATCGATCTGCGGCTCCCCGCTGGAAAGTTTGTAGGCGACGTGGTGGTTCACGAAGACGATGAGAGCCTTGAAGGCCCAGCCGGTTTCGTGGGTCTTCCGTCTGAAGTTGAAGATATCGAGCCAGAAATTGCCGATCCTCTTGCTGTTTGCCCTTTTCGGTTCGAAGACGTAGGCACGGCAGTCGGCGCGGGCCTTCAGACATGCCTGCAGGCCCGGGTCCCGCTCCTGGGAGGGTATCCCCTGCAACATCGCGGCGATGTCCAGGTAATTCAGCACCTTGACGTTACGCGACGACTTCACGTCGAAGCCGAGCTTCCCTAGATCCTCCACGGTCGTCTTGCCTACCTCTATCTTGTCGAAGGAGGCCCTGGCCGCGGAGTACTCCTCCCACGGGGATTCGGTAACCGCCTTGCTTCGAGGGAGCAGGCTGGTGCACCCGAACTGCATCAACAGCAGCAAAAATATTACCAGTCTCGATAGCACGTTGTAACACATGGCCGCATCCCTCTTTTCCCCTCCCCATAAATCCAATGAGCAAAGTGTAACAGGTTTCCTTCTTGCGTTTCTATACTTTCTTCTTTTGCGCCTTGAGGCCGCAGTAGGGACAGCGCTTGTCGGGGACGGAGCGGTTGCATGACTTGCACCAGTAGGCGAAGATCTCCTCGCTGCGGCACGAGGCGCAATTTTGCTGCGATTCATGCTCCCCGCATTGGCACTTCTCCGTTGTCATGGTTTCCTCCTTCTGACGCAGGCCCCGCTACGGCAGCATCTTCTTCAGGAACTGTCCGGTGTAGGAGCGCTCCACCCGCGCCACCTGCTCGGGGGTGCCCGCCGCGATTATCTCGCCACCCCTGTCACCCCCCTCGGGGCCGAGGTCGATGATCCAGTCGGCCGTCTTGATGACGTCCAGGTTGTGCTCGATGACCACGATGCTGTTCCCGGCCTCCACCAGCTTGTGCAGCACCTCCAAAAGCTTCGCGATGTCGGCGAAATGGAGTCCGGTGGTCGGCTCGTCGAGAATGTAGATGGTCCGCCCGGTGGCCCGCTTGGAAAGCTCCTTGGCGAGCTTGACGCGTTGCGCCTCTCCCCCGGAGAGGGTGGTTGCGGACTGCCCGAGCTTGATGTAGCCGAGCCCCACCTCCTCCAGCGTCTTCAGCTTGGTCTTGATGCGCGGTATGTGCTCCAGGAAGAGGAGCGCCTGGGAGACGGTCATGTCGAGGATGTCGGCAATGGAGCGCCCCTTGAAACGGACCTCCAGGGTCTCCCGGTTGTAGCGCGCCCCCTTGCAGACCTCGCACTGCACGTAGACGTCCGGTAGAAAGTGCATCTCTATCTTGATGATACCGTCCCCCGAACAGGCCTCGCAACGCCCCCCCTTCACGTTGAAGGAGTAACGCCCCGGCTTGTAGCCGCGCATCTTCGACTCCGGGAGCTGGGAAAAGATCTCCCTGATTTCGGTGAAAAGCCTGGTGTAGGTGGCCGGGTTCGAGCGGGGTGTCCGCCCGATGGGGGACTGGTCGATGTTGATCACCTTGTCCAGCACGTCGGTTCCGTGGATGCCGCGTACGGCCCCCGCCTTCTCCCGGCTCTTGTAAAGGCGCTGGTTCAGCGTCTTGTAGAGGGTGTCGATCACCAGCGTCGATTTCCCCGAGCCGGATACCCCGGTGATGCAGGTCATCACCCCGAGCGGCAGGTCGACGCTCACGTCCTTCAGGTTGTTCTCGCTGGCCCCCTCGATGGTGAGGAACCGGTTCCCCTTCCTCCGTTTCGCGGGGACCGGGATGCTGAGCGCGCCGGAGAGGTAGCGCCCGGTGAGGGAGTGCGGGTTCGCCATGATCTCGGCCGGCGTCCCCTCCGCAACCACCTCGCCTCCGTGCACTCCGGCGCCCGGCCCCATGTCGATGACCCAGTCGGCCTCCATGATGGTCTCCTCGTCGTGCTCAACCACCAGCACCGTGTTCCCTATGTCGCGCAGGTGCCGCAGCGTCTGCAGCAGGCGGCCGTTGTCCCGCTGGTGCAGCCCTATGGAAGGCTCGTCCAGGATGTAGAGGACCCCTACCAGCGACGAGCCGATCTGCGTCGCCAGCCTGATCCGCTGCCCTTCCCCGCCGGAGAGGGTCCCGGAGGCGCGGTCCAGCGAGAGGTAGTCGAGGCCGACGTTGACCAGGAAGTTGAGCCGCTCTCGGATCTCCTTCAGGATCCTCCTGGCGATGTCCTCCTCCTTTTCGGAAAGCGAGAGGTTATGGAAGAAGGTGAGCGAGTCCTTGATGGAGAGGGAGGTAACCTGCCGGATGTTCCGCCCGCCGATCAGGACGAAGAGCGCCTCCTTCTTGAGCCTCGCCCCGTTGCAGCTGGGGCAGGGCATCACGTCCATGTACTTCTCAAGTTCTTCGCGCACCTGCTCGGACTCGCTTTCCCGGTGGCGCCGCTCCAGGTTGTTCAGCACCCCCTCGAACGCCTTCCGGTAATTGTGCCGCTTGCCGGAGTCGTCGATCCACCAGAAGTCGACCTGTTCGCCGCCGGAGCCATCCATGACGACTTCCCTCGCCTTCTTCGAGAGGCGCTTGAACGGGGTGTGCATGTCGAAGCTGTACGCCTTGGAGAGGGCTTCGAGCGTCAGCTGGTACCACCCGGAAAAGCGCTTTTCCCACGGGGCGATGGCGCCGTCGGCGAGCGAGAGGTCGGGGTCCGGCACCACCAGATCCGGGTCCAGGTACATCCTGGTGCCGAGGCCGGTGCAGTCCGGGCAGGCGCCGTACGGGTTGTTGAAGGAGAACATGCGCGGCGTCATCTCGGGATAGGAGATCCCGCACTCGATGCAGGCGGCCGACTCCGAAAAGAGGAGCGTTTCCTCCTTGACCCCGCGCTCCTCGTCGGCCGTCAGCGCAACCTTGACGATCCCCTCCGCGTGGGAGAGCGCCGTCTCCAGCGAGTCCGCCAGCCGCTTCTCGATCCCGGGCTTCACCACCAGCCGGTCCACCACGATGTCGATGTCGTGCTTCTTCTTCTTGTCGAGCGTGATCTCTTCGGAGAGGTCGTGGGTATCGCCGTCGATGACGACCCTGACGAAGCCGTCTTTTCTCAGCTGCGTCAGCTCCTTCCTGTACTCCCCCTTCCGCCCGCGGACGATGGGGGAGAGAAGCGTCAGCTTCGCCCCCTGGGGAAAGGCGGAAATCTGGTCGACCATCTGCGACACGGTCTGCGACGTGATGATACGCCCGCAGTTGTAGCAGTGCGGCTTTCCCACCCTGGCGAACAGCAGGCGGAGGTAGTCGTAGATCTCGGTCACCGTCCCGACCGTGGAACGGGGGTTCTTGCTGGTGGTCTTCTGCTCGATGGAGATGGCAGGGGAGAGCCCCTCGATCGACTCCACGTCCGGCTTCTCCATCTGCTCCAGGAACTGGCGCGCGTAGGCCGAGAGCGACTCCACGTAGCGCCTTTGCCCCTCGGCGTAGATGGTGTCGAAGGCCAGGGTCGATTTGCCCGAGCCGGAGATGCCGGTGATCACCACCAGCCGGTCCCTCGGGATCTCCACGTCTATGCATTTCAGGTTGTGCTCGCAGGCACCTTTAATGATTATCTTGTCCGTTGCCACTTTCGCTCCCGCATCCTGGTCTCTTCACGCCCGCAGTCTGCGGCATGACAGTCAAATATAGCACAAGGGAACTTCAATGTGCAGCAGGCAATCGGTCTATCATGAGAGAAGCCGCAGCCCTTTTGGCAAAGGCACTTCAGTTTCCGATCCGCGCGCCGATAAGAGCCGAAGCACTCCCGTTCGCTTTGCCGAGCCGGAACGGGAGCAGATCATCACCAACGGGAGGCGCCCATGGACCGCCGATTCAGACATCTCATAGCTCCGCTTGCCCTGGGCATCATGCTCCAGGGGATGGCCTTTCCAGCCGGCAGTTTCGCGGCCGATCCCGCCCAGAAGGAAGACCCCGGCGAGGCGCAGGCGCTGAAGCTGGCAGAGCAGAGGCTGGCTGCTCTCGCCAGGGAGGGGGCGTCCGAGGCTCCTCCCGGCGCCGCGGCGACAAAAAAGGGCGCCGGGAAGAACGCGACCAAGGCGAAGAGAAAAGGCAAAGGCAAGGTCGCCAAGGGAAGATCCGCAAAGAGCGCGAAGGCAAAGGGTGAGGCGAAGCTGAAGACCGAGAAGGTGCTGGAGCGCCGCATGACCCCTTCCGAGGTGCAGGGGATACTCTCCACCAGCCGCGACTTTTCCGGGTCCGACCTGAGCGGGCTGAGCCTGGCCGGCTACGATCTGAGGGGGGCCAAGTTCAACCGCGCCAACCTCCACTCGGCGAACCTGGAGCGGGCCGACCTTGCGGAGACCGATCTGGAACTGGCCGACCTGACCGGGGCAAACCTGCGGGGCGCCTCGCTGAACCAGGCGCGCCTGCGCGGCACCAGGATTGCCGGCGCAAAGATGGACGGCGCGATGTGGATCGACAAGACCATCTGCCGGGAAGGGTCGGTGGGGAGCTGTATAGAATAGATGCCTTCGCGCAAGCGCTACGGCGGACGGGGGTGAGGGAGCAGAAGAGACCCTCGTGCTGTGAGGAAGTCGCAAGGGCAAAAAAAAAGCCCCGGAGAAAACTCCGGGGCTTTTTCGTTTAAAGCTGGCTTTAAACCCTGGTCACATTGGCGGCCTGGAGACCTTTCGGCCCCTGCTGCACGTCGAAAGTAACGGAATCGCCCTCGGCCAGGGACTTGAACCCGTCGCTTTGAATGGCGGAGAAGTGCACGAAGACGTCCTCGCCATTCTCCTGCTCGATGAACCCAAACCCCTTGCTGTCATTGAACCATTTAACCACGCCTTTAGCCATTACCACATTCTCCTGTTACCGCTTTGTGTTAATCTGCCGGGGCCCATCCCCCGGCACAGGGTGAAATTTTAAGCACCGCTGGTATGGGTGTCAAGCGGTCTTGCCATTTTTTTACTTCTCGTAGTCCATTTCCGCCATCCGCTTGTAGAGGTCGAAGCGGCGGGCGGTCAGCTCGGAGGAGCGGGCCATCAGGGTCGCTGCCGCCTCCGGGTTGTTCTTCTTCAGCACGCGGTAGCGGTTCTCGCCGTAGGCGTACTCTTCCAGGGTGATGCTCGGCTCCTTGGAGTCCAGCAGGAGCGGGTTCTTGCCCTGCTCGGCCAGGGCCGGGTTGTAACGGACCAGCGGCCAGTGGCCGGATGCGACCGCACGCTTCTGGGTCTCGACGGCGGTTGCCATGTCGATGCCGTGGGCGATGCAGTGGCTGTAGGCGAGGATGAGGGAGGGGCCGTCGTATGCTTCCGCCTCGACGAACGCCTTCACCACCTGCGCCGGGTTGGAGAGGGATACCTTGGCGACGTAGACGTTGCCGTAGGCCATGGCGATCATGGCCAGGTCCTTCTTGGCCTGCGGCTTGCCGCCTGCCGCGAACTGGGCAACGGCGCCCATCGGGGTCGATTTGGAGGCCTGTCCGCCGGTGTTGGAGTAGACCTCGGTGTCGAGGACCAGGAGGTTCACGTTCTTGCCGGAGGCGATGACGTGGTCCAGGCCGCCGTAGCCGATGTCGTAGGCCCAGCCGTCGCCGCCGACGATCCAGACCGACTTTTTCACCAGGTAGTCGGCGATGGAGAGGAGCTTCTTCGCTGCCGGGTCGGAGGAAGCGGTGAGCGCCTCCTTCAGCTTGGCAACGCGGCCGCGCTGGAGTTCGATGCCGGCCTGGTTGGACTGGTCCGCGCCCTTGATCTCGGCAACGAGGTCGGCGGGGAGAGACACCACATCGAGGAGTTCGGTGGCAGCCTGGTTGAACTTGTCGACGGCGAGCCTCATGCCGAAGCCGAACTCGGCGTTGTCCTCGAACAGCGAGTTGGACCATGCCGGGCCGCGTCCGTCGGCGTTCTTCGCCCACGGGGTGGTCGGGAGGTTACCGCCGTAGATGGAGGTGCAGCCGGTCGCGTTGGCGATCATGGCGCGGTCGCCGAAGAGCTGGGACATGAGCTTCAGGTAAGGGGTCTCGCCGCACCCCGCGCAGGCGCCGGAGTATTCGAAGAGCGGCCTGGCCAGCTGGCTTCCCTTCAGCGTGTCGAGCTTGACCAGTGACGGGTCGGTCTCGGGAATGGCGAGGAAGAAGTCGTAGTTGGCAGCCTCGCTGGCCCTGAGCGGCGCCTGGAACTGCATGTTGATCGCCTTGTGCTTCGGGTCTTCCTTGGACTTGGCCGGGCAGTTGGCGACGCAGGCGGCGCAGCCGGTGCAGTCTTCCGGAGCGACCTGGACCGTGTACTTCAACCCCTTCAGCTCGTTGCCGCGGGCATCGGCGGACTTGAAGGTTGCCGGAGCCCCGGAAAGCTTCCCGGCGTCGTAGGCCTTCATCCTGATGGTGGCGTGCGGGCAGACGAAGGAGCAGATGCCGCACTGGATGCAGAGCGACTCGTCCCAGACCGGGATGTCGACGGCGATGTTGCGCTTCTCGTACTGCGAGGTGCCGGTCGGGAAGGTGCCGTCGGCCGGGATCATGGAGACCGGAACCGCGTCGCCGTAGCCGGCGATCAGTTGCGCGGTCACTTCCTGGACGAACTTCGGTGCGTGGGAGCCTACGACCGGCGGCTTCTTCAGCTTGCTGGTCGCCTGGGCCGGGACCGCGACCTCGAAGATGTTCTCCAGAGCCGCATCGACTGCCCTGTTGTTCATCTCGACGACCTTCTCGCCGGACTTGCCGTAGCTCTTCTTGATGGCGTCCTTGATCGCGTCGAGCGCGGTCTCAAGCGGCATGATGTTGGAGATCTTGAAGAACGCGGTCTGCATGATCACGTTGATCCTGGCGCCGAGCCCCAGCTGCTCGCCGAGCGCTACCGCGTTGATCACGTAGAACTTCAGCTTCTTCGCGATGATCTGCTGCTGCACCTCGACCGGCATGGAGTCCCAGACCTGGTTCTTGTCGAACGGGGAGCAGAGGAGGAAGGTCCCCCCCTCTTTGGCGCCGGTCAGCATGTCGTACTTCTCGAGGAAGGAGAAGTTGTGGCAGGCGACGAAGTCGGCCTGGTCGATCAGGTACGGGGAGCGGATCGCCCCCTTGCCGAAGCGCAGGTGCGAGGTGGTGACGGAGCCCGCTTTCTTGGAGTCGTAGACGAAGTAGGCCTGGACGTTGTTGTCCGTCTTCTCGCCGATGATCTTGATGGAGTTCTTGTTGGCGCCGACGGTGCCGTCCGAGCCGAGGCCGTAGAACATCGCCGCGTAGGTGCCGGCGGAGGCGTTCACGAAGTGCGCGTCGTACTCGAGGGAGCAGTTGGTGACGTCTTCCTTGATGCCGACCACGAAGTGGTTTTTCGGCTTGTCGAGCTTCAGGTTGTCGAAGACCCCCTTGGCCATGCCCGGGGTGAACTCCTTGGAGCCGAGGCCGAAGCGGCCGCCGACGATGATCGGGTAACCCTTGAAGGCGACCTTCCCGTCGGCCATGGCCTCGCCGATAGCGGTCCTGACGTCCAGGTAGAGCGGCTCGCCCAGGGAGCCGGGCTCCTTGGTGCGGTCCAGGACGGCGATCTTCTTGACGCTGGCCGGGAGGCAGGCGGCGATGGCATCGACCGGGAACGGCCTGAACAGGCGGACCTTGAGGAGGCCGACCTTCTCGCCGGCGGCGGTCAGCGTGGCCAGGGTCTCCTCGACCGTGTCGGCGGCGCTTCCCATCACGATGATGACGCGCTCCGCGTCGGGCGCACCGACGTACTCGGCCAGGGAGTACTTGCGGCCGGTGATGCCGGCGAACTTGTCCATCTCCTGCTGCACGATGCTGAGGGCCGGCGGGTAGAACGAGTTCACCGTCTCGCGCCCCTGGAAGTAGACGTCGGGGTTCTGCGCGGTGCCGCGCATGACCGGGCGGTCCGGGGTGAGAGCGCGCAGGCGGTGTGCCAGGACCAGGTCGTCGTCGATCATGGCCCGCATGTCGTCAAAGGTCAGTTCCTCGACCTTCTGCACCTCGTGGGAGGTCCTGAAGCCGTCGAAGTAATGCATGAAGGGGACGCGGGCGCGCAGCGTCGCCGCCTGGGCGATCAGCGCGAAGTCCATGACCTCCTGCACGTTGTTGGAGCAGAGCATGGCCCAGCCGGTGGCGCGAGCGGCCATGACGTCGGAGTGGTCGCCGAAGATGTTCAGGGCGGCGGCCGAGATGGCGCGGGCCGAGATGTGGAAGACCGTCGAGGTGAGCTCGCCTGCGATCTTGAACATGTTCGGGATCATCAGCAGCAGACCCTGGCTGGCGGTGAAGGTTGTGGTCAGGGCGCCTGCCTGCAGCGCGCCGTGCACGGCGCCGGAGGCGCCACCTTCGGATTGCAGTTCGGAGACGGAGGGAACGGTCCCCCAGATGTTCTTCTCGCCACGGGCGCTCTTCTCGTCCGATATCTCCCCCATGACTGAGGAAGGGGTAATCGGGTAGATGGCGATCACCTCGTTGGTGGCGTGAGCCACGTGCGCTGCCGCGGTGTTACCGTCGATTGTTACCATTCTGCGGGACATTGATTTCCTCCTGTGAGTTTGAAGTCGCATTACGGTCTTTCGGTAAAAGATTGTTCTACATTCTCTCTTGGGACGCGGAAACCGGGACTACAGTTCCGAACGTCCTTCCACTGCGCGCTGCACCGTCGCGGCATCGACGTACTCCAGGTCGCTGCCGATCGGGATGCCGTGGGCCAACCTGGTCACCCTGATGTCGAGCGGCTTGATCAGCTTGGTCAGGTAGAGGGCCGTCGCCTCCCCTTCAACGCTGAAGTTGGTGGCTATCAGCACCTCGCGCACCTCGCCCCCCTGGAGCCGCCGCATCAGCTCGGCGATCCTCAGATCCCCCGGCGTAACACCGTTTAACGGCGACAGCGCCCCCTGCAAAACGTGGTAACGTCCCCTGAAGGCCCGGCTCCTTTCCATTGCCAGCAGGTCCTGGGGTTCCTCCACCACGCAGAGGGCCGACGCGTCGCGCTCACCGGAGCAGATCCAGCAAGGGTCGTCCTCGGTGATGGCGAAGCAGACGGAACAGAAGCGGACCCGCTCCCTTACCTGGAGCAGGCTTTCCGCCAACGCTTCGATATTGCCGGGGAATTTCAACAGGTGAAAGGCGAGCCGCAGCGCGCTTTTTTCTCCGACACCAGGCAATTTCTTCAACTCTCCTACAAGCCTGGTCAGCGAGTTCGAAAAATGTAGCATATTCCCACCGCGGATAAAACAAGTTTTTACTGGTTATTTTTACGAAAAAAAATTTGATAGAAGAAATCTATAATTAGAGGGTGCACACCTGCAGCATACACCCTCCACTTTTCACCACCGCATCTGAAGCGGGCTAACTCCCTAGAACAGCCCCGGAATGCTCAACCCGCCGGTGATCTTGCTCATCTCCTCGCTCATCTGCTGGTGCACTTTTTTCAGCGCCTCGTTCACCGCCGTCAGCACCAGATCCTGCAGCATCTCCACATCCTCGGGGTCCACCGCTTCCTTCTTGATGACCAGGGAAAGGACCTGGTTCTTGCCGTTGACAACCACCGTTACGGCGCCGCCGCCGGTAGTCACCTCGGCGGTCCGCTCCGCCGCTTCTTCCTGCAGCTTGCCCATCTTCTGCTGCATCATCTGGGCTTGTTTCATGATCTGCGCCAAACCTTTAGACATCTTATCCTCCGAATTTCGTTTATTGTCGCAGCTTAAAACCGCGTAACGTTGTTGTCATCATGCCTTCTCCCTGGCCGGGAGTTCCTGCACCTCGGCTATCTCGCCGTCAAACATCGCCACCGCCGCGGCCACCAGCGGGTGCTCCTCCGCCTCACGCCTCAGGCTTGCCTTTCGTTCGGCGTCTTCAAGGCTTTTTTTTTCCGACAGGGTCGGCGGCGCGTCCGACGGCACCTCGCTAAGCACGGTCACCTTGAGCGCCGTAGCCACACCGAAATGCGCCTGGGCCAACCCCTTGAGTTCCTTGGCCTGCTCCGGGTCCTGCAGCCTCTTCAACTGGAAGGAGTCGTTCAGGCACCCGATATCCAGCAGTTCCCGGGAGACCTTGACGGGATAGACCTGCTCCAGGTCGGCGCCGAGCATCGGTTTCTTCCCCTTGACGAAGCGGACGAAGCCCCCCCAGAGGTCCCCCGAGTGGACGGCGGACGGCGTCGACTCGGCCACGGGCGCGGCGGGAGCGGCATGGGAAGCGGGCGGTCGCGGCGCGGCGGGAGCGGCGGCCGAGACGCCGTGGTGGGCCTCAGCGCGCGGGGCTCCTTCGCCTTGGGAGAGAGCCGCAGGCGCAGGGCGGGGCGCAGGGGCCGTCTCCGGCCTGCCGGAACGCGGTCCCTGCGGGGCGCCCCCCTCCAGTGCCGCTATCCGGGCCAGGAGTTCCTGCACCGGCACGGCCGGGGCCAGGGTCGCCATCTTGATGAACGCCATTTCCAGGATCAGGCGCGGGAAGCTCGCGTGGGCGATCTCACCCTCCGCCTTCAGGAGCAGGGTCAGGTGGCGCTGCAGGTCCTGCTGCGAGGTGCTCCCCCCCAGAAGGCGGAGCTCGGAGAGCTCAGCCTCGGAGATCTCCAGCAGATCGCCCGGCTCCCCCACCGCCTTCAATATGGCGATGTGGCGGAACTGGTCGATCAATTCCTGGCAGAACTGCCGCATGCTGTAGCCGAAGGAGTCGACCTTCGCCACGATCCCGAGCGCTCCGCGCACGTCCCCGGAAAGGACCGCCTGGCACCCCTCGGTGATCAGCCGCCGGTCGACGACGCCAAGAAGCGACGCCACGTCGGCATCGGGCACCTCGTTGCCGCAGAAGGCGAGCACCTGGTCCAGAGTCGAGAGGGAGTCGCGCATGCTCCCGTCGCCTTTGCGGGCCACGAGCGCCAGCGCCTCGTCCGAAACGCTCACCCCCTCCCGGTCGACGATGTAGCGCAGCCTCGACACGATGCGCGGCAGCGCGATCCTCTTGAAGTCGAAGCGCTGGCAGCGCGACAGGATGGTGATCGGGACCTTGTGCGGTTCGGTGGTGGCGAAGATGAACTTGACGTGAGCCGGGGGCTCCTCCAGCGTCTTCAACAGCGCGTTGAAGGCGTTGGTGGTGAGCATGTGGACTTCGTCGATGATGAATATCTTGTAGCGGGAGCGTGACGGGAGGTACTTGATGTTGTCGCGCAACTCCCTGATGTCGTCGACCCCGGTGTTGGAGGCGCCGTCGATCTCGAAGACGTCGACCGAGTTGCCGTCGGTGATCTCCAGGCAGGTGGAGCAGCTGTTGCACGGCTCGACGGTGAGCCCGCTCTCGCAGTTGAGGGCCTTGGCGAGGATGCGCGCGGAACTCGTCTTGCCGACCCCCCGGGCGCCGGTGAAAAGAAACGCGTGCGCCACCCTGCCGCCGTCGATGGCGTTTTTCAGGGTCTGACTGACATGCTCCTGGCCGACGAGGTCACTAAAGGTCTGGGGGCGCCATTTTCTGGCAAGTACAAGATAGGACAAGGGGGCATACCTCTCGGCATTGATTCTCGAATCGCGTGGGGCGGGGGGCAGGGGGGTTGCGGAAAGAGCTGATAGCTGGGCTACCCCGCGGCACACGGTGGCGGTTACTGCCGCTGCTTCCTTCCGGACCTGACGGGGTTCATAACCTTCCGTTGCGCGGGACCCAGCTATCAGGTCTATCCGCAAGGAATCAATAATGTATGGCGGAGAGAGAGGGATTCGAACCCTCGGTACGCTATTAACGTACACACGCTTTCCAGGCGTGCTCCTTCAACCACTCGGACATCTCTCCGTAAGGAGGAGATATATAATATACGCCGTAGGAATTGTAAAGAGAATTCTGCAGGGGATTCAGATGGGGACGCCGGACCGGCAGATCCCGATCGCCGGACCCGGCGCCAGAGAGGTCCATTCAACCTGCCAGCTCGTCCGTCCGGGAGCCCTTTTTCCTCATGATGATCGCCTGCAAGAGCGACTGCTGCTCCTTTTGCTGCAGCAGCTGCTTGACGATGATGGCGCGGACGGAGAGAAGCTCCTTCTTGAGCGCCTCGGCGTTTCGCACCAGGAGCCTCGCCCGGGGGTCGCTCCTGACGTACGGTGACAGGAGATTTACCGCCTCCCCGATCTTGCGGCTCACCAGCACCCGCTCCCGGTAGTCTTCCAAACGTCCCGCCTTCAGCTTTTCGTCTAGCGCGCCAAACTCCGCGGTGAAGTAGTTGATCACGTCGGAGTGAAGGATGTCTTCCTGCTTCATGGGATCACCTTTATTAAACGATTCACAGTTGGTTTCCTCAACCTTTAGGGGTCTATTCGGCAGCTGCCGTTTTTTCTTTATATTTATTTGCGGATTTCTCCAAACTTTAACTGCGGTATCGGCTGGATAATCGGCCCCGTTTTTGCTATGCTCAACCGATGCCGTCACCCCACCCCGTTCACACCCAGACCCTGAAAGGGCCCGCAGCCTGACCAATGACCGCGACAACACCTGATTACATAGCGCAGATAGCCGCAAGGCTTGCGCCCGAGAAGTGCCGGGTGAGCGTCACGGGGCTGGAGGGATCGGCCCCGGCCTACCTCCTTTCCCGGCTGATGACCCAGGCCCCGCCGCTGGTGGTGCTGACCCCGGACCAGGAGAGCGCGGACGAGCTGACCCGCGAGCTCCGTTTCTTCGCCCCCCGCCCCGAGGACGTCCTCCCCTTCCCTGCCTGGGACGTGGCGCCGTTCGACGCCGCCTCGCCCCACCCGGACCTCGTGGGCGAGAGGCTGAACGCGCTGGTGCTTCTCATGGACGGCGCGGCGCGCGTCGTCGTTCTACCCCTGGCGAGCGCCCTGCAGCGGGTGATCCCGCGCGAGACGCTCGGGGAGGTCTGCCAGTACCTGATGGCGGGGGAGGAGCTGGAGCGGGAGACCCTGGTGGAGAAGCTGGTGAAGCTCGGCTACTCCCACGTGCCGCTGGTGGAGGACCGCGGCTCCTTCTCCGTGCGCGGCGGGATACTCGACATCTTCCCGCCGGACCAGGGAAAGCCGGTCCGGATCGAATTCTTCGGCGACCTGGTCGAGACCATGCGGCTCTTCGACCCGGTCACCCAGCGCTCCCTGGAGCCGCTCCCCGAGCTGGTGCTCCTGCCGTCGCGCGAGGTGATCCTCTCAGACGCCGTGCTCAAGGAGTTCGCGCCCAGGCTCAAGCGTCGCTGCGACCACCTGGGCATCGGGGCCGACCGGCGCCGCGAGCTGCTGGAGCAGCTGCAGCACGCCATCTACCCGCCGGGGATCGACTTCCTGCAACCGCTTTTCCACCCCGGCCTCGAGACGGTGCTCGATTATGCCGGTCCCGGCGCCATCCGGGTGCTCCTCGACCCGGCGGCCCTCCACGATGCGGGCGAGGAGTTCCGGTCCGAGCTTGCGGCCGCCCTGAACCGGGCGGAGCTTCGCGACACCATCACCGGCGACCCGGCCGAACTCTACCTCACCCCCGATGAGCTGGAAGAGATCCTCGCCTCCGGGCGGCGCCTGGAGCTTCCCCGCCTGGAGATCGAGGGGGAAGGGGGAGAGAAGCTCCCGCTTTCCTGCGCCGGAAACGCCGACCTGAAGCTGGAGGCGACGCCCGAAGGGGAAAGGATGCTCGGCCCGCTGACCGAGAAGATCGTCTCCTGGATCGCCGCCGGCAACCGCGTGCTGGTTCCCTGCCACCAGCCGGGGCAGGCGAGGAGGCTCTACGAACTCCTCTCCCATTACCGCCTTCCGCTGGAACTCTCCGAGGAGCGCTTCCCGGCCGCCGCCAACCGCCCTCCCGGGCGGGTCGAGATCCTGATCGGCGAGATCTCCCGCGGCTTCCGCCTGAAGGACGAACGCCTGGTCGTGGTCGCCGAGGAGGAGATCTTCGGGAAGAGGGTGAAGAGGCGCGGCCTCTCCGAGGCGAAGAAGCAGCAGCTCCTCACCTCCCTCGCCGAGCTGAAGCCGGGCGACCACATGGTGCACCTGGACTTCGGGGTGGCGCTCTACCGCGGTCTCGAGCACCTGAGCCTTACCGGCATGGAGGGGGATTTCCTGCTCCTCGAGTACGCCGGCGGCGACAAGCTCTACCTCCCGGTGGACCGGATCAACCTGGTGCAGCGCTACGTGGGGGCCGAGGGTATTCAGCCGAAGCTCGACCGCCTGGGTGCCGCGGGATGGGAAAAGGCCAAGGCGAAGGCGAGAGCCGAGGTGCAGGAGATGGCGGCCGAGCTCCTGAAGATCCACGCGGCGCGCGAGGTGCAGCAGGGGCACAGGTTCTCCCCGGGCGACGACATGTACCGCGCCTTCGAGGCCTCTTTCGCCTTCGAGGAGACACCGGACCAGGCGAGCGCCATCGACCAGGTGATCGCGGACATGGAAAGCCCGCGCCCGATGGACCGGCTGGTCTGCGGCGACGTCGGCTACGGCAAGACCGAGGTCGCCATGCGCGCGGCCTTCAAGGCGACACTCGACGGCAAGCAGGTGGCGATCCTGGTGCCGACCACCGTCCTCGCCCAGCAGCACGTCGAGAGCTTCTCGGCAAGGCTCAAGGATTACCCGGTCCGGGTCGAGATGCTCTCGCGCTTCAAGACGCCGCAGCAGCAAAAGCAGATCCTCGAAGGGGTGAAAAAGGGGAACGTGGACATCGTCATCGGGACCCATCGCCTCCTGCAAAAGGACGTGGAGTTCAAGGACCTGGGGTTGCTCATCGTCGACGAGGAGCAGCGTTTCGGCGTGGCGCACAAGGAGCGGCTCAAGCAGTTCCGGGCGGTCGTGGACATCCTCACCCTCACCGCGACCCCGATCCCGCGCACGCTCTACATGTCGCTCATGGGGATACGCGACCTCTCCATCATCGACACGCCGCCGGTGGACCGGCTCGCCATCAAGACCTTCGTCTCCCGCTCCTCGGACGAGCTGATCAGGGAGGCGGTGCTGAGGGAGCTCAGGCGCGGCGGGCAGATCTTCTTCGTCCACAACCGGGTGCAGACCATAGGGGCCATGGCCGAGGAACTCAAGCGGATCGTGCCGGAGGCGCGTATCGCCGTAGGCCACGGGCAGATGGCGGAGAAGGAGCTGGAGCAGGTGATGCTTTCCTTCATGCACGGGGAGACTAACCTGCTGCTCTGCACCACCATCATCGAGAGCGGGCTCGACATCCCGACGGCCAACACGCTGATCGTGAACCGCGCCGACACCTTCGGGCTGTCGCAGCTCTACCAGCTGAGGGGGAGGGTCGGGCGCTCCAAGAGCCGCGCCTACGCCTATCTCCTCATCCCGGGGGAGGGATCGATCTCGCCCGAGGCCCGGGAGCGGCTCAAGATCCTGCAGGAGCTGACGGAACTGGGCGCCGGCTTCAGGATCGCCACCCACGACCTGGAGATCCGCGGCGCCGGCGACCTCCTCGGCGCGCGCCAAAGCGGCGACATCGCGGCGGTGGGCTTCGAGCTGTACGCGGAGCTTCTCGACGAGGCGGTGCGGACGCTGAAGGGTGAGGCCCTCCCCGAGCGGGTGGAGCCGGAGATAAAGCTGAAGGTTCCGGCCTTCATCCCGGAAGATTACGTGAGGGACCCGAACCAGCGGCTCATGATCTACAAGAAGCTGACCCAGCCGGCGGACGAGGCCGAGATCGACGACATCCGCGCCGAGATGGTGGACCGCTTCGGCCAGCTTCCGGTCGCCGCCACCTACCTCCTGGAGGTGATGCGGATCAGGGTCATGCTGAAGCGGCTGCTGGTGAAGGAGATCGAGGTGGCCGGAAACGACCTGGTCCTTTCCTTCCACGAAAGGACCCCGGTCTCCCCCGATTCCATCACCTCGCTCTTGAGAAAGGGAAAGGGGAAATACCGCTTCACACCGGAGTTCCGTCTCTACGCGCGCATCGCCGACAGCTCCTTCGACGGGGTACTCGCGGAAGCCAGAAATCTCTTGAAATGCCTACTCTGATATGCTAGCGTTCGCGGATTGGAAGATACTTACGGACTTGACAAAGGAGCTAACCGTGCATTTTAGAAAAACCGCCACTGTGATCTTACTCGCGCTCTGTGTCGCCGCCACCGGCTGCAAGCAGCAGGCGACAACCGAAGCGAAAAAAGGCCCCGGCAAGGGGGTCGTTCTGGCCGAGGTTAACGGCACCGCCATAACCGACAACGATTTCTACAAGGAGCAGGAGACCCTTCCTCCGTACCTGAAGCCGATGACCGAGACGGCCGAGGGTAAGAAAGAGATGATCGACACCATGGTCGTGCGCGAGCTGATCATGCAGCAGGCGAAGAAGGACGGCATCGACAGCACCCCGGAGGTTGCCGCGAAGCTCGAGGACCTGAAGAAGCGGGTCATCGTCGAGGCGTTCCTGAAGAAGAAGGTGGAGGAAGCGGCCAACGTGAGCGACGCCGAGCTGCAGGAATTCTACAAGAAGAACCAGGACAAGTTTAAGACCGGCGAGCAGATCAGGGCGAGCCACATCCTGGTGAAGACCGAGCCGGAGGCCAAGGAGATCGAGAAGCAGCTGAAGGGCGGCGCGAACTTCGAGGAGCTTGCCAAGAAGAAGTCCATCGACGGCGCCGCACCCAAGGGTGGCGACCTCGGCTGGTTCGGCAGGGGATCCATGCTTCCCGACTTCGAAAACGTCGCCTTCGGGCTGAAGGAAGGGCAGCTGTCCGGGATCGTCCCGACCAAGTTCGGCTACCACATCATCAAGGTGACCGGCAAGCGCCCCGCAGGTCCGCGCTCCTTTGAAGAGGTGAAGGACCAGATCAAGGCGGCGATCGTCCCCGAGAAGCAGCAGGAAGTGTTCAAGAAACTCAAGGACGACCTGAAGAAAACCGCGAAGATCTCCGTGAAGGAAGACGCGCTGAAGGGGCTTCAGTCCAACCCCGCGAACCCCCAGGCGAATGGCGCCGGGGCAGCCGGGACCAAAGCTCCCTAAGCGTCGGGGATAAATTTTCAATAAAAGACGGCCGGGCGCGAGTCCGGCCGTTTTTGCAAAGAGGCGCTGCATGAAGCGCAATCGAGAGAATCAATGGCAAAGAAGATCATCGGCATCACCCTGCTGGCGCTCCTGGCGCTGACACCTGCGCTATCCCAGGCGAAGCAGGTCGACAGCATAGCGGCCATCGTGAACGAGGACATCATCACGACTGTCGACGTCGACAAGGAATACCTCCAGATGCAAAAGGAGGCGGAGAAGCTCCCGCCTTCGGAGAAGATGGGGCTCAGAAGCGCAGCCGTGAACCGGCTGGTGGACAAGAAGCTGATCGAACAGAAGATCCGCGAACTCGACATCAAGGTGACCGACGAGGACGTGAAGCTCGCCATCGAGGACGTGAAGAAACAAAACGGGATGTCCCAGGAGACGCTGGAGCAGGCGCTTGCCGCGCAGGGGTTGAGCCTCGCGCAGTACCGGGTGCAGTTGAAGGAGCAGTTGGAGCGCCTCAGGCTGATGAGCCAGGAAGTCCGCTCCAAGATCCAGGTGGGCGAGCGCGAGATGCGCGAGTACTACGAGGCGAACAGGGCCAATTACGGCGGCAGCGAAACGTTCCACGCCAGGCACATATTCTTCAAGGTCGACAAGAAGGGAGGCCCTGAGGATCTGGCCAAGGCGCAGGCCCTGGCAAACAGCGTCCTCGCGCAGGCGCGCGCGGGGAAGGACTTCGCCGAGCTGGCGAAACAGTACTCCCAGGATCCCGCAGCCGCCAAGGACGGTGGGGATCTGGGGAGCTTCCGCAAATCGGACATGCTCCCGGAGATAGGCGATACCGTCGCCGCCCTGAAGCCCGGCGAGGTCAGTTCCCTGGTCACCAGCCCGGCCGGCATCCACATCATCAAGCTCGAGGAGAGAAAGCAGGAAACCGGCAAGCCGTTCGAGGAGGTGAAGGACTCCATCGAGGAACTCCTCTACAAGAAGAAATCCGACGAGCGCTTCGCCCAGTGGCTGAAGGATCTGCGCAGCTCCGCCGCCATCGAGATCCGGTAGCCGTCCCGCGGCACCCTGCAGCGGCAAATAAAAAAGCCCCCTCCGTCCGACAGATGGAGGGGGCTTTTTGTTACCAGATCAGCGACCATCTTCCGCTATCACAATCTCCCCCTCCCCTTCAAGGGGAGGGTCGGGGTGGGGATGGGTGAAAACCGGGGGCCGAGAGGCTAGAGCCCTTCGGCTGCCAGCTGCTCCACCAGCTCGCGCTGTCGGTGGGTCAGTTTTTCCGGGACGTGGACCGCGATCCGCACGTACATGTCGCCTCGCTCCTGCCCGCCCATCTTCGCGAACCCGAGCCCCTTCAACCTCACCTTCGTCCCGTGCTGGATCCCTGCCGGGATCTTGATCCTTTTGGTCCCCACCATGGTCGGCACCTCGATCGATCCCCCAAGGACCGCTTGCGAGAAACGGACCTCGTGGTTGAGGAGTATGTCCAAGCCCTCGCGCTGGAAGAGCGCGTCGGGTCCCACAAGGACCGTCAGGTAGAGATCGCCCGCACTCCCTCCCATGCGACCGGCGCCGCCGCGGCCGGCGACCCTCAACTTCGCGCCGGTTTCGATCCCGGCCGGGATCTTCACGGAGAGTTCCTCGCGCACGCCGTCGCGCATGAAGGCGATCCTCTTCTCCGCACCGTCGTACGCGTCCCGGAAGGTGATCTGGATCTCCATGGAGAAGTCTTCCCCCTTGGCCGCCATGCGTCCTGCGCCGCCGCGCTGGCGCCGCATCGCATCGCCGAAGATGCGGGAGAAGATGTCGTCCGTGCCGAAGCCCTGGTCCCGGAACATGTCGTCCACGTTGAATCCGCGGAAGATGTCCTCCTGGGAAAAGCGCTGGTGGAAGTTGGTGGAGCCGAACTGGTCGAACTGTTCCTTTTTTTTCGGGTCCGACAGGACCGCGTAAGCCTCGTTTATCTCCTTGAAGCGTTCCTCCGCCTGCTTGTCACCCGGGTTCTTGTCCGGGTGGTACTTGACCGCGAGCTTGCGGTACGCCCTTTTGAGTTCGTCGATAGAGGCCCCTTTTTTGACGCCGAGCACCTCGTAGTAGTCCCTTTGGGCCATGTAAAAGTCCTTTCCTTTCTGTGAGATCAGCTGTCCAGAATGTAATTGGTGCGGGGGACAATGTCAACATGTTGTAAACCTTGACAAGCCGTCGCAGGCAGGCTTATATAAGCCCGTGATTAATACACCTTAAACACCAGGAGCTGCAGATGAAGCAATTCGACGCCATCGTCATAGGTGCAGGGATCAGCGGTCTTAGCTTCGCCAATTACGCCGCGGCTGCAGGTCTGAACACGCTGGTCATTGAGAAGAGCGGCCGAGTCGGGGGATGCTTCCACTCGCATCGCTTCGAGCGCGAGGCTGCCGGATTCTGGCTCGAACTGGGGGCACATACCTGCTACAACTCCTACGGCGGTCTCATTCGCCTGATGGAGCAGCACGGGCTGATGGGGAGCATCCTCGCCCGGGAAAAGGTCTCCTTCAAGATGCTGGTGGACAACGAAATCAAAAGCATAACCTCGCAGCTCTCCTTCCCCGAGCTGTTCACCTCCGCATGGCGCCTGTTTTCCCTGAAGAAGGAAGGTGAAAGCGTAGCCTCGTACTACGGGCAGATCGTCGGGCGGAAGAACTACGAGAGGGTGTTCGCACCTGCCTTCAACGCCGTCATCTCGCAGCGCGCCAACGATTTCCCCGCAGACATGCTGTTCAACAAGCGTCCCAGGAGAAAGGACGTCATCAAGAGCTTCACCCTCCAGGGAGGGCTGGCGAGCGTGATAGACAGGCTCTCCGTCGCCGGCGGGGTCACCGTCGTCACCGGCGCCGAGATAAGCCGCATTGCCAGCAGCGGCAGCGGGTTCGTTGTCGAGCTTGCCGACGGTCAGGGATTCGAGACCGCGAGGCTCGCGTTGGCGACTCCGCCCCCCGAGGCCGCCCGTCTGGCTGGCGAGATCGCGCCCGAAGTTGCCCGCGTGCTGTCCCAGATCAAGGTTGAGAACATAGAGAGCATCGGTACCGCCGTGCAGAAAGCCAAGCTGAAGCTGCCGCTCATGGCCGGCATCATCCCGATCCAGGCCGATTTCTATTCCGCCGTTTCCCGGGACACCGTGCCGCACGACACCTACAGGGGGTTCAGCTTCCACTTCAAGGCAGGTGCGTTACCGTTCGAGGCGAAGGTGAAGCGGATGGCCGAGGTGCTGCGCGTGAGGCCCGAGGATCTTGAGCAGGTGGTGCAGCGTGAGAGCCAGCTCCCGTCGCCCGTAGTCGGCCACAAGAAGCTGACCGACCAGATGGACGGGCAGTTGGCAGGTGGGAAACTCTGCGTAACCGGCAACTATTTCGCCGGGATGGCAGTGGAGGACTGCATCGTGCGTTCCCGCAAGGAGTTCGACAGGCTTGCCGCGACGCTGTAGCAAACGAACCCCACTGCAGGCAGCAAAGTTACCACCAAGGCCGCCTTCCGTTTTTCCGGAAGGCGGTTTTTTTTGGCCCCGCCCCCACGTGTGGGGCAGGCACGTGTGATAAAATGCGGAGGTCCAATCGACATGGCAAGCGGAGGTGGTATGGCAGAAGATGGCCCTCTCATACCGCAGCATGGCGGATACCGAAATCTGAAGAGCTTTCAGTTAGCGCAGCTGGCGTATGACGTGACGGTGAGGTTTTGCGATCGTTATATCGGCAAGCGGAGCCGCACCCACGACCAGATGGTGCAGGCAGCGCGCAGCGGCGTGCAGAATATCGCCGAGGGGAGCCAGGCCTCGGGGACCTCGAAGAAAACCGAGCTGAAGCTGACCAACGTGGCGCGGGCGAGTCTGGAAGAGCTCCGGCTGGATTACCAGGACTTTCTGCGCCAGCGAGGCCTGCCGCTTTGGGACCGGTCCGACCCGCGCCGGGGCGAGTTGATAGCCAGGCGCTGCAAAAGCGCCGACGACGTGGCGCGGTGGGTGGTGGAAACCTGCAGGGGTGGACATGGTGGACAGAATGGACGAAGTGGACGTGGACTGAGTGGACCCGATGGACAACATGGACGAAGTGGGCCAGGAGCTTACGCTGCCACAGCGTCCACAGGGTCCACAGGGTCCACAGGGTCCACAGGGTCCACCAGTGCTGCCACGGCTGGCTACGCCGAGGTTGCTGCTAATGCCGCGTTGGTCCTCATTGCGGTCGCATGCTCACTGCTGGAACGACAACTCGCGGCGCAGGCCTCGGCGTTCGAACAACAGGGCGGCTTCACCGAACGCCTCTACCGCACCCGCACTCAAACCCGCAACAAACCCTAAGCACCCTGCCGCCACAGATACCAGCCAACTCCACCCAGCAACCCGTACAACAACACTCCCGCCGGACTCGACAGCGCCACCTTCACATCCTGCCCCGACGGTATCGAGCTGTAACTGAAAACATAAATGACGACGTACATCAACAGCGTGTGCGGTAGATCCGCGGGGAACCATCCTCCCCATCCGACATACAGATAGTAGGCAACCACATTCAGAAGCAACGGCGCCAGGGCCGACGGAAGCGCGGAAACAGGCCCTGAACGACTGATGGTCACGGAACCGAGCACCCAGCGCGCCGTGGCGCCGCTCCCCGCTTCACGACGCGGTATGACGCTGAAGCCTACCGGCCTTCCCCCGGTTACAGCGGCAAGGACCAGGTGGGAAAGCTCGTGCAGCAGAGTCCCCGGAAGCGCCCAGCAGATCTGCCAGAAAGCCCCTGCCCTCCCGACCCGCCCCTGCAGCACCGCCAGCGATATCACCAGCAGCACCCCGGTGAAATGATGCCACCGCTCGGGCGCACCTGCCGCCTCTATGATGCCGTCCATCTATCCCCTCCTCCAACTTCACCGGGCGGAGCATAACCCGAATTCCAACCACTGACAACTGCCGATATTGAACTTTGCCAATCGCCCTCACTCTGCTATGGTGTATGGGCTAATGAGGGAGTTTGAGACAGGACATTCAAGGAGGCGGGATATGTTTTTGGAAGGGCAGAAAGCTCCGGACTTCAAACTGCAGGGGAGCGATGGGAAAGAGCATTCGCTGAAGGAATATGCCGGAAGGATCGTCGTTCTCTACTTCTACCCCAGGGACAACACGCCGGGCTGCACCGCCGAGGCGATAGGGTTCGCAAAGCTGCACCCGCTGTTCGAACAGATGGGCGCCGTGCTTCTCGGGGTCAGCAAGGATTCGCTGAAGTCCCACGACAAGTTCATCGCAGAGTTCAAGCTTCCTTTCACGCTCCTTTCGGACCCTGACGCATCGGTCATGAAAGCGTACGGCGCATACGGCGAAAAGGTGCAGTACGGCAAAACCGCCATCGGTTCCATCCGTTCCACCGTGGTCATCTCTCCCGACGGCATCGTCATCAAGCACTGGCCCAAGATCCCCAAGGCGTCCGAACACCCGGACAAGGTGCTCGACTTTTTCAAGATGCTCGCCAAGGGGAGATAGCCTCAACCCGAAAATAGAAAAGGGGCGATTCACTCGCCCCTTTCTTCGCCAGCCTGCACTGACGGCAGAACATGCTGTCTATTTAATTTCAGTCGACGTAGTTGTAGTCAGTCTCTGCGTCGAGGATTTTCAGCAGTGATTCCGGCGTGTATGGGTATTCCGACAGTTTCTCCTCCACCTTGACACCTTTCGGCGGCGTCCAGCGCAGGACCCAATCTCCGTCCCGCTGTTCCTTGTGGACCCTCCCCCCGCATCGATTCTGCAGGGTGCGCCACATTTCGTCCTGGTCGATCAGGTCGAACCCCCCGATTTCCGCACCGTCGTTCAAGTTCTGCAGGAACCTCCCGACGAGATCGAAATCGACGAAGTCCTCCTCTTTCCTCCACCACTTGATGAAAACGCGGTCGGGGTGGGCGCCTTTTTCACTGTTGATCAGCTTTACCAGTTCGTACCCTTTCATGGCCACCTCCCTCTGGTCCACTCCTCCTTCATCTGAACCCAACATTCATGTTGTTAATTAAGAACATAGTACCTCCACCGCCCTTGTTCCGCAAGGAGAGAATACGTGACATCCTCTCACCGGATTAGAACCGATCTTCCGCTATCACAATCTCCCCCTCCCCTTCAAGGGGAGGGCCGGGGTCACTGCCATTAAGTTAAGGAACTTGAGCCCCTATCTGTCTTGACAAAGCGGTCCCCGCCCCCGGAGGGGGAGGGTAGGGGCGAATAATCATTCGCCCCTACTCCGGTTCTTCGCTGAAGCCGCTAGTCTTCCCCCCTCCCAGCCTGGGGGGAGGAGTAAGTCAGTAGCGGGTAAAGCTCTTAACTTAACGGCAGTGAGGGCCGGGGAGGGCGAGGGGAGAAGTTGCTGTCATTGAATTTGACGGCATGCCGGTTTCATTTGTATAATTGGGTTCAATTAATATTAAAGAGGAGCGGGCCCATGAGACCACTAATGTATTTGCTGCTCATCGCACTCGGTCTTTCCGTTTGCCCGGACATGCTGGCTGCAGCTGAAGGGCACTGGGGCACGCTTGGGGTTCGTGGCGGGTTCGCCGTCGACACAAAGGACAAGGGCGCCACACAGTACGAGGCTTTCGTGACCTACATACTGCCGTGGGAACTGCGGAACAGGGCCGGGTGGGGCATATCCACCAAGGTCGGCTTGACGGCAGGGGCTTTGAGGAGCCAGGGGGAGTACGGGTTCATAGGCTCAATCGGTCCGTCGTTTGGCCTTGGCAACCCGGGATTTCCCGTGGAAATCGACCTCGGCATCAGCGGCGCCGTACTCAACCGCGACCGGTTCGGGACCCGCGATTATAACGGCAATGAGCAGTTCATCTCGCATGCAGAGATCAGCTACCGCGTCCTCCGGGATTTCGGGCTGTCCTACCGGTTCCAGCACATGTCCAACGCCGGTTTCAACGGCAGCCCCAATCCAGGGCTGAACATGCACCTCTTTGGCGCGAACTGGTACTTCGATCGTTGACCCGCCATTTTTTCGATGACAGATCCCCACCTGAAGTTATACTATCGCGGGCACCGGCAAGGGCGCACCCCTTGAGTTAAACAACCCCACCCCATTCGAAGCACCCCGCTCGGGAGCCGCAAACGCTCCCGGCGGGGTTGACTCCTATATAGAGCAAAGGAAGGTAACCTCCCATAGCAACAACCAGAAAACAACGCATTCACCGGCTGATCATCGAGAGGCTGGCGGCGGACCTGGCGGTCCTGACGAGCGCGGCCAGGAACGCACATGAAGCATCGATCCACGAGGAAAACATCCCGGACAACAAGTACGACACGCTGAGCCTGGAGGCTTCCTACCTGGCCCAGGGGCAGGCAAACCGGGCTCAGGAGCTGAAGCGCGCACTGCATGCCTACCGTACACTCGCGCTGCAGCAGTTCCCCGATGAGGCGCCCATCCGGCTGACGGCCCTGGTGACGCTCGAGTCCAGGGAAGGGACGGAGAGAACCCTCTTCATCGGACCTGAGGAGGGGGGACTGAAGCTGCAGCTAGATGGCGAGGAGATCCTTGTAATAACGGTGAACTCCCCCCTTGGCAACGACCTGATAGGCAGTTTTGTCGGCGATACCGTGCGGATCGGGAAGACGGAGTATGAGATAACCGGGATATCCTGATTCGCAGCACCTAAAAACAGGAGCTAAGCTATGATGCCGGAGAACTTTCGCGCACTGGTGACCGAGGAAACAGCACCCGGCCAGTTCACCCGCCAGATAAGGACCAGGTCGGTGGACGAGCTGCCGCCTGGCGAGTTGCTGGTCAAGGTGCACTTCTCGTCGCTCAACTACAAGGACGCCCTCTCCGCCATGGGGCGCCCCGGTGTCACCAGGAACTACCCACACACGCCGGGCATCGACGCCGCGGGCGAGGTCGTCTCCTGTAGCGACGGGGCCTTCGAGGCCGGCGAGCCGGTCATAGTCACCGGCTACGACCTCGGGATGGACACCGCCGGAGGTTACGGCCAGTACATCCGCGTCCCCTCCTCGTGGGCGGTAAGGCTTCCCGCCGCCCTCTCCCTGAAGGAAAGCATGATCATCGGCACCGCCGGCCTCACTGCTGGGCTCTCGCTCCACCGGCTGGCGGCGGCCGGGGTCCGGCCCGAGTCGGGCGACATCATGGTGACCGGCGCCACCGGCGGGGTGGGAAGCATCGCCGTGTCGATACTCGCCAAGGCCGGATACCAGGTGGTCGCGGTCACCGGGAAAGAGTCGGAAACGGAGTTCCTGCACGGTCTCGGGGCACGGCAGGTGATGAGCCGCGACGACTTCATGCGCAACTCCGATCGTCCCCTTTTGAAGGAGCGCTGGGCCGGGGTGGTCGACGTCGTCGGCGGGCCGATCCTCGCCGCCGCAATCAAGTCGACCAGCTACGGAGGCGTTGTCACCTGCTGCGGGCTGGCCGGGTCGCCCGACCTGCCGCTGAACGTCTTCCCGTTCATACTGCGTTCCGTCTCCCTGCTCGGGATAGATTCGGCCCACGCCCCGACGGACATGAGGCAAGAGGTATGGCAGCAGCTGGCAACGAAGTGGAGGCCTTCTCAGGTCATGGAAAGCGCAGCAGAGGTCTCCCTCACCGGGCTCGAGGAGAAATTCACGGCCATGCTGAAGGGGGAATTGCGCGGGCGGACCGTGGTGAATCTCGCGGAGGCATGAAAGTATTCCCCGACTCCCTTCCTGCCACCGGCGACAGCCCTGTTTGCTGTTGACATAGCGTCGCGGGAGTTCTAAATTACCGACGGATAGACACTGTCCTGCCGGGAAGCCGTCCCGGGCACAGACACAGGGAGACGATGTCGCGATCCGTTCCCGGATGTTTGGTACGCACGCTTACCTGATATGGAATCGTTGGAGGCCCTTGCTGCATGCGATTAGGTGAATTGCTGGTAAAAGCGGGAAAAATCACGACGGCCCAACTCGAAGAGACCCTGAAAGGACAGGCGATCTTCGGCGGTCGTTTCGGCACGAATCTCGTGGAAATGGGGTACCTGGATGAGCACGATCTGGCCCATTTCCTGAGCAAGAGGATCGGCATTCCCCATGCCGCTCCGGAACAGTTGATGGACATCCCTCCCCAGGTGCTCAGACTCATCCCCGAAGAGACGGTCAGAAAACACCGGGTCATGCCGATCGCGGTCAACAACCGCAAGCTCACCCTGGCCATGGTCGACCCCACCGACTTCGCCGCCGTAGACGAGATTTCCTTCGCCACGGGCTACATCGTCGTACCGGTCATCGCCCCCGAACTCCGGATGGTGAGCGCGATGGAGAAGCATTACAAGATAAAGCGGGAGATGCGCTACATCAAGGTGCAGGGGCAAAGCAGGAACAGGGCGTTGCACAACCCGCCCCCCCAGCCCCCTGAGCCCCATGCCCAGCCCGATCCCCCGCACACACCCCATAGCCACAACGCGGCGCCGTCCCCCCGGCTATCCGTAGTCCACGCTCCTGCCGTCAAAGCGGCAGTCAATGCCGACGCGGCAGCCGCGGTCACGGAAGGATGGGGTGTCGCCGAAGAGCCCGATGCCCTGGAGCTTCCCCTTCTGGAAGAACTCGAAAATTTCAGCGACCCGGACGAGCCCGAGCCGACGCTCAAGGTCGTGGTCAGCCCCTCGCTGGAGCGCCACAAGGATTACAGCTCCGACGGCGTCCTTAAAGGCCTGGCCCACGCCCACAACAGGGACGACATCGCGGACCTGATCATCGGACACCTCGGCCAGCAGTTCAACCGGGTCGCCCTCTTCCTGATCAAGGGGGGAAAGGCGACAGGGTGGGTGGCGCAGGTTGGGACAAAGCTTGTGCCCAAGTTCGATGCGGTGGAGATCTCGCTCTTGGAACCGTCCGCACTCAAGGTTGTGGAGGAGACCAAGACTCACCACCTCGGCCCCATGGCGCCGACTCCGGCCAACAGGTTCCTGCTGCAGACCGTCGGAGCCGGGACGCCCCTTAACAACCTCCTGCTCCCGTTGATGATGATGGGACGGGTAGTTGCGGTCCTCTACATCGAGGGGGGGAACCAGCCGATGAACGATAAACTTCCCGAATTGCAAAAACTGCTGAACAAGGCCTCGATGGCCTTTGAGATCCTCATAATGAAAAGCAAGATTCTCATGACATAGCACGACCCGTCACGCACCCCAAGATGTTGCGGAACCATTGACTTTCAGCGGCGCTACGCTAGATTATACGGGTACTAAAAAGCCCCAATATTCTCATTGAAAGGTCAACATGCCAGTTACCGCGCAGCAGGTCGAGTTGATCCCGCTTGCCATATACACCGCGATCGCGGTGGGGCTCATCGGCGCGCTCCTTCTGGCGGCTCGTTACCTCGGTTCAGGCAAAGACGCAGCCGATAAAAAGATCCCCTTCGAATCCGGAATGATCCCCACCGGGAGCGCCCGGCACGCCTCGCAGGTCCCCTTCTACCTGATCGCCATCTTCTTCATCGTCTTCGACGTCGAAGGCGCCTTCATACTCACCTGGGCCACGTCGTGGGATCTTCTCGGAATCCCGGGGCTGGTTCACATCACCGTATTCATCACCGTGCTTCTCCTGGGGCTCGTTTGGCTCTGGATGAAGGGGGGGCTGGATTGGGGGCCGTCGGCCATGCGCGTACGCGGTAAGGAGCAGCCGTGAGCGAAATGGACGACGAGAAAATACCCGATAATGTCGTACTCGCCTCCCTGGACGACCTGATCAACTGGGGGAGGGCGAATTCTCTCTGGCCGATGTTCTTCGGCCTTTCCTGCTGCTTCGTCGAAATGATGACCTCCTTCACCTCCCGCTACGACGTCTCGCGCTTCGGCGCCGAGGTGCTGCGCGGAACCCCCCGTGAATCCGACCTGATGGTTATCGCAGGTACCGTCTTCAAGAAGATGGCCCCCAGCATCCTGAGGCTCTACGAGCAGATGGCGGAGCCGAAATGGGTCATCTCCATGGGGAGCTGCGCCAACTCCGGCGGCATGTACGACGTCTACAGCGTGGTGCAGGGGGTGAACCAGATACTTCCGGTCGACCTCTACATCCCCGGGTGCCCGCCGCGGCCGGAGTCCTTCCTGGATGGGCTCATGCTGCTGCAGAAGAAGATCAGGAGCGAGGAGCGCCCCACCCGCCCGGTGCTCCACATGCGCGGCGGGACGCAGGGGACCGTGGCGCCGATCCTCACCGACGGCGTCACCAAGACGCGCGACCCGCGCGGCCCCGGGATGGAGGGGACCGCCGTGCGCGGCAGCTCCATGCAGCATCCGTACTTCGCGGCGCCGCGCTCGGACGAACTCTGGCGCCCCAAGCAGCCGAGGGTCCCCTACCCCGACTTCGGCCTCGGGCAGGAACTGCAGGCCGCGTTCGGCGGCGAGGTGGCGCCGGACGATTCCGCCGCCGACATGCTCACCTACCGCGCCCCATCCCGGCTCATCCCCGAACTTTTGAGGCACCTGAAGGAGCGGAAGGACTCCCCCTTCCGGCGCCTGGAGGACATCGCCTGCGTGGACGAGTCGTGCCGGCGCGACCGGGACAAGTTCCGGGACTTCACCGTCAACTACCACCTCACCTGCTTCGAAACCCCGGGCAGGATCAGGATCAAGACCGAGCTGGAAGGGAGCCATCCGGACATCCCGAGCGTCACCTCCGTTTTCCCCGTGGCGAACTGGTACGAGCGCGAAGCCTACGACATGTTCGGCATCCGCTTCGACGGGCATCCGAACCTCAGGAGGATCCTGATGCCGCCCGACTGGGTGGGGCATCCGCTCAGGAAGGAGCATCCCTCCAGGGCGACCGAGATGGCGCCCTACACCGTTGAAGAGGCGCGCACGCACAAGGCCCTCCCGGGAGGGGATTTCTTCGACCGCGTGGACGACGAGACCCTGATCCTGAACCTCGGCCCGCAGCACCCCGGCACCCACGGCGTCATCCGCTTCGTCCTCAAGCTCTCCGGCGAGGAGATCGTTGACATGGACACGGACATCGGCTACCACCACCGCGCCGCCGAGAAGATGGGGGAGCGCCAGAACTGGCACCAGTACATGCCGTACACCGACCGGGTCGATTACCTCGCCGGGGTGCAGAACAACATGGCCTATGTCAACTCCGTCGAGACCCTATGCGGCATCGAGGTCCCGGAGCGGGCGCAGTACATCAGGGTCATGCTCTGCGAGCTGTTCCGGATCGCCAATCACCTGGTCTGGCTGGGTACCTTCGCCGCCGACCTGGGCGCCATGACCCCGGTCTTCTACACCTTCACGGACCGCGAGAAGATCTTCGACATCGTGGAGAGCGTCACCGGCGGGAGGATGCATCCGGCGTGGTTCCGGATCGGCGGGGTCGCCGAGGACCTCCCGCAGGGGTGGCAGGAAAAGGTGCAGGCCTTCATCGACTGGTTCCCGCCGAGGCTCGCCGAGTACGAGAAACTCCTGACCGCCAACCCGATCTTCACGGCGCGGCTCAAGGGCGTTTCCGCCATCACGCTGAACCAGGCGCTGGAGTGGGGAATCACCGGGCCGAACCTGCGCGCCTGCGGCTTCGCCTGGGACCTCCGCAAGACGATGCCCTACGGCGGGTACGACCGCTTCGACTTCGAGGTCGCGACCGCCCAGGGTGGCGACTGCTACGCCCGTTACCTGGTGCGCATGGAAGAGATGAGGCAGTCCCTCGCCATCGTGAAGCAGGCGGCGGCCGGGATGCCGGGGGGGCGCTGGATTTCTCGGGACTACCGCTACGTGCTACCGCAAAAGCACGACACGCTGAACGACATCGAGTCGCTGATCCATCACTTCGTGAACTCCACCCGGGGCATGTCGCCCCCCAGGGGCGAGTGCTACGCGCCCATCGAGGCGCCCAAGGGGGAGTACGGCTACTTCGCCGTCTCCGACGGGCAGCACACCGCCTACCGGATGAGGATCAGGACCCCCAGTTTCCCGCACATCCAGTCGCTGCCGATCCTGAGCCGCGGCTGGCTGGTGTCCGACTTCCTCGCCATCATCGGGTCGATAGACTTCGTCCTGGCGGACCTGGACAGGTAGGTCAAGCAGGTTGCAAGGAGCAGAAAAGGGATGATACCCGAAGCGCTGAAGACATCTCTCGAAACCAGGGTAGCCGAGGCGATCACCCCGCGCGAGGCGGCGGTGGACGTGATGAAAGAGCTGCAGGCCCATTACGGCTGGCTGACCGACGAGGCGGTGGTCGAGGCTGCCGGGCTTCTCGGCCTGTCGCCGCTGCAGGTGGAGGAACTGGCGACCTTCTACGAGATGATCTACCGGCGTCCGGTCGGCAGGAAGGTGATCCACGTCTGCGATTCCATCTCCTGCTGGTGCGCCGACTGCCAGGGGATCATCACCCACCTGAAGGAGCGGCTCGGGGTGGGGTTGGGAGGGACCAGCGCCGACGGCATGTTCACGCTGATACCCTGCTGCTGCATGGGGATGTGCGGCGACGGCCCGGCCATGTCGGTGGACGGCACCCCCTACGGGAGGCTGACGCCGGAGCTGGTGGACGAGATACTGGAGCTGGAGCGGCAAAAGGCATAAGAAGCGCCCTCACCCCGTCCCTCTCCCGGAGGGCGAGGGGGATCTGAATCCTTCTCCCTCCGGGAGAAGGTGCCCCGAAGGGGCGGATGAGGGAGTTGCCACGGAGTGAAGCGACACCCTGCGGCGTAATTGGTAATGGATAAGGATTCCATGGAACTCCCACTCTTCAGACATAACCGCCCGAACCGCCCGGTGACCTTCGAGGAGTACCGGGAGGAAGGGGGATTCCAGGGGCTGCAGAAGGCGCTCTCCGGGATGTCGCCGGCCGAGGTGCAGCAGACGGTGATGGACTCCGGGCTGCGCGGACGCGGCGGCGCCGGCTTCCCCACCGGGAAGAAATGGTCCTTCGTGCCGCGTGACCTCCCCGGCCCGCGCTGGCTCATCTGCAACTGCGACGAGATGGAGCCGGGAACCTACAAGGACCGGGTCCTGCTGGAGCATAACCCGTACAGCCTGATCGAAGGGATGACGCTCGCCTGCTACGCCCTCGGCGTCCGCCACGCCTTCATCTTCATCCGGAAGGGGTACGAGAAGGCGGCGGAAAACTTGGCCCGCGGCATCACGGAGGCTAAGAAGGCGGGACTGCTCGGGGAAAGGATACTCGGCACTGACCACAACATCGACCTCGACCTCCATCTTTCGGCCGGCCGCTATATCTGCGGCGAGGAGACCGCGCTGATCAACGCGCTGGAGGGGAAACGCCCGAACCCGCGGCAGAAACCGCCGTTCCCGGCGGTGAAGGGACTCTGGAACGGTCCGACCGTGGTGAACAACGTGGAGACCCTGGCGAACATCCCGGCCATCGTAGCCAACGGCGCAGCGTGGTTCAAAGGGCTGGCGCTGAACCCGGAGGGGGCCGGGAGCAAGCTCTTCTGCGTGAGCGGGTCGGTGGCAAAGCGCGTCTGCGTCGAACTCCCCATCGGCACCACGCTAGGCGAACTGATCGACGGACCGTGCGGCGGGATGCGCGAGGGGAAGAAGTTCAAGTCCTGCATCCCGGGAGGCGCCTCGACCCAGTTCCTGACCCCGGACCACCTGAAGGTGCCGATGGATTTCGACACCGTCGCCAAGGTGGGCTCCCGGCTGGGTTCCGGCGGGGTCATCGTCTTCGACGAGGGGCACTGCCTGGTGGAAGCGACCCTCAACCTCATCACCTTCTTCGCCCGCGAGTCGTGCGGCTGGTGCACGCCGTGCAGGGAAGGGCTCCCCTTCGTCAAGGAGATCCTGACCAGGATCGAGACCGGACGCGGGGAGGATGGGGACATCGACATCCTGCGGGAACACATCAAGTACCTGAACTACTCGTTCTGCGCCCTTGCCCCCGGCGCCATGGCGCCGCTGGACGGGCTTTTGAACCACTTCGAGGACGAGGTCCGGGAGCATATTACCAAGAAGCGGTGTCCGTTGAGGTAGGGGCGAATAATCATTCGCCCCTACTCCCCCTTTGATTTCACCAGCTTCGCAAGGCAAATCCCGCCTCCCCCCCTTTGCTAAAGGGGGGAGACTGGACCCGTTACCAGTAGGAGCGGCATTCCTGCCGCGATCACCGCCCTCACCCCCAGCCCCTCTCCCGGAGGGCGAGGGGAGCCAGGACGCGCCCAAAGCAGACTCACCGCGGTCTTCTCCCGGAGAGTCCCTCCCCCTTCAAGGCGGAGGCCACGAGGGGGATGGGTCCGCCCCCCCTGTAACAGTGACATTCAAGAGGAAACAAAAGAGCCAACATGCCGAAGCTGATCATCGACGACATACCGGTGGAAGTCCCGCCGGGGACGAGCGTGCTGGAGGCGGCGCGAAGCGTCGGGATCACCATCCCGCACTTCTGCTACCACCCGGCGCTCGCCATCGCCGCCGCCTGCAGGCTCTGCGCGGTGAAGCTTCTGGACGGCCCGGTGAAGGGAATACAGATGTCCTGCTCGCTCCCGGCCCAGGACGGCATGGTGGTCTCCACGCAGGACCCGGAGGCGCTGAAACTGCGCGCCCTGGTCATCGAGTGGCTGATGATGAACCACCCGCACGATTGCCCGGTCTGCGACGAGGGTGGCGAATGCCTGCTGCAGGACTTCACCATCGCCGGCGGGCACGGCCGCCGCAGGTACCAGGGGAAGAAACGGACCTTCATGAACCAGTACCTCGGCGAAGGTATCTCCCACGAGATGAACCGCTGCATCGAGTGCTACCGCTGCGTCAGGTTCTACCAGGACTACGCCGGTGGCACCGACTTCGGCGTCACCGGGAGCGCGGGGCGGGTCTATTTCGGCAGGTTCGAGGAAGGTCCCCTGGAATCCCCATTCTCGGGCAACCTGGTCGATATCTGCCCCACCGGAGTCTTCACCGACAAGACCGGCCGCTTCCGCGCGCGCTACTGGGATTACGAGTTCGCTCCCTCCGTCTGCCAGCACTGCTCCGTCGGCTGCAACACCTCGCCGCAGAACTTCCAGCGCGAGGTGATCAAGATCGTGGCGCGCAGGAACGACCAGGTAAACGGCTGGTTCATCTGCGACCGGGGACGCTTCGACAAGGGATCCCTGAACGACCCGCAGCGGCCGCGCGACCCGATGGTCGACGGTACTGTCTGCAGCTTCGACGAGGCGATCGAGGCCGCCGCCCGGCGCATCTTCGAGTTCGTCCGGGAACACGGCGCCGGGAGTCTCGCCTTTGTCGGTTCCCCGCGGATGTCGCTGGAGGGGGGGATCCTGCTTGCCGAGCTGGCCCGGCTCACCGGCGGCTCCCAGCTTTGCTATTTTACCGACCAGTCCAATCAGGAGGGAAGCCTGGCCGCAGCGAGGCTCCTCAACGAGCAGAATGCCGCCTGCCTGCGCGACCTGGAAAGCGCCACCTGCATCGTCATCCTCTCCTGCGATCTGATGGAGGAAGGGGCGATGCTGGCGCTCTCCGTGCGGAAGGCATTTTTGGCCGGCGCACAGATTTTCGTCGTCGGCGCGGTGGCCGCGACTTCGCACCAAGAGATCCCTTTCAAGTACACGGCAGTCGCCTCGCTGGACGATGTGCCGCCCAACGGAGGCTCCGGGAAGATCTTCATCTGCGGCTCGGGAAACAGGGATCCCGAACTGCTGGCACAGGTCGCCTCCAGCGGCGCAAAGCTCGTGATGCTGCAGCCGGGACCGAACGGGTTGGGGGTGGGGTTGCTGGCGCTTGAGCGGAAGACGACCTCCCTCTCCGAACTCGCCGCTGCCGGAAAGGTCAAGGGAATCGTCTGCTTCGAGGCCGACGTCCCGCAATCTACGCTGGGCGGAATCCCGGTACTGGTCTGCGCCGACTGGCGTAACGGCGAAACCGTCCGGAACGGGACCGTCTTCCTCCCCACCACCCCCTGGTTGGAGTCAGACGGGACGGCCATCAACTACGAGGGAAGGGCCCAGCGCTTCCGGAGCACCAAACGCCCCGGCCTCCCGCTCAAGGGCCTGGACCCGAAGTACTACGGCAGCGCGCAGGAGGCGAGCCGACTGCATCCTCCCCGGGTGCACCGACAGGAGGTACCGGGGGGAGCGGAGCAGGATGTCTGGCGGGTGATGGCCGGGCTGATCGAAAGACTCGGCGGAGAGCAGATCGTCGACCCGCTGCTTGGCAAATGGGGCAGGCTGAAGGATCTCGACCCTGAAGGCGAAGGGGTTCGGGTGCTGGATTGGGCGAAAACATGACCTGGGATGCCATCGACATAGCCTTGATGGTGGGGAAGATACTGGTGCTCTTCTTCGTCATCCTGACGCTGGCCGCCTACCTGGTGCTGGCCGAGCGGCGCATCCTGGGGTGGATGCAGGACCGCATCGGGCCGAACCGGGTCGGGCCGATGGGACTTTTGCAGCCCCTCGCCGACGTGATCAAGATGCTCACCAAGGAGGACATGATCCCGAGCGCCGCCGACCGTCTCCTCTTCTCGCTCGCCCCGGCCATGGCAGCCATCCCGGCGATCCTCACCTTTGCCATTATCCCGGTGGGCGCTCCCATGGTCTTATTCGGCCGGGAGGTCAACCTGCAGGTCACCGACCTCGACGTCGGGGTGCTGTTTTTCCTGGCGCTCTCGTCCATAGCGGTCTACGGCATCGCCCTCGGAGGTTGGGCCTCCAACTCGAAATACTCGCTCCTGGGGAGCATCCGCGGGTTGTCCCAGCTGATCTCCTACGAGCTTTCCATGGGGCTCTCGCTGGTCCCGGTGGTGATGCTCGCCAAGTCGTTCAGGCTCTCGGACATCGTCAACGCGCAGGCGCAGATGCCCTTCATCGTGTACCAGCCGCTCGCCTTCGCCATCTTCCTGGTCAGCATCATCGCCGAATGCAGGCGCATCCCCTTCGATCTGCCGGAAGCGGAAGGAGAACTGGTCGCCGGATTCCATACCGAGTATTCCGGGATGAGGTTCGGGCTCTTCTTCGTGGGCGAATACATCAACATCATAGCCCTCGGCGCCCTCGCCTCGCTCTTCTTCCTGGGCGGGTGGCGCGGGCCGCTGCTGCCGCCGATCTTGTGGTTCTTCATCAAGGTCGCCATCTTCTCGTTCCTGTTCATCTGGGTCAGGGGAACCCTGCCACGACTTCGCTACGACCAGCTCATGCACCTGGGCTGGAAATTCCTGACACCACTTGCCCTCCTCAACATCCTGGCCACCGGTTGGTGGCTGGCTTTAAGATAGAGGCGTTGTATTGGCAATGTATTCTCAACAAGGGGAGGAACTGCGATGACAACAACCGTGGAAGTCGAGTTAGGGGCAGGGTTCAGGGCACAGGTGGATGCGGTGGACAAGAACGGGCATACGGCGCTGATGGACGCCGCCAAGGCCGGCAACCTTGCACAGGTGAGCGACCTGATGGAGCGGGGAGCGAATCTCGCAGCGAGGAGCGACAAGGGTAAGACGGCGCTGCATTTCGCAGCATCGCACGGCAGGGCCGACGTGGTGCGTCTGCTGCTATCGAAGGGTGCCGAAGTCGACGCGCGCGACCGGGACGGCCACACCCCTTTGATGCTGGCCGCCAACTATGGTTGCACGCAGACGTCGCAGTTGCTGATGGACAGCGGAGCAGACCCGCTGGCCATCTCCTATTCCGGCACCACCTCCCTCGCCTATGCTGAAAACAACCGTCACAGGCAGACGCTCGACGTTTTGATGAAAGCGGTTCGCTCTCACTAGATAGCGCTCCCCGGGAGGCAGCGCACCAGTTGCCTCCCCGGGGGATGCTCAGAGACGATTTAAACGGGAAACCATGCCCATACTGAGCGACATAAAAGAGATCCTGACCGGACTCTCCATAACCTTCAGCCACATCTTCAGGAAACCGGTCACCGTCCAGTACCCCGAGGAGAAGAGGCCGATGCCGCCGCGCTTTCGAGGCAGCATCGTGCTGACCCGGGACCCGGACGGAGCCGAGCGCTGCGTCGCCTGCTACCTTTGTTCAGGCGCCTGTCCGGTGGACTGCATCTCGATGGCGGCAGCCGAGGGGGAGAACGGACGGCGTTACGCCGCCTGGTTCCGGATCAACTTCTCGCGCTGCATCCTGTGCGGGCTCTGCGCCGAGGCGTGTCCGACCCTGGCGATCCAGATGTCGCCGGAGATGTTCCCGTGCAAGCGCGGGATCATGGAGATGGTGTACGAGAAGGAGGATCTCCTGATCGACGGCACCGGCAAGGATCCCGACTACAATTTCTACCGGCACGCGGGGATTGGCGTGGTGCAACCGCGCGGGGCCGGCGAGGGCGAGCAGGCGCCGACCGACCCGAGGAGCCTGCTGCCGTAAGGGTGGCCGCTTAGACAGTCCAGCAGGAGTTACATGGAAACAACGCTTTTCTACATACTGTCAGCGGTGACCGTCTTCGGGACGCTCTGCGCCATCACGGCGCGACAGGCGGTGCGTGCCATCGTGTACCTGGTGACCTCGTTCTTCGCGCTGGCGCTGATCTTCTACATCCTGGGCGCACCGCTGGTAGCCGCCTTCGAGGTCATCATCTACGCCGGCGCCATCATGGTGCTCTTCCTGTTCGTCATCATGATGCTGGAACTCGGCTCGCCGGAAAAGCTGCCCAAGCCGCGCCTGGCCGACTGGTGGCCCGCAGTGATCCTTTTCCTGGCAGTGGTGGGATCGGTGACGGTCATCGCCGCTTCAAGACAGCCGGCAATCGCCCCCGGCTTCACGGCTATCAGCGTGCGGGAGTTCTCGCAGGCGCTTTTCACCCGCTACGGCATCGCCGTCGAAGCGATCTCGATGCAACTGCTGTTCGCGCTGGTCGGCGCGCTCTACCTCGGGAGGCGCAGATGAGCGTGCCGCTTTCTCACGTGCTGATCCTTGCGTCGGTCCTGTTCGCCATGGGGCTTGGCTGCGTGGTCGCCTGGCGCGCCAACGTGATCATGATGCTGATCGGAATCGAGATCATGCTGAATGCCGTCATGCTCACCTTCGTCGGCGGCTCGGCCCACTGGGGGATAGCCGACGGGCAGCTTTTCGCCCTGATGATCATGGCTCTCACCTCCGCCGAGGTCTCGCTCGCCCTCGCCATGGTCGTCTACCTGCACAGGCGGAAAGGGTCGGTCAATACGGACGATTTCGACTCGATGAAGGGGTAAAATGCAAACCTACCTGACTCTCATGCTCCTTTTCCCGCTTGCCGGCGGGCTGACCTGCGCACTGGCGGGACGGAAACTCCCGCGCCAGGCGGTGGAGATTCTCGCCTGCGCCGCGGTCTGGGGGAGCTTTGTCTGCGCCGCTCTGGCCGCCGCGTCTTACGCGGCGCCGCAAACGGTGACGCTGGGCGGCTGGTTCTCGTCGTTCGACCTCCTCATCCCAATCTCGCTCTACCTCGATCCCCTGTCGCTATCGCTGGCCGTGATGATCGGCTTCGTCTGCGGCCTGATCCACGTCTACGCGGTCTTCTACATGAGGAAGGAGGGGGATTACGCCCGCTTCTTCGCGCTCTTGAACATCTTCGTCTTCGCCATGCTCACCCTGGTCCTGGCCGAGAGCCTGCCGCTTCTCTACCTGGGGTGGGAGGGTGTCGGCTTCTGCTCGTACCTCCTGATCGGCTTCTGGTACACGGACAAGAACAACGCGGACGCGGGGAGAAAGGCGTTCATCACCACGAGGATCGGGGACACCGCGCTCGTCATCGCGCTGGCGTGGATGTTCCAGCTCTTCGGGACGCTCTCCATCACCCAGTTGAACGGCATGGGATTCCTGATGCCGGGCTCCATCGTCACCGCCATCGGCATCCTGTTCCTCATTGCCGCGATGGGTAAGTCGGCCCAGGTGCCGCTCATGGTCTGGCTTCCCGACGCCATGGCGGGTCCCACGCCGGTCTCGGCGATGATCCACGCGGCCACCATGGTCACCGCCGGGGTGTATCTCCTGTCGCGCATGTACCCGCTGATCGGAAGCTCGGCGACCGCCATGGCCACCATCGCCGTGACCGGCGGGGTCACCGCCTTCTATGGCGCCACCTGCGCTCTGGCGCAGCGCGACCTGAAACGGGTGCTCGCCTTCTCCACCATAAGCCAGATCGGTTACATGATGCTTGGCGTCGGCGCCGGAGCCGTCACGGCCGCCACCTTCCACCTGCTGGTACACGCCTTCTTCAAGGCGCTGCTGTTCCTCGGTGCCGGATGCGTGATCACCGCGATGCACCACGAGCAGGATATCTTCAAGATGGGCGGGCTCCGCAAGACTCTGCCGCTCACCTTCTGGTGCTACCTGGCAGGTGCGGCGTGCCTGGCGGGGCTCCCGCTCACGGGCGGTTTCTTCAGCAAGGACAGCATCCTGGTCGCGCTCTGGCACAAGGGGGGAACTCTCTACCAGTCCCTTTACGCCCTGGCGCTTCTAACGGCTCTCATCACCGCCTATTACAGCTTCCGCATGGTCTATCTCGTCTTTGGCGGCTCAGACGGACACAAGCACGTCCACGTCGAACTCAAGTTCATGCAACTGGTGCTGATCCCTCTCGCCATCCTGGGGCTCTTTGGCGGCGTGCTCAACCTCCCCTCCTACATCGGCGAAGGTTTCCTGACCCGCTTCTTCGCCGGGCTGGCAGGAGGCGCCGCGGTCGAGGGGACGCACACGGAGGAACTGGCGCTGCAGGCCGTGGCCGCGACGATAGCGCTGGCGGGTCTTCTTGCCGCCTACGTCCGGTACGGTAAAGGCAGGTCGCAGAGGCTCCTTGAGGCGAAGGCGTATCCCACAGCCATGGCCGCCTTCCTCCTGAACGGCTGGTACTTCGACAGGCTGTACCAGGCCGTGCTGATCCGCCCCTACCAGGCCCTTTCGGGGGTGCTCTGGCAGAAGGTCGACGAAGGGGTGATAGACGACTCGCTGGACCGGCTGGCAGGCGGCCTCGGCTTCAGCGGCAGCTGGCTGGGACGTTGGAGCACCGGACGCGTTTCCATCTACATCGTCAGTTTTGCCGCCGGGGGAGCCCTGATGCTCGGCTACCTCGCCTGGCTCGCGCTTTAAATCTCGGCATCCGGGCGCATCGGCGCCTTTCACACGGGACAAACTTACATGACCCCTGATTTCCCGATACTGACGCTGCTGGTCTTCCTCCCGCTCTTAGGCTCGCTGCTCGTGTTCGCCTGCTGGCGCAGCGATACCTTGGTGCGATGGGTGGCGCTCGCCGTTTCCCTGGTCGAGCTGGCGCTTTGCGCCTGGCCCTTGGCCGTAAGCGACCGCGTCGCCTTCCCCGGAGCCCCCGCAGGGTTCTTCCTCTTCGAGGATGCCACGTGGATCGAGCGGTTCGGTATCCGCTACACCCTCGGCATGGACGGGATCAGCCTGGTGATGGTGCTACTCACCGCCTTCATCACCGTAATCGCCGTCCTCGTTTCCTGGGAAGGGATCAAGGAGCGCGTCCCCCTCTTCTTCGCCCTGCTGCTCGCCATGCAGAGCGGCATCCAGGGGGTGTTCCTGAGCCTGGACCTCTTCCTCTTCTACCTTTTCTGGGAAGCGATGCTGATCCCGATGCTGTTTCTGATCGGCATCTGGGGACACGGCCGCAGGGTGTATTCCGCCGTGAAGTTCTTCCTGTACACCTTCCTCGGCTCGCTGCTCATGCTGGTTGCGATCATCACGCTCTACCTGATGCACGGGTCCCAGACCGGGAATTACACCTTCTCGCTGCACGGCATGCTGAACACCAGCGTTCCCTTGGGGATCGGCGTCTGGCTTTACGCCGCGTTCCTACTTTCATTCGCCATCAAGTTCCCGCTCTTCCCGCTGCACACCTGGCTTCCCGACGCGCACACCGACGCGCCGACCGCCGGCAGCGTCATTCTCGCCAGCCTCCTGTTGAAGACCGGCGCCTATGGTCTGATCCGGTTCGCCTATCCCCTTTTCCCCGAGGCCGCCCATGCGATGACGCCTGTGCTGTACGTGGCAGCCGTGTTCGGCATCAGCTACGGCGCGTGGGTCGCCTTTGCGCAGGAGGATATGAAGCGCCTGGTGGCGTACTCAAGCGTCAGTCACATGGGATTCGTCGCCCTGGGAATCGCCGCGTGGAGCCCGGTGGCGCTTTCGGGCGCGCTGATGCAGATGGTCAATCACGGCATCACCACCGGCGCCCTGTTCGCCATGGTGGGGATGCTGGACGAGAGGACGCAGAGCAGGGAGATCATCACCTACGGCGGCATCTGGGGGAAGGTTCCGGTACTCTCCTTCTTTTTCCTGATGTTCTGCATGGCCTCCGCCGGACTTCCGGGGTTGAACAACTTCATCGGCGAGTTCCTGGTGCTGGTGGGGACCTTCCGGGTTTCACCTGCTGCCGCACTGGGCGCCTTTCTCGGTATCGTGCTGACGCTGGTCTACACGGTGCGGCTGGTGCAGGAGGTGCTGTTCGGGAAGGAAAACAAGCCGCTCGAGCTGAAGGACCTGTCGTTGAGAGAGGCTGGGGTGCTCGCCGTGCTGGGGCTCTCCGCAGTCTACCTCGGCGTGCACCCGGGGCCGGTGCTGGAGCTTTTGAAGGCGCCGATAGAGCTGCTGACTACTGTGAAATAATGGGATGTATGGGAGCTATGGGAAGTATGGGAATTATGGGAGATCGACGTTTCGCGAGGTTTTTCTGGTGGGAGCAACTTGATGACGCTTGCTGATTTGTATTCCATGATGCCTATCGTGATTACCGGGGGCGGGGCGCTGATCGTGCTGCTCTGCGGACCGCTGCTGCAGGCGCGGTCTGTCAGCTGGATCTCCGTCGTCATCTCCGGCTCGGCCGGTGTCTGGGCGGCTTTCACTCCTCCGGCTCTTACGCCCTCGTTCCCGGGGGTGGCCTTTACTCCGCTGGCCCAGTTCCTGATCCCCCTCTTCTGCCTCTCCGCCGCCCTGACGCTCCTTTTTTCCCACGGCTACAACGAGCGCCGCGGCATCTTGGGCGAGGAGTACCCGGCGACGATCCTCTTCGGCCTCTTCGCCATGTGCCTGCTCCCCTGCGCCACGAACCTGCTGGTCCTCTTCCTCGCTCTGGAGTCGATCGCTTTCGCGTTCTACATCCTCGTCACCATGGACCTGAACCGCGTTGAATCGGGCGAGGCGGGACTGAAGTACCTGCTGATGGGTGCTGTCGCCGCCGCCTTCACCGCCTTCGGCTTTGCACTGATCTTTGCCGGTTCCGGCACCATGGCTCTCGCGGGCGCGCTCGCCGCCACCGGCAACCGCGTCATCATCTCCGCCGGCTGGGGCATGGTGATCGTCGGCATCGCCTTCAAGCTTTCACTGGTCCCCGCGCATCTCTGGACCCCTGACGTCTACCAGGGGGCGCCGGCGCCGGTTGCCGCCTTCCTCTCGACAAGCTCCAAGGTTTCCGCCGCCGCGCTCCTGCTGATTCTGCTCGCGTTCTCGCCCCCCTTGGCCGAACTGCGCGCCCCTCTCTACGCCCTGTCGCTCCTTTCCATGGTGCTCGGCAACCTTGCCGCGCTGCTGCAGAGCAACATCAAGAGGATGCTGGCGTACTCATCGATCGCCCACATGGGGTATCTGACCCTCGCCCTCCTCACGGGCACCAGGGAAGGGTACGCCGCTGTCCTTCTCTACGGCGCCATCTACACCGCCATGAACCTGGCGGCCTTCGGCGCCATTGCCTCCCTGTCGCTGGATGCCGAGCGGGACCAGATCGCCGACTACTCCGGGCTCGGCTTCACTGCGCCTCTCAGGGGGGGTGTGCTGGCCCTCGCGATGCTGGCCTTGGCCGGAATCCCGCCCACCGCAGGGTTCATCGGCAAGTTCTTCATCTTCTACTCCGCGATCCGCGGCGGCGAGATGACCCTTGCCATCATCGGCATCGTCAGCGCCGCCGCCTCCGCGTACTTCTATCTGAAGGTCGTGGTGCATCTCTACATGCACCGCTCCAATGCCGCCCCCCCCGCCCCTACTCCCGCCGCAGAATCTCTCGCTCTTTGCTGCGCCTCTTTGTTTATCCTCGGACTTGGCGTCTTCCCCGCTCCGCTCATGCGCATCGTCGACGCCGCGATGAGGTAGCCTGCTGCGGCGCTGCGACGGCCCTTGCGGCTGCGGACCTTCGTGGCAACGCCCTCACCCGGCCTTCGGCCACCCTCTCCCGGAGGGCGAGGGGACAGGTCTCTTCCATTCCCTGTCCCTCCCGGCTTCCAGAGAGGGACAGGGTGAGGGCGTGCCTTTTCAAGCAAAGGAATTGATGGTGGAAGTGCGATGAAGGGGGTTGGGGGGATACGACTCCGCTATGGAGTGCTAGTTGAGACTATCTCTGAAGGTGTTCAGGTACTGCATATCGAAGGACCCGTCCATCTCGCCGTACATGATCTCCATTGCGCTTTCCTTGGAAAGGGCCTGCCGGTAGGACCTGTTGGTGGTAAGCGCGCTGAAAACATCGGTTATGGCTGTTATCTTGGAACTCCTGGCGATGTCGTAGCTGGAAAGGCCGTCGGGGTAGCCGTTGCCGTTTTCCTTCTCGTGGTGGTGCTTCACGATCCCGAGCGCGACCGGCGTGAAGATGTCCAGGTCCTTCAACGTGCTGTAGCCATAAACAGGGTGCTTCTTCACTTCCGTGAACTCGGCGGCGGAAAGCTTCCCCGGCTTTTCCAACAGCACCCTCGGGATGTACAGCTTGCCGTAGTCGTGGAATAAGGAACCGATCCCGACGTCCATCAGCTCGTCCCGGCTCAGGTCGAAGGCCTTCACGTGCAGTGAAATGGAGTAGGTCGCGACCTGCACCGAGTGGACATAGGTATAGGCGTTATGGTCCACCAGGCTGCTCAAGGCCGGCATGACGCCGTCGGAACTCATCACGTCGTTCAGGATATTCTGTATCAGGTTCCGGCAACGATCGACGTTCTGCTTTATGGAGACTGCCGGGCTGTCGAATATCTCCTGCACGTAGTTGACGGATGCCTGATACAACATATTCTGCTTAGCCAGAGGTTCAAGGTTCTCGTCGTTCATAAGAGCAGCCAGATTTGATTCCACATACTGGTTGTAGGTGGACATATCGACAGCCTTTACAAACAGGAACTTGACGTTGTTGTCTATGAGTCGCTCTTTGTCAGTTTGAGTGAAGGAATGGGTTTGGTTCTTGTAGAGCACGTGGTTGCCGCCGTGGTTTATGAAAAGGGAGACACCGGGCAGGGTTTCGGGTATGAGGGATTCCAACTGGATCATTCTGTACATGCCTGCCTCCTGAAGAGGTTGGAGTACCATCTCAAGTTCCCCCCGGAACGAGATACTTTGCCTGGATTGTATGACTCACAAACATTAATAAAAACAAATATTCGATAGTCTACCACGTCTTTTTACAATTGCCGCTTATAGTCCACATCTGGGTGCGGCAGGCGAAAACACAAATGGAGAGGGGGAGCTGCTAATCGCAGCTCCCCCCCTTTTTTGCTTCACCAGGTCTCCTCGGGCTTGCCCCACAAGTTGAAGGCAATGTCGTCGAGCAGTGCCTCTATTCCCTCTCCCGTCGCGGCTGAGATGGGAAAGACCCTGATCCCCCGCTCCTCGAAGTAGGGAAGTATCTCTTTCAGGTTATCCTTCACGTGCGGGAGGTCTATCTTGTTGATCACCACCGTCTGCCGCTTCTGCGCCAGTTCCGGGTTGAAAAGCTCCAGTTCGCGGTTGATCGCCTCGTACTCGGCGATGGGGTCGCGGTCGGGCATCCAGGAGAGATCGAGGAGATGCAGCAGTTGCCCGGTCCTCTCCAGGTGCTTCAGGAAGCGGTGCCCGAGCCCGGCCCCCTCGCTCGCCCCCTCGATGAGGCCCGGTATGTCGGCCATGACGAAGGAGCGGTAGTTCTTGTACTTCACCACGCCCAGGCTGGGCTTCAGCGTGGTGAAATGGTATTCCGCGATCTTGGGCCGCGCGGCCGAGACCTTGGCGATGAGGGAGGACTTGCCGACGCTCGGCATCCCGAGCAGGCCGACGTCGGCCATCAGTTTCAGCTCGAGCCTGATCCAGCGCTCCTCGCCCGGCTCACCGGGCTGCGCGAACTTAGGCGCCTTGTGGGTAGAGGTCTTGAAGCGGGTGTTCCCCTGCCCGCCCCTTCCGCCTTTCATAAGGACGATGCAGGAGTCGGGATCGGTCAGGTCGGCCAGCACCTCGCCGGTCTCGGCGTCCTTGATCACCGTCCCCTGCGGGACCAGGATCTCCAGGGTGTCGCCGTTGGCGCCGTGCCGGTCCTTCCCCATGCCGTTCCTGCCGCGGCCAGCCTTCTGGTGCGGGTGCTGGCGCAGGTCGAGGAGCGTGGAGAGTTGGGGCGCTACCTTGACGACCACGTCGCCGCCCTTGCCGCCGTCGCCGCCGTCGGGGCCGCCGAACTCGATGAACTTCTCATGCCGGAACGAAACGCAGCCTGAACCGCCGTCGCCGGACTTCACGTGTATCTTTACTTCGTCTATAAAACTCATTAATTTTCCTGATCAAACAGCAAAAGCCCGGACCTTGCGGCTCCGGGCTTTCACACTGTTTTGGTGCTGGGATTGCTAGTTGGCCGGGTACACGGAGACCTTTTTACGGTCTTTGCCCATGCGCTCGAACTTCACCACGCCTTCGATGAGGGCGAACAGGGTGTAGTCCTTGCCGAGCCCAACGTTGTTCCCCGGGTGGATCTTCGTGCCGTGCTGACGGTAGATGATGTTGCCAGCTTTGACGGCTTCGCCGCCAAACTTCTTGCAACCAAGTCTTTGACCGTCGGAGTCGCGACCGTTCCTGGAACTACCGACGCCTTTCTTGTGTGCCATTTTCTGCTCCTTCTGGCGGTACCGGCCCGGATCACGCCGATCCTCGGGTCCCGCACCGGTCTTGTTAATATTTCCTAGGCGTTGATCTTCTCAATCTTCAGTATGGTTCTGAGTTGACGGTGCCCGTTGAGTTTCCTGGAGTCTTTCCGGCGCTTGGACTTGAAGACGAGAACCTTCTTGTCTTTGCCCTGCTCGACAATTTTGCCGATCACAGAGGCGCTGGGCACTAAAGGTGTTCCGATAACAACCTTATCGCCGCCAACCATCAGGACTTCGGAGATCTCCACGGTATCACCTACCGCGCCCTCCAATTTCTCGACTTTCAAAAAGTCGCCTTCGGAAACTTTGTACTGCTTCCCTCCGGTTTTAACTACTGCGTACATGAACTTCACCACCTTTACCCTGAATTTACAATTGAGCGGTCAAACTTATCTTGAAAAGTGTTTTGAGTCAAGGATTTTTTCGGCGGCCCGCTATTTTTTCGGTTTGCCACGCAACGACCCGGTATCACTCGGACATGCCGACAAAGACCTCATCCCCGCGTATCTCCACCGGGTAGACCTTGAGGGTGCATCCCGCGTGGTCGGCGCACGACCCGTCGGAGAGATCGAAACGATAGCCGTGACGCGGGCAGGAGAGGCGGCCCGCTTCCTTGATGAAGGCCCCCTGCAACGGAGCACCCTGGTGCGGGCACTCGGACTCGCAGGCGTACACCACGCCCTTGGTCTTCACCAGGAGGACCGGCTGTCCACCGACCTCTACCAGCTTCTTTCCGAACTCGGGCACTTCGGATACTTTCGCGGCAAATACCATGTAACCCTCCAAGGTTGAACGGACGCGGCATCAATTGCAGGAAAAACGGTTTCCCTCTTGAAGTCCGAATACCCCCTCCCCCGGAGGGGGAGGGCTGGGGAGGGGGAGCGTCAGCCATTTCCCCCCCCCCCACCCCCCCCCTCCGGGGGGAGGAGCGTTACCCATTGTGAGGCTCTTTGGTGAACGCCTCTAACGCTCCACGATGCGGACGGCGTGCGCCGCCTGTTCCGCCTTCCGCCGCGCCTCGTCGGTATCGGAACCGAAGGAGACTGCGACACCCATCCTGCGCCCCTTCCTGGTGTCGGGCTTGCCGAACAGGCGGAGCTTGGCGGAGGGGACCGAAAAGGCCTCTTCCAGCCCCTCGAAAGCGACCTCGGCGGCCGGCGCCTCGGCAAGGATCACGTGGGAAGCGGCAAAGCCCAGACTCTCCACCGGCGGGACAGGAAGCCCCAGGATCGCCCGGACGTGCAGCTCGAACTCGGAGAGGTTCTGGGAGATCATGGTGACCATGCCGGTGTCGTGCGGCCTGGGCGACACCTCGCTGAACCAGACCTTCTGGCCGGTGATGAAGAACTCGACGCCGAAGATCCCCCGGCCGCCGAGGGCGCCGGTGACCGCTTCCGCCTGGCGCTGGGCCTCGGCGAGAACGGCTGGGTCCATCCCCATCGGCTGCCACGATTCGTGGTAGTCGCCGTCGATCTGGCGGTGGCCGATGGGCGGGCAGAAGGTGGTCCCGCTCTGGGAGCGGACGGTGAGGAGCGTGATCTCGTAGTCGAACGGGATGAACTGCTCCACGATCACCTTGTCCGAGGCGCCGCGCGCCCCCTCGATGGCGTACTTGAAGCAGCGTTCCATGTCGGCCGCGTCCCGCAGCACGCTCTGCCCCTTGCCGGAGGAGCTCATGATCGGCTTCACCACGCAGGGAAGGCCTATGGCGGAAACAGCCTCGCGGAACTCGTCCATGGTGGCGGCAAAGCGGTAAGCGGCGGTGGGAAGACCAAGTTCCTCGGCGGCGAGCCTGCGGATACCTTCGCGGTTCATGGTGAGGTTGGCCGCGCGGGCGGTCGGAATCACGTTGAACCCTTCGCGCTCCAGCTCCAGCAGGTACTCGGTGTTGATCGCCTCGATTTCGGGGACGATGAAGTCGGGTTTTTCAAGGCGCACCACCCGCTCAAGCTGCGCGCGGTCCAGCATGTCCACCACGTGGCCTCTGTGCGCCACCTGCATGGCCGGGGCGTCGGCGTAGCGGTCCACCGCGATCACCTCGACACCCAGCCTCTGTGCCTCGATCGCCACTTCCTTGCCCAGCTCTCCCGAGCCGAGCAGCATTATTCTTGTTGCACCTTGCTTCAGCGGTGTTCCTAACATTCGGGGTTCTCCATTCATCATCCGACGGATCCGTCGGATCGGACTGATCGGTCGGATTAACTAACTAACTGCCACCTCGAACTGCTCCTGGTGGAAACCGGGCTTGGCGCGGACGGTGATCCGCTTCTTGAAGTTCTTCTCCAGCTCCTCGAGCCCGCGACGCTCCTCGTCGTAGAGGAGATCGGCCACCTGCGGGTGCACGGTCAGCATCACCTTTGTGCCGCGGATGTCGAGCATCTCGCGGCGCAGTTCCCGGAAGATCTCGTGGCACACCGAGATCTTGGACTTGACGTAGCCACGCCCCTCGCAGTAGGGGCACGGCTCGCACATCATGCGGCCGAGACTCTCGCGTACCCGTTTCCTGGTCATCTCCACCAGCCCCAGCTCCGAGATCTTCAGGATGTTGGTCTTGGACTTGTCGCTCTTCAGCGCCTCCTCCAGCGCACCGTACACCTTCTCGCGGTTCACCTCCTTCTCCATGTCGATGAAGTCGATGATGATGATCCCGCCCAAATTCCTCAGCCGGAGCTGGTAGGCGATCTCCTTGACCGCCTCCAGGTTGGTCTTGAGTATGGTGTCCTCGAGGTTGTGCTTGCCGACATAGCGCCCGGTGTTGACGTCGATGGCGGTGAGCGCCTCGGTCTGCTCGATGATGATGTAGCCGCCGCTCTTGAGCCAGACCTTGCGCCCGAGCGCCCGGCTGATCTCCACCTCCAGCCCGAAGTGGTCGAAGATCGGTTCCTCCTCGTCATAGAGTTCGATGGAGTACTTCATCTTTGGCATGAACGTGGTGATGAACTGGACGATCTTGTCGTGCTCGGGCTTGGAGTCCACCACGATCCGCTCGACCGACTCGGTCAGGATGTCGCGCAACACCTTCTGGGTCACGTCGAGATCGGAGTGGATCAGGGTTGGCGCGCCGGCCTTGTCCTTCTTCTTGACGACCTCGTCCCAGAGTTTTGTGAGGTAGTGGAGGTCCATGACCAGGTCCTCCTCGCTCTTGCCGTCGGAGACGGTCCTGACGATGAACCCGCCTCCGACCGGCTTGATCCGGTCGACGATCTCCTTCAGCCGCTCGCGCTCGACCTCGTCCTCGATCCTTCTCGAGATGCCGACGTGATCGACGGTCGGCATGTAGACCAGGTGCCGCCCCGGGAGGGAGATGTGGGCCGTGATGCGTGCCCCCTTGGTCCCGATAGGTTCCTTGGAGATCTGCACCAGCAGTTCCTGCCCCTCCTGCAGCAGTTCCTCGATCGGATGCAGCGGGTGGGGCATTGGCTCCTCCCCCGGCTCCCTTTCCATGTACGGTTCGTATTCCTCCATCGCGTCGAAGACGTCCGCCACGTAGAGGAAGGCGGCCTTTTCCAGCCCGATGTCGACGAACGCCGCCTGCATGCCGGGCAGCACCCGGACCACCTTGCCCTTGTAGATGTTCCCGATGATTCCCTTCACCCTGCTCCTCTCGACGTACAGCTCCGCAATGGTGCCGTTCTCGATGAGCGCGATGCGGGTTTCGTGGGAGGTGGTGTTGATTACCAGCTCGTTTCCCATGCTAACCCCTTCCTATATGTAAATTCAAAAGCAATACCTAAAAGAAAGTTCTACGTTCTACGTTCTACGTGAAACCAGAGAAACGTGTTTCTACGTTCTATGTTCTACGTTGAAAAACAGGTCTATGGGTCTGGCTTCGGCATTTAACTTAGAACTTAGAACGTAGAACATAGAACATAGAACTTAGAACGGATTCTTAGGGTTTGAACACCACTTCCAGCTTCTCCAGCCGCGCATCCTTGAGCGCTTCCAGCGGGACCCCGAGGATGGCCGCCGTATATTCCGCCGGCTTGCCGCGCCCGACCAGCATCTCCAGCACGCGACCCTCCGCCTTCAGCTCGACGAGTTCGTGGCGCAGGTCGAACTCGACAACCTTCCCCCTCTTCTCGCGTCTAAGCGGCGACGACTCCAGCGCCAGGAAGGTTTCCACCTTGGCCTGCAGATCGACCGCCAGTTCCTCGGGGAGCGTCACCCGATACCTGACCTGGTCCATGATGACGGAGAGTGCCGGCGCCCGCATAGGGATCACGGCGGCTTCCAGCACCCGCACCCCCTCGGGCAGGCTCTTGTTCAGCGCATCCTGCAGTTCCTCGGCGCCGTAGCCTGCATTCACCTCGAAATCCATGTACTCCGCATGCGACTCCACCCCGACGGAAAGCGCCGTTGCGAACGAGAACTTCGGGTGCGGATGATATCCCTGCGAGTAACGTATCGGGATCGCCGTTCGCCCGACAGCCCTCGTGAAGAGGGTCAGCATCTCCAGGTGGCTCAGGAAACGCATCCTTCCCACCTTCTCGAACCGGATCCTGATACGCTCCGCCTCATCGGCTTCCTCCGCAGGCGGCGCCGCGCAGGCAAAGGTATCGAAAGGCACAGCTTCGTGGAGACGGAGCTTCACCTTGTCGAAATCGCAGACGCCGCAGCCGGTGCACTTCCCAAACCTGCAGTCGGGGGTCGACGCCCCCGCGATGGCCGCCTCGCGCTCTGCCAGCAGGAATCCCTTCCTGACGCCGCAATCGATGTGGTCCCACGGCAGCACCTCGTCCAGCTCGCGGCGCCGGTGGTAGAAGGTCGCCTCCATGCCCGAATTTTCGAACGCCTGGATCCACTTCAACCTGTCGAAGTGCTCCCACCAGCCGTCGAAGCGGCACCCCAGGCGGTGCGCCTCGATGAGGAGCTTCGAGAGCCTGCGGTCGCCACGGGCGAAGACACCCTCCAGGCCGGAAAGGGACGCATCCTGCCACTTCATTATCAGCTTCTTTTTCTTCAACTCGCCGCGCAGGTGTCGCTGCTTCTCGACGATCTCTTCCTCGCTGATCTGCGGCTCCCACTGGAACGGCGTGTGAGGCTTCGGGACGAAGCTGGAAACGGAGACGTTGACGTCCCCGCCGGAACCGGCGAACTTCCCCTGCCGCTTCACCTCGCGGGAGATCTCCACGATCCGGTCCACGTCCTCCATGGTCTCGGTCGGAAGACCGATCATGTAGTAGAGCTTGATGAGGCGCCACCCGGCGCTGTACACGGCGCGGGCATTTTCGATAAGCGCCTCTTCGGTGATCCCCTTGTTGATGACGCTTCTCAGCCGCTCGCTGCCAGCCTCCGGAGCAAGCGTGAAACCCGTTTTTCTTACCCGGCGGATCTCCTCGACCATCTCAGGGGAGAGGCTTCCCACCCGCAACGACGGAAGCGATACCGCCTTCTTCTGGGCGGCGTAGCGGTCCATGAGCCCCTTGAGCAGCGGCGCGAGACAACCGTAGTCCCCGGTGGAAAGCGACAGCAGCGATACCTCGTCATACCCGGTATTCTTCAGCGCCTCGTCCACGATTTCGAGAATCCGCTCCGGGCTCCGCTCGCGCACCGGACGGTAGATGTAACCGGCCTGACAGAAGCGGCAACCACGGGTGCAGCCGCGGGAGATCTCCACGCTCACCCTGTCGTGAACCGTTTTCAGAAACGGGACCACCGGCGCCGTCGGGTACTTCGCCGTTTCCAGGTCATCGACGAACCGGCGCCTGACGCTACGGTAATCGTCCCGCAGCGGCTCGACCTTCTCGACCCTGCCGTCGGCGTGGTAGCTCACTTCGAAGAAGGAAGGAACGTACACCCCCTCGATCTTCGAGATCCTTTCCAGGAGAGAGGACTTCGGTAGCCGCTCTGCCTTCCAGTCGCGCACGCACGCAGCGATCTCCAGCACCGCCTCCTCGCCGTCGCCGATGAGGAAGGCGTCGAAGAAATCGGCCAGCGGCTCCGGATTGTAGGCGCAGGGGCCGCCGCCCAGGATGAGCGGATATCCTTCCTGCCGTTCGGACGCCAGAAGCGGGATGGCCGACAGGTCGAGCATGTTCAATATATTGGTATAGGAAAGCTCGTACTGCAGCGTGAAGCCGACGATGTCGGCTCGGGCCAGGGGGGTCTCTCTCTCAAGCGTGACCAGCGGCCGGCCTTCGGCCCGGAGCACTTCTTCCAGGTCGGGCCAGGGCGCATACGCCCTCTCCGGCGCAATCCACGGAAAATCTTTGAGCACGCCGTAAAGGACCTGCAGCCCCAGGTGGCTCATCCCTATTTCATAAACGTCGGGGAAAGCGAGGACAAAGCTGAGCCCCCCTTCCCTGCCGGCGCACGTTCCCATCTCCCCGCCCATGTAACGGGCGGGCTTTTCTACGGACAAAAGTATGTTATTGCTCAAAAAACCCCCGGGTACCGCTGTTCAGCTATGACCGGCCATAATACCAAATAATGTTTGGCAGTGGCAAGGTAATAACCCCTGTCGCAGCGAAAAGGGACGCGGCCCCTTCTGTACCCCATTTGAGGTACTCATGAGATGATATGAGGTGCACTTCTCATGTGACGCTCGAGGCCGTACTGGGGCAAAGCGCGCTATTTCCCGCCCTTACGAAAAAACTGCGATGTGGCACGCTACCTGCTAGTCACCGGGCACAACCCAATTTTCCAAAGGAGATTTACACATGAAAAAAGTTCTTTCCTCCGTCGTTGCTGCTCTCGTTGCCGTTGCTTTCGCTGGTGTTGTTTTCGCTGCTGACGCTGCTCCGGCTGCTGCTCCGGCTGCAGAAGTGAAAAAAGAAGAAAAAGCTCCGGCTAAGAAAGCTGCTCCGAAGAAGAAAAAAGCTGCTAAGAAAGCTGCCAAGAAAGTCGAGAAGAAAGAAGAAGCTCCGGCTGCACCGGCTGCTGAGAAGAAGTAATTTCCCTTACAGGAAATTCGAAAAGGCCGCATCTCACGATGCGGCCTTTTTTTATTCCCCGGCCTCGATGCAAACGCTGCACGTTGCATCGGCGCCGGTTTCCACCCATCCCCACCCCGTCCCTCGTCAGGGTAAAAAAAATCCGAAGCTCCGGTCGAATCTGCTTCGCCGAACTTCGGATTTTGAAAATGTTCCGTGCCTGTGGTGCTGAAAAACCCCGCCTTCCTTATTCCTTTTGCCAGACATACGCCGGATCGAAGTACGGCTCATAGAAGCCCGGGTAGGCGACGAAGAAGGTAACCGCTTCCCCTGCGCCTGAAACGGTGCGTACCAGGGACATGCCGATCCCTTTCAGCGGCCCCACGGTCATCCCCTTGACGACCCCTTCTTCCTTAAAGGTCATGTAGATCTGTTTTGGCAACTCAAGCCAGCCGGTACCGACATTGGCCACACCGCGCACCAGCTTGTTTGCCATGCCGTCGACTACTTCCTGCGGCGAGGCGGTGTCGATACTGCGCGAATCCGCCTGCGCCAGCCGTCCGGCGCACAGCAGGGAAATAACCACGAACCCCATGAGAAAAAGGCGTTTGCCCATTACTGCTCTCCCTTGCCCTCAGCGGGCTCAACCGCGGCCTTCCTCGGCTCGACCCGCTTCTCCTCCCAGCCCTGCCAGACATACTCCGGTTGGATGAGGGAGTCATAGTACCCCGGCTGCGGCACGGCGAAGAATACCGTCTCGGCTGCGCCAGTGAGAAGCCGGTAGAAGGCCATCCCGATCCCCTTCAGCGGCCCGACCACATACCCTACGCCACCGCGGTCCCTGACCGTCAGGTACGACTGCTTAGGTACCTCGACCACTGCCGTCGCCACGTTTGTGACGCCGCGAACCAGCTTGAAAGCCATCTTCTCGGCGATAGCTTCAGGTTGCTGCCCCTCCACCGCAAATGACGCGGTTGCGAAAACCATGAGCAGCAACAGTGATAACAAGGTCGTCTTGGTGCGCATTTTGACTCCTTTTTCTGCTACAGGTCTGGAAATGCTATGTTCTTTTAGCATAGTTGCTTCTCATTGGCAAGAAAGCATAGCATCCGCTCACGCCCGGGGAATCACCCCTTCCCGCCATACACGCGTCGGCAGACCTTCCGGAAGCGTGGAATCAAACAAAAACGGCGCGACCTCCGTGAGAAGTCGCGCCGCCTGTTTCCATGCCGAGATTGTTTTACTTGCCGTGCTTCTTGGCGAGGTATTCCGCGACGCCGGCGGTGGAGGCCTTCATCGAGTCCTCACCTTCCTGCCAGTTGGCCGGGCAGACTTCGCCGCCGTGGGTCTCCACGAATTGGAGCGCATCCAGCATCCTCAGCGCCTCGCCAACGCTCCGCCCCAGCGGCAGGTCGTTGATGACGGAGTGACGCACTATACCATTGGGGTCGATCAGGAAAAGCCCGCGCAGGGCGACCGACTCGTTCAGCAGGATGCCGTACGACCTGGCAATGGCCTTGTTGAGGTCCTCGACCAGCGGGTACTGGATGTCGCCGATACCGCCGTTTTCAACCGACGTGTTCTTCCAGGCAAGGTGGGTGAACCTGGAGTCGACGGAGACGCCGATTACCTCGCAGTTCTTGACCTTGAACTCTTCCAGCCTCTTGTTGAAGGCGAGGATTTCGGAGGGGCAGACGAAGGTGAAGTCCAGCGGGTAGAAAAAGAGCACGACGTACTTGCCGCGGTATCTGGACAAGGTCAGTTCCGCAAAAGTATTGTCAGGCAGAACCGCCTGTGCCGTAAAATCGGGAGCTTCCTTGGTTACCAGGGTAGTAAGACTCATATGCGTTTTTCTCCTTTGAGTGACAATTGAAATTCTAATGTGTGGAACTGTACCAGCCACCCCATCCGATGTCAATCAAAAAAGATCAAAAGCATCCTATTTGTCCTCCAAGGCCTGCCACCCCCGCAGATTTCGTTCGCTGCAGGGGTGACTGCCTAGGCCTGGTCCGTCCTAGCTGTTCAGAATTTCTCCCCTGATACTGATAGTTACCTCGCGGAGAGGGATCTCCATCCCGGAAGCGGCAAGCGCCTGCCTGGCTGCCATAACGATCCCGCCGCAGCACGGGACTTCCATCCTCAGGACGGTGATTCCCTTGATGCCGGAGACCTTGAACAGTTCGGTCAACTTCTGCAGGTAGGCGTTGTTGTCGTCCAGTTTGGGGCAACCAATGACGACCGCCTTCCCGGCCAGGAAGTCCTGGTGGTAGTTACCGTAGGCAAAAGGAACGCAGTCGGCGGTGATGAGAAGCTCGGCATCCTTGAAGTACGGTGCGGTAACCGGCACCAGATGCAGTTGTACCGGCCACTGGGCAAGCTGGCTTTGCGCCGCACCTGCTGCAGGTGCCTGGCTGGCGGGAGCGGGCGCAAAGGATTGTGCGCGCGACCCGGGGCAGCCCCCTCCGTGCGCATGGCCGTGCCCCCCGTGACCGTGTCCATGGGCATGCCCGTGACCATGACCGTGATCATGTTGCTTTGCAGGTTGAACTGCGTCCTGGACGTGGAGATGTTTCTCCACCGCTTCCTCGTCGAACTCGTCGGCCTCGCGCTCGATGATGGTGATCGCGTCCTGCGGGCATTCGCCGAGGCAAGCTCCGAGGCCGTCGCACAGGTTGTCGGCGGCGATCTCGGCCTTGCCGTTGACTATCTTTATCGCCCCTTCCGCGCACGAAGGCGCGCAGAGCCCGCAGCCGTCACATTTTTCCTTGTCGATATGTACAATTTTCCTGATCATCGCAAACCCCTTAAAATCCGTTCTATGTTCTACGTTAAAAAAAGTAGTGCCAGACCAGGTCCAGGCGGCCGCGCAGAAGGAGGTGCTTCCCCGAGTACGCCATCACCTCGCGGATGGTGGCGCGCTGGGCCTTGCCGTAGCAGTGCACGCGGCAGTGCTTGCAGGACGGCTTCGGGTCGAGCGGACACTTTTCCCGCTTCATCGTCGCATACCGAAGCAGTTCGGCACAATCGGGGCAGAGTTCCCCTTTGGCGCTTTGATGCTTGCCGCGGCAATAGACCGCGATGAAGGTGGCGAGGACCTTGATGTCTTTTCCCTGTTTTTGCTTCGTTTCCATGGTAGGCACCATACCAGTAGTGATCGCAGTACTGCATGACCAAAGTCAAGAAAAATAAAAACGGCACCCTTTGCCTTTGCTAACGATTTGTGTTATTTTGCGGCGGATGAATACCAACATGGAAAAAGTGATAATACCGCGTTCCGAACACTCCGTTTCCCGCTCCCAGTTGAGCCCCAACGGCGTCAAGGTACTGTACAAGCTCAGGGAGCATGGCTTCATCGCCTACCTTGTCGGAGGCGGGGTGCGCGACCTCCTCTTGGGGCGCGAGCCCAAAGATTTCGACGTGGTAACCGATGCGACCCCCGGGCAACTCAAAAAGACCTTCCGCAACTGCCGCCTGATCGGCCGGCGCTTCCGCCTGGCACACCTTCATTTCCACGACGAGATCATAGAGGTTGCCACTTTCCGCTCGGCCGCCGACGCGACGCCCGAGGAACCCCCCGAAGAAGCGGTGGAGCCGGTTCCCGAGGCCGAGGCCCTGGAGCAGGAGCGCGACGGGAGGCGCCGCGGGCATCTCCATGGCCCCCGCATGCTGAAAAGCGAGGACGGGATGGTGCTCAGGGACAACGTCTTCGGCACCCCCGAGGAGGACGCGGTCCGGCGCGACTTCACCGTCAACGCCCTCTTCTACAACATCGCCGACTTCTCCATCATCGATCACGTGGGAGGGATGGAGGACCTTAAAAACGGTCTCATCCGCACCATCGGCGATCCGCAGGTACGCTTCACGGAGGACCCGGTGCGCATGATCCGGGCCGTCCGCTTCGCCTCCATGCTCGGCTTCAACATCGAGCAGCGGACCGAGGCCGCCATGGTCGAACTCTCAGGCACGATCAACAAGGCGACACCGCCGCGCATGTTCGAGGAGATCCTGAAGCTCCTCCTGATGGGGGCCGGCGAGCGGACCTACCAGATGTTACGGCACTACGGGCTCTTCGAGCCGCTCTTCCCGCACTTCGACGCCTGGCTCGGCAGGGAATCCGAAGGGTTCCCGCACGTCCGTGTCGGCAAGGCCCTGGAATGGGTCGACGACCTGAGAGGGGAGGGGCTGCCGGTATCCGCGCCGCTCCTGCTGGCGCTGATGTTCGGCGAGTACCTGGAGGAAAAGATAGCGGTACTCCGCGAGACGGGTCTCCCGCCGCAGCAGGCGGCGGATGGAGCGGTGGCGGCTTTCGCCGGGGAGATGGCTTCGACCGTCGCGATCCCCAACCGGGCCCTTCTTGCCGTGCGGGAGATCCTCACCCTGCAGCAGCGTTTCCAGAAGACCCCGGGGAGAAACGGGCGCGGCGTCATCGGCAGGGCCTCATTCCCCGACGCCCTGCAGTACCTCCGGTTCATGGAGCAGCTCACGCCGCCCAAGCGCTCCCTGGTGGACTGGTGGCAGCGTTACGCCGAGCAGCAAGGGGAACCGCAGCCGGTCGAGGCGGCTGAAACGGTCGCCGCCGAGGACCACAAAAAGAAAAAGCGCCGCAGAAGGCGCCGGAAAAAGCCGGCGCAGGCGCCGGCGGAGTAGGTTCGTTTCGCGACAGAGAAGCCCCTTCCCAGGAAGGGGCTTTTTCGTTGTGTCATGGTTCAGAGCGGCTTCTCGTCGTCAATTGCCGATCAGTTTTTGGCTTCTCGTCGTCAATTGTCAATTGTCCATCGTCAATTGATTTTCACCTGGTTATCTCCGCCACCTCCAGCCTCTTTATCTTGTCCCGCAACTCCGCCGCCCTCTCGAACTCCTGCGCCTTCGCCGCCGCCAGCATCTCCTTCTTGAGCCTCTTCACCGTCTTTTCCAGGTCCTTCGCGCTGGCGAATTCCTCGGCGGTCACCGGGACCGCCACCCAGTCACGCTCTTCCGGCGCCTGCAGCACGTTCCCGATCACCCTCTTCACGCTCTCGGGCGTGATCCCGTGTTCCAGGTTGTACGCCTCCTGCAGCGCCCTTCTGCGCAGCGTCTCGTCGATGGCGGACTGCATCGAGCCGGTCACCTTGTCGGCGTACATGAGGACGCGTCCGGAGAGGTTCCTGGCCGCCCTGCCGCAGGTCTGGATCAGCGAGCGGGTCGAGCGGAGGAACCCTTCCTTGTCCGCGTCGAGGATCGCCACCAGGGAGACCTCGGGGAGATCCAACCCCTCGCGCAGCAGGTTGATGCCGACCAGCAGGTCGAACTCCCCGAGACGCAGGTCCCGCAGGATCTCCATGCGCTGGAAGGTGTCGATGTCGGAGTGCAGGTAGCGGACTCGGACGCCAAGTTCCCGGTAGTAGTCGGTGAGTTCCTCCGCCATCCTCTTGGTGAGCGTGGTGACCAGCACCCTCTCGCCGCGGGCCGCGGTCTCTCGCGCCTCGTGCAGGAGGTCGTCCACCTGCCCCGCGGCCGGCCGCACCTCGATCCGGGGATCGATCAGGCCGGTGGGGCGGATCAACTGTTCCACCACGACTCCGCCCGCCGCCTTCAGCTCGTAGTCCGCCGGAGTCGCCGAGACGTAGATCACCTGGTGCAGCTTCTGCTGGAACTCCTGGAAGGTGAGCGGGCGGTTGTCCAGGGCGGAGGGGAGCCGGAAGCCGTAGTTGACCAGCGTCTCCTTGCGGCTCCTGTCACCGCGGTACATCCCCCCGACCTGCGACACGGTGATGTGGGACTCGTCCACGACCAGCATGAAGTCCTTGGGGAAGTAGTCGATCAGCGTGTAGGGGGGCTCCCCCGCCTGGCGGCCGTCGAAATGGCGCGAATAGTTCTCGATCCCCTGGCAAAATCCCATCTCCTCCATCATCTCGATGTCGAAGAAGGTGCGCTGCTCGATCCTTTGCGCCTCGAGGAGCATGTTCTGCGACTTGAAGTAGCGGATCCGCTCCTCCAGCTCCAGGCGGATCTGCTCCACCGCCCTCTCCAGCGTCTGCCGGCTGGCGACGTAGTGGGAGGCGGGGTAGATGGCGAAGCGGGAGAGCTTCTGCAGCTGCACCCCGCGCAGGGGGTCGATCTCCGAGATGGCGTCCACCGTGTCGCCGAAGAACTCGATCCTGATCGCACGCGCGTCGTCGTGCGCCGGGAACACCTCAACCGTGTCGCCCCTGACCCGGAAGCTGCCGCGGTGGAAGTCGACGTCGTTTCGCTGGTACTGGATCTCGACCAGCCGCTGCAGAAGCTCGTCGCGACCGAGGTCGTCCCCCTCCCGCACCCGGATCTGCATCTCCTGGTACGACTCGGGCGAGCCTATGCCGTAGATGCAGGAGACCGAGGCGACTATGATCACGTCGCGCCGGGTCAGGAGGCTCCTGGTGGCGGAATGGCGGAACTTGTCGATCTCGTCGTTTATCGAGGAGTCTTTTTCGATGAAGGTATCGGAGGCGGGGAGGTACGCTTCGGGCTGGTAGTAGTCGTAATAGGAGACGAAGTACTCGACCGCGTTGTTGGGAAATAGTTCCCTGAACTCCCCGTAGAGCTGTGCGGCCAGCGTCTTGTTCGGCGCCAGCACCAGCGTGGGGCGGTTGCACTGGGCGATGACGTGCGCCATGGTGAAGGTCTTGCCGGAGCCTGTGACCCCCAGGAGCACCTGGTGGCTGTCGCCGCGCAGCACCCCCTGGGACAACTCCCCTATGGCACGCGGCTGGTCGCCGCGCGCCTGGAAACCACTGACCAGTTCGAATTTATCCATCCGGTGATATTAGCAGGAGGGGACGCGCCTTGGCAACAGGGGTATCAGGAGGAGGCGCAATTTCGCTGCGGCGGGAGCTGGTTTACGCCGAGCCAGTAGTTCATCACCTGCTTCATGTCGTTGCAGAACTGGCCGTAGTCGACCGGCTTGCGTATGTAGCTGTTCGCGCCCAGCCGGTAGCTGTCCAAAATGTCCTGTTCCTCGGTGGACGAGGTGAAGACGATGACCGGGATGGGCCGCGTCGTGGCGTCCTCTCTCATCCGCCGCAGCACCTCCAGCCCGTTCACCTTGGGGAGCTTCAGGTCGAGCAGCACGAGAAGCGGGTGCGCCATGGCGTCGCGCGCGGCGAAGCGTCCGGTTCCGAAAAGGTAGTCGAGCGCCTCGGCGCCGTCGCGAGCCACCACTATCCCGTGCGGCATGTGCTTTCGAATCGCCCTGAGGGTAAGCGCCTCGTCGTCTGGGTTGTCCTCAACCAGCAGGATCGTCTTGTTCACAGGGATCCCTCCTCTTAGAGATGGCAGTAGCGGATGCTATCGCGTATAGCAAAGATCCCGCCTTTAACGCAATAGTTTTAATAATTTTCCTCTTAACTCCGTCCTAATCCAACTGCTTGATTTTTTATAACGGCGGTGCGATACTGCATCATCTTTAGCTACCTGCAAGGGAGGGTACCCTATGTTCGGATTCGGCATGCCGGAGCTCATCATCATACTTGTCATCGTGCTCGTGGTTTTCGGCGCCGGCCGGCTCCCGGAGATCGGCGGGGCGCTCGGGAAGAGCATCAGGAACTTCAAGAAGGCCTCCAGCGGCAAAGAGGAGATAGAGATTAAAGCTTCGCGCCCAGATGACGATAACAAGAAGGGGTAGCCTGGGTAGCTTCAGTAAATAACCGGTAAAAACAAAGGTTCCTTGCAGCAGATGGGGGAACCTTTTTTTATGATGGTCGCTCCACGGCTTCAGCTCGAATCCTTACACGTGAAAGGACACCATGAAAAACAACGATCAAGAGAAAACCGAGGCCGGTAGCACTGCCGGCGGACAGATCGTGGAGCTGCTTTACGCCGAGGGGGTCATAACCAAGGAGCAGCTGCAGTACGCGCAGCGGGTGCACAGCAAGCTGCAGACGACCAAGACGCTGATAGACGTGCTTCAGGAACTCGAGTACCTGAAACGCGACGACGTGGTCCGGACCCTGCGCGCCCACAGCGTGTCGATAAGGATCGGCGACCTCCTGGTCGAACTGGGGTACCTGAAAAAGAGCGAACTCATGACGGCCCTCAACCTGCAGAAGGAAGAGGGGGCCGGGCGGAAGATGCTCGGGGACATCTTCATCGAGAAGGGGTTCATCGAGGAGAGGAGGCTGATCGAGGTCCTCTCCTTCCAGCTCGGCTTCCCGGTGGCGGAACTGGAATTCCGCAAGCCGGACCGCAAGCTCTTCGCCAAGGCCCCCTTCGAAACGTTCAGGGACGGGTTGTTCGTGCCGTACGAGAGCCAGGACGGGGTGGTGTCCGTCGCGTTCGCCAACCCGCTGGAGAAGCGATCCAGGGAGAATGCGGAAAGGCTCTTCGGCAAGGAGCTGAAACCCGCCATAGCCAGCCGCAAGTCGATCCTCACCGCCATCGTCGCGGCCCAGAAACAGGCGGGCAACGACGATGTCGCCGCGCCCGACGAGAGCACCGTGGTCGGCATGATCAACAAGCTCTTCGACGACGCCATGACGCAGGGGGCGAGCGACATCCACATCGAGCCGCTCAAGGACCGGCTCAGGATACGTTTCCGTCACGACGGCATCATGATGCCGCACACGGAACTCCCGCTCGACATCGCGCCGCAGCTCTCCTCCAGGATCAAGGTCATGGCGCAGGCCGACATAGCCGAAAAAAGGCGCCACCAGGACGGGCGCATCCTCTACGAAAGCCGCCTGCACGGCTTCAACCTCGACATGCGCGTCTCCTTCTACATCACCATCTTCGGCGAGAAGATCGTGCTGAGGCTCCTCAACAAGAAGGAGGCGATCCTCGACATCCACCAGATCGGGATGGCGCCGCGCATGCTCCAGCAGTTCATTTCCGAGGCGCTGGAGACCCCGTCGGGGGTCATGATCATCACCGGCCCCACCGGGAGCGGCAAGACCTCGACGCTCTACGGCTGCGTCAGCCACCTGAACAACATCAACACCAGCATCATCACGGCGGAGGACCCGGTCGAATTCGTCATCGAAGGGGTCTCGCAGTGCTCCATCAACCAGAAGATCGGGGTCACCTTCGAGGAGACGCTGCGCCATATCGTGCGTCAGGACCCCGACATAATCGTGCTGGGGGAGATCCGTGACACCTTCTCCGCCGAGACCGCCATCCAGGCCGCTCTCACCGGGCACAAGGTGCTTACCACCTTCCATACCGAAGACAGCATCGGGGGGCTTTTGCGCCTGATGAACATGCAGATCGAGTCGTTCCTGATCTCGTCGACGGTGGTCTGCGTGGTGGCCCAGCGCCTTTTGCGCCTGGTCTGCAACGACTGCGCGCAGCCCTACATCCCGACGCCGGCGGAGTACGGCAGGCTGGGGTACGCCGCCAAGGACCTCGCCGGGGCGCAGTTCCGGCAGGGGCGCGGCTGCAAGCAGTGCCGCTTCACCGGCTTCAGGGGGAGGACCGCCATCTTCGAGCTCCTGGTGATGAACGAGGCGGTGAAGGAGGCGATCATGCAGAGCAAGTCGTCCGCCGAGATCCGCAGGCTCAGCATGGAGACCTCCGGGCTGGTCACCCTTTTCGAGGACGGCCTGGTCAAGGCGGCCAACGGGCTCGTCTCCATACACGAGGTGCTGCGCGACCTGCCGCGCATCAGCATGCCGCGCCCCTTACACGAACTGAGACGGATACTGGGAAGCTGAGGGAAGATATGAAACAGCAAATTTCGATAGTAGAGGTGATAAAGGAGCGGCTTGCCGACGGTTCGCTGACCGTGCCGGTGTTCCACGTCGTGGCGATAAAACTGCAGCAGGCGCTGTCGCGCCCGGACTTCAGCATCGACGAGGTGCACCAGCTGCTGAACACGGACCCGGGGCTGGCCAGCGGCGTGCTGCGGACTGCGAACTCCGCGTTCTACGCCGGGCTCAGCAAGGTGAGCACCATCCGCGAGGCGATCATCAGGCTGGGGGCAAAGGAGGTCGCCGCCCTGGCCATGCTGAGCAGCCAGCAGGACATGTACCGCTCCGACGAGATCAGATACAACGCCATCATGCAGTCGCTCTGGAAGCATGCCGTTTGCTGCGCGGTGGGAAGCAAGTGGCTGGCGAACAAGGTGGGATTCGGGGCGCAGGCACAGGAGGCCTTTCTGGGAGGGTTGCTGCACGACCTGGGGAAGCTTTTCCTCTTGAAATGCATGGAGGAAGTCTGCCGGGAGGAGCCCCTGAAGAGCAGCACCAGCTCGGCCGTGCTGCGCGAGGTGCTCACCTCGCTGCACGTCGAGCAGGGGTACCAGCTCATGGTCCAGTGGCACATGCCGCAGGTCTACTGCGACATAGTGGCGGGGCACGAGCTGGAGGTGTGGGACCAGAGCAACATACTGCTCGCCATGGTCCGGCTGGCCAACCTCGCCTGCAGGAAGGTCGGGATCGGCCTGCAAAAGGACCCGACCGTGCTCCTCTTCGCCAGCCACGAGGCGCAGACGCTCGGGCTCAAGGAAACCGCGCTCGCCGAACTGGAGATCATCATAGAGGACGCACTGCAGGCGCCGGTGGGTCAGGGAGGGTAGCGGCAACGCCACCCCGTTCCTATAGCAGCCAGCGTTTCAGCGTTTCGGGGTTGAGCGGTTTGGGAAGAACCGCCAGCACCCCCAGGCTCATGCACTCCTCAAGGTCATTGGGGTCCTCCGAAGAGGAGAGCGCGAAGACCTTCAGCCTCTTGGTCCTCTCGTCGCCTCGGATCCTCTGCAGGACCCCCACGCCGTCTATCTTAGGCAGTTTCATGTCCAGGAGCACGAAGTTCGGCCCGTGGTACCCCGCCTCCTTCGTTTTCTCACCCAGCAACATCCCGAGTGCTTCCACCCCGTCGCGCGCAACTGCCACGTTGCAGTAGCCGGCTTTCCTGAGCGCTCGCAGGGCGAGTTCTTCGCAATTGCTGTTATCTTCCACAAGCAGAATTTCAGCGTCTTGCATAGCGCCTCCCAAAAAATGGCGGTTCAGGGTTGGCTTCATAGCCGCGGTAGGAGCGTTAAAGGCTGAAGTGTCTGTGAATTATATTTTTCGAATTAAAGAGTCTCTGCTCTTCAACAGCAATCAGATCGTGCACGTTCAGGAGTGCAGCCGGTAGTGACCCTGGCACACATCCCGGCCGTGTCGGGCGACCTCCACAGGCACAGCGACATAAGGTACTGATTCATCCATGTTATGCTTATACAGAGGCTAAAACTGTGAGAGCTGAAAGCCCTCTCTATGACTGTCTCAGCGAGCGCCTCTGAGCTAGAAATAATTCTATAACATACATTAAGGTCTACACAAGCAAAGATTTATTAGAGGCACAAAAAAACGGCGCCGGACCGGGATTTTTCCCTGGTCTCGGCGCCGTTCAGGTGTGACGGTGCGCTGACGGTCAACTTTCGATCGGAGCACCCCTGGGAGCCTTCCTTCCTTCCCGCTTGTTTCTCTGGAACTGGAGCGCCATCTCGTGCTGCTGTTCCTTGCCGATCGCCTTCCTGGCAAGCTTGAAGACCTCCTGCTCCTCCTCCTGCATGTGGTGCTCGACGACTTCGCTCAGGACCTGCAGCTTTGCAGCCCATCGCTCGTCGTCCACCGCGAGCGCCTGAAAGGTCCCGATGAGTGTCTTCGCTACCTGATGCTCCTCGAAGGCCTGCAGCACCTTGTCGCGCATCTCATCGTTTTGTTCCAGTGCGCTGTAGAAGAACCGCTCCTCTCCTTCCATGTGCACCGTCAGCTCCTCTTCCAGCTGCGTGAAGAGCTTCTGCAGCGAGGCGATCTCCTTCTTCCCGCTCTTCTGCGCCCTGTCGAAAAGGTAACGCGCCTTTTCATGGTCCTGTTTCAGCACGTCGAAGATGGTGAGCTCGCCCGCGTGAGACCCGCTGCTCGATTTCTGGCTGGTTGGCATGATCTCTCTCCTATGACCGTGGAAATACTGCTCCTCCACGATCCCCCGGTGACTGCGGCTTATGCCGTCCCCCTCGGCTTGGGTTTTTCGGAACTGGCGAAGTCCGCCTTCGATTCACCCTCGGAGCCGATGTCGTTGGCGCCGGTCTGCCTCAGGATCTCCATGGCGCGCTTTTTCCAGTCGGAATCGTCGCAGTGGACCGAGAGGAGGATCCCTCCTTCCTTGACGCGCCCTTCATACCGCTTGGCCTCGTACTCGGGGATCCCCATGCCGACCAGGGCCCCGGCGATCCCGCCGATGACGCTCCCGGCGCCGATGCCGGCCAGTGCCGCGACGATAGGGCCTGCCGCGATGAACGGGCCGACGCCCGGGATGGCGAGGGCGCCGATGCCGGTCAGCCAGCCGAGTGCGCCGCCGATGACCGCGCCGGTCCCGGCACCGGCCGAGGTCCCTTCAGGAGCCTTGGTGTGCTTCTCATGGGCGAAATCCTTGGTGCCGACGTTCTCGGAGAAAAGGACCGAGATGTCGGTGTTGCGGAAGTCGGCGGACCTCAGCGCGTCGACTGCCTGCTCCACACTTTCACGCGTACGATAGATACCGAATACTGCGATGTTTTTTGCCATGGCTTAGCCTCCTTGAGTTTGTCTGTACCGGGGATGTGCCTGCTACTTTTTCGGAGGTTCCGGCACCTTGGCCCCCTTTTCGCGTGCCTCCGAAAGACCGATTGCGACCGCCTGCTTCCTGTCGGTCACCTTTTTGCCGCTTCCGCTTTTCAACTCCCCCTTTTTGAATTTTTCCATCGTCTCCTGCACCGTTTCCTGCGCCTTTTTCCCGTACTTGGCCATTTTTCCTCCTTTGCCGGGCCTGTCGTACCGCCCGCCCTAGCGCTTGCCCAGGGTCTTGGCCTCCTTCTCGAAAGTGGGAAGGATCGCCTTGAAGAAGGCGTTTTTCACAAGTTGCACCACGATCTGCCACGTGCTCGTTTTCGGGTTCTGCAGGGGGCCGGTGATCTCCGCCTTTGTGGCCACCTGGTCGCGCGGCTTGTTCTCCAGGATCTTGGCCACTCCGCCCACCAGCATCTCGTACACCTGGTGGAAGAATCCCTTTTTCTTGTCCTGGCGCCTGTCGTAGACCTTCATGTCCTTGAAAAAGGGCTTGATGTAGCCGTTGACGGCGTCGTCCTTGACGTGCAGCTCGGTGACCAGCGAAAACGTCCCCTCCGTGACGTCGAAGTCGCCGTAGGCGCGCAGTACCGGGTTCAGCGAGGTGAGTTGCGTGTTGGTGATCTTCAGGTAGAGATCCAGGTCCGGACCTTTCTTCTCCGGCCTGAAATCTCCCGATGCCGTGGTGATCCCGCTGCCCATGAACTTCCCGTTCAGCTTCGCCTTGGCGCTCCCCTTGTAGAACTGGTTAGAAAAATTGGTCAGACGGAAATCGGTATCGGACATGAAGACCCGGTATTTCCTCCCCCCGACATCGTTGAACATCCCGAGGTTTGCGTTGGTCAGGTTCAGCTCGTCGACGCTCAGTTCCAGGTTCGGCTTGTTGCTCACTTTCTTTGCCGCCTCCTTCACCTTTTCCGCCCTCCTCTCTTCAACGGCGGCCGTTTTCTCCGAGTGGATGTAATCTCCCTTCAGACCCGAGATGGTGATCTCCTTCAAATGGGCCTTCTGCACCTTGCGCCCCGACTCGATATCGCCCGCCGCGCTCAGCACGCCGCCGTCTATGGAGAAGTTGAAGCGGGCGAAGACCGGCTTGAAATAATCCATCGGGACCTTTACCAGCTTGACGTTCGACTTGATGGCGGGAGTCGGTTCGGCGAGGAAGTTGGCCTTGCCGTCGACGGTTCCATGGCCGGTCCTGAAGATGTCCGTCTCGAGATGGAAGGGTGAGGGGTACACCTTGTCGGGCAGGTGGATGTTGCGGATGTTGTCCGCCCGCAGGTTGAGGTTTGTCAGCGACAGCGGCCTCTTTGGGTCCTGGTCGATGTAGGTGATGCTGGCATCGCTTATCTTCACGAGGTTGATCTTGAGGGGGTAGATCGCTTCCACCGCCTGCTGCCACCCCTTTTCCTTCATCGGCACCTTGCTCTGCACTTCGGTGCGCAACTGCTGCAGGTTGATGTGCAGCTTTGGGTCGTCGACCCTCAACTCCGCCACCAGTTTGCCGGAGAGGATTTCGCGCCAGTGGACGGAGGCCTTGATGAATGGGAACCTCGCCACCGGCGGCTCCGGGTGGGCGTTCTGGGTGATGGTCAGCCCCTTGAGGACGACGGAAAGGCCGATGATCCTCAGGTGCATCTCGGGGAGCCGGGCCGAGTACCCCTTAAGGCTCTGGTTCATCTTCTTCTCGGTCATGCGCCGCAGCGGCTCGTCGATGAAGAAACTGGCGATGAAGAGGATCAGCGCCAGGGAGAGAAGTATCCCGATGACCCAGAGCAGCAGCCGCGATGGCCGCCATTTCCTGACTGAGTTGCGGGGGACCTGTTCTTTATCTTCCGCCATATCGTCTCCAGGGCCGGCTTCGCGTGTGCCCTGTATAAAAGCATTATGAAAATACGCTAACAAATGTATGCTCCCGATACGTTTTGTCAATCAAAGGGGGGGGGTCGCGGCAAAGCCGCAGGGTTATCTTCGTGGTAGAATTCCTCCTGTTCCCGAGGCAACGAAGGCTCACCTGCACCGCTGCCGGTTTGGCAGGCGCATGACGGCCCGAGGAGGAAGAGGAGGTCAGACATGAAAGCAATGTGGTCCGGTTCCATCAGTTTCGGGCTGGTCAATATCCCGGTGAAGCTGTTCAGCGGCTCCCAGAGCAACACCCTCGATCTCGACATGCTGCGCAAGAGCGACCTCTGCCCGATCAAGTACCTGCGGGTCTGCGAGAGGGACGGCAAGGAGGTCCCGTACGAGGAGATCGTGAAGGGGTACGAGTACACGGACGGGGAGTATATAGTTCTGACCGACAAGGATTTCGAGAGCGCCAGCCTGGAGAAGACCCACCTGATCGATATCGTGGATTTCGTCGACGAGCGGGAGATCGACACGAGGTACTTCGAAAAGCCGTACTACCTGGAGCCGGAGAAGACGGGCCCCAAGGCCTTCGCGCTCCTGAGGGAGGCCCTGAAGAGGTCGGGGAAGGTGGGTGTGGCGAACTACGTCCTGAGGAACCGCGGCAGCATCGGCATCGTGAAGCCCCTGGACAACCTGCTCGTACTGAACCAGATCAGGTACCACGAGGAGGTGCGCGAGGCAGGCGAGCTGAAACTCCCGGGAAACGAAAACGTGCGCGAGCAGGAGGTGGCACTGGCCCTGTCGCTCATCGACCAGCTGACCGCGAAGTTCGACCCCGCCAAGTACAAGGACCAGTATGTGGACGACCTGAAGCGGATCATCGAGGAGAAGGCCCAGGGACGACAACCCGCAGCGCCGGCCAAACAGCCGCCGCCACCGAAGGTCGCCGACATGATGGCGCTTCTCAAGGAGAGCATCAAGCAGAAGCGGAAGGAAGCCGCATAGCGGCCGTACGGCGACGGAGGGGCATTGCCCTTTCGTCGCCCCTCCCGACCAGGCTTCCAGCCGGAATCGAAGTTTTGCCCCCCGCACCGCAGCTTGCCCCTCGCCAGCGCTCCCTCTCGAAATCCCGCCACGTTGCAATCCATTATCGCTGTGTTAGTTTTGTCTAATTCAAAAAATCAGGCTCTCATTTCGAAAGCCGACAGCTGGCAAGGAGGACGACGCATGGAACCGAGCGAAACAAAGCGGAGCCGGCCGAGGCAGGGGCTACGACAGAAGAGGGTCAATGTGGGACCCGCGGAGCGAAAGGCGTCCATGGCCGGCGGCGCAGCCCTTGCCCTCACCGGCCTCAGGTGTGTCGGCAAAAGGAACTACCTCCCGGGACTGGCGATGCTGGTCGCCGGCGGTCTTTTCCTTTACAGGGGCAAGACGGGTCACTGCGACCTGTACGAGGCAGCCGGAGTGGATACCATGCACACCCACAACTCTGGGTTGAGGATAGAGAAGGTGGTCACCATCGGTCTGGCGCCACAACAGGTCTACCAGTTCTGGCGCAACCTGGAGAACCTCTCCAAGTTCATGAAGCATCTCGAGTCGGTGCAGCTGACCGGCGAGAGGACGTCGCACTGGAAGGCGGTAGGGCCGGGGGGCCTGCACGCGGAGTGGGACGCGGAGATGATGGAGGACACCCCGGGGCAGCAGATCAGCTGGCACTCGGTGGGGAGCGCCGACGTCCCCAACAAGGGCACGGTCGAGTTCAGGCAGGCACCGGGGACCCGCGGCACCGAGGTCAAGGTCGCCATCGACTACTACCCGCCGGGGGGCGCCGCGGGGAGGGCCGCGGCCAAGATGGCTCACGGGATCAACTCGCAGCAGCTCGAGGAGGACCTGAAAAGACTCAAGCAGATCCTCGAAATCGGAGAGGAAATCACATCTGATAGGACCAAAACCTGAAATCCGAATCGCCACAAAAAGGCACAAAAAACACAAAAGAAACCCCGAAAGCCTGGTTATTTTTTCATAAGGGGGAGATATGAAGGCGGTGTGCTGGCATGGCAAACATGACGTGCGGGTGGACACGGTGCCGGACCCGCAGGTATGCAACTCGGGGGACGCCATCGTCAAGGTCTCCCTCACCTGCATCTGCGGCTCGGACCTGCACCTGTACAACGGCCTGGTCCCCGCCATGAAGAAGGGGGACATCCTCGGGCACGAGTTCGTGGGCGAGATCGCGGAGGTCGGAAGCGGCGTCACGCGCTACAGGGTCGGCGACCGCGTCATCGTCCCCTTCCCGATCTGTTGCGGGGCCTGCTGGTACTGCAAGCACGAACTCTGGGCCCTTTGCGACAACACCAACCCGAACTCCTGGATGATGGAGAAGCTCTACGGCGACACCGGAGCCGGGATCTTCGGTTACTCCCACCTCTACGGCGGCTACTCCGGGGGGCAGGCGGAATACGTCCGGGTCCCGTTCGCCGACGTCGGGTTGGAGAAGATACCGGACGGCATCCCGGACGAGCAGATGGTCCTTCTCACCGACGTCTTCCCGACCGGCTACCAGGCGGCCTATTACTGCGACATCAACCCGGGAGACACAGTCGCCGTCTGGGGATGCGGGCCCGTCGGGCTCTTCGCCATGAAATCGGCGCTTCTTTTGGGGGCGGAGAGGGTCATCGGCATCGACCGCTTCCCCGAACGCCTGGAGATGGCGCATGTCCAGTGCCGGGCGGAGGTCCTGAATTACGAGGAGGTGAACGTCGCCCAGGAGCTGCAGAACATGACCGGCGGCCGCGGTCCCGACTCCTGCATCGACGCGGTCGGCACCGGGATCGAAGGGGCCTACGACTCGGTCAAGCAGGCGCTCCGCCTCGAATCCGACCGTTGCTCCGCCTTGCGCCAGCTGATAAAGGCGTGCCGCAAGGGGGGAACCGTCTCCGTCCCCGGCGTCTACAGCGGATTCGTGGACAAGATGCCGATGGGCGCCCTCTTCGCCAAGGGACTGACCCTGAAGACGGGGCAGACCCACGTCCACAAGTACCTGCCGCACCTGGTCAAGCTGGTGCAGGACCAGCAGATCGATCCGGCCTTCATCATCACGCACAGGATGGCGCTCTCCGACGCCCCGCACGGTTACCGGATCTTCAGGGACAAGCAGGACTCCTGCATCAAGATCGTCATGAAACCGCAGGGGGCCTGATCATCCTGGCGGGCGCCGTGATCAACTCGGCAATCGAGCACAGTTCAAAAGGCAGGGAAGGAACCGGGCGAGAAGGTGGAAGGCCAGCACGCCGCTGAGCGGGACGACCTCCAAGGACAAGGAAGGAAAGAAATCTCAGCATTATTTGATCTGCCCGCGCAGTTCACCCAGGGGATAGGTCACCGTCAGCACGTCCACGTAGGTCTCTCCCGATTCGATCAGCCTCGCCAGGTCCTCGACCGTTTTTCCCTCCAGTTCGCCCATCAGGCTCTCCTCGGTGATCAGTCCCTCCGCCAGGATCCCCTTGAATTTCCCCATCTTCACCGGCCCCCCGAAAAGCCCCGCCACGGGAGGACCGTTCTCTCCTTTTTTGCCGTGATGTATATGCGCCGCGGTCGGGCTGGTGATACGTTTCACGTTCAGCTCGAAGCTCATCTCGGCGCCGCCGGTATAGATGATTTTCAGGTCGCCTTTGGCCGGCGTCTTCACACTCGGCACCTCCTGGGCTCCTGAGAGCTTCGCCCGGTACACCTTCTGGTCGGCGCCCGCCGGCAGCGCCGGCAGCACGGCCATGATGCAAACCAGCCAAAGCAGTCGGATCTTTTTCATCGCCATCCCCCTTTTACCATTCGTTGGTCAGCCGTTGCCGCAACCCCGAAGTCGGGAGCTGGCCGTCACACCCCTTCTATCTTGGGAACCCGCTTATCGACAGCCAATAGCTCCACGATCCCCCGCAGCGGTATGGAAACCCAGTCCGGGCGGTTGTTGAGTTCGTACCCCAGTTCGTAGACCGCCTTGTCCAGCATGAAGGTGTGGAGCATGACCTCTACGTCCTCGGGCTTGTCCGGCATGAAGCTCGCCCCGGAAACCGTCTTTTGGTAGCATTCCAGGAAAACCGCCGAGTTGTAGCGGTACCACGCCTGCACCCAGGGGAGGACGTAGGCTACGTCCTCGTCGCGCACCTGGGTTCTCTGCATCAGCACGGCGTGCGCCGCGTAGTAGAAGGAGCGCATCATCGCCGCCACGTCCCTGAGCGGCGACTGTTTTATCCTCCTCTCGCTCAGCGACTTCACCGGCTCCCCCTCGAAGTCCATGATAAGGAAGTCGGCACCGGTGTAAAGCAGCTGCCCCAGGTGGTAGTCGCCGTGCACCCGCGTCTTCATGGCGGAGAACTTGCGGAGCGTGAACCTCTGCAAGAAGGCCAGCACCTCCGGCTCCAGCACCAAAAGCGCTTCCGCCTCCGGACAGAGTTCCACCGCTATCCGTGGCAGGCTCCGGCGCAGCAGCTCGAGGGCCTTCTTGGCCCGGCTGCGCATGGACTGGTACACGGAGCGCTGGTAGAGCAGGGCGAACGGCTCCGGCGCGAAGGCGGGATCGTCGCTGCGCGAGGAAAGGGCCAGGTGGAGTTCCGCGGTGAGCTTGCCGATGCGCGCCACCATCTCCGGGTAGAACCCCTGGATCAAGTCGTGCAGGGCCGGCGAGAATTCTCCTGCCTCTCCGATGGGGAGGACCTCGGGGCCGGGAGATTTTTTCCTCTCCTCGCGGTACGCCAGGACGCGGTCGACGAACTGTCCCACCTCGCCGAGGGTAAAGGTCCAGGCATCCCCCTGGTTGGGAACGAAGCCCTGCAGCAGCGCAAATGCCGTACTCTCCGATCCGTTGCGCCAGTATTCCAGGGCGCCTGCCAGGGGCGCCACATGCTCGAACCGGGCCCGCCCGGAAAGAAAGCGCCCCAGCTCCACCTCCGGATGGGCTCCCTCCTCCATGCGGCGATAGAGCTTCAGGAAGAAGCTTTTCTCGAAAACGATCGACGTGTTGCTCTGCTCCGATTTCCCCACCTGGGACGTGAAAGGAGGCTCCTTCCCCTCCATGAGCGCCGCAAGCCCCGGCGCCGGTCGGCCGATCAGCCTCCCCCCATCGGTGCGGACCGCCTTTCTGCGCCAGATCATTTCGAAAAGCGCCCAGCGGAAATGCGAATTGAAGATGCCGTCGTAAAGGAGCCCCGGCTTCTCCCCGACGCGCAGCCGGCAGATCACCGCGTTCGGCGCCCCGGTCAGCATGACCTCGCCTCCCCCGTCCATCGGGATGAAATGCAGCGGCAGCAGGTATGTCTCGGGCGCCCCCTCGCTGTAGCTCACCTCCAGCAGGGTCATGATCACGGACGATTGGTTGACGGGGACCGGGAGTTTCTCGATGACGGAAAAGCGGACCATGTTGCGGCTTTTCCCCTGGAACCAGCGCGCCTTCTTCAGGTACTCCGGCAGGATCGACTGTTCCAGCTGGCGCAGCATGGAGGTCTTGAGCACGTTCTCCCAGCTCCCCTCCACGGCCACCTCTTCCAGCACCCCTTCCTTCCGCGGCGCGGCCTTCTCGCGGCCGTCCATCATGAGGAGCAGGTGATAGCCGTACGCCCCCATGATCACACCGTAGGGCGAGTCCTTGATACTGGGGAACCTGTTGCGGCTGAACATCTCCTCCGGGTAGAAGCCGACGAAGCGCGGCATGTTCACCTGCACGAACTGCGTCGCCCTTGAGAGGTTGATCAGCACCAGTATGGTCTGCTCCTCGTAGCTGCGGACCATCGCCAGCACCTTCGGGTTCTCCAGCGGGATGAACTCCAGCGTTCCCCACCCGAAGGCCTTGTACCTCTTCCTGAGGTCGATCATCCGCTTCATCCACCAAAGAAGGGACGACGGGTTCTTCGCCTGGTTCTCGACGTTGCGCGCCTCGTAGTGGTACTCGGGATCGATGATGGCGGGGAGGTAGAGTTTCTGCGGGTTCGCCGGGGAGAAGCCGGCGTTTCGGTCCGGGCTCCACTGCATCGGGGTGCGGACGCCGTTTCGGTCCCCGAGGTAGTAGTTGTCACCCATGCCGATCTCGTCGCCGTAGTAGATGATCGGCGTCCCCGGGAGGCAGAAGAGAAGCACGTTCATCAGCTCGATCTTTCTCCGGTCGTCTCCCATGAGGGGGGCGAGCCTGCGCCTGATGCCGAGGTTGATCCTGGCGCGGGGATCCTTCGCGTAGATCCGGTACATGTAGTCCCTCTCCTCGTCGGTCACCATCTCCAGGGTGAGTTCGTCGTGGTTCCTGAGGAACAGCGCCCACTGGCACTGCTGCGGGATCACCGGGGTCTGCTGCAGGATGTTTATGATGGGGAAGGAGTCCTCCATCTGCAGCGCCATGAACATGCGGGGCATGAGCGGGAAATGGAAGCACATCTGGCAGGCTGCGCCCCCCCCGAAGTACGAGGCTGCGTCCTCCGGCCACTGGTTCGCCTCGGCCAGGAGCATCTTGTCCGGATACTTGGCGTCGATGTAGGCCCGGAGCTTCTTCAGGAACTCGTAGGTCTCGGGGAGGTTCTCGCAGTTGGTCCCCTCGCGCTCGTAGAGGTAGGGGACCGCGTCGAGCCTGAGGCCGTCGATCCCCATTCCGAACCAGAAGTCGATGACCCGGAACATCGCCTCGTGCACCCGCGGGTTGTCGTAGTTGAGGTCTGGCTGGTGCGAGTAGAAGCGGTGCCAGTAGTAGCTCTTCGCGACCGGGTCGCGGGACCAGTTGGAGGTCTCGAAGTCCTTGAAGATGATCCGGGCGTCGGGGTACTTGTCAGCGGTGTCGCTCCAGACGTAGAAGTCGCGCCAGGGGGAGCCGAGCTTGGCCTTGCGGGCCTTCTGGAACCAGGGGTGCTGGTCGGAGGTGTGGTTCAGCACCAGCTCCGTGATGACCCTCATGCCGAGGGCGTGCGCACCCCGCAGGAAATCCTGGAAGTCGCGCAGCGTCCCGTAATCGGGGTGCACGCTCCTATAGTCGGCTATGTCGTAGCCGTCGTCCCTCAGGGGCGAGGGGTAGAAGGGGAGGACCCAGATTGCTGTGACGCCCAGGTCGCGCAGGTAGGGAAGCTTCTGCAAAAGCCCGCGGAAATCGCCGATGCCGTCCCCGTTGCTGTCGCAAAAGCTCCTGATGTGCACCTCGTAGACGATGGCGTCCTTGTACCAGAGCGGGTTCCTTTCGCTTCGATATGGCATGGCCTTACCCCTCTAGAAGTAGTAGTCGAAATCCGACTCCCTGCGCAGCCAGGTGTTGATGCGATAGATGCAGGCGGGAGCGACCTGGGGATCGAGCGTCACGTTGAAGCGCTCCCCCTGCCAGATCAGCCTCTCGCCGCTTAACACGTCGTGCAGCAGGTACGACTCCCCCGGTTCGATCTTGAAAAGCTCCAGCGGCAGGCGGAGCTTTGCGGTCCGGGGGCGGAAGGGGTCGAGATTGACCGCGATCAGGAGGGAACCCTTGCCGTCCTTGGCGACCCTCGCGTAGAAAAGGACACTGTCGCTGTCCGACTCCAGGAAGTTGACGTTGTTGGTGCTCTGCAGCGCCGGGTGTTCGCGCCGGGCCCGGTTCAGCTTGGCGATGAGATCCCTGATGTTTCCCTCCCCCTTCCGGTCCCACTGCCGGATTTCGTACTTCTCGGCGTTGCGGTACTCCTCCGACCCCGCCTGCTCCGCCTGCCCGATGCAGAGTTCAAAGACCGGGCCGTAGATGCCGTAGTTCGAGGAGAGGGTCGCGGCCAGCACCACCCTGGTCATGAAGGAGGGACGGCCGCCGTACTGCAGGTACTCGGTCAGGATGTCCGGCGTGTTGGGCCAGAAGTTCGGGCGCATGAACTCGCGCGTGTCGCTTCGGGTCAATTCGGTCAGGTACTCGGTCAGCTCGCCCTTGCTGTTGCGCCAGGAGAAGTAGCTGTAGGACTGGGTGAAACCGAGCTTCGCCAACCGGTACATGATCTTTGGCCGGGTGAACGCCTCGGCCAGGAAGATCACGTCCTGGCATTTCTCTTTCGCCGCCGCGATCAGCCATTCCCACATGGCGAAGGGCTTGGTGTGCGGGTTGTCTATCCGGAAGATAGCCACCCCCTGGTCCATCCAGAAGAAGATGACGCTCTTCAACTCCTCCCAGAGTTCCTGCCACTGCGCGGTCTCGAAATTCAGGGGTACGATGTCCTGGTATTTCTTCGGCGGGTTTTCCGCGTACTGCACCGTGCCGTCCGGCCTCCAGAGGAACCACTCGGGGTGCTCCTTCAGGTACGGATGGTCGGGTGAGCACTGGAAGGCGATGTCGAGGGCGATCTCGATGCCGTGCTTTTGCGCCTCCTGCACCAGGGCGCGGAAGTCCTCGATGGTCCCCAGTTCCGGATGCACCGACTTGTGCCCCCCCTCGGGGCCGCCTATGGCCCAGGGGCTCCCCGGATCTCCCTCCTGCGCCGTGACCCTGTTCCCCTTCCCTTTCCTCTTGCCGGTGCCGATCGGGTGGATAGGAGGAAGGTAGAGGACGTCGAAACCGAGTTCCGCTATATCGGGAAGTATCGTTATGCAGTCCTTGAGCGTGCCGTGCCTTCCTTCGGACCCGAGGGAGCGGGGAAAGAGTTCGTACCAGCTGCTGAAGAGCGCCTTGCGCCGGTCCACCCGCACCACCAGGTTCTTGTGGTACCTGGTCGCGAGGCCGCGGGCGCAGCAGGTGCTGACCAGGTCCGAGAGCCTCGTGTCGAGCCCGACGGCGACCGCCCCTTCCTGTCCGGACTCCTGCCGCAGCGCGGCCACAGCCTGGCGAATCATCGAGGCATCCTCTTGCTTCGCCTCCTGCGCCGCCTGATCGAGTATCCGGCTTCCGATCTCGAGGTCGACCACGACATCCTGCCCCGCCTCGAACCTTTTTTGCAGGTCCCTTTGCCAGGTCCGGAAATGGTCCACCCAACCGAGCAGGCTGTACTCGTAGAAGCCCGGCTCCCCCAGCCTGAAAGAGCCCTGCCACCGGTCGTTGTCCAGGCGCTGCATCATGGTCTCCTGCCACTGCTCCTCCCCTTTCCTGCGGTAAAGCAGGAGGGCCACCACCTCGTCGTGACCGTCGCTGAAGACGTCCGCCTGCACCACCATGTCGTCGCCCGTTATCCGTTGCACGGCGAACCGGCCGCAGTCGATCTGCGGGCTCACCGCCTCGATGGCAATGCGCTCTCGTCCTTCCATGAGCTCACCTCGTTGACTGACTCAGGGTCCCGGGTTGCCGGCTCCCCGCCCCCGGAGGGGGAGGGTCAGGGAGGGGGCAGCTTCCCTTTCCAACCGCGTCCCCCCTCCCAGCCTCCCCCCTCCGGGGGGAGGGGCTACCCTTTACGCCGGTTCCAGCAGTGCGAAACTCACCTGCCCGAACAGACGCGCGAGCGCAATGACCATCCTCCCGTCACGCTCCGTCGCATCGAGGAGTTCCTCGTTGATGACGTTCCTGAACCTGCGCCCCGATTCCTCCGGCAGTACCAGGCAGGTGTCCTGCCAGACCGACTCTCCCAGGGGAGACTCCTCCTCCGACATCAGCGTCAATATCAGCCTCGGCGCCGCGACCACCACGCTTGCCGCTGCCCCTTTTCTGGCGAAGGCGCAGATGTGCCTGGAGCTTGGACCTTTTCCATCCAGCGGGAGGTACTCTCCCGAGTCGAACGGCTCCCGATTCTCTCTCCGGTAGTTGAGGACGCGATAGATGAGGTAGAGCTTCACCCTTCCCTCATCCGGGTGTTCCATCAGCTCGCGGCAAAGCGCTTCGGGCCCGACCTCGGCCTCCCTCTCCTTCAGACCGGCAAGCGCCCGCATCCTGGCGCCGTAGTCGACCTGGTGCCGGTTGTCCGGGTCGACCAGGGTGAAATCGAACAGCTCCGTCCCCTGGTAGAAATCCGGCACGCCGGGCGAGGTCATCTTCAGCAGGGTCTGGGAAAGGGAGCTGAACACCCCGCAGAGGGCCAGCCGCTTTTGCAGTTTCAGGAATTCGTTCAAGAAGGGGTTGTCGGGGGTCCGCTCCAGTATCCGGTCCACGAAGCCGGCGACCGCATCCTCGTAAGCCGCGTTCGGGCTGACCCAGCTCGTGTTCACCTTGGCTTCCCTGATCGCCTTGACCATGTACTCCCTGATCCGCGTCCTGAAGCTCTCGAATCCCGCCTGATCCACCTCCCCCGCCGGCCAGGCGCCGATGAGGGTCTGGTACAGGAGGTACTCCTCGTTTCGGTCCGGCACCCTCTGGTTCTCCAGCACCGTCCCCTTTCCCTTGTTGAGCCTGCTCCACCGGACCACCGACTTCTGCCAGATCTCGGGGATCTCCGAGAGGGGATCGATCCTGGTCCGGACGTCCTCCCCGCGTTTCGAGTCGTGGGTGGCGGTGGCGACCATCCCGTGCGGGAAGCTCTTGTGCCGGTCCAGGTTCTGGCCGTGGAACGCCTCCAGCGTGGTTCCGAACCTCCCCGGCATCCCGCCGACATCGTTCAGGGATACCAGGCGGTTGTAGACGTAGAAGGCGGTGTCCTCCAGCCCCTTGGCCATGACCGGTCCGGTGATCTGCTGGAAGCGCATGGCGAAATAGAGCCAAGCCCTGCGGCTGTTCTCATTGGCCCGCTCGGGGGACTTCAGGAGGAGCACGTCCCGGACGAAGTCGAACGCTGAGCCGCTTAGGGCCGGGTTCCTGCGCTTGGCCTTGGACACCGCAGCCTCGATGTACTGCACGTCCTTGTCCCGGACCAAGGCCGAGTTCGCGTAGGTGCGGTACACCGGGAAAAAGGCGATCACCTCGCTGATGGCGCGCGCCAGGCTGTTCAGGGTGAAGTCGCGGGTGAGCCGGTCCTGCTCCGACACGTTGTTCAACTGGTGCGCCAGCATGTTCCCTTCCCCGGAGAGCGATACCTGCATGACCAGCTTCTTCTTCTCGTAGACCAGCTCGGGGAACTCGTCCCCGCTCTTCACGAACCGGCTGTAGATCCGGTCGAAGTTCTTCGCCTTCTCGGTATCGACGAAGATGCCGTTCACGCTGTTGAGAAAGTCGTACCCGGTGGTGCCGAACACCGGCCACTGCTCGGGGAGCTGCTCCCCCTTCATCAAGATCTTCTCGACCACCAGATAGAACGGCTTGTAGGAGGGGTCACGCTCCAGCTGCTGGAAATACTCCCTTTCGATGGCCTCCTGCCGACGCTCCTCTTCCCGGGCGGAGTCAGCGCCGCCCCCTTCCGGAACAGCTCCCTGGCGCTGCTGCAGGTAGCAACCCTTCTGGAGGTTCTGCAGGTAGATGACCGGATCGTACAGGCCGTCGACGTGGTCGATCCTCACGCCGGTCACCTTCCCTTCACGTATCAGCCGGAACAGGAGCTGGTGCGTCAGTCGGAAGACGGACTCGTTCTCCATCCTGATGGCGGCGAGGCTGTTTATGTCGAAAAACCTGCGGTAATTGATCTCCTCCGTCGCCACCCGCCAGTAGGAGAGGCGGTAGACCTGGTCGCGCAGCAGGCGGTCCATCAGGTCGAAGCTGTGCGGGTCCCCCTTCCTGCCGTTGAATATCGTCACGTTCTCCGCTATGAACGCGGCCACCTCCGGGGTCTCCTGGCAGAGCTGCCAGAGGCGCTTCTTTATGATCTCCTTCTCCCGGTGGCGCTCTCCCTGCTTTTCCGGGTCCAGCTCGGTCGCCGGCGGGAGGTGCTGCAGGGCGGTCTCTATGCTCAGGAGTTCCTGGACCGGCTCCGCCTCGGCCGAGAGCGCCTCCTTCAGGTCGTCCAGCCGGTGCTGCAGGATCTGGAGGTAGCTCTTGGGCTCGACCGGGATCTGCAGGGCGTAGCACTGCACGAAAAAGGCGCCGTCCCTGAAGACCAGCGGCAGGTCGCCGTTCTCCAGCACCCGGCCGTACTGGTCGCCCAAGAGCGGGAGGAGCACCTTGCCTGTCAGCTCCTTTTTCACCGGCTCCCAGTCGACATCGAAGAAGTGGGCGTAGGGGGAACTCACCCCGTTTTCAAGGACGTCCATCCACCAGACGTTCTCGCCGCTCTCGATGCACATGTGGTTCGGGACGAAGTCGAGGATGTGCCCCATTTCGTGCCGTTTGAGTTCGTCTGTGAAGGCAAGGTAGGTTCCCTCGTCCCCCACTTCCTTGTTGAGGATATTCTGGTTCACCACGTCGTAGCCATGCACGCTACCTTTCCTGGCTGCGACGTAGGAGGAGGCGTAAATGTCGCTGATGCCGAGATCGTGCAGGTATTCCACGATCCGCGTCGCATCGGCGAAGGTGAAGCCGGCGTTGAACTGCAGCCGGTAGGTGGCGCTCGGTATCCTGGCGCCGGGGTGATGTTGCTCGGCCATGCTCCCTCCGGCTATCCCTGCGGCAGCACTGCGCCCAGGTTGAACCGGAAGGCCTCGCCGAGCTTTCTGAAGGAGTCGAGCCAGATCCCAGCCCCCTCGTCCCCCTGGGACGCCTTGGCGAGGTAGTCGGGGTAGACGGTCTTGGCCAGGGCATAGTAGTCGTTCTGCATCTGCCAGAGCACGATGCTGATCGGTATCTCGTTCAACAGGTCCTTGTATTTCTGCATCCTCGCCATGAGCTTGAGGTCGGAGGGGTCCTGCATCAACTGGGCGGACATGGCCTCCATGTGACGCCTCAGGAAGTATTCGGTGTCCCCGCCGTCTATGCCGACCCCCCACTCCCGGATCTGGCCCACGGTACGGTGCACGGCGTCCTCGTCGATTTCCTCTGCGCTCATCCCCTTTTTGAGCGCGTCGTTCAGCGCCGGCTCCGCGGCCGCCAGGAAGATGTGCGGCACCGGGACGCGGGTCTCCTTGATGAACTCCATCAGGGGACGGCTCCGCTCGAACATCTCCTGGTAGCTCGAGATGCTTTCCTCCATGTTCTGGTTGATGATCAGGTTGATGATCTTGCGCTGTTCGTCGCTGAAGAGGTTGAGCAGGGAGAAGCTGTGGGTGCCGAAGTGCATGTCCATGAGAGAGACCAGGTCGGTGTAGAGCGCCTTGTCGAATGCTGCGGTCATCTCCTCGCGCATGGCGGCGTATTTCTCCTGGTCGCAGTTCTCCATCACCCCCCCCTTGAAGTCGTGGCTTCCCAGGCGCACGACGCAGAAGGTGAGGCAGGTGTTCTCCTCCGTGATCTCCGAGGCGACGTGGATGCGCCCCATGGCGATGACCGCATCGGGGGTGGAGATCTTGTTGTACTCCTCCTTCGCGATGGCGTAGCAGTAGATCTGCGAGTGGTCCTCGTACTCCTCGTAGAGGGAGCTGAAGGCGTAGTGCGCGCCCACCTTGACCAGGTCGAGCCGGGTCGGGAGCACGAAGTTCCGGTAGATCCAGAGACCGTCCTGGTGGTCGGGGATGTTGCTCTTCGCCTCCTTCAGGCGGTCGAGAAACGCCTGCTCCACGTTCCCCTCCGCGATCCCCCCGGAGAGCTGCAGCGCCCGGCTCGCGTAGTCGATCACCTGCACCGTCTCCAGCCCCGAAAGCTCGTCGAAGAACCAGCCGCAGCTCGTGTACATGAGCATGGCGTGGCGCTGCATCTCCAGCATCTTGAGCGCCGTTATCTTCTCTTCGGCGCCAAGCGGGCGGGCCGCGTGCTCCGCCAGGAAGCTCTCCGCCTTCTCCATGGAGCGATCCAGGATCACGTCGATGTAGGCGTCCCTCGCCTGCCACGGGTCCTTGAGGAGTTCCTTCCCCTTCTGGGCATACGCCTTGGCCAGCCGGTCCCTCAGCCAGTCGAGCGAGGCGCGCAGCGGCTTGCGCCACTGCTGGTTCCATCCGGCGATGCCACCCGAGCAGCCGCAGTCGCTGTTCCAGCGCTCGACGCCGTGGGTGCAGCTCCAGGAGGTCCTCTCGTGGATCTTCGCCTCCATGGTCGGCGGGCAGAGTTCCAGGTACTCCCCGTAGTTGGTGAGCCGCGCATGGTTGTTCCCCTCGATCTGGTTCAGCGCCGCGGCAAGCGCCATGTCCCCGAATTTCTGGTGGTGGCCGTAGGTCTCCCCGTCGGTGGCGATGTGCATGAGCTGCGGCCAGTCGCGGTCGTCGCTGAAGCCTCCCAGAAGCCGCGAGGCGAGCCCCTCCCCGGAATCCAGGAGGTTTTCGAAGGCGACGGCGCGCGAGATCGGCCCGTCGTAGAAGAAGAGGTTGATGCTCCTTCCGGAAGGGAGGTTGCAGAGATAGGCGCGGGTCGGGTCGATGTCCGTCTCGGTCCACTCATCCGATCCGATCTCCCTGAACCCCGCCGCCTGGTGCGGCGCCAGGATGGTGAACTTGATGTCGAGTTCCGCCAGGATGTCGAGCGTCTCCAGGTCCACCGCCGTCTCGGCGAGCCACATCCCCTCGGGGAAGCGCTCAAAGCGCTTCCGGAAGTCCGCGATGCCCCAGACGACCTGCGTCCGCTTGTCCCGCGAGTTCGCCAGCGGCATGATCATGTGGTTGTAGACCTGCGCGATGGCGGAGCCGTGCCCGGAGCGCCATTCCATGCTCTGCCTGTCCGCCGCCAGTATCGCCTGGTAGATGCTGGGGGCGGCGAACGCCATCCAGGAGAGGACGGTGGGGCCGAAGTTGAAGCTCATCTTGGCGTAGTTGCAGGTGATATCCATGACGCGCTCCTCCCCGTCGAGGACGCGCGAAGCGGAGTTCGAGGCGTAGCACTCTGCCGTTATCCGCTCGTTCCAGTCGTGGTAAGGGAAGGCCGAATCCTGTATCTCCACCGCCTCAAGCCAGGGGTTTTCGCGCGGCGGCTGGTAAAAGTGGCCGTGAACGCAGACGAACCGTTGCTCAGCTTGCTCCATTTTCGCCTCCTGTAAGCGTCGCGGTATATACCACCGCGCTGAACGGGTTGATCGCTATCGTCGCCTCCAGTTCGCCGGGCGCGTCCAGCCGGGCCGGCGCTGCCTCGCCCGGGCCGCGCCAGCGCTGCGCCGACGAGTCGAGCACCTTCTTCCAGCTTCCCCGCGGCAAGGGGAGGACTACCTCCTGCTGCTGGTTGTTGAAACTGAACAGGCAGAGGACCGAGTTCCCCCCGGCGCGTCTCAGGATGGTGATCACCCTTTGCTGCTGGATGCCGTTTACCTCCATCTGTTCCCGCTGGAAAACCTGGAGCGCAGGGAACTCCGTCCGTAGCGCGAAGAGCTTCCTGTAGAACTCGAGGATGAGCGCCTGTTCCCCTTCCCGGGGCCTGGTGAGGTCGAGCTTGGACTCCAGGAAGGTCTTTTCCGCCGCGGGGTTCGGTATTTCATCTTCGCAGATCCCCGAGGCATGCTCCTCGTGCTTCCCCTTGAAGACCGACTCGACCAGTTCGGGATCCGAGTGGTCTATGAAGTAGTTGAAGGGAGCCGTCTCGCCGTACTCCTCCCCCATGAAGATAAGGGGGAGATAGGGGGAAAGGATCACCGCGCTTGCCGCCAGCAGCAGCTTCCCCATCGGCTGGTTCGTGCTCAGGCGGTCCCCGCACTTGCGGTTTCCCACCTGGTCGTGGTTTTGCGAGAAGACGACGAACTGCGAGGTCGGGTAGCCGGTGGCCGGGCCGCCATGGCGGCGCTTGCGGTAGCTGGAATACTGCCCGGTGTAGACGAAGGCCTCCTGGTACGCCTTGACCATCTGGCCGAACTGGCCGAAGTCCTCATAGTAGCCGGTGGTTTCCCCCGTGAGCAGGGTGCGCAGGGCGTGGTGGAAGTTGTCGTCCCACTGCGCGTCCAGGCCGAAGCCGCCCCTCTCCGGCGCGTTGATCAGCCTCACGTCGTTGGTGTCGTTTTCCGCGAACAGGTACAGCTTCCTTCCCAGCCTTTCCCGATGCAGCTGCACCTCTTCCGATAGCCTCTGCAACAGGGGCTTGGGGGTCTGATCGAAGATCCAGTCCACCGCATCCAGGCGCAGGCCGTCCACGCGGAACTCGTTGATCCAGTACCCCGCGTTCAAAAGGAAGTACTCCAGCACCGAATCGCTGTAGGCCTCGTCGAGATTCATGGCCTTTCCCCACGGCGTCCGGTACTTGTCCGTGAAATACGGTCCGAATTGCGCAAGATAGTTCCCCTCCGGGCCGAAGTGGTTGTAGACCACGTCCAGGAGGACGGCGAGCCCCTTGCGGTGGCAGGCGTTCACCAGCCGCTTCATGCCGTCCGGTCCGCCGTAGTTGACTTGCGGGGCGAAATGGTACACCCCGTCGTAGCCCCAGTTCCGCCTGCCCGGGCATTGCGAGACCGGCATGAGTTCCACCGCCGTGATGCCGAGATCGACCAGGTAATCGAGAAAATCTATGGCCGCCTCGAAAGTCCCTTCTTTGGTGAAGGTGCCGACGTGGATCTCGTAGATCCGGTACTGCTCCAGCGGGATGCCGCACCACCCCTGGTCGCTCCATTCGAAGAACTCCGGGTCCACCACTTGCGAGGGATCGTGCACGCCGTCGGGCTGGTAGCGCGACACGGGGTCGGGAAACGATTTCCCGCCGTCGAGCTGATAGAGGTAACGGTCGCCGTCGCACACGCCCGGGACGGTCACCGAGTAGTAACCCTTCTCTTCCTGCAGCATGGGGATTGTTCCGGCGCCCTTCCCGGAAAGGACGAGCAGGTTCACGCTCTGGGAGTTGGGAGCCCAAACCCGGAACCGTGTCCCCCCCTCCTTCAGGACGGTTGCGCCCAGGTCGAAGCGCCAGCTGGCCGCTGCCATAAGAGACCTCCCGCACGGATCAGTATCTCCATTTTCGAGGCCCCATTAGCCTCCCAAAGAAAACATTTATTAAAGATACTTTAGACTTTGTTCCTGTCAATCCTTCTGTTGCCTAGGTTTTGGAAAAGCAAGAAGAGCCGGAGTTTCGTTTTAATTAAATAAAAAAGGCCCGGATCGTGTAGATCCGAGCCCTTTCCGCGGCAGCTTGAAAGCGTGCCTGGAGATGGTTGGTGGTGGGTTTTTCGTCGTCAATCGTCTATCGTCAATTGGAGTTTTAACTGCGAAGCGTCGGGATAGCCTCGCGGATGAAGGAGAGGTGACGCTGCTCGTCGGCCCAGTTCGACCTGACTATGGCCGAGATGTCGACGGGGAAATCGAGCTTGGAAGCCTCCTCGTACCTCGCGTTGGTGAGCCGCTCGTTGGTCTCCATCGCCTCCAGGGCGCCCTTGGTCCCGGTGAGGCTGCGCAGAGCGGTGAACCCGGAGATGAGGAAACCCTTGAAGTCGGAGGAGAGTTCCGGCGGGGTCCCGCCCAGTTCGAGCATCTTAGCGGACAGCAGGTCGATGTGCTTGCGGTGGTCCGCCTGGAACTGGATCAGCTTGTCCTTGATGACCTGCTCCTTGACGTTCTTGATGGCCTGGTCATAGGCGTGAGTGGCGTCCACATCGAGCTGGATCAGTTTGTCCAATTGTTCGAGAATATCGTCTCTGTTCATGCCGTTACCTCCAGATTAAATTTTGGTAAGGTTAGCACGGGGCATTTTTTTTACAATTGTCGCGACAAGTTTATTTTCATTTAGGGGAACCGGCACTTACGCTCACCTTCGCGGCGCACGCCGTCATGGTTCCCTCATCCCGTTCCTGTCCTAGTTGCAGTCCTCCCCCCAGAGGCACCCCTGCTGACCGCACTCGGCGGAGCGCCCCGAGTCGAAGCAGTCGCAGTTTCCTTCAGTTCTCTGGATCAGGCGAATCAATTCGCTCTTCTTCAACTTCCCCGTCTGGATTTCCATCCTCTGAGCCATCTCTTTGATCTCCTGTACTTTCATCTAGCGTCTCCTTTGTAGCGCCCATGGTGGGCAGATTTAATGGGGCGACAGTGCGCGGAGCCGCTTCTTGAGACTGCGCCGGCATCCCTTCATGCCCTCAAAGTTTACAACGCCTAATAATCTAGCGTCGTCAAGCGGTTTGTCAAATATTCCCGAGTAGAATCTGTCCCTGGCTCCCCCACCCCTGGCTCCCCCCTCCCGGCCTCCCCCCTCCGGGGGGAGGGGCTCACCATCCCCCAGAAGGAGCCTATCTGTGACCCGAGAAAGTTGACGCCGTCCGAGCTCCCTCCTCCGGAGGGGGAGGGTCGGGGAGGGGGATTGCCTCCCCCGAAAACGCGCCGATTGCCGCTGTGATAGACTCTTCCCATCCCAATGAGGAGGTGGCCTGTGAGCCTGGAAGAGTACCAGCGGAAAAGGGACCTGACCAAGACACCGGAGCCTGGCGGCAAAGGGGGCAAGCCCGGGAAGAGCCTCCGCTTCGTCGTCCACAAGCACGCCGCCTCCCATCTGCACTACGATTTCAGGCTGGAGCTCGACGGCGTCCTCAAGAGCTGGGCGATACCCAAGGGGCCGTCGCTCGATCCCTCGATCAAGCGGCTCGCCATGATGGTCGAGGACCACCCATATGAATACGGGGAGTTCGAGGGGGTCATCCCCAAGGGGAACTACGGTGCGGGCGAGGTGATCATCTGGGACGCCGGCTCCTATCACTCACCTGCTGCCGCCGACAGGAGCCAGAGCGAGAAACTCCTGCGGGAGGGGGTGCGCAAGGGGGACTTGAAATTCGTCCTCCAGGGAGAGAAGCTGAACGGCGAGTTCGCCCTGGTGAGGATCAAGAGCGAAAAGGACAACAGCTGGCTCCTTATCAAGAAGCACGACGCCTTTGCCTCTACCGAAGACGTCACCGCGCGGGACCGCTCCGTCGTCAGCAATGCGACCATCGAGGATATCCGCTCGGGGAAGATCCCCCCGCCCCCGTCCCCCCCCGAGCCGCCTGCCGAAGAGCTTCCCCAACCCGCGCAACCGGTGCTGGAAACGCCGGGGGAGAAACCGGCCCGAGAGCCGCACGAAGAGCTTGCCCCTCAGCCGATGCCGCACCACGTCACCCCGATGCTCGCCACCTCGGTAGCGGAGCCGTTTGACGATCCCGACTGGCTCTTCGAGATCAAGCTGGACGGCTACCGCTCCATAGCCGAGGTGAATGGGGAGGATGTGCGGCTTTATTCCCGCAACAACCTCTCCTTCAACAGGAGGTTTCCCGGAGTGGTGCGCGCTCTCTCGACCCTGAGTGTCAACGCCGTCTTCGACGGCGAGGTCGTGGCCCTCGACGAGAGGGGAAGGTCCTATTTCCAGCTCTTGCAGAACAACCAGCGGACCGGGGAAGGAAACATCTCCTACTTCGTCTTCGATCTCCTCTACCTGGACGGCCGGGACCTGCGCAACCGGCCGCTCATCGCCAGGAAGGAACTGCTGCGCGACCTCCTCCCGGACCTCCCCGAGATCAGGTACAGCGACCACATCGCCGAGTACGGGAAGCAGTTCTTCGAGCTGGCGCGCCAGAACAACCTGGAGGGGATCATCGCCAAGAGGATGAACAGCCAGTACCTGACGGGAAGAAGGAGCAGGGATTGGCTCAAGATAAAGATACGGCTGCAGCAGGAGGCGGTGATCTGCGGGTACACCGAGCCGCGGGGGAGCAGGAAGAACTTCGGCGCCCTGGTGCTCGGGGTTTACCAGGATGGCGAGCTGGTCTACATCGGTCTGACAGGAGGCGGCTTCGACGAGGCCGGGCTGAAGGAGTTGCACGCGACCCTCGAGCAGATGGTCCGGCCGGAATCGCCGTTCAAGGGGGAGGTGAAAACGGGGATGCCGGTCAAGTGGGTGGAACCTAAGCTGGTCTGCGAGGTGGAGTTCGCCGAGTGGACGGACGAGAACGTCATGCGCCAGCCTATTTTCCTAGGTCTCAGGGAGGACAAGGACCCGAAGGGCGTGGTGCGGGAACAGTTCCCCGCCGAAGTCCGACAGCCGGCCGGAGCGCCACCGAGCGACGGAGCCGCCAAAGTGGCCGAGCCCGGCAGCGAGGGGGGGTACCTCGAGATGAAGAAGGGGGGACGAAAGAAGGGAGGCGCCAAGAAGACGACCGAGGTCGTGATCATCGAGGGGCACCGGCTGGAACTGTCGAACCTGGACAAGGTCTTCTGGCCCGAGGAAGGGTACACCAAGGGAGACGTCATCGATTACTACCGGAAGGTGGCCCGCGACATGCTCCCCCACCTGCTTGACCGCCCGGAGTCGCTCTATCGCACCCCGCACGGCATTACCGAAGGGGGCTTTTTCCAGAAGGAGGCGGGGGAACTCCCCCCTGAATGGGTCGCCACCAGGGAGATCTATTCCAAGCACGTCGGCAAGAACATCAAGTTCTTCATCTGCCAGGACGAGGCGACCCTGGTGTACATGGCGAACCTCGGCTGCATTGAGATCAACCCCTGGCTTTCACGTCTGCAGACCCTCGGCTTCCCGGACTACCTGGTGATCGACCTGGACCCCGAGGATATCTCCTTCGGGAAGGTGATCGAGACGGCCGTTGCCGTGCGCCGCGTCCTCGACAAAGCCGGCGCCGTCTCCTTCCCGAAGACCTCCGGCGCGACCGGGATCCACATCTACGTCCCCCTCGGCGCCCAGTACGACTATGACAGCGCGGAAGGGTTCGCAAAGGTCGTCGCCACTCTGGCGCACCAGCAGGTCCCCGATTTCACCAGTCTGCTCCGAAGCCCCAAAAAGCGGCAGAAGAAGGTCTACCTCGACTTCCTGCAGAACAAGGCGGGGCAGACCCTCGCCGCGCCCTACAGCATCCGCCCCCGGCCCGGCGCGACGGTCTCGACCCCCCTCAGGTGGGAGGAGGTGAAGCCGGGTCTCGACCCGCGCCAGTTCACCATTGCGACCATGCCCGCGCGCCTGGAGAAGCTGGGTGATCTTTTCAAGGGGGTCTTGGGTCCCGGCATCGACATGGAGAAGTGCCTGGAGAACCTGCAAAGGGGGTAGCATAAACACAAGCTTTTATTACCTCAGATGCCTATGCTATACTTTGTTTAGAAGAACTAATGAGGAGGCGGGGAGGTGAGAAGTCATGTTACGATGGGCCGTCATATTCTTCATTATTTCCATCGTCGCCGCAGTCTTCGGGTTCGGCGGCATCGCCACCGCTGCAGCCGGTATAGCTAAGTTGCTGTTCTACCTGTTCTTGGCTATCGCAGTCGTCATGTTGGTCGCGGCTCTTCTCGCAGGACGAAGCATCACCCGTTAGCGAGGTGGTATAAACATTTGATCGAGGCGGCGCAAGCCGCCTTTTTCATGTCCGCTTCTCTCTTCCGGGACCACTCCAGACTCTAATTAGTTAATTTATTTCTAATCCATTGAGGTCCATGGATCCCCTCACTCCTTTGTCAACTCCAGGCGCGTCATGCCTTTAAACCCGCTTCCCTTGACAACCTGCACCCTCTTGATAAAAGAGGTTAATGTTTTTTCATCTTGAATCCAATTAATTATATGTAATGAGTGACGCCGCGGGGTCAGCCGATGTCCGACATTTCCAGGCGAACGTTTCTGTGGGTGACCGGAGGGAGCAGCATCGCTCTGGTCACCGATCCTCCCCGGAAACTGGTCAACAAGCTGATCCCCAAGGTGATCCCGCCTGAGAACATCCGCCCCGGCGCCTGGACCGTCTTTGCCACCACCTGCCGGGAGTGCCCCGCCGGTTGCGGGATGCACCTGTCGCACCGGGACGGGCGGGTGACGAAGGCCGAGGGGAACCCCGACCACCCGGTGAACCGGGGAGGGCTCTGCCCCCGCGGCCAGTCGGCGCTGCAGGGTCTCTACGACCCGGACCGGGTGCAGCAGGTGCTCTACCGGCGCCGGGGGGAGGCTCCGCAAAGGCGCTCCTGGGAGGAGGCCTTAGGCGCCATCTCCTCCAGGCTCTCCGCCGGCGGCAGCGTGGCCGTCCTCTCCAGCCTCCAGACGGGCGCCCTCGCGGAGGTGATGACCCGCTTCGCCGCGGCTTTCGGGTCCGACCGGGTGTTCTTCTACGAAGCCTTCAGCTACGAGGGGTTGAGGGGGGCGCACCAGCAGCTGTTCAACCTCCCCGTGATCCCGCGCTACGATCTGGAAAAAAGCGACTTCATCCTCAGCTTCTCCGCCAACTTCCTGGAAACCTGGGTATCCCCCGTTTCCTACGCGCAGCAGTTCGCCGACATGCACTCCTACCGGGAAGGCTCCGGGATGAACCGGATGGTCTACGTGGGGCCGAGGCTCTCGCTGACGGCGTCAAACGCGGACACCTTCCTGCAGGTACCGCCCGGACTGGAGCGGGTGGTCGCGGCGGCGCTCCTCAAGATCATCATCGATCATGGCTGGCAGAAAAACGACCTCTCCCCGGTCCGGGGCGTCATCGGCACCATGCTCGCGGAGGGCGCCGAGATCCCGGGTATATCGCAGCAGACGCTGGTCGGCCTGGCGCAGGCTTTCACCTCGGCACGGTCGCCCGTCGCGCTGGCCGGGCCGGAAGCGGCGACCACGCCCCTTGCCACGGAGACGGCGATTTGCGCCGCCCTCCTCAACTACACCGCAGGGAGCATCGGCAAAACGGTGGACTTCACACGTCCGCACGCGCTGAGCAGGACGGCGCGCGAGGCGGAGCTGGCCGACTTTCTGGCGTCCCTCGGCCCCCGGGACATCGTCTTCGTGCACGACACCAACCCCGTCTACAGCCGACCCGGCGCAGCGACGCAGCTGGGCCGGGCGGGAGCGGTCGTGTATCTCGGGACCATGACGGATGAAACGGCGCAACAGGCGACCTGGGTCCTTCCGATGGACTCTCCCCTGGAATCGTGGGGGGATTACGAGCCCGAGCCGGGGATACAGGGGCTCGTGCAACCGGCCATGGGGCGCCTTTACGACACCCGCAGCGCCGGGGATGTCTTTCTCGCCCTTGCCCGGCAGGCGGGGCGGCCTCTCACCATGGAGAAGGGGGGGACCGCGCCGACGGACTTCGCCGACTGGCTGAAAAGGCGCTGGACCGGCCCGGGCGGGGCAGGTGGCGGCACGACCTCCGGTGAAGACGCCTGGACCGGAGCGCTGCGCAAAGGGGGAAGCTGGAGCGCCGCCCCGCTGGGCGCCACGGAACCGTCACCCGCCTTCCGCCCGGCGGCGCTGACATTCGCCTCGACGGCGGCGCCACCGATCCGCACCGACGTAGCCGAGCTTTGGCCCTGGGCCTCCGTCATGCTCTTCGACGGGCGGCTGGCGAACCGGGGTTGGCTGCAGGAAGCGCCCGACCCGATCAGCTTCATCGTCTGGGACAACTGGATCGACCTGCACCCGAAAAAGGCGGCGGTGCTCGACATCGAGGACGGAGACCTGATCCAGCTCACCACCCTGACGGGCGTGGTGCAGGCGCCGGTCCGGGTAACGCCGGAGGTGAGCGAGCACACGGTGGCGATCGGGCTGGGGCAGGGACATACGGCCTTGGGCAAAAACGCGAGGGGTGTGGGGGTGAATGCCTTTTCCCTTTTTGGGGAGCCCCAGGAAGGTTCCATGTTCGCCTCCTGCCGTATCAGCAGGGTGTTCGGGGTGAACCTGAAGACGCTGGCCCGTACCGCCGGGAGCCAGGAGCAGTTGGGCCGCGAGCTGCTCAGGTCGGCGCCGCTTGCCCTGCTCCGCGCCATGCGCCCCGGGGAAGGGGACCCGCTGCGCCTGCCGCTCGCGCAGGGGTACCACCCAGACCGGGACATGTACCCCGCGCACGAACACAAGAAGCACCGCTGGGGCATGGTGATCGACCTGCAGCGCTGCATCGGGTGCGGGGCGTGCGCGGTGGCCTGCTATGCCGAGAACAACATCCCGGTGATCGGGAAGGACCACGTGGGGGGCGGGCGGGAGATGGCGTGGCTTCGGGTAGCCCCTTACCGGAGGGCGCCACAGGATCTCCGCTACGCCTGGCTGCCGCTGCATTGCCAGCACTGCGACGCCGCGCCATGCGAACCGGTCTGCCCGGTGTACGCCGCCGTGCACAACGAGGAAGGGCTGAACGCCCAGATCTACAACCGCTGCATCGGCACCCGCTACTGTTCCAACAACTGCCCGTACAAGGTGCGGAGGTTCAACTGGGTCAACGTCGAATGGCGCAAGCCGCTCGACCTGCAGCTGAACCCGGAAGTGACGGTGCGAGGCCGCGGCGTCATGGAGAAATGCACCTTCTGCGTGCAGCGTATCCGGCAGGCGGAGTACCGGGCCTCGCGGGAAAGGCGCCCGATCCGGGACGGCGAGATCGTGCCCGCCTGCGCGCAGACCTGCCCGGCCAAGGTCTTCACCTTCGGCGATCTCCTCGACCCGAACGCGGAGGTGACCAGGCTCACGCGGAGCGACCCGCGCCGCTACCACCTCCTGGAGGAGCTGAACACCAAGCCGGCGGTGACGTTTTTAAGGCGGGTTTCATCGGACTGATCGGCCCGATCGGACCGATCCGACCGATCAAGGGAGCAGCTTAATGCCGGACCTGAACTACGGCGACATCAACGACGACGTCCTGAACGCGATGCAGAGGCCGAGCGTCGCCTTCTACTTTGCCGTCGCCTTGCTGGCCGGGCTGGTAGGGGTTGCGGGGCTCTGCCTCATGTACCAGGTCCAGGCGGGTATGGGGGTGACCGGCCTGAACCGCCCGGTCGGCTGGGCCGTCTACATCACCAACTTCGTCTTCTGGGTCGGGATCGCCCACTCGGGGACGCTCATCTCGGCGATCCTCTACCTGCTGCGCGCCCACTGGCGCGACGCCGTCTCGCGCTCGGCGGAGGCGATGACCATCTTCGCCATCATGACCGCCGGGCTTTTCCCCCTGATCCACCTGGGACGCCTGTGGGCCGCCTACTACATCCTCCCCTACCCTTCCCAGCGCCAGATCTGGCCCAACTTCGTCAGCCCCCTGGTCTGGGACGTCTGCGCCGTCAGCACCTATTTCACCGTGAGCCTCATCTTCTGGTTCATCGGCATGATCCCGGACCTCGCGGCGGCGCGCGACCGCTACCTGGAGTCGCTGGGCCCCGAGCACGCCCGCACCAGGATCTACCGCGCCCTCGCCCTCGGCTGGTCCGGCTCCGGGACCCAGTGGCGCCATTACGGCCGTTCCTACCTCTTCTTCGCGGCCCTGGCCACGCCGCTGGTGGTCTCGGTCCACTCGGTGGTTTCCTGGGACTTCGCCATGAGCCTCCTCCCCGGGTGGCACAGCGCCATCTTTCCCCCCTACTTCGTGGCGGGCGCCATACACTCGGGTCTCGCCATGGTGCTCACCCTGCTCATCCCGATGAGAAAGCTTCTGCACCTGGAGCGCCTGATCCAGCCGCACCACTTCGAGATGCTGGCCAAGACCATCATCCTCACCGCGACCATCGTGGGTTACGCCTACGCCGTGGAGATCTTCATCGCCTGGTACTCCGGCGACCTCATCGAGTGGCAGAACCACAAGTGGCGCCTCTTCGGCCCGGCCGGGTGGATGTACTGGCTCTGCGTGATCTGCAACGTGCTGGTCCCCTGGCTTTTCATCATCGCGAAGATGCGCAGGAACATGATCGCGCTCTTCGTCATCTCGCTCCTGGTGAACCTCGGCATGTGGTTCGAAAGGCTGATGATAATCTTCACCTCGCAGGCGCACGACTTCCTGCCGCACAACTTCGGAGGCTACTTCCCGAGGCCGGTGGAGCTTCTCATCACGCTCGGCTCCTTCGGCTTCTTCTTCCTCTGGTTCTTCTGCTTCAGCAAGACGCTTCCCACCGTGCCGCTCAGCGAACTGAAGGGACGCATCGCGGACGGGGAGATCGTCCCCACCGGCCATTGCGAAAGCCGTGTGCGGCAGTCTATTGAAGACGAGAAACCGAGCGTACTGGCGGTCTTTTCCAACGCGGGGAGGCTCGTGGAGGCGGCCAAGAGGTCGTGCGACGCAGGTTTCAGGGTGATGGAGACCTTCTCGCCGGTGAAGATCGAGGCGCTCGATTCGGTATGGAAGCAGCCCAAAAGCCCGGTGCGGCTCTTCACGCTGGCGGGGGCGCTGAGCGGCCTCGTGGGCGGGTTCTGGCTCGCCGCCGGGACCTCCATGGTGAACAGGCTGATCGTGGGGGGAAAGCCGCCGCTCTCCTGGATCCCCTTCTGCGTGATCGGTTTCGAGGGGACCATTCTTCTCGGGAGCCTCGCCAATTTCCTCGGCCTCATCATCTTCGCCCGCCTGTACCGGCTCCGGACGGTGTCGCACTACGACCCCCGGTTTTCACGCGACAAGTTCGGCCTGGTCGTCAGCTGCGGGGCCAAGGAGATCGACACCCTGAAAGAGAAGCTGGCGCCCGCCTTGCCGGAGGAAATCCATGTCTGCCGGTGACGGGAAATGGTTCCGCTCCCCCTGCGGCTGGACGGCCCTCTGGGCGCTCCTTGCGCTGGCGGGGGTGGCAGCCTGGCTCCTCATGCTGAACGGCGCCGACGGCGTCCGTGCCTGGCGCTCGCTCCTGATCAACTTCCTGTTCTTCACCTCGCTTGCCGGGGGGCTCGTCGTATGGCCGCCGCTGGTGCGGACCTGCAACGGCCACTGGCATTTCGGGATCGAACGCCTCGCCATGTCCGGCGCCGCCTTCGCCGTCCCGTCCATCCTGGCGCTGGTCGTCCTCTGGATCGGGAGCCCGCGCTGGGCTCCCTGGCCGGGGGTGCACTTCCACCAGGGGGGCTGGCTCGACAACACCTTCCTCTTCGGCCGCGACCTGGCCGCGCTCACAGCCTTCTGGGGACTGGCGGGGTACTACCTGCGGGAGCGGCGCCGGGGGCGCGGGGAGCGCTGCGGCACCATCCTGGTCCTCACCTACTGCCTGGTCTTTTCCCTGCTTGGCTTCGACCTGGTCATGGCGCTCGATCCCCACTTCTACAGCAACCTCGCCGGCGGCTATTTCTTCATGTCCGGCCTCTACATAGCGATGACCTGCTGGGCTCTCCTCGCCTCCTGCCGGCAAGACGCGGAACCCGACCAGCTCCATGACCTGGGGAAGCTGATGGTCGGCTTCAGCCTGATGACCACCTATCTCATGTACGCGCACCTCCTCCCGTTCTGGTACGAGAACCTCCCCAGGGAGATCCGTTTCCTGGTGCCCCGCATGCACAACCCGCAGTGGACCGCCGTCTCCTACATCCTCCTCTGCCTGGGGTACTTCGGTCCGCTGGTGCTCCTTCTCACCGAGAAGTCGAAGCGGATGCGCTGGTCGCTGGGGGGTATCTCGCTCCTGGTCCTCTGCGCCATGTGGCTGGAGCGCTGGTGGCTCGTGGCCCCGACCTTCGACCCCCTGGTCCGGTTGGGGGTGAGCGAACTCTCCCTGGCGGTGGCGTTCGTCGGCCTGCTCGGCCTCGGGATGGTGCGGTGCCGCCGTTTCCTCCCGGTCGAGCTTCCGGCTGAAGAGAAGAAGCCATGACCGGCAGATCGGAAGAGAAGACCGACGAGGCAAGGAGAACGATGCCGCGCTGGGCCGACGTGGCGGCCGTGGTCGTCATCGCGCTCTCCCTCGCGGCGGCGCTCGTGTACATGGACATCCCATACCCGGCCGGGCTCGGGCCGCGCCAGCCGATACCGTTCAGCCACCGGGTCCACGTGCAGGTAAAAAGGGTCAGCTGCTTCATGTGCCATACCGGTGCGGCGAGTTCCGCGCGGGCCGGGATTCCGCCCCTGGAGACCTGTCTTCTCTGCCACGCCCGCATCATCAGGACCTACCCGTACATCGCCAAGCTGCGGGACCACGTGGCGCGCAACGCACCGGTCGTCTGGGAGCGGGTCAACTGGCTGCCGGAGTTCGTCTATTTCGACCACTCCATGCACATCCAGCGCGGCGTCGACTGCGGCGTCTGTCACGGAAATGTCTCGCTCATGGACCGGGTAGTGACGGCACGCACGTTCGAGATGGGTTTCTGTATACAGTGCCACCGGAAAAACAACGCGACGCACGACTGCTTCACCTGCCACAGGTAGAAAGCAGAGGCAAAGGCGTTTAACGGGGATGCAGGGGATAAAGGGGATGACCCAAAACCTTTAAAAGCTTTAAAAGCTTTTGTTTTGTTTGTATCCCTTTTATCCCCTGCATCCCCGTAAACGGCTTTTCGGTTTTGAAGTTCTGCGAGGGAAACATGATCAAGTTCTTCTACAAACCGAAAGGCGCCGCGCTCGCCTTCATGGTCGCAGGCGCCGCATGGTTCGCGGTGGGGGCCGTCTACGGCATGTTCTCCGCCATCCACCTGGTCGCGCCGGAATTCCTCCCGCACCTGGCCCCCCTGGTCTTCGGCCGGGAACGCCCGGTCCACGTCAACACCATGCTCTACGGATTCGTCGGGACCATGCTGATCGGGGCCGGGCTCTACTATCTCCCGGCCCTCCTGAAGACCCGGCTCTGGTCGGAGCCGCTGGCCTGGGTCGCTTTCGCCTTCTGGAACCTCACCATCGCAAGCGGCCCCCTGGGCTTCGCCTTCGGCTTCACGCAGGGACGCGAATACAACGAGTACGTCTGGCTGGCGGACGTCTCGCTCATGCTGGCGGCGGTCTGCCTCATCGTCAACACGGTGCTCACCATCGTGAACCGCAACGAGCAGCAGCTCTACGTCTCGGTCTGGTACTTCATGGCCGCCTTCCTCTGGACGGCGGGGAACTACCCGCTGGGTAACGTGATGTGGCACCCGGCGACCGGCGCCATGCCCGGGCTCATCGACTCGATCTTCCTCTGGTTCTGGGGACACAACCTCCCGGGGCTCCTGATCACCCCGCTCGCCACCGGCGCCGCCTATTTCGTGATCCCCCGGGTGTCGAGGACCCCGCTCAACTCGCACACGCTGTCGCTCTTGGGCTTCTGGCTACTGGTGGCGCTCTACACCCACATCGGGGGACACCACGTGCTGCAGTCCCCGATCCCCAACTGGCTGAAGACCGTCTCGGTGGTCGACTCCATCTCGATGGTGCTCCCGGTTTCCATCGTGGTGATGAACCTCTGGATGACGGCGCGCCACTTCGGCGCGAGGATCTGGGGGGACCCGGCGGCGAGGTTCGTCATGGGCGGGGTGGTGTGGTACGTCGTGACCTGCATCCAGGGCCCCCTGCAGTCGCTCCCGTTCCTGCAGCGGGTGACCCACTTCAACAACTGGACCGTCGGGCACGCCCACATCGCCATGCTCGGCTTCGGCGGCTACATCGCGCTCGGCGCCATGTGGCACATCGTCCCGCTGGTGACCGGCCGGGAACTCTACTCGCAAAAGCTGGTCTCCCTCCAGTTCGGCCTGATCACCTTCGGGCTCACCGGGTTCTTCCTGGTGCTGACCGCGGCGGGGCTGATCCAGGGGACCGCGTGGCATAACGGGGAGACGGTGTACCGGGTGCTGCCGCAGATCGCACCGTTCATGGCGTCCCGGGCGGCGCTGGGCGTCTTCATTCTGACCGGCTCGCTGGTCGGGCTCTTCAACCTGTTCATGACGCTGCGCCACGGCAGGGTGATGGAGGTGCAGCAGCTGCGGCATGCGGAGGAAGCGGCATGAAGATGACCCCCGCGGTGCTCATAATCGGCGCGCTGATGGTCTTCTGGGCCTCCGCCTTCATCATCGTAGGCATCCCCTCGATGACCATGAAGGAGACCCCCTCGGAGATCTGGCGCCAGCTCACCCCGGAGGAGGAGGCGGGGCACCGGCTCTATGTCATAAACGGCTGCAGCTACTGCCACTCGCTCTACATCCGGGTCAGCGACTGGGACATCGGGGCGGAGAGGATAGCGGAAAGCGGCGACTACGTGGGGGTCGAGCCGGCCATCCTGGGGACCGAACGGACCGGACCGGACCTGTCGCAGGAGGGTGGGGAGCATCCGGAGGACTGGAACATCGCGCATTTCACCAACCCGAGGCACACCAGCCCCATATCGCTGATGCCGTCCTGGGACTTCCTCGAAGAGCGGGAGATACGGGCGCTCACCGCCTACGTGCAGGCCCTGGGCGGGAAGGCGGCGGACGTCCGCCAGGCCCGTCAGAGGCAGTGGAAGACGCAGGCCGTGGCGGCGTACTCCGGGGGGCTCGACCGGAACGTAGAGTGGCTGCACGCGCAGGTCCCGGAGGTCTAGAGGCAGA
>Ga0209212_1000080_pt1 | contig 191847 bp, 215 predicted proteins | sample RifGroC2_FD_183996 | JGI IMG/M metagenome (GOLD analysis project Ga0209212, IMG submission 183996) | Groundwater microbial communities from Rifle, Colorado, USA - Groundwater C2 (SPAdes) (version 2) | ecosystem: Environmental > Aquatic > Deep subsurface > Groundwater | place: Rifle, Colorado...
TCTCTGTCGTTCGGTTCACAGTTATATCCAGTTCCCTCTCTCTGTCGAAAGACTCCCTTTATAAAACAAAGGTTGGGGAAACTGGGGAATAAGGAATCTGTTCGAAAGAAAATGCCCGTCCCTAAATCTTAAGTAACCTTGGGGGAATACTTGAAGAAGTTTGGTTCTATCTTTCTCTCTCAGTTGATTTGGGATATCAAACCAAAAAGGTAATTCTAATCCAAATCAACTCAGAGAGATATGGGATAGTTTGTTTCTGTAGTTGGGTAGATAAAAGGTTATCGGGACTCGCCCCACTGCGGGTGGGAAACCCCGCAGGCGAGCGGCATTTTCAGATCGACCAATTTTAATCTTCTCTTCCTCTGTCTCCCTCTCTTCTTCCAGCAAGACGAGAGGGAGGACTTGTCTGTTAACCGCTTGTGTGTTCCGGTCGGTTATACTTCATTTTGCTTTCTTATAATTGATCCGACCGGTTCAAGTTGAAAAATCAAAATCAAAAGGTGTAGAATAAAAGCATCTTATGAAAATAATCCGTAAGATTACTTCGTCAGGTAAATACTCAAAAGTAATTACTATTCCTCGTGAATTCTTGAAAGCTTTAAGCTGGAGACAAAACCAAAACCTAGAATTTGAATTAGACGAGAGAGGAAAGAAGATTATTATTAAAGATTCAAAAGACAAATGAAAAACAAAGCCTTATCCTATATAGTAGTTTTCGTTCTTGTACTCATATCTTTTTTTGGTGGAAGCTACTTTGAAAAGCAAAAAATTAAAACCCAATCCTCTGTATCCTCAGATGCTTTAGTTAATGCTATTCCAATAACTGTTATCGAGGTTAGCGATGGTGACACTTTTAAATTAAGCAGTGGTCAAACGTTTAGACTTTACGGAGTCAACGCTCCCGAAGTTAAAGAACTTTTTTTTGAAGAAGCAAAAGCATTTACTCAAAATTTGGTTTTAAATAAAGAAATCAGTTTTGAACAGGAAGAAAATTACAAAATAGATAAGTTTAGTAGAACTTTAGGTTATGTATTTATAGACGGAGTTAATCTTAACATTGAGTTAGTGAAAAATGGTCTAGCAAGAGTTGTCCTATATGAGAAAAGAGCAAAGATAAAATATCAGGATGAATTGTTATCTGCGGAAAAAACTGCAAAAGAATTGAGGTTGGGGATTTGGAAAAAATAAAATCAAATTTTAAAGATTATACTTCTGGTGTTGGGCTATATAAATTCTTTTGAAAATTAAAAAAGGTTGCTCTTATTTTTTCTACTCCTCCAAGAATAGTTTCTGCATCAGAAATTGCATGATATTTTAAATTTAGAAGTATTGGCAACTTTTCTTCATCAAGTTCTTCAACTCCTTTTTCAACATAATTTTCGAGAACAAATCTAATAAACGTTTTTTCTTTCTCATCTAAGCTTTCAAAGATAATATTTTTATTTTGTTCAACTCTCTTTTCCCTTGTGATCGGTTTGGTTGCAAAAGAAATATATGACAAAACATCATATAAATCACTGTCTTGCGCATTTATTAATTTTTGTAAAGTTTCCAGTTCATCAATCCCATATCCTGCTTCAGCAATTTTTACTAAGAATGCTTTTCGTGTAATTGGGTTTGACCAAATTTTTTGCAACTCTTCTTCGCTCTTGAAAAACTCGGGCAAAGTACCAAAAATATTATGTAAAAACTCTTCTGATGAAATTGGTTTACCGTCAGCACTCCAGAAAGAAGTCGAAATCATATGTTGAATTTCCCTTTCTTTTCCATCGGCCAGTTTTATTTTAATCTTTTTATTTTTCTCTTCAGTTTCTCCATGAATTGGTGGATCATAAATCACAGTTGGTTCTCTGACAAACATCTTTTTATTTTTGTCTTCCTCTTTAATTAGTTCAATCGGTTCACCATCCCACTCTGGATCGGAAAAATGTTTATAAGCGTCAACAAAATCTATAATCGTAAAATATTCTTTGCCATCGAAAAGCCTAGTTCCCCGGCCAATGATTTGTTTAAATTCAATCATGGTATTAATTGATCGCATCAAAACAATATTGCGAATATTTCTAGCATCAACTCCTGTTGAAAGTTTTTGAGATGTTGTCAAAATTGTAGGAATAGTTTTTTCATTATCCTGAAACTCTCGTAAATACTGATCTCCACGAGCGCCGTCATTTGCCGTTACTCTAACACAATAAAAAGGATTGGGATTTTTTTTAAATTTATTTACCAAATCTCGTACTAAAAGTGCGTGTCCTTGATTGGCACAAAAAATAATTGTTTTCTCGTTTTCATTAATTTCTTCTAAGATTACTTTTACTCGTTTGGCTTCACGTTCTTCAATCTCAATCGTTCTATTAAAATCCGGTTCGGTATAAATTTTTCCTTCTTCAACTTCGCCTTCAATAATTTGGTCGTCAGAAGTATAGATGTAATCATCAAGAGTTGTCTTGATTCTTTTTACTTTAAATGGTGTAAGGAATCCATCATTAACTCCCTCTTTTAGAGAATAAATATAAACTGGTTCGCCAAAATATTTATAAGTATCAATATTATCTTTTCTTTTTGGAGTAGCTGTCAAACCAAGTTGGACAGCTGGAGAAAAATATTCTAAAATCCCTCGCCAATTACCTTCGTCGTTTGCTCCACCTCGATGACATTCATCAACGATGATAAAATCAAAAAAATCCTTTGGATAGTCGCCATAGTAAGAAGTATTGTTTGTCCCGCTCATGAAAGTCTGAAAGATAGTAAAAAAGACACTGCCATTGGTTGGAACATTCCCTTTTTTTCGAATATCTAATGGATTGATACGAACAAGTGCATCTTCTGGAAATGGAGAAAAAGAATTAAAAGCCTGGTCTGCTAAAATATTTCTGTCGGCCAAGAATAAAATCCTTGGTTGTCTAACTCCGTCACGTTTTAAATTCCATCTGGCTTGAAAAAGTTTCCAGGCAATTTGAAAAGCGATAAAAGTTTTTCCCGTTCCGGTTGCCAAAGTCAAAAGGATTCTTTGTCTATTTTCAGCAATTACGCTAAGCGTGTTATTAACGGCAATTTCTTGATAGTAGCGCATCTTCTTGGTTCCGCCAATATCCTCATATGGAATTGCGGAAAATTTTTCTTTCCATTCGTTTTGATCTGAAAAAACTTTATTCCATAATTCAACAGGCGTTGGAAAGTTTAGGATACCTTCTTCTTTGCCTGTTTCCATATCGACCTGATAGATTTCTTTTCCGTTTGTTGAATAAGCAAATTGAATTTGAAGTTTAGTCGAATAATCTTTTGCTTGTCCGAGTCCTTCGGTCTTTGAAGATTCTAATTTCTTCGCTTCAATGACAGCAAGTTTTTGATTTTTATAAACAAGAATATAGTCGGCTATTTCTGGTTTAGATCTTGTACCACCAACTTGAATACGACCCTCAGTAATTCGATATTCCCGTAAGATTTTTGATCCTTCAATTTCACCCCACCCACTTGCCTTAAGTTTTGGATCTATATATTCAGCTCTAGTTTCTGACTCGTTCATATTTATTATTATAACTCTCCATCAAACGCTTTTTTTAGTATCGACTTTTTCAGTTCCTTTAAATCTGCTAATTTTTGTTTATAAATTTCCCCTAATTTCTTTGTCTTCTCCGAAAGCAGATCAAGTTTTTTGACAATTGATTTTTGGTTTGAAAGTGGTGGAAGAGGAATAACTAGAGACGATAGAGCCACTTGATTCAAACTTTTAATATTTATCCCTGTTCCGCTTTCAATAAGTTGCTTCTTAGCTATTTGAGATTTTAAATAATGACATAAATATATGGGATAAATATCCTCTGAATTCAGTCTGATTCTTATTGTAAAACCTGAATGAGAAAACTTGCCAATGACATTTCCTGCTATAAGAGTTCTTCCTATAAGTTCTGGATTACCATTAGAACGTACAGCCAAAATGTCACCTTGTTTCAAAAAATCTATTTTATTTAATTTTCCATCAATTGTTACTGACTTTAAATTTTCAAATGGAATCCAGAAACTTTTCTGAAAATCTTTTACGCCTACTATTTTTATTACTTCCCCCTTACTTCCTTTTGTAAAATTCATTCCATTTCTAAAAACGGCAACTTCCCCCAATTTTTTTTGCTCCCAACCCTTGCCTGAATGCGTAAATATATTCTGTAAATATGATTCAAAAAGATCTTTAGTGTTTTGTAAATTCTTTTCCGTATTTTCTTTTGTTTTTGCCAACTCTCCAAAAAGCATATCTATTTTTTTTACAATCCTATGTTGTGTGGAAAGAGGTAAAAATGGCATTTCGATTTCTTTTACATCAGAGTTTTTTATTCCTCCCATAATTCCATCTCCTGCATAAAGATTTTTCAATTTTTGAAATTTGTCTGAAATAACAAAATGAAATAGAAACCTACTATCTATTAACTTGTTTGGTCTTAAAAAGCAAAAACCTGTAGAAAAAATTGACCCACTTAAGTCTTGATCAATCATTAATACTTTATTCGTAAATTTCATTTTAGCGAAACCTACATCGCCTGCCTTTGGATAACTATTGGCGCGACTAGGTTTTTCTTTATATGTTATTTTCTCAGGTAAATAAAATTTATCATTATTTATTGAGCCGGTAGAAAAATATTTTTTTTCTCCCACATATTCAGGAACGGAATCTTTTACAATTTCGCAAATTTCTCCTAGTTTTTTTGTTTGCCAGTTAGTTTTCATACTTTATTTATTCTTTTTCTTTCATACATTTGACCGTACCAAGTTTTTTGTTTAATATACTCAAGTACGCTTTGTAACTCTTTAAATACTTTTTCGTTGAGTGTCAAACCATCTTTTGCCTCCTTAATCACTTCATTTATTCCTTTAATACTTGTAAACAAATAGTGGGTAAAACGAATTCTATCTTCATTTAACTTCTCAATAAGAGGCTTAAGATTTTTAAGAAAATCTGACTCATATTTATATAATTCTCTGTAAAGTTGTCCTAAAGTAAATTTATATAATTCTTCTGTTTGTTTTTTTCCAACGAATTTAATAATGTCTGGATTAGTATCAACAACTAACTTCAATTCTTGAAGTAAATCTATTAATTGGAATTCTATAAATTGTGTTTCTAAAAGAAAAGCTAATATTTTATATCTATTGTTATTATTTTTTTTAAGTTTTTCAATATCTTCCAAAAATATGTGATTTTTCTCTAACCAACCTCTAAAAGGCTCCTTATGTTTTTCTAATGGAATATTTTTTACACTTATTATAATTTGATCATATAATTCACGATATTTTTTCGTTTTCTCATCCAGATTATTACTGTTAGTTATTTTCATTTTATAAATTCCTTAATTTTTAACGTTCTGGTATTTTTGTACTCAATTTATTTATTCTAAAATTTAAACGAGTTTTTGTATTTGCTAATTCATACGTTTATTTGATAACATCTGTATATCTAAAATCATCACCTGATAACCTAGTCTTTCCGAGTAAATCATTTCTCATTTCTAAAACGATATTACCAACTGTTTCTCGTCCTTTTTTGGGATTCGGATCTTTGCCTTTTGATTCAATAACCAGTTTCACCATTTCATTTATTGCTTTTACAACTCCGTCTGAAGAATATAGCCAAGATTTGTATTGTTCTTCAAAAAATCTTTTCTTTATTTCACCAGAAGTTGTTTTTCCAACAAATCCTTGTAATAAAATTAGCAAATTAGAATATTTTTCTTCCTTGAATTTTAAAATTGCCTCATTTCTTTTAGATTTATTCGTAAAATAATAAGTAAGGTAAGAGCCAATAATAGCTGTTAAAATCGGTAATAAAAATATTATTAAACTATTTTCCATATTTTTTTGTTTGATAGGTCATATAAGTTCTTCGATAAATGGATATTTATATTTTAAAAATTCTAATTTAAAACATTTTATCTCGTTTATTTTTATATTTAATTTTTTAATATAGTATTTAAAAATTTTAATAAAAGCACTTTTAGCAGAATTTGGACTTAAAAAATATTCTTCCTGTTGAGGTTCCGGGTATCGAAGCAATCCGTTTTTTAATAAGGGAAGAATTGTTTTTAATATCATTAACGCTTCAATTTCATTTAAATTTAATTTGGTTGGAAAATCTATTACACTAATGTGTCTTTTTTTAATTTCTGGCAAAAAAGCTTTAAAGAGATTTTCTATTGCGTAGGCAAAAATAATTATTGAGCTAATTTGGATATCTTTAATAAACATCATTCTTCCCTGATATTCAACTGGAGGCACTTTTCCATTATCAATATATTTATTTACTGGTTTCCATAAAGTTCGTTCATTTTGTTTATTGAAACATGCAGCTAAATATAGACTAATTGCCATATGAAGTTGATCATGATTAAAAATATCAGGCTTCTTTATTTTTTTTGCTTGTTGGTTAGTTTTCATTTTTCTATTTTATTAATATATTTTTTGTCAATAAATTCTAGAATCTTTGGATTTTTATCTTTTAAAGATATCAAAGTCAACTTCTCTTTTGTTCTCGTTATGCCAACTAAAAATTCACATATTTTTTGATCAGTAAAATTGTTTGTTTCTTTATCTAACATATTTCTATCATCTATTCCAACGTAATAAATAAAATCAGCAGAAAGTCCTTTAGAGCTCATGACTGTTGTCATTTCAATTTCTATCGCATTTTTCATGATTGGCTTAAATCCCTTTACTATTCTTGATAAAATATTTTTTAAGTTAAATACTTTACTAAATCTCTTCAATTCATCATGGGTAAGTGCATCTTTGCCTTTTTTAACCTTTTTAAAAATTTTAATATCTAGTTCTATTGTCTCCTTAATCTCACTCTTTAAACAAAGCCAAATTTTTTTCTTTTCCAATAATAATTTCTTTATTTCTTCATCGTCTAAATATAGAAATAAAATTTTTCTAAGAGCTAAGTCGTCTGATTTTCTTTCAGTTAGAGTTTCAAAAGTCTCAATTAAATTTTTATGTTTTACTTTATTAGATTCTTCATTCCAAAATAATTCAAATTCAATAATATTAAATCCTTTTCCGATTAATCCATCATAAATCGTTTGCTTTAAATAACCAGGTACTATAATTAAAATTCTTTTCTTTTTACCATCTTTAATACTATTTTTAATATTTTGTGCCAATTCGTAAATTAATAGATCACCTGAAATTGAAGGCAAGAAATCAATTTGATTATATTTTGAGCTAATCTCATGTTTGTTTTTATGTTTTTCATCATCCTTTGGATAAAGAAATTTTTTAATTAAACTTTCCTGTAAATAACCAGCTTTTTTTACATTTCTAATTAAATCATTTGTAGCGTCAACGATAACCTCCGTACATCGATAGCAATAATCCAAAGAAAAATTTTCAGTATCGCTGTCGGCAAACAAGTTTCTTATTTGTTTAGGATATGCTTTCTTAAAGAAATATAAGGATTGATTGTCGTCGCCAACCAAAACAATAACACTTTTTTTGTTTAATAATTTAATTAATTCATACTCAGATTTATTAAAATCTTGGAATTCATCTATTAATATCAAATCGTATCCTGTTGGGATTTTGTCATCATATTTGCTAAAAAATAGATTAATAGCATAAATAATGGAATTAAATGAATATAATTCTTTTTTATTCTTATAAAAATTCTTCCTTTCAGTATAAAATTGTTTTTCATCTTCGTTTAGATTGTTTTCATAAAATTTTTCAGCATATTTAATATTTGCCCCTTTCATAAGGAAATAATCTTTACTTACAATATCATCTAATTCTCCATCCAAATCTACATCGCCTAGTTCTTGTTTTGCAAATGCATGAAGAGTTAATATTTTTACATTATTAAAATTTTTGAAGTCTTCAGATAAATCGTCAATGAGTTTATTTATAAAAGATAAAATTAATATTTTTTTACCTTTAAACTCATTGGATTCAATTATAGTTTTAAATGTATAGCTTTTTCCCGTGCCTGGACCCGCCATGCCTACAAACAATTTTTTTTTAGATTCTTTAATTTTTTTCAATATATCTGTCATATTAAATCAGCTTTTTGATGTTCTCTAAAACTTTATCGCTATCTTTATTCAGTTCGCCTATCTCCTCCAAAATCTCTTTTGGTTCTCGGAGTTTTTGCTCTGTATTTTTGTTGGGGTTTTTTACAGAGAGGTCGAAGGTTTTTTGATCTACATCTTTCATGTCAATTGACCAGGAGTTTGGAGAATTAGCTTTGGTTTTTTGGAGGGTGACAAATTCTTCAAGGTCTTTTTCGTTAAGTGGATTGGTCTTTCCTAAATTTCTTGTTAAATTAAGTTGATAAAACCAAGTTTTTTTAGTCGGAGATCCTTTTTCAAAAAATAGAATTACCGTTTTGACTCCGGCTCCAGTGAAAGTGCCGCCTGGCAGATCAAGGACTGTATGGAGATTACAACTTTCAAGTAATAATTTACGTAGAGAAACGGATGCGTTATCAGTATTAGAAAGAAAAGTATTTTTGATGACTATTCCTGCTCGTCCTCCGGCTTTAAGTATTTTTATGAAATGTTGCAAAAATAAAAAGGCTGTTTCACCGGTTTTGATTGGAAAATTTTGCTGAATTTCTTTTCTGATTCCGGCTCCAAAAGGTGGATTGGCTAAAACTATATCGTATCTATCTTTTTCCTGAATATCTGAGATATTTTCGGCCAGTGTATTTGTATGGATAATATTTGGTGCTTCAATCCCATGAAGGATCATATTCATCACACCGATGATATAGGCTAACGATTTTATTTCTTTTCCATAAAAAGTCTTTTTCTGAAGAATTTCAACATCAGAAGTTGTTAACTTTTTACTTTCTTTAAGATAATTATATGCTTCAACTAAAAACCCGGCTGATCCAACGGCTCCATCATATATTTTTTCACCGATTTTTGGAGCGACGACTTTGACAATTGTTTTGATTAGTGATCGAGGTGTATAGAATTCTCCGCCATTACGTCCTGCATTACCCATGTTTTTGATCTTACTTTCATAAAGGTGAGACATTTCATGTTTTTCTGAATCTGTTCTAAATCGCATTCCATCAACAATATCTAAGATATTACGAAGTGCATATCCGCTTTGAATCTTGTTTTTCAATTCACTAAAAATTTCCCCGATTTTATATTCAATTGTGTCCGGACTAACTGCTTCTGTTTTAAATTTCTTAAGATAAGGAAAAAGTTCATGATCAACAAAGTTAATTAGATCAGATCCTGAAAGAGCTTTATTGTGGTCGAATTTTCCCCCTGTAGTTTTTGGAGATGCCCAAATTTCCCATCTGTATTTTGGGTCAATAATATATCCGTATTTTTTACCTGCCAAAGCTGACTCAGTCTTTTTATCTTCTTCAAAATCGTTTAAATATTTTAGAAATAAAATCCATGAAGTTTGCTCAATATAATCAAGCTCCGTCCCAACCCCAGCATCCCTATGAAGTACATCGTCAATATTTTTGAAAGATTGCTCAAACATAATTCATATTTTATCACTTTTCATAAGTATTAGTTTATAATTTATCTAACAATTCGTTTGCCTAAACTTTGACAAAAATCAGAGCATGGCAATAAATTCCCTTGCAGAAACGAGAGCTCCTCGTTCAGTTTCCTGCAAGGGTCATATGCCGAAAGGTGTATGGGCGTAAGCCGATTGACGGGGAGCTTTGTTTGTTATATAGACCTATGGCAAGAAATCTGAAAAGATATTATCAAGCTTGGGAACTTCGCCAACAGAATAAGACTTTCAAACAGATTGGGAAAATTATGGGAATAACAGGAAGCCGTGCCGCTGTTTTATCTAATTTTATTGACTTTAAAATTAAATATCAAAAACGATGGAGAATTAGCAACGAGTTAAAAGAAATTATAAAAAAAGCCGTTCCCAAAACTGGGGAGGTTTGAAAACCGCCGGAGCGAAGCGGAGGCGGGATAAGCCCGAGCGGTTTATCCTCCGAAGTCTTGACGAAGGAGGAATCCCGACTCAGTCGGGCGGGAGCGAGGGCTGATAACAAGCTGACGTGTAGGAGTCGAGCTGGGCGGGCGACTATAATATACCTTTGTTTCCGCCGACCAGAGTTGTCATCAGGGAGGCGGGATGCCCGAGCGATTAGCGAGGGCGTTGTGGTGTTTGAAAGTCTGGCCGGCAGACAGAAAGGCTAGCTGGTTAGTTGGGTTGGTCGGGTGTCCAGAGGGGAGGATTCGAACCTCCGCAGGGTTACCCCGTTAGATTTACAGTCTAATGCGATTGGCCACTCCGCCACCTCTGGTATTCTAAACTAAATATTTTTGATATTTTTTGTAATCAATCGTTATTTCGTTTCTTATCTTAATATCATGCCATTTTATCAAATAATTTCGATTGTCTTCTGTGTGAACAAAAAGATAATCAAAATCACTATTATTATATTTTTTTACATAATTGAAACTTTGATTACCTCCAGCAATTCTTAAACCTGCCTTATAATCTCCTCTAGAAGACTTACCAGCAAATTTTACTTGAACTTTATATAATTTTTTTCCGTCATCAAAAACCAAATCATATGGATTCCTATCTCCTATTGGTAAAAGAACTTCGAAACCGAGTTTGTAAAGTTTTGCAATACATTGAGCTACTGCCATTGAACCCTTTTGCTTACTATTCATAATGACAGTATATAAAACTGTTGAAATATGTCAATGTGCAATCTTTCCGTTGGCCACTTGGGTACCTCTGGTATCTTAATTACCTTTCATTTTATCAAATAATCTTTATTATTTACTGGGAAAACAGAAAAAAATAAATATAAAGACTATACTTAACGAAGGAGATCACCAATGTATAAAAAAATTTAAAAAAATCAACTGCAATATGACTGTCCTTTTTGCAAACGGGATATAACATCCTCAAAAAAAACGGAAATTTTTTACAGAAGTAATTGGATAAACGGTTGTATTGAATGCTTTGCGTTATCAATCAACGAATCAACGATTGATAATTTTCAAGAAAAAAATTACTAAAGAATTATTTGATCAAAAAAGAAAATTTTTTAAATGTTAGAAAATCAAACAAAAAACAAAAAATATAACAGCCTACAGTATATATAAACAGAAAAAAGAATGGGAACGACGCATTAAAATATTTGATATTCGGAAAAATTTGGACCAGCTTTTCGAGAAATATTATGTGAAGCAGATAAACTCCAAGCGAGTAACCCCCCAATACTCTGATCATCTTATTGATTTTTGGTGAAAAATTTATTTGTCCAATTAATAAAATTGATGACAAAACAAATATTGTCCCTAAAAATAATTTTATTCCTGAATAGTTATAACCCCAAGGTTGAGGAAATTTGGAAAAGATCAGCAAGAATAAGGTTAATCCTGCAAGACTAAACAAAATAAGCCGTTTTTTACTTCGATTAATTAAAGTGGCAAATAACATTCCAAGTGATGCATATTTTATTAGTTCAACAATTTGGCCATAACTTTTTCTAATTTCATTACCCATCGGATTAAAGAAGCGAGTATTTAAACCAGCATATTCAAGAAAAAAAGCAACAATAATAATCACAAAATACAAAGAAGGTCTTAATTTGATTGGTAGATAAGTGATAAACCAGAAAATCAAAGTAAGGAAAATCAATACGTTTAAATAATAAAGGGGCGTATCAACAACTTTACCTGTAAAAAGTTGTAGAAGAATATTTCTAACATTTATTAAATTTGGTTTTAACAAAAATCCGACTCCGGACCAAAAAATAAGCGGTAGAATCAATCGTTTAATTCTTAATAGAATGACAGAAAAAGGCAATTTGATTTGAGAAAAATATTTATTCATCAGAAAAAAAGAAAGAGTTATAAACAAAGGAACTGCGTAGTATCCATAAGGTTCGAGAAAATTTACTTTTCCATGAGTAACATTTCTGATGTGGATATTAACAACTAAAAAAGTAAGAATTATTTTTAATAAGTCAAATATGTAGTTTCTAGATTGGTGACCAATATTTTTATTAATCATGATAGATATTATAGTAAAATACTAGGTATGAAAAGCAAAGGCTTTATTATTTTAACAACTATTTTTTTATCAGTTATTTTTTTTACTCAATTTAAATTAATTAATAGACCGGTTACAGATAATGATGAAGGAATATATTTAACATCATTTCTTCTTGTTGACAAAGGATATCCAGCCTATAAAAAAACATATTTTTCTCAACCTCCGGGATTTTTATTATCCGTCTATCCGGAATTTATTTTATTTGGGAAAACATTGCAGGCGTCCAGATTGACAGTCGGTCTTTGGTCAATAATAGGGCTCATGACAATTATCTGGATTGGTTTAGAATTAAAGAATAAATGGACAGGATTATTGGCGATCAGTTTATTATTTCTTATTCCTTCATATTCTAATCAATCATTAACTTTTCAATCAGATATTCTTATTACAACTTTTTCGTTAATAAGTTTAGCTACTTTAATAAGATTCAGAAAAAATTATTATTTACCTTGGTTTGTCACTTCTTCAATATTTTTAAACCTAACTTTTTGGACAAAGTTTGACATAACTTTTTTTCCTTCTTTTATCATGGTTTTTTGGTTCATATACAGGGAACAAAAAATATCTTTTAAAAAAATTATCAATTTATTTTTTATATTCCTTGCGGTAAGTTTAGGATTTTTTTTAATATTTATTTTTCCGTTTGGAATCAAGGAAGTCTTTGATAATTCCATATTGCTGAGATTTCAAGCGGTGACAAGTTCTTCATCTTCCTTTTTACTTTTTGATTATTTGAAGAAAGATATGGTTTTATCAACAGTTATTTTATTAAGTTTAATTTTGAGCCTTTTTAAATTTAATAAATTTTATTTTTCACAAAAAATTATTTTTCTTTGGAACATTTTTGTCTTGATTATATTTTTTTTCTACCGACCGCTATTTCCTCATCACTTAGTAATATTGACCATACCCATAGTTTTGTTATTTTCTCAAACAGTTGGATATTGTTTTACTGATAAAAAATTATTTAAATTTATAGTATTAATTATATTAATTATTTCTTTAAGCAATCATATTTATACATCCATTAAAACTTCTTCAAAACTTATCAATAATCAACAACAGAAAGCGGTTGAAATAATTAATAAATATACAAATATTAATGACATTGTTGTTTCCGATGAAGAAATATTAAACGGTTCATCCGGTCGACTTCCACCACCGGAACTATCTGATATTTCCCAGGTGAGAATCAGGTCAAACAATTTAACGCCGGAAAATTTTAAGAAAATAATTGATATTTATAAACCAAAACTGATTATTCCTTGGAACGGAAGATTGGAGTCAATAAAAAATTTCAAGGAAAATTTAACCGGATATATTATATTGACTTCATTTTCGGAAACGAAAAATATCTACATTAGAATTACTCAATAATTTAGCTATACTAAATTTATGAGTGGAAAAGTTTCTATCATCGGTGGTGGGCATGTTGGTATGAGCGCAGCTTTTGCGATGTTATTAAAAAATACTGCCCATGAAATAGTTTTATTCGATCGCGATACCGATAAAATGAAGGGAGAACAGTTAGAATTTCAACATAGTTTAACTTTTTTGGGGACAACAAAAATTGTTGCGGCAGAATCATATAAAGATCTAAAAGATAGTGACGTGATCGTTTTTACGGCCGGAAGAGCCCAACTACCTGGTGAATCAAGACTGAATCTGGTAAAAAGTAATGTTGAAGTAATCAATAATATTCTTCCTGATGTTGCCAAACATTCTCCAAACAGTGTGATCATTATGGTGACAAATCCTGTTGACATTTTAACTTATCAGGCCAGTCAACTTTTGAAACTAGCGCCTGGCAGAATATTCGGGAGTGGCACAAGTCTGGACTCGGCCCGTTTTAGATTTCACCTGTCAGAATTTTTGGGTATTAATCCAAAAAATATTCATACCTATGTTTTGGGAGAACACGGAGATAGTTCTTTTCCAACTATTTCACATGCAGATATTGGCGGACAACCTATATCTACTATGAAGGATTTTTCTTCAAAAAAAATTCAGGAAGCCTTTTTAAAAGCCAAAACGGCTGCTGGGACAATTATTACTGCCAAAGGGTCTACCTATTATGCGATCGGCGTTGTCATCAATCAATTGGTAGACGCAGTTTTAAAAGATACCAAACGGGTCTATCCGGTTTCCATTCCTCTAGCCGGTCAATACGGATATCACGATGTTTCAATCAGCGTTCCCTGCGTCATCGGAAAGAATGGGGTGGAGAAAATTCTTGAAGTACCTTTATCAGAAGACGAAAAAAAACTGATGGATAAGTCAGTAAAAATATTGAAAGAAATTGTTATTTGATAACCACTGTAATCTCACCTTTATAATTTCTTTTTATCAACTCATCAATCGGTCCGCGGATAATTTCCTCAAATTTTTTTGTCATCTCTCGACAAATAACAATTTCAACATTAAACTTCGATGTACCTGCCTGCCGGCAGGCAAGGTCGATACATCGAAGTGTTTCTTTAATGCGTAATGGCGATTCGTAAAAAACAAAAACCATATCAGGAAAGATCGTTTTTATCTGTTTTAATTTATCGATTAATTGAAGTATTTGTGACTCTTTTTTTGGAAAGAAACCGAGAAACATGTGTTCCTGTGGATTAAAACCGGAATAGATTAAAGCAGTCGTTATTGCCGAGGGGCCGGGAATAACAGTGATAGGAAGATTTCGTTGAATGCAACTTTTGACCAGCAAATAACCTGGGTCGGAAACAAGAGGAGTGCCGGCTTCAGAAATAAGGGAAATATTTTTTTCTTCTTTTAAGAGTTTGATTATTTCCGGCAGTTTTTGAAATTCTTTTTCTTTGTAGTAAGACCAGACAGGCGGTAATCGGTTATCAGTAATCTGTAAATCTGGGAAACGCTCTTTAATTCCATTAAGTAAAGTTTGTGCAGATCGAGTATCTTCGGCCAAAATAATATCGGAAGCGGCTAAAGTTTTAGCTTGACGAATTGATAAGTCATCAAGATTGCCGATTGGGGTGGAGACGATGTTTAACATATTCAAAAATAATTGGTAACAGAGAAATAATAATTACTCCAAATATTACTAACGAAAAGTTTTTTTTAACGAATTCTATGTTGCCAAAAAAATATCCGGCCATTGTACCAACTGTTATCCAGGAAAATGCACCAATCAAATCGTAGGAAATAAACTGTTTATAACTCATCCTGCTCACTCCCGCAACAAACGGAGCAAATGTCCTGACAAACGGCATGAATCTTGCCATGATAATGGTTTTACCTCCATATTTATCAAAAAACTTTTTAGTTTCTTTTATGTGTTCTTCATCAATTGGGATTTTTGGATGAGCGACAATTTTTTTTCCAAAAAAATATCCAATCCAATAATTACTTGTGTTTCCGATTAAAGCAGCCAGTAACAAGACAATCCAAAGAACAAGAATATTTAACGAGCTTAGAGCGGCAAAAGCACCAGCCGCGAAGAGCAGAGAATCACCTGGCAAAAAAGGGGTAAAAACCAATCCGGTTTCCATAAATATTATTAAAAACAAGATTACATAAGTAGCTAGTCCGTAGTTAGAAATAATAGTCCCCAAGTGCACATCGATGTGAATGATGAAGTCTATCAAGAACTTGATAATATCCATCTAACAATTATATCTATTAAATTCGCAAAAAGTATTATAAAATTAAAGGTTAATTATTTTTTTACTATAAAAAGCTCGATACCGAAATTTTTTATCGGAAAACAACAAACCGAAAAAAATTTGATATCTTCGCTTTTGACGTTAAACTTAATGTTCAAACTCAAATCCTCATTTTCCCCAACCGGGGATCAGCCGCAGGCGATTGAAAAATTAGTGGCTGGGATTAAAATGGGGAGAAAAGATCAGGTGTTACTGGGCGTAACAGGATCAGGAAAGACTTTTACTTTGGCTAACGTAATTGAAAAATTACAGATGCCGGCTTTGATTATTTCCCACAACAAAACTTTAGCCGGTCAGCTTTATCAGGAATTCCGGGATTTTTTTCCGGAAAATGCCGTTTCCTATTTTGTTTCTTACTATGATTACTATCAACCGGAAGCTTACATGCCATCATCCGATACTTATATTGAAAAAGAAGCCCAAATTAATGAGCTGATTGACAAACTTAGACTCAAGGCCACCACAAATATTTTAACCCGCAAAGACGTAATCGTCGTCGCCTCCGTTTCCTGTATCTATAACATCGGCTCACCGGTTGAGTATGGCCATTTTATTTTGGAAGTCGAAATAGGACAAAAAATAAAAATAAAAAGTATTGCCCGCCGTTTAATTGAACTGCAATATTCCCGAAGTGAGTTTGATTTTAAACGGGGGACATTCAGAATTAGGGGAGACAGAATTGATATTTACCCAGCGTATGAAGATATTGGTTATAGAATTGAGTTAGAAGGTTTAAAGGTTAAAAAGTTTGAAAGTTTTGAGCCCTTGACTGGAAAACTACTAACTACCAACTACCCACTACCCACGAGTTTGATTATTTATCCCGCCAAACATTATTTAATGGATCCGTCCGTTTTCAAAAATGCCGAACAACAGATTAGAGACGATCTTAAACAGGAAGCAAATGAGTTAAAAAAGAAAAATAAATTGGTAGAAATGCAAAGATTAGTTCGCAAAGTCAATTATGACCTTGAGATGATCAAAGAAGTAGGCTACGTTAATGGCATCGAAAATTATTCCCGGTATTTTGACGGGAGGGCACCAGGCGGCGCCCCCTATTCCTTAATAAATTATTTTAATCAGCAATATGGAAAAGATTGGTTACTGTTTATTGATGAGTCTCACATGACGGTTCCACAGATCAGAGGTATGTTCAATGGTGACTATTCCCGAAAAAATACTTTAATTGATTATGGTTTTCGGTTAAGATCAGCCCTTGATAATCGACCTTTAAAATTTGAAGAATTTTATCCGATGGCTTCAAAAATAGTTTATGTTTCGGCAACACCTAATCAATGGGAGATAGAAAAGTCAAAAGTTAAAAGTCAAAAGTCAAAAATTAAATTAAAAAGTCAAAAGTTTGAAAACAATAATGGAATTGTAGAACAACTAATAAGGCCGACGGGGATTATTGACCCGGAAATTATTATCAAGCCAGCTACAAATGAAGTACAGGATCTGATTTTGGAAATTGAGAAGCGTGTCAAACTTAAACAAAAAGTTTTGGTAACCACTTTAACTAAAAAAATGGCTGAAGATCTATCAACTTACTTAAAAGAAAAAAAGATCAACGCCGCCTATCTTCACAGTGATGTTAAAACTTTGGAAAGATCAAATATTTTGGATAATCTGAGAAAAGGCAACTTTGATGTTTTAATCGGTGTTAATTTGCTCAGAGAAGGGTTGGATTTACCGGAGGTAACGTTGGTTGCAATCTTAGACGCAGATCGAGAGGGATTTTTAAGATCAAGAACTTCGCTTATTCAAACAATGGGACGGGCCTCCAGAAATATCACTGGTCAGGTAATTATCTATGCAGATATAATGACCAAATCAATAACGTCAGCGGTGGGAGAGATTAACAGAAGAAGAAAGTATCAAGTAGAATATAACACCAAACATAAGATTACTCCAAAAACAATTTATAAACCAATCAGAGAAAAGATTGTTAATCAAGATGAAAAAAATCTGTTTTACGATCGTGATTTTGACTCAAGGTATTTAGATGAAATGAACTTGGAAAGCTTAACTCCATATGATAAAAAAAAGTTAATTAAAAAAATGGAAAGAGAGATGAGGAACCAAGCAGAAAATTTAAACTTTGAATTAGCGATTAGGATAAGGGAGAAAGTAAAAGAAATTAAAAATTAGAACAATCCATTGTTACATTGTTCCATGGTTTCATTGTTAAAAAAACAACAATCGAACAATGAAGCAATGAAACAATTAAACGCAATTTTTTAATTTATCTATGAATGATTTAATTAAAATTCGTGGTGCAAGACAACATAACTTAAAGAATATTTCAGTTGATATTCCAAAAAATAAATTTGTTGTTATTACTGGAATTTCCGGATCGGGAAAATCGTCACTGGCATTTGACACAATTTATGCCGAAGGACAACGACGTTATGTTGAATCGTTATCTGCCTATGCCCGTCAGTTTTTAGGAATTATGGATAAGCCTGATGTTGATTTAATTGAAGGTTTGTCTCCGGCTATTTCAATTGATCAAAAAACAACTTCGCATAATCCGCGGTCAACTGTGGGAACAATCACGGAAATATATGACTATTTACGACTGCTTTTTGCTAAGGTCGGTCATCCTCATTGTCCAAACTGCGGTCGGGAAATCAGCAAAATGTCAGTTGATGAGATTGCAGAAAAAATCGTCGATGAAATTTTAAAACAGATCCAAAATGATAAAACCAAACCGCTGCAATTCATAATATTATCTCCAGTAATAAGGGATAAAAAGGGGGAATTTAAAGATCTTTTTGACAACTTGCAAAGTAAAGGCTATCAAAAAGTAATTATTGACGGAAAAGAAAAAAATTTATCCGATGATATTAATTTAATCAAAACTAATAAACACAAAATAAATGTATCGATTGATCGATTAATCGCTACAAATAAAGATTTAAAACAAACGAATTATTTTAACAGCTTTAAATCCAGATTGAGAATGGCGGTTGAACAGTCGTTAAAACTTTCCGATGGGTTAGTTATCATCAAAACCGACTATAAAGAACACCTTTATTCGGAAAAATTTTCCTGTCCAATTTGTAATCTGTCACTTCCTGAAATAGAGCCGAGAATGTTTTCTTTTAATTCACCGCTTGGGGCCTGTGAAAACTGCCGGGGGATTGGAACAATTTTTGCCGTTGACCGAGATTTGATTTTAAATAAAAATCTCTCTCTTCTTGAAGGTGGAATTCTTCCGTTTAATAAATTATTTTTTCATGAAACCTGGTATGTTCGTTTAATCAAACAAGTATGTCTAGAAGAAAAAATAAATACCAATTTACCAATAAGCCAATTAACCAATAAAGAAGTAGATATTTTATTAAAAGGGACAGGTAAAATTTATCGGGTTGAAGGAGTTAATCGCTTTGGTCGGGCAACAACAATTACCGAAAAGTTTTCCGGGATTATAGCGGAACTAGAACATAGATATCTTGAAACTCAAGGTGACTATTCAGCTATGGAAATACAGAAATATATGCGGGAAGAAACTTGTCCAAAATGTTTGGGATTTAGATTAAAACCGGAAATTCTTGCCATCACAGTTGATAAAAAAAATATAACTAATATTTCTGATCAATCAATAAATAATTTAACAAATTATTTCAGAGAAAAATTAGATGTAATTTTATCAGTTTACGAAAAACAAATTGCCAAATCGATTATTAAAGAAATTTTAACCAGATTAAATTTTTTAAACAGCGTTGGTTTATCATATTTGACAGTCAGTCGACGAGCCGGAACATTATCCGGTGGAGAACTGCAAAGAATTCGTTTAGCCTCTCAAATTGGCAGCGGCTTAACAGGTGTTCTTTATGTGCTTGACGAACCGTCGATCGGCCTTCATCCAAAAGACGTCGCCGCTCTTATTACTACACTAAAAAATCTTCGCGATTTGGGTAATAGTTTAATCGTTGTTGAACACGACCGGGAAACGATGGAATCGGCCGATTATTTAGTTGAATTAGGAGAAAAAGCCGGTAAAAATGGAGGCAAAATAATTTTTAGAGGAAATTTATTGGAAATGAAACAGTCAAAAAATTCACTAACAGGCCAATATTTAACCGGAAAAAAAATAATTAATGTAAGGAACAAAAATTTTTGTTCCCTACAGACAAATCACGGTGAATTAATTGTTTCTGGCATCACTCATAACAATTTAAAAAATATCAATATCAAAATTCCTTTTGGGAATTTGATAGGAGTGACGGGAGTTTCCGGATCAGGTAAGTCTTCATTAGTTACAGAAACGTTATATCCGGCTTTAAAATATTATTTAGACGGTTATTATCACGATAAAATTGGTGAGTTTAATAAAATTGAGGGTTATCAATATCTGGACCGGGTTCATATGGTTGATCAATCGCCAATTGGTCGAACACCCCGTTCTAATCCGGCTACTTATATTGGTTTTTTTGATGAAATTAGAGAAATTTTCGCGTCTACCATTGATGCCCGCGAACGAGGATACGAAAAGGGAAGATTTTCGTTTAACATCAAAGGAGGCCGTTGTGAAAAGTGTCAAGGGGCCGGTGTTTTAAAAATTGAGATGCAATTCTTAGCCGATGTTTACGTTGTTTGCGATGTCTGTCAGGGCAATCGTTATAACAAAGAAACTCTTGAAGTTAAATACAAAGAAAAAAATATTTATGAAATTTTAAAGATGACTGTTGATGAAGCTTTAATTTTTTTCAATAACTATTTTAAGGTCTATTCTAAACTAAACTTTCTTCAAAAAACAGGTTTAGGTTATTTAGAATTAGGGCAACCGGCGCCAACGCTATCCGGAGGTGAAGCTCAGAGATTAAAATTAGCCAATGAATTATCAAGAAGGGATACAGGTAGAACTATCTACATACTTGATGAACCAACCACAGGATTACATTTTTATGATATTGACAAATTGCTCCATACGATTACTGAGTTAGTTGACCGCGGCAACACAGTAATTGTTATTGAGCATAATCTTGATGTCATTAAAAACTGCCAATATATAATTGATCTTGGACCCGATGGAGGAGATAAAGGGGGAAAAGTTATTTATCAGGGAAAGATAAGTGGTATTCTTAAAGAAAATGAATCGTATACCGGGGAGTACTTGAGAAAAATAAAAGAATAATTCGAAAAAAATTGTTACATTGTTCCATGGTTTCACCTGCCTGCCGGCAGGCAGGTTGTTAAAAAACAACAATCGAACAATGAAGCAATGAAACAATCAAATAACTTACTATGAAAACTTTACTTAAATATATATTTATTTTTTTACTGATATCACTTATCTCTTATCTCATATCTAATCCCGTTCTTGCTGCTGACTTTAAGACCGATTATCAAGTCGAATACAATCTTTCTCAATCGCAAAATAATTTAAATTCTCAGGTTGATTTTAAGATAAATATTATTAATTTAAAAAGTGAGGTTTTTGTCAGCAAATTTGCTATAAGCTTTCCGGAATCTTTTTCAATTACCAATCTTAAAACTTCAGACGATAATGGATATATTACACCAAAAGTAACAACCGATGAAGAAAAAACCAGGATAGAATTAGAATTCTCAAACCCGGCGATTGGTAAAGATTCTGTTAATACTTTTTTTTTAAACTTTGATCAGGCAAATTTATTTAAGATAAATGGAAAAGTTTGGGAAGTGGTCTTACCGGTAATAGAAAATACTCAAAATGAGTCTTATAAAGTGACTGTCAATTTACCAGAAACAACCAACAAAAAAATTTCTATTTCAAAACCAAAACCTGATTTGATTACAGGAAACAAAATAATTTGGAATAATCCTCAAGCAAAAACAATTTATGCTGTTTTTGGGGATGTCCAAGTCTACCAAGCAGAATTAATATATCATTTGAAAAATGATCAGATATATCCAATTTTTACGGAAGTTGCTTTTCCGCCGGAAACTGCCAATCAGAAAATTTTTTTGCAATCAGTGAATCCTCCTCCTGAATCCGTTCGGATGGATGAGGATGGTAATTATTTAGGAAAATATTTTCTTAAGCCGCTCGAAACAAAAATAATTATTTATAAAAGTTTAATTGAGGTCTATTCTAAAACAAGAGATAATGCTACCGCCTACTTCAGAGCAGCTATTGGTCAACAAAAAAATTATCTTCTGACGGCAAAAAAATATTGGCAGATAAGTCAAATAGACAAAATAAAAAATATTACTCAACCAAAAGAAATTTACGATTTTGTCACAAGTAGTCTTAAATATAATTACAACAAAATTAATTCAAATAATAAACGCTTAGGAGCCGATGTTGTTTTATCAAACCCTGACCAGGCAGTTTGTATGGAGTTTACTGACCTTTTCATCGCTATTGCCCGCGAAAAAGGAATTTATAGCCGGGAAATTCAAGGCTACGGTTTTTCTTTAGATCAAAAACTGCAACCACTATCATTATCATCTGATATTTTGCACGCTTGGCCAGAATATTATGATACAAAAACAGAAAATTGGATTGCGGTTGACCCGACTTGGGAGAATACTTCAGGTATTAATTATTTTTCTTCATTTGATCTAAACCACATCGCCTTTGTTATCCATGGAAAAAACCCGGAGTATCCGCTGCCAGCCGGGATGTATAAAATAGAAAACTCCCGCGATGTTTCCATAAAACCGGTTGTCACCGAGCCGGTGGAAAAAAAGCAAATTCTTATTGAGGGAATAGATTTTCCAACCACGATTTCTGACAAAAAATCTTATCAGGGAAAATTTATTATAAAGAATAACGGTAATAGTTATCTTTGGCAGATCCCAATTAACTTAGAAGCAAAAGATATTCTTATTAAGAAAGATAAATTTGTCATTTCGGTTTTGGCCCCTTTTGAAAAAAAATCGATTACTTTTGACTATTCAGCCAAAGATAAAAACAAGAAAATTCAAGGAGAATTAATGATCAAAGTTTTCCAAAAAGAACTTTTAAGACAAAAAATTGTTGTTGTTCCCACAATTTATATTTTAATAATCCAATTTTTTGCTGTTATTTTAGGTTTTTCAGTTCTGTTTTTCATTTACCGAGTATTTCTAAAAATAACACATCATGATCACTAAGAGTCAAGCAAATAATCTACCTAACACAATTGGTCTTTATCTTTTTAAAAATAATAAAACAATTAACTACATTGGCAAATCGGTCAATATTAAAGCAAGAATATTATCCCACTTAGAAAATGCTAAGTTAGATAATAAAGAAAGATTAATTATAAAAAATTCAAATAAAATTGGAACAATAATAACTGAGTCAGAGTTTAAAGCTTTGATACTTGAGGCAAAATTAATCAGACAGCTTCAGCCAAAATATAATTCAATCTGGAAGGATGACAAGAGCCCCCTTTATATTAAAATAACTGCTAAAGACGAGTTCCCAAAGGTAGGATTAGTACGCAAGGAATCAGATAAACAAAATCTATATTTTGGCCCGTTTTCATCAGTCAGAATGGTTGAGAAAATTATTAATGACATCAGGCGAATTATTCCTTTTTGTACCCAAAAGAAGATTGGTAAAAAAGCCTGTTTTTATTCCAAAATCGGATTATGTAATCCTTGCCCGAATGAAATTAAAAATACATATGAAAAAAAACAATATAAAAAAAATATCAGACAGGTTATTTCTATTTTAAAAGGTAATGTAAAAGTAATTTTCAACGGACTTAATACACAATTAAATATTTTGATAAAAAATAACCAATATGAACAAGCTATTATTATTCGCAACAAAATTTTTCGGTTTGACCGATTACTAAATCTAAAAGAAGATTCGGAATATTTTTTAAACAATAATGAAAAAAGTTTAGATGAAATGCTAATCAATTTAAAAAAATACTTTCCTCAATTAAATAATCTTGATCGCATAGAAACATATGACATTAGTAATTTAGGATTAAAACAAGCAGTCGGGTCGATGGTGGTTATGAAAAATAATCAAATTGATAAGAAAGAATATCGTCGGTTCAAAATTAAACAAACGGGTTTAAAATCGGATCTTGACCGATTAAAAGAAGTTATAAATAGAAGATTAAAACAAGATTGGCCTGTTCCCAACCTGATTATTATTGATGGTGGTAGACCTCAAATTAAAGCGATTTTAACAATTGTTCAAAATAATAAAATAAATATTCCACTGATTGGAATTGCTAAAAATCCTGATAGAGTAATTGTGGGAGTTGAAGGGTTTCCAAATTTATTTTTAAAGAATGACAGCAAAATTTTAAACGTTATCAGATTGCTTCGTGACGAATCGCACCGCTTTGCCCGAAAATATCATCTGTTTTTAAGAAGCAAGGACTTTTTGATATAATTAAACTAAGTCATAAATAATAAATCTCAAATCACAAATAAATTATAAATATTAAATAGTAAATTCTAAACTTTTTTATATTTAGTGCTTATTATTTCAAATTTATTTGGAACTTGGTATTTAATATTTAGAGTTTTTTATTATGAAGAAGATTTTTAGGATGATAATTTTTTCCGGAGTAGCCATATTTCTTACGGCTCTTTGGAATAAAGGCTTTATTGTTAAAGACGACCCGATGATCTATCTAAAAGCGGCTTTGATAATTGCCGCCGTTTATTATTTGATTGTTCCCGCAAGTAAATTAGTTCTTCTCCCTCTAAATATTTTGACTTTTGGACTTGTTTCAGTAGTTTTTTACGCAGCAATTTTTTATTTTCTGTTGAATCGCTTTAACTTAATAAGTATCGAAGAATGGGTTTTCCCAGGGGCCAAGATGTTGGGAATTACATTAGGAAAAATAAAAATTTCTAGCACAGCAAATATTTTTGTGTCTTCTTTTTCGATTTCCACCGTTATTAATTTATTAGAAAAAATAATATGAAGAATTTTCTTTTGATTCTCAATATCATTTTCAGTGTCTTAATAGTTGTTTTTATTTTAATTCAGGGCAGGGGAGCAGGTTTGGGTAGTGCTTGGGGTGGCGGTGGAGAAATGTTCCAGACCAGACGGGGAATGGAAAAAATAATTCTTTGGTTAACAATAATTTTTATTGTTATTTTTTTAGTGGTTTCTTTCATCAATCTTTTTGTTAAATGAACAAAAAAGCTTTTCGTTATTATTATTGGTTATTTTTAGAGTTTGCTAAAAAATACTCTCGGTTGATTTTGATGAGTTTTTTTATCGGATTCATCAGTTTGATTGGTTTTTTGTCAGTTTCCCCATATTTAAAATCAATCTTCAATAAACAAGAAATAATTGGATTAGTTGGCAACTATGATTTTATAAATCTACCTGACGAGATAATGACAAAAGTTTCCAACGGTTTAGTAACTATTAATGAAAAAGGGGAGATTATCCCCGTTTTAGCAAATTCTTGGGAAGTACTGGACGAAGGAAAACAGTATCGATTTTATTTAAAAAATAATTTGCTTTGGAATGACGATAAAAAATTTACAGCAGAAAACATTAATTATCAATTTAATGATGTAAAAATAAAAGTTGTTGATAAAAATGTATTGGATTTTTATCTAAATAAGTCTTTAGGTATTTTCCCGACTTATTTGAGCAAGCCCTTAATTCGTCCTCCTTTAGTCGGAATTGCCGGTTTTTATAAATTAGGGAAATATAAAATTCTCAATGGTTCTTTGGTAGAGATAACTCTTGTGCCCAACACTAAGGACTTAATGACGGTCAAATATAAATTTTATAATAATGAATCTGATCTGGTAACGGCTTATAAAAAAGGAGAAATTAACAAAATGACTTTAACAAAAAAGTCAGTTGCCGATACTTTTATAAATTGGAAAAATAGTCAGATAGTTAAGTCAGTTGACTATAATCGTTTATTAACTTTATTTTTTAACAATAAAGAAAAAGCGTTTTCTAATAAAGATATTAAAGATGCTTTTTCCATGATGATAGATTATCAAAAACTGGCTGATTTTGGAGAAATCGCCCAAGGACCAATTCCTCCTATATCTTGGGCTTATAATTCCTCACTAAAAACAAATATATACGACATAGATACAGCTACAAAAATTGTTAAAAAAGGAATTGAAGCCACTGAATCGCCTCAATTAAATCTAATGACATCTTACGACTATTACGATGCGGCAGATAATATTGCCGGGGAAATAAAAAAAACAGGACTAAAGGTAGATATTAATATGGTTACTTACGAACGACCGGACAACTTTGATTTATTATTGGTTTTTTGGAATGTGCCTAAAGATCCAGATCAATATTATTTCTGGCACTCGACCCAGAAAGAAGGAAATATAGGTAACTATTCTAATGTTAAAATTGATAAATTGCTGGAAGAAGGTCGTTCAACCATCAATATTGAGGAAAGAAGTAAAATCTATCAGGAATTTCAGAAAATTATTCAGGACGACCCACCGGCCCTTTTCTTGTACTATCCTTACGTTTACACAATAAAACGTAAGTGATATAATAAAATCCTAAATAATAAATTTCAAGCTCCAAATAAATTCAAATTTTTAAAATTTAATATTTAAAATTTATTTGTGATTTTAGATTTAAAATTTGATATTTATTTTAGTCGGGGTGGCGAAATGGTATACGCGCAAGCTTGAGGGGCTTGTGGTCGCAAGACTGTGCAGGTTCAAGTCCTGTCCCCGACACAATTTTTTAACCACTTAAAAGCGTTAATATTAATTTTGTTTACTTCAGTCATTAATAAAGTATAGACTTTGTAACTATGAATTTTTTTAACTTCTTTATCTATCTTTTCAAAATTTTTTTCAATTGAGTCCATAATTAATAAAACCTCTTGATTAGATTCGATTTTATTTTTCCATAAATAAGAAGAGTCAATAGATATTTTTTTCGTACAGACAATCAGCTTTTCCTTAAGCAATTGGATCGAAATACTATCTGCTTCTTTGATGTTTTTACAGGAAAGAAAAAGTAAACAGGGCTTCATTCGTTAATTGAAAATGTTAATAACAAATTCTAACATTAAAATATATAATTTATTTATGGAATATACTATTCTTGGCAAGACAAATTTAAGGATCTCACGAATAGGTTTTGGTGGATGGGGAATTGGAGGTGGTGCTCCAGTTTTAAGATGGAAAGATATGTGGAAGGCTGATGATAAACTTTCAAAACAGTCTTTACTCAATGCTTATGAAAATGGAATAAATTTTTTTGACACAGCGTTAATTTATGCTGATGGACATAGCGAAAGATTAATTAGAAATACTCTTGGAAACACAAATATAATTATTGCTACCAAAGTCCCTCCATTAGACGGCCATTGGCCAGCAAAAAATAAAGATATGAATAAGGTATTTCCAATAGATTATATTATTAAAAAGGCAAGAGAAAGTTATGAGAATCTAGGAAAGAAGACCATAGATTTATTACAACTTCATGTTTGGATGGATGATTGGTTTGAATCAAAAAATTGGAGAGAAGCTTTTGCAATATTAAAAAAAGAAGGAATCATAAAGTTTGTTGGCATATCAATAAATGACCACGACCCAGATTCTGCGTTAAAAATAGTTGGCTCAGGAGAAATTGATACAATTCAAGTAATTTATAATATTTTTGATCAATCTCCTCAAGATAAACTATTGCCATTAGCTAGAAAAAATAATATTGGTATAATTGCCCGCGTTCCACTAGACGAAGGTTCGTTAAGCGGAACTTTCACTCATAAGACTACTTTTAACGATTGGCGAAAAGACTATTTTACTTCTGATAGATTAAAAATAACTATTGATAAAGTCAGTGGAATAAAAAATAAATTAGTTAATGAAAAAAGAACCATGAGTCAAATTGCATTAAAATTCTGCTTATTAAAGAATGGAGCCGACGTGGTTATCGTTGGAATGAGAAACTCTAATCATGTTACAGAAAATGTTAAAAGCGTTGATGTAAGCTTTACCAAAGAAGAACTAGATTATTTGGTAAAACAAAGATGGATTAGAAACTTTTATCCTGAAGATGTTTAATTACATTTAAACTATGTGCCCTGCGTGTATTTTGACAATTGGAGGTGGGTTATTCGTAGCAAAAAAACTTGGAATAAATGATATTTTTGCAATCGGCTTATTAACACTTTTTCTTTCAATAACAGCAGATAAAATTTTAAGAAATATTAATCACGGAAAAATTTTTTTTCCTTACCAAAGAATGGTTGTCTCCTTTTTGTTATTATTGATTATAATACTAATATTTAGACTATTGATATAAGCTACTACATTATAACGTTATAATGTAGTGGAACAAAAAAACCATGAAATTAAATAAAATAATTAAAGAGTTTGTAGATTATCTAAAAAACGATCTGTTGAAACAGATTAATAAGACAATTGTCAAAATGTTTGAATGTTGTCGAGAATAAATGTAGAATGAATTTAAGTACATTATAAATTTTTCTTTGAATATTATGTTTAATTTAAAAGGTAAAAAAGCTCTAGTTACCGGAGCCTCTCGAGGGATAGGTCGTGGAATTGCCCTATCTTTAGCTAAGGCCGGTGCTTCAGTCGCCGTTAATTATCATTCAAAAGTAGAAGAAGCAGAGACAGTCGTAGTTGAAGTTAAAAAATTAGATGGTGATTCATTTTCGGTTCAGGCTGATGTCTCCAACAAAGAGCAGGTTGCTAAAATGTTTGAGGAAGTAAAGAATAAATTTGGCCACCTTAATATTTTAGTGAATAATGCTGGAGTAGTTTATATGAACCCAATAGATAAAATAACTGAGGAAGAGTGGGATAAAGTACTAAACATTAATTTAAAAGGACAGTTTTTTTGCGTTCAAGAAGCGATTAAGATTATGCCTTTCGGAGGAAAGATTATTAATATTTCCTCAATCGCTTCAGGCGGAGTGGGAGTTGGATTTGGCAACATTGTTCATTATGCTGCCTCAAAAGGCGGAGTGATTGCTATGGTCGAAGATCTGGCTATTGAACTTGGGCCCAGGGGAATTAATGTTAACGCCATCGGTCCGGGTGTGATTGAAACTGATATGACGACAGTAATATTGGCAGATGAAAAGACAAAAATAGGCATGTTGACAAGAATTCCAAAAGGAAGGTTTGGTAAAGCTGAAGATATTGGGGCTGCAGCAGTCTTTTTAGCTTCTGATGAAGCTGATTATATTACAGGTACGGTGATCTATGTTGACGGCGGTTGGTTAAGTCAGTAATATGATTATATGAACTTAACTGAGCTGTCATATTATTTCCGAAAATTCTTACCTTATTTTATTTTATTTTGTCTTATTTTTTTAATATTTTTTTATTCAGTTAAATTGACTTTAATTTATTTGGAATCTAATAAAACTAACACGATTTATACTAACGAAATTTTTGGAAAAGTCAGTCTACCGGAAATTCCTGGATCTTCATCAAGCGCCGGATTAAAATTTACGCTAGATACGATTGAAGGTCAACCAGTAACAGCTACTGATACCGCCAAAGTTTATTTCCTGCCTCAGTATAATCCCCGCTTTGGTTACAGCGAAAAAATATATTTGATTGCTAAAAGTTTCGGTTTTAATACAGAAGTAGTTAAACACAAGCTAGTTGGGAAAACCGCTACCTTTAGTGATATAGAAAAAACTTTGACAATTGATATTTCTAATTTTAATTTTAAATTTGATAGAAAAGTTAATAACACATTATTTACTTCTCCTCAGTTGACTATTCCTACTAAAACAGTTATTGAAAATAAAGCGATCGATTTTTTGAAAAAGATCGGTCGTTATCCGGATGAACTGGCAAAAGGAACGACCAATGTAATTTATCTGAAATTTAATCCAATAAATCAAAATTTTGTTAATGTTGAAAAAAGTTCGCAAGCGCAGTTAGTTGAGATAGATTTTGGGCGACCGGATGTTGACACTTTTAAAGTGGTAACGCCAAAGTTTTTTACCAGTCAGAATTATGTAATTATGCTTTTTCAGGGAGAGGAATTTCAAATAATAAAAAGTCAAATGGCTTTTTTTGAAAAATCTGAGGAACAAGTTGGTACTTATTTGGTAAAGACCGGTGAAGAAGCTTGGTCAGAATTAAACAGCGGCATGGGGCTTGTTGTGGCCGGAACGCAGGGGCAAAAAAATATCCTTATCAAAGATATGAAACTACGTTATTTTGATCCTGATATTTATCAAAATTATTTACAGCCGGTATATGTGTTTTTGGGAGAAGGGAACTTTGCGGCATACGTACCGGCAGTAAAAAACTAATTCAAAAGTTAAAAGTTAGAAGTCAAAATTTAAATTCAAAATTAAAAAGTTTTAATACTTTTGACTTTTGATTTTTGACTTAGTACCGAGGATTTATATAACCTACATTTGCTTCTATCCAGGTGATTATGTTCTTCGTATCATTAAATCTATCCAAACTTTTTAAGATAACGATTACAAACTGATGACCGTTTTTTTTATAAAAAGAAACCAAATTTTCTCCAGCATTTTCTGTATAGCCGGTTTTCAATCCGCCCAGTCCCTGAATTTCTCCAAGAAGTTTATTGACATTGGTCAGTTGATGAAAGTATTTAAAATCAACATCAGAGATACTGATTTCTTTAGTGGAAACAATTTTTGACAAGTAAGGATTTTTAAGGAGTTCTCTGGCCGCCAAACTTAAGTCAAAAGCTGTCGAATGTTGGGTTCCAGAATCTAAACCATTAGGATTTGAAAAATAACTGTTTTTCATGCCTAGATCACGAGCCTTTTTATTCATCAGGTCAACAAACTTATAATAACCATAATTATCCGCTAAAACGAATGCGGCATCGTTACCAGAATGAACAAGCGTGCCATATAGAATATTTTCAACAGTAATTTTTTCTCCAATAATCAGTCCCATGACTTGGCCGTCGGTAATTATTTTTTTAACAGTAATAATTTGATCAGGTTTATAGACATCGTAAGCGACTAAAGCAGTCAGAATTTTTGTTGTTGAAGCAGGAAAAAGTTTTAAATTTTCGTTACGGGAAAAAATCGGAGTAAAAGATGGCAGATCAACTAAATAAATACTTTCAGCCGTGACTTCGGGATAGTAAGGGAGCTTGAGATATGGGATAGGTTTGATATTGATTTTAATTTCTGGAATGATTTTATTTATTAAATCCCGATTGTAGGCAAAGATGTGAAAATAATATGAATCACCAGGGTAAAAGAGGAAGAGGAGGATAAAAAAGGCGAATAAAAAAATATGTTTTGGACGCATGGATTAAATATTAAATGTTAAATTGATTGTCATTCCCGCGAAGGCGGGAATCCAGACTAAAATCACCTTATATTTTTTAAGAAGTAATTATAGACTGGATCCCCTCCTACGAGGGGATGACAAACGATTTATTTAGAAAATTCTCCCACGATCGGCTTGGTGACTCTCTCAAGATCAGACCCCTTCATAGATATTGATTTACTGTGGCTGCCAGCGTTAAAAAAAACAGTTTCATTATCAACAATTGTTTGATCAAAATATAAAGGAATCTTAAATAAATTTCCAAGTGGAGGAACCGCTCCTATTTCGACACCAGAAATGTTTTTTACTTCTTCAGGTTTCGCCATTTCTAAATCTTTAATTGAATATAGTTTTTTAAATACTGACGTATCAACTTTTTTATTACCGGGAACAACTATCATTATTGGTTTCTTATCAGCATTCATTATTAACGCTTTGGCCCCGAGCGAGAGAGAAGACCCTCTAATCTTTGCGGCGTCTTCTGAAGTAAAGACAGGCTTATGTTCTATCAGCTCATAAACAACTTTATTTTCATCAAGTAAATTTTTTATTTTATCAAAAACGGATTTAGAAGTCGTCGTTTTTTTTTCTCCGGAATTACGCAGTTTGATACCTAGTTCTTTCAATTTTTCATCTTTGACGGTCGAAGGGGCCTTCATGATGGCAGTTCGTCCGCCAGAAGTCATTGGCATAGCGATCACTTCCCGGATTGATGTTTCACCGGTGATACAGGTTAGCAATCGATCAATTCCCGGTGCAATCCCTCCATGAGGAGGCGCACCATAACCTAAGGCCTCAATCATATGGCCAAATTTCAGATTAATTTCTTCCTCAGATAATCCCATAATTTCAAATACTGACTTCAATCCCTCTGGAGTATGGTTTCTGATACTGCCTCCACCGACTTCATAACCATTACAAACCAAATCATATTGTGTGGTTAAAATATTGCCGACATTTTTTTTATTCAAAAGATCTTTCATAAATTCTGGTTTTGGAGCAGAGAAAGGGTTGTGGGTGAAAGTCCAGCCGCCCTCCTTAGTTTTTTCAAAGAATGGAAAATCAACCACCCAGGCAAAGGCTTGGATGTTTTTCGCTTTTTCTTCTGGAGTCCTTAAATCAAACTTATCTGCCCCGAATTTTTTTATTGCTTCAGTATAAGTAAAGACAGGGAAAGGTTTTTGTTTGATCGACACTTTTAATTTTTCGTAAACTTCAATAAAAAGATTTTCAGTCAATCTCATTACATCCTCACGCTCTACAAAACTCATCTCTAGATCAAGTTGAGTGAATTCACCGTAAGCCCGGTCAGCTCGAGGATCTTCATCACGGAAACAACGGGCAATCTGAAAATATTTTTCAACTCCACCGACCATTAATAACTGTTTATATTGTTGAGGTGACTGGGGGAGGGCATAAAACTTTCCTAATTGAAGACGGGAAGGAACGATAAAATCCCGAGCTCCTTCCGGAGTCGTCTCAGACAAAATTGGCGTCTCAATTTCTAAAAAATCCTGTTTGAATAGATGTTGTCTGATCAAGTCAATAAACCTTGATCTTAAGGCTAGGTTTTTATACATTCTCGGGCGGCGTAGATCAAGATAACGATATTTAAGCCTGACTTCTTCGTCGATATCATGTCCGTCGGTATTGACTGGGATAGGGAGAGTCTTGGTTTTATTTAAGATCTTTAATTCTTTAACTTCTATTTCAATAGAACCGGTTTTTATTTTTGAGTTAATCATTTTATCCGGTCTGGCTTTAACAAGGCCTTTTATATAAACAACATCTTCTTCAGAAAGGGCTTTGAATTCTTCGCCTCCAACAACTTGGACAGTGCCAGTTCTATCACGAAGGTCGATAAAAACGATCTTTTTATGGTCACGTTTAGTGTCTACCCAGCCGTAAAGCTCAACAGTTTCCCCAACTTTATTTACTGTTTGTTCCACAGATAAATTTTTCATAATAACTTCATAATCATACAGTCTTTTTACGTTATTGACAAGAATATAAATTCAGTTATAATTATTATCCTATAATCATGAAAAATACATTTTAATTTAAATTACCCACCCCGCAAAAGGCGGGGTTTTTAAATTTATGGTATTAAAAATTGAATCATATTTTGATATTGATCCACAATTATTTGGAGAAAAACGCAATAAAAGTCAGTTAATGAAAGTTAACATATCTAACTTAAATGGCATCCAACCTTTGGATGAATACAGTGAAAAAAAAACAGAAAAAATAAATGCACTTTATAAAGAATATGAAAGATTAGGTAATGCGGATCAATTATCAAGAGACTTTCCAATAACTTGTTGCGCTGTTCCTAATTTAAACATATATGATTCAATATTTATTTCATCATTGACAGAATTTATACCTGAAACAGAGTACATATTAGCAATTATTGATGGTCATCATAGAGTTAGAAATGGACCGAAGCATGGTATTACAGATTTTTGTTGTTCAATTCATACGTTATCCGACGCTCTTTTTAATATGAAAAAATTAAAAAAATTAAATTCTTATGTATCCCCAGAGGAATATTATAAAATGCTAATGCATGGTATGTCTACTACAATAGAGGCTTTTGAACATAGAGGCTACATACATAAAATAATGCCAGTGAGATTGGTTTGAGCCACAGTAAGTATAAGCATCTTTAACATAAGAATGTAATAATTTTCCCCTGAATGGTTTTTTTGTTATTCCATTCATTTATATCAAGATTATAAACCACTTTTAATTTTTGTCCTCGGGAGAGTTCTTTGAATTTATCGGCTTGATTGAAAGCGAGGAATTCGAGGGAGGGATTAGGGACTAGACTGTTAGGGGTTAGGGAATCTTTTATGAATAACTTCAGGTGTTTTTGAGTTTTGCCAAGGAGCTGGGCGCCAGTGAGAGTTCCTTCGCTATAAAATAACGGGCGCGGATTACCCATGCCAAAAGGTTCCAATGCTTCCAAAGATTTAACTAAATCTAAATTAATTTTTGAGATGGGAATTTTTAGATCGGCTTCAATTTTTCTTTCAAGATCTTTATTCTTTATTAATTTAGATGACAACTCTCGTGCGGCCGTCTCGAAGTTGTTCAGTTGATCCTTTTCTAAAGTAAAACCAGCCGCTTGTTTGTGGCCGCCAACATCGATAAGATTTTTTTTCAGGGAACGAAGGAAATCAGTAATATGAAAAGAGGGGATTGATCGGGCTGAACCTTTATATCCAATATCAGTTTTTGTTAAAACCAAAGTCGGCCGGTAAAATTCCTCAGCGATCTTTGAGGCGATTAAGCCGATGATGCCTTCGTGCCAGTGATCAGAGATGAGGATGATGATCTTGACGAGCTGTTTAGGGTCTGACCCTCCCGGAGGGTCAGACCCTATTTTTAGACGTGCCTCGGCAACGGATTTTTCAACTAATTCCTGTCTCTCAACATTTACATTTCCGATTTTATGAGCGAGAGTATAAGCTTTTTTCTCATCATTAGTACAAAGTAAACGGAGGGCATCAATTGCATGTTCCAGTCTTCCGATGGCGTTTATTCTTGGTGCGATCATAAATCCGACTTCATATGGGGTAATTTTTTTATCAGCAATACCTGCCTGTTTGATAATATGTTTTATGCCAAAACGTTTTATTTTATTAAAAGTTTCAAGTCCGTGCTTAACAAGTGAACGAGAAGGTCCAACCAGCGGAACAAGATCAGCGATCGTTCCGATCGAAGTCAATGATAAATAATCGGTTTTAAAATTATTTTGTAGAGACGAGGCATGCCTCGTCTGTACGTTAGAAAAATTTATAAATATTTCCTTAGCAAAAAAATAAGCAACTCCAGATCCTGATAAGGCGGGGATATGAAAAATCGCTTCAGCTTTTGGAATCTTTTCTCCCTTCAAATGATGATCGGTAATAATTATTTTTATTCCAAGTTTCTCTGCATATTTTATTTCTTCGACTTTAGTGATTCCATGATCAACGCTAATAATTAACGCCGGATCAAATTCGCGTTTAACATTATCTATCCCAATTCTAGAAAATCCATAACCTTCCAATTTTCGATGGGGGACGTAGGGCATAACTTTAAAACCTAAGAGGTGTAAGGTTTCCCAAAGAATTGCTCCACCGGTAATTCCATCAGCATCATAGTCGGTATAAACGACGATCATTTGATTTTTCCTCTTAATTTCTTTAAGCAGTTTAATTACTTTAATTAAATAAAGTTTATATTTTGGGTCAAAGTCAATTAAAGAAATTTTTAGTGGAGATTGTGGGTTGAGAAATTGTTCAAGATCCTTGATGTGGCGGGATTTTAAAATAAGATCAACTATTTCTTTATCTGCTATATTATCTTGAAGCTTGATTTCATTTTTGAAAGTAATATTCATATTTACTCGATCAATTTCTCTTGTTTTTCCACCGTCATCAAGTTAGTGCTATCCAACTTCTGTCCCAAAGACGAAAATGTTTTTGATACTTGTGAGCTTTGGTTATAGGCATTGGTCACATGTTTATTTAAAACAGAAAATGCTTCATCGGTTTTTTGATAATCTTTTTTGATTGCCTGTAGGATCTTTAAAATTTCCTTGGCTTTGGTTTCAATTTTTTCGCCTTCAAATGAAATTAAAATTGCCTTGATATAAGCATAAAAACTCATTGGAGAAACCGGTAGGACGCGATTTTTTCCGGCATAGTCGAAGACGGTTTCACTATTGATTAGTTCATAGTAAACACTTTCTGAGGGGATATACATTAAGGCGTAATCAACTGTTTTTTCTTCGGCTAATATATATTTTCTGGCAATATCATCAACATGTTTTTTGACATCCCGTTCAAAATTTTTTTTAATAACTACAATCTCATCTTTATTGGTGGCTTTGGCAATTTTTTTAAAAGTGTCAATCGGAAACTTTGAATCAATTGGAATCAATCCTTGGGAAGTAATTAAAACCGCATCAACGATTGATCCGGTCTTAAAATGATATTGAAGTTTGTAGGAAGATTTTGGAAAGTTTTGTGCAAGTAATTCTTTTAAAACATGCTCACCAATATTACCACGGAGTTTTGGAGAGGTTAGATATTCTTGTAATTCTTTCATTGATCGTCCGATCTCGGAGAATTCACCGATCGATTTTTGAACAGAAGCAAATATTTCCAGATTTTTCGAAAGTTTTTGATCGACCGACTGATTAGAAATCTTTAACCATTCAACGACATCTGAAGACAGGGTTGTTTTTTCTTCAAGTTTATTAAGCCAGGACTTAATGAAAAAAAGGATTACTACGATAGAAATAAAAAACAAAACTAAAATCAATGAAAGATTCATGAAATCATTATATCAAACCTCCGCCTTTGAAGATCTTTGGCTTTAGCCATTCTTGGCTAGTTTGAGGTTTCTCAGTAGTAACTTCTTTTTCTACAGATTCAATTGGGCTAGATTTTGGCACTTCCGGACTATGGCTAGGCATAGAGTTAATAACTTGAGGTTGTGGGAAAGACATTGTTTGTGGGGCTGTAACTGGAACAGGTTTTTTGAAAGCTTTTTTAACAGCGCCTGACCTTAGCAAGGTTGCAACGTGTTCAAATGTATCGGCATTGGTCGAATAAGATGTAAAATTGTTGGTTGATGCGGCTGCACCAGCATAAAGGTTGGTGGCAATATCACGATCAATTTCTATACCTAATGTTTGTATAATTGATAAAACCAACTCAGAAATAGATGAAATTGTTTTATTAACATAGTTAACTGTGCCAAAGTAAGCATTAGTGAGATGACGATCAATATTAACAATATCTTTTCCATTAAATTGGTTTTGATTATCTGTATAAATTGTCCCTAAACTGTTTAAAGTCGGGGCATCGATAACAAAAATAACATCAACTAGGCCCCCGGTATAGGAAAAATTAACTTGATTAGGATTTAATTTTTGATGACCTAGACGGGGAGTAACTACCAAATTAAAAGATTGACCCTGAATGTTGTAGTCGACTTTATCAATCGCTCCATCTGAATAAGGAAAAGAGATCATCAGACTATCTCCACCGGCTCCTATTACATTTTGGATTTTGTCTGAAGCAACTAAATCTGATTGAACTTTCTGACTACAGGCAATGGAGACAGTTTTACCCATTTTATTTAAAGCTAAATAAAGTGAAGTTGAAGCAGCAATGGCGTCGATTGATGGATTTGTGGGAACAAGAATAACGGCTGAATGGCATTTAGTGGTTATTTCTTGAATACGGGCTAAGATGTTTTGGGTGTTATCCATATTTCTTATAGGATAGATTTTACCACATCGCCTACCAAAAAGTCAAGTGGAGGACCGAATATCATTCCAGCTTCCTGGCCTTTTTTTACTTCATTAATTGTTTTTGCACGAATCTTCAGTGATACTAACTTTGTTTTTCCTATAGGTTTATTTTTTCGAAAAGCTTCCAGTTCATCACCAAGATTGATCTTTCCCTTGATCACATTGACTCCAAAGATCTTTTCACCCTCAATTATAAAGTTTGCAAGAATCTGTGCCTCTCCCTTTAAATTTTTTTCTTTTTCTTCTTTCTCTTTGATCAAATTAGCAACTTCGTTCAGCTCATCAAGAAGTTCATAGATAATTTGGTAGTTTTTAATAATAACTTTTTCCTGCTTGGCTAGACTTTCAGCTTCGTGGCTAGTTTTTACCGTGAACCCAATGATAATTGATTTGGTTGCTTTAGCTAAAAATATATCCGATTTGTTGATTTCCCCAACGGCAAGTAGAACGATGTTTAAATTAGTATTGTCTTTAAGAGAATTTTTTATGGCTTCAACACTACCTTGGGAGTCGGCCTTTATGATGGCCGGAAGTTTTTTTTCAATAACGGGAATTTTTAAGACGTCTTCCAGGGTTAGGGCGGGGGAGGGATTAGGGATTAGACTGTTAGGGACTAGGGAGGAGGGAATTGTTTGAGCTTGCTTGATCATGCTTCCGACTTCAGGCATTTCGTCGAAACCTGTTATCTCAAAAGGATTGGAAGGAACAACTTGACTAACATTTTTACCAAGATCATTAATCAATGACTTAACTTTTATTTTTTGATCATTAACATAGATGGTATCAGCAATTTTTATTGTACCGTCTTTAATTATTGCACTGGCGACGATTCCCCGACGGTCTTTTTTTGTTTCGATGATATAAGCTTGAACCGGATTTTTTTCATTATACGTAAGCTTCAAATCAGAAGCAATAAAAAGAATTGTTTCCAGCAGTTCATTGACTCCAGTTCCTGTTTTAGCGGAAACCAAGGCAACCGGTACATCTCCACCCTTACTTTCAGTTAACACTTCATATTTTAAAAGATCATTTTTTACTTTATCTGGATTGGTATCAGGAAGATCAATTTTATTGATAACAACAATAAAAGGAATACCGGCTGCTTTGATGTGAGAAATTGACTCTGCAGTTTGAGGCATGACAGAATCTTTTCCATCAATTAAAAGCAAAGCGATATCAGCCACATTAGCGCCTCTGGCTCGAAGTTTGCTAAAAGCCTCATGACCGGGAGTATCAACAAAAGTTATTTTATTTGTCTTGTAATCCTTAAATTCGGTTGTAATTTCATAAGCTCCAATTTTTTGAGTTATGCCACCGAACTCACGATCAGTGATGTTACTTTTTCGAATGAAGTCCAATAGGGTAGTTTTTCCGTGATCTACATGGCCCAGTATTGCGACTATTGGGGGACGAGTTTTCATAGAATTATGCCTTTGGCTTTTCTTTTTCAACTTTCTTTTCAGGAGTGGCTTCAGGAGTTTTTTCTGGCTCTTCGGATTTAGTTTGAATGATATCAATCTCAAATTCGGTCAATCTTGAGGCTAAATTAACATTAATTCCACCCCTTCCGATGGCCAGTGGAGCTTCTTTTTCATCAACGGTTACCTTGGCCCTTTTTCCGGTTTTATCAATCTCAACTGAGGTAATTTTAGCCGGTGAAAGAGCCGCCATTAAAAACAATTTTTCATCTTTATTCCATTGGATAATGTCAATTTTTTCCATTCCGCCCAATTCATCAATCACAGTTTGAACTCGAACGCCCTTTTGGCCCACACAAGCCCCGACCGGATCAACACCCGATTGAGTAGAAGTAACCGCTATTTTAGCCCGCTCACCCGGTTCTCGGACGATTTTTTTAATTTCAATTGCGCCACTGGTTATTTCCGGAACTTCCCTTTTAAACAACTCTTCAATTAATTTTGGATGAGAGTGAGAAACAATAATTCTTGGATTATCAAATTTATCATTCGATATTTCTTTAAGGTAAACAATCAAATTATCATTGACTTGGTATTTATAATTACTCACCTGTTCTTCTTTAGGAAGAATAGCTTCAGCTTTGCCAATATCTACTGACGCACTATAACCATCATATCTAATGATGCGACCTTTGACGAGCGTTCCTACTTGAGATAAATAGTGTGAGGCAACGGTTTTTTTCTCTGCCTCTCTAATTTTTTGCAAAATAACTTGTTTAGCGGTTTGAGCAGCGATTCTTCCAAAACCTGGAGGAGTGATATCTTTCTCATTCTTCAATATCTTTGCCTCACCAGTATCTTTATTGACTGTAACCTTGATTTCTTCCTCCTCTTTAGAATACTCTTTTTTATAAGCGGCAATTATGGCTTGTTCGATCGAAAAAATAACATCATCAGGAGAAATACCGCGTTCGGTTGCGACCTGATTCAAAGCTAATGAAAACTCACTTTTGATTATTGTCATATATATTTGGTTTTTAAAACTTTATTTTTTTGTGGCTGGCTGTGCTTGAGTTTCTTTTTTAACAGGCGCAGCCTCCTTGATTTTATCGGTTTTTTCTTTCTTTTCACTGCCTTCAGTTACTGCTTCCTCCCCTTCTTTAACGGCTTCAGTGATTATCTCTGGGGCAGCCACGGCTGTTTCTGGAACAATACTTTCTTCTTTGTGGGCAATAACGGCAACAATAACTTTTTCCTCTGGTGTTTTTATTTCATACTTATCTGATTTTTTAAGATCGGAAACTTTTATTTCCTGGCCAATTTCTTTTATAACAGTGACATCAACTTCAATGTGAGAAGGAATATCTTCTGGCAAAGCTTCAACTAAAATAGTATCGGATTGAACAAGAAGAACTCCTGCTTTTTGAGAAACTGCTTCAGAAATACCCATGGTTTTAACCGGAACATTAGTTTCAATTTTTTTTGTAAGATCAATTTTTCTAAAATCAATATGGAGTAGGGAGCTTGATAATGGATGTTTTTGTATGCTTTTTATCAAAGCAGGAATGTTTTCTTTGTCCAAATTTAAATAAACAACGCCTGTTTCACCAACTAATTTGTATGTCTTAATAAGATCCTTATAAACAACGGATACAGACTTTGATTTAAAATCCGGGCCGTAAATATTGCCAGGGACTAATCCTTGTTTTCTGACTTTATTTAACTTTTTACCAAAAACGGTTCGTAATTCAACCTTTAAGGAGACTTTATCTTTAGAACTTAGTGATTTCTTACTGGTCATATAATTTTTATAAAATTTATAATAGTTATAACGATTATTTAATTCTAATTTTTTGTTAACTCAATGAAAAATATTTTGTCAGTCAATAAGTTCGTATTATAGACGATTTGATTATCTTTAACAATAGGAGAAAAATTTTGATTAAGGATAGAAATGCTTTTATTTAATTCAAATTCCAGTATCAAGTCGGAGTTTTTTGCTCCAGTTTGTTTTTGGACAACTAATTGATATATGTTTCCTCCTTTTTTTAATGGTTCATTTAATTGATAGCTGATTTTAATGTCAGTTATTTTTCCCGGAGCTAATTCAAAGAGAAATCCGATTAATTTATATTGAGCATCGTCAATTTGATCAATATTTTCGACTTGGACGCCGTCTTTTGTAACCTGATTTAGAGTAGAATTTTTAGGCAATAAAATTTGAAAATAATTACGATAGTAGCCGGTAGGAAAGATTTCTGCCGGCGAGTCATTTTTATACTGTAGGGAAAGAAGGTGACTGATTTTACCTTCAGAATTAATCTTAATTTTTAAATTTACGAATCGGTTAATAAAAAAATTAGCCTTATTAGCTCCGAGATTGGCGTCATATGGAAAAATATAATCAGTTATACAATCGGCTGATAATGTGCATTTGGGATCAATGACGCGGCCGGACCAGAAGTTAGAGTCAAAAAGGGATTGAAAATTTTGATCTTCAAAAAAAACTACAATTTGTTTTTCATCAAGAGACTTTTTTATTTGAAAAAACAGATTTTTTGGATCAACTCTATTAAAATTATTTTTTATCTGTCTAACGATAGAAGATAAAAACGTCTTTTTTTGAATTGATCCTGGAAAAAATTTTTTCTCAACATAAAGCTGGGTTTTTAAATAAAAATTTTTCGCATTAATATATTCTTTAAAATCAGGAAGATATAGATCGTTAAAGGCATATAAAATATTCTCAACAGCCGTAGTTGTTAGTAAAATTCCACCGGAAAAATCAGTCATTTTCATTTCTTTTTTTAGAAAAAACAAGGCTTTTTGGTAATTAGTAAAAAAATCAGGAGAAAAATTTGAATCTCTAAAAAACCAATGAGGCACATTTAGATATTCCGCAATTGGTTTTGGCGGATCAAGATGAACCATCAACTGTCCATCAGCGTCATAAATATCATAAATTTTTATATCTCCAATACTGTAATTACCGATTTCAATAATTCCGAACGACCCTAAGAATCCACCGCCGGGTCGAAGTTCCATATTATTGGCAAAAAAAATCACATATTTATTTATTTTTTCTTGTGAGATAGTTTTTTGAAAATAACTGATCACTTTTTGAGCTTTCTGAATATTGTCAGCCTGCTCAATTAATTGTTTTTTTATTTGGTCAAAAAAGGTGTTTTTTATTGGTATTTTTTGAGCAATAATATTAAGTTCCTCCTGAATATTGCTTAGATTAATTTTTATTTTTTCAATTCGCAGAGTCAAAATATTTTTTTGTTCAATTGATTTTTGCTGTTGAAAAAAAATCTCTTCTAAACCTTTAATGTTATCCAACAGAATTTGAGCTTGCTTGATAATTGAGAGACTTTTTTCGTTAATATCTATAAGGTTATCTGGTAAAATCGCAATTCCAAATAGCAAATAGGTTGGACGAACGATTGAATATAATTTTTTTGAAATTCTATTGGTTATAGATGAATTATTAGTATTTTTTAGAGAGTTTTTTTTAAGAACTAAATAATTTTGGTAATTAAAAAAAAGCGATAGAAAAATGAAAGGAATAAAAGCAATATGAATTACAAGAACAGAAAAAATTGTAAAAAAGATTAAATTTTTTCTAGTAATAAATTTTTTGTAGTTTAAATTTATATCGGGTATAAAATTTACTTTATTTTTTACTAATTGAGATAAATTTAAACTAAGAGTTGTTTCGCTACTTTTAGAAATAGCAAACCAAAGTATTTGATCAATTTCATTTTTTTCAAGGTGAAGACCATTGATGGTAATGATCTTTATATTTTTAGGATAATTTTTTGAATTACTTGAATGATTTTTTTTACCAAAGAAGATATAGATGAAAACACTGTCTTTATTTTTGTACGCTCGATCATCTGAAGCTACTTCGTTAATAATAAAAATATAGCGGAACATTTTAATACTTTTTGGAATAAAGGGTGAGCTAAAAGGATTAATAGAAACCCTTTTTAATTCGTTTTTTAAAAGCGAAATAAAAGGGTATTCTTTTTTAGATACAATCAAGGCATTTTGTTTTTCTTCAACAATCTCAGTAGTTAAATCCATATATTGATTGTATAAAATTGTTGAGCTGTTTGTCATCACCTCGAAGGAGGGGATCCAGTATATAATGAATAATCTATATGAAAACAAACTACGAGGAAATGTATCCACATGAATTTAAAGCGGCAATGGAAAAAAATCCCATTGCTTTTCTTCCATTAGGTAGCTTAGAGTATCATGGGTATCATAATGTTTTGGGATTAGACTCTCTAAAAGCCTGGAAAATTTGTCAACGTGTAGCTGAAAAAACAGGTGGAATTGTTTTTCCACCATTATATTTAGGAGTAGATGCGTGGCCGGACATTGATATTCAGAAATATCCTAATAAGCAGTTTGATTGCTATCATCTTGACGCAAAATTGTATCAAGAAGTTTTAGAAAATTACTTTTATCGAATGATAAGAATTGGATTCAAGAAAATTTTTGTGCTCGCTGGTCATTACCCAAACGCAAATATTACAAAATTAGCAGCGCAAAAATACAAAAATACTAAAATTATTATCGTCAAAGAGCCAGATTTAATTGAGGGAGCAGTTGGAGATCATGCCGGAAAATGGGAAACGTCACTACTTATGGCTTTGTTTCCAAAACTTGTGGATCTTAAACTCATGGAAGGGAAAGAAGATAGATTAAGCGCGGTTGAAGGGGATGATCCTGTTAATTCAACGGTAGAATATGGAAACGAATTATTAAAAAAAATGGTTTCCAAAATTAAAGAATTGCTTCGGTAAATTTGTTACACCGTAACATATATTAACTCAATCGGGATGAAACAGGTTGTAATTAATACACGAACTTGTTATCATATTGTTCATATGATTTACCAAAAATATATTACCATTAACCCAAAAATCTTAGCAGGCAAACCTGTGATTACGGGAACTCGTGTACCCATTGACATAATCATAAAAAAGTTAGGTCAAAATATGAATGTTGAGGAAATTTTACAAGATTATCCAAGATTGACAAAAGAAGGGATTCTTGCTGCTTTGAGATATGCTGGAGAAGTTATTAGTAAGGAAGAAGTTTATCCTCTAACTCCATGAAATTTTTGATTGATGAATCAATTGAGTACCGTATTGTTGGTTTTTTGCGAAATCTTGGTTATAACACGCTTTCCATTGCTGAATCATTTCCGAGTTTAAATGACAAAACGATTCTTTCTATTGCTTACAAAGAAAATAGAATTGTAATTACCAATGACAAGGATTTTGGAGAATTGATTTACAAATTACAATTACCTCATAAAGGAATCATTTTATTCCGATTATTTGAGGAAAATTATCAATCAAAAGAAGATAAGCTTCAGTTTATTCTCAAAAAATTCAAAAGTAAATTGCAAAATACTTTCACAATTGTTTCAAAAAATAAAATACGATTTAAAAAAAGTTAGGTAATATGAAAAATAAAGCATTAATTATTCCCTATAATGATTTAGAAAAACCGACTCCAATCTTTAAAAACAAAAAAACAGTTTTGGTGGGTGGATGCTTCGATCTAATTCATTTTGGCCACTTGAAGTTTTTGGAAGCAGCCAAAGAGCAGGGTGAATTTTTGATCGTTGCTTTAGAGTCAGATGAGTTCATTAAAAAAAATAAAAGAAAACTTCAAGTCCATCATCAGGATGAGAGAGCAGAAATACTTTCAAACTTGAATATGGTAGACATGATTGTTCTTCTGCCTTTTTTCCGAACAAATAATAATTACTTTGAGTTGGTAAAAAAAATTTCACCAAGTATAATCGCGGTGACAGAAGGGGATAAACAGATTGAAAATAAAAAGAATCAGGCAAAAAAAATAGGTGCAGAAGTTAAAGAGGTTATTACAAATTTAAAGAATTTTTCTACCAGAAATATAGCAAAAGTGTTTAACTTATGAAATTAACTTTAAAGATTGAATTATCTGAAGAAACACGAAGACAAATCACCGATCAACTGGCAGATTTTAAAAAATTATATCCTCAGTTTCAATGGGAGAAGATAGAAAACTATAATATTTTAGTTCATTCTTTTGGGGATTTTTTAGATAAAAAATCAGCAATTAGTAAATTAGAAACAGCTTTATTTGATAAGAATTTATTTTATTTATATTCTTTTGAGGTTGCCTTAACTATTGGCAACAACATTGTTTTATATCTAGATTTCAGGAGAGAGAAAGAAATAGAAAGAATCAGCGAAAGTATCAAAGGGCTTACTTCGACGATGGAAAGTTCGGAAAAATATACACCCCGACTAATACTCGCAAAATATAAAATTCCTTCAAAACAGCAATACTTCGTTATAAAAAAGCGCTTAGCAAATTTAGATATTGATCTTTCTTTTAAAGTAAACAAATTGAGTTTGTTTGAGGGGGATAAAAGAATACGAGTTTTTAAATTGATTTAATCTTCCTAACTCAACCTCATGTGGATAGTTTATAAATACTAATAATTGAGCCTTACAATAAGCTTTATATGGTAATATTGTGAGATGGGAATAGAACATCGGTTAGACAAAATTATTAGAAAATTACAAAGACCACTTACGGAAAATGAAATTAATGTTCGTCTTGAAACGACACAAATGGTTGTGGGACAACTTCGTGAAGATCCAGAATGGAAAAATTGGATTACTGGAGCAATAATTTTTGGATCAACTGCAAGGCATACAGCCAAAACAGGTTCAGATGTGGATTTAGCAATTAAAACCAAACAAGATTTCTTTTTTGGACTGAATTTTTCTTTCGTAACTTACAAGTTAAGAGAAAGTATAGAAAAAATACAAAATGAATTGAAATTAAATTCATTTAAGATTAATCCACAAATTATTGCAGAAAAATGGCTTAACGATCCTAAAAGTAGCATCTACAAACTTGATGTTATCGAAAGCATAAAAAAAGAAGGAATAAATATTTTTTAGCTTCAAAAATACTTTCTCACCCAACCTCGTAAAGATTAACATTGCAAAGCAAAACCCCTCACCACCAGTGGTGAGGGGTTATCATATCCTATTTAAATAAAATATTATGCAGCCGTGCCAATTCGGTACATTCCGGTTCCGCAATCTGGGCATTTTCCTTTCATTGCTGGTTTACCATTTTTCATTGTAACTTTTTCCGGATTAGCAACTTCTTTTTTAGCTCTACATTTTACACAGTACATGCTTGCCATATATTAAATCACCCCCTCGTAAAAAAATTCTAAATTATAAATCTCAAGATCCAAAATAACTGGATTTATTTTTTAATATTTGAAATTTATAATTTGTTTGTGATTTGTAATTTATTACTTAGGATTTTATTTAATTAATTTAGCAAAATACAAACCAACTTCAACCCCAATAATTAGAACTATTAATAACAGACTTTTTTTTAGATCGGAAAAAAAATATTGATTAACTGGCTGAATTATTACAGGTATTGTTTTATTATTAAAAACTGAAGTAAGCGTTGAAACTGGGACTACAACCTCTCTATCTTCCAGTAAACGAAGTTTTCTATGATACATGGCTAATAACTTTTCTTTCTTTGTCTTCTTAGGCATACGGTAATAATATAGAGAGTCGAATCTCAATTGTCAACCCGTTCGACTTCCCTTCGATAAACTCAGGGTCGCTCAGGGTAAAATCTCGTTGACAGTTTTTGTACAAATATATAGAATGTGTTAATGCTTATTTATGGGTTGGTAATTATTTTTTTTGCTTGGTTAATTATTTTAACAGGGATAGTCCTAAGGACTAAAGCCCATTACAACAGTTTAATCTCAAATACCGGAAAACATAAGATTGATGAAATTTTGGATGAGTTATTGATGATTGATAAGAAAACTAGCCAGGAGCTTGAAGTAGTTAAAAAAGAATTGCACGAAGAAATAAAAAAATCAATTCTTCACATCCAGAAGGTAGGTTTGGTTAGGTTTAATCCTTTTGAAAAAACAGGTGGAGAAAAAAGCTTTGTTATCACTTTTCTAAATAATGAAAATAGTGGTATAGTTATTAATTTCATACATACTCGTGATGGCTTGAGGGTTTATAGTAAAAAAGTTAAAAATGGTAAGAGTGAAGAATTTGAATTATCTGAGGAAGAAAAGAAGGCAATTATTAATTCATCCTAATTATGATTAACAAAAAAATAGCTTTTGTGGTTGTGTTTATTGTCTTTATACTTTCGGGAGTAACAACTTTTTCTTTTTTTTCGGCTGAAAAAAGTCTATCATTTTTGTCACCGATTGCTTATCAAGCTCCTACATCGGAAAACGGCTCTGCTGAAGCAACTATCAACGCAGAACCAAAAACAGAAGAATGTCCTTTAAATGGTCAATTACTTTCCAAAACTCAAAGAAGTATTTGGGAAGCTCAAAGGCCGTTGGGCATTATGATTGAAAATCACAAGGAAGCTCGTCCCCAGTCAGGTTTATCTTCTGCAGATATAATCTACGAAGCAGTTGCCGAAGGTGGAATTACCAGATTTTTAGCAATATTTTATTGTCAAAATGCTTCGTATGTTGGTCCGGTTCGTTCGGCCCGTATCTATTTTTTAAAGTTTCTTGAAGGTTATGGTCAGAATCCTCTATATGCTCATGTGGGCGGAGCTAACACTCCTGGACCTGCGGACGCCTTGGGATATATCAGTGAATTGGGTTGGTCATCTAATAATGATTTAAATCAATTTTCGGTTCCTTTTCCATATTTCTGGCGCGATTATGAAAGATTAAAAAATGTGGCCACTGAACACACAGTCTATACTTCAACAAAAAAACTTTGGCAGTATGCAAAAGACAAGAGAGAATTAACTAATGTTGATGAAAAGGGAGTCAGATGGGACAAAGGTTTTTCTCCTTTTAAATTTGAAGATGACGCAAAAGCTTCTGACAGGGGTAAAGTAGTGAAAATTGATTTTGGTTTTTGGGATAATTTAGCCAGCGATTTCGGTGTTGTCTGGAGTTATGATAGTAGGACAAATAGTTATAAAAGAACTAATGGAGGTGTTGCTCATCTTGATAAAAATACAGGGAAAGTATTGGAAGCAAAAAATATTGTAGTAATATTTGCTAAAGAATCGCCCGCAAACGATGGTTATGAAGGTGGCCAGCATTTACTTTATAAAAATATTGGTAGCGGAGAAATGTTATTCTTTAAGAACGGTCAAGTAGTTAAAGGGACATGGAACAAAGAAACTGAGGAAGATAATATTAAATTTTTTGATAGCAGTGATGAAGAAATCTCGATTGTTCGAGGGCAGGTGTTTATTGAGATGTTGCCTATAGGGAACAAGGTGAATTACTAAAAGCTCGGTACCGTATTTTTTGAACGCCACACCCCGAAGGGGCCCCTGGCGATTATCAAAAAATACTAGTACCTCGCTTTAAACATGATGTTACAACATATAATTCCATCAAAGGCGAGGCGGAAGGTTCTTGAGTTGTTTTTCCATCGACCGAGCGAAAATTTTTATCTGCGACGGGTTGTCCGTGAGATTGATGAGGAGGTTAATGCTGTTAAGCGAGAACTTGATATTTTGACCGAAGAAAAATTATTACTACGGGAGCGCCGGCTCAATAAAGTTTATTTTTCTTTGAATAAAAACTATCAGTTATATGATGAATTTTTAAGAATTTTTTCTAAAACGAGCAAATTAGCAGCATCAATTCATAGTAATTTATCAAAAATTGGGAAAATAAAATTTATTGCGGTTTCGACAAAATTTCCAAAAAACTTGATTATAAAAGATGATGAAATTTATTTACTTTTAGTGGGAATAATCGTTGTAGTTGAAATCGAATCAATAATTAAGGAAGTAGAAAAAGAATTCGGACGTCCTATTAATTATTCTACCATGACTGAAAGCGAGTTTATTTTTAGGAAAAAAAATAATGATCCCTTTATTTGGAGATTTTTAAAACAACCTAAAATTATGCTGGTTGGAGTGGAAGAAGAGCTATTAAAATGAAAATATTCAAATCAATTATTATTACTCTTGTTTTTTTGGGATTAATTTGGGTTGATCTTCCTGAAAGTGTCAAAACTAAATATAAAATACCGAGTCAGATTAATTTCAATTTTTATGGATTAAATGTTAAAAAAGATTTTACGACAAAATTAGGATTAGATTTAAAAGGCGGTAGCAGTTTGATTTTTGAAGCAAATACCGCAAAGGTTAAAAAAGAAGATTTAAACGATTCTCTAAATTCAGCCCGTGATGTGATTGAGAGAAGAATTAATTTTTTTGGAGTGACAGAACCTCAAATACAAACGATTAAAACAGGGGATAAATATCGATTAAGCGTTGACTTGCCGGGAATTAATAACTATGAAGAAGCAATAAAACTAATTGGTCAAACAGCTCAACTAACATTTAGAGAACTGCCTGATGGAAAAATCGCTACCACGACTCCTATTTTTGTACAATTAACCAAGGATACTGGGTTATCAGGAATTCATATTCTTAAATCTACGGTTGAGTTTAATAGTCAAGACGGAAAACCTGAAGTAGGATTAAAATTTAATAAAAAAGGGGCAGATTTGTTTGCTGAAATTACGAAAAGAAATATTGGAAAACCGGTTGGAATATTTTTAGACAATATTCCTTTAACTACACCAAACGTGCAAACAGAAATACTAGACGGTAGTGCCGTCATTACTGGAAACTTTACAACAGACGAAGCAAAAAAATTAACTATTGCCATTAATTCCGGAGCTTTGCCATTACCGATTAGATTGGTTGAGCAAAAAAATATTGGCGCGACACTCGGAGAAGTTGAGGTAAAAAAAAGTATTTATGCGGGAACGATCGGTTTGATCATGGTTTTACTTTTTATGATTATTTATTATGGCCGATTAGGTTTTATTGCGTCGCTGGCTTTAATAATCTATGGATTAATTTCTTTGTTTATTTTTAAAGCAATTCCATTAGTTTTGACTTTACCTGGAGTAGCCGGATTTATTTTATCAATAGGAATGGCAGTCGATTCAAATATTTTAATTTTTGAAAGAATTAAAGAAGAACAAAGAAAAGGAAGAGGTTTTGATATCGCGGTTAGATTAGGTTTTGGCCATGCGATTGATGCAATAAAAGATGCTAATATTACGACTTTGATCGTGGCATTTATTCTTTTTAATCCATTAAACTGGGAGTTTTTACCCCAGTTTGGGATGGTAAGAGGATTTGCCCTAACTTTGGCAATTGGAGTCGGGACAAGTTTATTTACGGGAGTAGTAATAACAAAGAGACTGATTGATATATTTTATAAAAATAAAATTACAAATAATAAATAACAAACATCAAATGAATTTTAAATAACAAATATTAATAAACAGTTTTAAAATTAATTATTTATTATTCAATTGTTATTTAATATTTGTCATTTGTTATTAAATTAATATGATAAATTTTTTAAAATATCGTTGGCTATATTTTTTAATTTCGTTCATCGTCATTAGTGCAGGCCTATCTTCGATTGTCAAATGGGGTTTTCGATATTCAATTGATTTTACCGGGGGAAGCAACTTTGAATTTCAGATGAATAAAGTAGTTGAAAAAAGCAAGATACAAAAGGTGTTAGATTTAAATAAAATATCAGTGGTCAGCCTAAAATTGCAAGACAAAAACATGATACTCCGAACAAAGGTATTAGATCAGAATAAAGAATCATCATTAAAAAAAGATTTAGAAGCAAAATTAAAAGTTAAAATTACTGTTTTGCGCTCAGAAACAGTTGGGCCAATTTTAGGGCGGGAAGCAATTAATAAGACTTTAGTAGCTTCCGTTTTAGCAGTTATTGGTATTTTAATTTATATGAGTTTTGCTTTCAAAGGTTTTAACTTTGCTTTTTCGGCAGTTTTAGCGATGTTTCACGATCTATTAGTCGTCGTTGGCACTTACTCATTATTAGGCCATTTTTTTGGCGCAGAGGTTGACACAATGTTTGTGACAGCCGTTCTAACGACGATGTCTTTTTCAGTTCATGATACGATTGTAATTTTTGATAAAATTCGAGAGTATCGCGACGAGCAAGAAACTTTAGAAATTGAGTCGGCTTCCAATCAGGCACTGACGGAGACAATGATTCGTTCTCTTAATAATTCGATGACAATTGTTTTCATGTTGTTAGCGTTGACTACTATGGGCGGATCAACGATTAGATTTTTTATCATAACATTGTTAATTGGAACAATTACAGGTACCTATTCTTCGCCATTTGTGGCAACGCCGATTTTAGTTTGGTTGGAGAAACATAAGCAAAAATAATAGTTATAATAATTATAAATTTTATAATCTTTATATGAATGATATAAAATCAGATAAAATCGCTGAGATTTGTCCAAAGTGTGGTTCGCCATTAGGCGAAGTTTTTGAGACCAAGACAGGTAAGAAATTACAACGTTGCTCAAAGGGAAGTTGGAACCCAGAGACTCACACAATCGATGGATGCGTCTATGTAAAGTGGTTAGAAGTTGAACCTGTCACCTTAGATGAAAAATGTCCAAAATGTGGCGCCCCACTGGTTTCTGCAGTTACCCGAATGGGTAAAAAAATGAAGAAGTGTTCAACGGCGACCTGGGACGCAACTACAAAAACAGCTGGGGGATGCGACTATATTGAGTGGATAAAAGGAACCACTGAACAACTAGATGAAGATTGTCCAAAATGCCAGGCAAAATTAGTTCTTTTTACAACAGCTAGTGGAAAAAAACTAAAAAAATGTTCAATGGCGACCTGGGATCCAGCCACAAAAACACCAGGCGGATGCGACTATGTTGAGTGGTTGAAGTCATAAATATAACACTTGACAAAACCATATTCGTTGTACATAATAATGTACGGAGATATTTATTATGAAAACAACTGATTTATTTATCACGGCTACAGATGCAAGAAATAACTTTTTTAATCTATTAGCAAAGGTAAAAAAAAGTCCATATCCAATTAGTATTACGGTAAAGGGGATACCCGAAGTTGTTGTAATGAATAAAGATGATTACGATGGGTGGATAGCTACACTTGAAACGCTGTCAGATAAAGATTTAATGGAGTCAATAAAAGAATCTGATAAAAATTTTAAAGAAGGAAAGTATCAAACTTTAGATGAAGTAGAAAAAGAATTGAAGATTGGAAAATATCGATTATTGTCCGATGTTAAAGGCACCTATGTATCTAGTCTTCCTCGAAAATCGAGCAAAAAAAGAATTAAGAAAGCTTGACAAAAATATTCAGGAAAAAATACTGAAAAATCTTCATTTATTGGAATATAATCCTTTTTTAGGATCGAAAATGCACGGTGAATTTCAAGGATATTATCGAGTTAAAATTCCACCGTTAAGAATAGTTTATTTACCAGATATTAAAAATAAAATTATTAAAGTCAGAGCGATTGGTTTTAGAGGTAATATTTATAAATAAAAATGAGAATTGTTAAATATTCTTTAGGTCAATTACAGGCGAATTGCTATTTCTTGATTGATGGTCAAAACTGTTTGATTGTTGATCCGGCGGACGACGCTTCGTTTATCCTTGAAGAATTACAAAGACAACATTTTAATTTAGTGGGAATGTTGGCAACTCACGGACACTTTGATCATATTGGAGCTGTAGGAGAAATTCAACTATCCTTAAACGTTCCTTTATATATCTTTAAAGAAGATCAGTTTTTGACTGATAGGCTAAATGAAACAGCTAAATATTTTTTAGGATTTGACCCACACTTTGTTAGGCCAAGTAAAATTAAATATTTAGATAGTGCTAAATTTAGAATTGAGAATTTAGAATTCAGAATTATAAAAACACCGGGACACACGCCAGGAAGTTGTTCGTTATACTTCGCAGAAGAAAACGCTCTTTTTACCGGTGACACTTTATTTAAAGAGGGGATTGGCCGGACAGATTTATCATACAGCAGTAAAGACGATCTAAAAAAATCTCTAAAAAAGATATTTAAGCTTCCAAAGGGAACGGTTATATATCCAGGACATGGTGAAGAATCTTCACTGCAAGAAGAAGAAAAAATTCTTACTACATTATAATGTTATAATGTAGTGAATTGTTTTAAGGCTAACTTCTCAACTTCTTCAATTAATATTTTTTTTGTATTTTTTAACTTTCCTTCAACAACCTGATCAAAAAGATCTTTTAACACTTCGCCTATTTTAGGGCCAGGTTTTATTTTTAATATTTTCATCACATCATTTCCATCAATCTTTAAGTCTTTAATCTGAAATGGTTGTTTTTGGACTTCTTCAAGGCGTTTTTTAAATAGTTCGGTTCGCCAGGAAGTTGGAGTTGCTCCTGAACCAATTCGGTCCGCTGTCCGCAAATCCAGCATATCATTTAAGTATTCTTTTGAGACTCCCCGGATAAATCTTCGTACAGCTTTGTCAGTTTGATCTTCGGAAACTGTAAACTGATGTTCGGCAACAAGCGTGACAAGTTTGTCTTTTTGCTTATTTGATAATTTAAACCGATCGGCAATTTTTTCTGCTTGCCTTTTACCAACAACTTCGTGATTATAAAAAGTAATTAAATCAGTTTTTTCATCTTTATAAAAAGTTTTTGCTTTGCCAATATCATGAATTAATGTGGCAAACCTGGTGATCAGATCTTTGGATGGACAATGTTTGAGAGCCATGACCAAATGAGTTCCGACATCATAAATATGATGGCGCTTAGGGCTTTTTTGGGGGATGGTAAAACAAACATCAACCTCGGGTAAAATGTATGAAAGTAGTCCGGTGCTTTTTAGAAAAAAAATTCCTTCAGCTGGATGGTCGCTGTTTAATATTTTTAAAAATTCATCTCTAATTCTTTCCCAAGAAATTTTAGCGATTAATAAAGCGTTTTTTTGAATTGATTCTCTTGTTTTATCTTCAATAAGAAAACCAAGTTGAGATGTAAAACGAATAGCTCGAAGTAAGCGTAGGACGTCTTCGTTAAAGCGCTTATCCGGTTCACCAACAGCCTTAATCAATTTATTTTTTAAATCATCCATTCCTTTGTAGGGATCAATAATTATTGATCCATCAAAAGCCATAGAGTTAATTGTAAAGTCACGACGTGATAAATCTTCTTCTATGGTTTTTGCCCATTCTATTTTTTCCGGATGACGTAAATCAGAATAACCAGATTCTTTGCGGAATGGAGTGATTTCAAAAAGCAATTGTTTCATTGTTTCACCTTGCCTGCCGGCAGGCAGGTTGTTTGATTGTTCATTTTTGATTGGCACGGTTACAGTTCCGTAGACATTGTTATAAAAAGCGTCAGGGAACATTTTAAGAATTTGTTCCGGAGTGGCATTTGTTGTAAAGTCCCAATTATCAACAGGCTTGTTTAAAAGAGTATCACGAACGGCCCCGCCAACAACATAAATTTGGAACTTACTTTCTTTAAATTTTTTCATCAGTTCAACAACTTCTTTTGGCAGTTTGATCATGTAGAAATTATATACCAACTAAGGATTTTAAAATATCGAGATTTTTTTTATCAGGACCGTTGCCATCAAATCCTGGAGTTTCGATTATAAAAGGAAAGTTTTTTGTTTGTGGGTGATTTAATAAAGTTTTAAACTCATCAATGTTCATTTTTCCTTGTCCAATATTATCATGGCGGTCGTGGCCTGAGTCAAATTCGTCGCGGCTATCGTTAACATGCCATAATTCAACTAAATTATTTATTTCGAGTTTAACGAGTTTAGCGAGAAAAAAATCGAGCTCTTTGTTTGTATCAAATTTATATCCATTGGAAAACAAATGACAGGTATCTAAGCAAAGACGAATTCGTTTGTTGTTAACATCTTTGACGATTTGTGATATTTCTTCAAGAGTTTGTCCAATCTTTCTGTTCCCGGCATTTTCTATAATAAACAGAGAATCTTTCGGAGTTTTGTCAAGTATTTCTTTAATATTATTTATTAAAACCTTGTATTTATTATCTTGTGGACGATCGTCGATAAGATAATTTTCTATTGGCAATTGTTTTTTTTCTTTGAAAGATCCAAGGTGAATTATTGAGCCTTTAATGCCAAGTTTTGGCGCAAGATTTAATTCGTTAATTAACGACATTTTTGACATGTGTCCGATGCGACCGTCGTCAGCTAAATTAATTAAGTACGTTGCATGAAAATATATAGGAGAAATTGAGAATTCAGAATTCAGAATTGAGAATTTTTTTATTTCATCATCATTTGGGTTTGCAAAGTTCCAACCACGGGGGGAGGAAGAAAAAATTTGTAGGCAATTTCCGCCAATATTACTTATTCGTTTTAAAGCTTCTGAATATCCACCGGAAATTGATTGATGTGCGCCAAGTTTCATCATAAGTTTATAAAAATTATAACATTTATAACGGTTATAAATACCTATTGACATTTTAGCAGACGTTATGTATATTTGCTAAATATCCGCCTCCGCTCAATAAAATGTTAAATAAGTTAAATTGAGCTACAGCGAGACGATGTGGAAGACTTAACACAAAGACAGATCGACATTTTAAAAGTAATTATTCACGAATATACGGAAACCGGTGCGGCCGTGGGAAGTGAGATTTTGGAAAAGAAATACAAATTGGGAGTTTCGCCGGCAACAATCAGAAATGAGATGGTTGAGCTGGCCAAAAAAGGTTACTTGAAAAAGAATCATTTTTCTTCTGGCCGGGTTCCATCGGCAAAAGGCTTCCGTTTTTACATAAAGCATCTGATGAAGCAAAAAGAGATGTCAACCATTGACGAAGTCTCATACAAAAATAGTGTTTGGGACGAAAGAAAAGAAGCTCATCGACTTTTGTCTCAAGCGACCAAAGTTTTATCACAGAAAACAAGTTTATTATCACTTGTAACAACCAACTTAGGAGATGTGTATTATTCAGGTATGGCGAATTTACTGAATGAGCCGGAATTTTTGGACATTAATCTATCGCGATCTTTATTTGGCAGGCTTGACGAAGTAACCTTTTGGGAAAAAATATTAAATGACATGTTTTCACTTGAAGATGAAATTTATTATATGCTTGGAGAAGAGGATTTTCATGATCCGGCTTTTGACTGTTGCGCAAGTGTATTTGGTGAATTTGAAGGGACAAAAATTAAAGGAATTATTGGCGTAATTGGTCCAAAAAGAATGTCTTATGAGGCTGTTATTCCTCAGGTAAGATATTTTTCCGGATTATTGGGAGAAATTGTAAAAGAACAGGAACTTTAAAATTTATTTATTATTTTTTATTTTACGAGTTTAGAGAGTTTGGCGAGTTTCATTAATTAAACTCGTTAACTCGTTAAACTCGCTAAATAAATTAATAATTAATTGAGAGTTATAATTTAATAATTATGGACAAAAAGCAAACAAAAACAAATCAAAAAAAAGAAGAAAAACAAAGCCCAGATGATTTAACAAAGAAACTCGAGCTTGAAAAAATACAATTGGAAATTGTTGCATTAAAACAACAGGTAGATGAATTTAAAAATAAATATTTAAGAGCAATAGCTGATTACCAGAATTTAGAAAAAAGAGTCGGTGAAGAAAGATTTGAGCTGATGAAGATGGCCAATAAAAATCTATTGATAAAAATATTGCCGTTTATAGATAATTTAGAAAAGGCAGAATTGTTTGTGAAAGACGAAGGATTGAAGATCTCAAAGGATCATTTTATCCAAATTTTGAAGGAAGCAGGGTTGGTTGAAATGGATTTATTTAACAAAGACTTTGATCCTAATTTTGCTGAGGCAATTGATATTATTCCAGGAAAAGAAGAAAATAAAGTTGTAGAAATTTTAAGAAAAGGTTATAAATTTGAAGATAAAATAATTAGAGTTGCGCAAGTCAAAGTATCAAAAAAAATTATAAATTCTAAATAACAAATCACAAATAAATAATAAACGTTTTAAATTTAAAATTTTAAACTTATTTGGAACTTGAGATTTAGGATTTGTAATTTATTAAAAATTTATTTTTAATCAATATGGCTAAAATAATAGGGATTGATTTAGGTACGACAAATTCGTGTGTGGCGGTAATGGAGGGAGGAAAACCAAAAGTTATCTTTTCTCAAGAAGGAAGAAACACGATTCCATCGGTGGTTGATCCGGTAAAAAGGATTGTTGGGGACGTGGCAAAACGTCAGATGGTCGTTAATCCAAAAAATACAGTTTTCTCAATTAAGAGATTGATGGGTAGAAGATTTAGTGACGAGTCAGTCAAGATTGATGTCAAATGGCTGCCGTATAAAATTGTTCAAGGTCGAGATGAAATGGCCGACGTTGAAATAGAAGGAAAAACATATACTCCTCAAGAGATTTCGGCAATGATTTTGCAAAAAATTAAGGTTGATGCAGAAGCTCATTTAGGCGAAAAAGTTGAAAAAGCCGTTATTACTGTCCCTGCTTATTTTGACGACGCTCAACGCCAGGCAACCAAACAGGCCGGTGAAATTGCTGGACTGGAAGTCGTCAGAATTATTAATGAACCAACTGCGGCTGCTTTGGCTTACGGCTTGGATAAAAAGCACAGCCACACAATTGCTGTTTATGATCTGGGTGGAGGAACTTTTGATATAACCGTCCTTGAGTTGGGCGAAGGCGTTTTTCATGTCAAAGCAACCAACGGTGATACTCATTTGGGTGGAGACGATTTTGATAAAGTCATCTTGGACTACATTGCTGATGAATTTAAGAAAGATAACGGTGTTGATCTAAGAAAAGATCCGCAAGCTCTTCAGCGTTTACGTGATGCAGCTGAGAAAGCCAAGATTGAACTATCTACTTCGAAAGAAGCGGAGGTTAACTTGCCGTTTGTCACTGTTAAAGATGGTCAGCCATCACATTTAGTGATGAAGATTGGAAGAGATAAACTCGAGTCATTAATCGGTGAGTTAATTGAAAAAACTTTTGGACCAGTTAAAGCCTGTTTGAAAGATGCAAAAGTTGACGTTTCCAAGATTAATGAAGTAGTTTTAGTTGGAGGTATGACGAGAATGCCAAAAGTAATTGAAAAGGTAAAAGAGTTTTTTGGCAAGGAACCAAACCGTTCCGTTAATCCTGATGAAGTGGTTGCTCTTGGAGCGGCAATTCAGGGAGGTGTTTTAACTGGAGAAACCAAGGACGTTGTGTTGCTTGATGTCACTCCACTGACGCTTGGACTTGAAACATTGGGCGGTGTGATGACACCATTAATCCAGAAGAATACAACGGTCCCAAATTCTAAAGCGGAAGTATTTTCAACTGCCGGAGATAATCAGACACAAGTAGAGATCCACATTATGCAGGGTGAAAGACCGTTAGCTCGTGATAATAAATCTTTGGGAAGATTTACCCTTGATGGCATTCCACCGGCTCCTCGAGGTGTTCCTCAGATTGAAGTCACTTTTGAGTTGGATGCCAATGGAATTTTGACGGTTACGGCCAAAGATAAGGCAACCGGAAAATCCCAAGCTATCAAAATCACCGGATCAACCGGACTAACTAAAGATGAGATTGAAAAGATGAGAGAAGAAGCGGAGAAGAACGCTGACAAGGATAAAGAGGAAAAAGAAAAGATCGAGGTAAGAAATAAAGCTGATAACATGATCTATGTATCAGAAAAATCTTTACGTGATGGTGGAGATAAGGTCGATAAAACCATCAAAGAAAATGTTGAGAAAAAGATCAAAGAACTTAAAGAAAAGATCGAAAAAGGAACAAAAGATGAAATAGAAGCAAAAACAAAAGATCTTTCTGACGAACTTTCAAAAATTGGACAAGCGGCTTACGCCAAACAAGAGGCAAAACCTGGTGAAGCGAAAGCAGATTCAAAAAGTGAAGACGCTAAGGAATCCGCCTCCGCTAAAGCTACGGCGGACAAAGGAAAGGTGGAAGAAGGAGAAGTGGTGAACTGATATGGATTATTACGAAACTCTCGGTGTTTCAAAGGGTGCATCTGATGCGGAAATAAAAACGGCCTATCGTCGTCAGGCTCTTAAGTGGCATCCGGACAGAAATAAAACAACAGAAGCTTCTGGTAAATTTAAAGATGTTACAAAAGCCTACGAAGTTCTTTCTGATTCAAAAAAGCGAGAAATGTATGACCAGTATGGAGAAAGCGCTTTCAATCGAGGAGGTCCAGGTCACTCGAGTGCTGGACAATCAGATCAGTCAAATCCATTTGGAGGCTTTGGAGGCTTTTCAACTCAGGGATTTGAGAATGTTGATTTTGGGGGATTTTCCGATCCTTTTGAAATTTTTGAACAATTTTTCGGCTTTCAATCACCGTTTTCCCGGGGGGGAAGACGCCAGCAAAGACGTGATGTTTATGAAATCACTTTGACTTTTGAAGAAGCCGTTAACGGTGTTAAGAAAACTATGATTGTCAAAGGTGAAGAAAAATCTTTTCAGATCCCAGCAGGAGTTGATGACAATATGACAATCAGATTTTCCGATTTTGATTTGCAGGTGAAAGTTAAATCGCATCCTTATTTCACCAGAAAAGGTCAGGATATATATTTTGAAAAAGAAATTTCTTATTCTTTAGCAGTTCTTGGCGGAGTGGTCGAAGTTCCAACTGTTAATGGGACGATTAAGTTAAAAATAAGATCGGGGACGCAGTCGGGGACAACTGTCAAACTTCACGATCAAGGAGTTCCTTATCCGCAATCAAACCGCAAAGGCGATCAGTACGTCGTCTACAAAATCAATACCCCGTCCCGAGTTTCTTCAAGGGCAAAAGAGTTGTTGAGGGAGTTGGAAGAAGAGATTTGATTACTCTTTTTCATTTTTTATACGTCCCTCTTTCATTTTTTTTAATATTTTAGCTAATTCTTCAGTGATCTTTACTCTTCCACTATTAACAAAAGCTAATGCAGTAAATACAGAACCAGGAAGTGTAACAAATCCTTCTGGATTTTTTATTTTTTTTGGTAAAGAGCCTAGCGTCGTCATAAGTTTTTAAGATTCTACACTCAGTTATTCTTCTTGTCAAGGCATAATGCTTTAAATATAAATTATTAAGGTTTGATAAATCAAATCACTACGAATTTTTAAATAATGCTGATTTTTTGTGCAATAAATTGCACCTCTACTATTTTTTTAGATTAGGAATTATCATTAACTGTAGTGGAACGATTCATCGTTCCAAAATATTCATCAAAAGAACTATTAAAGGAGTTGGAGGAAGAGATTTGATTTTGTTTTGAAAAAATTACTGAAATTATTATAGATCATATTTTTTTTTCAAATCATCGGCTGCTTTTTCTCTATTTTTCTTAGCTTTAGGTGTCAAATCAATTTTAATTCCCTTTTTAAAATAATTACCCATCTTTAAGTATCACTCTTAATATGTTGTGCATATGCTTAGCAATACCCCTCTTTGAAGTAATATTTTCTTCAGCTTTTACTTCTCTAATTTCACTGCTCCTGGATTCAAACTGCCCTCTTGCCATTTAAAAATTATATCACCTGACACAAGGCTTTTGATTTATGTTTAGGGCTTGATAAATCAAGCCCCTACAAAATTGAAAACAATGAAACCATGGAACAATGAAACAATATATTTTTCTAATGTATAATTTCAACATGAAAATACAAACAACTATTAAGAACTTAAACAACTACAAAATCTATCTCCAGGTCGAGCGAACTGTCCATGAATTTATGAATAAAAATAATTATCTTAAAGTTGATCTACCGGTTTTGTCTCCGGCACTTATTCCTGAATCTTATCTTGAAATTTTTGAAACCAAGTTTAATTATCTTGATAAAAAGGAAAAACTTTATTTGACACCTTCGCCAGAAATATTCTTGAAAAGATTGTTGGTCACTGGAGTTGGTAATTGTTATTATCTCGGTCGGGCTTATAGAAATAGCGAGCCAAATTCTGATTGGCACAGTCCAGAATTCACCATGCTAGAATTTTATAAATTAGGTATAGATTATTTAGAAATGGCCGATGAAGTGCTGAAATTACTTCAATATATCAAAATAGAAAATAAAAAATTAAAAATATCATTTAAAAAATGGGAAAAAATGTCGGTGGCTCAAGCATTCTTAAAATTTACAAAAATAAATGAAGAAGAATTATTTGACGAGAAATTGTTTTTTAACAAAGCAAAAGAAAAAGGATACAACATCGAAAAAACCACCTATGAAGATCTGTTTTCCCAGATATTAGCAACCGAAATAGAGCCAAAGTTAGGAATTAGTGGTTACCCGACCTTACTTTATAATTATCCAAAACAAATGGCTTCTTTGGCTAAATTGAACGAAGATGGTCGAACCGCTCAAAGATGTGAGTTCTATATAAATGGTCTTGAGATCGGAGGTTTTTGTACAGAATTGAATGATTATAATGAGCAGGAAAAGAGATTTATTTCTGAATCAGAAAAGCGAAAAAAAAATAAAATGATTGATCATACGATTGACAAAAGCTTCATTAAAGCATTAAAATATGGTTTGCCTTTTTGCACAGGAGCGGGAATTGGGTTCGAAAGATTGGTAATGATATTTGCAAATGTGACTTCTATTGATAAACTAAAACTTATAAATATTATAGATTAATTTATTTAGCGAGCTTAACGAGTTGACGAGTTTAAAATACAAACTCGCTAAACTCTCTAAACTCGTAATAAATAATATAAAAATTAAATATGCGAATAAATGCCGGTAATCTAAAAAAAGGGGAGTTTGTTACTTTTCAAGGTGCAATTTGTCAAGTTCAAAAAGCTGACTTCTATTCACCAGGAAAAGGATCAGCCTTAATGAAAGCGAGATTAAAAAATCTTATTACTGCTAAAAACGTTGAATATGCTTATAAATCCAATGAGCAAGTAGAAGTATTGGACGTCACTTCAGTTGATATGCAATATATTTATAAAGATCAGGAAAATCTATATTTTATGGATGAGAGAACGTTTAATCAGTCGGCTCTCCCAATTTCTGTTGTTGGAGATATTTCCAGATTTTTTAAAGAGGGAGAGAAGATGTTCGTCTATATGTATAACGATAAACCATTAACAATTCGTCCACCGATGAGTGTTAGACTAAAAATAGTTGAGGCAGATGACGCGGCTAAAGGCGATACGGTTTCCGGGGCTAAAAAACCCGTTAAAGTCGAAACTGGTGCCACAGTTATGGTTCCAATATTTGTCAAAGTTGGGGAAACAATCAGTATTAATCCGGAGACAGGAGAGTATACTGGAAGAGTATAATAAAGCTATGTTATCCGTTGGTACAATTCTTAAAAATGAAAGGGAAAAAAAAGGTTTACTTCTAATTGATATTGAAAAGCAAATAAAGGTAAGGGAAAAATACTTAAAAGCAATTGAAGATGAAAATTGGAATTATTTTTCTTCTAAAATTTATATAACAGGGATTCTCAAGAACTATTCCCGTGTCTTGAATCTTGATCATAAAAAAGTTCTGGCATTTTTTAGACGTGATTATGAAAAAAAGGAAGAAATAAGATTTAAAAGAAAAGTAACGAGCGCTTATTTAACTTCGGGAACAAAAAAGTTATTAAAGTTTGGTTTAATAATTTTAACTTTGTTTTTTATTTTATATTTTGTTTTTCAGTTAAAAACCTACTTTTCTCCGCCAAGTTTTACTTTATTATCCCCAACAAAAACAAATTTTTCTGTGGAAAAAAATATAAAAATTACTGGAAAAACTGAGAAAGATACGAGTGTCACAATTTCTGGGGAAAGAATTTATCAAAATAAAGAAGGGGTATTCACCTATGAATATTCGCTCAATGAAGGAGAAAACAAATTAATAATAAATCTTATTGGAGCCAACGGAAAAAAAACTATTGTGGAAAAAACTTTCTTTAAGAAGGCGCCATGATGTCATTCCCGCGGAGGCGGGAATCCAGACTATAATTTCTTTGCAAATTCTTTTACATTATTTATTAACTTTGAAGAATAAATTTTTTTAAATCCTAGACGCTTTGACTCTTCGATAATTTTTTCTTCCATGTGGGTTGGTCGAATTTCACCAAGTAACCCAACTTCGCCAACAAAGAGAGAATTGGCTGGTAGGGCAATATTTTTGAATGATGAAATTAATGAAGCAATAAAGCCAAGATCAGCTCCGGTTGATTTGATCGAGACGCCGCCGACGACGTTAACAAAAACATCAAAACGGTCAAGAGGGAGATTTAAATTTTTTCTAATAACTGCCAATAATAATAGAACTTTGTTATAGTCCAAGCCTTTAACGACCCGACGCGGATTCATAAAACTGGTGGGAACAACCAATGTTTGAATTTCAAAAAAGAAAGGTCGTTTTCCCTCCGCTACGCCAACAATGGCTTTTCCCGGCTCCAATTTTTTATCAGTTTCTAAGAAAACTAATGGGTTCTTAACTTCACTAAGTCCCTTTTGTTTCATTTCAAAAATTCCAATTTCGTCAGTCGAACCAAATCTGTTTTTTGAAGCACGGAGTAACCTAAAGTTAGAAACTTTTTCACCTTCGAGTTCTAGTACACAGTCGACAAAATGTTCCAACGTTTTTGGTCCGGCCACATCGCCTTCTTTGTTAATATGACCGATTAACAAAACGGACAATTTAGATTGTTTGGCAAAATTAATAATTTTTTTAGTCACTTCTTTTAGCTGACTGACACCGGCGACCGGTCCTCCAATATCTTTTGAATAGATGGTTTGGACAGAATCAATAATAATAATTTCAATTTCATCTTTTAATTCTTCTAAGCTTTGAATGATACTTTCTATCTGTAGATCTGCAGAAAATGAAAGATTATCAAGGTCAACAGAAAGTCTTTCGGCCCGATTTTTTACCTGTTCAGCCGATTCTTCGCCGGAGATATAAAGCACTTTAAGTTTTTGAAAAGCTTGAAGAACGAGTGTTGATTTTCCAATTCCTGGTTGACCAGTAAGCAAAATTACCTCACCTGGAACGACTCCACCACCCAATACCCGATCAAATTCAAATATGCCGGTTGAGAGCCTTGACTTAGTTGAGCTTTTTACTTTTGATAGGGAAGTGATGGTAATTTTTTTAACGGTTTCGCCCTTCTTACTTGAAGAATTTTTGGCAAATTCGGGCTTTTCTTTCAGTGTATTCCATTTCCCACAGTCGGGACACTTGCCAATCCAAGAACCGGAACCAAAGCCACATTCAGAACAAATAAAAAATGACATTGATTTATTAATTTATTTAACGGGTTAACGAGTTGACGAGTTTAAAACATAAACTCGCAAACTCTCTAAACTCGTAATAGTAAATAGTTCAATCACATCTTTTCAACAGTCTTAATTCCCAGCAAATATAGTCCTTCTTTAATCACTTTTCCCGTTGCTTGGGTTAACATCAGTCTAAATTGTTTGGTTGTTTCTTCTGATTCCAGGATCTTATTTTTCTGATAAAAATAATTATATTTTTGGGCTAGATCATAGAGATAGTTGGCGATTAAATTAGGAGCAAGTTGAATAGCCGCTTGTTCAACAATTTCGGGGAATTGGTTAATTAGTCGTAAAACGTTTGATTCATCGGTATTAATTATTAAAGAGTTTAACGAGTTTAGAGAGTTTTGTGAGTTATGTTTTACTTTATTTAAAACTGATTGACATCGAACATAAGTGTAAATCAAGTAAGGAGCGGAGTTGCCATCGACGGCGATTGATTCGTCAATATCAAAATGGATAATCGTTTGGGTGCCATTTTTTAAGAAAGAATATTTAACAGAAGCAACAGCAAGAATTTCCGTTGTTTCTTCATCACAATTAAATTTTTCAGAAATTTTTTTCTTAACTTCATCGATCAACCAATTGGCTTCAATGACATTACCTTCCCGAGAGGACATTTTTCCGGCCTTTAATTTTACCCATTCATAAGCAAGGTGGTACTGTTTATTTTTATATTTTTTTTCGTCAATTAATTCCTCAACTTTAAAAGTGACCTTAAAAAAACTAGTCTGTTCAGGTGTCACAGTATGGATGATTTTATCTAGTTCTCCAAAATCAGAAAATTCTTTTTCGGCCAGTGCCAATTCTTTTCCTTCATAAGTAGGAAAGCCAAGTGAGTTGATAAAAACTCGAGTGTCCAGCCCATATTTTTTGCCATTAAAAATGATCGCCCCCTGGCTTTTTTCGAAAATACCTTTTTTCAAAGATTGTTTAACAATTTCTACACCACGTTTGTAAAATTCACTTTCAAAATAATATCGATCAAAATGGCTGTAAAATCTTTTGTAATTTTCTTCAAAATATTCAAGACTCCATGCACGAGTTTCAGTCCAAAGTGGCATAATCTTAGGGTCTTTTTCGTAAATCATCTTATTGATTTTTAATATTTCTTCTTTAGCTTTTGGATCATCTTCATAAGCTTTAGTTCCCGTACTATACATCTTTCCTATAAATTCGATTTTCTTTTGTAAAGATTCTGAATTCTGAATTATGAATTCTGAATTTTTTATACCATACAAGCATTTAGCAATATGAAGCCCGACGTCCCCCTCATAATTTGATCTAATTACTTTATTGCCAACTGCTTCAAGTATTCTTACCAATGTTTCGCCCGTTGAAATATTTCTTAAGTGGCCAATATGAAAAAGCTTATGCGTGTTGGGGTGGGCAAACTCAATCATTAATTTTTTATTTTTTCCAAAATAATATTCTGGATAAATAAAATTTTTTTCAACAACTTCTGTCAATCGATTAATCAACTGTACGTCAGCAATCCAAAAGTTAATAAAACCCGGCTTAACAATTTCAATCTTTTTTATAGAATCGTTCTTTGGAAAGTTCTTAACTATTTCCTCGGAAATTGTCATAGGATTTTTCTTTAGTTGTTTGGTTAGTTTCAGAGGCAAGGAGGATGAATAATCACCAAAATCAGTATTAGCCGGTTTTTCTAAAGTAAGCACGACATCTTTGACGTTGATTTTCTCTAAAGCTTCAGCCAAGTTTTTTAATATTTCGTCTTTAATCATTGGTTTATGCCTCGAAGCTATCAGAATGCCATTTTTAATAGCGAAGTGGCATTTTATATGATAGCAGATAAATGACCAAATTTGATATTATTAATTAATGATCAAGGCGATTTTTTTTGATTTAGATGACACTCTTGTTGATTCTTTGCCACTGCATTTAAAAGCAAATCAGTTGGCTTTTGAAAAATTTGGTTACGACTACAATTCAATTCAAAAAAAAGTTAAAGACATTGATTTCATTGGTAGAAGAGTATCAGATATTTTAATAATAAAAAGAGATTGTTCTAATATTTCTGAAAAAGAACTTCCGGCAACAGAATTGATAAAAATAAGAGAAAACATTTTTCTTAATTTAGTAAAAAAAGAAATGACTATATATCCTGGCGCAATTTATTTAGTAAAAAAATTAAAAGAAATGAATGAAATTGTTGCCATAGTTTCATCAGGGTCTAAGAAATATATTGACTTAATTCTAAATCAGTTTAATTTGAGACAGTATATCGACTTCATTATTTCAGGGGATCAAGTTCAGCAAAGCAAGCCAAACTCAGAATGCTATGAAATGGCATTCAAATATCTAAATGATAATTTTGGACAATTCAGTAAAAATGAGTGCCTAGTTATTGAAGATACAGAAAATGGAGTTGTGGCAGCATATGAAGCAGGCTTAAAAATTTTATTGGTTCCTTCAAAACATTCTGTACTTCCAAAAAATATTAAGCCTGATTATCAAATAAAATCTTTAGAAGAATTTGATCAAAAAATTATAATGACTAGTTAATTAATTAACTGTACATAAAAATATGTGGTTTTGGTACGCATTATTATCAGCATTGGTCTCAGCAGTCTCAATAATTCTTAATAAGAGAGCTTTGAAAAATATTAATGCTTCTCTTGTTTCTTGGTCTTTGTTTGCCTTTTCTATTCCTTTTCTTATTTATCCTGCTTTTAAAGACGGTTGGCCAAATGTTAATTTGTTATTTTGGTTTGCCGTAACCGCTTCGGTTATTGGTTTTGCTTATGCAAAAACACTTGCGTTAAAATCACTGAAAGGTAGCTTGATGTCAGAAATCGTTCCCCTTGTTTTTTTTGCTGTATTTTTTCAATATATTTTCGCCTTAATATTTTTTTCTGAATCCATTGAATTAATTCCGATTATTGGATTAATTTTAATAGTAATCGGAGGATATACGCTAAAAATTGAGGAGGCAAAAGAGGATTTTTTAAGACCTTTTAAATTATTGTTTACTAACAAAAATGCTTTTATGTATCTATTTGCCACTTTTATAATGACCGTAACGACTATCTTCGATAAGACCGGATTAATTAATATTAAACCGGTTAATCAGTCATTTTTACTTTTAGTAGAAAATGTCATGACCGCAGTATTGATCGGAGTTTATATGTCAAAAAGAAACATAAATTGGATTAAAGATTTAAAGGTAAATTTTTGGATCCTTTTTTTAAATGGTATCGTTTATGTACTCCTAAATTTATTTTGGTTGTATGGAATTACAACCGGAGCAATAGCATTAGTTTCCGGAATAAAAAAATTGGAGGTGATTTTTGTGTTGGTTATAGGTTGGTTATTTCTTGGAGATAAGCCGAAAAGTGGGGTTTGGTTAGGATGTTTAATTATGTTATTAGGTGTAATTCTAATTAAGTTAGGTTGAAATGTTTATTAAACTCGCCTAGAATGTAATCATGACGAATGTAAAGAATAAATTATCACTGCTTTTAATTTTAGTTCTTTTATTTGTGGCGTTTGTAGTAGTGCGGTTTTTTATTTTAGATAAACAAAATGAATATGGAAAAATCAAAATAATTTCCTCACCTACAGCCAGTATTTTTATTAACAGTACATTCGCTGGTAAAACACCTTTTGAAGATAAATATAAGGTAGGAGAATATTTATTAAAGTTAATTCCGGAAACAAATGCTACTGATACGGCATCTTGGAACGGTAAAATAAATATTTATAAAAACTCGCTTACTTATGTTAATCGTGAATTAGGTTCGTCGGATATTGCGTCAGCCGGTGAGATATTTACAACAGTCAAGATGACTAAAAAACCGTCAAATGCTCAATTCGGAGAAATTTATGTAGAAACAGAGCCTCAAGGAGCAATCGTTACTTTAGACAGCGATGAAAAAGGTGTGGCTCCGGCCTTAATGGAAAACGTTACAAGGGGAGATCATGAACTGTCAGTTTTTATGCCGGGATTTTTCCGTAGAACACAAAAGATTAATGTTGATCCAGGTTTTCGGGTTAATGCCTCCTTTAAATTAGCGATTGACCAAAGCTCATCATTTGCTAAAGAATCAGATGATAAAACAAAAACGGCTAGCAGCAGTGCCAGTGCTGACAATAAAACCTATGTCACAATACGAGAAAATCCTCAAGGTTGGCTAAGAGTCAGAGTAGATGGTGCAATTGATGCCAGCGAATCGGCCAAAGTTAAACCAGGAGAAAAATATGAATTTCTGGACGAAAAAACCGGTTGGTTTAAAATTAAATACAATGATAATAGGGATGGATTAGTTTCGGGTGAGTTTGCTGAAGGTTGGGTGTCTTCTGAATATTCGGCTAAGGAATAATTACCAATAAGTTACGAAATGCGTCTTTTAGTTCTCGCTCAATGTGAAATAAGTTAGGTGGTATAGAAGATATTTTGGGGCACAAGTGATCGAGAAAAAATCCGCACTTCGTAACTTATATAATTGTTACTTTTTTTTCCAAATAACTTTATTATAAAGAATATAAGAATAGGGGATGATGATAAAAGCGATGATTAATATTTTATATACAATCCATGAGCTTATGTTGGCAACTCCAAAAAGATGAATAGTTTTATCTGCAATAAATCTTAAAGCCAAACTTAGTCCGACTCCTTGAATAATAATCGAACCGGAAGAAACAAAGTTAAAAGTAATAAATTTAAATAAATAAGAAAAAACCCCTCCCTGAATTTTTTTGTCCTTGAAACTCCAGAAATTATTCATTAAAAAATTAGATATGATAGCTATTTCGGCGCTAAACATATTCGCGGATGGTTTGTTAAAATGAAATTTATTAATAAACAAATAGGCAAAAGAGAAATCAACGGCAAAGCCGATAAAACCAACAATGATAAATTTTATAAATGATGAATGTGAAAAAATATAAGCCAATATTTGCAAAATATATTGAGAGACAAATATTTTAGATTTGCCATATTTTCTATCAATAAAGTTATTCGGTATCTCCGCCAACTTTGCTCCTTTTTTGATGGCATAATCCAACATGGCAATTTGAAAAACATATCCAGAGTAATTTTTTATATGATCAAGAGCGTCCTTAATCAGCCAAATTTTTATTGCCCGGTAACCATTTGTCCATTCATGAACATTTAGTTTCATAAATCCAAAACGAATAGTCAAATTAGCAAAAACAGACAATATTTTTCTGTGAATTCCCCAGTTTTTTGGAATAGAACCTCCCTTAATATAACGTGCTCCAACGACCATATCAGCACCTTTGGCAATTTCATTTAGGAACAAAGGTGTGTCATTTGGATTGTGAGAAAAATCAGCATCCATTTGGATAATAACAAATGGCTGGATATATTCAATGGCATAAATAAATGCTTGATGGTAAGCCTTGCCTAGTCCTTCTTTTTTTGTTTCCAAAAGATAGATCTTTTTGAAATATTTTTTCTGCAGTTCTTTAACTAATTTAGCAGTATCATCGGTTGACGAACTATCATTAATTAAGACTTCAATTTCCCAATTAGTAACTTTTTGATTTTGTAATAAAATATCTTCAATGAGTTTTTTTATTGTGCCTGCTTCGTTGTAAGTAGGTAATACTACTAAAGCTTTTTTCATATTTTTATAGATTTTTAAAATATTCAATAGTTTTTATTAAGCCTTCTTCCAAATTTATTTTTGGTTTCCAGTTCAAAAGATTTTTTGCTTTGGAAATATCAGGGCAACGTCTTTTTGGATCATCTTGATCAATGGTTTTGAAAACAACTTTTGATTGGGAACGGCTCAATTTTTTTATTATATCAGCAATTTCTAAAATTGTTTTTTCGTTAGAATTACCAATATTAATAATTTCGCCAGCGCGGTTTTGAGTAGTAGCTATCGAATGTAATCCCTCAACCATATCTGATACATAACAAAGAGAGCGAGTCTGAAACCCATTACCGTACACAGTCAATGACTGATTATTAATTGCCTGGTTGACAAAATTGGAAACAACCCGTCCGTCATCCCGTTTCATATACGGTCCATAAGTATTAAAAATCCTGGCAATTCTAATATCTTTATTGTATTTTCTAAAGTAAGCCATCATCAAAGCCTCAGCAAATCTTTTGCCTTCGTCATAACAAGAGCGTATGCCAACTGGATTAACATGACCAAAGTAGCTTTCCTTTTGCGGATGCTCCAGCGGATCGCCATAAACTTCGGAAGTCGAAGAGAAGACCATTGTTTTACTGTTACTTTTTACAAAAAAATCCAAAATATTCATTAGCCCAAGACTGTTAGCTTTAAGAATTTCTATTGATAAGTTAATAAAATCTTTTGGGGAGGCGGGAGAGGCAAGATCGTAAATAATATCAAAAGGAAGGAGAGTTGAAAAGTTAAAGTTAACAATATCAGCTTCAATTATTTTTAAATTCTTATTATTTATTTCAGATTCAAGATTTTTTTTATTTCCGGTAATAAAATTATCAACAACAGTAACTTCATCATTTTTTGCAAGATGAAATTTAGTTAGGTGAGAGCCGATAAATCCAGCTCCACCAGTAATAAGTATTTTCATAAAAAATTCTAAATACTAAATTCCAAGTTCCAAATAATTTTTAAATTTTAAATTTAAAACCTTTTAGGATTTATTTGTGATTTGGGATTTATTATTTAAGATTTACTGATACGGTCTTCCTATCGAGTAATATTTAAACCCCATTTTCTTAAGATCGGATGGATCATAAATATTTCTGCCATCAAAAATCGTTGGGTTTTTCATCAGTTTTTTAACTTTATTTAGATCAATTTGTCTAAATTCATTCCATTCGGTAATAATTATTAAAGCGTCGACCTTTTTTACAGCTTGATAGGGATCTTTGCTGTAATAAATTTTATCAGCAAATATCTTTTTAATATTATTGGTTGCCTCTTGATCATAAGTGTTTATTTGAAAACCTTGTTCTAGTAATTTTTTAATTATAAAAACAGAGGGGGCAAATCTTATATCATCAGTGTTAGGTTTAAAGCTTAATCCCCAAACAGCGACTTTTTTCCCAGAAACATATTTAAGTATTTTTTCTAAAAAATTTTCTTGGGCTCTTAAATTTATGTTTTCTATGGATGAAAGAAGATCTGTTTTTATGAATAATTTTTTTCCAATATCCAAAAAAGCTTTGACGTCTTTAGGTAAACATGATCCTCCATACCCAAGTCCAGGATTTAGAAATTTTTTACCGATTCTCTCGTCTATTCCAACTCCGGAAAGCACTTCACTAACATTTGCACCTGTTTTTTCACAATAAAAAGAAATGAGATTGGCGTAGGATATTTTATTAGCCAAAAAAACATTAGATGCATATTTAATCATCTCAGCCGAGGCCAAGTCAGTAATAACCCTTTTACCGTTAATTGGTTTATGAAGCGTAATCAACTGTTCAACAGCTCGTTTATTATTTGACCCAATAACAACCCGATCAGCGTTAATGGTATCAAAAATTCCTGTGCCTTCCCTTAAAAATTCGGGACAAGATGCGACGGCGAAATCAACATGTTTTGATTTATGTTTACTTATTATTATTTCTAATTTGTGGTTGGTGCCGATTGGAACTGTGCTTTTACAGGATACCACCGTAAATTTAGTCTTAAGATTTTTTCCAATATTCCTGGCTACTTCAATAACAGCCGTTAAATCAGCCTCACCTGTTTCTTTTGGGGGGGTGCCGACCGTAATAAAAACAATTTCTGATTCAGGAATGGCCTTTTCGTAATCTAAAGTAAAAGAAATTCTTTTTGCCCGAATATTTTTTTGTAGCAGTTCTTTCAAACCTGGCTCATAAATAATTGGGTCGCCACTTTTTAAACAGGCAATTTTTTCTTTTGTGTGTCCAATTACGAAGACTTGATTTCCAAAATCAGCAAAAACACAAGCGGTTACCAAACCAACGTATCCATGTCCAACAACGGTGATTGTCATATGAAATTAAATGATACAAAAATGCTGTAATAAAGGCAACATTGTTTCATTGCTTCATTGTTCGACCTGCCTGCCGGCAGGCAGGTTGTTGTTTTTTAACAATGTAACAATTAAACAATAGAGCAATATAAAAGATATATCAAAGTTACTTAGATATTTGTTTTTTTATTACATCTAATCCTTCCCCGAATGTTTTCATTTTCCAAAAATTATTCTTATTGCTTTTAATAGTTGCAAACTGGGGTAATCGGGCTTTGCCTAAAATGTATTCTTCATAAGTGGTTTTTCCAATTAAAGATTTATCAAGATTAAAAGTTTCTGCCACTTTCATAGCTGCATCATAAGGTGATATTGATTGGCTTCCCACGAGATGATATATTTCAGGTTTATAATTATTAAATAAATACTTCAACCCATAAGCAATATCATCAATAAAGGTCGGCGTCATGAGAGAGTCGGTAATCATCGATAAAGGCTTATTATTTTCTAAATAAAATTTAAAAGTTCTAAAAAAATCTTTTTTTAATTCAAAACTGGTCCGATACGGGTATGCGATTCTAACAATCATCGCCTGTCCGCCAGCTGGCGGATTAACAATTTTTTCACCTTCGTATTTTGATAAAGCATAAACTCCTATCGGATTTGGAAGGGAATCTTCATTATAAGGAGGACTAATACCATCAAAAACGAAGTCAGTTGAAACATAAATAAACTTTTTTTGTTTTTGCTTGACCGCCTCATACACGTTTTTAGTTCCATCACGATTGATCTTAAAGCAAAGCTCTTTGTTAGTTTCTGCCCCCGGGACATTAGTGAAAGCGGCTAGATGGAAAAAGATATTAAAATCTAAATTTTTCAAGGCATTATCAACGTGTTCCTTATTGGTAATGTCCATCAACTTTTGGGGTAACGGAATAAATTCAAAATCATCTTTAAGAAGTTCAACAATTCTTGAGCCAACTAAGCCATCAGCCCCTGTAAGAGCGATTTTTAGCATAAGCATTAAACTGTTTTTTTAATTCGTTCCCACCATTTTCTGTTACTAATATACCAATCTACTGTTATCTTTAGATATTCATCAAAACTATGCTCGGGTTTCCAGCCTAATTCTTTATTAATTTTTGACCAATCGATAGCATACCGACGATCATGACCGGGTCGGTCTTTGACAAATTCGATTTGTGTTTCATCTTTTCCCATAATCTTTAAAATGTTCTTAATAATATCTATATTGGCAATATCTTCAGTTAATCCGCCAATTAAATAAGTTTCTCCAATTTTTCCTTTTTGCAAAACCAAATCAATCGCCCGGCAATGATCTTCGACATAAAGCCAGTCACGAACATAGAGCCCATCGCCATAAACAGGCACTTTTTTCCCCTCGATCAAATTCGTGATCGCCAAAGGAATTAATTTTTCCGGAAATTGGTAGGGACCAAAATTGTTTGAACAGTTGGATATCGTCATAGGAAGTTTATAGGTATCAAAATAAGCACGGACCAAATGGTCTGAGGAAGCTTTTGAAGCAGAATATGGGCTGTGGGGATTATACGGAGTTAAATCATTAAATTTTTCACTTGATCCTAATTCAAGAGCTCCGAAAACTTCATCTGTTGAAACATGATGAAATCTTTTTACTTTGTTTATTAAAGCGGCTTCAAGTAAAACATAAGTACCTTCAATATTTGTTTTGATAAATGGAGCCGGATCCATAATGGACCGATCAACGTGTGATTCAGCAGCGAAGTGAACTATTACATCGGTTTTCTCTGTTAGAGAATTAACTAGTTGAGGGTTACAGATGTCACCTTGCACAAATTCATAGTTAGGGTTTTTTTCAATGGATCTTAGATTTTCAAGATTGCCAGCGTATGTTAATTTGTCCAAATTAACAATTTTATCCTGTGGATATTTTTTTAACCAATAAAGAATGAAGTTGCTTCCAATAAATCCAGCTCCACCGGTCACAAGTAGTTTCATTAGTTAATTTTAACACAAGAATGATGCTAATCTGTTAAGATATTTATATAAATAATTAGAATAATTTTCAATTTTCATTTCTCATTTTTTAATGAAATTTAATTTTTTATTTTTTAATTAATAAATAATCAAATGAAAAATCAATGATAAATGAAAAATTTAAAATGATAAATGCTTTATTAGATTAATTCGTAGATTTGGATCTTTTTAACTGTGGTTTATTTATTAAATTTTCCAGAACTAAGCAGCGTTTATTTTTTACTGTGTGAGGGACATCTGTTTTTTGAATTGACAACGATTTTTTATTACGTGATATAATGTCATATATGAAGCAAGATATAGATAATATTATTAATATTCTCCAAGGTTACAAGGTAAAAAAAGCAGCTCTTTTTGGATCTTACGCTCGAGGGGATAATAATGAAAAAAGTGATATAGATATTCTTATAGAACCAGCTAATGGAACCACTTTATTTGATATGGCTGGAATGCAGATTGATCTTCAAGATAGTTTAAAAAAATCAGTAGACGTCGTAACTTATGGAAGTATCAATCCGATGCTTAAAGATAAAATTCTAAAAGATGAAAAGGTCATTTATCAAATATGAAAAAAGATAATTCGTTATTGCTTAGTCATATTTTAGAAGCGGTTAAGGACATAGAAGACTACATAAAAGATACTTCTTCAGTGGAAGATTTTATTTTTGATAAAAAAACTCATGACGCAGTACTTCGAAGTTTTCAAGTCATTGGAGAAGCAGCAAACAACTTGGATGAAAATTTTATTGAATCAAATCCAAATGTTGAATGGGAAAAAGTGATTGGAATGAGAAATTTTATTATTCATGAGTATTTTGGTGTAGATTTAAATATTGTTTGGGATACAATCAAAGAAGATTTACCAACCTTCAAAAATAATATAGAGAAATTACTTCAAAGAGCTTCGGTTTAATTTCAGTCGTGGTTGATTGATTAAGTTTTCAAGGATAAGCCAACGCTTTTTTTTGACAGTGTGGGGAACATCATCTTTAAATACCTTAGTAGCGGCAGTGTTAAATCGGGGAGAGTACATTGAGACATAAGCCCAGCTAAATCCGACTTTTTTACAAAGAGCGACCGTATTTTGAAATTCTTCATCTGTTTCCCCACAAAACCCTACGATTATATCTGTTGTGAATTTTATATTTGGTATTTGAGCTTTGATTTTTGATATTAAGACGAGGTACTCGTCGCTGGTGTACCACCGATTCATTCTTTTTAAGACGGCATCATCACCTGATTGAACTGGTAGATGCAGTGACCGGCTGATGTTTTTATTTTTAGCTATAACATCGATCAATTCATCGGAAAAATCCCACGGGTTACTGGACATAAATTCTACCTTTTCGAAACCCATCTGAGCTACTTCATCAAGGAGGTGAGGAAACAGTGTAGGGATTCGATAACGACCTAAATGTTTGACATAGATGGGGCTTAAATTTTTAATTTTTTTCTCACCAACAATTAAATCAGCCCCATAAGAGTTAACATTTTGTCCCAATAACATTACGTTTTTGTACCCCCTTTTTTTAAGTTCAAGACATTCAGAGATTACGTTTTCATATGGTCGACTAATTTCACGACCTCGGGTAAAAGGAACTATACAGAAGGTACAAAAATTATTACAACCATTTGAAATGGGAACCCAAGCACTAGTTTTATCAGTGCGAACAGGTGGGAGGTTAAAGCCCACCTCTTCGATCGGCATAAATTCATCAGCATTGACCATTCTTTGTTTAAGCAGTTTCAAATACTTGCCGGTTTTATCACGATAGACAATACCGATCATGCATCCGGTAATTATTATTTTAAAAACCTCACCCTTTTTTAATTTGGCTTGTTTAATTTTTCCTAAATTATCTACTAACCCATATACTCTATTTTCAGCAGACTGTCTAATCATGCAGGTATTAATGATGACGTAGTTTGCGCTTTTATAACTGTGGGCTTTTGTATATCCTCGGGATTTAAAATCAGCCTCAATGCGCTCGGAATCAGCATGATTTTGTTGACAGCCAAAGGTTTTTATGTAATATTTCATATTCTCCGTTTCTTCATCTTCTCAATTATAAATATGAAGGCCAAAAGCATTACTCCGATCATAACAAAAGCGACGAGTTTTTCAATTCCTTTTAAAAATAAACTAGCTACTCCCAATATCAAAGAGATCAACCAGTAAAACATGGCGATCCGTCTTTTTCCCCAACCTATCTCCATGAGGCGATGATGGAAATGCCCCCAGTCGGCCCGGAAAGGGGACTGTCCTTTTTTCAATCTTCGGATCATTGTGTATATTGCATCGATAGTTGGGATGGACAAAATAAGTATTGCGGTTCCTACTTTTCCAAATGATAAAATCGATAAAATGCCTAATAAAAATCCCGCCAAAGCTCCTCCCCCATATCCAGGCATAATCTTTTGAGGATAATAATTAAAAGGTAAAAAACCCAAATATGCTCCGGCAACAATGAAACTCAAAATAGTTACCGATTGCGCCGAAATGTCATGACTGGTAAATCGGTTTGATAGTAGTCCTAAGAATATTGCCGTAATTGCAACAAATCCCGGTAGTTGCCCATCAATTCCTTTACTCCAGTTAATCATATTAGTCGACCAAGTAAGCCAAATAATGGCTAATAAATCGGCTACTACCCAAATATAGTGAACCCCAAAAAAATTAAGAGGTATCTGCCAAAAATCAAGCCTGATCACTCCCCCAAAAGGATTTGAGATATAAGGGATACCTAAACCGAAAGCAATAACGAGCGCAGAGATAAGAATATTTGCAACAAATCTTAAATAAGGAGAAAGGTCATAGGCATCATCAAATAATCCAAGAATAATCAAAAAGAAACTGGCAATTAATATACCAAAAATGATTTTACTGATTGGCAAAAAAATCAGAGATGTAAAAAGAATTGATAAATAAATCGGCAGACCCCCGGCTCGGGGAATAATCCCGACGTGAGTATGGGCAGGATGATTTCTGGTTTTTGAATCGGTTACCAAATGGAATTTCTTTGCTAATGTAATCGTTGGAATAGTCAGAAGATAAGAAATAAAAGTAGCCGATAAAAAAATAAGAAAATTCATTTTATGAAACTATAAAAATAATTTTAATAAAGATTAAAGTAAAGCTGGCAATAAGGAAAAGATTAAGATAATAAAAAATATTTTTTACAAAGATATTATCTGAATAAAATTTATTAAAAATATATTGGTTAATAATATATAAAATATTCATAAAAATTGGCAAAATAAATATCAACCATGAATCAGCTAATTGACTCTCACCCCACAGTTGGGAATAAAATAGAGGAATTTGAGGAGGCATGGTAGAGGCCTTGAAAATAAATATGACAATCATGATAGCGTCAGCACTGAGTAAAAGATTTAACATAAATCTATTGTTCAATTGTTAAATTGCTCGATTGTTGTATTTAACAATGAAACAATTAAACAATGTAACAATATTATACTTCACGTAGTTAATTCTTTGCCCTTGAAATAAAAAAATCATTTGTTTATCATGTTACCTAAAATGAAAGACACAAAAGTTTACAATCTGGTTAAAAAGGAAGAAAAAAGGCAGAAAGAAGGAATTGAGCTAATCCCCTCCGAAAATTATGCCTCCAGCGAAGTAAGGCAAGTTTTGTCTTCATACTTTGTTAATAAATATTCAGAAGGTTATCCAAAAAAGCGTTACTATGGCGGCAATGAAAATGTTGATGAGCTGGAAATATTATGTCAGGAAAGGGCTAAGAAACTTTTTGGTGTCCCTTTTGTCAATGTCCAGCCATATTCCGGTTCGCCGGCTAATCTGGCCGTTTACTTAGCAACTTGCAAGCCGGGGGACGCCATCATGGGGCAGGCTTTGATTGCCGGAGGACATCTTACTCACGGTCATATGGTTTCGGCAACGGGAATATTTTACAAACCCTTTCAATATTCATTGAGGAAAGATAATGTATATAAGAATGAAGATTTATTTGATTATGCAGAGATTAGAAGATTGGCAAAAGAACATAAACCAAAATTGATTTGGGTAGGAGCGACTGCTTATCCGCTTAAATTTAATTACAAAAAGTTTGCGGAAATTGCCGACGAAGTCGGGGCTTTTTTAGCAGCTGACATTGCTCATGTTGCCGGTCTTATTACCGGAGGAGTTCACCCGTCTCCGGTTCCTTATGTCCATATTGTTACAACAACGACTCACAAAACCTTAAGAGGGCCAAGGGGCGCGATGATCATGGTCACCAACAAAGGTCTGAAGAAAGATCCTGATTTGGCCGATAAAATAAATAAAGCTGTGTTTCCAGGACTTCAGGGAGGACCGCATGACAATACAACCGCTGGTATTGCTTTATCTTTGTTTGAGGCATCCCAACCATCTTTTAAAAAATATGCGACTCAAATTGTTAAAAACTCAAAAGTTTTAGCGAAAACATTGATGGATGGCGGTTTAAAATTAGTTGGTGGAGGCAGTGAAAACCATTTACTACTTGTGAACTTGACTTCAGCGCTTGGAGCAGGTTCGGGAGTATTTACTCAAAAAGCCCTTGATTTAGTTGGGCTGACGTTAAATAAAAACACCGTTCCGGATGAGACATCGTCACCATTTTATCCATCAGGGGTCAGACTTGGAACACCGGCCTCCACATCACGTGGAATGAAGGAAAAAGAAATGAAGTTCATCGGTAGCGTAATATTGGGAGTTATTAATTTATTAAAGCCATATCGTTTACCGGAAAACAAGTTTGAGCGCAAAGATTACATTGCTAAGTTTGAAAAGGAAATGAGAGCCAACAAAAAAATGAAGGAAATTCATTTAAGAGTCAAAAAGCTCGCTCTCCGTTTCCCAATACCGTAAAATAGTGAAATAATTTACAAAATAATTTAGGGAAGAAAACGAATATCAAGAGTAGAGTCAAGAGCTAGGGCGATCCGCTCAAGAAGAGAGATTGATGGTTTAACAGTTCCGGTTTCTAATCGTGATATTACTGGTTGCTTGGTATGAGCTCTTTTTGCTAATTCTTTTTGAGTTATATTTTTCCTTAAGCGAAATTCGATTAAACTTCGAGCCAATTGGTATTCATGTTCGGTCTTTTTGACGATACGGCTGAACTGTTTATTTTTTAAAAGTTTTTTTTCAAAATCAGACCATTTGGTAAGACTATCAATTTTTCTTTTCATAATCTATTTATAACAAATTAGTTATATTTGTCAAGGGGTTAGATAAATTCTTTGGCTCTTTTTAAAGCAATTTTTAATTCTTTACCTGGTATTTTTTGGGTTTTCTTAACAAAGGCGTGGATAATTAAAAAAACTTGAGAATTATATTGAATAAATAAAAGTCTAATTTGTTTTCCTCCAGTAATTCTTAGTTCAAAAATACCTGGATTGTGATATATTTTTTTTAACCATTTAGTTTTTAGTAATTCAAGTCCATAATCTTCAAAAATTTTAATCCCTGTTCTTATCTTGTTTTTAAGATTATTTTCACAATTTAAAATAAAGTCAGCTATTATATCCTTTCCTGATGAGGTCTTATAAAAAATAAGTTGATATTTTAGTGTTTTTATCATTAAAAAATATATAAAACAAACATAATATGTTGTCAACCGCTTATAACCTACAAAACTGTCGTTTTAGATTGTCAAATTAGTATTTATTTATCGAAGGACTCATTCTATGATAAGATTAATTTTATGAGTCAAAAAACTCGCTCTCCGTTTCCCAATACCGTAATTTTTAATTACTGTTGATTTTTAATAAATATTGTGTACCATTAATTATGGCAAAAAAATTGAAGAAACAAGAATCGGTCGAAAGAATGGTTGTTCAAGAAGAAAAGTCTTCAAAGTTTGTAGTTAAATTTCCGAAAAAAATCTTTCTTATTATTCTTGTTTTGTTTATTGTTGTTGGACTTATTTATTTAGGAAAAAAATATTTATTTGCCGCATCTGTCAACGGGCAATTTATAAATCGTCTATCAGTTATCAAGGACTTGGAAAAACAGGGAGGTCAGAAAGTACTTGATTCTATTATTCTTAAAACTTTAATTAATCAAGAAGCAAAAAAAAGAAAGACGGGTATTTCTCAACAGGAAATTGATGCAGAATTACTCAAAATTGAGAATAACGTTACTTCTCAAGGATCAACACTTGATGCTTTGTTACTTCAACAAGGTATGACAAGAAGCGACTTGATAGGTGAAATCAAACTGCAGCTTTTGGTTACAAAGATGGTTGATAATAATATTTCAATCACAGATAAAGAAGCAGATGATTATATAGCCAGTCAAAAAAGTCAACTATCATTGGATTCTACTCAACCTGCTCCAGAATTAACAAGAGATCAAGCAAAAACGGCAATTAAACAGCAAAAACTTCAGGCAAAAATTCAAACCTTTGTGGCCGATCTTAAAGCCAAAGCAAAGATCAACTACTTCATAAAGTATTAAACCGCTATTCACATAAGCTTATCTCTATAATTAATTTGAGGGGTTTTTATGTTGCATTTCCTATCGTCTAATGGTACAAATAATTAATGATTAGAATATTTTCACAACTACTTAGTAAAAATGATCAACGTTATATTAGATGGAAAAAAAGTCTTAAGAATAGACCTCCTCCTTGGAATAAAGGAAAAAATAAAAATAACGATTTAGGAGTAAAAAAAATTTCCGATACATTAAAAACAAAAAAGATAGATAATTTTAAAATCTGGAGAGAAAATGCTAAAAAATTAGAAATAATACCCAATTCCAAGAAACTATTAAATCAAGACGAAGACTTAGCTTTTTTAACAGGTTTAATATTAGGAGATGGTCACTTAGCTAAGGCGTCAAGGACAGAAGTTTTAAGAATTACATTAGGAACAGATAAGCCAAATTTATGGAAGTATGCAGCAAAAATTGTTAACAGGGTATTCAATAAAAAACCGAATATAAGAAAAAGAAAACACAGCGAAGCGATGGATATAACAATATATCAAAATAATTTAGCAAAAAGACTCTTTATTCCGTTAGGTCCAAAGCGGAAGTATAAATTGAAATTACCCACATGGATTTGGAATAATAAAATATTTTTGATATCGGCACTAAAGGGATTATTTGAAGCAGAAGGTTCTTTTTCGATACATTTAAAGACTTGTACGTATAATTTTGCTTTTCGTAATTTCAATACCTCCTTACTATTAGAAGTAAAAAAAGCACTTATTTTATTTGGATATCATCCAGAAGAGCGCAAAACAGCAATAAGATTGAGAAAGAGAGATGAAGCGTTATCTTTTAAACAATTAATTAAATTTAGAACGTTTAAGTGATATAATTTCAATATATGGGAGATCATCTAATGGTAGGATTTCAGACTCTGAATCTGAATATCTTGGTTCGAATCCAAGTCTCCCAACAGAAAGCGCAGTAATTACCAGTTGAGGAAGAGGAAAATGACTATAAAATTATTAAATCATCATGTCCGACCACAATTTTCATGGCGTGAATTTGGTGTTTTTGATGCATGGGCGGACAAAGGTTTACTTCCCACGCTTGGAGATGTCCATAGGATTGTAATTCCGAAACTTAAAGAAGCAGTGGATGATGATGGTACGAAATTATATCCATTTTTAACAAAGGAGCCTCACACTCGAAGGATATTTGAACATAGATGGCTTGAGGGTTATCAGGCATTTTTAGCTGGGGATTATATAATCATTCCGGATTTTGATCCGGAAACAGGTAGAGCAAATCGTGATTATCTTTGCGAAGCATGTCCAACTTGGGGAAGAAGATGTCAAAATAAAATTAGCCACACTAAAGAAGGATGGTAATCTAACGAAATTATAAGGACGTTCTGGGTCTAAACCGACCCGCTCAAATTAGGTTGTAGCAGGCAAGTAGGACAATAGAAATCGAGACTGGGCAACCAAATATTCATAAATTATGTAAGATTTGACATATAATAATACATATGTTATTATTTCACCATATGAAAAAAATTACTAAAAAAATTAAAGAGTTTACCTATTCATTGGTTCCGGAATTAATTTCAGCTTCCGATTTGCAGAGAAAATCTGGAAAGATCCTTCGAATGCTTAAAGATTCTACTCAACCCTATTTTATTGTTAAAAATAATAAGCCGACCGGAGTAATCGTAGGGATTGAAGAATATAACAAATTAAAAAAAATTCAAAAGGAAATGGAATTAAAAGAAGTTTTAAAGATAATTAATGAAGGAGAAAAAGAACTCGAAGAAGGCAAGGTAAAAGAACTCAAGGGGTCAGTCTTTGAGTTATGGAAAAATTTGCAGAATAATAAAAATGACTAAAATTCTTTATTCTTCACAGTTTGAAAAATCTTTTAGAAAAATCCCAGAAAACATTGCCCAGCTTTTTAATGATAAACAATCATTTTTTATTTTAAATTCTTTTAATCCCTTACTTAAAACACATAAATTGAAGGGAAAGTTAAAAGAATATTATTCGTTTTCGGTAAATTTAGAATATAGAGTAATTTTTAAAATTGTAAGTAAAGAGAAAATTCTTTTTCTCGATATAGGCACTCACGAAATATATAAAAAATGATAGAAAAGTGATAGAATATTAATTATGAAGATCAAGTCTCTTCAGGCTCAGGAAATTTTAGACAGTCGGGGATTTCCAACAATTGAATGTGTCACTACCTTGGAAGACGGTTCAATCGGTTGGGCGGCGATTCCATCAGGAGCCTCAACTGGAAAATATGAAGCAGTCGAACTTCGTGATCATGATGAAAAAAGATTTAATGGCTCAGGAGTTTTAAAAGCAGTTGAAAGCGTAAACACAAAAATTTTATCTGCAGTTAAGGGTCTTGAGGCCGAGGATCACAAAAAACTAGATCAAACAATGATCCAGCTTGACGGAACGGAAAATAAAGCCAACCTTGGAGCTAATGCTATCCTTTCAGTTTCTTTGAGCGCCGCAAGAGCGGAAGCTGTGAGCGAAAAAAAACCTCTTTACGTTTATCTATCTAAATTCAACCCTGATTTTAAAGGAATTTATACAATGCCTTTGACGATGATGAATGTTTTAAATGGCGGGAAACATGGAAACTGGGCCAGTGACATTCAGGAATACATGATCTTTCCGGTCGGCGCCAAAAATACCCAGGAATCAATCAGAATGGGAGCAGAAGTTTATCAATCTTTAAAATCAATTTTGAAATCGAAGGGATATGCAATTGCCGTTGGGGATGAAGGCGGTTATGCCCCGCAATTTAAGTCAAACGAAGAGCCTTTTCAAATACTCATGGAGGCGATTCAAAAAGCCGGATATGTTCCTGGAACTGATATTGTTCTTGGAATTGATGGAGCAGCTTCAGAATTCTTCAAAGATGGAAAGTATGGATTAAAAAAAGAAGGATTGGTTTTATCGACTGATGAATTAGTGGAATTTTATCTGAACCTTTGGAAAAAATATCCAATTGTTTCAATGGAAGATGTCTTTGATCAGGATGATTGGGACGGATTTAAGAAACTTTATGATAAAACTGAAGGCAAGATGCAGGTGATCGGCGATGATCTGTTTGTCACCAATATCAAAAGACTGCAAAAGGGAATTGATGAAAAAACCTGCAATTCAATACTAATTAAATTAAATCAGATAGGAACATTAACAGAAACAGTTGATGCTATCCTTATGTCTCGCGAAGCCGGAATGACAGCCATTGTCTCTCACAGAAGTGCCGAAACTGAAGATGTTTTTATGGCAGACTTTGTTGTTGCTATGGGCACCGGACAGATAAAGACAGGTGCACCGGCTCGAGGAGAGCGGACGGCAAAATACAATCAATTAATGAGAATCGAAAGAGAACTGGGAAACAAAGCTCAATTTGCCAAGTTTCCGTTTTAAAATATACTTTAATTCAAACTATGAAAGCCTTTGATTTTTCATTACCGGACCAAAATGGGGATATTCATAAATTATCTGACTATAGAGGTCAGTTTGTAATCTTATATTTTTATCCAAAAGATGACACTCCAGGGTGTACAGTTGAGGCTTGCAGTTTTCGGGACAATCAGGAAATTTACAAGAAAAATGAAGTTGTTGTTCTGGGAGTTTCAAAAGACACAGTGCTTTCTCACAAAAAATTTGCACAAAAACACAATCTTCGATTTACGATTTTTTCTGATGTAGAAAAGAAAGTTATTAAGAAATATAAAGCTTGGGGAACAAAAAAGTTTTTGGGTAAGACATATGAGGGAATCTTAAGGAAAACCTATCTAATTGACAAAGATGGAAACATCGTCAAGGTTTATGAAAAGGTAAACCCTTTGACTCATGCGGAGGAAATTCTAAAAGACAAGGAAAATTCTAAAACATTGCCTGAATAGTATATTGTCCATTTGGATTTAGAATAAAAGCTTTTTGAGGATAAAAAGGAAGATTGGATGCGATTCTTTCTTCGAGAATAAGAATTTTTCCATTATATGCCGGTATGTCTTTATAGCTCTTTCCATAAATATAAACTTTATTTTTATTTAAATAATACTGAACTGTAAAAAAATCCAGATCATTTGTATAAATAAGATCTTTTTTATTAGCAATTACCTGTATCTCTCTTAATGCTTTTCTCAAATCGATTTTTCCCCGGTATTCTAACTGTAATTTTTGATAACTGAAAGTCAAAACTATCAATACTGCAAACAATATGGCACGCAGATATATATTTATTTTTTCCATAATAAAAATTATCAATAACAAAAAACCAACTGTAGTAAAAATAAGATAACGGGGAAAATATAGAGGTTTAATAAATGATATTAAACCAACGATTAAAGAAATTCCTACTCCCCAAATAAAAAGCAATTGAAAATTTAACTGATCCTTTTTTGAAAGTTTTTTAATATACTGATAAATTCCAATCACAATAATTATCGCTAAAACAACCGAAAAATACATTACATTATTTTGAATTTTTACTATTAAACCACTAGGATAAAAAGCCGCCTCATTACCGGTATAAATAATCCCTAGTAATGCAAAAATATCTTTTAAATGAGGTTTGTTTAACCAAAAAGAGCCAGATAAACTGTTTTGGCTAAAGAAAAATAGCATCCAAGGAGAAAAAATTAATAAGGATGTATAAATAACCTTTTTTTTAACATATCCAATATTAATTTTATTAATTATTAAAAAAAATAGCTGACTAAAAACAACCAATAACATAAAGTAGTGAGTAAAAAGCCCGGCGATTGTTGAGAATAAATAAAGTTGATTGTTTTTTCGATAAAAAGCATAATAAGAAAGACTGGCAAAAAATGCCAACATCGAGTACATTCGGGCTTCAAATGCATAGTATAGCAGTAGAGGATTAATGATGAATAAAATTAAATAAAAAAATGCTTTTCTTTCTTTCATTTTAAAAATTTTATTTAAAAATAAAAAAGCAACATAAATAGTTGCCCAGAAAAAGATAATAGACAAGCTTCTTAAAGCGATTTCCGAACCTCCGAATATCTTCATCCAGTAATGTAAGATAAAATAATAAAGAGGGGGATTAAAATCTTTAGCGGTCAAAGAGATCATTTCAACAATATTCTTTTTAGCCATAAAATATGAGAAAGCTTCATCTCTCCATAATGACTGGGTAAGAAAGAGAAGGGGGGTTTTGGTAAATAAATACTGAAGCATAATAGATTAAATTCTAAATATTAAATTACAAATAACAAATAAACTATAAATATCAAATTCTAAACAGTTTAATATTTATAATTTAGAATTTTTTTATACTTTCTCCGTCACTCTATATTTTAACTTTTTTCCCAATAATATTCTAGTGTGAGCGTCAAGAGCAGGGAGGGAGGAAAAGAAAAAAGAAACGACGGGCAACAAATACCATTGAACAATGAGTAAAGGAAGACTTGAAGCGCTTGTTTTCATATTTACTTTTTGCCGAAGTTTAATATCTAAATAAATATACAGTATTAACATGCCCGATGACAAGGTCAAAATCAAAGCTGAAAGTTTTGGCAACAGTAAACCAAGAACAGTTCTTTTAAATGAGGGATTAATTAAAGGCGGTATGGAAGCACTGATTGTCAAAATAAAAAATGACACAGGCCAAAAAAGATGAGTTTCAGCAATAAATATTATTTTTTTAAGTTTTTGCCAAGTGCCAATATGAGGAGTTAGAAAAAATCTTTTTAAAACATAGCCGACGTCGGTAACTCCCCAAGCCCAACGTTTTTCCTGTTCATAACGATTGACTAAGGTTCTCATAGTCCCTCCCGAAAATACAGCATCTCCATTGACAATTGTGAAAAGTGGGATTGTTTTTACTTTTTCACCAAAGGTAAAGAAAGCTTGAAAAAACACATGCCAATCTTCTGGAATAATATCGGTGTCCCAAAAATTTATTTTTTTAAGCAACCAAAGATTAGTCGAGTAAGTCGAGACTTGAATAAGGTTTTCTTTTTGTGATAAAAATGCCAGTCGGAGTATTGAAGATAGGGTTGCTTGTATGCGGACAAGAAATGGCAGTTGCCAGAAATTATTATATAAAAGAACCGGAGCCCAATAAAAATGAAACAAACGGTCTTTGTCTTTAATATATTCAAAACTTAGATAAGAAAAATAATTTTTTGACAGTTTACTATCAGCATCACAGATTGTAATTAAAACATTTTTTCTATCAAAATTATTATTTATGACATACTTATCAACAATTTTTGCGGCATATGTTTGATTACTGGCTTTTCCCGGTTCTTCGTCTTGCTTTAATGGATGGTAGTGGGAAATAATCTCTTTAAAAAAGCCTTGATACTTATTTGAAATATACTGGCTTTTTTTTGAAGCTTCAGTTTCGCGTTTTTCAAAGGCGAGGATTAAGTATAAGTTTTTTTTAATTGGATAATCATTTTTAATTAATTCTTGAACAGTTTCTTCTAATTTATGGAGAGGTTCTTTGTAATTAGGAATAATAATAAAATGTTTTAAACGACTATAATTTTTTTGATTTTGTAATTTTTTAAAATATTTTATTTGACTGTGAAAGAGAATTTCATTATAAGAGACTACGCATGAGTAGGCGGTTGATAATGATTTTGAAAAAAAATACAGATCAAAAGCAATTATAAAATAAGCAACGATGGCGGGGTGAAAGGGGGAGAGCCATAAGGGAAGAGTGACTAGAAACCAGGAACTAATCGGGACAATAATTTCGAGTAATCTTTGAAAAAATCTTGTCTGGATAAGTCGTTTTGTCATGAATGTATTATACAACAACTTGTTACTGCCAGGCTTCACAGATTATTTTATAAGGGCAAAAATCGCAGTGGATGCCCGGGTTAGCTGGAAAAATATTTTGTCTAATCTCTTCTACCATTTCAACGATATTTTCTTTTGTTTTAATTAAATCCTCCTCATTTTTTTTAATGGTAATTTTTTCCGGCGTTTGAAGATAATAAAAAGTTAAATTTATATCTTCGAGTTTTTTATTAAAGAGATTTTTATCATGACTTGCTAAGACGTAGATAGTTAGCTGTAAGCTTTTTGTCAATTCTCGATTATTTGGTTTTTTTCCGGTTTTATAATCAATGATTTCAATTTCTTTATTTTTCAATTCATCAATTCGATCAATTTTTCCCGTTAAAAATATATCTTCAGTGATTTTTATTTTAAATAATTTTTCCAAGCCAATAATTTTTAAATCTGAACTATGAAATTTATCAAAATAATTTTTCAATATTTTTTCTCCTTCTTTTTTCATTCGATCTTGATGAGCTTTTGAAGAATATCCGATTGGAATCCAGGATTTTTTATAAAGTTCTAATAGTTTTTTTTTGTCCACCTTTTTATTTTTAAGAAAATTACTATAGAAATCTTGAAGAGTTTTATGAATCGTTGTTCCAAAAGATTCAGATGCAGTTGAAGTTGTTGGAATTTTTAAAACGTATTGATATTTATATTGGAGAGGGCAGGTTTTGTAGGAGTTAAGTTGGGAATAAGAGAAATTGTTTGATAATTGTAGAGACGCCCAATTTGGGCGTCTGTACGGATCTGTAGGGGTCGGGTTTTCCGACCCTTTTTTTATTTTGGGTTGTTTAAAATCGAAGATTGAGAGTTGGGATTTTTGTTCTTTTTTCAAATTTGTTTCTTTGTTGATTAGTTCTTCACCCAAAGTTTCGATAACAAACCGAGAAATTTTTCTTTGTCGTTTTCCCTCACCGTAAAATTTTGAAGATGATAAAAATACTTTGTCCTTGGCTCGAGTCAGTCCGACGTAAAAAAGTCGCCGTTCCTCCTCGATATGATAGTCACCAGTTGGCAATATTTCCTTGATCAAATCCTCCGGAATACTAATGGTTTCTTTTTTATGACGGGTTGGAAAACGCTCTTCGGTTAAGTTAACCAAAAAAACAACCGGAAATTCCAAGCCCTTAGCTGAGTGAACAGTCAGGATATTAACAGCATTAATTGACGCTATATCAGTCTTGGCAACAATTGGCGATTCTCCCATTTCAATACTCATGTTGATAAAATCAACAACTGCAAATACAGAGGCATCCTCATGTTCTGACTCAAACATTTTTAATTTATTAAAAAAATTAGAAATATTTATGGCAACTTTTTCTTGCGTTTCGTTTTTAAAATTTGTTAATGTCAATAATAAACCGGATTCTTCCAAGAAATAATAAAGAATCTGTCCAGCCGTATTTGTTTTCAAAAGACCCAAATGTTTAACAATCATTTTGTAAATTACTAACAATTTTTGTTTTGTCCCAGATTTCAATAATGGTAAATATGGTTTATAAATATCAAATTCATTTTGATGTATTGATACATTGAAGTTTGACAAATATATTTCGATAGATTGAAAAAATGGTTGATTAATTTTTTTAGAAAAAGATAGAAGTAGGGAAATATCTCTTTTATCAATACTATATATATCCATATAAAGTAGTCGAAACAAAGAAGGGGAGTCTTCTAAGTTATAAAGAACTTTCAGGTAAGCAATCAAATCCTTCACTTCGGATTGTTTGTAAAGTGTCCCCGGTCCTAAAAATTGAAATGGAATACCGGCACGGGCCAGAGATTTAACAAAAGGTTCAGAGTGATTATTAGCTCGGACTAAAATAGCAAAGTCGGAGTATTTATAGGTTTTTGATAATTTTAAGATTTGTTTGGCAACGTTATCAGATTCGTCTTCAACGGAATCGGCTAAATAGAAACTAGGGGTTAGGGAATAGGGACTAGGGACTAGGGATTTTTTGGTAGCAATTAGGTTTTTAGAAATGCCAAGTTTAAATTCCAAAGTGTCAGGGTCGTTATTTTTAATAAGTTTGTAAGCTACGTCAAGAATAGTTTGATTGGAACGATAATTTTTTTTCAAAGTTATCTGCTTGACTTTTTTATAGTCCTTCATGAAATTAATAATGTTTGAAACTGAAGCGCCACGAAATTTATAGATGGCTTGTGAGTCATCACCTACAACCGTTAGTCGGGGGTTCTTTTTAACGGGAGAAAGAAGTTTCATTAATTGATATTGAGAAATATTAGTATCTTGAAATTCGTCAACTAAAACAAAAGGATATTGATGTTGGTAGCGTTTTAGAATATTTGGACGTTTTTGAAAAAGTTGTAGAACATAAAAAACAAGGTCGGCAAAATCCATCAATCCTTCTTTAATTTTCAATTTTTGGTAGGTTTGGTAGGCATTTGCTAGTTCTAAATATTTTTGTTTTTCTATTAATACTTCATCTTCTTTTTGATCTTTGATCTTTGATCTTTGATCTTGAGCGTAGCCAACATATTCTTTCGGCGAAATATCTTCGTCTCGTAGGCGAGAAAAATGTTGTAGTAATGCCTCCAAGAATTTATTAGGATTGCCCAATGGTCGGAAGTATTTTAGATTAAAAAGAAAGAGATTTTGTTTTAGAAAAATAATTGTTTCGGCTTCCGTCATCAAGCGAAAACTTGGAGATAGTCCGATTTGAAAACCGTTTTCCTTTAAGATCTGATCTGCAAAAGCATGAAAGGTCGAGATATTCATTTGAAAATAACCATATGGCATAGCTCGGTCGACTCTTTCTTCCATTTCAGCAGCAGCTTTTTCAGTGAAGGTCAATGCTAGAATTTGTTCCGGCTTGGCCAATTTCTTTTTAACCAGGTATTTTATTTTTTCAACAATCACAGAAGTTTTCCCCGTTCCAGCTCCAGCAATGATCAAAAGGGGACCTTTGTTATATTTCACTGCCTGTAGTTGTTCTTTATTTAAAACGTAGTCACTCATGTCAAACATTGTAGCAAAAAACTTTTAAGGAAATGAAACCGTTACAAATTGTTACGGTTTGAAAATATTATCTTATATACGATCGTTCATAAGATAATAGATTTACAAATAAATGGAAGAAATGAGTTGGTGACAAAATGTAACCAACTGAATCAAAAAACGAACAAGCAAAAAAGTTATTACAAAATTGAATGCGAGAGGGTTGAAGTTGATAAAATAATCCTGAAGATTTATTTTGAATTTCTGATTTCGCTTCTTAATCTTGCTATTTCTTTATCAACGCGTAAATGAAATATCGCTCTGTGAATGAAAGCTCCTCGAGTAATATTGAATATTGTTAAATTAATTTTATCTGACAATTTTGGTTTATGCCCCAAATCCTTTGCGGCATTTATTTTACCAAAAAGACTAGTTGATTTTTCAACGACTTCATTATCTATACGTCCACGACCGTCTTTACGTTTCCGCGTAGGAAAAGCTGGAGATACCCAACCTAAAGCAAAAAGTGCAGGCACAACAACCTTTGCAATAGGCCAAACAGCTTGAGCAAATTCTATCGCTTTACCGAGTTCCATATTATGGGCCTATTTTACTTCTTCTTCTTCTTCTTGTCAAGGGGCGCTGAAAAAATGTTACAATGCAAAATTAATGACAAACTTTATAATTACATTTGACTTTCTTACCTTCGATCCGTATCATAAATTCTAAAGCTTAAAAAGCCTTCTTGTTTTTTTATTTTTTTTCGTTATAATAAGTAAGGCTTGTTATTTACTTTAAACATTTTAGTATTAGATGTTTAAAGTATAAACTTCTCTAAGCTGCTTTGTCCGCTTTGCGGATCAAACCAGCGTAAGAGTAGCTAATACATTATTAATTTATTTTATATAAATATATGGCAGACGGCGTTTTTAAGAGGAACAAACCTCATTTAAATATTGGTACGATTGGTCACGTTGATCATGGAAAGACAACTTTAACTTCAGCAATTCATTACGTTCTTTCAAAAAAAGGACAAGCAAAATTCTTGAAATATGAAGAGATTGATAAAGCTCCGGAAGAAAAAGCTCGTGGAGTCACTATTAATCTTCACCACAGCGAATATGAGACAGACAAAAGGCACTATGCGCACATTGATGCCCCAGGACATGCCGATTATATTAAGAACATGATTACCGGTGCCGCTCAGATGGATGGAGCTGTCTTGGTTGTTTCTGCTCCAGACGGGCCCATGCCTCAAACAAGAGAACATATTTTACTTGCACGTCAGGTAAATGTTCCTGCCATAATTGTTTTCTTAAACAAAGTTGATATGGTTGAAGATAAGGAAATCTTAGACTTAGTTGAAATGGAAGTGAGAGAACTTTTGACTAAATATGGATTCCCTGGTGATAAAGTTCCAGTTATTCGTGGTTCGGCAATTAAAGCATTAGCCGACGATCCAGCTGGACTTAAGTCAATTGAAGATTTAATGACACAAATTGATAATTATATACCAGATCCAGTTAGAGACACTGATAAACCGTTCTTGATGCCGGTTGAAGACGTCTTTACAATATCCGGACGAGGAACAGTCGTCACAGGAAGAGTTGAAAGAGGAATTGCAAAAGTAAATGAAGAGATGGAGATAATTGGAATTAAAGAAACGAAAAAGACGGTTATTACCGGTGTTGAAATGTTCAAAAAAACACTTGACGAAGCTCGAGCGGGAGACAATGTTGGTTTGCTACTTAGAGGAGTAGAAAAAGAAGATGTAATTCGTGGACAAGTAATTGCCAAACCAGGATCAATTACTCCTCACACAGAATTTGATGCAGAAATTTATATCTTGACTAAAGATGAAGGTGGAAGACACACACCATTCTTTAAAGGATATCGACCTCAGTTTTACATCAAAACCACAGATATTACCGGAGAGGTTGAGTTACCAGCAGGTGTTGAAATGGTTATGCCAGGGGACAATGTCAAAATTAAAGGTAAATTAATCTATCCAGTTGCTATGGAAGAAGGATTGAAGTTTGCCGTTCGAGAAGGTGGTCACACGGTCGGAGCTGGAGTTGTAACGAAGATTATTAAATAATTGTAAATACAATTAACGTAGGGAACAAAAATCTTTGTTCCCTACAATTTTTTGCACCTTAATATGCCGAAAGGAAGAATTAGAATTAGGCTTAAGTCGTATGACCATCGTCTTATTGATGAAACGTGTCAAAAAATAGTTGATACAACAATCAGAACTGGTGCTAATGTAGTTGGCCCAATTCCATTACCTACAAAAAACGAAATGTTTGTAGTTAATAAATCGTCGTTCATTGATAAAGATGCTCGGGAGCATTTTGGTTTAAAAACTCACAAAAGAATGATTGATATTTTGAATCCTACCAACCAAACAATTGACTCTCTAATGCATCTTGAACTTCCTGCCGGTGTTGAGGTTGAAGTAAAAATGTAAGTAAAAAATTCTGCTTGAACATTTTAAATCGTTGTTATATAATGCTGTTTACATGTTAACTATCCTTTTGTTCGGGAAAGAAGGATTTTTTTTGGACAATATATATTATGCCAGTATTTCTATTAGGGAAAAAATCGGTTTCATCTCAGCAATTTGATAAAAATGGGGAAAGGATGCCTACTACTTTTATTGATACTTCATCGTGTCATCTTATAGACATAATTACCCCGGACAAACGGGGTTATTTTTCCGTTAAACTCGGATACGGACAAACTAAAAATATTAAAAAGCCTGTAAAAGGAGAATTAGAAAAAGCGGGGATAAAGACCCCGCTTCGTTTTTTAAGGGAGTTTAGGTTGGACCTGCCTGCCGGCAGGCAGGAAACTAATAAAGAAAAAGTTCTCCTAGTTAAAGAAGGTGAGAAAGAAGGTATTCAAATTGGGGAAGTCAAAATTTTTTCCGGAGATGTCATTAATCCAACTCTTTTAATCAAAAGCGGTGACTTAATAACAGTTTCGGGTACATCTAAGGGGAAAGGATTTCAAGGAGGAGTCAAACGTCACGGATTTAAAGGAAGATCACACACTCACGGAGCCTCCCGAGATGAAAGAGCTCCCGGATCAATTGGAATGACAACCACCCCGGGAAGAGTTTTTAAAGGAAAAAGAATGGCCGGTAGAATGGGTAACGACCGCGTAACAATCAAAAATATTGAAGTTATTGAAGTAAAAGAAAATGGAATATTAATTAAAGGGTTGGTCGCTGGCGCTAAAGGTGGGTTGTTAGAAGTAAGAAGTTAATGTAGGGGTTTGATTAATCAAACCCGTACCAAAAAATATGGTTACAACAAAAAAAACGGAAACAAAAATCGCAGAAACAAAAAAAGCAAACCTATCTTTATCTATCTATGATATTGACGGAAAAGAACAAAGAACCGTTGAACTTCCAAAAGAAGTTTTTGCCGTCAAAGTTAAACCAGGCTTATTAGCTCAAGCGGTTAGAGTCTATTTAGTAAATCAAAGACAAGGAAACGTTAAAGTAAAAACACGAAGCGAAGTAATTGGTTCAACAAGAAAAATATACCGTCAAAAAGGAACTGGAAAAGCACGACACGGCGCAATCAAAGCCCCAATTTTTGTTGGTGGTGGAGTTGCTCACGGTCCAAAACAAAAAGATTACAATTTAAAGTTTAATAAAAAAGAACGAAAATTAGCCTTATACGGAGTTTTATCATCAAAATTAAAAGAAAATAAAATTTTTGGTTTAGATGAAAAAGCTTTGACAATGAAACCTAAAACTAAAGCAGTTGTTAATTTTTTGAAAGAATTGAAGTTACTCGGTAAAAACAATCTTATGATTTTGAAAAAAATGGAAACGAATAATTTAGTACTCGCGATGAGAAATATACCAAATATAACTTTTGTTGATGCCAACTCTTTAAATACCTACATGGTATTAAAAAGTAGCAGTTTAATTTTTGTTGAAAACGCTTTAGAAGTTTTTAAGAATAAACAAAAAAATGTTACTAAATAAAATTTTAATCAAACCAATTCTAACTGAAAAGGCAACTAATTTAGTTCAAAGTAATGTTTATATGTTTGAAGTTGATTTAAAAGCTAATAAACATCAAGTAAAACAAGCTTTAGAAAAACTTTATAAAGTAAAAACCGGCGAAGTAAAAGTAATGATAAGAAAAGGCAAAGAAAAAAAAGTTGGAAAAAAAGGATTATTGAAAAAAACCGCTGACAGAAAAATTGCTTTTATTAAATTAAAGGAAGGTAAGATCAATTTATTTCCTCAGAAATAATTATGAATAAAAGAATATTGTCAAAAAAAGTTAAGGCGATAAAAAGCTTGATGCAGATTTTGAAAAAAAGATCAGGTCGTGATAATAGTGGTCAAATTTCAGTCAGACATCAAGGCGGAAGACAGAAGAGATTTTATCGTGTGATTGATTTCAAAAGAGATAAACGAGATATTGAGGCGGAAGTAATAAGAATTGAGAGGGACCCAAACAGAAATGTTTTTATTGCTCTGGTTAAATATAAAGACAATGAATTAAGATATATTCTTTGTCCTAATAAACTTGAAGTAGGGGATAAAATCATTGCCAGTGAAAATGCGGAAATTAGAATAGGAAACGCCCTAATGCTAAAGAATATTCCAATAGGAACTTTGATTCATAATGTTGAGCTGTATATTGGAAAAGGCGGACAGATCATAAGAAGCGCCGGAACGGCCGCATCAGTCATCGCTAAAGAAGATAAGTATATTCATCTTAAACTGCCATCAGGCGCAGTCCAGAGATTTTTTAAGGATTGCTGGGCAACGGTTGGTCAACTGGGAAACATAGAATTTAAAGATGAAATAATTGGGAGTGCCGGAAGAAAAAGATTAATGGGAGTGAGACCAACTGTACGAGGAACGGCCCAAAACCCACGAAGTCATCCACATGGTGGTGGAGAAGGAAGATCAGGAGAAGGAATGCATCCAAAGACTCCCTGGGGGAAGTCCGCCCGCGGAACGAGGACTAGAAATAAAAATAAATGGAGTAAATCATTAGTTATAAAAAGACGTAGGAAATAATTATGGAAACAAAAGCGTATTTTGTCAATTTGCCAGTTTCACCGAAGAAAGCGCGTTTTTATTTGCCCGCTATTAAAAAATTGAAACCGGCTGAAAGCCTGGAATTTTTAATGTACGAAAATACCGATGCGTCAGAGATTTTATACAAAGCCATTAAGTCAGCAATTAGTAGCGCTAGACAGACATTGAAAGTAGAAGATAATCTGCTAAAATTTAAACTTCTCAGCGTTGAACAAGGGCAAAAATTAAAGCGCTATAGACCGGGTTCTAGAGGAAATGCTAAGCCAATCAATAGAAGAATGAGCCATGTTAAGATAATCCTTGAGTCATCAAAAACTCTAAATTCTAAGCACCAAATTACAAACAAATCTCAAATTCAAAATTCTAAACAAAAGACAAAAAAAGTTTAAAATTTAGTATTTAAAATTTATTGATATATGGGACAAAAAGTTCATCCAAGAGGGTTACGTCTTGGGATAATATACAATTGGAATTCAAGATGGTTCTTTTCAAACAAAAGAGCCTTCAAGGATTCTTTGATATCAGATTTGAAAATAAGAAAAGTTTTAATGAATAAGTTAGCTTTTTCTTCGGTAACTCAAATAGATATTGAAAGAGCAATCAATAGGATTACTTTGATAATTTATGCCGTTAAGGTTGGTATGATAATTGGTCGGGGTGGAAAAGGGTTGGAAGAAATAAAACAGTTTGTCCTTGATAATTTAAAAAAAGGTGAAAAAGTCAAGGAATTAAAGATTGATATTAAAATCGAACCGGTAAAACAACCATTTTTAAATTCTTATTATGTAGCTCAACTAGTTGCGGAAAAATTAGTAAAAAATTTTCCACATCGTTCTACAGTTCACAATGCTATGAATAAAGTGATGGAAGCCGGAGCTAAAGGAGTCAAAATCCAACTAGGTGGAAGAGTCGGTGGAGCCGAAATATCAAGACGCGAGAAATATTTCTTAGGATCAGTTCCAACATCAACAATTAGAGAAGATGTTGATTTAGCGAGATATCCAGCATTAACAAGATCAGGATATGTGGGAGTTAAGGTATGGATATGTAAAAAATAATTATGTTAGCGCCAAAAAGACAAAAATATCGAAAACAATTTAGAGGTACATTCAGGAAAATTGCCGTTAAGGGTGATAAATTAAACTTTGGTTTTTATGGCCTAAAGGCAATGAAAAGCGCTTGGATAAAAGACCGGGAAATTGAATCGGCTCGAGTTATTTTTGCCCGCGGTACAAGAAAAAGCGGCAAATATTGGTTTAGGATATTTCCGGATAAACCATTTACCAAAAAGCCGCCAGAGGTAACGATGGGTTCAGGAAAAGGGGACGTGGCATATTTTGTAGCCAGTGTCACACCGGGAAGAATTTTATTTGAAATTGATGGATTATCAAAAGAAGAATCGATTAAAGTGTTAACTGATGTTGCATCCAAAATATCGGTAAAAACAAAAATTGTATCCAAAGAAATATGAGAAAAAATACTAAGTTATATAGTGAAAAGAACGTTAAAGAACTTGAAAAAGAGCTTATTAAGATGAGAGAAGAAATTGCTAAAATGCAGTTGTCTTTTAAAAGTAACCCTCCAAAGGATACTAATAGTTTGGCAAAAAAAAGAAAGCAGTTAGCAGTTTTATTAACGGTTCTTGGCGAAAAAAAGGATACAAAATAATTATATGAAAAAAATATTGATTGGAAAAGTAGTTTCGATAAAAATGACAAAAACAGTCGTAGTTTTAGTTGAAAGAAAGTTTCGACACGCAGTTTATCACAAAGTCATTATCAGACACAAAAAATTTAAAGCTCATAACGAAAAGTTAAATTTACAGTTGGGTGATTTAGTCAAAATTGAAGAAACGAAACCAATTTCAAAGGATAAGCACTTTGTTGTGATAGAGAAGTTATAACAATTATAACGATTATAAAAATTATAAAGATTATATATAGCGTATGTTGCAGCTTAGAACAATTCTAAACGTCGCAGATAACAGTGGAGCCAAAAAAGTTTCTATGATTGGTATGGCTAAAATGGGAAACCGAAAATTTGCCTATTTGGGTGAAGTGATAAATATTACCGTTAAAGAAGCGCAACCTTTCGGCCTAGTAAAACAAGGCGAAGTCCACTGCGCGGTTATTGTTAGGACAAGAAAAGAAGTAAGAAGAAAAGACGGTAGTTATATAAGATTTGATGAAAATGCTTGTGTGCTACTTGCCAGCAAAGAAGTAAAGGATCCTAAAGGAACAAGAATTTTTGGTCCAATAGGAAAGGAAGTTAAAGAAAATGGTTTTTCTAAGATAGCAAGTTTAGCAGAAGAGATATATTAATTTGAAAGGTAGGGAACAAAAATTTTTGTTCCGTACAGAGAATAAAAATATGAAAATCAAAAAAGGCGATAAAATCAAAATAACAATTGGTAAAGATAAAGGTAAGACTGGAGTGGTAGAAAAAGTTTATAAAAATTCTAATAAGGTTTTGATTACTGGAATGAATCTTTACAAAAGACATGTTAAGAAAAATGAAAAAATGCCACAGGGCGGAATCGTCGAAATACCAAGACCAATGAATGTTTCGAAATTAAACTTTGTTTGTCCAAAATGCGCAAAAGTAACAAGAATTGGATTTAAAATAGAGAAAAACCTGCCTGCCGGCAGGCAAGGTAAAAAGTTTAGAATTTGTAAGAAATGTGATAGCAAGATTTAGATTAATAATGTAGGGAACAAAAATTTTTGTTCCGTACAAAATTTGTAAAGATAAATATGAGTTTCAAAGATTATTACAATCAGGAAGTTGCTCCCAAGTTGACGAAAGAATTGGGTGTTAAGAATGTAATGGCTGTGCCTAAAATAATTAAAATCGCCATTAATGTTGGAGCAGGGGAAGCGGTAACTAATAAAAATGTCATTGAAAAAATTCAAGAGCAAATATCAACAATAGCAGGACAAAAATCAATAATTACTAAAGCAAGAACATCTGTTTCCGCGTTTAAAATCAGAAAAGGATTGGCAATTGGAGTTAAAGTAACCTTGAGAGGGAAAAGAATGCATCAATTTTTGGAAAAATTAATTAAAATAGTCATTCCTCGATTGAAAGATTTTCGAGGAATTCCTGATAGTAATATTGATCAAAACGGCAACCTCAATATTGGTTTTCCTGAACAAATAATATTTCCTGAAATAGATTTTGATAAAATTGATAAGATTAGAGGTTTACAAGTAACAGTAGTTACCAATGCAAAAAATAAAGAAAAAGGAAAAAAATTATTTGAGATGTTAGGAATTCCATTTACGAAATAATTATGGCAAAAACGTCAAGTGTGGTTAAATTTTTGAAAAAACAGAAATTTAAGGTACGGTTTCATAACCGTTGCGCAATCTGTGGAAGAGCGAGAGGATATATGCGAAGATTTGGATTATGTAGAATTTGTTTTAGGGAAAAAGCATTACAGGGAGATATTCCCGGAGTTAAAAAAATTTCACTATGAGTAGATCAAGTAAAAAAGGTCCTTATATTGACGACCGATTAATGAAAAAGGTCATCAAGCAAAAGGAAACGAACGATAACACAGCTATCAAAACCTGGTCACGGGCATGTCAGATTCCACCAGACTTTGTAGGACATAAATTTGGCATTCACAATGGAAGAAAATTTATAGAAGTTTCTATAACTGAAAACATGGTTGGTCACAGGTTAGGAGAATTTTCGATCACTCGAACATTCCGAAGCCATGGGAAAGTTACAAAAAAAGTTGTTGAAGCAACATAAAAATATGGAAAATTCAATCATTGATCTGGTTATAAGAATTAAAAACGGATATATGGCGAAAAAAGAGATTATTGAGTCGCCCCATTCAAAATATAAAGAAGCCATTTTAAAAAAGTTGATGAATTTAAAATTTATTGAAAGCTATTCAGTTAAAGGCAAAATTAAAAAGAATATTATAATTAATTTAAGTTATGAAGAAGGTAATCCAGCCATAACAGATGTAAAAATATTTTCAAAACCGGGAATGAGATTATATATATCTTATAAAAATTTAAAACCAGTACTTAGTGGTTTTGGATATTCAGTCCTTTCCACTTCAAAAGGTATTATGACAGATCGAGAGGCAAAAAAAGCAAAGTTAGGTGGAGAATTGTTATTTAGTTTTTGGTAAGAATATGTCAAAAATCGGAGAAAAACCAATTGTTCTATCAAGCGCAGTAAACTTAACCATTGAAAGTGGTAAGTTTTCTGTCAAGGGACCTCAAGGAGAAATGTCTTTTGATGTGCCCAAAGAAATCACTTTAATAAAAGAAGAAAAAAACCTAATTATTAAAAGAAATAATAATGAAAAAAAAGTCAGATCATTGCATGGTTTGTTTCGCCAGTTAATAAGCAATGCGATATCAGGAGTGGAAAAACCTTGGGAGAAGAAATTAGAAGTAGTTGGAACTGGTTATACGGTAAAATTACAAGGAGAGGATCTGGTTTTTAAAATCGGGTATTCACATTTGGTCACTTTTAAAAAACAACCGGGAATAAAATATCAAGTTGAAGGAAATAATAAAGTAACTGTTGCAGGATACGACAAACAATTAGTCGGCCAAGTAGCCTATCAAATAAAGATGATTAGAAAACCCGATGTTTATAAAGGAAAAGGAATTAGATATCTGGGAGAAAAATTAAGAATTAAACCGGGTAAAAAAGCTAAAGCCGCCGGAGCCGCAGCCTAAAAAAATATGACAAATATAAATTTAGACCGCAAATTAAGGAGAAAAAGAAGAGTTAGTGCGAATATTCATGGTACGAGTGATAGGCCGAGAATATCAGTTTTTCGATCAAGCAAGTATATTTATGCCCAAGCAATTGATGACGTGAACCGAAAAACGATTTTGTCTTTTTCTAATTCAGATCTCAAAAAAGAAGCTGATTTTAAAAAAAATAAAAAAGGCGAAGATTCAAAAAAGATTGGTATTGAGCTAGCGAAAAAACTTATTGAAAAAAAAATATTAGTTGGGGTATTTGATCGAGGATCTTATGCGTATAATGGTCGAGTTAAGGCCGTAGCCGAAGGTCTAAGAGAAGGTGGATTAAAAATTTAATTTTTCAAAAAATGTTTAATAGATACAGGCAAGAAGATAAAGAATTTCAGGAAAAAGTTGTTAAGATCAGACGAGTCTCTAAAAAGACTACTGGAGGTAATTACGTGACTTTTTCTGCGTTAGTCGTCGTGGGAAACCGAAAAGGTAAAGTTGGCATTGGATTGGGTAGATCTTTAGAAGTGCCTCCAGCAATTCAAAAAGCCATTAGTTACGCAAAAAAACACATGATTAACGTGCCAATGAGAAACAAAACTATTCCTCATGAAGTCAGGGTAAAATTTAAAGCAGCTAGAATATTATTAAAACCGGCTCCAGAAGGCACAGGTTTAAAAGTTGGTAGCGTTACTCGTGTAATCTTGGATTTGGCTGGAGTAGAAAATGCCTCTGGAAAGATTATTGGTTCCAGAAATCAAATTGTTAATACTTATGCAGTTATGAAGGCTTTAAACTTATTACGCACGAAATTTTAATTATAATATGAATAATTTTTTATCCAATTTACCAAAAGTAAATATTAAAAAGAAAAAACGACTTGGTCGGGGTCTTGGTAGTGGAAAAGGCTCTAAGTCAGGGCGGGGAACGACCAGGCATCAAAAAGCTCGAGAAAGCATCCCTCTTCATTTTGAAGGTGGACAGGGAAGAATTGTTAAAAAATTTCCACTTTTACGAGGTAAAGGAAAGAACAATTCTATTAAGCAGAAAGCTTTTATAATTGATTTGGTATCCTTGAATAAGTTGAAAGATAACTCAATTGTTAACAGAGAAACATTAATCAAAGAAAATATAATCACTAATGGAAAAGAAAATTTACCGGTAAAAATCTTAGCCAATGGTCAGTTGAAAAAAAAGTTGATTGTAAAACTACCTGTATCTAAAAAAGTTAAGGAGGCTGTCGAAAAACTCGGCGGTCAGGTTGAACTCTAAAAAATGATTAAAAAAATAATCGAAAAAATCAATATTCTTCTCAAGGATCCTGAGCTGAAGAAAAAACTTTTATTCACTTTATTTATCTTTTTAGCATTTAGATTTTTTGCATTTTTACCGGTTCCAGCAATTAACCTGGTAAAACTTCGAGACCTATTTTCACAAAATCAATTTCTATCGCTCTTAGATATATTTTCCGGAGGAACTTTAATTAATTTTTCTGTTATGGCTTTAGGTTTGAATCCGTATATCAACGCGTCAATCGTTTTACAAATGCTGACAATGATGATTCCTCATTTAGAAAATTTATCTAAAGAGGGAGAATATGGGAGAGCTAAAATAAATCAATATACGAGAATGTTGACAGTTCCATTGACAATAGTTCAAGCGATCGGCATATTCATGCTCCTTAAAAACCAAAAAGTAATTGGAGTTTTGAGTCCACTCGAGTTCTTTTCATTTATTGTCACTATGGTCGCCGGGACATTTATTTTAGTTTGGTTTGGTGAGTTAATCTCCGAATTTGGTCTTGGAAATGGAATATCATTGTTAATTTTTGTTGGAATCGTTGGACGACTTCATGTTTTACTTGGAAGGACTGCGACGATATTTAATCAAGAAATTATTTTTAATGTGATTATTTTTTTGGCCCTTTCCTTATTTGTTATCGCGGCTATTGTCTTTATTAACGAGGCAACGAGAAAGATTCCTGTACTTTATGCGAAAAGAATTAAAGGAAATCGTATGTATCAAGGAGCGACTAATTTCCTTCCCCTAAAACTAAATCAGGCAGGCGTCATTCCGATTATATTTGCCGTCTCATTTGTTCTTTTTCCTCAATTAATTGGTAATTTTCTAAAATATGTAAAAAATCCTGCCTTAGCTAATATCGGCAACTTTCTTTCGACAGTTTTTTCATCAACAGGATTTTTTTATAATTTTTTCTATTTTTTTCTTGTGGTTGGTTTTACTTTTTTTTATACGATTATTGTTTTTAACCCGCAAAAAATTTCTGAAGAAATTCAAAAACAAGGAGGGTTTATTCCTGGAATCCGTCCGGGTATTGCTACGAAAGAATATTTACAAAGAATTTTATACAGAATTACAACGGTTGGAGCCGTGTTTTTAGGTATTATTGCCGTTATGCCGGTATTAGTTTCAAAAATAACAGGTATGACGAATTTAGTGATAGGAGGCACCGGTATTTTAATCGTTGTTTCCGTAATTTTGGAAACTTTCAAAAAAGTTGAATCTCAGTTAGTAATGAGGAATTATGATAGATTTGTGAAGTAGGGAACAAAAATTTTTGTTCCGTACAGAGTTGTTACAAATTTAATAAAATAAAAATATGGCTAAAAAAGGTTCAAGAATTGATGTTGGTTTGATTTGTGAAATATGTCAATCAGTTAATTACGTGGTTGAAAAAAATAAAGTCAATACAACCGGTAGTCTAAAGCTGAATAAATTTTGTCAAAAATGTCGAAAGCATACGGCACATAAGGAAACGAAGAAACTTGATTAATATAAGTGTTATAAAATTTATAACTTTTATAAATATTATATGAAATTAGTCTTAATTGGTATTCAAGGATCTGGTAAATCAACTCAAGGAAATTTATTATCTAAACAGTTAAAGTTACCATATCTTTCAACAGGCCATATCTTTAGGGAAATTGCCAAAGAAAAGACACAATTAGGCCGGTATATAAAAGAAACGGTTAACTCAGGACTCCTTGTTCCCGACGAAAAAACAATTGAAATCGTTAATTCTTATCTAACACGCCCAGAATATAAAAAGGGATATATCTTGGACGGATTTCCCAGAACCCTGGAACAGATAAAAGAATTTAAAAATAATGTCGATAAAATAATCTATCTTGATATTTCCCAGAAAGAAGCCATTTGGAGATTATTCCATCGGGATGACAATACAAGAAGTGACGAAACTTTGCCAGCCTTAAAAAAAAGAATTACTTTATTCTATAAATTTACTGAACCGGTGATTGGATATTACAGAAAAGAAGGTAAGTTGATTGACATTGATGGAACGATGAAAATTGAAGAAGTCAATGAAGAGATTCTTAAAGGTTTAGGTAAACAACTTATTAAAAATCAAGTAACAAATTGGAAAAGAAAACAAAAAACCATAATTGCCATTGTTGGTTTACCCGGGAGCGGAAAGACGGATGCAGCTGCTTTTTTAAAAAGTAAAAACTTAACTGTTATTTCTTTTGGTAAAACTGTTATTGACCATATTAATCAAAATAACTTACCTCACAGTGAACAAGTTCACAAAAAAGTTAGGGAAGAATTAAGAGTAAAGTATGGAAAGGAAGCCATAGCAGTTTTAAACGCCAATAAGATTAAAGAAGCTTTAATAAATAATCAGATAATTATTATTGAAGGAATGCGTTCATGGGAAGAATATTTATATTTAAAAAAACAATTTCCAGAAGTTAATTTAGTTATCGTTTGTATATACTCTGAAAAACTGCTTCGATATAAAAGAATTTCAAAAAGAAATAATAGGTCTGAACATTACGGTGAAGAACGAGACATTAATGAAATAGTTGGAATTAATATGGGTCCAACCATTGCTTATGCAGACCATGTGATTAAAAATAATTATTCTAAAGAAGAATTTTATGACAAATTAGAATTAACATATCGAACAATTTATTTTTCATAAATGGTGAATCTAAAGTCGACCCAGGAAATTGTAATAATGGCAGAAGGCGGTAGAAAATTAAAGAATGTTGTTGAAGACTTGTTACCATTAATCAGAGCAGGAATTACTACTAAAGAAATAGATGACAGAGCTGAGGAATTAATAAAGAAACAAGGAGGAGAATCATCTTTTAAAACTGTTCCCGGATATTTATTTAGTATTTGTTCTCCTGTTAATGAGCAAATAGTCCATACAAAACCTAGTAATCGCGTTTTAAATTCCGGAGATGTCTTAACTTTAGATATTGGAATGTTGTATAAAGGTTGGCACACTGATTATGCAATAACTAAAGTAGTTGGAGGAAAAAGCAAAGATGTAGCAGTTAATAAATTTTTAAAAATAGGAGAAGATACTCTTTATTTAGCCATTAAAGAAGCAAAAATAGGTAATAGACTCGGGGCAATTTCTAAAGTAATTGAAAGAGAAGTTACCGGTAATGGATATTTTATTATAAAAGAGTTAACCGGTCATGGAATTGGAAAAAAATTACACGAAGATCCATATGTATTCGGTTTTGTAGATAAACCAATAAATAAATCTTTACTGATAAAAAAAGGTTTAGTAATAGCAATAGAAATTATTTATGCAATGGGGACCGATGTTATGATCTATGAAAAGGACAATTGGTCAGTCATTACCAAAGATCGAAGTATATCAGCCTGTTTTGAACACACAATAGCTGTTACCGATCAGGGACCAATAATTTTGACATGAAAATATAATTATTTTATGTTAAAATATAGACTTTATGAAGGATGACGTGATTACGGTCGAGGGAGAGGTGATTGAAAATCTTCCCAACACCTTGTTTAAAGTAAAGCTATTAAATTCGGAAAAAGTAATTTTGTGCTATTTGTCAGGAAAGATGAGGAAGAATTATATTAAAATCCTTCCTGGAGATAAGGTTAAAATAGAAATGACCCATTACGATTTAAATAGAGGAAGAATTATTTATAGACAATAATTATGAAGATTCACTCATCAGTAAAAAAAATTTGTCCAAAGTGCAAAATAGTTAAAAGAAAAGGTAATTTATATGTTGTTTGCTTAAACGTTAAGCACAAACAAAAACAAGGATAAAAATTATGGCGAGAATGCTTGGGGTTACATTACCGGATGAGAAACGGATTGATTATGCGTTAACAACTTTGTATGGAATTGGCTGGACAAACGTTAAAGCTGTTTTATCGCAAACAGGTGTAGACGCCAATAAAAAAGTAAAAGAAGTAACGGAAGAAGAGTTTAAAAAGATTCTTGAAGTAATTGAAACAAACTATAAAGTAGAAGGTTATTTGAGGGAAGCAATTAATGATAATATCAAAAGATTAAGAGAGATTGGAAGCTATAGAGGAATAAGACATGTTCGAGGATTACCTGTTGATGGACAACGGACAAAATCTAATGCTAGAACTAAAAGAGGAAAAAGAAAGACGGTTGGTGCCCTAAAGAAAGAGATGTGGGCTAAGCTTGAACAAAATAAAACAACTGAACCAGTAAAAACTAAAGAAACAAAATAAATTATTTATAAATATGATAAAAAAACAAACAAACAAAACTGTTATTAAAGGTAAGATATATATTACTTCTACTTTTAATAACACTTTGGTTACGATTACCGATGAAATAGGTAATCCGTTAGTAGTCGGATCAACTGGAATGCATGGATTTTCCGGCACGAGAAAATCAACTCCTTATGCAGCAACCGTAACGACTGAAAGTGCCATAAAAAAAGCAGAAGAGAAATATCAGTTTCAAGTTGCTGATGTCTTGGTTAAAGGAATTGGTCCGGGACGGGAAGCATCTCTAAGAGCAGTTAAATCATCGAGGATTGACATTAATAGAATTATAGATATTACGCCGGTTCCCCACAATGGTGTGAGACCACCGAAGATACGGAGAGTTTAAAGTTAAGGTAGGGAACAAAAATTTTTGTTCCGTACAAAAAAAATATGAGATACACAGGTCCTAAAAATAGAATTTCTCGGCGCGAGGGAGTAGATTTAGAATTAAAGACAGTCGGTTCTAAATCTCATGCGCGCCTTCTAAAAAAACTTAACGTGCCTCCGGGTCAACATGGACTGCGAAAAAGAAAGAAAGTATCAGAAAGAGGTACTCAACTCCGGGAAAAACAAAAATTAAGATACATGTTTGGAATTACTGAAAAACAATTAAAAAATTATTTTAAAAAGGCCAGTTTGAAAAAAGGCAACACCGCTTCATATTTGTCTCATTCTTTGGAAAGTAGGCTTGACAATATAGTGTTTCATTTAGGTTTTACTCCTACTCGTGCGGCGGCCCGTCAATTAATCACTCACGGACATATTGTTGTTAATAAAAAAAGACTATCGATTCCTTCTTACCTAGTCAGAGTGGGAGAAGAAATAAGCTTTGGTGATGTTAAGACAACAAAAATTCCGTATATTGAAAGTTGTTTAAATAATAAAGATATTATTTTACCATCATGGTTAGAAAAAAAAGCTATTATTGGAAAACTGATATCAGAGCCAACCCAGGAAGTAATTGAAAAATTGATAAATCTGAGATTAATCATTGAATATTATTCCAGATAATATAACGGTTATAAAGATTATAAATTTTATATATATTTATGTTTAGTCCAATTTTTTTTACCCAAAAAAATGAAGAGGGTAATTATGGAAAGTTTGTTATTGAACCGTTGCCACAAGGTTTTGGTCAGAGTATGGGTCATGCCTTAAGAAGGACCCTTCTTTCTTCTTTGAAGGGTGTAGCCGTTACAAATATTAAATTTGATGGAGCCCCACATCTTTTTTCGGTTATTCCAGGAGTAAAAGAATCAATATTGGAAATAATGTTGAATTTAAAACAGCTTAAATTTGATGTAAAAGAAGGAGGTCCTTACAAAGTTAGTTTTGAAGGACGAGGCGCCAAAAAAATATTTGCAAAAGATTTAGAAGGGGAAATAAAACCAATCAATGGAGATTTTTACATTGGTGAAATGACTGATGATAAAGCTAAATTTTCTTTTGAGGCGATTGTTGAGGTAGGAGTTGGTTATTCGACAGTTGAAGATCGGGAAGAAAAAAAGACCGGTTATATTCCTGTTGATGCATTTTTTTCTCCTATAAAAAAAGTAAACGTTAAAGTAGAAGAAGCCAGAATCGGCAGAAAAGATAATTCTGACAGATTGATTATCGAACTGGAAACAGATGGAAGTATTAAGCCAGAAACAGCCATTAAAGAAGCGTCTAAATTATTAACAGAATATTTTGATTATCTACTTTCTGGTCGCGATGCTCCAGAATTAAAGAAACAAATAAGTGTGGCCGACGAAAGAAAAGAGGCCATTGATAAAAAATTATTTAATATTATTATCGATGAATTAAATTTACCTTCTAGAGTAATCAATGCATTGCTTAGGGAAAAAATTGAGACAGTAGCTGACTTAGTAAAGACTGGAAAAGAAAAATTGACCGGAATGAAAGGCGTTGGAAAAAAATCAATCGAGTTAATAGAAGAAGAATTGAAGAAGATGGAGATTCAACTTAACTAAATATGAGACATCGAGTAAAAAAAATAAAATTTAGTAATGGTATTGATGCTAATCGTGCACGAGTCAGAAAATTGGCGGTTAATTTCTTCTTAAAAGGAAAATTAACAACAACTTTGTCAAAAGCTAAAGCAATCAAGCCGGTAATTGAAAGATTAATTGAGAAGATGAAAATAAGGACCGAAGCAAATGTTAATTATTTGAAACAAAAACTAGATAATAAAGAAGTGATAGAGATGGCATATAAAGATATAAGTCCAATCATAGCAAAAATAAATGGTGGATATGTAAGAGTTGTTAAGTTAGGTCAGAGAGAATCTGATGGGGCTGAGGTAGGCCGTATCGAGTGGGTCTATCCAATTATAAAACAAAAGCAGATATGAATAAATTAACCCAATCAACAAAACCAACCAAAGAGAAACAGATTGACAGAAAATGGCATTTAATTGATGCGCAGGACAAAATTTTAGGAAGATTGACACCTCAAATTGTTAAATTAGTCCAAGGAAAACATAAAACAAGCTACGTTCCTAATATGGACATAGGTGATTATGTTGTTGTTATCAATGCTTCAAAGGTTGTGATTACTGGAAAAAAAGCATTAGCTAAGGAGTATACAAATTATTCAGGTTATCCTGGTGGTTTGAGAAAGATTAATTTTGCAGATTTACTAAAAAAAGATTCACGAGAAGTTATTAAAAGAGCCGTATCTGGAATGTTGGCTAAAAATAAATTTCGTAGCGATAGATTGAATCGAGTCAATGTTTTTCCAAATGCAGAACATAGTTTTGCAAGCAAATTTGTTAAATAATCGTTATAAACGTTATAAGGTAAGGAACAAAAATCTTTGTTCCTTACAATAAAAAAATATGGTAAAAAAAGCTAAAGATATCAGTTACTATGAAGCTGTTGGCAGACGAAAACAGTCAGTGGCTCGCGTACGATTGTATTTAGTAAAAAAAAGTGCCGAAGTGTCAGTGGGTAAGCTAAAAATAAAAGCTGGGGAAATTTTTATTAACGGTAAATCCGTTGCCGAAACATCTTTTAAAACTCATAAAAAGATGTTTTTATCGTTTCCTTTAACCTTAACAAAAAATGAGAATAGATTTGCAGTTTCAATATTGGTATCTGGTGGTGGGACAACTGGCCAATTAGATGCAATGGTTCATGGGATAGCGAGAGCGCTATTGACTGTTGACAATGATACCTACAGACCTTTATTGAAAGCCAATGGTTTGTTAACGCGAGATCCAAGAAAGAAAGAAACAAGAAAAGTAGGTACCGGAGGAAAAGCAAGAAGAATGAAGCAATCACCGAAGCGATAATTTACTTTTTTATTTATGATCCCTCTTTCAATTATTATTGTTTCTTTTAATACTAAAGAGGTAACTAAGGAATGCCTTTTTTCACTACATAAAAATTTAATTAAATATCCCCTAGAACATGAAATTATTGTTGTTGACAATGATTCTCGTGATGGAACAGTTGAATTTCTTTTGGGTTTAGAAAAACAGTGGGATAATTTACATGTATTTTTAAGTAAAAAAAATCTTGGTTTCGGTAGGGGAAATAATTTTGGGTTAAAAAAAAGTGGGGGAAAATATGTCTTATATCTTAATTCCGATGCAATTATAACTGACATAGATTTTCGAGATTTAATTAAGTTAATGGAAATACAAAAAAATATAGGAGCATTGACTGTAAAAGTAATTCTGCCAACAGGCGAAATTGATCCCGCCTCACATCGGGGTTTTCCAACACTTTGGAGGTCGTTTACCTATTTTTCTGGATTAGAAAAAACATTTTTTAATATACCGGTATTAAATAAATTATTTGGAGGATATCATTTAATAAATTTAAATTTAAATAATATTCACGAAATTGACGTTCTTACCGGAGCCTTTCTGTTTACTAAACGGGAAATTATTGATAAAATCGGCGGATTTGATGTCGACTATTTTGCCTACGGAGAAGATATTGAGATGGCTTTTCAAATTAAGAAATTAGGTTATAAGATCATTTATTATCCGTTATGGAAAGTTCTTCATTTAAAGTCGATATCGGGGTTAAAGAAAAATGATCTGAACATCAGAAGAAAAACAAACTATTATTTCTATGACTCAATGAAGATCTTTTATAATAAGCACTATGCTGAAGATAACAACTGGCTAACAAATAAACTAGTATATTTAGCGATAGATATTAAAAAAGGATTAAATAAATGAAAAAAATTGGAATTGATGCCAGATTATATTCTCAAACAGGAGTCGGAACTTACTTAAAAAACTTAATATATTATTTGGAAAAAAAAGATCTCAAAAATAAATTGGTATATATATATTTGATGCCTGACGATTATAAAAATATTTCGTTTCTAAATAAGAATATTTTTAAAAGAAAAATTAATTATCGTTGGCATTCTTTGGGTGAGCAAATTGGTTTTGCAATAAAGCTTTATCAAGATAATTTAGACTTAATGCATTTTACTTATTTTAGTTACCCTATTTTCTATTGGAAAAAATTTATTGCTACAGTTCATGATGTTACGCCTTTATTATTCAAAACCGGAAAAGCTTCAACCAAAAATCAATTAATTTATAATATTAAACATTTATTTTTTAGGATTATTCTCCGTTGTCAAATTAATCGGGCGATTAAAATTATTACACCAACGAATACCGTTAAAGAACAATTAGTAGAAATATATGGACAAAAAATATCAAAGAAAATATCGGCGATTTATGAAGGTGTTAATTATCAAATAATGGGATCAAAAGAAAATAAAGAACTTAGTAAGAAATTTAGCAACTTTTTTATTTATGTTGGAAATTTTTACCCTCATAAGAATGTTGAAAAATTAATTGAAGCATTTCAAAATATTGATAAAAAATATACGTTGATTCTTTTAGGACCCGACGACTTTTTTTCAAATAAAATACTTCAATGTATTGATACATTGAAATTAAGTAAAAATGTTTTAATGTTAAAAAATCCAACACTATCTGATTTGATATTCTTTTACAAGAACGCGGAAGCATTAATTCATCCTTCTCTATCTGAGGGTTTTGGCCTACCATTAATAGAGGCGGCATATTTTAACTGCCCAATAATTGCGTCAAACATTGAAGTTTTTAAAGAACTGTTGGGAAATGATTATTTATCTTTCAATCCGAAAGACACTGATGATATTGTCGAAAAAATAAACAGTTTTATCAAAAACTACCCAAAATTTGATTATAAAAATATAATCAAAAAATATTCTTTTGAAAAAATGACCGAGAAAACTTTGAAAATATATAAACATTCTTAATAAAAATTGACCCTCCATTTATTGTTATTTTACAAATAAAAACCAGCCTCAGATGTATCAATACGTCTATCAAAGAAAAAAAGTTGTTCCAATAGTCCAAGAAGACACTTTTGTAGGTTATAAACGGTAGACAAACTTTGTCTTAGATAATATTCTGTTTTTATGGCCCAAATATCGAAGAGGTACATTGATCAAACGATGATGTCCCGGATAAACGAATTACTTTTCGATCTACTGCTTACTTTGTCTGACAAAAAAGAAGTAAATGAGGTTTTGAACGAACTTTTAACATCAACAGAGAAGATAATGATTGCAAAAAGAGTTGCTTGTTTCTATCTCTTAATTAAAAAAGTTCCAATTCGTGAGATTGAGGATACTTTAAAAATATCTACGTGTACTGTTACATACTTTAAACATTATCTTGACCGTTCAACTGTAATAAAAGATTATTTATCGAACAAATTAAAAAATGAGAAATTAAAGCATCTATTTGAAGATATTTTTGTAGATGTATTTTATGGAACATTAAAAAAAGGATCTAATTGGTCCCAAGACAAAAAAATTTATTACCAACATCAACGCAAACGCCAACAACCTATGGATCGTTAATAAAACTTCAATGTATCAATACATTGAATCAATTATTTTATTTGCATTTTATTCTAAAGAAGTAATATTCACTTGTTTCAATACCGAGAGCTTCGATTTTATGCTTAGTATTGGCAGGAATTGTAATAACGTTTTCAATTTACTTGATTTATACAAACCCCAGTGAGAAAATGAAGTAAATGATAAAAACAGACGCTTCACGGCTTATTAAAAGTCTTCCTAGAATACTGCTCTTAGTAATTATTCTATATCTTCCAATGTTGGTCATAATGCTTAACATATTCCCTAGATCAGGACATTGGGGGAATATCTGTTCTAGAGATAAAGTGGAGGACGGGATAATAAAAACTCAAAGTACCATTGCCTTTTTAAATAAAGAAAAGTGTCCAGAAGGGTTTAACCAAATTGAAGTTTGGGTAAAAAATAGCTCAACTACTAATCCAACAATTAAAATGAGCAATGAGAAGTCAACAGTCACTGGTCAGTATTTAGTTTCCGTTACCAATCCTCCAGTCCTAAGGAACGGTGGCTTTAGCTTTACTACAACAGTGAAAAATATCTCAGTTAAACCATTTCTGACTAAACTATCCCTAAGCAATTGCATATTTATAGATAACAATCAAAATATATACAAAAAATCTAGTGGTGATAGAACTTTGGACAAAGCACTTCTGCCAGGAAAAACTACGAATATTGACTTCGACTCCGTCGGTGATATGTGGCATGAATGCCATTACGATAACAGCGGCAATAAGGTCTGCATAAGTGCAAAGGACACAAGGTTAACAAATTGTCAAGTTAGTATTTCAAATGGATCGGGAGAACCAATAAACCTGCCACAAATGGTAAACTTTCCACAAAGTCGATAGTGAAACTGATCCTCATCTTTTGACTATCTACAAAAAACTATGCCTCAAATTCGGTCCCGCACGTTTCACACTTATAATGTTTATGTCTATTTGGATAAAGAGTAGTTGAATATGCTAAATTTTCCTTTCCTAAGGTTCCGCATTTTGGACATTTTATCCTTTTAGAAAATATTCCTAAATAATTTGTATCATATACCTCAGAAATTCCACCTTTATCGACTCGATAAGGTACAACGGTAGCATTTGCTATACCTGATGCGGTGATTCTAGCGGTTCCAGCTGTCATTTGTTCAATAGTTTCAATCGCGACCCTTTTTAAAGTTTTTTTTAAGTTACTCAATCCTTTATCTTGATTAATAACGAGTGCCTCAATTTTAGAATTAATATCATTCAAGATTTGATAATCAATTGTTCTTGGACTATATAACTCTTGTGCTTTTTTATACCACCAATTTCTCATTTGAGTTATTTCTTTACGCTTCAACGGATTATCACCAAACCATGTGTGACAGTTTGGGCATAATGGTGCAGCATTGTCAAAAGTATCTAGTCTTTTTTCTTTTTGTGGAATTATGTGATGTACTTCAATTCCAATAGACTGACATCGACAACATTTAAATGCTGCCTTTTCTTTTACTTTCTTAATAATTTTTTCATCAAATGCCATAATTTTTTAACACACTCTTGCATGGGCGGTTGTTTTTTGGCTGAGCAAATTCTATTTAAATATCTTTAATATTTTGTTTTAAGAATTTCATTAATAAAATAATAACACAAGAGAGATTGCTATAATATAAACTATGCTAAAGACAAAACGAATAGCCATTGTTTATGACTGGATTGATAAGTGGGGAGGAGTGGAGAGAGTTTTGTTAACGCTTCATGAAATGTTTCCTGAAGCGGTTTTTTACACTTCATATTTTGATAAAGAAAAAGCCGATTGGGCAAAAGATTTAAAAATAAAAACTTCGTTTTTACAAATTTTTCCAGATTTTATAAAAAAAAGCCGGATCCTTTCTTTCATTTTTTATCCTTTTGCTTTTGAATCATTTGATTTTTCTGAATATGATTTGGTTATTTCAGTTACATCTTCTTTTGCAAAAGCAATTATCACTCAACCAGGAACACGGCATATTTGTTATTTACTCACACCAACAAGATATTTATGGAGTCATGAGAAAGACTATTTGAACAATAAATTAATTAGTTACTTAGTTCGTGGTTACTTGGATAATATAAGGCAGTGGGATTTTGTTTCAGCTCAAAGACCAGATAAGATTATTTCAATATCAGAGACGGTCAGAAATCGTTGTTTAAGATATTATAAAAGAGGTTCAAAAGTTATTTATCCGGGGTTTGATATTGATTATTGGCAAGAAATAAAATCTAAAATTATAAATTCCAAATCACAAATAAATCCTAAATACAAAATACTAAATACTAAATATTTTCTGGTTGTTTCAAGACTAGAGCCGTACAAAAAAATTAATTTGGCAATTAAAGTATTTAATAAATTAAATAAACCGCTAGTTATTGTTGGAGAGGGGAGTGAAGAGAAGAAGCTAAAACAAATGGCGGGAAAAAACATTACCTTTCTGTCAAAACTATCGGATATTGAATTGGGGAACCTTTATTCAAAAGCCCAAGCTTTAATAATGCCCCAGGAAGAGGATTTTGGCTATGTTTCTCTGGAGGCGCAGTTTTTTGGTTGTCCGGTTATTGCTTATAAAAAAGGTGGGACAATAGAAACTGTTATTGATGGAAAAACAGGACTATTTTTTGATCACCAAAGTGAGCAAAGTTTAAGGAGAACGATTGAAAGATTTAATAAAATTAAGTACAATTTGAGAACTAAGGTTAAAGAGCTGGGGATTAAGAATGTTGAGAAGTTTGGTAAAAAAATATTTGAGAAAAGGATTTTGGAATCCATCTGAATAACAAATAACTAATAACAAACATCAATTGAATATTAAATAATAAATAACAAATGTTTAAAACATTTAAAATTTGTTATTTGTAATTCAATTATTATTTATCATTTGTTATTTGATATTATCTTATGAAAGCAATTATATTTGCCGGAGGCTCCGGTATTAGGCTTTGGCCATTATCAAGGAGAAAATCCCCAAAACAATTTGAAAAAATAATAGGTAACAAATCTACATTACAGTTAGCGGTAGAAAGGTTACTCCCTGATTTTAATTATTCTGATATTTATATTTCCACCAACATGCTTTATGAAGACATTGTTAAAAAACAACTTCCGATGATTCCAAACTCAAATTTTCTTTTTGAGCCAGTTAAGAAGGATGTTGCTCCTGCAATCGCACTGGCTATGGGAATTCTTTCAAAACTAAGTTCGGAGGATGAACCAGTCGCCATTCTATGGAGTGATCATTTAGTTAAACAAGTTACACTATTTAAAAAAATATTAAAATTAGCCGGATCAGAAATTAAAAAAAATCCCAATAAAATAGTTTTTATCGCCAATAAACCCAGATTCGCCAGTACAAATTTAGGCTATATCCACATTGGGGAACAAATAAAAAAAGAAGACAATGTAAACATATATAAATTTGAGGGATTGAAATATAAACCAAATGAAGAAACTGCAAAAAAATTTTTTCAATCAAAAAAATACGGTTGGAATCTCGGATACTTTGTTTCCAGTGCTACTTTTATTTACAGATATTTTCAAAGATTAGCACCAAATATTTATAATAACACCGAGTTAATATTAAAAAATTATGGTAAAGCAAACTATCAATCTTTTTTGAAACAAAACTATGGGAAAATAGAGAGTATTAATTTTGATAATGCAATTTTGGAAAATTTGGATAAAAACGACGCCAGCGTTATTGTTGAAGATATTGGTTGGAGTGATGTTGGAAGCTGGGAGGCGCTAAAGGAAGCTCTCCAATTAAAAACAGAAGAAAACGTCACTAATGGACGGGTATATCTAGATAACGTCCAAGACTCTCTGATTTATAATTATGATGAAAATAAAATTATCGTAGCTGTTGATTTGAAAGAACACATTATTATTAATACTCAAGACGCAATATTAATTACGAAAAAAAATTCGATGGGAAAAGTTAAAAAAATTGTTGAAAGTTTTCCCGGCACAGAACATGAAAGTCTTATATGAAATATCAAAAAGGTTTAAAACGAGTCGTAGATATAGTCGGGGCGATTTTTTTGTTGATACTATTTTTACCGCTAGCGTTGTTAATATCTATACTAATAAAAATCGATTCAGTAGGGCCGGTTCTCGCTGATGTCCCGGAAAGAATTGGTGAAAAAGGAAAAAGATTCAAAATGTACAAATTCAGATCGATGATTAATAATGCTCATTATTTACTTCGAACTGATCCCCGTTTTAAAAAATTATTTTATGAATATAAAAGAAGCAGTTATAAATTAAAAAAAGATCCTCGAGTGACCAATGTTGGAAAATTTATAAGACGTCATTCAATAGATGAAATTCCACAATTATTAAATGTGATAAAAGGTGAAATGAGTATAGTTGGACCAAGGGCATATTATCCAGATGAATTAGAAAATCAATTAAGTGAATATCCTCACACAAAAAAGTTAGTTAATGATGTTCTTTCTGTAAAACCAGGAATTACAGGTCTTTGGCAGGTGACCGGTCGATCGGAAATAAATTTTGATAAAAGAATTATGATTGATGCTGATTATGTGAGGCATATGTCCTTATGGAGTGATTTAAAAATTATTTTTTTAACCCCGGTTGTGATGGTAAGTGGGAAAGGTGCTGTATAATAAAAATATGAGAAGAAATAAAAGCAAAAAAAGTTTAATTTACTTAATCGTATTGTTAGTTTTAAGTTATTTTTTTATTTATAGACCGATTGTTAACATAAAGGCAAAAGCTAATATCGTCATTGCTTCGGCTAAAGAGATGAAATCAATTTTAGCCAAAAATGATATTGAGTTATTAAGAATGAGATTGGATGATTTTTCTAATAAATACCAAAATCTTGAAAAGGCATCGAAATCAATTTACTGGGCTTCTTTTATTCCGTATGTATCCGACCTAAAAAATGGATTGACGGCAGGTAATTATTTGATTAAAGCAGCTAAAGAAACCGTTACGACAATCGAACCATATGCGGACCTGATAGGTTTTAAAAAGGGCGAAGCATCCTTTGTGGAAAAATCATCGGAAGATAGGTTGCAGACTGCAGTTTTAACACTAGACAAATTAGTAGCAAAAGTTGATCCAATCTCTTCTAATATTGACATAGCTAATTCCAAAATAGCTAAAATAAACCCCAACCGCTACCCGAAAAAGTTTGGAAAGATGATAGTTAGGGACAGAATTATCAACATTAAAGAACAATTTGAAGGTATGACCTCATTGTTTGTTGACGCCAAGCCTTTAATCAAAAAACTTCCGGAGATTTTAGGAAGTAAGGAAGAAAAAACCTACCTGATTCTTTATCAGAATGACAAAGAAAGAAGAGCGACCGGAGGCTTTTTGACCTTTTATGCCGTTTTCAAGATAAAAAACGGCAAAATGACGATAGGCCAATCAAATGACATTTACTCTCTAGACGAATCGATCTCAGATCACCCCAAAGCGCCCCCAGAAATTATTACCTATCATAAAGGAGTCAGTATCTTTAACATTCGTGACAGCAATTTATCGCCAGACTTTGTCGAATCGGTAAAATTATTTGAATCTCTTTATAAAAAAAGTGGCTCCAAAGTTCAATATGATGGAATAATTACCATGGATTCTAAAATCCTAGTTGATATGCTGACTATTTTTGGTGATACCCAGGTTTCGGGAGTTAATTTTTCCGCTAAGGAAGATCAAAGATGCGATTGTCCAGAGGCGATCTATACTCTTTTTGACATTGTAGATAGGCCGGTTGGTTATTTTAAGGAAAACAGGAAGGGTATTTTAGGAGATTTAATGTACGCTCTTTTTTATAAAGCTATCGGTTACTCTCCATCCAAATACTGGGGTACTTTAATGCAGACAATGTATCAAAATTTGCAAGAAAAGCATATATTGCTTTATTTTGTCGATAGTGATATCCAAAAGTCAGTGGAACAAATTAATTTTGCCGGAAAAATAAAAGATTATAAAGGTGACTATTTACACATAAATAATGTCAATTTTGCTGGGGCCAAGTCTAATATGTTTGTTGATGAAACAATTACATCGGAAACAAAAGATAGCCAGAGAGAGGTAACGATTAATTTTAAAAATCCTTATCCTCATTCGGATTGTAATTTAGAGCGAGGTGGGCTATGTTTAAATGCCACTCTTCGTAACTGGATAAGATTTTACGTGCCTAAAGGTTCAAAGCTAATTAGTCTTCAGGGGTCAACAAAAAAAGTTCAGACTTATGATGAATTAGGGAAGACTGTCTTTGAAGGTTTTTTGGAAGTACCGACGCAAGGACAAGCGACCGTTATAGTCAAATATACTTTACCATCAAACGTTGACACTAATAACTATTCTCTTCTAATTCAAAAGCAACCTGGAGTAGAAGAACAGAAATTAAAAGTAATTTATAATAACAAAACTTTATTTAACAGAATGTTGAGAATGGATAAGGTAATTGAGGAAAATTAATTATGTTATAATCCAAGTAGATGAAATATGTTTTTACTAAACACGCTAAAGAAAGAATGCGTTTGAGAAAAGTTTCTAAGGATAAAGTTGTTGATACGATAAAAAATTATGAATCAAAAGCACTTGACGACGAAACAGAAAACAAGATTGCATTTTACAAAATTTGGGAAAAAGAACAGGTTTTGAAAGTAGTAACGGCCCAAGATAGAGATAAAATAAGAATCATTACTGTTCATCCTATTAGTATAAAAAGACTAAAGAATATTAAAAATTTAATTGAAATAAAATGAAAATCACTTACGATCCACAAGCTGATGCAATGTATATCTATCTCAATAAACATTCGGTTGCTGGTACGGTGCCAGTGAGCGCAGATCTTATAGTGGATTATGATAAAAACAATTTGCCCGTTGGTATTGAAATGTTATCCGTATCAAAAATTATGCCGAAGAAATCATTGTCATCTATAAAAATTAAGTTACTATCAAGCCCAAAAGCCTTGCATAAGTAAGTTTTTGTGTTAAAATGGAGACTATGAAATTAAAAAATCAATCTCAAGTTTTCGTCGTTTTTTATGTCCTCCAAGAGAGGGAGGTTGGTTTATTGACTAAGAAATAAATAAGAAGTTAATTATTCCCAACCTCCCACAAGGGAGGTTTTTTTTATGGAAATTTTACAAAGAATATCAAAAAATAGCGACCCTTTAGAGGTAATGGTTAACCAAGTAAAAAGTGAAGTTTACCCTAAAAATTTTGGCCCTCTATGGTGGGATAAATTACCAATAAGCCGATTTACACTTGATAAATTTAACCCTTTACAAAACCAACATATTTTATCCCAAGAATTGTATAAAAACAGGAATACAGGAACAATATATGGAAGATATTATTTACAACCAAATACAACTGATAGTTTTATTCCAACAATGGTGTTAGGCAAACCTGATGATGTGATCCGATTTGCAAGTCGAGATGGAGGCGACGTTTTTGATTTAAATATTAACGATGGTATTACATTACCAAATATTGGAGTTAGCTTAATGCCTGACGAAATAATTACTCTACCTGATATAAATACAATCTTGAGCCAGGGAAATATTATTTATTTTGGCAGAAAGTCAAGTCACATTCTGACAAGGCTACAACTATCAACAGGTTTGTCAGCAACTTTGAAGGTTTATGAAAACATTTTAGTTAAAGAAAGAAGGAGCTCGTTTGTTCATATTACAAATTCAGACGAATCGCCTCTCGCGCCTAATATTGGGGGCTTAATGATGACAAATTCTCGAGATTATATTGAAAAAGTTTATTCAAGTAAAACTTAAAAATACTTATATAATTATAAACAATGACTAGAACTTTAAAAACTGAGGCGGTTGTTTTGAAAAAGAAAGATCTTTTAAACAAAGATGTTTTAATCAGTCTATTTACACAGGATTTAGGTCGTTTGACAATATTTGCCAAAGGGATCAAAAAAATCACCAGCCGGCGCTCACCCCATCTTCAGACCGGAAATTTGATTAACGTTTTAGTCAGTCATAAGAACGATCATTATTATCTTCAAGAAAGTGAATTAGTCTCCGGCTTTTCCGAGTTGAAAAAAGAAGAAAAAAAAGTCAAGCAATTATATACATTTTTATTTGTATTGGACCGGTTACTACCAGAGCAGCAAAAGGAAACAAAAACCTATAATTTAACTAAAAATTTTCTAATCGATTTATCCAAATCAGTTAAGTCGGACATCATTACAGTTAAGTACTTAACTGATATTATGATGCAATTAGGGTACATGGATCAAAAAGTCAGTTATCCTGAGTTAAAATCATTAATTGAAGAAATTATTAATGAAAAAATTCCTTTGCTTACGTTATAATGTTAACAACGATTAGAAAAGCTCGATACCGAAATTTTTTATCGGAAAACAACAAACCGAAAAAAATTTGATATCTTCGCTTTTATTAATTTTAATATGGACAACATAATTGCCTTAGCAAAAAGACGGGGGTTTTTTTATCCGTCTTCGGAAATCTATGGGGGATTGGCAAATACCTGGGATTTTGGTCATTATGGAGTGCTCTTGAAGAATAATTTACGTGATCTATGGGTCAAAAAATTTGTTTTAGAAAGACGCGATATTGTCATGGTCGACTCTTCAGTAATTTTAAATCCAAAAGTTTGGGAAGCATCTGGTCATATAACCGGCTTTAACGATGCTTTAGTTGATTGTAAAAGCTGTCAATATCGAACCCGTGCCGATCATTTAATCGAAGCTAAATTAAAAGACGTTAAGGTTGAGGGCTTGCCCGTTGAGAAGTTGACAGAAATAATCAAAACTAATAAATTAAAGTGTCCGCACTGCGGATCGTCTGACTTAACTGACGTCCGAAAGTTTAATCTTCTTTTTGAGACAAAGATCGGGATGGTTGAAGATAACAAAGCAAAAGCATATCTAAGAGGAGAATTGGCTCAAGGAATCTTTATGAACTTCAAGAACGTTGTTGACACGATGAGGGTTAGGATGCCCTTTGGAATTGCCTCTCAGGGCATTTGCTTCAGAAATGAAATAACCCTGGGTCAGGGAGTCTTCCGGACTCTTCAGTTTGATTTAATGGAGTTTGAGTATTTTATTCGTCCCGAAGATTGGGAAGCTATTTTTGAAATTTGGAAAAAAGAGATGTGGAATTGGGCCTTGGAGTTAGGCTTACCAAAAGAAAAAATTCGTTGGCGGGAACATGAGGATTTTGAAAGATCCCATTATTCCAAAAAAACAATGGATGTTGAGTATGAGTTTCCTTTTGGTTGGAAAGAAATGTGGGGATTAGCCTACCGGACTGATTACGATTTAAAAAATCATATGAAAAATTCCGGAGTTGATCTAAGTTACCGCGATCCAAAAACAAACGAAAAACTTGTCCCTCATGTAATTGAGCCAACTTTTGGACTGTCAAGACTGCTTATAACGATCCTTATCAATGCCTATCATGAAGAAGAAGTGAATGGTAAAAAAAGAGTTGTTTTAAAATTAAAACCAAGTTTATCTCCAGTTAAAGTGGCCATATTTCCTTTACAAAAGGATGAAAAACTGAAAACTAAAGCTTTAGATCTTCTTAACGATCTAAAAAAGACTTATATCTGTGAATTTGATGACTCAGGAAACATTGGTCAAATGTACCGGCGCCAGGATGAAATAGGCACTCCTTTTTGTGTTACAATTGATTATAAGACGATTGAGGATGAAACGGTAACGGTAAGAAACAGGGATACGATGAAGCAAGAAAGGATTAAACTTGATAAATTAAGGGGATATTTAGTAGAAAAATTATAAATTTTAATTAAAATATGAAACTAAATCGTAAAACAATGATGGTTATAGGTGGAATATTTTTGCTACTTTTTATTTTGTCTGGTTATTGGTTGTTTATTGGAAGAAAAGCTTCTACCAATAAAATAAATAAGCAAACAATTCCTTCAGATGGAGCTATTCCTACCATTGATAGTTCAGTGAAAATTAGTTTGACAGCATTAACGGGAAAGAAAGAAGTTTTGCTTTCAATAAAAAATATGTCCTTAAACACGACAGGTTTAGAATATATATTGTCATATGAAACTGTAGAAGGGGGATTACAAGGTGTTAATAGTACAGCGGAAATAACCGGACGCGATTTTGAAAAAAAAATAACCTTGGGTACCTGCTCATCTGGGACGTGTGTTTATCATAATATTAAGGACAAAATAAAAGTAGAATTGGTTTTTAAAGGAGATTATGGAGCAAGGTATTTTACTAAAGAATACGAGTTATAAATTCTAAATTATAAATCACAAATCACAAATAATTTTTAAATTTTAAATTTAAACTTTATTTGGAGCTTGGTATTTAAGATTTTAAATTTTTGAAAGCGGGGTGTTCGAATATATTATGCCAATAATTAAATCAGCTATAAAAAAAGTTAGAAAAGATAAAAAAAGAACCAAAGTAAACAGTCTTTATATCAAATCTTATCAAACGACATTGAAAAAAATCAGGAAGGGAGGGGCTGATGTAAAAAAATTAATTAGCTTATTTTATTCTCAAATTGATAAAGCCGTTAAACACCATGTGATTCATAAAAATAAAGCTACAAGATTAAAATCACGAGTCAGTAAAAAAATTTTAAAAAAGAAATGAGATACAAAATAAATTTGTTAGAAAAAAAAGATATTGGTCTCTTGGACAAATTAACTTTTTTCAGTCTCAATTATTTACGATATATTATTGTTATTACCCAATTAGTTGTAATTGGAGTCTTTTTTTATAGGTTCCAAATTGATCAAAAAATTATAGACCTAAAGGAGGGAGTGGAACAAAAAAAAGAAATAGTTAAAATAGTTTTACCGCTTTTGGATGAAGTGGCCAAAATTGATAAAAAGACATTAATTATAAACGAAACTCTTCTTAAGCAAAAAAAATTCAGTGAAATGATTGATTATTTTATTACTTCATTTCCGGAAACAATTTCTTTGACTAATATGGAAGTAAAAAACGAATCTATAAAAATTACAGGTGATGCCACAAATGCACAGCATCTACAAGCTTTTTATACCTTATTAAAAGAAGAAAATAAATTCAAAATGGTAAGCCTTCAAAATATAAAAAAAACGGAAACAGGATATAATTTTGTATTATTTTTAGAAAAATTTATTAATACTTAAAAAACTATGAACTTAGGCGTGATATTAAAATCAATTTTTGAAAAAAAAAGCGGAGATTATATTTTTATTATTTTTTTTCTCCTTATTTTTTCGGTCTTTATTATTTTTGCAATAAAACCATCGTTAGCTACAGCTTATTCGTTAAAAAAAGAAGAAATTGATTTAGCAAAGATTGACCAGGTTTATGAAGAAAAGATAAACAACATTACCCTAATTCAAACACAAATAGAAGAAAATAGAGATAATTTACCTTTACTCAATCAGTCAATTTCTGAACATCCGGAGGTAAATAAAATTATTGAAGATATCAAAAAAATTGCCGATAAAAACTCTCTTACGCTTAATAAAGCCAGTCTAGTTGACATAAATTTTTCCAAAACAAACAAAGAAAAACAAAATGTTAAATTAAAGATGGAGGTAACTACCAGCTTTGAAAACTTAAAAAAATTTATGACAGACATACTTGGTCAAAGAAGATTAAAATTAATTGACGAGTTGATAATCAGCCGGGATAAAGATTCAAGTGACTCTGGAGGTTTAAAAGTTAACTTAACAATTGATGGTTATTATTTATGAACAGAAAAGAAGTATTATTATTATCGATAGGAGTTTTTTTGACGGTAGTTGCGTGGTTAATTGCGGATATTTATCATGCCTCAACTGAGGATAAAATAAAATCAAGGATGAGTCTACCTCAAGTATCTCAATATAAAATAAGTAAAGATCTGTTTGAAACATTAAAAAATAAAACTGAGTAATTATGATATATTCCGACTTTTATGTACCCAGAGAAAATAAACTCCCTACAGTGATTGGTTTTTTATTTATATTTTTTATTAGCGTTATTTTTTCAAGATTTTTCTTAGGTTTGGCTGGCTCCTCTAAAGCATCATTAAAGGTAGCAAAAAGAGTTGAAATAGTAAATTTGTCACCAACTCAAACTAGTATTTTTTGGCAAACAGATCAGAAAGAGTCAGGTTGGGTTCTTTATGGAGAAGCAGAAAATAAAGAAAATAAAATCGTCTTGGATGAGAAGGACCTAAATAATTTAGACGAAAAAAAAGGTAAATATTTAATTCATTTAGCAACATTAAAGGAATTAACACCAGGTAAAAAATATTTTTTTAAGATTGTAACCGATAATAATCAAATTATAGTTCAACCTGATGGAAATCCCTTTAATTTTATAACACCTCAGAGTAATCTTAGTAGCTTACAAAATATCAGTCCGGCTTTTGGCAAAGTTTTACGTTCAAATTCAGTTGATCCTTTAACTAATTCTTATATTATTTTAAGTGTCAAAGGCGGTTACTCGCTATTGACTCGAATAAAGTCAGAAGGCGATGGTAGCTGGCTTATTCCTTTAAATCAAATATATGGTAAAGATAGCCAAAACATTTTAACAATATCTAATAAAGATAAAATAATAATAGAAATAATAACTAGTGAGGGAGAGGGGTTAACGATTACGACTGTTAAATCTAAAATTTCCCCTTTACCGCAAACGATAGTTTTTACTAAAGACAAAAACTTTTCTTTTGTTGAAAAAGACAATGTCTTATCAGCGACCGCAAATTTGGGTACTGCAAACAATAACCAAACTGAAATTCTCTATCCAAAAGAAGGAACTTTAATTCCTGGAAGTATTCCCTTAATAAAAGGAACTGCGATTCCTTTGACTAAACTTGAGATTACGGTTAATTCTAAAAAAACTTATTCCGCTGTAATAACAAGTGATAATGAGGGCAATTGGAGTTACCTTCTTCCGGAAGATCTGGAATTGGGGCCACATACGATTGTGATAAAAACAAAAGATAAAGAAGGAAAGCAAGTGACGATAAAAAGAAGTTTCACTATGATTGCTCAGCAAGGCAACGAAGGAAGAGTGTTGGGAACGGCTACAGGTGAACCAACAATTATTTTTACCATCACCCCTATTCCCCCCGTTTCTACAACCCCTCTTAATGTAACCACGACTCCACCAGTCAGTGGAAGTAATTTTTTAGGGACGATTTTTGGCAGTTTGTCATTAATTATCATTGGTGGAGGAATTCTTCTTGCTTTTTGAGTTAATTTATCGTTAAAATGATTTTATGGATGTTTTTAATCTTTTATCTTATATTAATAAAGTAAGTCTGTTTGCTTTTTTTATTACAACTTTGGTTGTTGGCTATCAAATTTATATTTTAAAAAAAGAAAAATCTAGAGAAAAAGCACCAAAAATTCCGGATTTTAAAGAGAAAAATAACTTTAATGCAGTTGCCAATTTTACTAGTCTTCCAAGTTTTTTAACAAAAAAAGAACTTAAAGCAGTTAATTACTCAAAGTCGGTTTTTTTAATAATCTCTTTATTGACGATAATTATTGTTATTTTTGTAGTATCTTTGATTAATAAAAATAACTCTACTAGCAATCAGGCGTTGGTTAATCCCCCAACCGTTATTTCGCCAGCGCCGACTCGTAAACTTATATCGCCAACCGTTGTGCCAACCGTTACATCAATCGTTACGCCAACCGTTACATTGACACAAACACAATTGACTCCTACGGTTACGGTATTGCCAACAATCGTTCCTACTGAAATTATTTTGGCGCAAGCCCCTAGTTTAACACCAATATTAAGTCTGACTAATGGACAAAAGCCTACTGAAGGGGTGCCCAAAGTTCTTCCGGAAACAGGCAGCTGGAAGAAAGGATTTCTTATTATTGGAGTCGCAATTTCAACTATCTTCTTTTCTTTTTGGTTTTAATTGTTCACAATCGCTTTTTTGAATTAGCCGGCAATCAATATATTTGTGTATGATTCCCATGTCGTCATTGATCGGGGTTAAAACCCAAAGCCCGTCATATCTCTCAAGGTTTGTTACGGGATTTATAAAAAAATCTTCCGAAAGTACGATCTTTTCCTGTTTAAAATTTTTCATAAAAACAATATTCTTTAAGATAATCGCCACCTGTTGATTGTCAATATTTCTCTTAACTAATTTATCCATCAGGTTATAAAGTTTTTTGTATTGGTTTAAATCAAGCTTTTTAACAAGGGCTATTAATTTGTTTTTAATGGCTTCAATAACTTTCTGTTGTCTTTTTTCCCGGGCAAAATCAGTACCTTCGGAGCCGAGAGCGTAGCGGGAACGGACAAAGTTCAAAGTAGTTTGACCGTCCATAAGAGTAATTCCCTTAGTAAAAGAAACAGTTTTATAACGACACTTATATTCCGGATCGTCGACACAAAGATCATTTTCTCGTCCTGCAATCGGAAACTCTTTATCAATAAAAGAACTTTCAATATTAATCTCGACTCCACCAAGAAAATCAATCAATTCTTCAAACTGGTCAAAATTAATAGCGGCTCCATAGTGAACAGGCTGTCCAATAATGGTTTGAACTTCGGCTTTGGCCAAAATGAATCCAGCTCCTTTTTTCTTTGCTTCACCGTACGCATAGGCAGAATTAATCTTGTCATTTAGGGCTTCGCTCCAGACATCACGAGGAATAGAGATGGTTGCCAAGTGATTGGCTTTCAGGTCATAACTGACAACAACGATTGAATCGGAAAGATTAGGCCCTTCATGGTCATCTCCGGCGATACCAAGAAATAATATATTAACGTGATTGTTGTAAGTTTTCAGGCCGTCTAAAGAAAGCAAGGTTTTGATGGGCGAAACTTTGAGAGTTTGGGTGATGAAAAGATAATAAGGACGGAGTAACACAATCAAACCTATCAGAGTAACAGAAATAATCAAAGTGAGTTTGTATTTTAAAGACATATTCTAATTTTCAATTATCAATTTACAATTTTCAATCAAATCTAAATTTTTAATTTTTAAATTTTAAACATTGAAAATTCAATGAAAATTGAAAACTGAAAATTTTAAATTTATTGTTCTATAATTATACTTCATGGATCTTAATATTCTCAAACATCTAAATACAAAACAAAAAGAATCGGTGATTAATTATAGCGGACCAACGGTCATTTTAGCTGGTGCCGGATCGGGTAAAACCAGGGTGCTGGTTTTCAAAGTAGCTTATCTGGTCAAAGAAAAAAATATCAGACCCACTTCAATCGTTATGTTGACTTTTACCAATAAAGCCGCCGCTGAGATGAAAGAGAGAATTAGTTTGGAGCTTGAAGGAACTGTCAAATTAGGTTTTGTTGGGACTTATCATTCCTTTTGTGTCCGGGTTCTACGGGTCTTCTGGAAATCAGCTGGTCTGGATAAAAATTTCATTATTTATGACGATAATGATCAAAAAACACTAATTAAACAGATAATCCAGGAAAAAAAACTCGAAAAGAAAACTCCCAGTTACTTTTTGTACTACATTTCTTTGGCAAAAAATCAGATGATTACACCAGAAAAATTTTTGGAAAATTTCAAATTTCATCAGGCCGCCCTGGTTGCCGACGTTTATTATCATTATCAGAAAAAACTGGAGAAAAATAGAGGTGTTGACTTCGACGACCTGCTGATCAAAACCGTTTATTTACTACAGAAAAATGATGACATCCTGGATTATTACCACAACAAATATAAATATTTTCTCGTCGATGAATTTCAGGACACAAATTTTGTCCAGTACTTGTTAACCAAATTATTGGCGGAAAGGTCAAAAAATGTTACTGTTGTTGGTGACTTTTCTCAAAGCATATATTCATGGCGGGGGGCCGATATTACCAATCTCAAAAAATTTGAAAATGATTTTAAAGGCACCAAGACTTTTTATCTGGAAGAAAACTACCGGTCAACCCAAAAAATTTTAGACTTTGCCTTTAGTGTCATTTCCAAAAACTCAACTCATCCGATTCTTCATCTGTTTACGGATAATAAACCAGGTGAAGACGTAGTTTTTTACCAAGCTGATAACGAACAGTCAGAAGCAATATATGTTGCTGAGGAAATTATTAGGTTGATCAGTGTTAATAACATTATTAAACCGCCAAATTTTGCCGTTCTATATCGTACCAATGCTCAATCACGTGTATTGGAAGAAGTCTTTCTACGTTATGGGATGCCTTATGTTTTGGTTGGAGGAACGAGATTCTATGAGCGTAAAGAAATTAAAGATGTTTTAGCCTATCTTAAATTGTTAATCAATCCCAATGAATCGGTATCGTTGGAACGAATAAAAAAACTGGGCAAGAATCGTTTTGAAAAATTCAAGAAACTTTATGAAGAAACAAAAGATAGATTAGAGACTTATTCAACCGATGAAATCATTGAAAAACTTTTTCAAAATGTTGACTATTTAAAACTGTATGATGTTGAAGACGAAGAAGATTTCAGTCGATTGGAAAATATTAAAGAGTTAAAATCGGTCGCCGTCAGCTTCCCTAAGTTGATGGATTTTTTGGAACAGGTGGCCCTAGTTGAATCTGAATATTCACAGCATGAAAAAGAGACGAAGGACAACAGGCGATTGGTTCTGATGACCCTTCATCAGGCCAAGGGACTTGAATTTGACCATGTTTTTATCGTTGGCGTGGAAGAAGGTTTGTTACCTCATTCGCGTTCAATTGATGATCAATTTCAACTTGAAGAAGAGCGACGATTGTTTTACGTCGGTATCACAAGGGCAAAAAAAGCTCTTTACATTACCAATACGAGAAAGAGATTTATCTTCGGTTCACAGGGCTATTCAACTCCATCAAGGTTTATAGCTGATGAGGAAGTGAACTACGTTTAAAAACTGGAAAAGTGATAGAATATAAACCATGCTTGATGACTCATTTTACAAATCACAAGAAGAAAAAATTTTATTAGAAGCCGATCAAGGATCATTTGATAGAAGCCGTCAAAAATCAAGTCGATCAAAAGCAGACTTTTTTGAATTATTACTGGCTGTAGAATTGAATCGATATTACAAACTACCTTACCAAGATTTAGAGATAGAAATTAAGAAGCTAATCAGTAAAATTATGGATTTTAAAGATGGATCAGTTAGAATCGAGGAGCAAAAAGATAGAGTAAAATTTCTTCTACCATTTCTAGTTAAAGAGCTAGATAAATTAATAATAATAAATGGGAAACCAATAGAAGTGCGATGGATCGGAAGAAAGTGGCAAACAAATAAAACGTTATCAGACATTAATATAAAGTTTTTGTCAGGAAAAAATATTGGGATATCAACCAAATCAACAAGATCTGGTAAGGGAACCCAGAAAAACATCGGTCTGAAAGAATTAAAAGGATATTTAGGTTTAAATATTGACAAAGAATTAACCAATATGAAAAATAAAATAATATCAAAAGTAGCTATCCAAAATAAAGAATTAAAAGCAATTGCTAAAAAGGGAATGACTTTTATTAAAAATAATAAATATAAATTTCCCATAATACAAAAAATTGGGAAAGAATTTGGTATTCCGTTACAGCAACTGGCAGTGAAAGAAAGCGTAAAACTTTTTAACCAACTTACTCCCAATAAGAAAAAAGCATTTATAAATTTTATACTTGGCGTTAGAAAAGAAGAGTTTTTATTAAATGCTTTTGTTTCGGGAAAACAGGTTCATATTTATTGGAATATAGGCCTAAGTGCTTTGGTTAGCGATAATTTAAAAGCTGTTAACGAAGGAGACAGGGGATACCATATAGTGTCTAATGATAAAAAAATAATAAGAATTCAGGTAAATTTTACTAATGGGATAGGTATAAGTGCTTTTTGCGAGAGAGCCTTTTTATAAAAACTACATATCTAAAGGAAATAGTTTTTCGAGTTCATTTTTTGATATTTGAGTATTTCCAGTGAGATATTGTAATAAGTCTATTTTTTCCTTTGAATTTAATTGACTGGTTATTTTTTCGAGACTGATACTGCTGTTTTCACCATTATTCAAAATAAAATTTAATTGTTCATTTTTTTCTGGAGGGTAAATTACATTAACATGATTCTCTGCTAAAAATTTTATACCCTTACGAACAAGCGCTGCTTTAAGCTGACTATTTCCAACAGATCCAACGATCCTATTTACAACAATAGCCGGACCAATATCATGATTATTACTTTTCACATATTGAAATTTATCTTTAAGATGTAAATTCAGCCCAGTAGAAGTTATATTTTTTGCCCAAATTAATAAAATGCCTGCTTTTGGATCATTTGTAAGTAAGCTTTTATTTTGATTCCAAACAAGTCTTCCTGTTTTGACTGAATAATTTAATTCTTTTAAAGTTTTTTTCCCTTTAAAAGCATTCAATAAATAATTCGGTCTTTCAGTAAAAATAGTAATTCCATTCTTTTTAAAAATATAATCATGTTTATTCTTGGTTTTTTTAAGTACCAAGAGCATTACTGTTTGTTGAGCACCATGAAATAATTTTGGACTTTTTAAAATTGACAGACTTTCTATATTAGAATGTTTTATTATATATTCTCTTAACTTATTAAAATAAGCTCCATTATTCATAGAGGGCGGAACAACATAGGCGACGTACCCATTTTCTTTTACCAAATCTAAACCTAATTTTATGAAAAGATTAAATATATTTGTTCGTCCATTAAGCACTTCTTTATATTTGTTTTTTATATCTTCGTTAGGTTGAAATTCGAAGTAAGGAGGATTTCCTATAACGATATCGAATTTTTCCTTGACATTCTTTGTTAAAGAATCAGTTAGCTCAAGTTTTGCTTTTGGAGAAATTTTTGAGCTTATCTCTATTAATTTCTTATCAATATCCCATCCATAGAGCTCAGCTTTATTAAAAAATTTAGAGGCAGAAAGCAAGAATTCTCCAGTCCCACAAGAAGGATCCAAAATTTTTATTTTTTTTTGATTTATAGGCAGTTTTTTTAATAATTCCTCTCTGATTGATTTAGGAGTAAAATATTGACCTTTAGATTTTCTATAATCTAAATTAGCACTGTTTATGTAATCAATTGTTAGTTTTTCAAATTCGTTAAGTAGAAAATCATCTTTAATCATATCAATATAATATTACCTAAAATAATTAAACATATGTATATATTCATATTAGGTGAACGAGAGTTCAATTACAAGCACATTTTTTAATAGGATAAAGAAACCGAAAAATTCTTCAGAAACAGGATGAAAAGTTGATTACAATCTTCAAAATTTGACTTCCATCATGCTCTTTGTCACGATTTAGCTGTATGGATTATTTTGACAAGTAGATAATTTCTTCTTGACAAATTTTTAAATAACAAAGTATAATATGAAGTATCACGATGACTGGATAGGCTTAAGGTTTCGACCGACCGCTGATGCCAGTCTTTTTTTTGTACTCCAAACTATTTTTCAACCAATCAACTTGGACAATGTAACCTGAAAACGGTTTAAATAATCTTGAATAAAATTTATTTGGAGTGAATAAATGTAACAACTTTTTTTTATAGTCCAAATACTCGATCAAACAATAAAAATCGCCGTCCCCCGAAACAATAATTGTTTTTCCATAATTGGCAAACTCTATCATCGTATGCAGTACTAATTCCGCATCAACATTTCCTTTTACTTTTCCGTTGGGTAACTCTAAGGTTGGTTTTAAAATTATTACATACCCCATTTTTTGCATTTGAGTATATAAAGATTCATTACCCGGCAGATAACCAATAAAAAGAAAAGCCTTAACAACGTTATATTTATTTTTTAGATATTGTCTGAATTTACGCCAGTCTATTTTCCATCCTTGAGATTTTACTCCAAGATTTAGATTTTGACTATCAATAAATGCATAAACAGTTTCAGTTTTCATTCATTTTTATAAAAAACAAACTTATGTAAAAGCATAAACAATTCCTTTTTATTTGTCAGTAGGTTATAACCAACAAAATAACATATATGAAGCTACCTGACAACATTATTATCTTGATATACTACTTAGGAAGACAATCTTCAAAATTTGACTATGGATTTTTATTTTTTCAGCATACTCTGATATAATAAAAACATCATGGTAAAAGACAAGGATGGAAAAGCGCTGACAATGAATGAGGTTTTTGAAAAAGTCATTAATCGGATAAAAAATATCTTCTTGGAATTTGAGGTGTTTTTGCTCCATCTAGTTGGTTTGGTTCCTTCTCATTGTTGCCGCCGTTTTTTCTATCGATTAGCTGGAATAAAAATCGGTAAAGGATCGGCTATTCATACGGGAGCCAGATTTTATGATCCAAGAAATATTTGCATTGGTGAAGATTCAATCATTGGCGAAGGGGTTGTTCTTGATGGACGGGATTTGTTAACGATTGGCAACCACGTTGACATAGCTTCTGAAGTGATGATTTATAACAGTGAACACAACGTTAATGACGAAAATTTTGTTGCTAATAATTCTCCTGTAAAAATTGAAGACTATGTTTTTATCGGCCCGCGGGTAATAATACTCGCCGGAGTGATAGTTGGTCGGGGGGCGGTCGTTGGAGCAGGTGCCGTCGTCACAAAAGACGTCCCACCTTATGCAATCGTCGGGGGCGTTCCCGCCAAGATAATAGGGGAGAGAAGAAATAAGGATCTTCATTACAAACTCGGAAGAGCAAGGCTATTTCGTTAAACTAGATCAAAGATCAAAAATCAAAGATCAAAAATAAGTTCAAAGTTAAAAATTTTAGACTTTAGACTTGGCTTTGACGTTTGAACTTTGCACTTTGATTTTTCTTTAATCAGCCGTGCCGACTAAATACACCGCTTCCCAGGAGCGGAAGTTTGAAAAAAAATTAACTTCTTCCCAAACTTACAGTTTTTTTTATATTTTTTTGATAAAATATTAATATGTCAGTTAATGATATTATTAAAAATAAACCTTATCTGGCCTGGTATGTAAAAGATCCGGCCAGACTTTCGGAAGAATCTGTATTGGAACATGTACTTAACTATGGAAACTGGGATGACGTTCAACAGTTTATAAAAATTAAAAGCAAAGGCAAAACGAGCGAACTATTCAAAAAAACCTTGTCAAATAAAAGAACAAATTATACTCCGGCAGTCCAGTCCTATTTTTCCCGTTATTTTAGTCATCAAACATGAATAAACAAATCCTTAACACCGATCAAAATCAACTGCTTCCTTTTATAAAGTTATTTTCATCAGATTTTTATCTGGTTGGGGGAACGGCAATAGCTCTTCACATAGGTCATAGAAGGTCTATTGATTTTGATTTATTTACTTATAATTCTTTTGATCCAATGTATTTACGAACAAAAATATTAGACGGTTTTAAAATCGATCAAACATTTTCTCAGGGAGAAGGAGAATTAACAGTTCTCATTAATAAAGTAAGAGTGACTTTTTTTCATTATCCTTTTATAATCGAACGATCAAATGATTTTAGTGACTATATTAGGTTCCCAGATCTACAAACGCTTGGCGCCATGAAATCGTTTGCTTTAGGAAGAAGAGCTAAATGGAAAGATTATGTTGATCTTTATTTTATTTTTCAAAAATATTCTTTACAAGAAATAATGAATAAAACAAACAGCATTTTTAAAAATGAATTTAATGAAAAATTGTTTCGTACACAGCTTGGTTTTTTTGAGGATATTGATTATTCTGAAGAAATTGAATACATGACTGGATTTGAGAAAAAAGATAATGATGTAAAAAAATTTCTTGAAAAAATAAGTCTTTCATAATTCTGAATACCTATCTCAATTTATTTCCTTATTTTGTGTTAAACAATGTTAGTCCGCCGTGCCGACTAGGTAGACCGCTGCCCAGGGACGGAAGTTGGAAAAGAATTTATTGTCAATCGCCAGCTTGTCTCCCTGAAAAACTTTATAAGTAAAGAAAACCTTGCTTCCCCAGGCCGGAAAGTCCACTTGCTTGGTCACCCCTTTTTTAAGAGTTGGGTCATCTTGATATTTTGGCGGGAGTGGTGGAACAACATCATAGACGGTCGCTTTAGAAATTTCAACCCGTCGGCTATCCTTTTTTCCATAAAATTTAAAATACAAAAGATTATTTTCCTCATCAATTTCTGTTTCAATTAAAATATAACCAGGGGTGTCATTTTTTATCTTTAAATCAACGGTTGGCGAATAGACGGTCGCATCAAAGCCCGGTTGGGAATCATTCTCATAATAGCCGACCCGGTAAGCATGGGCAGTCCGTTCAATAATCGGTAAACCGGCATTTAAAGCGGCTCTAAACAAAGTAGTTGAAACCTGACAAACACCGCCGCCGTCGCCTAAGATAGTTTTTCCATCTTTGATAATATAAGCCGGCTGATACCCTGTTAGCGAAGAAATATCACCAACGATTTCATTAAAAGAAAATTCTTTTCCCTTAGGAATCAAAACGCCGTTAAATTTGGAAGCGGCCAAAGTCAAATTATGGACTCTTTGAGGAATTGAGTGGGTATAGTCGGACTTTCCCTCAGCAATAAACTCTTCAATTCCGTATTCATTAATATCAGATAATTTTATTTCAGGTTTAATGACTTCGGAATTTAAAATTACTTTCTTATTTGCCGCATCAGTTTTTAGATCGCCAATAATCTTGTCAAAATCCGGCAGGAATTTTTCCGTTAAGATCTTTAATCCATTCGACTCTTTTCTAAATTCAACGACCTTTCCCTTTTCAAATTTGAACAGGGCGTTTTTTGCGGGTAAATTATATTTATCTTCGGATGTTGACAAAAAATCCTTGAGTTCACTATTATCATATTCGATCTGGCTTTCAAAATAAAACTTTTTTAAATTAAAAATCGTCAGAACCTTCTGTAAATATTTAGAGGGCAGATTGGTAGAACGGCCGACCAAGTAGGCCCTTTCCGCAATAGTTTTTCCGTCATATTTTAATCCCAAAATTTGAGCGGAAAAAGTGGCTACAGGTTCATTTGCAAAAAAAACAGTCACGGAAGTCTTGCTTAATTTGGAAGTTTTACCGTTGTAATAATTAACGATTTCTTCCCGGCTTTTTAATCCAAAATTTTGCTTGTCTAAATAGACGTTCGGGTAGATTTTGGAGCCAATATTGTTTTCCTGTTTAAAGAAGATATAACCGGTTGATCCTAATATGATCAAACTAAACAGAATCATTAAAAACAATACAAGATTACCTCTATAATTCTTAATATTTGATATCATGATAGTATGGATGATGATAAAATAATTTTGGAAGAAAATCAACCTGAGGTAAATCATCAAGAAGAGCTCGTGGTTGAAGAAGCTCCTCAAGATATGAATTTTGACCAACCGCCTCCTATTTACAAAGAGAATAATAACCAGAATATATTTATAATCGGAGGGGCAATCTTATTTTTAATTTTATTGGTTATAATTATCAGAGCAATCTTTTTTAATAAGCCAAGCAACAAGGCGGTCAGTTTGCTTTATTGGGGCTTATGGGAGGATAAAGAAGTAATGGAGCCATTAATCGTTGCTTATCAAAATAAATATCCAAATGTAAAGATAACCTACCAAAAGATGAACCCGCAAAGTTACCGGGAAAAGCTGGTCAGTCGGAGTAAAACTCAAGGGGCCGATGGGGTCGGAGCGGCCGCAATTGAGAAACCCGATATTTTCCGATTTCATAATACTTGGTTGCCAGAAATAAAAGATATTGTCTCCCCGCTTCCTCCAACTGTTATGAGCGGGGAGGAGTTTGATAAGACTTTTTACCCGGTTCATAAAAAAGACCTTAAGGTAGGTAATTATTATTATGGATTACCTCTTGAGATTGATGGACTAGTTTTAGTTTATAATGAAAGCCTTTTTAAGAAAGCTGGTATTTCGAGTGTTCCAACTACCTGGGACGATATTACTCAAATAGTTCCAAAATTAACAGTAAAAGACCAATCCGGTAACCTAATTACATCGGGGATTGCCTTGGGAACGGCTTCCAATGTTGATCATTTTTCTGATATCTTTGGATTACTTTTATTACAAAACGGAGGGTCGCTAAATAAACTGGATCAAGAAGAGGCATCAGGCGCTTTAGAAATTTATCGAAAATTCAGTGAACCACCACAAGGATATTGGACAGAAGAGATGGCCAATTCGACGACCGCTTTTATTCAAGAAAAAGTGGCGATGATTATTGTTCCTTCGTGGGTAATCTTATCAATCAAATCGGCTAATCCAGATATTGATATGAAAGTCGTTCCGGTGCCAGTGGTTCCCGGAACAGCTTTGATATCAGTTGCTTCTTATTGGGTTGAAGGAGTATCAAAATTTAGTTCTAATCAAATTGAGGCCTGGAAATTTTTGAGATTTTTGACTGAGAAAGAGAATATGACTAAACTTTACGAAATTCAAAGCAAAATAAGACCTTTTGGCGAGCCTTATTCTCGTGTCGATTTATCTCCGCTTTTAATTCAAAATCCTTATCTTGGAGCCATAATGAAGCAGGCGAATAATTTTGTCTCATTACCTTTAATTTCTAGGACGATAGATAATGGTTTAAATGATGAGATAATAAAATATATAGAAAATGCCATTAACAGTACAATTTTGGGGGTTTCGTATAAAGAAGCGTTAGGAACAGCCAAAGCAGGGATAAATCAGGTTTTTACAAAATATAATATTAGTAATTAAAAAAAAGCTTGATATCGTATTTTTTTGTCCGCCACACCCCTATAGGGGCCCCTGGCGATTAACAAAAAAACAGATATCTTCGCTTTTAATAAATATATGAAAATACCTTTTTTCTTGAATAAGAAACAAAAAGAATTTTATTTGGGAATATTTTTAAAAGAAGAACAAGGAATAGTCATGATCTTTTTAAAAGAAAATGACCGATTAGAGTTGGTTGATCGAGAAAAATTTAACTACACAAACGGTTGGGAAAATCTGACAAATGATGTTGATGAGGCCCTATATAAATTAGAAAAAAACCTTGACCTGGAAATCAAAAAAACCATCATCTTTGTGTACTCTCATTTAGTTGATGAAAAAATGGGGGATATCAAACCTGTTTATTTACAAAAGATTAAACAATTAACCAAAGCTTTAGATCTTAAACCAATGGGTTATATTGAATGTTTTGAGGCAATCAGTTTTTATCTGCAAAAGGAAGACAAGATATCTTTAAACGCAATTTTAATTGAACTTGATAAAACTCAGATAGGAATATTTTCTTATAAAGGAGGAAAAATTGATATAAAAAAAATCTTAAGCCGGACAGATGATATAATCGCAGACCTGGTGGAAGGTTTTGAAGAAATTAAAAAAAAATCAATGCTGCCAGCCCGTATTATTCTTTATGACTCAGGCAGTCTTGATGATACGGCTACGAAAATATTGAGTCATCGTTGGAGCAGTGATTTTTTTGTTCAAATTCCTAAAGTAGACATATTATCTGAAGATGAGGTGATTAACGGTTTGATGAATATTTTTGGTGAGCAGATAAAAAATGAAGCTTCCTCATACGTCAAGACTACGGAGGACAGGTCGAAGGACGACAAGAAGGAAAATTTTGGTTTTATGATCAATGAAGATGTTGGAGAAAAAGAAATCTATCAGAATAAAAATATCTTACCTAAAACAAATTGGAAAAATAAAATTAAGGACTTGACGAGTAAATTATTAGTCATTCTTCCGAGAAAAAATCAAGTGAATTTTAAAATTAACTTTTCGGGAAAGATATTTATGATGACCGGTGTTTTAATAATTCTTTTAGGACTATTTGTTAATGAGTATTTTTTTCACCAAGCTCAGTTAACCGTTTATTTACCAACCCAGGTATTGGAAAAAAATATTAATTTAGACATTGGTTATCGATTAGCCAGTGCTTCTGCAAATTTTTCTGAAACGATAAATACGACAGGTAAACAAGAGATTGGTGAAAAAGCACGCGGACAAGTAACAGTTTATAATAGTAATTTATCTTCGGCAGAAATTCTTAGTAAAGGAACATCAATTATTTCTCCAAATAATTTGAAATATTTCCTGGAAAGTGAAGTAAAGGTTGCCTCAGCCACAGGAGATGCTTCTTCTCCTCAACCGTCAACGATCAAGGTGACGGTGGTCGCTACAGAAATCGGCGAAGGATATAATTTAACAGCCGGCACAAAATTTACTATTGAAGGAAAATCTAATAATTTATTAGCTAAAAATGATTCAGCTCTTTTGGGAGGCAGTAAAAAACAAGTTCAAACCGTATCTAAAAAAGATCAGGAAGATCTAAAAACGTCTATTGTCAATAAAGCAAAAAAAGAAATCCCTTCAATTAAAGTATTACCAGATGAAGCAATTGTCTCTTCCTTATCAGCAACTGACTTTAATAAAACAATTTTCTCAAAAGAAATCGGCGAAGAAAGTAGTAAATTAACTCTTCAGGCAACTGTTTACACAACCCAATATTTATACAGTAAAAAATTATTTATTGATAAAATTTTAGTTTCACTTAAACCGGAAGTTAAGAATGACTACCGCTTAGAAAAAGAAAACATTGCCTACACTATAAATAAAATCTCTAAGGAAGATAAGTCTTTAAAAGTTGACGCAAAAATAAAAGCAAAAGCAGTAATTAATATATCAACTGATGAAATTAAAAAGGGTATTCTTGGAAAGAATCAATCAAAAATTAAGGAAATTTTGAAAAGTCAGTATAAAATTGACGGTTATAATCTGAACATTAATGAACCTTTACCTTTTTTAAACAACTATTTACCTTTCTTCTTAAAAAATATTATTTTGAAAAATTCTAGTTTATAAATATGGCTCTCCACGTTTATCTAAAAAAGAAACATTATTCCGGCAAGAAAAAAACAGTTAATTTTTTCTCCTACATTTTTTTAATAGCTGGTGCCATGCTTTTATTTTGGTCGTTTTATCCGATTTTATCTTCTGCAATCTATTCACGGCTATTTATAAAAAATAATATTAACGCTCCAATTCCTGATAACAATACTACTTCATCCTTAAAAGAAGCAAATTCTATACTCGGAGCCTTTAATATTTTTTCTAATAATCTTCGAGACTATACTCAGGCAAGTATTTGGTTTCCTGCATCACCAAAACTTAATCAACCTTCTCAACTGACCGTTAAAGAATACACCCTGTCAATTCCTAAACTAAATATTAAAAAAGCTAAAGTTGTGGTTGCAGGAGAAGATTTGACTAAGAGCCTTGTTCATTATTTACCCCAATCATTGCCTGGCGAGTATGGTAATGTAGCTATTTTTGGTCATTCGACTTTACCTCAGTTATATAATCCTAAGGACTATAAAACGATTTTTACCTATCTCTCTTCTTTAGATAAAGGCGATAAAATTTATATTAATATTGGAGAGTTAGAATATCAGTACGAAGTAACCACTAGTTTTATTGTTAAACCAAGTGAAATCTCGGTTTTAGAGCAAAAAAAAGATGCTTCTTATTTAACTTTGATCACTTGCACACCACCGGGTACTTACTGGGAGAGATTGGTAGTAACAGCTAAACTTACAAAAATATAGGGAATATATATTGTTGAATAACCCTATAATATATGATAAAATTCACTTCATGAAATTGAGCCAAGGACTATATTACTTTGTTGCTTTCTTTATTTTTGTTGGAGAAATTACCGAAAAAATCATTCTTAAACCAATTTACTATTTGTTAAAGAAAATTATTCTGATGGGTTTTAAGTTGATTGTTGGTATTAAATTTCCAATATTGAGGTTGTCTAGATCTCAATATTTAATTTCAGAAAAAATTAGATATTTTTTACTTGGCTGTTTTATTACCTTAATTTTTGTTTCTATTTTTCAATCGTTTTATTTTATAAAAGAATTACCGTCTCCTTATAATATTGGTAAAACTAACTATCCTTTATCGACCCATATTTATGATAGAAACAACAAACTGCTTTATGAAATTTATCGGGAGCAAAATCGAACCCCGGTAAATCTAAAAGAATTACCAGTTTATGTAGTTCAAGCAACGATTGCTATTGAGGATAAAGATTTTTATCGGCACCAAGGAGTGGCAATTTTTTCAGGAATAATTAGGGCTTTCAAGGAAATGGTTATTAATAAAAATTTGCAGGGTGGATCAACGATTACTCAACAGCTTGTTAAGACAGCTTTATTGACTCCTGAAAGAACAATAACAAGAAAAATCAAAGAAGTGATATTAGCTTTATGGACGGAAAAAATTTACAGCAAGGATAAAATTTTGGAAATGTATCTGAATCAAGTCCCGTATGGAGGTTCTTCTTACGGGATTGAAGAGGCATCTAAAACATATTTTGGAAAAAAAGCAAAAGATTTAACAATAGAAGAAGCTGCCTTATTAGCTGGTTTACCACAAGCGCCATCAATATATTCGCCATATATGAATCCTAAAGCAGCTCAAAAAAGAAGAAGTGAAGTTTTAACTTCGATGAAAAATCAGGGATATATCAACGAAGAATTAAGAGTTAAGAGTGAAGAATTAAAAGTTGAAGTATTGCCACCAAAAACTTTGATTCGGGCTCCTCACTTTGTATTTTATACTAAAAATCAGTTGGAAAATTATTTTGGTATAAAGACAGTTGAAGAAGGTGGCTTAAAAGTAAAAACAACTTTAGATTATAAAATTCAAGAAGAAGCGGAAAAAATTCTTAAAGAAGAACTGGAAAAAATTAACTATTTAAATGTTACCAACGGAGCAATTTTAGTAACCAGGCCAACAACTGGTGAGATACTTGCAATGGTAGGTTCTGTCGACTATTATCAACAATCCGGCGCTTTTAATGTCACCACGGCTCTACGTCAACCGGGAAGTTCAATCAAGCCAATTATGTATTCCTTAGCCTTACAAAAAGGCTATACTGCCGCATCAATTCTCGATGATTCGCCAGTTGTTTTTAATATTGCCGGATCTGAATCGTATAAGCCAGTTAATTATGATAATAAATTTCATGGAAAAGTACCTTTGCGCTATGCCTTAGCTAATTCTTACAACATTCCGGCTGTTAGAACTCTGAACAATATTGGAGTTAATAGTTTTATTGACTTTGCCACAAAAATGGGTATTAGTACCTGGAATGATAAATCCCGCTACGGATTATCTTTGACTTTAGGAGGTGGAGAAGTAACCATGGTTGATATGGCTGAAGCTTTCGGAGTGCTTGCGAACAAGGGATACAAAATACCAATTAATTATTTTCAAACAATAAAAGATAATAATGGCAATGTTTTGCGTGAGATGACACCTTTTAAAATAAAAGAAATAGATCCGGCCATTGCCTATATTATCAGTGATATTTTGTCTGATAATTTTGCCAGAATTTTTGCTTTTGGACCGGGCTCGTCTTTAGAAATTCCCGGTTATCGAGTCGCCGTTAAAACAGGAACGACTAATGATAAAAAAGATAACTGGACAATTGGTTATACTCCAGAATTTTTAGTAACCGTTTGGGTAGGGAATAATGACAATACCCCAATGAATCCATATCTAACTTCGGGTATCACCGGAGCCTCCCCAATCTGGAATAGAACAATGAGTTACTTATTAAAAAATTATGGGAGCGGTAATAAATGGTATGAAAAACCGGATAACATTGTAGAAAAAAATTGTTATTATGGAAGAAAAGAATACTTTGTTCGTGGAACGGAGAGTAGCACTAACTGCAGTCAGGCTTCTTTGGCCAGTCCAACGCCAACACCGTAAAAATACTACCAATACTACAAATAAACAAATACTACCAATGAATAATAAAAATAAAAAACAAATGATTAAATGATTAAATTATTTGTTTATTGAGTTATTTATTGGTTTATTGGTCGGATTGGTAGTATTGGTCGGATTAATAATCTTGTTGAATCCCACAAGCGATTGTAATACTTCCGGCGCTTTGACGCTTCCATCTTTTTGCTGGTAGTTTTCAAGAATAGCAATTAAAATTCTTGGAGACGCAAGAGCCGTGTTATTAAGCGAGAAACAGTATTCCGTTGAACCATCCTTTTTTCGGTATTTAATTTTTAGCCTTCGAGTTTGAAAGTCACCCATAATTGAATTGGACATCGTTTCACCGTAAGCGTTTCTTGAAGGCATCCAAGTTTCTGTATCATATTTTTTTATTTGTGGTTCTCCCATATCTCCCGTACACATCAATAAAACTCGATAAGGAAGTTTTAATTCTTCAAGAATTTCCTCACAGTTTTTTTGTAGTTCTTCATGTAATTTTTTTGCCTCTTCAACATCATTTTTGCCTATTATCACCTGTTCGATTTTCCAAAATTCGTGTACACGGTACAGGCCCTTAAGATCCTTTCCGTAAGATCCAGCTTCTTTTCGAAAACAAGGGGAAAAGGCTACAAATTTCTTTGGGAGATCCTTTTCATTGAGAATTTCACCAGCATAATATGCTGTCACGGGTTGCTCGGCCGTACCAGCCAGGTAGGCGTCAGTGTCATTGAGTATATAGGCTTCTTGTTCGCCCCAGGGAAACTGACCTGATCCAAAAAGAGTAAAGCCTTTAACGATTGATGGAGCGATCATTGGCGTGTACCCCTTTTTAACTAATTTCTGAAAAACATAAAAAAGAATTACAAATTGCAATTGGGCGGCTTGGTTTTTCAAAAAATATCCACGAAAACCAGAAACTTTTGATCCTCGTTCCAAATCAAATAAATCGAGTGATAGTCCTAAATCAAGATGCGATTTTAATTCAAAATCAAATTTTGGGATTTTTCCCCATTTTTTGACTTCAACGTTGCCGGATTCGTCTTTGCCGACGGGGACTTCTGGCAATGGGACATTGGGGACGAATGAGACTAATTGGTCTAATTGGACTGATATGACGGAAAGAGTTTCTTCAAACTTTTTTAATTCTTCTTTAATTTCCTTACCTCGAAGAATAGTTTTTTCGTCAGGTTTAACGTGCGAAGTTTTATTTCTTTCTTCACGAAGAACTTGAATCTTTTGAATTAATTTTCGACGCTCGTCGTCAAGTTCTAAGATTTTATCAACATCAACTTTGCGGTTTTTGTTTTTTGCCGCAAGAATAACTTTTTCTTTGTTGGCTCGGATATAGTCAAGAGATAACATAATAAGTTAAAAGTCAAAAGTTAGAATTCAAAAGTTAAAGTAAAAAGTTAAAAGTGTTTAAAACTTTTTAATTTTGACTTTCATTTTTGACTTTTGCCTTTTGAATTTTGACTTAATCTAAATCATATCAAATCCTCAATCTTTTTTGTCAACCTCTTCAGCGCTATCAATCTATGATTAACTTGTTGATGCTCCTCACCTGTCAGTTCATCATAATATTTATTAAATTTATCAACGATAAATATTGCGCGGTAAGGGTAACCAGGAATTATTATTGTTGAGGGAATTGTCGAAATACGACCGGATATTTTTTCTGTTTCGTAAATAACCTTATTTGTCTGTGGATCGTAAAAACAAAGGCAGGTTTCTAAATAAGCAGTTCTTTTTGGGCCTGTACAAGTTCGTAGGTTGGATAGGGTAAATTTAATAAGTTCTTCATCATCGGCATCATAACCTAACCAACGGCGTGACTTGACTCCGGGTTCATTATTAAGATAGGGGATGATTAACCCGCCATCATCTGATAACACCGGCAGGTGAATCAGGTCAGCGTAAAATTTGGCTTTGATGAAGGCATTTTCTTGAAAAGTCTTTCCTGTTTCCTCCGGTTGATTCTCCCCCACTCTTACGTCGTTTAATGTAAGAATCTTTATTCCCAGTTTTTCTAATTTTTGCAGGCCAATTTTTATTTCGGTAATTTTACCGGGATTTGTGGAAGCAATTAAAATTTTTTTCACTTTTTTAATAATGACAATGCTTTATCAAATCCAATATTTATTATTAATTCCCCGATCTTAGGTCCAAATGATTTCCCTGTCAAACGTTGATAAATAACTTCAAACGCCTCTTTGGGTTTTATTCCGGCAGATTTAATACATTCAAAAACAGTTTGTTGAATTTGCTCTTTATCATCTTTATTTTTTAAATGCTCCAATTGATTAATTAATTGGAGTAAAAATTGTTTTTGTTTTTCATTTAATGACAGCTTTGATACGGCCGTACGAGAGTTGTATTGAATATTTTCTTGGGCATATTTTTCCAAATAAATTTTTGCATATTTTATACGCTCTTCAAGGATTGCTTTTTCCTCAACGGTTAGTTCACTTTTCTTTTGCGTTTCAAAAAAATTTATTAAATCATTATTTTTTGATTTTAATAAATTGGCGATCGTCCTAAATCTAGGAATATAAAGTCTGATTTTTGGAAGAGGCTTAACTTCGGATAGTTCCATAATTCTGGCATAGTCTGCAGTTACCTCTCCAGCTTTATCTTTAGGTAAATTATTTTCGATTTTTAAAAAATATGATTCAAGACACCGATCATAATCATCAAAAAGATTGGGTATTGTATCGCCGACTGGATCAAAATCAAGATGGGTTTTGATTGGCGTGCGAACCAGCAAAAAACGGAGAAGGTCAGAAGGCAAAATTTCAGAAACTTCTTTAGCCGACGAACCTATTCCTTTTGATGAAGACATTTTTTTACCGCCAATTGTAAACCATTCGTAACCTCCAAGTGCGTCTGGGGCAATAGTTCCCAATATTTCTTTACAAAAATGAATGCCCATATCATAGGAGCCGCCGGAGGACATATGGTCTTTACCGGAAGACTCAATCGTAATGCCGATCACTTTCCAGTGAGCCGGCCAATCTAGTTTCCAGACAAGTTTACCGTTTTCATTAATTGGCTCAACTTTTCCTTCATAACCGCAGCCTTCAGTCCATTCGACCACTTTCGGTTCACATCGGTAATATACATATTTTCCATCCCATTTATAAACATTAGTGGTACTAATTTTTCCACATTTTTCACAGATCGGATTATAAGGAAACCAATTCACAGGACGTTCTTTTTTCACCACTTTTTTATAAATATTTCTGACAAGGTCGGCTTTATCAAGAATTAGTTTTATAACTTCGTTCATTTTGCCCGTGCGGTGCAGTTCCGATGACCAAATTATTTGCGGGTGACAGTTTATAGAGTTAAAGACAGAGATAAATTCTTGAGCGAAATAGTCAGCAAAGGATTTAAAACCGGGTTCCGGTGAAGGAATTTTGTAAAGGGGTTGTCCCATATATTTTCCCCATTTGTTTGCATCTAAATAAGAGGGCATTCCATCCATTGGATCCATGTCATTAAAAACATATGAAAATTTAGCATTGACTCCGATTTCTTTTAGAGCTTTATAAATTAAATCATGAACAATTACACCCCTAAGTGAACCGACGTGAATACGACCCGAAGGCGTCTTCATATCATCGACCCACTCCAAAGGGAGGCTTCGTTCTTTTAATCTTTTTGCTTCGCGGTCTGCCCAAATCATAAAAATAGGGACTAGTAACTAGGGATTAGTGACTAGAAATATTTAATTATCTAATTCTAACGTAGAAATCATTTAATCTCAACAATTTTGTACTGGACTTTGCCGGCGGGAATATTTACTTCAACTAAATCACCAACCTTTTTATTAATTAGGGCTTGACCAATTGGGGAGTTTTGGGAAAGTTTTTTATTCATTGGGTCGGCCTCAAATTCACCGACGATTTGAAATAATTCATTTTTTCCGTTGACTTCAACTGTGACAGACGATCCTATTTGGATTTGATCACCAGTATTATTGTTCGCAATAATTTCAACATTATTTAATATTCCTTCAATCTCCCTGACCCTTCCATCAACGAAAGCAAGCTCTTCTTTGGCAGCTGCGTATTCACTGTTTTCAGCAAGATCACCCATCGAACGGGCTTTTGACAATCTATCTATAGCCTTAGGCTTTTTAGTTTTCAATAAATCTTGATGTTCAATCTTTAAATCATCAAAACCTTTTTGTGTTAGTTGTATTTTTGGCATAAAAAAATATGATCCTTAAAGCGCTTTTTAAAAGCATGGATCAATGGTAAAATAGTACTAGATTTTGACCTGAAAGTCAATTAGCAGGCGCGTTCGTCTAGCCCGGCCTAGGACGGCAGGTTCTCATCCTGCAAATCGTGGGTTCAAATCCCACACGCGTCACTTAGCTTCTGTTTCAAATACCTTGTCATGAAATTCCCAGAATTTTCCTTGATCGGCCGCACAAAGAGAGGCTTCGGCGGTTTTCGCGGCATTAGGATGTATTTGAACTAGTGGGAAATTTTTGAAATATAAAGTGACATCATTTTTGTACTCATTCAAAATTTGTTTAACGGTTGGATAAGCTCGAATGCAATATGGGCATTCAAAGTCTGAGAATTCAACAATGGTAACCTTCCCATTTTTTGCTCCGGCAGCGACCATATTTTTAACATCAACTTCCTTTGTTGTAGGATCAAAGGCTTTGTTTGCTGGGTCGGAACAATATTTTTGTAACTCGGTCGAATAAGACGCACAATCAGAGGAAGCGGTTCCATTAATCTGTTTATCAATTATTTCCTTGAATAATGAAAAAGGAAAAGCTCCGGCTAAAAATTGACCGTTAATAAAAAATCCCGGTGTTCCTTGAACACCAAGACTTTGTCCGTAAGTGGTATCCTTATCAACCAACGTTTTTTTCTCTCCAGAGTCCAAGCATTTATTAAATTTTTCTGTATTGAGTTTAAGTTCTTTAGCCATTTTTTTAAGATTCACAACAGAAATAGGTGATTCTTGTTGGGCTGCGGGAGCTCCACCGGCGGTTCCAGAATTTATTTTTTTTTCTAACGAAAACATCTTAACTGACATAAAGACAAGAAAAAGGGTAATCACTCCCATCATTACGTAAAGAATGTTATTGTTGGGTTGAGAATAACTAATTGGTAATCGAGCCTGTTCATTCTGTCTTTTAGCTTTTGGCATAAGTATATTGAAAATTGTAAATTGATAATTCCTGCCTGCCGGCAGGCAGGGAAAATTATTTATCTTATAACTGTACCGTTTTTTAAATTTTTGTCAAGGGGAATAAGGAATGATTATTTCGCATAAATACGATAAAGATTACTGCCGATTTTTTCAAATTTATAGATTTCTATTTTTCCAATTTCTGAAGTATTTTTAACATGAGGTCCGCCGCAGAATTCTTTGGAATAATCATCAATAAAATAAACTTTAACCATATCGGGATATTTTTCCCGGAAAAAAGATCTGGCACCAAGTTTTAGCGCCTCTTCCTTTGGAACGATTTTATATTCAACAGGCAACGATTCTTTTATTTTGTTATTAATTATTTTTTCAACTTCTTTTATTTGTTCTTCCGTTGGCTTAATAGTGGAGGCAAAGTCAAAACGCAATCTTTCTGTTGTAATATTGGATCCTTCCTGACGGATATCTTTTCCTACAACGTCAAATAATGCCTGATGAAGAAGATGGGTTGCAGTATGGTATTTAATTGTTTGAACGGAGTGATCAGCGAGACCACCTTTAAATTTTCCGGCAGACCCTGATCTCGAAAGTTCTTTATGTTTTTCAAATTCTTTTCTGAATTTAATTTTATTAACTTTTTTATTTTGACTATCAAAGATTTCTTCCAATAGTTCGAGCGGCAATCCATATGACTGATAAAAATAAAAAGCTTTGTTTTCCAATTCATTGTCTGGGGTGTTTTTAATTTCTGACATTCCTCGCGTCAAGGCCTTTCCAAATTTATTCATTTCTTCTTGAATCACTGGGGTAATATTTTTGTTATCGTTTTTTATATCAAAGTAAATGTCTCCATAAGTTTCTATTACTCTTTGACAGAGTTCATCGAGCAAAAACATCTGTTTGATATCGATCCCCATTTTATGTAAATTAAAAGATGCTTTTCGCAATAATCTTCTCAGAATATATCCCTGCTCTTTGTTTGAAGGCATGACTCCTTGTTTAATTAAAAAAATCGACGTTTTCAAATGGTCGGCAACTATCCGCATTTCTTTTTTGTTATCTTGATATTTTTTCCCCGTCAATTTTTCCAAGGCCAAAATTATTTTTACAAAAATATTAGTTTCGAACAAATCATTTTTATCTTCAATGGCCATCGTGATTCGCTCTAACCCGCCACCAAAGTCAACATTCATCGCCGGTAATTCTTGGAAGGTACCGTCTGGTAGCTTCTTGTATTGCATAAAAACTGAATTGCCAATTTCAATAAATCTTCCGCAATCACAGTTTGGGTGACATTTCCCCCCAAATTTTTTATTATGCGGAATTTTTGTAAACTCATAAAATACTTCTGAATCTGGTCCTCCTGGTTCGCCAATCGGCATATTATCCGGAACGCCAGCTCTTGACCACCAGTTTCTTTCCGGACCATATTTAAAAATTTTATTTTCCGGAATTCCAATTTTTCCCCAAATTTGTATTGATTCTTTGTCAGGCGGAAGATTGTTTTTTTTATCTCCGGCAAATACCGTTACATAAAGTTTTTCTTTCGGTAGTTTTAATTCATTTGTTAAAAATTCCCAAAACCAAGTAAGCTGCTCCTTTTTAAAATAATCACCCAGAGACCAATTTCCCATCATTTCAAAAAAAGTATCATGACGATTGTCCCCAACTTCCTCAATATCTTGAGCTCTTATACAAGGTTGGATATTATAAACCCGTTTCCCCAAAGGATGGGTCTCTCCAAGAAGATAAGGAACCAGCTGTTGCATTCCAGAACCAGTAAATAAAGTTGTTGGATCGTTTTGGGGAACAAGTGGAATCGGAGGAATTTCCTTATGGTTATTTTTTTTCCAAAACTCTGCAAATTTTTTTCTTAGTTGGACATGAGTTAACATAATATTGTAAAATTATAACATTAAATCATTGTTTCATTGTTAAATTGTTTCATTGTTTTGGAACAATGGAGCAATGAAGCAATGGAACAATAGAACAATTATGCTTATAAAAACCTCAGACTCTAAATTGGTAAAATCATTTTTATCTAAACTATCTTTACCAAAACCCAATTCCCACAAAGGCCAAAATGGCCGAGTCTTGATCATTGGCGGCTCATCCCTGTTTCATTCCGCTTCACTTTGGGCGGCTGAAGTGGCTTCTCATTTTTGTGATATGGTTCACTATTCGTCAACTGTGGAAAATCAGGAAATATTTTTATCGTTAAAGAAAAAATTTCATAACGGTATAATCGTCCCTCAAGAAAAACTGATGGATTATGTAAAAGAAGATGACGCAATTTTAGTTGGGTCCGGAATGGTAAGACAAGATCAAAAATCAAAAATCAAATATCAAAACGACATATTAAAAATAAAAAATGAAGCAGAATACACTAGAGAATTGACATTTTATTTAATAAATAATTTTCCTAAAAAGAAGTTTGTTTTTGATGCTGGGGTACTACAAATGATGGATAAGGAATGGTTATTGAAATTAAAAACACCGGCAATTGTTACTCCTCACCAAAAGGAATTTGAAACATTATTTGGAGAAAAGGTTTTAGATCTCACCCTGGAAGAAAAGACAAAATTGGTCCAATCAACAGCAAAAAAATATAATACGATAATTTTATTAAAAGCTATCGTTGATATTATCTCCGACGGAAAAGAGGTATATTTAGTTGAAGGAGGTAATGCCGGGTTGACAAAAGGAGGTACGGGAGATATTTTAGCAGGTTTAACAACTGCTTTATCAACAAGTAATTCAACTTTGACTTCAGCTGTTGCCGCCTCGTTGTTACTAAAAAAAACCGGAGAAAAACTTTTTCACTCAAAAGGATACTGGTATAATGTAAGTAACGTTGTTGAATTGATTCCAGAAATTTTAACAAGGTCAATCGTTAAGGTCAGACCCTAAAGGGACTGACCTTCATAAAAAGTATGAAAAAAGAAACAATCATCGCAGTTTTTTTAGGTCTACTTTTTGGCGGGATTGTAGCCGTTTTTATTTCCTTAAAAAGTAAGGATATTGAGCTCTCAACCAACAAAGTAATTGCCCCACCTAAAGAAAATGTCTTGTCTCCAAATTTAACTGGAACTGAAATACAGTCTTTGGAATTATCTGAACCGGCTAACAATGCAATCTTTGATAATGACATTATTCGTTTTAAAGGAACTGCCGCCAAAGAGTCGCTAATTATCATTCAATCTCCAATTAAGGATTTAACGTTCAAAAATATTCAGGAAAAGTTTGATTTGGAATTTCCTTTGGCGCTAGGTGAAAATTCCATAAAAATTGTTGTTTACCCAAAAGAAAAACAGTTTAGACCACAAGAAAAATTTATAAAAGTTTATTATATTGACAGCGAATTATGATTAAAAAATTAAAAAATTGTTTCATTGTTATATTGTTCTATTGTTTTTTCACAAGTTCAATTGCTTTGGGACAAACTCCATCCTCTACTGCTTCATCGTCACCAACGGTTGTGGTTGATAAAGACATTCAACAACTAAAGGATAAAATTGCTAATAAGGTTTCGGAAATTAGAAAACAGAATAATAAAGCTATTTCCGGCTTTGTTCTAAAAATTGATGGAAATTCAATGAAATTGAGTAATAGTGGCGAAGTAAACCAAGTAAAATTTGATGATACTTTAACCAAAGTTTTTAAGGTATTAGGGACGACAAAAAAAGAAATTAAAACTGGTGACATTGAAAAAAATGATTACGCGATTGTTAGCGGAGTTGTAGCAGATAATATTATTACGGCCAATGTAGTTTTAATCGATGAAAATTTTTTAGTTGACTCGGGAAAAATCACTGAGATAAACAAAGAAGCATATAATATTAAAGTATTAACCAGTGACAAAAACACCTACAGTTTAGATATAGAAACAGGCACAAAGCAATATATGGTTAATATCAAAACCTTATTAAAAGAAACGGTCGGTTTCAGTAAATTAAAAGAAGGAGATACAGTTCATTTTGTTGTTAAAAAAACCGGCAACCCACCAGCTGACGAAAAAAATAATAATTATTCAGCTCTTAAAATCATGATAATTCCTCAGGAATACTTTATAAAATAATGTTTAACATATTCAAAAATTTCCTTAACTATAACCAACGGGAAATCAACCGATTACAAAAAAAAGTTGATGAGATTAATAAGCTTGAAGATAAAACGAGAAATTTAAAAGACACTGAATTTGTAACGGAAACAAAAAAACTTCAAAAAATTGTTCAAGCAGATGAGAATAAAATCGGTGAAATTTTACCATGGGCTTTTGCATTGGCTCGCGAGGCGGCTCGACGAACCCTTGGACAACGTCACTTTGACGTTCAACTGATTGCGGCTTTAGTCCTTCATGAAGGAAAAATTGCTGAACAAAAAACCGGTGAAGGAAAAACTCTTTCTTCAGTGCCGCCTCTATATTTAAATGCACTGTCCGGACAGGGTGTTCATTTAGTCACAGTCAATGATTATTTAGCCCGCCGCGACTGCGGGTGGATGGGTACGATCTTTAATTTTTTAGGATTAACAACAGCAGCGATGATTTCTGATCGATCATTTTTATTTGATTTAAAACATACCGATTCCGACGCAGTTGATTGGCGTCTCCAACATCTTCGGCCGGTTACCCGAAAGCAGGCATATCAGGCCGATATTACCTATGGAATTAACAGCGAATTTGGATTTGATTATTTACGTGATAATATGGCCCAAAATCCAGATGATACCGTACAACGAAAATATCACTATGCCATCATTGATGAAGCAGACTCAGTTTTGATAGATGAAGCAAGAACTCCGCATATAATTTCGGCTCCAAACGAAGAAGATACTTCCAAATATTATCTTTACCCAAAAATTATTAATCAGCTTGCTGAAAAGCAAGATTATGTTATTGATGAAAAGTTAAGGACGGCTAATTTAACCGATGCTGGAATAAAAAAAATTGAAGGAATCATAGATGTTTCCAATATTTATGAAAAAGACTTTGACACTCTATTTCATATTGAAGCGGCTTTGAAAGCAAATACGCTTTTTAAATTGGATAAAGATTATATTGTCAAAGATAACGAAGTAATTATTGTTGATGAGTTTACCGGTCGCCTACTTCAAGGACGACGATTTTCCGAGGGTTTACATCAGGCGATTGAAGCTAAGGAGGGTGTTACCATCCAAAGGGAGTCAAAAACTTTAGCAACTGTTTCTTTACAGAATTATTTTAGAATGTACAAAAAATTAGCCGGAATGACGGGAACGGCCACGACTGAAGCGGAAGAATTTCATAAAATTTATAATGCTGATGTAGTTTCAATTCCTACCCACATGCCGATGAAGCGAAAAGATGAGCCGGACATGATTTATAAAACCGAGAAAGGAAAGTTTGACGCTGTAGTTGAGGAAATTGCCAAAAACTTTAAAATTGGTCGGCCAATTTTGGTTGGAACCACTTCAATTGAAAAGAATGAGTATCTATCAACACTTTTAAAAAATAAAGGTGTTCCTCATCAACTATTAAATGCTAAAAATCATGAACATGAGGCGAAAATCATTGCCAGTGCCGGAGAACGCGGGGCAGTGACCGTTGCCACCAATATGGCTGGCCGAGGAGTTGATATTGTCCTTGGCGGAGCTGTACCTGTTAATAATAAATTAATAAATGATTGGCAAAAAAAACATGACGAAATAGTTAGACTTGATGGACTTTACGTACTTGGAACTGAAAAGCACGAATCGAGAAGAATTGATAATCAATTGCGTGGTCGTTCCGGCCGTCAGGGAGACCCTGGTGAATCAAGATTCTTTGTTTCACTGGAGGACGATCTGATGCGAATTTTTGGCGGAGAACAGATATCTAAAATGATGACTTTCTTGAATTTTCCCGAAGATCAACCTCTGACTCATTCAATGGTCACTAAGGCAATTGAACAAGCCCAGGTAAAGGTTGAAGGCTTTAATTTTGATATCCGAAAACATTTGGTTGATTTCGATGACGTTTTAAATAAACAAAGACAGATTGTTTACGAACTGCGGAAAAAAATACTTTTTGGTAGTAAGAACGATAAAGATTTTAAGATGACAATTTTAGATATTTTTGGAGAAGAAATTAACGTGTTGGTTAATAATTACATGATGAATATTGATCAGTTGACTGATGAAGATAAAGGAAAATTAATTCAGGAATTAAATATGATAGTTCCGTTTGAAGAAAAAGAATTAACATCTTTAATTCAATCAAAAAACAGCGAAAAAATTATTAACTTTTTGAATCAAATAATAGATAAACAATACAACGTTAGAGAGAAAAAATTTGGTAAAGAAGTTTGGACTGACGTTATTAGAACCGTGGTTTTATCTACAATTGATAAATTTTGGATGGATCATTTGACGGCAATTGAGGATTTGCGTGAAGGTATTAATCTGCGAGGTTATGGACAACTTGATCCACTGGTCGAGTATAAAAACGAAGCCTATTCGATGTTTGAGAAATTAATCGGAAATATTAATTTTGAGGTTACCAGGCGTTTGTTTAAAATTGAAATTAACGTAGGGGCGAATTTTAATTTGCCCGTTCATACGCATGAACAGCCGAAGATGATTCTTCAATCGGCTTCGGCTATAGATCCGTTTAGAGCAAATAACCAAGATCCAAATTCCAATAACCAAACAAATTCCAATCCGCCAGCTGGCGGACAAATTCCAATTACCAAACCTCATGGAAAATTAGGCCGCAATGATAAATGCTGGTGCGGGAGCGGGAAAAAATATAAAAAATGCCATTATCCTAATTAATTTAAAATAAATAACAAAACACAAATAACAAATATTAATTGAATAACAAATAATAAATAACAAAAAAGAAAATTAAGAATTCTTAATAATTGCTGAGAAGATTAAAAGAAGTTCTTGAGCTTCAGACCAGAGTATTTTTAGTTCATCTTTTTTATTAGGAAATAGATTAATTAATATTCTTAGCCAATAGGTAGTTTCTTTTGCCTCTTTTTTGCAAATGCTAATTTTACTTTTAAAGTCACGTTTTGAAACACTTCCGTTAGCTTCCATATAATTAGCTCCAATACTTGTTGCGCTTTTTATTAACTGTCTTATTTGATTTTCAGTCAAATAATCTACTGTTATTGTTCTACAAAAATCAAAAATTTTTGTAGAGAAAACAGCTGTTCTTTCCTCAAGGTCAAACTTATGTTTATATTTTTGGTTCAACATTTATTATTTGTTATTTAAAATTCAATTATTATTTATTATTTAATATTTGTTATTATCTTGTCAATCGCTTATAACCTACAAAAGAAGCTTTTTGGATTATCAGAACAACAAAAAATTGACGAATGATACTTCATTAATTTGACATGAAAATAGTTAGTGTGATATAGTATGAGTGTTGGCAGTTGTTAAATTATATGTCAACCGAAATCTTGGAAAGCACAGCCGGATTGGAAACAGAATGGATATTTGATACTATTTTTCTTCTATTTTTGTTGCCCTTTTTTGCTTTTACTAACACTTAGTTACATGACTTCCAAATACCTAGATTGTTTACCTTAGCTTCCGCTTGATCATCTTTAAATTGTTGTGAATATTTAATATCAGGTTTTATCATCATAATTTTGGCAAAGCCGTTTGTTATTAGATAATCGTTGACAAAGAGATCACCAACATAAACATAGCGAAGAAGTCTTCCATATTTATCTTTATCAGAAACGTCTTTAATAAGAGTAATGGTTTTTCCTTCAAGCAATTTTTTATTTTCCAAGTAAGATTCATTGGCAAAACATTGTTCGCTCTCAGGAGAATTTACACCAATATATCTAACCTTAATTTTTCCTTCAATCTCAATCGTGTCTCCATCAATGACGCGGATAACTTTGACTTGGGTCAAGCACGCTTGACCCCTACATGATTCTGGTGTTGAAACATTTGTTGGAACAATCGAAACTTTTGGCAAGGGATTATTTTTACCAAAAAATATTTGAATAACCGCCAAAATTATTGCCAAAACATAGACAGTTTGTTTTTTCGTCAGTCCGGTCATTTAAATTAATTTTAACAAAAATATCATTAAAAAAAATAAATACGTTTCAGCCCCTCTTGGCAAGTAGTAGTAGTAGTAGTAGTAGTAGAATGAGCGTCATATGGCTGAAAAACATAAAAAGGTACCGTTGACAAAGTTAGGTTTTGGAAAGAATAAGGATGTTTTTTCGTTTAATAAAATGATAAAAGACAACATAGTGGAAATGCTAGGAACTACTTGGTTTGGGGGAATTTGGATAATATTATATAAAACCAATCCTGAAATGATTGCAGAAATGAGTGATAGATATCAAGAAGCAATGGTAAAGAGAAGTTATGATCGACGAGAAGGTACTGGAAAAGAATAAAATAACAAGTTTTTTTACTTTACCGTCACGCTTTTTTAATTTTTGTATCCGCTTTATAACCCCAATACATATTGGCGGCGGCAACAATTGCTAACATAATGCCCACAATCCCAATCGTAATATAGAAAAGCATAATATTGTTCATATTATTTTTTACTTTTAACTAATAAAACACTTATTATCCAAAATCCAATTGTAATGACTAAACCTGTTAACATTTTTATTATATCAAAATTATTCATTAAGAAAGGAAAAACCATTGAACCTAAACAGACTTGACCAATATCCATGCAAATTTCTGAAATTCTGTTAATTCTTGCATTATAAATATTCACAAAAAAATATTAATAAAACAAAAAATGTTTGTCTACCGTTTATAACCTACAAAAGTGGAAGTTTAGATTGTTGGAAGTGCTTTTATTTATTGAATGATACCTGATAAACTTAGCCTCGAACGTCAAGGCTTGCTATACGACGTACGTCCACAAGATAATAATTGAATTGAATTATTTGTAGAACGACCTGCCTGCCGGCAGGCAGGTGAATCGTTCCACTACTTCAATTCAGCCCCTATTGACAAGTAGCAGTAGTAGTAGTAAAATCTTCTCGTTATGTTAGAAATGACGGTAAGAAATACAAGATTAGCTCTGCTTGATAACAGAATATCAAATTTTGCTGAAGGGTTTCGTAATGGTATCACTAGTCGCGATTATTTCATCAAATGTAGAGAAATAATATATGGAAATAAATTTTTTAAAGGTAGCGCAACCATATATATATTAGGACAAGATACAGATACACCGCTACCTCAAGACGTTAACAAATTATTCCAAGAAATTAATATATGTGATGCAAAAGCCTTCGCAAATGGATCAAAAACCGTATTGGGAATTTCTGGGTGGGTTTATGCTGGAGCCGATAGTAATACAGGTCCTGAAAATTGGTCAAAGTCATTTTCTTTCGAAAGATAACAATTTATTTTATCACTTCACCGTCACGCTCTTCGCAAGATTTCGAGGTTTGTCAGGGTCGGCGCCGCGGCCAACACCTAAATAATATCCAAGTAATTGTCCAACGATGATGTTGGCAAATATCGTCAAATCGTCAAGGTCAGGAGTCTTTATCAAAACATCAAACTCACTTGATTCAAATGGAGCAACCCCGATGATCAAGCCACCGCGGGCTTTAATTTCAGCGGCGCTGGAAAGGACTTCATCTTTAATCTCATCATTTGATGCTAGGACAAAACAAGGAGTCCCTTTTTGAATTAAAGTAATCACTCCATGTTTCAGTTCACCGGCGGCAAACGGTTCGGCATGAATATAACTGGTTTCTTTTATCTTTAAAGCAAACTCAAGGGTTGCCGGATAGTTTAGGTGTTTACCAATAAGATACATATGCTCTTCATCCATTAAATTTTTCGCTGTATCGATTAATCGATTAATCAATACAGAATTAAGCCAGTCTCTTAAAACCTCACCTAATTTATTAATTTTAATTTTACCCTCCCCATACTGATTCGCGACGGCCGTCGTCAATAGGTAAAGAGTTGAGAGTTGGGAAGTAAAAGCTTTGGTTGAAACTACAGCGATCTCTGGTCCGGCGCCGACGGACAAAACTGTGTCAGCTAATCTTTCTAAAGTTGATCCACGAGCGTTTATAACAGCAACAACTTCAGCTCCTCTTTTTTTTGCCTCTTTGACCGCAATTAAAGTATCAGCTGTCTCGCCTGATTGAGAAATAGCAAAGACTAAAGTTTTTTTATCAATAAATTTTGAAAACGGCATAAACTCGTAAGATGGAATTGCTTGAACATCAATACCTTGCTGGGCAAAAAAATATTTAGTTGCCAAAGCACAATAAGAAGCTGTTCCACATCCGGTTAAAACAACTTTGTAGCCTGAATTAATTTTATTGGCAAGTTTTCTAATTTCGTTTTCATTAATTGATGTTGTCTTTGGAATCGTTTTCAGCTGTTCATAGATTTCTTTAAGTAGAAAATGGGGATACCCGCTTTTTTCAGCATCCTCAAGTTTCCAGTCAAGAACTTGTGAAACAAGAGCTTTTTCTTTTTCGGCTTTAAGATCAAAAAGCTTCACTCCGGAGTTACTTAAAACAACTGCCTCTCCGTCATTCAGGAAATAAACTTTATTGGTTTCTTTCAAAAATGCCGGGACGTCGGAGGCAAGAAAAAATTGGCTTGATCCTAAACCAACAACTAATGGTGAACCATTTCGGCAGGCAATAATCGTCTTTGAATCAAAATCTAAAACAGCAATAGCATTAGATCCTCTTAATAATTTAAAAGTTTCAAAAATTGCTTCATTAATTTTTTTAGATTTGGATTTTTCTTCAATTTGATGAGCGATCACTTCAGTATCAGTTTCAGAAACAAATTGGTGACATTTTTTTATTAACTCTTCTTTGATTTCTTGATAATTTTCAACAATGCCGTTATGAATGACGGCAATTTTTTTGTTGCAATCAAGATGGGGATGAGCATTGCTATCTGTGACGCCGCCGTGAGTAGCCCAACGGGTATGACCTAAAGCAATTAATCCTGATGGTAAATTAGTTTTCGCCTCTCCTATTTTACCAATATGCTTATCAACATTTATTTCAATGCTATTTTCAGGAATAACGGCAATGCCCCAGGAATCGTAACCGCGGTATTCCAGCTTTTTTAAGCCCTCAAGAACAGTTTGGGCCGCCTGATTGTTTTTATCGTTAATGATTCCGTATATTCCGCACATATATAAATGATAACAAATATTAAAATCCAATTGCTTCATTGTTCAATTGCTCCATTGTTATTTGGTAACAATGAAACCATGAAACAATGTAACAATCGATTGGCTACATAACTTATATTAATCAAAATAAACCAATTTGGTCAGGTCTATTATTTTTTGACTGTACTTTTTCAACCTCTTTTATACTAAAAATTCTTTTTATCAACGTGTTCATTTGGTATTGTGTCAAAAATTCAATTAACTTTTTATTAAAGCCTTTAAACTTTAATTTATCAATATTTAAGTCAATCTCAACATCGGTCATAATGGTTGCCAGCTTTTTAGAAAGATAAACGCTGTCTTTTTCTTTTTTCAAAATCTCTTTAACTTTTTCTGATTCAACCTTATCAATATCTTTATAAATTTGTTCAACAGTCCCAAATTGGTGAATTAATTTAGAAGCAGTCTTTGGTCCAATGCCGGAAGCTCCCGGATAGTTATCAGACGGATCACCAACTAAAGCTTTATACTCAATAATTTGATTTGGGGAAACATCAAGTTTTTTTTCTACTTCTGATCTATCAAATATTTTAATATTTGCCAACCCAAGTTGAGGGGCGGCTACAAATACATTATCAGTTATTAGTTGAAAAATATCTTTATCTCCGGTAAGTATGACAACTCTAAATTTATTAGTTTCAAAAATCCTTGTGATTGTTCCAATTAAATCATCAGCTTCAAACCCATCTTTTTCCATTCTTTCAATTCCTGCGGCATCAACCGCTTGTTTGACCAACGGGATTTGAATAATAAAATCATCATCAATTTTTGGTCTTTGACTTTGATATTCCTTAAATAATTTATTTCTGAAAGTAGCTTTAGGCGTATCAAAACAAGAAATCAAATAATCCGGCTTAAAATCTGTGACGACTTTATTAAGCATTGAAAGATATCCATAAACAACATTGGTCGGTGTTCCATCGGCAGCTTTAAAAGGAGGTAGGGCGTGATAGGCGCGGTGCATGATGGCGTTACCATCGATCAGAAGGAGTGTTTTCATAAAAATTCTAAATAATAAATTCCAAGTTCCAAATAAACTCTAAATTATAAGCACTATATACTAAATGGTTTAAAATTTATTATTTAATATTTATGATTTATTTGTGATTCGTTATTTAAGATTTAAAATTTTGTTTTTTGCCAACTATCTTTTCAAACTCATCTTGATCAATGCTTTCTTTTTTAATCAAGACATCAGCCACCTTGTCCATCAAATTTTTTTTAGATTTTACAATTGCGATTGCTTGATTATAGGCGACCATAATAATTTTTTTTATTTCGGCATCAATACTATTCATTACTTCCTGAGAAAGAACATTCTGTTCATAATAAGTTTTCCCCCATTCGGTAACGTCCCTGGTTGGTCCAAAGTTTATTGGTCCGAGTGAACTCATTCCGTATTCCACAACCATAGCTTTGGCAACCGAAGTGGCCTGATCAAAATCATTAGATGCGCCGGTAGTCAGCTCATTGAAAATTACTTCTTCAGCTGCTCGTCCTCCCATCATAACTGCAATGCGCTCCAATAAATGAGTTTTTGTTTCGTGGAGCTTGTCTTTGGCCGGTGGGATTAAAGTATAACCTAAAGCCATCCCTCGGGAAACGATAGAAATCCTATGAACCGAATCAGTATGGGGTAAAAAATGGGAAACAACTGCGTGTCCGACTTCGTGATAAGCAGTTAATTTTTTGTCCAAATCAGATTGGAGACGTTTTTTTTCCGGACCAAGCTTAACTTTGGTGGCAGCATCTTCGATATCTTCCATATTGATTTTTTCCCTAGCTACTCGAGCAGCTGAAATCGCCGCTTCATTCAGCATGTTTTCTAAATCGGCTCCGGAATAGCCGACGGTACGCCTGGCAACTCGATCCCAACTGACGGTTTCATCAAATGGCTTACCTTTAGCATGAATTTTAACTATTGCTTTTCGGCCTTCAACATCAGGAAAATCAACGATGACTCTTCGGTCAAAACGTCCCGGTCGAAGAAGAGCCGTATCAAGTAAATCTCCGCGATTAGTGGCCGCAACAACAACTACTTGTTCATTTGGATTAAATCCATCCATTTCAACTAAAATTTGATTCAAAGTTTGTTCTCTTTCGTCATGTGACGGCATCATTCCAACTGATCTTGCTCTGCCGATTGCATCAATTTCATCAATAAAAATAATTGCGGGAGCGCTTTTTTTGGCGGTTGCAAAAAGATCTCGGACTCGAGCCGCCCCAATTCCGACCAACATTTCCATAAATTCCGAACCGGCAATTGAAAAGAAAGGAACATGAGCTTCTCCTGCGACCGCCTTAGCCAGTAAGGTTTTCCCGCAACCGGCCGGACCAACCAACAAAACGCCTTTTGGAGTTCTAGCTCCAAGTTTTTTATATTTTCCAGGGTTCTTTAAAAAATCAACGATCTCAACCAGTTCTTTTTTGGCTTCGTCGACGCCGGCAACATCGTTAAAAGTTGTATTAGTCATACTTTTTTGAAATCTTTTTCCCCGGTTTTGCCCGAATGAAAAAACAGAATCCTGAGCGCCTTTGGCCTGACGGAAAAGGAATATAAAAAAAGCGACCATTAATATCGTTGGCAAAATATTACCAATAATACCTGCCAGTCCAGTCGCTCCTTGCGTATCTTTGATATTTATATCAATCTTTTCCGGATTAACACCGGCTTCTTTCAAAGTTTTTACAAAAGTTTCTCCAGCTTCTTTATAAGAGATTGACAATGTATCGTTTTTATAATAAATCAAAAGTTTATTATCTATAAGATCAATTTTTTTAATTTTTCCATCTTTGGCTTCTTTGACAATTGTAGTGATGGATTTTTCCGGCGCCACTTGTTTGACTTCATTTTTTATAGAGCGGTATGCATAAAAGAGGAATAAAAAAACAAAAAATATTACGAAAAAATTACGAAGATTTATATTAAATTTAAATTGGGTAACTTTGAATCCATTATTTTTTTTGGCCATAAGCCTTATTTTAACAGAAATTTTGATAAAATTAAGGACATCATTGTTAAATTGTTTCATTGTTCTATTGTTATGAGAACGACTAAAATAAATCAGGAGAATTATAGAAAAGCCATAAATCAAAGCGTAAAAGTATTGGAGGAGGGTGGATTGATAATTTTTCCAACTGATACGGTTTATGGTCTTTTAGTTGATGCGACTAATGAACAGGCGGTAAAAAAATTAATTATTTTTAAAAACCGGCCGGCGGGAAAACCAATTTCTGTTTTCTGTAACCTTGATTTATTAAATCAATTAGTAACAATTAACAATCAACAATTAACAACTCTCAAACAAATTCTTCCTGGCCCGTTTACGGTTATTTTGCCATCAAAACATAATGTTAATAAATTACTAGAATCGGAATCAGGCACTTTAGGAATTAGGGTACCAATGTATCGATACATTGAAGTATTAGTCAATAAGTTTAAAAAACCGATTACGGCAACATCAGCTAATTTGGCCGGGCGTTCACCTCATTATTCTATTAAAACATTATTCAACGAATTGGCCGAAAAACAGAAGCAATTAATTGATTTGGTCATTGATGCGGGAACATTGTTTAAAAACAAACCATCAACAGTGGTTGACCTGACTCAGTCTGATGTTAAAATTTTACGTCAAGGAGATATTAATTTTTTAAAAAAATCAAAAACTTTTTTATCAAAAACATCTGAAGAAACAAAAAATATTGCCAAAAAAATATTTCAATCGTACAGACAAGGCAATGCCTTGTCTCTACAAAATAAACCATTAATTTTTATCATTGAAGGTGAGATGGGGGTTGGTAAAACAGTTTTTGTTAAGGGGATTGGCGAACAGCTTGGTATAAAAAATATCATTTCTCCAACGTATGTAATATATTATGAATACAAAAATTTTTATCATTTTGATTTATGTAATATTGAAAATAATGATGAATTTAAACATTTGGGTTTAGAAAAATTTCTTATTCCTGAAAATATCTTGTGTTTTGAGTGGGGAGAAAAGGCGGGAGAGATTATTGAACTACTTAAGAGTAGGGGAGAGATTGTTTATGTGAGGATGAAGTATGTTAATGAGGGGGAAAGAGAAATTATAGTAAAAGATTAAAGATTAAATCTTAAATATTAAAAAAATATTAAACATATTAATTTTTAAATTTTAAACGTTTAATCTTTAATATTTATTTAACCTTTAACATTTAAGACTTAAAAATTATGACTATTTTAGCCATAGACACTTCCTGTGATGAAACTTCAGTGGCCGTAACTAACGGCCGAAAAGTTTTATCAAACGTTATCTATTCTCAGATACTTTTACACAAAAAATGGGGAGGGGTGGTACCATCAATAGCAAAGAGGGCTCATGAAGAGAGGATTGATTATGTGGTTGAGGAAACATTTCGTAAGGTAGGGAACAAAAATTTTTGTTCCTTACAAAACATCGACGCAATTGCCGTTACCCAGGGGCCTGGTTTGGCGGTGGCTCTTGAAGTCGGGATAAAAAAAGCTAAAGAGCTGGCAAATAAATATAACAAAAAATTAATTACCGTCAATCATTTAGAAGGCCACATTTATTCTGTCTTTGTTCAAAACAGTAAAGGAAATCCAAAACGTGATTTTAAATTTCCTTATCTGGCTTTAATTATTTCCGGTGGACATACCGAATTTGTCATTTTCAAAAATCACCTGGAATACGAAATAATTGGTCAGACTCTAGACGATGCGGCAGGTGAAGCGTTAGATAAAGCGGCAAAATTATTAGGTCTTGGGTATCCGGGTGGACCGGTGATGGAGAGATTAGCTAAAGAAGCTGGAAATATTGATAGCTATAATTTTCCCCGGCCAATGCTGAAATCCAAAGATCTAAATTTTTCTTTTTCGGGTTTAAAAACATCCTTTTATTATTTTTTGAAAAAAAATCCTAATAAAACCTCGGAAGTTAAGTTACTGGCCAGCTCTTTTCAGGAAGCTGTTTTTGATACCTTGATCAAAAAAACTGAAAAAGCAATCAAGCTCACTACAATTAATCAATTAATTGTAGTGGGGGGAGTGGTAGCCAATCTAAGGCTAAGAAAATTAATGAGAGACCTGATAAAGAAGTATCAAGGAAAGGTTTTGTTTCCTACATATAAGTATCTAAACGGTGATAACGCAACAATGATTGGAGTGGTCGCTGGATATAAAACTAAAGTGGGTAAATTTGTTGAAAATATTGATGAACTTGATAGGATTCCAAGATTGAGTCTTTAATTAGATTGACTTCATATTTTTTTTTGTTAAACTATTACTAACCAAGTATATGTTAGCAATAACTAAACAATCAGACTACGGACTAATATTGATTTCATTTGTTTACAAAAAAGATAGACTGGTCAAGCTATCTGAATTAATTAAAGAAACAAAACTACCCAGGAGATTTTTGGCCCGGATCGCAGCGAAATTAACAAAACGTAGTTTGTTAATTAGTAAAGAGGGTAAATCGGGCGGTTATATAATTTCTTCAAAAGTAAAAAAAATTTCTCTATATGAATATTTAACAATTTTTGAAAACGATGTTGTTGTCAGCAGTTGTGTTGATGACGATTTTGATTGCAAGTTTGAAAAGATATGCAATCATAAAGATTTTATTAAAAAAAGATTAAATGTGATCTTAATAAAAGAACTCAAAAAAATTAAATTACTTCAACTAATCGATTGACATAACTATGTTGGAATTAAAAAATCTTACCATTAACGTTTCTGATAAAAAAATAATTAGAAACTTAAATTTAAAATTAGAAAAAAATAAAATCTATGTTTTAATGGGTCCAAACGGCAGTGGAAAATCTACTTTAGCAATGTCGATCGCCGGTCATCCTTTGTACCTTATAAAAAAAGGGAAGATCATTTTTAATGAAAAAAATATTACTAAAGCTAGTCCTGATGAAAGATCCCAATCAGGAATATTTTTATCTTTTCAGTCACCCTTATCACTATCAGGTGTAAGTATATATTCACTTTTAAGGACTGCTATTGCAGGTCGCAAGGACCCACTTGCTTTAAGAGAAGAGATTGAAAAAACCGCCAAACTATTAAAAATAAAAAAAGAACTTTTAGATCGATCGTTAAACGAGGGAGCATCAGGTGGAGAAAGAAAAAAAATTGAATTATTACAGGCGGCAATTCTTGACCCAAAGTTTATCATCTTTGATGAAATTGATACGGGGGTTGATATTGATGCTTTGAAGACAATAGCCCAGTTTATGGAAAAAAATAAAAAAGGAAAAACCTATCTTTTAATTACTCACTACAACAGAATTTTAAAGTACGTTAAGCCCGATGTAGTATTAGTTATGATGGAAGGGAAAATCGTTAAACGGGGGAACTATAAATTGGCTGAAGAAATAGAAAAAAATGGATATGAAAAAATCTGACTTAAATCTCGATTATAAATTCGGTTTTTCCATGCCGGAAAATAACATATTTAAAGCAGAAAAAGGTTTGAATAAAAAGACAGTTGAAGATATTTCTTCTTTAAAAAAAGAACCGGTATGGATGAAGGAATTTCGTTTAAAAGCTTACAAAGGTTTTTTAAAAAGAAAAATACCCAATTGGGGAGCCGATCTTTCAAAGATAGATTTTGATGACATCTACTATTACATCAAACCAACAGAAAAACAGGTTAATTCTTGGGCTGATCTTCCTAAAGAAATTAAAGATACTTACGATCGGATTGGTGTTCCGGAAGCAGAAAAAAACTTTTTATCTGGTGTTTCAGCACAATATGAATCTGAGGTAGTTTATGAAAGTATAAACAGAGAACTGAATAAACGGGGAGTAATTTTTTGTGATATGGATACGGCTTTAAGAAAGTATCCAGAAATTATTAAAGAATATTTTGGAACATTAATTAGTCCATATGATAATAAATTTGCTTCGCTAAATTCGGCCGTTTGGTCTGGTGGTTCTTTTGTATATGTTCCAAAAGGTGTTAAATTACCAATGCCTTTACAGGCATATTTCAGAATAAATGCCGAACGCTTTGGCCAGTTTGAAAGAACTTTGATAATTGCCGAGGAAGGAAGCTTTGTTCATTATATCGAAGGTTGTACGGCTCCAATTTATACAACCGCCTCTCTCCATGCGGCCGTAGTTGAAATTTTTGTAAAAAAAGGAGCTAGGGTTCGTTACACAACTGTTCAAAATTGGAGTCATAATATTTATAATTTAGTAACCAAAAGGGCGATCGTGGATGAAGAAGGAATAATGGAATGGGTTGATTGTAATATAGGTAGCGGGGTAACAATGAAATACCCCAGTATTATTTTAAAAGGGAGAAAATCACACGGCGAAGTGCTTTCGATTGCTTACGCCGCCCGCGGACAGCATCAGGACGCAGGGGCGAAGATGTATCATCTATCACCGGACACTTCCTCTCGAATAATTTCTAAATCTATTTCTAAGGCTGGAGGACGAACTTCATATAGAGGTTTGGTTTCGGTATCACCTGGAGCCACAAATTCTAGAGTTTACGTTTCTTGTGATGCTTTATTAATGGATGAACAATCCCGTTCTGACACTTATCCTTATATGAGGATTAACGAAAAAGATTGTGAAGTTCAGCATGAGGCAACCGTCGAAAAATTAGGCGAAGAAAAATTATTTTACTTAACATCTCGCGGAATTAAAAAGCCTGAGGCAGAAACTTTATTGGTTAATGGCTTTATTGAGCCGGTTGTTAAGGAAATACCTTTGGAGTACTCAATAGAATTAAATAGGTTAATTAGGATGGAGATGTCAGGAAGTGTAGGATGATAGATTGTTACATTGTTTCATTGCTTCATTGTTAAAACAAAACAACAATGAGACAATTAAACAATGAAACCATGAAAAATATGCAATTTATAAATCTCAACGAAACAAAAAAGACAAAATTAGAATTTAACAAACCAGGTGATTATTTGGTCTTTTTCCATAATCTCTCCGGTGAGTTTGACTTTAACATAAATTCAAGCGGAGTTAATCTTGATATTTTAGGTTTATTTGTTGGCAAAAAATCTGACAACTTTAAATTGAAAACAAATCAATATCATATTGCGCCAGGTTCAACTTCGAATTTATTGATCAAAGGAGTGTTTGATGATCAGTCGAAGTTTATTTATCAAGGATTAATAAAGATAGAGAAAACAGGACAAAAATCTCATGCTTATCAAAAAAATAAAAATTTAATTTTATCGGAAAAAGTTTATATAGATTCGCGACCGTTTTTGGAAATTTTAGCCAATGATGTTTTCTGTACCCACGGATCAACCACAGGAAAGATAAACGAAGAGTCGTTGTTTTATTTAAAAAGTCGTGGCCTTGACCAAAAAATAGCCGAGCAACTTTATGTTTCAGGCTTTATTCAGGAAATTATTGATAAAATTAAGCCTTATAAGGTTAGCACAATAATATGTTAAATAGAAATTTAATTCAGAAACAATTCCCAATTTTTCAACATCAATCAAATCTAGTGTATCTTGATTCAACTGCTACCTCTTTAAAACCAAAAATAGTGATTGATAAGATAAAAGAATATTATGAAGAATATTCAGCCAATGTTTTTCGGGGTATTTATCCGATGTCTGAAAAAGCTACGATAGAGTTCGAAGAAACAAGAAGCATAGTTTCCAAGTTTATTAACGCAAATAAATCTGAAGAAATTATTTTCACTAGAAACACGACTGAGTCTCTAAATTTACTTGCCTATTCATTAGGGAGAAAGATTGTTGAGACAGATGATGAGATTGTTACAACGATTATGGAGCACCATTCAAATTTTGTTCCATGGCAGGTATTAGCAAGTGAAGTGGGAGCGACTTTTAAAATCATAGATATTGATGATGAAGGATATTTAGATTTAGGATTGGAAAAAGTCAAAAATCAAAAGTTAAAAGTCTTGGAACAAATCATTACAAAAAAAACTAAAATTTTGACGTTGACTTACGTATCAAATGTTTTGGGAACAATAAATCCAGTTAAAGAAATAATTAAAGAGGCGAAAAAAATAAATCCAGAAATCATTGTCATTGTTGACGCGGCACAGGCAGTACCTCATTTGAAAATTGATGTTCAGGATTTAGGAGCTGACTTCATAGTTTTTTCTTCCCATAAAATGCTCGGGCCAACTGGTGTTGGAGTACTCTGGGGAAAAGAAAAAATCTTGCAAGAAATGTATCCATTTATGTATGGTGGAGATATGATAGACGAAGTTTACATTGATAGAAGCACCTACAAAAATCCACCTCATAAATTTGAGGCAGGAACTCCGGCCATTGGCGAGACAATCGCTTTTAAAGAAGCAATAAATTTTTTAGATAAAATCGGCATGGGCAATATTAGGGAACATGAAAAAAAAATAACAGATTTTGCGATTAATCGATTAATCGATACGTTTGGTCAGTCGATCAAAATTTACGGGCCAAAAAATATTGAAGATAGGGGAGGAATTATTTCCTTCAGTTTTGCCAAGTTCCATCCTCATGACATTGCCCAGATTTTGGCCGATGAAGGGATTTGTGTGCGGGCTGGTCATCACTGCGCCATGCCGTTACATACTTGTTTAAATGTTCCAGCAACAGTCAGAGCCAGTTTCTATATTTATAATGACGAAAGGGATGTTGAGAAGTTAGTCGAAGGGTTGAAGAAAGTAAAAGAAATATTAAAATAATAACAAATCACAAATAACAAACATCAATTGAATTTTAAATAATAAATAACAAATGTTTTAAACATTAAATATTTGATATTTGTTATTCAATTGTTATTTGACATTTATTATTTGTTATTTTCTCATGAATATATACCAAGATATAATCCTTGACCATTATCATCATCCCCATAATAAAGGCAAAATTAATCACCCAAATAATTCCGTTCTAACAAATAATCCCTTATGCGGGGATAAAATCGAAATGACAGTAAAATTTGAAAAAGATAAAGTTAAAGAAATAAAATTTCAAGGCGAGGGCTGTGTTATTTCCACCGCTTCCGCATCAATGTTGACCGACTACGTGAAAAATAAATCAAAACAAGAATTGAAAAAGCTTGACTCTAAGTTTATTATTAAGATGCTGGGAATAGATTTGGGGATGAATAGAATCAAATGCGCAGTATTGCCGTTGGAAGCATTACATAAGTTATTAGAAAAATTCTAAATAATAAATTCCAAGTTCCAAATAAATAATAAACTTTAAATTTTAAACAGTTTTAAATTTAATATTTAAAATTTATTTGTGATTTGTTATTTATAATTTAATATTTTTATTGATATGGATCCAAAACTTAAAGATTCTGAGAACCCTTCTGGACCGGTTATTTTAAAATCCGGTTATAAAATTTGGGTTGAGCGAGGTTTGTGTATTGGTGCAGCCACATGCATTGCTGTTTCACCCAAGGTTTATGTTTTGGATAAAGAGGCGAAGGCAATTATTTTAGATTCGGCTGATGAAGACACGATTGAAAATATTATTGAATCGGCAAAGGCTTGTCCGGTAGCGGCAATTATAATAGAAGATGCACAAGGAAACAGAATTTTTCCTAAATAAAAGCTCGATACTGTATTTTTTCGACCGCCACACCCCCAAGGGGGCCCCTGGCGATAGTCTCAAAAATAAGTATCTTCGCTTAATTACTCAAATATGACTGACTTTACTTGGTTAATCGGCGGAGAAGCGGGCTTTGGGATTATGACGACTGGAGTCGTTTTTTCAAAGATTGCCACTCGTTCAGGATACCACATTTTTGATTATGTTGAATATCCATCGCTTATTCGTGGCGGACATAACGCCTATGAAGTTCACATTTCGGAAGCGCCAGTTTCTTATTTAAGCCCGACCATTGATATTTTAGTTTGTTTAAATAAAGAAACTTATGAAAAACATAAAAATCGATTAACTTCATCAAGTTTAGTTGTATTAGATCAAGATGAATTTGAAATAGGTGAAGATATTAAAAAAATTATTATCCCTTTCAAAAAAATTCTTGTTAGTTTAAAAGGTCAACCAATCATGAAAAATACAATTGCCCTTGGGGCCTCAATTGGTATTTTGGGAGGAGATATCAACGAGTTGATAAAATTAATTTCTGAACAGTTTGTTAAAAAGGGAGAAGAAGTCATTAATTTTAATAAACAGTTTGTTCAAGCGGGTTTTGATGAGATTAAGAAAAATTATTCGGACAAAATTTTGAATTATTTAGTCAAAAAACCCGGGGAGGCAAAATTAGTTCTAACAGGAAATGATGCTTTTGCTTTAGGGAGCGTGATGGCCGATTGCCGAGTTTACAGCGCTTATCCAATGACTCCGTCTTCAACCGTTCTGACAGATCTAGCCGCATGGCAAGAAAAAGTTGGGATGGTAACACGTCATGCTGAAGATGAGATATCAGTAATCAATACAGCGATTGGCTCATCCTACGCCGGTGTTCGCTCTGCCGTTGGTAGTTCAGGCGGTGGATTTGCTCTTATGGTTGAATCACTTTCTTTTACAGGTATTACGGAAATTCCAATGGTAGTTTTTATCGCTCAACGCCCGGGTCCGGCGACCGGAATGCCGACCTGGACTGAACAGGGCGATTTGTTATTTTCGGTTTTTTCCGGGCACGGAGAATTTCCGAAGATCGTTTTAGCTCCGGGAGATAATGAGGAGATGATTGAATTAACAGCAAAAGCATATAATCTGGCCGATATTTATCAACTTCCAGTCATAGTCATGTCAGATATGTATCTTTCGGAATCGCATAAGTCCATTACTAAAAAGTTTGTTGATGAGTTTGTTGTGAGATATAAAGTGAATAGAGGAAAATTAGTCAAAAATCCCTCCTTCGCCAAGGCTTCGGAGGGCAAGCTAAATTATTTAAGATATAAAGTTACCAAGGATGGAATTTCCCCACGTTTAATTCCAGGAACGTCTGGACATTTTTATCAGGCTAATTCTTATGAACATGTTGAAGACGGTCATACGACCGAAGAAGCTCAACCGAGGATAGATCAAGTTAATAAAAGAGCTAAAAAATGGGCAACCTATTTAAAAAATGATTTTTCTTTGCCCATGGTTTATGGAGATATAAAAAACTCTGAAACGGTTTTTGTTTCCTGGGGCTCAACTAAAGGAATTGTTTTACAAGCGCAAAAACTATTAAAAACAAAGGGGACAGATTCTGCTTTTATTCATTTTAATCATATCTATCCCTTGGATAAAGAAAAAATTACTGAATTATTAAACCAAAACAAAAAATATATTTTGATAGAAAATAATTCCTGGGGCCAGTTTGGAAAATTATTAACGATGGAGACGGGAGTTGAAATTAAAGAAAGAATATTAAGATATGATGGAAGACCGATTACGGCGGAAGAAATTGTAGGAAAAATATTAAATATTAAATCACAAATAACAAATAAATCATAAATATTAAATAATAAATTCCAAAACGTTTATTATTTAGTATTTAGAATTTTAATAATATGTCAATCATTCAAGACTTTTCCGGTTACAATCCGACCTGGTGTCCGGGTTGTGGAGATTGGGGAATTGGAGTTGCTATCAAACAAGCCTTAATTCAATTAGGCTTGAGTCCTTCATCTGTGGCAGCCGTTTTTGGTATCGGGTGCTCCGGAAATATGAATGATTTTTTAAACGCTTATGCGATTCATTCACTTCATGGCCGTGCACTTCCAAATGCAATAGGCATAAAACTAGCTAATCATAGAATACCTGTAATCGCAATCGTCGGAGACGGTGATTGTTATGGTGAAGGTGGTAATCATTTGATTCATGCTTGCCGAGGCAATCATGATATAACGGTTATCGTCCACGATAATGGTGTTTATGGCTTAACAACAGGTCAATCAGCTCCCACCGCCCAGAAAGGATTTAAGTCGAAATCAACTCCAACCGGCATATTGGAAACCCCGATTAATCCTTTAGCTTTAAGCATTACATCAGGTGCGACTTTTGTGGCTCAAAGTTTTGCTGGTGATGCTCTCCATTCAATCGCAATGATAAAGGCAGGGATAGAACATAAAGGCTTTTCAATTATTAATATTTTACAACCGTGTGTGACTTTTAATAAAATTAATACTTATCAATATTATCTTCAGAGAGTTTATAAACTTGATGAAAATTATAAAAAAGATGATTTTAAAACAGCTGTGCAAAAAAGCCTGGAGATTAATGAAGAAAAATTTCCTCTGGGTATTATTTATCAGGTAGAAAAGCCGTCCTACACCGATCAACTACCGCAACTTAGAGAAGGCACTTTAGTCGATAAAAAAAGATTTACCGATTTTGATAAAATAACAAAATTATTTATTTAGACAGTCCAAGTTAGTTGTACGATTATATAAGTTTAGAGTGTGACAGTAATCTATAATACTATAGGTTTGTCACTAAAAAAAGGGTCTTGACAGTTAGCAATTACTTTGTTATACTGCTAAAACATATGGCATTTTTAGTTAGAGCGTTAGAACAATCCGTTTACCCAGTAGCTCCGGTGCGTGATGGAATAGTTTTCCCAGGCACAGAAAATGTCTTGGTTTTTGGAAGAGCTAAAAGCGTGGCTGCGATTAATGAAGCGCTTCAACGAGATAGAAAAGTGGTTCTTTTAACACAAAAAAATCCGGGGGCCGATGATCCTAAAAGTGATGAGCTTTATCAGGTTGGAGTATTGGTAACTATCGATAAAACCGTTCCGGGAGATAAGGGCGAGATAAATGCTTTAATCAAAGGAATTGAAATAGTCAAAGTACTATCTTTTACCAAACAAGACAGTTGGTTTGAAGCAAAAGTTGAAGTAATAAAGGAAACAGTCATTGAAGATGACGAAGTCAAAGCCATAATTAGATACATCTCAACTCAAATAAAAAAAGCCATTAATTTAGGGAAGACGGTTGACTTCGTATTTTTAATGAATATTTTAAACACGGATAATCCGATAAATTTTGCCCATCAGATAGCGGTCGTTTTGGATTTAAAACCTCAAGAAAGACAGATGCTACTTGAGGAAATGGATTTAAAAACAAAGTTAAAAAAAGAGGTAGATTTTGTTAATCGGGAAATTAAAGTCCTTGAAATAGAATTCAGCCTAACTTCAAAAACCCAGAAAAAATTTGATAAAGGAATGAAAGAGTCAATACTCCGAGAAAAGATGAAAACGATTGAAGAGGAATTGGGTGAGAAAGGGGAAGATAAAGATACGGCCGAATACCGGGAAAAGATAAAAAAAGCAAAAATGCCAAAAGATGTTGAAGAGAAAGCCGAAAAAGAATTAAAACGTTTGAAACAGATGTCTCAATTTAATCCCGAAGCGTCTTATGTTCGTACTTACTTGGATTGGTTAGTTGACTTGCCTTGGTCGGTTGAGTCAGCCAACAATATTGAAATAAAGGCGGCTCAGAAAATTTTAGATGATGACCATTATGGCTTGAAAAAAATTAAAGAAAGAATCCTTGAATATTTAGCGGTCATTGAGATGAGAAAAATCAAAGAGAAGTCTGGAAAAATTAAGGGTCGTCAACCAACGATTTTGTGTTTCGTAGGGCCGCCTGGAGTTGGAAAAACATCGTTGGGTAAATCTATTGCTCGATCACTTGGTCGAAAATTCGTCAAAATGTCGTTAGGCGGAATTCGTGATGAAGCAGAGATTCGTGGACATAGACGAACTTATGTTGGAGCTTTACCAGGAAGAATGATTCAAGGAATAAAACAAGCCGGTACAAAAAATCCGGTTTTTATGCTGGATGAAATTGATAAAATAGGGAAAGATTACCGCGGCGATCCATCATCGGCTTTACTTGAAGCTCTTGATCCGGAACAAAACCATGATTTTTCCGACCATTATTTAGAAGTACCTTTTGATCTGTCCGATGTTTTCTTTATCACAACCGCCAATATCTTAGATACTATTCCTGACGCATTGCAAGATCGATTAGAAGTGATTCATTTTCCAGGATACACAGAAGATGAAAAATTTAACATCGCCAAAACCCATTTGATTCAAAAACAATTGGACGCGAGCAGTTTAAATGATAAAGAAGGCTCAATTACCGATTCTGCCGTTAAAACAATTATCAGAAGATACACTCGCGAAGCCGGAGTTCGTGATCTGGAACGCCAGATTTCAACAATTTTTAGAAAGTTAACCCGCGAGATTATTGAAAAGAAAGTTAAGAATAAAATAATTGGTCAAACCGATATTTCAAAATATCTCGGACCGTTCAAATTTTCGTCATCGATGATTGAAGCAAAAGATACGGTTGGAATTACGACCGGACTGGCTTGGACTCAAGCTGGCGGGGACATTCTATTTATTGAAGTCGCCATCATGCCGGGCAAAGGCGGACTAACATTGACAGGGCATTTAGGTGACGTTATGAAAGAATCTTGTCAGGCAGCTTTGTCATATATTCGACCTCGCTGGAAACAGTTTGGGCTTAAAGAAGATTTTTACCATAAAATAGATATTCATGTCCACGTTCCTGAAGGCGCAGTTCCAAAAGATGGTCCATCAGCAGGATTGGCAATTGCAACAGCGATGATCTCAGCTCTAACAAAAACACCAACCATCAGAACGGTTGCCATGACGGGAGAAATAACATTGCGGGGACGAGCATTGGAAATCGGTGGAATTAAGGAAAAAATAATTGCCGCCCATCGGGCCGGGATAAAAACAGTCATCATTCCGAAAGATAACAAAAAAGATCTTGAAGACATTCCTCAAAACGTTCTTAAAGATCTAAAATTCCACTACGTCGACCACGTTGATCAAGTTTTGAAAGTGGCGCTGAAGGGGAAAAATTAATAAATATTACCCTCTTAATTTTAGGTAGATTTCACGTAACGAGTAAACAGCATTATATATTTTATAAAGCGTTGGGTTAACGACTAAGTCATAACTCCCAACAAACTCCGTAAATTTAGTGGCGTAGCCTTCTTTAAATCTCGTAAATCCAGACCATGGATCGGTTGGATCATAATTTGGCTCGAGCGATCCCCACATGTCAAATTTTATGGCGCCAAGTTTTTTTCCGAGTTTAATTGCCTCCCACATCAACAAGTTTGAAGCCATTAAATTCCTGTGTAATTCTGAAGTGCCTCCATAGACATAATAAATCAGACCGTCCAAATACCAAAGCTGATACGCGGCTAAAGGAATATTGTTGTAATAGGCGATTAGAATGTGGGAAATTTTGTTTTTTAAATTATCCCAGACAGTTTTGTGATATTGATAATCATGTCCAAAGTACTTCTGCCTTCTGGTGGTTTCAAAATAAAGCTTGGCGAACTTCTCAAAGCCGACGTCGTTTGACTCTTCGCAGACGGTCACGCCTTTTTTCTCAGCCAAGCGGATGTTATAGCGAGTCTTTGAATGAAATGATTTGAGGAGGTCGTCTTCTGATTTAGTTAGATCAAGGGTTTGGGTCCAAGTAGGAAAAAGCGGGTGTTTAGATTTTACTAAATTGTTCAATTGTTTCATTGTTTCATTGTTGGATGACTTTAAAACATCTGGTTCGATTTTGAAGAATATAATTTTATTTTTCTTACCATAATCATAAAGAAAATCAAAAACTTCTTTTGTTGGAAAAACAGAACGGGGGAGATAGCCGATTTTGTAATTTGTTTTTGGAATTTTATGAAACGTTAATTGATATACGTTTTGTAGAGACAAGGCATGCCTTGTCTCTACATTAAATTCACCAATCCGTAACACATCGACCCCAGTTTTTTTGCGAGCCTCACCCCACTCCCAGGTTTGAAGAGGGTGAAGGGCCAGTTTGTTGTATTCCGATGATGAAAAATCGTCAGCTATTATTTTGATCATACTTTATATAGGGTCTGACCCTAACGTAGGGTCAGACCCTGTGACTGACCCTGTGATAACGTCTAACGTTGCTTTTGCACATTTTTCCCAGGAAAAATCTTTAATCCGTTGTCTACCCTTTGAAATCAATTCTTTTCTAAGTTTATCATCATCCTGAAAAGTGTTTAATTTTTCCAATAAGTCATCAGAATTTATTGGGTCAAAATATAAACTGGCGTCTCCACCGATTTCCGGTAAACTCGAACTCATTGAAACTATTGTAGGACAATCATAGCCCATCGCTTCAAGGACAGGAATTCCAAATCCCTCATACAAAGACGGCAGAACGAAACAAAAAGCATTTTTATAATACCAAATCAACTCTTCGTCCGTTACATGACCAGTAAAGATAGTTTTTTTATCCAAATTCATCATCTTTATTTTTTCAAAAATACTTTCGTATAACCAGCCTTTTTTTCCAACAATAATCAGTTTAAAATCTTTATTTATTTGAGAAAATTTATCAAAGGCATCAATTAAAACCTCTAAATTTTTTCTTGGCTGTATTGTACCAACGAATAATATAAAATTTTTAATTTTAAATTTTAAATTTTTATTCAAATTTGAATTTTTAATTTCTAAATTTTTAAATAATTTTTCATAACCGTTGTAGACGACAGTTACCTTATTTTCATTGACATCATAATTTTTTATAATATCTTTTTTTGTAGTCTTTGACACTGCTATTATTCGAGATGCTTTTTTAATCGAGAAATTTGTCCAATTTTTTAACTGCCATAAATCTTTTTTGATAAAATCTTCTGGAAAATAAAGATATGCCAAATCGTGAATAGTTACTACTTGAGGTACAGGACAAAAACGAGGAAGATAGTGAGCGGGAGAAAAATAGACATCAATATTTTTGTGAAAAAATAAATAGAGGGGCAAATAAATTTGAGACCACAAAAATTTCCCTTTTATAATTTCGTATTTAAAGTATTTATTTTCTTTTGGCAGATCTGACAGGGGAAAATTTTTAAGATAAATAACAAATTGGACTTCTTGGGACGCGACTTTACAAAAATATTTAAGAATATTTAAAGCATAAACAGACACGCCAACTTTTTTTTCTACATTTGCCTCGTTACCATCTACTCCTATTTTTATCATTGAATTTTTTTTAAATTTTTATAAACCGACTCAAGTTCTTTGGCGGTTTGACTCCATTGATATTTTTCTTTAATAAGTTCATAAGCATTATTTCTTATTTTTTCATACGAATTTTTATTTGCTAGTAATTGTTTTATTTTTGTGACGAATTCTTGTTGATTATTAGCAATAACAACATTTATATTATTAGTAACTTCCAGGCCCTCTATACCGGTAACGGAAGAAATTACCGGCATTCCCGATCCCATTGCGGCCAGAATTTTTAGTCTGGTTCCACCAGGCCCAAATATTGGGGCTATAAATAATGTATTCTCCCTGAATAATTCTTTTACTTTGTTAATATTATCAGGCTCAATATTTATTATGTTAATATTCTTATCTATTAAACTTCCTAATTTCTTAGCGTTTTGTCCTGCGATCACAATTTTCACATTAGATAATTCTTTAATGAGCTGAGGATATATTTTATTAATAATAAATTTAGCTGCTTCAACATTTTGCAGCCAGAAAAAATTACCCTGAAAAAATATTGTTGGTATTTGTAAATCTTTTTTTCCTAATTTATCAATAATCATTTCGTCCCCTACACAATTTGGAATAATTGAAGTTTTTAATAAAGGCTCTTCATTTTTTATTAATTTCTCATCTGAGGAAGAAACCACAACAACGGCATTAGCCTTTTTCCAGTAAAACCTTTCCCAATATTTAAGTTTTATAATATCGATATCAAAGTAGATAAGTAATCTAAGGTAAAAAGGCAGGGAATTAACGAAATGTTTATAGACTTTATATTCAATAGTTTGTTCAACGAGAACGATAGGAACATTGGTTTGTGGAATATGAGGCATGACGTAAAAAGTTTCTGCATGAATAACGTCAAATTTTTCTTTTGATAGCAATTCATTAATTATCGTTTTTGCTTCATCAGAATAGTTCCTGACCACAAGAAATGGGGAAGACGAAAAAATAGTTTTGAAAATATTTTTAAACTGCCAGGGTGAGGAGGGTCTTTTGCAAAGATAGATTTTTTTACAGTATTTTTTCAAATAAAATTCATATTTTTTTTCCTCATCATTCTTGTATAAAGCTACCAAGGTAATTTCGTTATTTTGACTTAAATATTTAAGAAGATTATATGTTCTTATCTGACCACCAGAAGAAGGAGGATAAGGGACATACGGAGTGACCATCAAAATCTTCATACCACTTCGTTAAAAATAAATTATAACTTTTTTAACTACGTTTGGTATGATCCCAAACGAAGCCTTTAGGCAAAGTGGGATCATAGTTTGAATAAAGTAAATTTTTCATTTTCAAAAATTATCTCGTAATCAGACCCCATTCTTTTTATTTGTGTATCACTTGAGGTGATAAGATACTTATACCCTAAATCTTTTAATTCGATCGGTTCTTTAAAAATTGCTGGAGCGCCCCGCCGATTGGCTAAATAAAGAAGGGTAGTATCACCGGTTCGATCAGTGACAATTTTATCTTTCGGATCAGTTAAGCTATTAATTATATTGGCTTCTTGAACGAGTTCTTGTGAATATTTATAATAGTCTACAACCCTGGAATATGAAAAATAAAAAGAAAAACCAAAAAGAAAAAAAACTAAAATTGAAACAAAAATAGGATGAATAAAATATTTTTTATGATCAAAAACAAAACTGACACCAAGTCCAATCATTATGGCTAAAACTGGCAGAATTAAGGTTTGGTAATATTCATGTTGAAGGTTGCCTCCTTGAAAAACAAAAATATAAGCCAAGGCAGAGAAAACAAAATTGATGAGCAAATATTTTTTTTGTTTAGCGATGACTCCCAATATCATAAATACAGTTAAATATCCGCCCAATATTAAATTATTAATTCTTTCAAAAAATATCCATCTAAAAAATGAAGGTCTAAATAAAATGCTTTTTAGTCCTTGAGCAGTATTCACTGAAGTAAATAACCAGTCTGAATAAGGAATTCCTTCAGGAAAATTTTTTATGTACGCTCTCCAATAAAACAAGGGAACTAAAGTGATAATAAAATATAAATAAAAATTTAATTTTTTTAATAAACTAAATTTATATTTTCTAAAAAAAATAACTAAAATTGGGAAAAAATAAAATATTATTGTTGGTTTTATTAGTAAAGCTCCAGCAAACAAGATACTAGATACTAGATAATAGATGATAGACTTGAGACCTTTTTCTTTATGTTCAACATTTTGATAGAAAAAAAATATTGCCAACATTGAAAAAGCTAAGGCAGTTGTTTCCGGCAAAATCACCCGTGAAAAAAATACAAAAAATGGAAAAATAGCATAAGTTAGAGAAGCAAATATTGCGGACAGTCGGCTACTTTCTTTAAGTAACAGATAGTAAATTATCGAAATGATAATCAATGAAAAAATAACAGTTGTTAATCTACCCCAAATTTCTAAGGTAAAAATAGGGAAAATTTTGTATAGGATAGCTACAATTGCGTTATAAATTGGAAACTCTACCATTCGGTACCCATTAGGATTGTCAATTCCAGACTGGACATTGGAAAGATCATCATAGACTGGATGAAATAGGTCGATACCATTTTTTACGTAATTACGGGCGACGGATGCCGTATCAGCTTGGCGCCAGGAATGAAGATCTGCCAAAGGAGTGTTGATTTTATAAAGACGGAAGATGAAGGCAATTATTAAAATGGTGGAAAGAATAAAATAATCTAATTTTTTCATATTTATAAAACTAATTGTTCAATTGTTTCATGGTTCAATTGTTAAAAACAACAATCGAACAATGGAGCAATAAAACAATCAACTTTTGTTAAGGTTTGTTTTCGTATTTAACGAATAGTATCCAATGTATAATCCTGCCAGTGTCCAAAAAGTATAGGCGACTTTAGAGGCTTCAAAAGCATCAATATAGGAGGCGTTTATAAAAAGAGCCAAAAATCCGAAAATAAATCCGTATCCAATCAATTTCTCGTTAAAAGAAAGCTTTTTAACGCCAACCCAAATTGTTTTTAAAATTAAAAACAAAATATTTAAAAAAGTAATTGTTCCTAATAAACCAAACTCACCTAACCATCGAAAATAATCACCGTCAGTGGCTTCGGTAAGCGACGATGGACCGGTTCCCAGTAACGGATTTTTCTTAAAAGCATTAATGGCTCTCGGCCATTCAATTTGAAAACGGGTAGCCATAGAAATATCTGAAACAACTGTATCAATCGGTTTAAGATTAGCTGATAAAGTTGCTATATATTTTTCTTCTTCTGAAAAAGAAATCTCACCTGATAAAGTCGCTTCTCTAACTTTTTCTCGAACAATTTGGTTCCTAAACTTATCTAAATTGTCACCTTTTGATTGGTTTTTTAATTTAACATAAAAAGATCCAGCCGGTAGTTCTTTAGTAGTAATTGTTTGACCGATGTAAACAGCTCCTGTTCTGTCATCAACTAAAATTCTTCTTACTTGAAAAGTTTTTAAAAATCTTTTTGTTATTTCGCCCGTCGTAAACATTAAACCGGCTGTCAAAATTAAAACAAATATTAAAAATTTAAATTTGCGAATAAATAATAAAAAAGCAATGGTAGCGACGAAATAAGCAATAAAAGACGATCGTGATGAAGTATAGAGAAGAATCAACAGTGCGCCAATAAATAAATAAAGATAAAATTTTTTTATCTTGGCAAGATAAAAAGAAAGAATAATAGGAATAGCCATGACAAGATATATAGCTAAGTCATAATGACCGCCAAAGGTGGAGGAAATCCGCGCATCAGAAGTAAGATATAGAACGTACCCTTTAGCATATTCAGGATTCATTGTCTGAACAGCCGGAAAATTCAAAAACTTTTGTCCAAGTCCGTATAAAACTACCAACAAAACAGAAATAAAAAAATAAGAGATGACTTGCCAAAAATTCTTTTTAGTCTTAATAACTGAGGAAGCAATAAAAAACATAATCATATACTCCACTCGTCTTAGAGAGTGGAGCAGGCCTAGGTGAGGAAATTCTATGTTCTTTGAGACATAGGAATTCCAAAAAAATGAAATAAAAATTGCTGACAAAAAAATGACAAAAGGCAAAATAAATTTTTTATTAAGAAAAACCTTTTTTCGTAAAAGCTGTATTAAAAATATAAAAACTAATATGGCCAGGTAAATATCGTCAAACCGAATTGCAACATATGTGTAGTTAACCATTTTAAAAGGAAGTTTTGGCCACAGAGGAACAAAAAATATAAAACCAATTAATAGAATCTTAACCAAATTTTCGTCAAGTTGTTTAAGCCAGTTTGAAAGCTTCTTCATAAGTTTTGATTAGATATTGATTACCTCTAATTTTACCAATTAAATAGGCAATAAGGGCCTTAAATTTTAAAATTAGACGAAGAGCAAATAAATGAAAAATTGAATAGTGTTTTTTATAAAAAAATAAGAAGCCTTTATAGACTTGAAGAATTGGGAAAGTTTTGCCGTTAGAAGAAGCAGAACCCAAATGAATGATCTGGGAAGCCGGATAAAAAAATGTGTTAAGCCCCAATTTTTTAGCACGATATAAAAGATCAACCTCTTCCATATACATAAAAATATTTTTATCAAAACCACCTAATCGTTGATAATGTTTCTTTGTGGTCATAATACAGGCTCCGGATATCCAATCAACTTGACAGAATTTATCTGGTGAAGATCTTGTTAATCCCCAGTAATCACCCTTAAGAAGTAAAGTAGCAAAGACAACCGGTAAAGTAAAAAATCGGCAGGCGGACGGTTGGGGGGTTAAGTCTAGATTAAGCAGTTTAGCCCCTAAAAAATGAACTTCTTTTTCATTTTCGACATAAAAATTGTAAAGTTTTTCAATAGCTCGATTCAGCACAATTGTGTCCGTATTTAAAAGTAAAATGTATTTTCCGACTGCTTTTTTGACACCAAAATTATTTCCACGGCCGAAGCCTAAATTGCTTCCAGTTTGAGAATAAGACAGTTGGTTAACTTTGTTTTGGGCTATTTTTTGAAGCGCTTGCGCAGAGCCGTCACGAGAATCATTATCAACAAGAACAATTTCATATTTTATTTTTGTATTTGTTAAGGACCTATTAATTGATTCTATACAATCTTCAGTGACTTTTTTTGTGTTGTAGGAAACGATGACAATGGATAAATCGATTTTTACCATAAAGATTGAATATATTATATAATATTAATGTATTATTAAGCTATCGTAGCTCAGCGGTAGAGCACCCGTTTCATAAGCGGGACGTCACAGGTTCGAATCCTGTCGATAGCACTTTACAGCGCTATTATCAATTAAATATTAATATGAAAAATTTAAGCATAAACGACGTTTTAGTTCGATTAAAGCAGGATATTTATGTTCAGGACTATTCAAAAAAGAAGGTGATTGATGGAGTAAAAATAGTCGAAGTTAAAAAGTTTTTTGGTGAAGATGGAACCTTTGAAGAATTGACTCGAATTAATGAACATGGCGCTTTAGAAGCCTTTCCAGATTTTAAAGTTAGGCAAATAAACAGATCAAAAATTCTAGCAGGAAGCATAAAAGCTTGGCATCTTCATTATAGGCAGGAAGACATTTGGTACGTACCGGCTGAAGACCATATGATTTTGGGAATTTGGGATTTGAGAAATGATTCAGATACAAAAGATGTCAAAATGAGAGTGATTATGGGTGGAGGGAGTACCAAGTTAGTATTGGTTCCTCGAGGAGTGGCTCATGGAGTTGTCAACGTATCAAAAAAATCGGGAACAATCTTATATTTTGTCAACGAACAGTTTAATTTCTCCGATCCTGATGAAAAAAGATTGAAATGGGATGCGGCCGGAGCTGATTTTTGGGAAATAAAGAAGGAATAAAAATGTTAGCTCAATTTATTCAAGAACTTAAAAAAACAGGTAATTTAGAAAAGGCAAAAAATTTATCATGGTTCTTTAAAACAGGAAAAGGAGAGTATGGAGAAGGAGATCAATTTTTGGGTATTACGGTTCCAAAGCTACGAGAAATTAGTAAGAAATATCAAAGTCTTGATTTGGCTGAAATCCAAAAACTTTTTGACAGTAAGATCCATGAACATAAGCTATCGGCGTTAATGATCATGAGGTTTAAATACGAAAAAGCACTTCGACTCGCTTCACTCGCTCAGTGTAAACAAATTGTGTTATTTTATTTGAAGAACACAAAGAAAATTAATAATTGGGATTTGGTTGATCTTTCATGTCATTATATTTTAGGAAATTGGTTATTGGATAAAGACAGAAAAATTTTATATAAATTAGCAAAATCAGAGAATCTTTGGGAAAGAAGAATCTCAATAATTTCCACATTCGCATTTATCCACAATAATCAATATATCGATACATTGAAAATATCAAAAATTCTTCTAGATGACAAACATGATCTAATTCATAAAGCGGTCGGTTGGGCTCTTCGTGAAATAGGGAAAAAGGACAAAAAAAGAGAAATTCAATTTCTTGATAAATATTACAAAGCAATGCCGCGGACAATGCTTCGTTATGCCATCGAAAAGTTTCCGGAAACAGAACGGAAATATTATTTGAAAAAAACCGTTTAAAACCTGTTAAAGAGTTAACGGGTTAACGTGTTAATCCAAACTTATTTCTCCGAGCGTTTTCTTAAATCCTTCCATATCTTCTTTGAATAGTATTATTGAGTATCTAACGCTTTGTTTGGTTTCTTTATTAAATCTTGATTCAGTTATTCTCAAATACTTATTTTTATTTTTTGCTTCATAGGTATCAAAGAAAATGGTTTTGTTCGGGCACTTTAGAATTTTACTATCGAGTTTTGGTTTAGGTTGTGGTTTGACGTCCATTGTTTATATCACCCCCTTTATGTTTAAAACTGTTAATCGGTTAACGCGTTAACGGGTTAACGGGTTTGAAATGACCTTGTTTTCTTTGGTTTTCCAGATAATTAATTAAAGATCTAATTTTGTTTGATAATGAAATCAATGCTTCGTTTATATAATCAAATTCATTTTGTGTAATTCGTTTAATTTCAAATGAAATATATATTTGACTTCTAACTTCTCCAACTGATCCCTTAGAAATTTTTAAAAATCTAATAAATTCGTTATTATTATTTTTCTCAAAACCTTCAACTATGTTGGAAGAAATAGATATCGTGGCTCTTTTTATTTGATTTTTTAATTCAAATTCCAGATTAAATTCTTTTTTTGCTAATAAATCATAAATATTTCTTGTAATTGTCAATGATTCTTTCCAAATTGCCAAATCTTCAAACCTATTTATTTTCATGTTTTAACTCGTTAACCCTTTAACCCGTTAACTTGTTTTTAACTTATTAATAGAATAAATAAGAGGAATATTTTAGTCTACCGCTTATAACCTACAAAAGAGGATATTTGTAGCATTGGAAAAGGATATTTTTGACGAAGGACCATCAATTTCGACTTTCAAGCTCTTTTTCAATATCTGATAAGGTAATATTTGACGAAACCAGGAGAATTAGTAAGTGAAATAACAGGTCCGCCACTTCAGAAACAATTCTTTGTTTATTTTCGTTTTTTACGGCAATAACAACCTCAACCGTTTCTTCTCCAACTTTTTGGATAATTCGATCCTCACCTAATCTAAATAGAGAAGCCACATAAGAGTCTTTCGGCATTTTAAGCTTTCGATCTCGGATTATTTCCAGCAACTTATTAATTTTCATATAAATTATTTGAACTGATTAAAAAAACAAGTTAAATTTCCGGTGTGACAGGCATTTTTTCCAATCAAATCAACCATAATAAGCATTGCGTCTTGATCACAATCAAAATATATTTCTTTGACAAGTAATTTATTGTCAGATTTTTCGCCCTTTATCCACAATTTTTTTCGACTGCGACTCCAAAACCAGATATAACCTGTTGTTTTTGTTTTTTTTAAAGATTTGACACTTGAATATCCAAGCATATAAACTGCTTTAGATTTGTAATCTTGGATGATGGTTGGTATTAATTTGTTCATATTCTGACTGGGATATTTTTATCCTTGAGATAATTTTTAACCTCTTTGATTGTTAAATCTCCAAAGTGAAAAAGAGAAGCGGCGAGAGCGGCGTCAGCATTACCTTTTTTAAAGATCTCATAAAAATCATTAATTTTACCGGCTCCGCCCGAGGCAATAATTGGAACATTAACATTCTTGACAATCATTTTTGTCAGTTCAATATCAAATCCCTTTTTCATACCATCGGTATCAATACTGGTAAGTAATATTTCACCAGCGCCAAGCGAAACAGCTTTTTTTGCCCATTCAACTGCTGAAGTACCAGTATCAGTTGTTCCGCCATTGATAAATACATTCCAACGGTTTTTTGTAACTTGACGAGCATCCAGGGACAAAATGACACATTGACGACCGAAATAATTTGCGCAATCTGTAATAAGTTTAGGATTGTTAAAAGCTCCCGTGTTAACGGCCACTTTGTCAGCACCGTTTTCCAAAACCAATCTCATATCCTCAACCGATCTAATTCCTCCACCGACTGAAAATGGAATTGAGACATTTTGCGCAGTTCTTCTGACAACATCCAATAAAATATTTCTGTTTTCCGTGGTTGCGGTAATATCTAAAAATACCAACTCATCAGCTCCCAGCTCATCATATTTTTTCGCCAAAGTAACTGGGTCGCCGGCATCTCTAAAGTTGACGAACTGGATACCTTTAACTACCTTACCTTCAGTCATATCAAGACAGGGAATAATTCTTTTTGTAATCATATTAGTTTTATCCAATTTTTAATAAACCGCTGACCGATTTGGCCACTTTTTTCAGGGTGAAATTGAGTTGCTGTTATATTATTTTTAATTAAAATTGAGCAATAATTAATTCCGTATTCAGTTTCACCAACAATTACCGATTTATCATCAGGCAAACAGTAAAAACTATTAACAAAGTAAAAACTGCTTTTGTCAAGGACGTTTTTAAATAAATTCTTAACTCTTAACTCTAAACTCTTAATTCTTACTTCGTTCCATCCAATTTGTGGAACTTTTAATTCAGAATTAAATTTTTTAACTTTTCCGTTAATAACATTTAAGCATTTAACGTTGCCTTCTTCGCTTTCCGAAAATAAGAGCTGCATCCCAAGACAAATTCCTAAAAATGGTTTACCCTTTTTGATTTCATTAATCAATACCTTGTCTAGACATTGCGTTTTTAAATTTTCCATTCCTTGTTTAGCGCTACCAACTCCAGGTAAAATAAGAGCATCGGCTTTTTCAATATCATTTTTTGATTTTGAAATCACAGAATCAACACCCAGTTTATTCAGGGTATTTTTTACACTTCCTAAATTACCTAATCCATAATCAATGATGACTATCATAGGACTCCTTTTGTTGATGGAACTGTTAATGAGGCTCGGCGATCAATTTCACAGGCCATACGAATAGCTTTTGCGACCGCTTTAAAAATTGCCTCGGCTTTGTGGTGATCATTCCGTCCATTTTCTACTTTTATAAATAAATTAACTTTCGCACTTTGGGCAAAAGCACTCCAAAAATCATAGATTAATTCTGTGCTTAAGTCTCCAATTTTCTCCCTGACAAAATCACAATCAAATGTAAAAGCGTATCGGCCGGCAAAATCGACGGCTACCGTTGCCAACGCCTCGTCCATCGAGAGGATAAAAAATCCATAACGATTGATTCCTTTTTTATCTCCGACTGCTTCCTTAAAAGCTTTCCCCAAAACAATGCCAATATCTTCTACAGTGTGATGTTCATCAATAAACATGTCACCAGTTGCTTTGATATTTAGATCAAATAAGCCCTGTTTTGCAAACAGATCCAACATGTGGTTTAGAAAGCCGATAGGTGAATCAATTAATTTTTTCCCAACACCATCGATATTAAGACCAATGGCTATTTCCGTTTCGTTTGTTTTTCTGACTATTTTAGAAATTCTTCTCATAATAAATAGTTAATAACTTGTAATATTGTTTTGGTTTTATCAACATTTATATAAGGAATTTTTGCCAACTTAGCAGCTAAAAAATCGCTTGGGCTATCGCCAATATAAACTGTTCGTTTTAACTTCAATTTTTTGATGACGGCTAGTAATGAATCAGGAGCCGGTTTACTTTTAGTAACATCTTCCAAGGCAATAATACAGTCAAATATTTTTTCTAATTTATTATTTTTTATAACGTATTCAGCTTCTTTTTTTGGCCGGCCAGTGGCAATTCCGAGATTTTTATATTTATTTTTCAATCTTTGTAAATCCTTTTTTGAAATTAATAGTTTTTCTTTATTGATCAGACCGGTTAAATATTTTTTTTGAAAATATTTCTTAACCGATTCATAAGAAATAGTTGAATCATTAATTAATGCATAAGTTGCTTCCCAATCATTGTTCATTCCACTCATATTCTTTATTTGATCAACTTCAGACATTTGAACATTTCTCTTCAAGAAATAACTAGCCGTCTGTCGAATTGCTTCACGATATGATTGAGATACATCGATTAAGACTCCGTCCATGTCAAAAATTAAACCGTCATATTTTGTGTTCATAATATTTTTTAAACTGTTAACCAAAATATTATTTTGTTTTTGATTTCGAATAGTAATTCGAACGCACCCTTCTAAATATTTTTTATTACTTCTGTCTCTAACCAAAATATTGTTTTCTTTAAGTTTTTCGCATATATCACTAGCTTTTTTACCAAAATTAACCAAAATAAAATTTGCTTGGGAAGGATAAACAAAAAAACCAAGTTTTTTAATAGATTGGAAAAGTCTCTCTCTTTCTTTTTTAATCATTTTGGTTTGATCTTTAATCCAGTTTTGATCTTCTTCAAGAAGTTTCTCCGCCAATTTACAGGAAAAATAACTAACTCCAAGGGGAAAACGAATGGCATTAAATACTTGACTCAATTTTTTGTTGGCAAGCAAATAGCCAACTCTGGCTCCGGCCATAGCACCAAATTTTGAAAAACTCCGCAAAATAACGAGATTGTTATATTTTGATAGTAAAGGAACAGAACTAACTCCATAAAATTCTCTGTAGGCTTCATCAACCAAAACAATTCCTGATGTATTTTTTAGGATTAATTCAATTTCTTCAAGTTTTGTTATAGAGCCAGTGGGATTGTTAGGATTACAAACGAATGTTATTTTAACAGGAGTATTTTTTAATACCTTTATAACATTCTTAATGTCAGATTTAAAATTTTCCTTCAATAGTGGAACTTCAATTACTTTCCCTCGATTAATCTCACACTGTGACTTAAATATTTCATAAGTAGGTGGCTGAATTAAAAAATAGTCACCGTTATTTAAAAAGGCTTTCCCAATAATATCAAGAGCTTCATCACCACTATTTGTGACTGTAATCGTATCTTCAGGAGTATTTTCGTATTTTGAAATTAATTTTTTTAATTTTACATATGAGGGATCTCCGTATTCGTTAATTGGGCAATTATTAATTAAATCTTTTAGAAATTTATTTACACACGGCGGGGGACTAGGTAAAGTATTAGTATCAAATCTTAATACTTCCTGCCCAACATTTTTTGCCCACTGATAAGGGGTAATTGTTTGTGCCATTATTGATAATAAATTTTTATTCATAATAAATTATTAACTTTTAAATCTAATCGAAACCGAGTTTTTGTGAGCCGGTAATTGCTCGACTTCGGCGATCGTTTCAATTGTTTCCTTAATTCTTCTCAAGCCTTCTTTTGTGCATTCTTGAACTTGCATCCATTTACCATATGCGTCAACGCCAAGTGGAGGATACATTTTGGCCATTCCACCTGTTGGTAAGACATGATTGGCACCGGAAGCATAATCACCGCTCGATTTTGATGTCCAATCACCCAAGAAAACTGACCCGGCATTATTTATTTGTTCTGAAATTGATTGACTATTTTTTGTCATAATTTCCAAGTGTTCTGGTGCATATTTATTTGTGAAATTAATTGCTTCTTGTATTGTTTGAACAACCGCAAAAAGACCATATCTTTTTAAAGATTCTTCAGCATATTTTTTTGTTGCTAATTTTGGTAATTGTTTTTTAATTTCGCTAATTGTCTTTTCAGCAATATATTTTGATGTTGTGATCAAAACACAGGCTGAATCTTCCCCGTGTTCACCATCGGCAAGCAAATCAGCTGCAATAAATTTAGGATTAGCGCTTTCATCGGCAATAATAAGTACTTCCGAAGGACCAGCCGGCATATCAATACTGATAATTTCCCGAGCCAACATTTTGGCAGCCGTGACATAAGAATTTCCGGCGCCAAAAATTTTGTAAACAGCTGGAACCGTTTCTGTTCCGTATGTCATTGCTCCAATTGCTTCAACTCCGCCAATCTTAAATATTTTTTTTAGACCGATCATGTCTGCCGCTACCAATGTAGATGAAGGAATTTGTCCGTCACCTCGGGGTGGAGAACACATAATTATTTCTTGACAACCGGCAATTTGAGCCGGAATGGCTGTCATTAAAACGGAAGACGGGTAAATTGCTTTTCCACCGGGAATATAAAGCCCGACTTTTTCAATCGCCCGCCATTCTCTCCAGATTTTAATTTCTTTTTCCGTTTCAACTATTGTGTCTTTTACTTTAGTTAACTGAGCTTTTTGGACAAGAGTGATATTTTTTATCATCTGTTTTAAAGCCTTGATTGTTCTTTCGTCAACTTCCGAATAAGCATTTTTTATTTCATCAGGAGTCACTTGGATTGATTGATAATTTTTTTTTCCATATCTTTGTTGATATTTATTAATAATAATTTTATCTCCTTGTTTTTGGACTTTTTCCATGATAGTTCTAACAGCCGGCATAATAGATTGATTTGTCCCGGCAGAGCGATTGACAATTCTTTGATAATCTTTCTTTGATAGATCTTTCAGTTTTATTACCTTCATATGATTTTTTGAAAACGTTTAATTAGTTCTTGCATCAATATTTGTTTTTCCTCTGACAAATTATTTTTGTTTCCGGCAATAAGAGTAGCTTGGGAATCGTATATTTTTTCAAAAACCTTTAAGTTATTTAAAGCGAGGGTTTGTCCGGTTGCAACTAAATCGACTATTGCATCAGCTATTCCTAAAGCTGGTGTAATTTCTACAGACCCGGAAACCGCCATAATATATACCGGAATATTTTTTTTCTTAAAATATTTTTCGGTTGAATTAGGGTATGAAGTAAATATTCTGGCATTTCTAAGTTGTTTTACCAAAGTTAAATTTGAATTTTTGGGAATTGCTATTGATAGGGAACAAATACCAAAATTAAGGTTAATAATATTTTTTACTTCATTATTTGATTCATTCAAAATATTTTGACCAACAATGCCCAAATCAACCGCCCCCGATTCTACATAATCAGGAATATCATCATCACGGACATAGACAATTTCCAGAGGAAAATTCCTGCAACTTGAAAATAGTTTTTGTTTATAGTTCTTAAACTGCAATCCAGCTGATCTCAAAAAATTAATAGCATCTTCGGTAAGACGTCCGTTTTTTTGAATCGCAAGTTTTAGGTTGTTATTTTTCATAGTTTTTAAAAAATAATTAATTGAGCCACGGTCACCAAAGAAAATCCCGCCTGTTGGCGGGGTAGGGTAATAATATTTAAATATTAATTTATTACATAATTGGCGACCCCGCCTGAGGCGAGGTATGATGAGAAAAGAAACTAATTGTTTTATTGTTAAATTGTTTCATTGTTATTAATTTACTTTAATTAATTAAAGTATTTTATTTATATTAACGTGTTACCATGATAATACAGAGATCTTGATTTGTCAAGTGGATAGTTATTACTCGTGTATAATTTTCACATGAATACACTTCAATCTTATAAACCAAAAAACGAAAAGGAAAAGTTTTTAGCTAAAGTTTTCCTAAAATTAAAAACAGAACAGGAAGTAGCAAATTTTTTGAGAGATTTGTTAACTATAAAAGAAATGGAAGAATTTGCTAATCGTTTGGAAATGGCTAAGTTATTAAAACAAGGTCTGTCATATAAAGCCATTGCCAAGAAACTTGGCGTTTCAACGACGACAGTCACCCGAGTTGCTCTTTGGCTGTTTCGTGGATGTGGAGGTTATAAAAAAGTGATAAAATAGTAGACATGGAGACTAATAAGGAAGAAAGGGAATTGCTAGGAAAAATAATCAAAAAAGATGAAAAAGCACTTTTTTATGTTTATAAAAAATATCATCCATCAGTATTTAGTTTTGTTCGATCGCAAATAAGTAATTATCAGATTGCCGAAGAGATAGCACAAGATGTATTTATAGATTTTATTGAAGCTCTTCGGGATTTCAGGTTTCAATCTTCTTTAAAAACATTTTTGTTTTCAATTGCCAGGCATAAGATAGTTGATCAAATTAGAAAGAAAAAATTAAAAAGCATTCTGTTTTCTAAACTTCCTTCTTATATTATAGAAAGTTTGAAGGCAGTTTTTATCGATGAAGAGATCGATAAAAAAGAACTGAAAGAAAAAATATCAAAGGTAATTGAATCCCTTCCAAATGATTATCAGGTAATTTTACGACTAAAATATATTGAGGGAATAAAAATAAAAGAAATTGCTGAAAAACTGAAGATGAATTTTAAAGCAACGGAAAGTTTATTATTCCGGGCGAGAAAAAGTTTTATAAAAGTATTTAATAACGAATTATGAAAAATATTAATTTTCGGATGAAACAAAAAATGAACGAAGTATTTTCAATCGAACCAAATGATTTAGGCGTAAATATTTTGACTAATTATTTTAGAAAAATAACTTCATATTTAAAAACTGCCCCATTTATTCTTGTTATTCCTTTAACAATATCAATATCTTTATTTTTATATATTATATTTGGGAAATTATTGGTAAGATTAGTAACGATTTTACAGTATGGCTACTGATTTAATTACTTCCTTCGTATTGGTTATGAGAAATTTTATTCTTCTAATAATATCCCCTTACAAAACCATGCGTAAAATTAGTTTAGAGAAAGATTTATATCAACCAGCGCTTATTATTGGTTTAATTTTTATATATTTTAAATTTATTTATTATTTACGAGATAGGATTTATCCTGCAACATTAATTTATTTAATATTTGTTATTAATTTTTTTTTAACAATCTCTTTCTTTTATTTATTATCAAAATTATTTAATAAAAATAAAAAAGAAATAAAATTTTATAGTTTTGTTTTTACGTTTATTTACTCAATGCTCCCGACTTTAATTTGGTTTTTATCAACTTCGATTTTATATATTTTTCTTCCGCCACCAAGAACTTTTTCACTGATGGGTAAGGGCTTCAGTATTTTTTTTATTGCTTATTCATTAAGCTTATTAATTTGGAAGTTTATTCTTGTCTATTTAGCAGTTAGATTTTCTTCAAAACAAAACTTTTTTAAGGTTCTAACAATGATTATTTATTACTTGATTTGGTTTATCCCGTATTCGATATTTTTATATCAGTTTAAGCTATTTCGTGTTCCGTTTATTTAATCATCGTGATTATTTCTTCTACCCAAGGAGCTAATTTATAGTTATTAATTTCCTCTTTACTGATCAACTCAAAACCATAAGCAAAATCGGGATTTGAATTTGGCAGGTCTTTTAATTCGGCTTGATAAATATAATCAATTTCATGTTCGGTAAAAATACTTTGAGGATCTTTAGCTTTATAGTAAAATTTTCCTAAATATTTTGGAATGTTTTTTAGTCCCAATCCATCAATATTCCATTCGCGTTTTAAAGTCTCGCTAATCGCATCTTCGTCAGTTTGTAAAACATTATGTACATAAATTTGATGTGAAGAGAATGTCAGATCAAAGTATCCGTCAAAAGCCAGATGCTTCCGGTGTTGGAGAACTATTCTGCCTTGATAGGTTAATATCATCGTAAACCCACGATGGAGAATGCCTTGTTTGTGTGCTTCCCATCTTTCAACTTTACCAAGAATATTATTCTTCTTATCGACCTGTGCTAAAAATAATTCTTTTTTGTAGTAATCCATGTTAGAAATTATAACATGAGCCCGCCTTCGTTAAAACTTCGGCGAGGCGAAGAATGATTTTTGATTTTGATGCGACTAATAAATATATGAATCTCAAGGATTTTAAAACAACAAAAGATAGGCGAGAATTTCTAGAAAAAAAACTGAAGATAAAGTTAGAAAATATTTCCAAAGCTCACGTTGATGATGAGAAAACAATAAATTGTGAAAATTTAATTGGATCAACAACTGTACCTCTTGGTGTAGCTGGCTCCCTAAAAATTCAGAATTCAGAATTTAGAATTCAGAATTATTTTATTCCGTTAGCTACAACGGAGGGAGCATTGGTAGCATCAGTGAGTCGAGGTTGTAAAGCCATTAATCTTTCTGGAG